>Ga0326728_10000057_pt1 | contig 438004 bp, 436 predicted proteins | sample MB3enrmetagenome_FD_207602 | JGI IMG/M metagenome (GOLD analysis project Ga0326728, IMG submission 207602) | Lab enriched peat soil microbial communities from McLean, Ithaca, NY, United States - MB31MN | ecosystem: Environmental > Terrestrial > Soil > Wetlands > Peat | place: USA: New York...
GGACTGGGAACCCAGTGATTGGTAATAATAAACATAACCATTCAACTATTTTAACTGTTGCATTTAATCGCCATAAGAGACAATGTTTATATAGTATAATTTACAATGATGTTGTGCCAAGAATTCCCCCGGAATGCTATTCGTTCCGGGCCGTCGCGGTATCCAGTGGCAGGTACCGCACACCACAGTACCTTTTCGGGTGTATAAGAACAACAGCGCACGAGGCACCCGCAGGAGCGAGATTCATGGAAGACCAAGCGGGATTACAATTTGAAAAAGGAGGAAATGGAGCACCATATGCAGTTCATTGATGATATGATGATAGGAAAGAAGCTGATCGGGGCATTCCTAATCATCACGCTAATCGCAGTTACTATCGGAGTAATTGGATATACCAATCTCGTAACAACGAGTAGTGCTGCAACTACTGTGTATAATAATGCCGTAATTCCAAGCGGCAAACTGGGTACCGTGACTGCCGATTTCCAGCAGCTGAGGGCCGAACTCTACCGATATATTTACGTACCTGACTCGCGTTCCACGGAAGAACAGACTACTATCCCTCAACTTAAAAATGAGATACAAACAACGATGGATACCTTCCGGGGTATGCCACTCTCCGATAAGGAAAAGACCGCTCTGGCCCAGTTTGACACCTCGTATGCGGATTTCCTGACACAGTATAATCTGACCATCTCTGCGGCCAAGAAAAATGACATGACATCCGTGAATAGCCAGCTCGCAGCGGGTTCACCACTCATCACCGCACGCACGAACACGGTCGATGCACTTAATACTCTTGTCGAAGTCAACTCGAAGAATGCGAATGATCTGGATGTGTCTTCAGCCCAGTCAGCTGCAAATGCCCAGATGACCCTGATTATAGCCACGATTATTGGTATTATCATCGCAATTGCACTGGCTTTTTTCCTGACGGGGAGCATTGCAGAACCGGTTGACAAAGTGAAAGAGAACATCAAGGAGATCCACCAGGGACACCTCTCCAACAGGCTCAATCTCAACCGCAAGGACGAGATCGGGGAGATGGCCGAAGCCCTCGACAAGTTTGCCGGGGATTTCCAGAAATATATCCTTGGAACCATGGACATGGTCGCTGCCGGCGATCTCTCGCGGAACCTCAAGCCCCGGAATGACATGGACCAGATCGTCCCCCCCATCAAGAAGATGATCGAAACCCTCCGTGCTGTCATCGAGGAGTCCAACAAGATGTCCATCGCGGCCGTGGAGGGAAAATTTAATGTACGCGGTGACGCCGATAAGTTCAAGGGAGGGTACTGGGAAATTGTTGCCGGCATCAACAAGACATTTGATAACGTGGTCATCCCACTCAACGAAGGGATGCGCGTATCCGGGGAATATGCGGCAGGCAACTTCACTGCCCGGTTTGACGAATCGGTCAAAATGCGGGGTGAATTCAAAAAGTTCAAGACTTCGCTCAATGAAATCGGCGAGCAGGTCTCAAAGGCGATGCGGGGCATCAGCACGCAGGTGACCGACCTCGCCGCCTCCGCCCAAGAGGCAAATGCCAGTGTCGAGGAAGTGGCTGCAGGCGCCGGGCAGGTTGCCAAGAACGCGGCAGCAGTCAGCGCCAATGCTGATAAGACCACGCAGGGCATCGGGCAGGTCCAGAAAGCCATGGAAGACCTCTCACGCACCATCCAGGAAGTGGCCAACAAGGCCGAGACCGTCGCAAGGATAGTCGACGACACGACCACCTACAGCAAGGAGGGCATGGAGCTTGCCCGGAAGACCGAGTCCGGCATGCAGGGCATCACCCGTTCGTCCAGCGACGTGAACCAGATCATCCTCGAGATCAAGGGACAGATGGACAAGATCAGCGAGATCGTAAACCTGATCACCGATCTTGCAAACCAGACCAACCTGCTCGCCCTCAATGCTGCCATCGAAGCAGCGCGTGCAGGGGATGCAGGCCGCGGGTTCGCAGTCGTCGCAACCGAGGTCAAATCACTCGCTGTCGAGTCACGGGCTTCTGCCGAGAAGATCGCCGAGATGATCGATAACCTCCAGAAGCAGACCAACCACGCGGTAGATGCGGTCTCAACTGCAAATGCCGGTGTCAAGGAAGGCAGTGCGGCCCTGCGTGACACGCTGTCCAGCTTCAACAAGATCGTCTCTTCCATCGATGCGATCAGCAGGAATGTTTCCGAGGTTGCAGCTGCCTCCGAAGAACAGGCTGCCTCAGTGGAAGAGGTGACCGCAAGTGTCAGCGAAGTCAGCCAGCTGATGCAAAGCACGGCAAAGGAGTCGACCGATGCCGCGGCTGCAAGCGAAGAGTCGTCTGCAGCGATCGACCAGATCACCAAAGTCGTCGGGAATGTCAACGCAATCGTGGATCATGTAACAAAGGAGATCTCGCGGTTCAAGTGCTGACAGAGCACAGAGTATCATGACAAAACCAGCAAGGGGAAAAAAAACTGACGCGCCTGTGCAGCCGGACTCCAGTACCGGAAAACCCCGTGCTGCACAACCGGAAGCCGTAACGATTCGGGCCCAACCGGAAAACAGGTTCACAAAGGGCAGTCTCCAGGTCGTGGAATTCCTGCTCGGGAAGGAACGGTATGCCGTCGATCTCTACGATATACGGGAAGTGGTGGAATATACCACCATCACAAAACTTCCCAACGCCCCGTCTTACATGAAAGGTATCATCGACCTCCGCGGTGAGATAACGACCATCGTCGATCTCAAAGACCGACTGCATATTCCTGCAGGAAGTGAGATGAATGAGGAGAACAGCCGTATCATTGTCCTGGATGAGAAGATCACCAGGGCAAAGACCGGCATCATGGTGGATGAGGTCCTGTCGGTCTCCACCTTTGACACAAAGGACATCGATTCCGCATCCGCAGCAGATATTGATGATGATGGAGCGATCCTCGGGATCATCAAAAAGAAGGTAAAGGACAAGGAACTGGAGAGAAACGACCTGATCATCTGGATCGATATCCGGCACCTGGTCAACCACATCAACGATGCCATTCCCCTTGCGTAGCCGATCAGTGCCTTCGCAGGATCAGGCCACTGGCGGCCTGCCGCATGACAGGGACGTAGAAAACGGACATAAAGGTGACAGAACATGAACCCCAGTGAGGAAAGCATCATCGAACAGGTTCTCAAATGCGATGCCAACGCAAGTGTCCCGGAACCTGGTTCCTTCTCCGCAGGGTGCAAGCAACCGACAAACTCATCATAAAATATGCTGAAGCGGTCAAGAAAAAATTTCAAAAAAACGTGCTATCAGTAAAAAGCGCTGTTTTTACTCAGGCACAATCCCATCAGCTCCTCTCCATTTTTTTTCGGGATCCAAAAGAGTTCCGGAGTGCCGGAAACCTTGAGAGGATCACTTACCAGTTCGAACCGTAGATATGAGTGATGTTCCTGTCATCAATCCGCCACGTATTTTATGGTCAGGGGTTTAAGATTGGATCATGAATGCCCGGATTTTCAGTCCGGTGGCGACCACGTCAGTCTTGATCGTCGTCCTGCTGGTATGCGGGTGCATCTCGGTTTCTGTGGGGGATGTATCATACGGGAACGGGACGCTGGCTATCCGGGTAATGGATAATGCCGGGCCTTTCGATGGCTATATACAGGTGACCGTGTACCGTATCCAGAACCTGCACCAGCAGGAGTTTGCAGTCATTGAAGGGCCGGTCACCCTGAATGAGGGCGAAAATACCCTCTTTTTTCCCGCACAGATCGGGCCCGGCCAGTACAAACTGTATGTGTACCTCATCCAGAACGGGGAACGCAAAACAGCCGTAATACGCGATATTGTCGTGTGATCTCATGAAAAGCCGGATACAAAAGTTACTGGATGCAGCCCGGGGCAGGACATCTGCTGATGCCGTTTTCAGAAATACCAGGATATTCAACCCGTTCACCTGCACCTGGGAAGAGGGCTGCCTCGCGGTAAAAGACGGCCTCGTCCTTGGTATAGGGGACTATGCCGGGAAGAAAGAATATGATCTTGCCGGTTTATCCATCGTCCCCGGCCTGATCGATGCGCATACCCATATCGAAAGTTCTCTCCTCGCACCCCGGGAATATGCCCGGCTTGCAGCCATGCATGGCACGACTACGGTCGTTGCCGACCCGCACGAGATTGCCAATGTCGCTGGAGGAGAGGGACTGAAGTTCATGCTCGCCGAGAGCTGCGGAGCTGATATAGACATCTTGTATATGCTCCCGTCCTGCGTCCCTGCAACCCCGCTGGACGCGGGCGGGGCGGTGCTGGAGGCCGCGGACCTCGCACCGTTTACCGGGTTCAGGGGAGTCATCGGTCTCGGCGAGATGATGAACGTGCCGGGGGTTCTTGAAGGTGATCCGGCTATTCAGGAAAAACTCGCGCTCTTCACTATCCGCGACGGTCACGCACCGCTCCTTTCCGGCAAGGAACTCAACGCCTACATCCTTGCAGGGCTCCAGAGCGATCACGAATGCACGACACGGGCAGAAGCATGTGAGAAACTCAAAAAAGGGATGTATATTTTTATCCGGGAGGGGTCAGCCGAACAGAATATCGAAGAGCTCATTCCGATAGTCACCCCGGCCACAGTATCCCGCTGCTGCTTTGCCACTGACGACTGTCATGCGGATCTCCTTGTAAGAGAAGGGCATATCGACCGCTGTATCCGGAAAGCGGTTGCCTGCGGGATTGCACCGGAACTGGCGATCCGGATGGCGACCCTGTCAGCCGCCGAGCGGTTCGGCCTTGCCGATCGCGGGGCGCTCGTTCCGGGGCGGAGGGCGGATTTCTGCGTTATCGACAACCCGAACAGGTTCATCGTGCACCAGGTCTTCCGGTCAGGTACTCCCCTCATTCAGGGAGCATTCCGGGAGCCTGCCGCTCTCCCGGTTTCATTCCGGTGCCGGATTCCGCCTGCTGAGGAGATCGCAATCGAAGGGAGCGGCATCGCCCGGGTGATAGGGCTTGTTCCTCACCAGATCATCACGAAGTCCCTGACCCGTGTCGTTTCCGGAAAGGATGTCCCGGACCTGTCGCGGGACATCCTGAAAGTTGTTGTCTGTAACCGGTACGGGAACGATGCAGTCGGCGTCGGCATCGTGCACGGGTTTGGTTTCGAGCGGGGTGCTGTTGCCAGTAGTATCTCCCACGATGCCCACAACCTCGTTGCTGTCGGGACGGGCGATGCCGCTATACTCTCGGCAATCGGGGAAGTCATTCGTCAAGGGGGTGCAATGGCCGCGGTGATCGGTCAGGAAAAGGCAGTACTCCCCCTCACCTGTGCCGGGCTTATGTCCACCCTGCCGTACCCGCTCGTTGCCGAACAACAGGAAAAACTCACTGAAATGACCGGCAGGATGGGCGGGATACCTGACCCCTTCATGTACCTCTCGTTTTTATCCCTCACCGTGATTCCTGCATTACGCATCACGGATCGTGGTATGTTTGATACAGAATTGTTCCGGGATGTGCCGTTGTTTGTACGAGAGGGATAACCCAGTCAGCGGGTTTTCCTTAAGAAATTGTTACGGGAAGCAGGATCAGGGCAATACCTGGCACCATCAACCCGGCACCGGACACCCCTCTCCGTAAGAGAACGGGGAGCGGTATGGAAGTTCATAGTTCCAGGTGCCTGTCAGAATAAACCAGAGCAGGTCAATTCGCCGGCTGGCCGTTACTTGCCATCTCGGAAGTCTTGTTCAGAGTCTCGTTCAGTTCCGGGGCGGCCACGGATAATCCTGCAGGGACCGGGACCGGGCGGACAATAATCTCCCGCATCACCCCGCAGTCGGACACCAGCCGGTACCGTTCCGGATCCCAGCCGGTAGTCACAAACCGGTAGGTACGGGTGGATTCCCCGGGCCGCAGGACGGACTTTTTTGACGTGCCGGGTTGTCCTGCGCCCATGCGGGTGGCCCAGGACCCGGTAATCGTCTGGAATTGTACCGAGAATGAGGGGGGGTTACCGGAACAGTCGAGTACGCCGGAACCGTCATTCGAGACATAAAATTCGACGACTTCCCCGATATTGTAGATGTCGGTGTCCATATGGACAAAGTCCGACGTTTTTTCCGGTTGCCTGATAGTGACCTGGTACGATGCCGCAGGATTGCGATGGGCGGGTGTTGTGTTTATGGACTGGGTGTTTACCGGGAAAAGTGACAGGCACCCTGCTGCCAGCACTCCTCCGAGAACCATGATCGTAAGGACGGGCAGAATATACGCCGGTTTCATACGGTCACCCGGCCTCGTGAGATCGTTGGTAAAAAAAATCGGAAAAAACAATTCATCATAATGGATCCGCTCCCTTTCTTTACCATGAAAATCTGCCGGGTCTGGGTAAATAATTTTTTAAGATACGAATACAGAATGGATCCAGATAATCCCTCTTTTGGGAAGACCGGAAGAACGGCGTCCTGGCGGGATTTTTTAAACTGGACGAAGGGGTGATGAGGTTCATACGACTCCGGTGATATGTACAAAAATGTTCGTCCGGAAAATATCACGAACGTAAATTACCGGAAAAACCCAACGGATTTTTAAAAGATTACAGGACGTTCGTGCCAGTCACCATGCCGAGCAGGAGAATGATGACCGGCTGGTGGACAAGATAGATGAGGAGCGAGTGCCGGCCCAGGAAAGCAAGCGGTGTACTGAAAAGATCCGGAAGGCGGGGCAACGCGAACTGCCGCACACCTCCGGTATACAGGAAGTCCCCGATCCCTATACCGATCAATACGACCCCGAACCAGGGAAAGAGCGGGGTATAGTCGACCGAGGTAAAGCCTGCCGGGTGGATGCCAAACGGCAGCAGCCACCAGGGGCCGTAGATACCGGTCAGGAAAAACCCGGCAAGAATACAGCAGGATCCGGTGATGAGGTTATATTTCCTGAACCGGAAAAAGAGCGGAGAGAGCATCACCGACACGCCGATCAGGTGCAGGATACCAAAGATGATGAAGCCCTCGCCGAGGTACAGCCACGTTGCTGCCGTGACCAGGAGACCGAGTGAGAAGATGCCCGACCCCCGCAGGAGGAACTTCTTCGCAAGGGCTGATCCGGACAGTTTCGCGGCAGCGCGGTCGTGGCTGACCACAAGAGAGACCCCGACGATCAGGAGGAAGAGGGTCGCAGTCGCGTAGGCAAAATACCGCCAGAAACCGGTCGAGACGTTGACCGGCGCGATGGAAAAAAAACTGATATCGAAGAGCGTGTGGAAGAGTACCATCATGAGGATCGCGATCCCGCGGGCAATATCTATCTCGATAAAACGCGGCCGCTCATCCATACAGAATTATCGTCACTGTTCAGTCATATGTGTTGCCGGATCCCGCAGTCTCAGGGTATTGCCGGTTTGCGATATTCCTTAAGTACCAGACAGCATAATCTGTACCGGAGTCCGCGAATGACCCACGAAGACGAACATATCATCGAGGCTATTGGCAGGAGCCGCATCGTTATCCGTAACGGAAGGGTTGTCGAAGTCGGGGAAGCCCGGATCAAGGACTGCCCCCTTGCCCGAAGGTTTGCATATCCGATCCCGGATATCAGGAAGGAGTCCGTGAAAGCCAATATCGAACACCGTATCAGGGCCTTCGGTATGTGCACTCCCGACCGGGAAGTTCTCGACAACCGGGAATTTGTCGGGTTCGGCGCGTCCGAGGTTCTCAGTGCCGCCCTTGCGACCAGTCTCCTCGACGCAGTGGTACTCGCCTGCGATGGAGCGGGAACCGTTATCGTGACAAAGCCGGCGCTTGTGCAGGGCATCGGGGGCAGGATGTCCGGGCTTGTCAGGACTTCCCCCTATTTTCCGGTGATGGACAGGATCGAGGAGAACGGTGGCTTTGTTCTCGACCGGGAGCATGCCGTGATTGATCAGATCGCCGGCGTTGCGCTGGCCGCTGAAAAAGGGTTCCGGAAGATCGCTGTCACGGTCGCTTCCCCGGCAGTGGCAGAGGCAATCCGGAAGATCCATCCGGACACGCTCATCTTCGCTGTGCATGTCACGGGCCTCAGCAGGGAAGGGGCCGGAACTCTCGTCTCATCATCGGATCTTGTCACCACCTGTGCCTCGAAGACGATACGGGAAACAGCAGGCCCGAAGGCACTCATGCAGGCCGGGACAGCCATACCGATATTTGCTATGACGAAAAAGGGAAAAGAACTTCTCATCGAGAAGATCCGGTGTTCGGATGAGCAGGTCCTGATCAAGTCGACAAAACTTCCCGCCCTTGGCGACCAGCAGCCGGACCCGCTTGTATAGGAGGAGGGACACGTGCCGGTGATGCTGCCGGTAAAAAATAAAGTTTTTTGCCCCGGTACTGCTCCTGCAACGATAGGCACAAGGCCGGGTTGTACCTGGTGAAAAAATCCTGATCCGTCTTCCAATAAAAATGACTTTTATCAGGAAAAGAGCTCTGTTGAAACTCTATTTTTCTGATCATTTGCTTATACTCTCCTGCGGTTAGGAGGGTGACCCCCTCTCTCCCCCAGCGGGGGAGGCATCCCAAGGGGAGCATCCCCTTGACCCCCGTCATTTCGGGTTTTTTCATCAACCTTCTGAGGAGTTATCCCGATATCGGGGATGCCCCAGCGGCGGGGGCGGAAGCATGAAATGCTGGAGCCCCCAAGAGCGACTGCATGTTTCTCTTGAGGATTTCAAAAAAGCCAGGAAAGGGATAAAACCCGGAACACCGGACAACGTCCGGATTTCACATTGGCACCCCGAAGTCCTTTTCAGGGTTCTTCCGGAATTCGCGGGCGCAGACTGAGATGATCTCGGACAATGAGGGAAATGTATGGATCTCATCGATGAGATCCTGGACACCCAGCCGGTGCCGGATTGCGAGCACTCCCTGCTGGATGATCTCGGTCGCCTGCGGGGAACAGATATGGACTCCCAGGATCCGGTCGCTGGCCATATCGGCCACAATTTTGACCATGCCACGGGTGTCGCCGACAATCGATGGCTTTGCAAGTACGTCGGCGCGCACTTTCCTGGCAGTTGCCGGTAGACCGGCCCTGATGGCCCGGTCCTCGGTCATCCCGACACCTGCAACCTGTGGACTGGTAAAGATTCCATGGGGGAGCGCAGATCGATCGAATGACCGTTTCAGTTCCGAGAAGGCATTTATTGCTGCAATTTCGCCACCCTTCCTTGCCGCAGTCTCGAGCATCGGCTCCCCGGTAACATCTCCTGCCGCCCAGATGCCGGGAGAGGTTGTCCTCATGCTTGCGTCAACGATAACCGCCCCGTTCTTCAGCGTTGATACCCCGGCATTCTCGAGGCGGAGCTCCCGGGTATTCGGGGTGCGGCCGGTTGCAAGCAGGAGGCATTCCGCTGAAAATTTCTCTGTCTTCCCATTGATGGTCGCTGTTGTCGTGATCTGATCGCTGCTCTTCTCAACTTTTTCCGGGTTAACACCAGTCCTTATTGCCACGCCTTCCTGCTTGAGGTATTCTGCCAGAAGATCAGAGATCTCCGGCTCCTCTTCCGGAATGATACGGGGACTCCGCTGGAGAAGGGTGACATCCGCCCCGAAGTGACGATAGAGCTGGGCAAACTCGAGGCCGAGAGCCCGTCCTCCGATCACCACCAGTGACTCAGGAATACGTTCCGGCTCAAGCGCTTCCATGCTGGTCATGTACGGGACAGACCCCATCCCTTTCACGGGGGGCAGGGATGGCGAGGAGCCGGTCGCAATTATAAACCTGCCGGAGATGAGTGTCCGGTCTCCCACCCGGATCTTTCCGGGTGACAGGAACGCGGCCTCTCCCTTCACCAGCTCGATACCCAGATGATCGAGGAGCCGGTCCTTCTTCTTCTCCTTCAGCCGTTCGATAAGGGCGTTTTTCCCGGCCAGCGCTGCACCGAGGTCAAACCGGCTGTCAAATCCGGAACTGCACTGCCGGTCATTCCGGTGATAGAAGTGACCGGCAAGGGTCAGTAAAAATTTGCTCGGTATGCACCCGACATTGACACAGGTACCCCAGAGCGGACCGCGCTCCACCATCGCTACACGGGTAGCCCCCATATGGACCGCGGTTGCGGCAGCGGATGTACCGGCAGCGCCGGTACCGATAACAATCAGGTCATAGTCTGCTGTCATGGTGACGGCACCTCACTGCTCGAGCCTGATGATCTGTGCCGGACAGAGATCTGCGGCATTCACTATGCACTCTTCCAGTTCCGCGGGAGCGGTACCTTCCCCGATCTTGCCGTCCAGCCGGTACGTACTGGTGATCTGGCTGAATGAGTCGTCAGGATTTTCTTCAAAAAAATCCGGACAGGTCTCCCAGCAGCTCTGGCAGCTGACACAGTTTATCCTGTCGATGGTCACTTTCATGAGACAAGCCTCATTGATGTGAAAATTTTTCCGGCAGTCGATCAGGAAGACGGCCGACGGTTTATCCACATTCCTGTTGAACAATCACCTGTTCCGGAGATCCATCTCGGTTCCCAGGATGCAATAGTACGAATTCCTGAGCCCCATCATGGGCGTGATGGGGCATGTCGGGCAGATGCAGGTCTTTTTTTCCGGAAGGGTACAACCGGTCTTCCCGACTGCGCAGAAGAAAGCTTCGTGTTTTCCTTTCATGCAGTCCGTGTAGGTAGGGCAGGCAGGACACGTGCACAGGGAACGTGCATCGGCCATCGCCTTGTTTCGCTCAGCATCGCTCATCTTCTGCATCTTCATCATCATCTCTTCAAATTTGTCCATACCCTTCCTCCTTCCTCTGTATCATCCGGGTCTCCAGCGGTCGTTGTCCCGGGAACCGGGATCCCGGACCGAACGGTCAAGGTAGATGATCTGGCGGAGGTCCCGGGAGTTCAGTTTCTTGATGATGAGCTGCTGGTCCTTCAGTATCTTCAAAGCGTTGCGCACGGTATGCGATGAATACCGGGTCTTTTCCATCAGGTCTTTATGACTCATCTCGCCGCGGGTGCTGATTATCTCCAGCACGCGTCTCGACGACCGGGGTAATGTTGTCGTTTCCATAGTAAGGGAGTTTTAACCACAGCTCTGTCCACAGCTTTCCTGCGTTCCGGCATCGGATTCTTCCTTGTCGGCAAGGATCCTGGGGAGGGCCTTGTCCACGAAATCGTCGATAGATTCCAGCCTGCCCCAGTCCTCGACCAGGTAGGTCATATAGACTTCCGGGTCCGGGATGACGATGACAACACCGGTCTCGTGGCGGGCAGTGATGAACTGCCGCATGTAATGAGTACTGTGCACGCCGTCACCTTTTTTCGGGATGCGGGCTGTGATCGTCCAGTAGTTCAGAAGATCCTGCGCATCGACGTAGATCTCGTGTTCCTGCTCGAATTTCTTCAGACGTTCCTTAAGTCCGATATCCATTCCTGTCGCCACCTCGTTGCAGTTATGAACGGTTTCCCCTACTTCAGCACACAGACCGCTCCGGGAACCCGGACCATGAGAGCGAGGCTTTCGGCCACATAGAACTCGAGATCGTCCCCGACAGGCCCGTTATACCCTATGCTCATGTCGAGCCCGATTGCAAGCGATACGTACTGCCGCCCGGATGCGAGAATGACCCCGCCTTTTTTCAGAGCCGGTGCCTTCACGACCCCTTCCGATACGATACCACGGATATGGTCCAGTTCCGTCCCGTCGCCCTGGGGGTACCGGCGCAGCAGCAGGTTGTACTGGGCCGGGGCAAGTGCCATGCAGTACGGCCCGTGGAACCCGGCGTCGTCCAGTTTCGTGACCGCCTCGATGACCTGGTCCGCGGCTGTACCGACTTTGTCCCACTTGGTAAGCGTAAGCGAGCTTGTGCCATCAACGGTAAGAAGGCCGGCAATCCCCTGGGTTCCCTGGAAGATCATCCGGTCTTCCCGTGCAGCACAGTCAATCGCTGCCGCAGCTACGCAGGTCGTATCGAGCGTAAGCTTGTCTCTCTCAAAAGAAGCCAGGTCCCGTTTGCCCAGTGAAAATCCTGACTTTATCAGATTCACCGGGACGAACGTGCTTCCGGATATCCCCTCTTCCAGTTCGCAGTCGGTGAGCGGTATGACCTTGAGCCCGAACCCGAACGGGCCGTCGATATCGATGATCCTCCGGCCGGCGAGCTGGCTCTTGGCAGCTTCGATCATAACGGTATTGAGCAGTTTCCATGTCTCCGGCCCGATCGGGGCCGATTCGCGTTCCAGATAGTTATTGTCCATTTCATACACCTCTCAGCTGGATTTCAGTGATCCGATTGTCGTTTCCGTCTTCTCCGGTGCCGGTTCCTTTGCAGGTCCTGCCATTTCCTGTACAACAGCATCCACTTCGGCTGCTCCTTCCTTCAGGAATTCATCCTCGTCTCCGGTAAGAATGGAGATGAGACGCGAAAATTCTCCTGCGTGCACGCGTTCTTCATTCGCGATGTCGATGAGAACGGCTTTTGCCAAGGGATTGTCCGTGGCTTCGGCATGGGCCATATAGGTATGGACAGCCTCGTGCTCTGCGGCAAGGTCGAGGCGTACCGCCCTGATGAGTTCCTGCAGGGTCAGGGTGCGCTCCGGGATCTTCCCGCTGAACGGGTTTACAAATTCTGGCATAGTTTCTCCACAACCCAAAAGGGATCGTTTACATTACCATCATTTTTTCAGCAGCATCTCTGTCCGCTTGTTCACGGCATCCCAGTTCACGATGTTCCAGAATGCTTCGACAAATTTTGCCCGGTCGTTCTTGTAGTCGAGATAATACGCGTGTTCCCAGACATCGAGAACCAGGAGAACCTCGAAACCTGGGATCAGGTTCACGTTGTGTTTTTCCAGCTGCATAATGAGGGGCCTGCGGGTTTTCCTGCAGAACGTCAGGGCAGCCCATCCTGACCCTTCGACACTCGTCGCGGTCATGGTGAACTCCTTTTTGAACCGTTCGAACTTCCCGAATTCGCCGTTGATGATCTTCAGGAGTTCCCCCTTGGGCTGGCCGCCCCCGCCGTTTCCTGCCGGCGCCATATTTTCCCAGAACAGGCTGTGGAGTTTGAAGCCGCCGACATGGAAGGACAATTCCTTGAGGGTTGCCTTGAAGTCGAGATCCACGTTCTCCTTTCGTGCCTTGTCCAGTTTTTCCAGTACGGCGTTTGCACCATTGACATATGCCTGGTGATGCTTCTGGTGGTGAAGCTTCAGCTGGTCCTCGCTGATATGCGGGGCCAACGCATTGTAGGCATAGGGCAGGTCCGGCAAAGAATACATCTTGTCTGTTTCCATCGTTTCTACCTTCTCGAACTGTTTTCTGACCGGAGAGAATTATCCTCTCTGACGGGATATTTAAAGAAGGAATTTAATAGAGTATTGCCTGTAATTCAGATTTTGAAACAAATAATGAAACAAGAGAGGGAAAAATAAGTACCGGTATATTACGCCTTTATTTCATGCCGGGGCTCCGGTTATTTATGAAATACCGGACAAGGGTCATTTACACCCATTCACCGGTGCATCAGGCCCGGAACGGATAACCTCATGTGATGGTTATTTTTCCTTTTGGTTCTGCTGCCGATTTTTTCAGGTGCACTTCCAGTACCCCGTTCCTGAAGCTCGCATTCGCACCGTCGCGGGTGACAGATTTTGGGAGAGGTATGATCCGGATCATGGATCCGAAACCGTGTTCACTCATGGAATACCCATCTTCCTCTTCCGTCTTCACTTCCTTCCGTTCACAGGAGATCTCAAGGGATCGGGGATTGATCAGATTGATCGTTACGTCCTTTTTGTCCACTCCGGGGATCAGGTCTGCGGTGACCACAACTTCATTTTCATACTCAGTCACCTCCACACGCCGGCTGCGCCGCTGTGCCGGTAACATCTTGGTACCGGGTTCGAGGATAGTGGGCAGGAGCGCCTCCCGGGACGGTTCGTAGACCTGCCGGAATAATGAGTCCATGTACTTTCTCATATCTTCGAGTTCATCGAAAACTGATCGGTAATATATTCGTACCATAGGATCTTCTCCACCTGTTCTCCCTCTGGCGCCGGATGGCGGAGAGGTCACCGGTTGGAGAACCGGCAGCCGTTTTCCGGCCCGGGGGAAAATCGGTGAGAGGCGGGATTCTGGCAACTCCCTGTCCCTCGCTCCCCATGTCTGACAAGTAGAATTTGGAGGATTATCAACTGTCCCATGAGGTTCAGGTTTTGAGACAAAATTTGAGACTATCGGATAGAAGGAAAGATCTTAACGCACATAGTAGAGTATTTTTTACCGCTCTCCGATCGGAGACATATATCGCGGGCCTGGTATTTATCGCAGGCATTCCTCTCCCTTGCTGCCCCCTATTTTATACCAATAAATGCCTCTTTGATAAGCTGCTCCTGTTTTTGTGTAATCTTCTCCGGGATCTTCACGATGACTTTTACGAGAAGGTCCCCGCGGTTGTCGGAGTTCATGTTCGGCATTCCCTGCTGCCTGAGCCGGAAAAGGGTATGGCTCTGGGTGCCGCGGGGGATCCGGAGGAGCGCAGTTCCGGTGATGGTGGGAACGGAGATCTCGGCCCCGAGCAATGCCGTTACAAGACCGATGGTAGCAGTGCTATACAGATCAGCCCCCTGCCGTTCGAAGATATCATGTTTCTTCACATGGACAACCACGTACAGGTCACCGGGCGGACCCTGGTTCTCTCCGGCTTCCCCTTCACCGGCGATCCTCAGGAACTGCCCGTCTTCTACCCCGGGCGGTATCGTCACTTCGATCCTCCTGGTCTTCTGTATCATCCCTCTTCCCCGGCATGCCTCGCACGGCCTGTCCACGATCTTCCCGTCACCACGGCATGACGGGCAGACCGTGATGTTCACCATCTGGCGGCCGCCGCTCTTCTGGATATTCCGGATCTCCCCTTTGCCCCCGCACGTCGGGCAGGTGCGCACAAAACCGGGCTGGGCACCGCTCCCGTGGCAGGTCTGGCACTCATCATCATGGGGGACCTCGACCGTATTTTTCGTGCCGTAGAATGCATCGGCGAGCGAGATACTGATGTCGTACCGGAGATCGGCTCCCGCCCGCTTCCTCGTCCTTCCGCCGGAACGGGAAAAAACATCGAAGATATCCCCAAGGCCGAAGTCACGGAAGAGGTCATCGTAACTGGGGGCGGTATATCCGGAAGAGTCGCCGGGTCTGAATTCGGCATGGCCTACCTGGTCGTACTGGGCTTTCTTCTGAGGGTCGCCCAGAACCTGGTAAGCCTCGTTGATCTCCTTGAACTTCTCCTCTGCCTCTTTGCTGCCCTTGTTGAGGTCCGGGTGGTACTTCCGGGCAAGGTGCCGGAACGATTTCTTGATCTCTTCCTGCGACGCGTCCTTCTTCACGCCAAGGAGTTCATAGTAGTCTTTTTGTGCCATGGCGGGAGGGACCGGGACTATTTATCATCCTTGACCTTGAAATCCGCATCGACAACCCTCTCACCGCCCGGCCCGGTCGTCTCCTGGCCCGGTTGCCCGCCGGATGGTCCTGACTCTGCCTGAGGTCCCGCATGTTCCTGCGCATATTGCGCCGACGCCTGCTGGTACGCAGCAGACCCGGCCTCGCCCAGCACCTTCTGGAGTTTTTCCGTCTCTGACTTGATCTTCGCGGTATCCTTGCCTTCCATCGCGGCCTTCAGCGCGACTATGGCCGCGTTCAGCCGGTCGACAAGGTCGGTACTGAGTTTGCCGGCGAGATCGGATTTCGCCTTTTCCGCGGTATAGACGAGAGTATCGGCTGTGTTGCGCGCCTCTACCTCTTCTTTTCGCGTCTTATCCTGTTCCTCGAACTGCTTTGCCTCGTTCACCATCTTCTTGACATCGCTGTCCGCCAGCTTGGTCGAAGCGGTGATCGTCATCTTCTGTTCCCTGCCGGTGCCGAGGTCTTTTGCAGATACGTTGAGTATCCCCGATGCATCGATATCGAACGTCACTTCTATCTGCGGGACTCCCCGGGGGGCCGGGGGGAGGCCGACGAGGTTGAACTGCCCGAGGCTCACGTTGTCGGCTGCCATGGGGCGTTCGCCCTGCAATACGTGGATCGTGACCGAGGTCTGGAGATCAGCAGCCGTAGAGAATATCTGGCTTTTTTTCGTGGGAATCGTGGTATTCCGGTCAATGAGGGCTGTCCTTACACCGCCGAGTGTTTCAAGGCCGAGGGTCAGGGGTGTCACGTCCAGGAGTACCATATCGGTGATCTCCCCGCCGAGGATCGCCCCCTGGATGGCGGCGCCGGTTGCAACGCATTCCATGGGATCGATCCCCCGCTCGACCTTCTTTCCTATATGGTCCTCGATGAACTTCTGGACGACCGGCATCCGGGTCGGGCCGCCGACCAGGATAACCTTATGGATATCATCCTTGGTGAGTGCGGCGTCCTTCAGGGCCTGTTCGAAGGGGTTGATGCACCTCCGTATGATCGGTTCCACCAGCTGTTCGAGCTTTGCGCGGCTCAGTTTCAGGGAGAGGTGCTTCGGGCCGGCCTGGGTCGCGGAGACATAGGGGAGGTTGATCTCGGTCTCGAGAACGGTCGACAACTCAATTTTTGCTTTCTCTGCAGCTTCCTTGACCCGGTTGACCGCCATCTTGTCGTTCCTTAAATCAATGCCCTCCTGTTTCTTGAACTCCTCGGCCACCCATTCGAATACCGCATTGTCCATGTCGGTACCGCCGAGCTGGGTATCACCGGACGTGGCGAGGACCGTGAACGTCCCGCCGCCGAATTCCATGATGGTCACATCCAGCGTGCCGCCGCCGAGGTCAAATACGAGGATCTTGTATTCCCCGCCACGGTCGAGGCCATAGGCCATGGACGCTGCTGTAGGTTCGTTCACGAGCCTGACCACGTCGAGCCCGGCAATTTTCCCCGCGTCCTTGGTGGCAGTCCTCTGGTTGTCATTGAAATATGCCGGGACCGTGATCACGGCTTTCGTCACCGTCTCGCCGAGGAATGCCTCGGCGTCCCGCTTGATCTTCTGGAGGAGAAACGCCGAGATCTGCTGGGGGGTGTATTCCTTGCCATAGATCCGGTAGGTATGGCTCGTCCCCATCTTCCGTTTCGCTGCGGTTACCGTCCCGTCAGGGTTACTCACCGCCTGCCTCCGGGCCGGCTCGCCCACGAGGAGCTGGCCATCTGAGGTGAACGCTACATAGGACGGAAACATCTTGCCCGCTACGGTCGCGCCTTCCGCAGAAGGGATAATTGTAGGTTTACCGCCAAGCATTACGGCAGCTTCGCTGTTGGATGTCCCAAGGTCAATTCCGATAATCTTCTCTTTTGCCATTTTCCTCACCTTCCTTTCGTGATACATGTTCTGCAATCTTTACCTTCGATGGCCTGATCACCTTTGATCGCAACTGGTAGCCTTTCCCGAAATCCTCGAGGATCAGCCCGGGTTCCCGGTCGCACTCCTCCCGGCACAGGGCCTCATGGAGGTTCGGATCGAATTTTTTTCCCACGCATTCTATCGGCACGAGCCCGTACTCTCCAAGGATCTTGAGCAGTTTCCGGTAGACCATTCCCATCCCTTCCCGGTTCTCCTCGGCCTGGAGCGAGGGAAGGGCCCGGTCGAAATCGTCCAGGATGACGAGAAGGTCTTTGATCAGGTTCTCATTTGCAAGTGCTATGATCGCCGCCTTCTCCTTTTCGGACCATTTCCGGTAATTGTCAAAATCCGCCTGGAGATATCTCAGGCGCTCAAGACGTTCCTCTGCAAGACGGGTCTGCTCTTCCAGATCTTTCTTTACCTGCTCAATCTCCTCCATCGGGCAACCTCCGGAATACCCTGTAACGTTCTCCGCTTCCTCCGTCCCCTGAACAGGCATCAGCCTCCCGGTTGAACATACGCGGAAATGCCGTTGGGTTCACAACGGTGCCCGGATTCGTATCCTGACCGGGAATTTCCGGGATCCCCGGACCAGCCGCCTCTTTTTCCTTCCTGATGTGAGTCCGTGTCACCATAGTTGCCTGCCTCATCCTGTCACTCTGTCATAACTGCACAGGCCGGTGCCCGTCCTGCCGGACTATATTTTGGTTTCCAGTTTCAGTCGCAATGGGGACAGTTCCAGTAAAGCCTGATAAAGTCCGCATAATAGCACCCGGTACAATCGCACCGAAAGCACCCGGACGCGGGGCACTGCATTCCGGAACGATACTCAGCACCGGATATATCCCGGACACCATATTCTTTTGCCTGGTGGTGGTCGCACCAGATCCGCTCCAGATCTTCCCCGGCCATAAACAAACCCTCTGAGTCTTCCAAGACTGGAATAGTCCTCACCGGTCAGGAGGTTGAGCAAAGAATTTTATAGGATCTTCCCTGATAGTCATTTTTTGAGACAAAATTTGAAACAAACGGTACAATTCCGTGAGAACAGATCCTGCCTGCGGAACCGGGGAGATCATCCTGCGGATTTTTCCAGGGTCAGGCTCAATAATCCGGCTGCGAACGTTTTTTTACACAAACTTGACCCGGCCGGGACCGGCATCTCCTTCCTGAAGGTCTTCAGGTCATCCGAAGCGATAAGGGTGAGCGTGTTCTTTTCAAGATAGATCCTGATCTTCTCCTCAGATACCCCCGGCAGCCGGGCATGGATATGAATGTGCCGAAAATCTTCTGAACGGTCGACAACCGGTTCAATCACCTGTTTACGTTGTCTCTGTTTTTTGCTCATAAGACCCATCAAGCATGTCATTTTTATGGTAACTGGGATCGAAACGGTTTTACCATCCATCTCTCTTTTTGAGCACTGGGCTTGCATGAAACGGAGTGTCCGTGTTACCGGATGCCAATTCCCCGCAGGCAAAAACCGGGGCGTCATGCCCGCTGTGGCGTTCAGCGGGATCCTGAAACCCCGGTGAATCGTGTCAGGAATGGGAAATACCGGGTTGCCTGAATGCGTGGTATATGGCCGGTTCCGTTCTCAGTCGGCTTCTGGGTATATGCACCACCAGCCCCCCAGTCTCCCGAACGGTAGAATTCAACGTGAGGCGCAATGAAAGCTGAATATCCGTGTCGGTTCTTCCATCTTCACGTGGGCATTCGTACCCACGCAACGCTCTTTTTGTTGTAGTCCTATATACTTAACCTGATTTTTCAAAAATTGTTTCAAATTTTGGCGGAATGACCCAGGTACCTTCAGATCATTGTCCGGAAGACGGGATCTTCCAGCCAAAACCGGAGGGCCGGGAGATAAAAAGGATGATTATTTCGGCTTTGGAGAAACGAATATGAACCAATGGGGTTCAAACGGGAACCATGAAAATCATTAAAATAGCCAAATTTGTGAGGCTTCGCGGTCCAGATGAACCTCTTCGAAAATCGGAGAAATTTCTCAAAACCTCGACAAAGAGAAGGGAGGCATGAGCCGACCTTCGAACAGCAGCCTCCCCCCAGAGCTCCTGCAATGAATACCGATGATTTCTCCCGGGCTATTATCTTTTTTCCGGCGGTGCGATACTGTTGTCATCCATACCCTCACCCATGAGGTGGCGGAAGACAAACCGGAATTCACCCAGCTTCTGGCGGATATATTTTCTTCCCGCCTCAGTTGGCATGTAGAGTTTCGATTTCCCCGAGCTCTTCATCTCAAGATATCCTTTCTCCTGCAGCTCGTAGAGGAACGTGTAGATCCGTGCCTGGGGGATGAGAACATTATATCGGTTGTGGATCTCGTGGACGATATCGTACCCGGATATCGGTTTCTCCAGGAGCGAGAGGACCACGGGTTCAAGGGACTTTTTCACCACATCGTCGATGGTTGACTGGGGGACAACCGATAACGATTCGGCAGGGAACGAGCGCTGGGCGAAGGAGAGCATGGTGTCCTTTCCGGTCGAGATGATGATCTTCGGGATGCCTTCGGAGAGTTTCTGTATCTGGTTGTGATCGATCTCAGCCATATTCAGTGCAATCATGCCGGAAACGGGCAGCCCGCTCTCTTTTTTGGAAAGGACAAGGTTTTTCACCGCAAGGATGTCGGTAAACATCTCCGTATCGGAAAAATCGAGAAGGATCCGGAGGGATTTCGCGGGACCTGTACCCTCCAGTGAACCGGTACACTTTTCCAGCAGTTTCAGCAGGAGGAATTCCTCGTGTTTCTTGATGCGCCGGGTGACCAGTTCCTCCTTCTGGATCTCTTTTAAGAAATATTTCATGAGCGTGGATCGGTGGTACGCAAAAAAATTCCGCCCGCCTTTTTTTAACCCTTCTTCGAGGGTAAACTTGAATACCGGGTCTTTTACCGTCTGTTCGGTATAGAGGAAGAGGACGATGTCGGTGAAGATATCCTGCAGGAGGACGGTTTTGATCCCGGGGAGGTCGACATAGGTTGTCCCGGCATCCTCTTCGCGGGCGATCTCCTTTCCCGCACGACCAGCCTCTCCGGCAACCGGTGACAACCCTGCCTTCTCCCGGTCGGCATTCTTGTGGAAGAGGGCAACTTCAATTGCGGCTTTGATCTCCAGCTCGTTGAAGGGCTTCACAATATACCCGTACGGCCTGACCTGTTTGGCCTGCTCGATGATGGCATCGTCGGCATACGAGGTGACAAAAACGACCGGGATATCGAGCTCCTCCATGATGACCCGGGCAGCTTCGATGCCGTTCAGCCTTCCCGGCATGACAATGTCCATCAGGAGCAGGTCGGGTTTGAGCCGCCGCGCCATATCGATCGCACCTTCACCGGATGCTGCCATGCCTGCAACCGTGTAACCCATTGCAGTCAGCCGCTCTTCCAGCTGCATCGTAATAATCGCTTCATCATCAACTACAAGGATCCTTGACATAGGTATCAGTCCGCGGTCTGGAGGGGAAATTCCACGATCACTTCAGTTCCGCCGCTCCCGTTGATCGTGAGGGATCCGCCCAGCTGCTGGACAAGATTCCTGATAAGCTTGATTCCCAGGCTGGTGGCATGAGAGATATCCAGTTCCCGGGGAATGCCGACACCGTCGTCCCGGACCGTTATATGGACATGCCCGTCCTTCTTCATAGCAGTAATACTGACTTTCCCGTATTTACGTCCTTTGAATGCGTGTTTGAAGGCATTTGAGAGGATCTCGTTCACGATGAGGGCACAGGGAATTGCCTGGTCGACCGGGAGGAATATCTCCCCGGCATCGATCTCGCTGACAATTTCGGTGCCCGATCTCCCGTAAATACTGGACAGGTCGGCCACCTGGTCCCGGATCTGGCCCCCCATATTGATCTTATCGAACTGTTTGCTCTCGTACAGTCTCGTGTGGATCTGGGCCATGGTCTTGATCTTCAGCATCATATCCGTCAGTATGCTGCCGGTTGCCACGTCCTGTGTCCGCATCCTCGTCATATCGAGCAGACCGGATATGATCTGGAGGTTATTTTTTACCCGGTGGTGGATCTCCCGGATGAGGATCTCTTTTTCCGCAAGGGACGAAACGATCTTCTGCTCGGCAGACTTGCGTTCGGTGATATTCCTGAAATACCCGATGAGGCCGTCGACCCTGCCCGATCCATCGGATTTTGGGATATAGGTACCTTCGAAATAATTTTTTTCACCGGTCCTGGAGACCAGGGGGAGTTCGATCCGTACCGGTTTTCCGGTTTTGAGCACCTTCTGCTTGATCGGTACGATATTGTCCGCATCTTCCTTTGAGAGGATGTCGTAGTCTGTCTTCCCGATCATCTCGTCTTCGGAAAGACCCAGCTGGGGGTTGATGACCTGCAGGTACCGAAGGTCAGTATCCTGGACAAGGATATGGTCGGGTGTGTTCGTGGCGAGGATCCTGAATCTCTCTTCGCTCTCCCGCAATGCCTGCTCGGCCCGCCTGCGCTCGGTGATATCCCGGTAACTCCAAACCCTCCCGACGATCGTGTCCTCGATCTTCTGGGGTTTTGAGAACCGCTCAAAGACCCTGCCGTCAATAAATTCGACCATGTCATAGCTCTCCCTTCCGGGGTGGGCATAGAGATCCCTGAGGCCGGAGAGGAACCCGTCGGGGTCCTCCAGTTGCGGCAGCATGTGGAGGAGGACCGAATTTTCCGTGGAACCGGCAAGATCCGGCTGGGGAATATTCCACATGATCACAAAGCTCTGGTTGTGACTGGTAATGTTCCCGCCGAGGTCAACAACGAGAAGCCCGTCGGCAGTTGAATCCAGCGCCGCATTGAGTAACGAGAGTGTCTTCCTGACCGTTTCGTCGGCCTGCTTGCGGGCGGTTATGTCCCGGATATTACACTGGACCACCCTCGCATGGCCAACGCTATAGATGTTACTGACGAACTCAACGTCTATCCACTGGCCGCTGGCAGTCTCAAGAGGCAGATCCTCATAACGGATGTAATCCTGCCGTTTCAGTTCTTCGAAGTTGTTTTTATTGACGATAATGTCCCTGAGAAACCCGATCTCCCATACTTTCTTTCCACGGAGTTGTTCGTACGTGTATCCCACCAGATTGATAAAGAAAGGATTTGCATCCTCAATTTGCCCGGTCTCGGCATTGAGGATGAGAATCCCGTCTTTCGCAGACTCAAAGAGCCGGCGGTACCGGATCTCTGACGCGCTCAGCGCGCTTCTCGCCCGCTCGCGTTCGGTGATGTCAACGCCCTGCGCGATAGTGGATATCAGCCGCCGGTCCTGTGCAAGGATATTGGCTGAGTTCCAGAGCACGGTCCGTACGCTGCCGTCAGCCGTGAGGATCGGTATTTCGACGTCGTTCCACTGTTCGCCGGCGGATGTTTTCCGGATCAGCCCCATCATCTCATCGCGCTGCGGCTCCGGGAAGAGGAGGTCAATATTTTCCCCGATCACGTCCGGGGCCATCCTCCCGGTAAGCAGCTCGAACGCGTGGTTGAACCGCGTAATACGGAACTCCAGGTCCCATACGATGATGGGTGCGTTGGCATAATCGATCAGGTTCTCAAGATACTGGCTCGTCTTGCGGAGATTCTCCTCAACCCGTTTCTGTTCAGTGATGTCGCGGAAACTCCATACCCTCCCGACAATGGCATCTCTCATCCTCTGGGGCTTTGAGTACCGTTCAAAAATCCTGCCGTCATTGAGTTCAACGATATCGTAACTTTCCCGCGCGGGGTGCGCGTAGAGATCATAGACATCTGCAAGGTACTCCCCGGGATCTTTCACCTGGCCCTGCATGAATTCCAGGACATTGTCGTCATCCCTTGTCTTGAGTAACACTTCCCCGGTATTCCAGATGCTGGCAAAATTCTGGTTGTAACTGGTGATCTTCCTCTTGTTATCGACAACGTAGATACCTTCACCGATCGATTCGAGGGCTGCATTCATGAGGGAGAGGGCTTCTTCCGCCTTTCTTTTCGCGGATACGGCGATCTCTTCGGCCAGTTTACGATCGGTTATATCGGTAAACAGGACTGCGACCTGTAATGGTGCCGGGGAAAATGCATAGACATCATAATGGGTTTTAAGTGCCGTTGAATACTGGTCGAAATGTACAGGCCGTCCGGTAAGGGCAACAGAACCATAGCGTTCAACCCAGCAGGGGTCTTCATCCGGAAGGACCTCGCTCAGGCGCCTCCCGACCACCATATCCCGTTTCAGTCCGGTCAGTTTTTCGAACGCCGGGTTGAGATCAAGGAACCGGTAATCAACCGGGACATTCCGTTCATCGCAGACGATCTCGTGGAGGCCAAAACCTTCCGTCATCTTCTCGAACAGGTTCCGGAATTTCTCTTCACTTTCCCGGAGCCGGATCTCTGTCAGCCTTCGTTCGGTAATATCATGGACCATGCCGATGGAGCGGATGATCCTGCCGCTCTCGTCCCGCAGGTGCTCGCACTTCTCGTGGACATACCGGATCCCGCCGTCATCCTTCCTGACGACACGGTGCTCGATCTCATAGCCATCCCTTCCTTCCGAGAGGGACCCGGTGTACGCTGCGTTCACTGCCGGGCGATCATCGGGGTGTACTGCTTCAAGGAATGCTTCATAGGTAGCCGCGAACTCCTGCGGCCTCAGCCCGAATATCCGGTACACCTCATCTGACCAGGTGAGACGATTGGCGACAAGGTCAAGCTCCCAGCTCCCGAGGTGGGCGATCTCCTGTGACCTGCCCAGGCGGCGTTCGCTCTCGTTGAGTTCCTGCTGTTTTTTACTCAGTTCGTCCACATTCTGCCGGAGTTCTTCCTCCGCTGCCGTGAGTTCTTCGTTCATCGCACCGAGCTCGTCGTTCTTCTTTACTAGTGACATTTCAGCACGATCAAGGGCATCGCCCGTCCGGGTGGATACCCACGAGACTGCATAGGCCGTTCCGGCAGCAAAGATCACGAGACTGCCGGAGAGGAAAAGTGCCCCGGGGAGATTATACAACTGGTAGATCGGCTGGAATGCAAAATTCTGGATAAAAACGATAGCTACGATGAGCGGGACAAAGGTGCGCAGAAGGCGGGCCCGGTTGGAATTCCCGGTGACATACCTGACCGGGACCGCGTCTGGGCCCCCGGCAGTGATCAGTCCTCCGCCGATGAAAAACGCGGCAAGTGCCGACAGAGCAGCGATCGGGATGACCGGGGTCCCGTAGAGAAAAGGAGTTCCGTAGACATAGCTGAGGATGAACGTGAAGCTGACAAGCGAGAGCAGCAGGCCGATAATGCCGATGGCATCACGTGCCCGCCGGTTTTCCGCAGGTGCATGGTCTCCCTTCACAATAAAGATCAGCGAAACGGCAGCCGGTATCATAAATCCTGCTGCTACCGGAGAGACGGGTGAAGACAAGGTCCCAAAGAATATCGTGCCTGCCCCGACAAACCAGGACTCAACAAAAAACTGGCCCCCACCGAGGACAAAGATAAGTTCAACGGCCTCGGCACATGCGATTATGGCAAGGAATGCCTGTACCAGCATGCCGGCTCTCTTTTCCAGGGATTTTAATGCACTGGCTGCAAGGACCGATCCAAAAAAGATCCAGACCAGCGACGCACTGAGTGCCATGGTCTTGTACCCGGGGTAGACGCTGCTGATCACGGTGATGCCAAGACAGTTCCCGATAATTCCCAACACACCCGTGAACGCTGCCAGAAGCCCGAACGACAGGGTAAGTTTTTTAAAAAGATGGTCTTTGGTACTGTCTTTGGTAGTATTACCTGTTGGGCCGTCCGTACGAACAGGTCGCTTGAAGATCATCATGGAACATCCCAAAATTCTTCTCAAAATAATAGTTATCCGATAAAGATAGAAACAATTTTCCTCTGATAAGGTTTTCCTCCATTTACAAAAAATGCAAGAACCGGGTACCGTCGTGCCCGGCCTTTTTGTATGACCGAACATTATGGCCTTCTGGCACTCTTCGCCATGATATTTTCCGGAAATGGCAGACAGGAACCCTTTCAAACTATGTCACACGTTTTGAAAATCAGCCATAGAACTATGGTTCCCGGTCCCCATCACAATATTTCGTCCGGGTTACCGGACACGAGAGAGGAGGAAACAGGAATGCAACCAGGACATGGGAGCGCCATGATGCAGCAGCAGGAGATGCTCATGACGGAGATGTGGGATGCCCTCACTGATGACCAGAAGAAAGCGATGCTGAAGAGGGCACTTGACGGAAAGATCATGATGAAGAAAGGCATGATCGAGCATTTCAAGTTCAAGATCGAGACCTTCGAGATGCTCAAGAAGATGCTGGACGAGTCTTAACCGGAATCGATGAAAACCCGGTTCCTCCAGTCTTTTTTTAAAGATCTCCCATGAGTCTACACAATGTGGTGAAAAAAGCAACCTAAAAAAGCGTACCCCTGAGAAACCGGCCTCCAATCCGGCAGCTGACAAAACAAGTATTTCCGGATGCGATCGGAACCAGCTGAAAACGGCGAGGAGAACATAATGCGGGAAGCCGGATCCGGACTATAAGAGGATCGTATACATGGCTGATATCGTTCATCAGGTTCCGTATCCCGGATAATATTATTCTCCGAGCACTCCGCGCCCGGCCAGCAACTCGAGATATGCCTCGCCGGAGAGAGGACAATGGATAAGATCGTCAAGCTCTTTCCCGGTCACATGCAGCTGAGTCCGCATCTTCGCGAGCAGATCCGCGTTATATTCCTTAACCCCGTGACTCAGGAATGTGTGGACTCCGGTGATTTTGCCGTCAACGCGGAGATAAAAGATCTTGTGATGGGATATTCTCTCTTCGAATCCTTTCCTGAGAAGAGCGGTCGTGATTTCACGGGTCTTGCAGGATTTCAAGAACCGGCCCCGGCAGTAACAAGTGATTCAAGATGGGAACGGAGCTGGAGCGCGTCCCGGGTCAGATTCGCCGGGTTCTCAGCCACATATACCTCCCAGAGCGTTGACAACTCATCCGAGATCCCTGCGATGCCTTCTTCGAGTGTGGGTGCTGAAACCAGGAGCCCGAACTCTTCGTTCGAAAGAGTGAGCCGGTCGGCATCGTGCTCAACAGTAATCCGGAGCTCGCGGGCAAGCCGGCGGAGACGACCATTTATTTTCAGCCGGTCGAGGACAATGATCTGGTTCGCCATCTTCAGCATAAACATCTTAAGATATCGCCCGGGAGATAATAGGATTTCCGGTCAGAGCATTTTCCCGGCAACACGTATGCATCCCGGATTCTTGTATTTTTTGCGGAGAGTGATAAAATTTCATAATGCAGATTCCCGAAATGCAAAAATAATGATGGGCGGGTAACCGGGTAATAATGAGAGAGACAGGATCACGAAGTGCATCACTTGCTGACGGGTCCGGGCAGGAAGTTTGTGCAGAACCCGAGAACGGGTTCAGCAGAATTCCAGCAGTGCGGAAGGCCCGTGTTGGACCGGTCATCTGATCGGGTTATGTGGGTCAAAGATTTTGGGCCAGGCCCGATCGTGCCGGATATTTTCCCGGCCCGAGCTGAGGTGCGCCAGATTTCTTTTTGGCCCGAACTGAGTCGGGCCGGAAATTTTTTTGGGCCGATCTGAGTTGAGGCAAATTTTTTTCTGGCGCGACCGGGGCGTGTCAGACACCTGCCGTTCAGACGTGAACGGTCATTCCCGGGCGGGGGTCCCAAAAATTTTTCCGGCTCGTACTGAGTTGAGGCAAAAATATTTCCGGCGCGATCTGAGTTGGGCCGGGAAAATTTTTGAGCGGGGGGAGGAGGACATGCTGATCAGAAGGAGGGGGGAGGGGTACTCACCTCTTGCTATGAGAGAGGGGGAGGTACCCCCATTGACTGACAGGGCCCGGGATGGTGTAAACCAGCTTATGTCATATCCCTGCTCCGTCGGAGAGGGGGTCTATCATGGAGTACTTCCCAACCGGGCCCGTATAGGGCTCCGATTCCCTGTTTTTCCGGGAACAGAGACAGTAATTCCGAAAAATGAGACAGTAATTCATGCAATTATAGTCATTTTTACGTCTGAAACCATGAGACGCTATTTGGGTGTATTTGGAAGGCGAAAAGGGAGGGGGGACGGGTTTCAGCCTGTCTCTGCACATTTTCTGGCTCCGGATGGCTTCCTGACGGGCAATTCTGAGTACCTCCCATCCGGGCCTTCGAAGAACCCTTATGAGTTCTTCTCCAGCCCCCTTCCTGACGGAACGGGGCACGTATCGGGCTCCGTTTGCCCTTTTCCGGAGACCAACCGTGTCATAATTCGAAGAACTCTGACGAGTTCTTCTCTTGTCTCATGTCTTCAGCATTCGACATCGCGAAAATGCGTGTCAGTTACCGTGTCTTATTCGGCAATTTTCGGCGGTTTTTACGTCGGAGAGGGACTGTGTCAGTTACCGTGCTAATATGGGCGAGTTTGAGCGGGCGATCTCAGGGCCGGATGGAGTTTGGGATGTGCGGATGAAGGAAACCCCCTTTTTGAGGGTCATTCCGGACCCCGGTTCCGCAACCGTAGGGGGGTGGGTACCCCTCACGTACTGAGAGGGGTGGGGGGGATCCCCCCTCCATAAAACCGGAAGGGGGGAGGGGTGCCTCCCATGCCCGGAGGGTGTACCCCCCGCTTGGATCACGGGATAGGTTAGCATCCCCAAAGTGCGAGAACTTATGGAAGAAACGAGGATTCTCAAAAGGTGGATTGAATTACATGAAGAAGAATGTGGAGAGCGATAAGCCGTTTAGTTGAATAAACATGTTTGGGAGCGGTTGGATCAGTGGGGTTCAACACAAGAACTATCATATCCTTACTAGAAATAAGGGTATATGCCTAGATTTGTTGACCTTTTTGATGAAACAATTACAAGATTATTTACAATTATAGCAGCGATCGGGGCATTGATCTCATTATACCCAATATTTGCAAATTTTTTACTGGGTTCTGATTGGCTCAAAGTTCTATTATCAACACAATCGGGGTTTTTAACTCTAGGTTTGTTATTAACAGCATCCTATGCCGGTTTATTATTCATGGCCATAATCCTCCTTTTCATGATGAGGGAATTCTTCATAAAAATTTCAAACGATGAGCATCCAGATATGGAAAAAGTTGTGATATCCATTATTATGCTCATTGGTGCCGTCTCAATGTTTTCAGGGGTACTTTTTTTATCACTTATTTGGTTAACGAAATCCGATATAGCTTTATACTACAGTATTTTTACGTTAGCCTTATTTCTCGAATATTTGATGCTCCTCGTAATTATTTATATAATAATAAGTGGATGCACTACTTCTTGGTTAAAATATAAAATAAACGCAGCAGCCATTATTAGTAGTTTTATTCTAGCCATATTGGTATTTTATTTAGTCTTATTCCCCGTCACAAGTTATTTTTTTAGCACTTATTCAAACTATTATTCTGATAAAACAATTATAGTTAAAATTAGACCCGAAGTGATCAGTGAAGACAATAAAACCCCGGTAAGATTGTTTTTAAACAAAACTACCGATGCAGCATTTACGAAAAATATAAGTATGTTTGATTTAAGCTATGCCCAATGTCATTGGACAACAAATTATGGATATTTCGTTGCAATAACATCAAATAACAGCGTTATTGAAAAAGAACCCCAAGAATTTATTGTTCCGGGTTGTGGGAATATTACAGACAAGATTTTTTGGACATATAACATCGATGATTTTGGAAAAAATAAACCACCTGTTATTATTGGGTTAGCTGTAGAAGATCAAAATAAAATAGTAAATAATAATTTAGGAGATTCTCGGATCATTCTTAATTGGACTGGTATGGATAGTATAGAAATTGAAAATAATGATTCTATGATCCAATCTTTCTTTTAACAGTATAGGCAAACATTTTGAAAAATCCCAAAACCTGCGCACGAGCCCACGAGTCAGTTGTGCAGAACAGTGACATCAGAACTGATGGGGGGCATTTATCCAACTTTACCGTCAGCCAGTATCATTCCGAAAGTAGATTAAAGACTATTATATAATGATTGATCCAATCAAAGAGAGAATATATGAAGCATTTCATCCGCAAAGTTAAGAATCTTTTTTACAGAATTTTTATTGGTAACAAAATTTTACGATTTGGAGATACTATCGATGTTATCGATGGAAAGAGGGTCTGGTTTATCTCGGATATGCATTTTGGTCATAAAAATATCATCAAGTGGTGTCGTCCTGAATTTCGCAATCTCAAAGATATGCATAGACGAATCATTTCAAATTGGAACTTCGTCGTAGGTCGGTATGACCGGGTATTTTGTCTAGGGGATTTTGGAGATTTCAGACTTTTCAGAAAATTAAAAGGAAAGATCACACTTGCAAAAGGGAATCATGATAAGAAACAATGGAATAAGCAATTCGTGTTAAATTATCGGGGAATGAAATTTTTAGTGCTGCACGATCCCGATAGCATGATGACTAATTGGTTCGATGGAGACTGGATAATTCATGGACATACACATATTAATTCACCCTTTATCGATATCGGACGAAAAAGAGTAAATGTTAGCGTTGAAGCGATTAATTTTACTCCCATAACAATGGAAGAAATTTACAATATCATTCAAGAAAGTAAAAATTATCATGATAATCGCCTAGTGAGATAATTGTTTGAAACCAGCGCATGAGTCCATAAGCCGCTTTTACAGAATAGTGATATCGTTTGCAATAGCGAAAGTGGTGGGTTGCAAATACTAAGATACCTATAACCCACAAAACCGGATGCGAGGAGCCGGATTCGAACCGGCGAACCCCTACGGGACCAGGCCCTGAACCTGGCGCCTTTGACCTGGCTCGGCGATCCTCGCGCCTGTATAGTTTACCCGCCCGATTTAATAAAGGTAAGGGAGATGATTCGGGATATGGAGAGAAAGTTGAAGGAGGGGATGGAGGGGATCAGTCCTTCCGGTTGTTGCCGCTCTCGCTCGCGTACTTCTTCTGCTCCTGCTCCCGGAGCTCCTTGCGCCGGATCTTGCCGGAGATCGTTTTGGGGAGCGAGTCCACGAACTCGATCAGCCGGGGATACTTGTAAGGTGCGGTCACATTCTTGACATGGTCCTGGATCTCGCGGATCAGCGCCTCGGTCGGGTTGACGCCGGGCTTGACGATGACGAACGCCTTCACGACAAGGCCGCGGATGTCGTCCGGCGACCCGACGACCGCCGCCTCGGCGACGGCCGGGTGCTCAATGAGGGCACTTTCGACCTCGAAGGGCCCGATCCGGTAGCCGGAGGACTTGATCACGTCATCGTCCCTCCCGATGAACCAGAGGTACCCGTCCTCGTCCCGGTACGCCTTGTCGCCGGTATAGTACCAGTCGCCGACGAACGATTTTTTGTTCTCCTCCGGGTTGTTCAGGTACTCCCGGAACATCCCGACCGGGCGGGGGGTCATCCTGATCGCGATCTTCCCCTCTTCGTGGGGCGCGACCGGCTTGCCGTTGTCGTCGTGGAGCTCGATCTGCCAGCCGGGCGAGGGCTTCCCCATCGACCCGAACTTGGGGATCATGCCGGGGAAGGTCCCGATGCAGAGGACCGTCTCGGTCTGGCCGTAGCCCTCGTAGATGGTCAGGCCGGTCGCGTCCTTCCAGGCCTTGATCACCTCCGGGTTCAGGGGCTCGCCGGCACTGACGCAGTGCCGGAGCTCGGAGAAGTCGAACTTGTCGAGGTCGGCGAGGATGAGCATCCGGTAGATGGTGGGCGGGGCACAGAACGTGGAGATGCCGTACTTCTCGATGAGCGGGAGGATCTCGGTCGGGTTGAACCTGCTCCGGATATCGTAGACAAAGATGGCACATCCCTCGATCCACTGCCCGTAGAACTTGCCCCAGGCGCTCTTCGCCCACCCGGTATCGGAGAGCGTCAGGTGAAGGTCGTTCGTCCGCAGGTCATGCCAGAACCGTGCGGTGACGATATGGCCGAGCGGGTAGCTGTGGTCGTGGAGGACCATCTTCGGCTCGCCCGTCGTGCCGGAGGTAAAGAAGATCACGAGCGGGTCGGTGCTCCGCGTCTTCTTCATGCCGGGGAGGTTGACCAGCTTGGCCGAGACCGGGGCCGGGTAGTCGAGTTCCACCGGGTAACTGATCCAGCCCGGGCGCTTGCTGTCGATGACCATCCGGCAGCTCAGCGAGGGGCACTCCTTTGCGATCTCGTCGATCTTGGCGGCGTGCTCCTCCATCGTGATGACCATCTTGATCTCGGCGACGTTGATCCGGTATTTCAGGTCCTTGGGTGTCAACATGGTGGGGGCCGGGCAGTAGACCGCTCCCCGCTTGATCAGGGCGAGGGTGAAGGTCCACCACTCCGGGACCCTCGGTAACATGATCAGGACGCGGTCGCCCTTGTTGACGCCGTACTTGATCAGCATGTTCACGATCTGGTTCGAGAGACGCATCAGGTCCCAGAAGGTGAACTTCTTCTCCACCCCTTCCTGGTTCACCCAGATCATCGCAAGCTTGTTCCGGTCCTTGTTGGCCCAGGCATCGATGACATCGAAACCGAAGTTGAAAAATTCCGGAACGTCGATATGGAAATTCCTGTACATTTCATCATAATCGGGCATGTTGTGGTGATCGGGACCTAATACCGGGCCGGCAGAAGGTAATGAGGTCACTTTGGCTGACCCGCCTCCCGGGCCCTGGTGCAGTTGTGCCGCACACGCCTCGCTGATCCAGTCAGAACGGGAGATCTTCCGCTTTCCACAGGATTTGTCAATCGTCTCCGTAAGCCGGTCATCCATCGTGACAGAGTATCGCACCATACAGATCCATTTGGTGGTGCACTTATTACGTTTTTCGATAACTATCTGCACCACAAGGAGTGAACCTCCGGCAGCCTCGATAAAAAATCCGGATAGTTGGCCATGAAGAAAACAATTGATATAAGATGGGGAACGAAGGAACCTCGCGGGTGCACCGAGGGGGTCGGACATCGAACCTTGCGGATAACCGATGGGTTGAATTGCACCACAATATCAGACGTCCCTTACCCCCCGCTTTTCTTTGGGTGGAAACTCGGCGGCTGCATACGGTTATCAGCTGGTACACGTCAAAATGCCCGATTCACCGGACCGCAACTCCCTTTTTATCCCGCAACCGGCTTTCTCATCAGATCCCCTTTCCCTGAGTTTTGACGGAAGTTTCCCGCTTCTGACTGGTTCAACCGGATACGTCCCATAACAGCAGACCACTGACTGAACCGGGCCAGAACACCGGCGCGATTCAGATAATCTGCCCGGATCTCCCACTATTTTTGAGTTTTTGTGACAACCTTGAAATAGGAACAACCATCACCTTATTATTCAGCTCATACTGCGACGTGAAAATGCCAAAAATTGAGATGAGGCAAAACCTTGTCGTTTTTCATCATAAGTCCTGATATTTATACCTGGATCATTCTCCCGCTGCTCATCTTTATCGCCCAGATCTGCAACGTGAGCCTGGAGACGATCCGGGTCATCTATGTCTCGAAAGGGATCAAATACCTCGCCCCGGTCATCGCATTCTTTGAGATCGTGATCTGGCTGCTTGCCATAGAGGCGATCCTGACCGACATCTCCAATATCGCGATGTTCCTCGGGTTCGCGTTCGGGTTTGCGCTGGGAACGTACGTCGGAATGGTGATCGATGAGAAACTCTCCGTCGGGAGGGTCATCGTCCGTATCGTAACACCCGGAAAGTCCAATGAGGAGATAATCTCGTTTTTGGAACAGGAAAATTACGGGGTGACGAGTCTTGACGCACAGGGTTCCCGGGGCGACGTCAAGATGATCATCTCCCTCGTTAACCGGGCAGAGATTCCCCGGATCGTGGAACATCTCAAAACGACGAACCCGGATGCTTTCTTCTCCATCGAAGATGTCCGGTACGTGAACCAGGGCGTCTTCCGGCCCTGGAGGCCCGGTGTGTTTACCGGCATGATCCACCCGTTCACCCGGCCCCGGAAAAAGGAATAATTTTTGTTCCCCTGCGATTTTTCCAGGCCCGGCCGTCTCACACCTAGGCCCGGTCCTGGTACTTTTTCAGCTCGGCAGCCCGGAGCTCGTTCCGCCTGATCTTGCCGGAGATCGTCTTCGGGAGTTCTTTGACAAACTCGATCTCGCGGGGGTACTTGTAGGGGGCGGTGGTCCGCTTGACATAGTTCTTGATCTCCCGGATGAGCGATTCGGAGGGTTCGTATCCCTTGTTCAGGACTACGAAGGCCTTGACAATTACCCCGCGGATGCGGTCCGGCGAGCCGACGACCGCAGCTTCCTGGACCGCCGGGTGCTCGAGAAGAGCGCTCTCGACCTCGAAAGGCCCGATCCGGTAGCCGGAACTCTTGATGACGTCGTCATCCCTGCCGACAAACCAGAAGTAGCCGTCTTCATCACGGTATACCTTGTCTCCCGTGTAGTACCACCCGTTCACGAATGATTTCCAGTTCTCTTCCGGGTTGTCAAGGTATTCCACAAAAAGTCCCGGTGGGCGGGGGTTGCAGCTGATGGCAAGCCTCCCCTCCTCACCGGTACCCGCCGGCCTGCCGTCATCATCGTGCACTTCGATCTTCCAGCCGGGCGAGGGTTTTCCCATCGAGCCGGGCCGGGATTCGAGCATCGGGAACGCGGCCACACAGCAGGCAGTCTCGGTCTGGCCGTACCCCTCGCAGATGGTGAGCCCGGTGCCTGCCTTCCAGACCCGGATCACTTCCGGGTTGAGGGGTTCACCGGCACTCGTGCAGTGGCGGAGGGAGGCCAGGTCGAATTTCTCAAGGTCTGCCAGGATGAGCATCCGGTAGATGGTCGGGGGACAGCAGAAGGTGGTCACCTGGTACTTCTCGAGCAGGGGGAGAATCTCTGTTGCCTGGAATTTGCCAGTGAAATTATAGACAAAGATGCATGCACCCTCTATCCACTGGCCGAAGATCTTGCCCCACGCACATTTTGCCCAGCCGGTATCGGTGACGGTGAAGTGGAGGTCATTATGCCGTATGTCCTGCCAGAGGCGGGCGGTAACGATATGCCCGAGAGGGTAGCCGTGGTTATGGAGCACCATCTTGGGATCGCCGGTCGTCCCGGAGGTGAAGTAGATGAGCATCGGATCGCTGCTCCGGGTCTTCTGCTGGTCGGGGATGCTCACCGAGCGGTGCGAGACGGGCGCCGGGTAGAGGAGCTCATAGGGAAAGCTTGCCCAGCCCGGGAGGTCCCCGTCTGCGAGAAACCGGGTGGTCAGCGTCGGACACTCGTTGCAGATCTCCTCAACCTTGGACGCATTTTCAAGGTCGGTGATTATCATGCGGAACTTACCCTTGTTGACCCGGTACCGGATATCCCGCGGCGTGAGCATGGTGGGGCAGGGCGCAAAGACCGCACCCAGTTTGATCAGCGCGATGGCGAAGATCCACCACTCGGGGATCCGGGGCAGCATGACGAGGACGCGGTCGCCCTTGTTGATCCCGTACTTCAGGAGGATGTTCGCCGCCTTGTTGGAGAGGTTGGCAAAGTCAAGAAAACTGTATTTTTTCTCCTCGCCCTGCTGGCTGACCCAGATCATCGCAAGCTTGTTGCGGTCCTTCTCTGCCCAGGCGTCGATTACGTCGAACCCGAAATTATAATATTCCGGAACATCGATAAAGAACTGTTCGCACATCTTCTCATAGTTGTCCTGAACATGCCCGCTCTTCTTCATGAAATCAGGAACAGTGTATTATCCGTTCCTTTTTCAATCTGTCTTTTTTATTGCGATACCGGTGGGTGTGACGGACCGGGCCGGTCCGGCTGGCAGGAAACGGTTTTGCGGGATACGCTTTCCGTCATGACCCGGCTTACTTTTCCGGATAAAACATCGTCGAAACCGGAGGCACTGATGATACCATAAAGGTTCTCCATTAGTATTATGATTCAGGGCACAGCATAGTATAGTGGATGGCTGATAAAAAGTACGCTTCATTAAAAATTGAGAATATCGTAGCCTCGGGAGTCATTGCTGATTCCATCGATCTGGCTGAAGTTTCCGGCAAGATCAAGAGCTGCGAGCTCAATACAAAAAGGTTCCCCGGCGCAGTCTATCGTATTGAGAACCCGAAGATTGCGTCCCTGATCTTCTCCTCCGGCAAAGTCGTGCTGACCGGTATCCGGGACAAAAAAGCGCTCACTGACGGGCTCAACATCATCATCAAATCCCTCAAGGCGGCAGGTGTAAACACCTTCAAGGAGCCGAAGGTGGCGATCACCAATATCGTCTGCTCCTATGATATCGGCAAATACATCAACCTCAACAAGGTGGTCATCACCCTCAATCTTGAGAATATCGAGTATGAGCCCGAACAGTTCCCGGGACTCGTCTACCGCATCAAGGACCCCAAGATCGTCGCACTTCTCTTCTCATCCGGGAAGATCATCCTGACCGGCGGCAAGAACCTCGAAGACATCAAGAAAGGCCTCGATTTCCTCGAGCAGAAGCTCGAGAGCATAATGTAAGATTTTTTAATAACGTTTTTCTGAGTTTGTTTTTCCTTTTCATTCGTCTTCATTTGTCGGCGGAATCGGAGCAGAATAATCATAATACCTATGAGAGCTCCCCGCCTCAGGGCCCCTTCGGGGCACGGCGGGGCAGATTACCTGTTCAAAATAGGGAGGTACCCGAGACCCCTCGCGGAAGTGCAGTTCCACTTTCTTTCCGGACTCCCCCGCGACAAAGAAGTGCCTGCCCGTGGCGGCACTTCGACTCGTGGGGGGTTGGGGGGGCGTCGCCATCATTCCGGTTCGTAAATCAACAAACCTCCTCAAGCACCGGATATGGACTGACCCCCGTATATCAGTTATCGCATCCTGCTTCTTCACGACCAGTAGCGGTGTGTCTGGATGAAATTCCGTTCCGCTTTGAGGATCTCCCGGTAGAACGCATCTCCTTCCGTGAGCGTGGCAAGTATCCGGGAGGCGATCTCCGGCCCGACGCCCCGTGCCGAAAGGGCGATCACCGCTTTCTTCCCGCTCGAGAGGACGATGTTTGCATTCTTCAGCAGGCGCTGTTCAACCGCCCGCTCCTCGGCCGACTTCTTTGGCTTCTTCACGATGGCGTACTGATCCTCTTCGTACGGTTTGAGGGCAGCAACAAGACGGGCCCCGCACTTCGGGCACCGGGGGTGGTCAGCGACACGGGACACGACGGTCCGGCTCTTCCAGTCCCGGCAGTTCATGCAGGCCAGCAGCACGTCGTCCTGGTCGAGCCTTCTCTTCAGGGTCATGAGCACGGCCTGGTCGGCAGTCGGGGGCGGGATCTGGTCCCGCGAGGAGAGGAGCCCCCCGGCGCCGATCAGCGAGTGCGGACCGAGTGCAACGCGGATCTCCCCCTGCCGGATGAGGCCGACGATCGCGACGGCGGTATCGACGTCCATGTATTCCGAGAGCAGCTCCCGGTATGCCTCCTGCTGGACGACGGTATTGTCGAAAAATTCGAGCAGCCGGTGGATGCTGATCCTCTCGTAATCGGCGTCCGGGTCGATAGCTCCGAACTTCTTGGCAATCTGGACCAGTTTCCACTTGAACAGTGCCGTTCGTTTCAGGGCAAGGCGCAGCACTCCCGGCATATGCGCAGGGTCGAGCGAGAGGAGGATGTCCCGCACATCGGCAGCCCGGATAGATGACGGCAGCCGGAGAAGCATCCGGTAGGCATCGAGTTCGAGTCCTACGGTTGTCCCGTAGCGGGCGGAGATCAGGATGGAGACGACCCGCCCCAGCGCCTCGTTGGCCTTGTGGCCGGCGCAGACGTTGAGGACGACCCCGTCCTCGGTATTTTCGAGAGTGATGAACCGGTCGGTGGGGATGAGCGAGCGGTTCCTGTCCATCTCGGCAAGGAACTTCTCTGCAAAGAGAATCGACTCCCGTTCTGAGGTATAATCCGCGATGTCCCGCTTCCTGCGCATCCCGCCGGCTTCACGGGCCACCGGGAACGGTACCGGGATCTGTTCGCCCTCCCACGAGGGCAGTTCCCCCTGTGCCTTCTTTGCCGGTTCGACCGTGAGCCTCCCGTCGGCAATCTCCAGTACCCGCCAGAGCTGGCCCTTGGTAATAAAGACCGCCCCGGTATGCACCCACCCGACCACAAAGGATTCATCGAGGGTCCCGACAGTCCTCCGGGAGACCATATCGAAGACCGGCACTTTTCGCTCGTCGTGGATCATCGAGAGGTTTCCCGCAAGGTAGCGGCGGGCGCGGGCTGTGGTGATGATCCGGGTGCCATCGATCCGGATGAGCCGGTGCTCTTCCATCTGGCGGCAGACATCCTCAAGAAGGGAGCCACTGTCTTCAAAAACCGCAGAACGCTCCAGTATTTCGCGGATTTCTGACTGTCCGATCTCCCCGTACTCGACTGCCATTGCCGCGACCTGGTTTGCCAGCACGTCCGCTGCGTTCCGGTGGGGGACTACCCGTTCAATCTCATCGGCTTTTGCCTTCTTTGCAATGACCAGGGATTCGAGCAGGTCGTCGAACCCGGTGGCAAAGATCGTCCCCCTCGATACCGTATTCAGCTGGTGCCCTGCACGCCCCACCCGCTGCACCAGCCGGGCAACCTCCCGTGGAGAACCGAACTGGATGACATGATCGACCCGCCCGATATCTATCCCCAGTTCCATCGATGATGTACAGATGAGGGTCCGTATCTCGCCCCTCTTGAACCGCTCCTCGGCATCGATCCTCACTTCCTTCGAGAGCGACCCGTGGTGGACCTCCACGTCCCCCCTTTCGAAGAGTGCGTGTCCCAGTGCCTCGGCAGTCACCCGGGTGTTGACAAAGACCAGGGTCGAACCCTCCCGCTGCAACGCTCTGGAGAGCTCCCTCACCTGGTGCTGGAAATCATCGCCAACGAATTTTACCGCGATCTCCAGTTGTTTTGCCACCGGGACCTGCACGACAGAAAACTTCCGGGCCCCGCACAGGAACCGCGCCACATCTCCGGGGTTTCCGACGGTTGCCGACAACCCGATCCTCTGGAACTCGCCGGCATGGACAACGAGCCGTTCCAGGGCAACCGAGAGCTGGGCACCCCGCTTGCTTCCGGCGAGCTCGTGTATCTCATCGACGATCACGTACCTCACGTGGGCCAGGTGCTTCCGGAGACGTTTTCCCATGAAGAGGGCCTGGAGGGTCTCGGGAGTCGTGATCAGGAGATCGGGAGGGGAGAGGGCCTGCCTGCGCCGTTCCGTGAGGGGTGTGTCCCCGTGCCGGACCCCGGCCTTGAGGCCCAGTTCACTGCACCACCACTCCATCCGGGAAAGGATATCGCGGTTCAGGGAGCGGAGCGGGGTGATGTAGAGGGCCTTGATCCCGCCGCCGGCAGGCAGGGTGAGCAGCCGGTCAAAGACAGGGAACATGGCACTTTCGGTCTTGCCGGTACCGGTCGGTGCGATAAGGACGACGTTCTTCCCGTCACGGATGAGGGGGATTGCCTGTTTCTGGGCATCGGAAAGAACCGTGAAACCGCGTTTTCGGATGCACGCCTGGACTTTCGGATCGAGGACTTCAATTTCCTTCATCGGTATCAATGGTGCTCAGGGGACCGATGTACGTCCCGTCGGCAAGGATGATCTCGGCTTCGTCCTGTTTCATGCACCGTGAGAGGGGCGAGAACGGGTTCCTCGTGATCTGGAGGATATCATAGCCGGCTATTTCGTTGAACGAAGGTACGAACAGGACGCGGGTGGGTGTTCCCGGGCCCGCCGGTTCCTTCAGGCCAAGTTTCTCCATCTCGAGCCCGGCCCGGAGGTATGCCGGTGCCTGGAGTGCACAGCCGACCTCATCCTTCAGGGAGAGGAGCGGGTGGTGATGCCCGATAACCATCAGGTGCCCGGAGAGTGCCGCAGACGGGTACATGTGTCCGTGCAGGTACCCGACACCATCGATAACCGCACCCTCTTTCGGCCTGAGCTCGTCTTTCCGTACGAAACGCTCGATACCGATATCGTGATTGCCAGGGAAGAGTATCAGGGGAATGCGGTCCCTGATCGACCCGAGAATGCCGGGCATCTCATAGAACTCCTGGCGGGTGAGCGCCGGGATGCTGTGTTTCACATCCCCGAGCAGCACAAGGGCATCAGCATCCGCCCGGTCGATCACTTTCAGGAGGCGTTCGAGCCTGTCGGCACTCCTGCTCCGGAAATGCAGCCCGTGGGCACGGAGGTCGGCCTCGATCCCGAAGTGGAGGTCGGCGACGATGAGCAGGCGCTCTTCTCCTTCGATCACGAGAGCCGGGCCATCACTGATAAATTCCAGTTTCATAACCGTTTGACAAACCCTTTCTGGGGCTGGTAACACTCGTCTTCAACGATGAGCGATTCAATCGCTGACAAGACCGCATCCCCGGGGATACCCAGGAGAGATGCACTCCCGATGATCTCTTCGACCGCCAGTCCCCTCGGCCCGCTCTTTGCCTGCATCAGTTCCAGCACCAGGGCACGGGCATCTGGCCGGCTTTCCGGCGGATTTGTTTCATCAGGACAGGTATTCCGGACTGCCCCTTCAACCATCAGGAGCAGATCCTCAAGCACGGCCGCGGTCACGGCATAGTGGCGGTATGCACTCATGACCCGCGTATCCGTGCACTTCCCCTCAATAGCAAGGTACATCTGTTCGAGTCGCCCGAGCGTCGCTTCGGCAGTACCGAGCGTTATCCTGTCGCGCGTGGAACGGTCGATCGCCCGGACATACTCCGGGCGGACCGAGAGACTGACCGTCTGGTTCTTCTGGTATATCTGTGCCTGGCCGGTCAGGGATACAAAGGATGGCACGGGAATTTTTCTGAATGTTTCAGCAATGGCCGTACTCCTGCCCCCGCTCACGATATCGAATGCACCGGTGGGATCTGCCACCCGGCACCGGATCATATCCCCGGAATCGTTCACCTCGGTCAGGGCACCGGCAAGGTACATGAGGCGGCACCATGCACCACATGGGGTAACTACTGCCAGGGGCGACCCGGGGTCACCAACGGGTGCCGAAAAGGTCGAACGGCTGAACTCGCCGGCAAATACTCTTGCTGTGCCTTCCATGCTCCGTAACAGGATTGTGGCGGGGAGATATTCAAGATATAGTCAGTGCCAGCCGGCCGAAAAGTCCTTACCAACCCGTGCAGGTCGTAGGGTTTTTACGCTGGAAAAATAGGGATCCGCCAGGGATCTGGTTCGCCGTTCGTCACAATGATAAAAAAAGCTCCGCTCGCAATACAGGACCCTTCAGATGACGGGCGGTTTGAGTGTCGGATCAAGGGCAGTTGCATTCGAATATGCCGCTTTCGCCTCTTCAAGCCTTCCAAGGTTCCTGAGCGCATTCCCTTTGTTGAACCATGCAATGGACTGCAGTGTTGTCAGGTTGCCCTTGATTGAAAGTGCGGCGTCAGCTGCCGCGTTTGCATCAGCGTACCGTCCGAGTGCGACAAGGACGCCAGAACGTTGTGTCTGAATGAGAGCATTTAACGAGGTCGCATTAAGTGCAAGGGCATCATCAGCGTCCTGCAGGGCTTCCTTGAAGTTTTCCTGGGCTTCCTGGATCTTCCCTTGGTCTGTCAGATTTTGTCCTTCATTGGCCAGGTCAACACTTTTTGTATATAATGCCCCGGCCTGCTGGAACCGTGCGGCTTCGTCTCTGGGGGGTGACGGCTGGACTGTCAAAAAGATCGCTGCCACAATCACAACTGCCGCCACCACACCCGCTGCAAGCAAATAATTCCGGAGTTTTCCGGGGGACTTTTTTGGAGGGCTATCTGCCGGTTTTCTGGAGGGTTTCATCCTCCACCGGTATGTGAGTTATCGGTATTAAATGAGATGAAAAAAGGGCTATTTTTTCCTGAGAATCAAGGCAACAGCGCCGATGATTCCCGCAACGGGAAGCACGGCCGGCAGGGGCGCATAGGTCGTCTTCTTCGCGACCGGCGAGGTTGTCGGGATTGTTGTGGAAACAAAAGGTTGCGTTGTCAGTACCGGTTGCGGGCTCGTCAATGTTGTTGGGACCGGAGTCACATCATTGACAAAGGTGACGTTTGCTGTCGTCGACAGCAGACCGGGATAGTCCAGGAGACTGCCGGGATAACTGTTCTGCATATTGTTGAGGTTCTGGGTTATGGTAAACGTGTAAGTCCCCAGGGGATAGATGATATATCCCTGGGCATTGCGGGCCAGCCGGTCCCACGCTTGCCCCTGGCTCCAGAAATAGGGAGAAGACGAAATGATCGGATTGGCATTAACGACAAGGACAGGTGCATTGGAGTTCCCGGCATTGCCGGTATAGAGGGTAGTCAACGTCTTTCCACTGGGATCGGTGAGCGCGAACATATACGGGGAATCGCTGGGATTAATACCGGGCCGGCTCAACGGATTGAAGACCGAGACAAGGTTTGTATCGATCCGGTACGTGATATTCGACGACACGGGAACAGACTGGCCTGTCACATCGCTGTTGCTGTCAAAATCCCAGACCCTGATATTAATCTGGGGTTCGTTAACCGTGAAGACAGGATAATAGGGTTTACTGTCCACACAATACCAGGGCCCGGTATACCCGGAAAATATGTCCGGGCTGAAATTGAAATGGTATATCACATACGAATTCGAACCGATGGCATAAATCGTAAGATTGGTCACTGCCGGAACGCTGTTGATGTCACTGCCGTTCTGCCACCAGGCTATCGTGTGGCACCCGTTCAGCCCGGAGGAGATATCCACGTTATTTTCGCCGATGAATACCGGGGAACCTATAGAAATTTTGTTCAAACTGCCCGCCGCTGGTGAAACGACAAGAAGGATCAGGACAAGAGCGGGCAAAATATATTTTCCGTGCATGAAAGTAATTTCAAAACCATTATGATAAACATTATGACATTTATTAAAAACAGCGGGTAATTTTCCTATAAACACTGAGTTCTCAAGGAAAGAGATCCCATACTGTTCACCGGAACCCATATGTCCTGCCCGATGAGATGATACACCATGGATGAGACCCACACCATCTGGATAGAAAAATACCGTCCTGCGAAGCTGGCTGATATTGTCGGGCAGGACGAGATAGTGGAGCGGTTGTCATCATACGTAAAGAGCGGTAACCTGCCGCATCTCCTTTTTACCGGCAGCGCGGGCATCGGAAAGACCACGGCCGCGGTGACGCTGGCCCGCGAATTTTTCAAAGATTCGTGGCAGATGAACTTCCGGGAACTGAACGCTTCGGACGAACGGGGAATCGATGTTGTCCGCAACCAGATCAAGCAGTTCGCCCGGACCACCCCCCTCGGGGATGCCACCTTCAAGATCCTCTTCCTGGATGAAGCCGATGCCCTGACGACCGATGCACAGGCAGCCCTGCGCCGGACCATGGAGAGCTATGCCCAGACCTGCCGGTTCATCCTGTCCTGCAACTATTCGTCGAAAATAATCGATCCGATCCAGAGCAGGTGCGCCATCTACCGGTTCAAGCCGCTGGGAGCAGATGCAATAAAAGAAGAGATACGCCGCATCGCAGCCCGGGAGAATCTCTCCATAACCGGCAGCGCGATGGAGGCCATCGTCTACATTGCCCAGGGCGATATGCGCAAGGCGATCAACGCCGTGCAGGGTGCAGCGATACTCAATACCGCCATTGATGAGAAGATGGTGTACGCCATAACATCGACCGCCAGGCCGGACGAGATCGATGAACTTCTCACACTCTCACTCGACGGGGACTTTGATGCGGCCGAGTCGGTCCTCGCCCACCTCATCCACGGGCGGGGAATCGCACCGAACGAGCTGATAAACCAGTGTTACCGTGCGCTGGTAAAACGGGACATGGACAGGAAGCTGAAAGTGGAGCTGATCGACCACATCGGAGAGACGGACTTCCGCCTCTCTGAAGGGGCAAACAGTGACATCCAGATGGAAGCGCTCATCGCTCGGTTCGTCCTTTCCGCGCAGAAGAACCGGTGAGGCATGACTACGGAGAATAAACCCGATCACCAGGATACGGACAAGACCGCCGACTGGAGCAGGCTGCTGAAAAGCAAATATAAAAAGGAACTGGGGGAACTCACCCGCGAATATCCCCACAAGCGATCCCTCTACATCGATTACCGGGACATTGAACGGTTCGGTAAAGCAGGCATCGCCCTTGCCGATGAGCTCCTTGAGAACCCCGGAAAAGTCCTCGAGGACGTCTGGGATGCGATAAAGAACAGCCAGCTGGTCCGGACCAAGGACGGGAAAGAGCCCAAAGGGATCAATATCCGGTTTACCAACCTCCCGAAAAGGACCGGGATCCGGCATATCAGGTCGGACGATATCAACACCTTCGTCTCCGTGGAGGGGATCCTCCGCAAGACCACGGAAGTCAGGCCCCGCGTTGTCGAGGCGGTCTTCCGCTGTCCTGCCGGGCATTTCACGGTAAAAAAGCAGAAATACGGGAAATTTATCGAACCTGAAGGGTGCGCCACGGACGGGTGCACGTTCAAGAAACTCGAACTCATGCCAAAACGCTCGAAATTCGTGGACTCCCAGAAACTCCGGATCCAGGAGTCCCCTGAGGGGCTGCGCGGCGGGGAACAGCCCCAGACACTCGATATCGATGTGACCGACGACCTGTCCGGGAGGGTCTCGCCGGGCGACCGGGTCATCATCAACGGTATCCTCCGTTCGATGCAGAGGATCGTTAGGGGTGAGAAGAGCACGGTCTTCGACATCTTCCTTGAATGCAACTCCATCGAGATAGCAGAAAAAGAGTTTGAAGAGGTCGAGATCGACGAGAAAGCCGAGGACGAGATCAGGACCCTCAGCAGGGACCCGATGATCTACCGGATGATCACCCACTCGATCGCGCCCACGATCTATGGCAGCGAAGACGTGAAGCAGGCCATCGCGCTCCAGCTCTTCGGGGGTATCGCAAAGGAGATGCCCGACGGCAGCCACCTCCGGGGGGATATCCATGTCCTGCTCATCGGGGACCCGGGCATTGCAAAAAGCCAGTTGCTGAGATATGTGGTAAAACTCTCACCTCGCGCAATCTACACAAGCGGCCAGTCCTCAACGGCTGCAGGGCTCACGGCAACCGCGGTGAAAGATGAGTTCGGGGAAGGCCGCTGGACTCTCGAAGCGGGGGCACTCGTGCTCGCGGACATGGGCGTTGCAGCAGTCGACGAGATGGACAAGATGGAGAAAGGGGACCGCTCCGCCCTCCACGAGGCCATGGAGCAGCAGTCCATCAGCGTGGCAAAGGCAGGGATAACCGCTACGCTCAAGTCGCGGTGCGCACTTCTTGGTGCTGCGAACCCGAAGTATGGCAGGTTCGACATGTTCGGGGACATCTCGGACCAGATCAACATGCCCCCCTCCCTGCTCTCCCGGTTCGATCTGATCTTCATCATGACCGACCAGCCCGAACAGAAACGGGACCTTGCGATCGCCGAACACATCCTCAAGGCCCACAGCACGGGCGAACTGATCGCCCAGCACAGGAAGACTCCAATCCCGGGGGTCACGGACGAGTACATCCAGCAGCAGCTCAAGCCTGTGATGCCGGATATCGATCCCTCCCTCTTCCGCAAATATGTCGCGTACTCGAAACGTTCCTGTTACCCCATACTCTCACCGGAAGCACAAGAGGTACTTGTCGCCTACTATCTCAAACTGAGAGGGATTGCCGAGCCCAACAAACCTGTGCCGGTTACCGCCCGCCAGCTCGAGGCGCTCGTGCGGCTTGCGGAGGCAAGCGCGCGGATCCGCCTGTCAGATACGATCGAGCAGAGCGACGCGGAACGGGTGATCCATATTGTGGATGCCTGCCTGCGCCAGATCGCGTACGATGCGAAGACGGGGACGTTTGATATCGACAAGGTCGTTACCGGCATCTCCAAGGAGAAACGCGACATTGTACGGGTGATCAAGGATGCTATCCGTGATATCGGAGGGGAAGGACGACGTGCCGGGATTGACCAGGTGATCGACGCGGTCAGTACCAAGGGATTCGCGCGGGAAAAGGTCAGGGAGGGAATTGACATGCTCCTCCGGCATGGCGAAGCCATGGAGCCGAAATCAGGAATCATCCAGTTGATATAGGGTGTGGGTATATGGGAAGTGAGAAGGAGCAGGCAGTGTTTGAAGCAGGGATCAAACTGGGGGCGCTCTACCACCAGTGGGTTGGTACCCCGATCTCGCGCGCATCCGCTTCCAGCATAGAGACTGCAATCGAGCATGCGGTCATCCTCCAGCCCTTCGTTGAGGAGATCACGGTACGCCTCGACCGCAGCCGGATGACCGGGAACAGGTTCGGGTACAGCGAACTTTCGGGACTGATGTTCGATGTCGGGATCGTGACCCGGGTCGGGTTTGCCTATTGCAGGGCCCGTCTCAACCCCTCCCGCGGTTATCCCCTTATGCAGATCGTGGAGTGCAATGAGATCCCCGAAATTTCCCGTCACTGACGACCACATCCATATCGATCCGGTCAATGGCCGGGGGTTGGAAGCCGCCAGAGACTTCCTCCGGGCCGGGGGGACGCATCTCTTTCTGGTCTCGAAACCCTCGTGGTCGTTGTCGGTCAACCCGTCATCAGGCACGGACTTTGCCCGGGTCTTTGACGAGACGATCCGGATAGCAGGCTTGATTGCGGATATTGATGTCGTTGTCTACCCGGTGCTGGGCGTACATCCCGCAGAGATCAGCCGCCTCACCGAACGCATGTCTCTGGAAGAGACGGTGAGCATAATGAAAGGCGGGCTCGACTGCGCTGCCCGGTATGTACAGGAAGGAAAAGCAGTCGCACTGAAGAGCGGGAGGCCGCATTATGACGTGAGCCCCGAATTCCTCGCAGCATCAAATGATATCCTCGCGCATGCCCTCGCACTCGCGTATGACTGCCGCTGCGCCCTCCAGGTCCATGCCGAGAGCGGCCCGTGCGCGGATATCGCGGGTATGGCACGGCAGGCCGGAGTAGCGATAGACAGGGTGGTGAAACACTATGGTTCCCCGGATACACCGCTGCACCCTTCGCTCATTGCAAAACACGAAGCCATCCCCGGCCTCGTCCGTTCGAGACGGCCATTTACCATGGAGAGCGATTACATGGACGAGAACTCTCGTCCCGGTGCAGTGACGGGCCCAAAATCAGTCCCCCGGTATACCAACAAGCTCCTTGAATCTGGAAAGATCAATGAAGAGGACTGTTTCCGGATCCATGCTGAGACGATCGGCAAAGTCTACGGGGTGACCATCCTCCTGCCGTAACCGCCCTCTGCCATGGACTCACCTTTTTTTATGCCGGCCATCCAATGAACTATCAATGTTTTTGAAGATCCATCGCTCGCCCGGCATGGGCGATGTTGTTGCCGTGTGCGATCGCGAACTTATCAATACGACGATAAGCCATGACATGATGACGGTCACCGTCACGGATGCGTTCTATGGCAACCGGCTCGCAACCGAATCAGAGGTCCGGGACGCCCTGACAAGAGCGGGCAATATCAACCTTATGGGGGAACGGGCCGTTGCTCTCGCCATTGAAATGGGACTTATCGACCGGTCCGGCTGCATCATGATCGGGAAAGTGCCGCACGCACAGATCTACCAGCTATGACTCCGAGCATAAAGGACAATTTCTGCCCGAAATGCGGCCAGACATCCGATAGTACCGGGTTATGCACCCGGTGCAGGATCGGCAGTACACCGTGGTTCACCTGCGACAGCCGGGTGAAAAATGTCCAGTGTCCGAGCTGCGGTGCAACAAAACAGGTGAATACCTGGACGGACAGTACCCGCGAACGGAGCGAACTGGCACCCGAGCTTGCGATGAGTGCCGTGCATTTCCATAAGGATGCCCGGAAGCCCTCGGTCACGATGACCGTTGATGATATCAGCGTCAACCGCTCCCGTGCAAACCTCACGGTCCGTGCAACCCTGTATAATCAGCCGGTGGAGGGGACGTGCAGTGTCGAGATCATCTGGCACAAGGAACAGTGCGACCGCTGCAACCGCATCAGCGGGAGTTATTACGAGGGGATCGTCCAGGTGCGCGCCGAAGGGCGGGTCCCGGGCACGTACGAGATCCAGATGGCCGCGTCCATCTCCCGGCACGTCGAAGATACCCTCCAGTCCGGGGGGGAGCGCCTCTCATTCATCTCGGATATAACCGAGATCCATGACGGGCTTGATATCGTCATCGGCTCCCAGCACATCGGGCTGCTTATATCGCAGGGGATTGTTGCGCAGCTCGGGGGCAGGTACAGCTCGCACCCGAAACTGGTGGGCGAGAAGAATGGCAGGCAGCTCTACCGGATCACCTATCTGGTGAGGCTCCCACGTTTCCAGAAGTACGATGTGGTCAGATCCGGAAACCGGTATTATGAGGTGGAAAAAGTCGAATCCCACCACGTTCGTACCTTCGATCTCCGCGATGGCCAGTCAAAATCCATCCGGGAAAACGATATCGGACGGATCATCGGCAATGCACGGAATGCTGAACCGGCTCTGGTAGTTTTCGCCCATGGAGATTCTGTCGGCATCCTTGACCCGGGAACCCAGCAGACCCGTGATGTAAGGGGGCTGCCGTGGATGACTATCCGCGCAGGCGACCACGTGAACATCCTCAGGGATGGGGATGAGCCCATCATCGTCAGGTAGTCATGCAGGTAAGGGAGATACCGAGGGACCAACTGAGGGAGATCCGTTCAGCGGACTGGGTCGACCGTACAAGGAGCCCGTATGCCGAGGGGGATATTGCATGGGTACCGGTACGACCGGGTGAACCATTTGACCGTGACCTCGGGAAAAGGCCCCGTTATACAGGGCGAGGGTTCGCCATGATCGGCGACATCGCCGTCCTGCACGGCAAAAAGCCATCCTGTCCTGAAATTAAGGAGATTGTCCGCTTCCGCAGTCCCCGCGGGGTACTCTGGATAGAGTCGGTCAGCGGCATGACAAGGACACCCAAGACCGAGGTGCTCTGGGGCGAGGCGGGGGAGGTACGGCACCGGGAAAACGGGTATACTTATATTTTCGACCCCCGGAAAGTGATGTTTGCACAGGGAAACCGGAACGAGAAGATGCGGCTTGCGCGGCTGGTGAGGAGCAGCCCGGGAACCGAACGGGTGGCTGACATGTTTGCCGGTATCGGGTACTTCTCTATTCCCCTAGCGGGAGCGGGGGCTGAAGTCCACGCCATGGAGATCAATCCGGTCTCGTTTGAATTCCTGAACCGTTCCATCGCGGCGAACGGGTTTTCAGACCGGATAACCACAGCACTGGGAGACTGCCGGGATCTCCTGTCGGGTACCTATGACCGGATCGTGATGGGCCATTTTGATGCAATAACCATGCTTCCCCCGGCACTCGGGCACGTTGAGAGCGGGAGCATCATCCACCTCCACAGCATCGGCATGGTTGAAGACCGGATCCGGGAGTATGCCGGAGAGGCAGGTTTTTCTGCAACTATCCAGGTACATAACGTGAAGAAATACCGACCGCATGCATGGCATGTGGTGCAGGACGTGACCATCTCATGACAGTCCTCCGGACACTGAGCGGAAAACAGATCGTTGTTGCGGTGACCGGCAGCATTGCTGCCGTCGAAGTGGTCAGGCTTATCCACGACCTGAGGCGGCGGGGAGCGGCAGTCCAAGCGGTGATGAGCCCTGCCGCAACTGGTATCGTGACCCCGGATGCCCTGACCTATGCCAGTGGCAGAGAGACGATAACCCGGCTGTCCGGTATGGTGGAGCATGTCGCTTACTGCGGGGATGAGGGGACTGCTGATCTCCTGCTGATTGCCCCCTGCACCGCGAACACCCTCAGCAAAATTGCATGCGGTATCGATGACACCCCGGTCACGACGTTTGCATCCACTGCCCTCGGAAGCGGTATTCCTCTGCTCATCGTCCCTGCGATGCACCACAGCATGTACCGCCACCCGGCAATCCTTGCAAATCTCGATACGGTCAGACGCTGGGGGGCAGCGGTTGTCGAACCACGCATTGAAGAAGGAAAAGCAAAGATCGCCGGCAATGATGAGATTGTCCTCCGGTGCGAGAGGGCCGTACTTGGATGGCCCCTGAAGGGAAAAAAGGTGCTTATCACCAGCGGGCCTTGCCGGGAACCGGTGGATGATGTCCGCATTCTGACAACCCGGTCGAGCGGCCGGATGGGGAGGGCACTCGCCCTGCAGGCGTTCAGGCTCGGGGCTGACGTCACCGTTGTCCACCGGGATACATTTCCCTGCGTGAACAACATCCACGTCGAGACCGCGGCTGACATGAGCTCTGCAGTTCTCAACTACCTTTCAGAGAATAATGGGGCGGACATCTATATCAGCGCCGCAGCAATCTCTGACCTGGCACCGGCGATGATGAACGGGAAGATACCCAGCGGAAAGGCCGTCAGCCTTGAACTTGAACCGCTCCCCAAACTGCTGGACCGTGTGATACAGGATTATACTCCCCTGACCATCGCATTCAAACTGGGCAGGAGACCCGAAAAAAAGGCAAAGGCCATGATCGATCAGGGTGTAGCGATGATCCTCATGAACGCGCCGGAGACGATGGGACGGGAAAACGGAGAGTATGTACGGCTGGATAAGCAGGGTACGGAACGGTTGCAGGGCTCCAAGGACGATATTGCAGCAAGAGTGTGGGAGGAGATTCTCCGGGAGATCATTCTGTAAAAGATCAGGATGCTGAGATGCCCGGACCGGGCTGGCTGCGCATCATCCGTAAATATGCGGATATAATCTCATGATGAGGACGATCGATGCTGAAGAAGATCCTGAACAAATTCCTGATCCTGAATGGCGTCCAGGCCGCAGTAGTCATCCAGGAAAACGGGGAGATAATCGAGAGCATGCAATCGGGAATAGTCATCGACGCGAACCTCAGAACCGCCCTTTCCACGGTTATGACTGATACAAAATCAGCGGCAGCCGGGTTCAATGGTTCCCGGCTATCCATGGTATTTGTCGAATACTCGGACAAATTCCTCATCCTCGGGCCTCTTGCAGAAGAATTTTTCCTTGTCATTATCGCCAAAAACACGGCAAATATCGGCCAGATCTCCTATGAAATGAGAAAGAACCAGGAGGTTATCATCTCTCTCTTATGATCGAACTGGTACCGGAAGGAAAAAGTATCGGATGGATGCAGGCGCCTCCGCAATGGATCTTCACTCATACCGTACGATTCGTCGGCATAGTAAGGGTCATGATCCAGGACGGGGAAGGATTTATCCTGATACGAAGAGGCCAGCCCCTCGCATATTATTTCAAACACGGCAGGATCGAGCTGCGCGGGCATGCAGCACTCGATTATTTCAATTCCCACCAGACCATAGAATTCAACCTCTGTAAATACACCCGGGAAGAATTGGATCAGGCACTCAGGATCTGTAACATCGACGAACAGGTTCCTGAACCTGATCCCGTGTCACCAGGATCTGGACCATCCGCTGTACCCCCACAGAAAAAGGTGACCGTTCCCGTCACGGATCTACCGGAAAAAACGTCGGCGGATACGAAAGAAAAAGAGGTCATCATCCCTGCTTACGGAAAGCCGGTCATCGCACCCCCCGAAACCCTGGATGAACCGGACATAAAGATAATCGGACAGATAAAAAAGCTGAACGGGATCGTCGCAATCTCGGTATTCGACGACAAACGGAATATTATTCTGATGGGGGACGTCGAGATTGAACCATTACTGAACCTTGCAAGAAAAATGCTTGAAACCACCAGAAAGATCACCCCCCGGATGGACTGGGGATCCTTTGTCCACATGACGCTCCAGATCCCCGGAGCGAACGTGATCATCGGGTCCTACCGTGACTACCATCTCTGCCTGCTTACGACACAGACGATCAACATCGGGCATGTCAGGAGAATTCTCCGGGACCTCCAGCAGGCCAGCGGGCCGCAACAGGCCCGGGATTTCAAGATCGGGGAGTCTCGGTAGGCGTATATATACCATTTTTCCCTCCCGGGATTCCTTAAAGAAAGAAAACGCCCTAACTGATCATGAGCAATCCGTATCCATGAAACCGAGTTCAGTGACAGCCTTCTGCCCGGGGCATATCTCCGGCTATTTCAGACGGGTTGAGGGAGAGACGAAAGCCACGACCGGCAGTATAGGAGCCGGTATTGTCATAAGTGAAGGGGTCACGGTCACTGTTTTTCCGTCGGATACCCTGTCGATCCTCATCACGAGGAAGGACAGGAGCGGCAAAGAGATCTCCGCCGAATCCGGCTCACCACCTATCTCTTCTGCTCTCAGTCAGCTGGGCGTGACTGCATCGGTCACTACAGAATGCCGGCTGCCCATCGGGGCAGGGTTCGGACTCTCGGCAGCCGCCCTCCTCGCGACCCTGACAGCGGTTGACCGGCTCTACGGGCTGGAGCTTTCAGCCCACGATATCGCCTTATATTCTCACGAGGCGGAGGTGACCCACCGGACCGGTCTTGGTGACGTCGCTGCCTGCCAGGGGGGCGGAAGGGTCGTACGAAGGGGACCGGGCATCGATGCGGAGATCGAGCGGAAGTTTGACCTTCCCGACCCGCTCTATGCCGTATCTTTCGGGCCAATCCATACACCGTCGGTCCTCGGCTCTCCCGAACAGATGGCGCGCGTGTCCAAGGCATTCCCCGTAAGGGAACCGGATGATGCCGGGGATTTTTTCCGGTTGTCACGACAGTTTTCCGGCAGGAGCGGGCTGGTAACCCCGGAAGTTCAGGAAGTGCTCAGGGTCTTTGATGCCAGAAACCTCCCGGCAAGCATGACGATGCTGGGGAACGGGGTTTTCGCCTACGGTCGTGGCTCGCGCGAACTGCTCAGGCCGTTCGGTGAAGTGTTCGAGTTCGCGATGGGATGCTCCGGGGTAAAGATCATCAGGGAGACCGTATGATCCCCCCCGATCATCCCCGGTACCGGTCACTCGTCGTCCGCGAGCAGCTTGCCGAATCTGCACGGAAAGGGGTCGTCTCCTGGGAAGGTCTTACCGCCCACGGGCGCGGTGAGGCCTTCGACTACCTGCTCGGTGAGAGGACAACGGCCAGCGCTCTCCTTGCCGAAAGGACCGCAGCCGCACTGCTGCTTGCTGCCCGTCACCCGGTCATCTCGATCAACGGGAATACCGCGGCCCTTGCAGCAGAGGAGGTTGCGGCACTCCAGAAAGCCTGCGGGGCACTCGTTGAGGTGAACCTCTTCCACCGTACCGAAAAGAGGGTGAAGATGATAGAAGATCTTCTTACGGTTGCCGGGGTCGATGTGTTTTCCGGCAAAGCGGAACGGCTGCTCCCTCTCTCCCATGACCGGGCATGGTGCCATCGCGGGGGGATCTATTCTGCCGATGTTGTTCTGGTCCCGCTGGAAGACGGGGACCGTTGCGAGGTGCTTGCCGGAATGGGAAAGACCGTCATCGCCATCGACCTCAATCCGCTGTCCCGCACCGCGCGTGCGGCAACCCTTACTATTGTCGATGAACTGACCCGGGCCCTTCCGCAGATCACCCGGGCCTGCAGGGATCATTCCCTGGCAGGTAAAAAGCGGTCACTGGTCCCCGTGGATAATCATTATTTTTTGTCCGAGGCAATACGTGAGATGACGGCGAGGTTGTCCCATGCTCTGGATTGAGAAATACCGGCCGAAAGAGTTTTCTGAGATAATCGGGCAGGACCCGGTCATCAGCCAGTTGTCCTCTTTTGCCGGATCAGGCATGGTCCCCCACCTCATTCTCACCGGACCTCACGGGACCGGAAAGAGTGTGACGATCGAATGCTTTGCAAAAGCGATCTACCGGGAGAACTGGGAGATGAATACCTCGATCTTCCCGACAACCGACCTCTTCCTTCAGGGAAAGGCATTCCTGGAGACCGACGAGCGGTTCGCCCATCTCTACCAGAAGAACCAGTCCCTGATCAACAATTTCAAGTATATCATAAAATGGTATGCGTCGCTGCGTCCGCTGGATGCAGAATTCAAGCTAATGATCTTTGAGGACGCCCATGCACTTTCCCGGGAGGCCCAGCAGGCCCTGCGGAGGATCATGGAGCGTTCGAGCAGCACCTGTCGTTTCATTTTCACGACAACCAACCAGAGTGCGCTGATCCCACCGCTCACGTCCCGCTGCCTTCCTCTTTTTTTTATTCCCCTCGCATCTCCGGTCATGGTCCGCTACCTTTCGGCTGTCAGGGAGAACGAGAGTCTCACCCGGCATACGTGTTCGGATGATGAACTCGAACTCATCGTCGAGGCTGCTACCGGCGACCTGCGCCGGGGACTCCTGCTCCTGCAGGTAGCACTTGAGACAGGACGATGTGAGGATCTTTTCGGGATCGCCCAGTCCGAAGCAGCAACCATCACCTCTGCAGCAATCACTGCACTGAAAGGCGGGGATGTAAGGGGATCCATCCGAAAGCTGGAATCGCTTATGATTGACTATGGGCTCTCCGGGAGCGAGGTATTCACCGAGATCCGGGCGGTGATCAAGCGCGAATACAACCATCCTGCACTTGCAATCGCACTTGCCGATGCAGAACACCGCATGCTCCATGCGAATAATGAATTTGTACAGGTCGGGGCTTTCACGACGGGTATACAACAGGTCTTCCCATGAGTTCGATAAAACAGGAAAAGATCAGGGAGCACTACGACACGATCGCCGACAGCTACGATCACCATTACGACCACCCCCGCGGCAGGAACTACCATTCGCATATCAGCAACTACCTTATACGAGCCCTTCCGCCCGGGGGAAAACTTCTCGATATCGGATGCGGGACGGGCCTGTTTGTCGAGAAATATATCAGGCACGGGGGAAGTGCCACGGGACTGGACATCAGCACAAAGATGATCGGGCAGGCCCGCAACCGCTGCACCTGCTGCGATTTCACGGTCGGCACCGGGGAGAAAATTCCGTTCCGGGATTCTTCATTTGATGCCGTGTCGAGTCTTCTCGTATTCAGTTACCTCAGAGACCCTGCCGCTATGCTGTCTGAAACATACCGTGTCCTCCAGCCCGGGGGGGCAGTAGCGATCTGCACGCTCGGGAAGAAACTGCTGACACGGGGAATTCCGGCGATATACCAGATCAGCGAGAAGATGAGAGTGAAGCACGTTGTCATGAAAGATTTTGGCGAACATTATTACAACGAGGAAGAGATGAGAGATCTCTTTACCCGGACCGGATTTGAGGATATTCAGGTGAAATGGTGTTCCTTTGCCCACATTGACATGATAGACCCCCTCTTCCAGCTCGCAAAGAAAGTCGAGCCTTTTGTTGAGAGACGAGTCCCGCAGCTCGCATATAATATCTTCGTTTCCGGGAGGAAGCAGGAATAAGGATCAGGAATCCTTTTTTTTCAGGTTTGCCAGGACCCGCCGTTTCTTCTCGATCGCTGCTTCCGATGCCCTGAGTACTCCTTCCTTCATCTCTTCGAAGTCGCGCAATTCAGTATCCACCACTTTTTTCACCGGGGTGTACGCGGATTCCCTGAACCGCGGGGAAAAGTCCCGCTCCCTGCCATCGATCAGCAGGACAGACTCAGGTTTTCCGGGTTCCACATATCCGATAGTGTGCATTGCAACCCCGGTCGAACGGACGACCCTGCAGATCTCATCCGCTTCATTCCGGGGGGCGACGACAAGCAGGGCATCGAGTGAGACCCCGAGATAATCGATCTGCAGTTCTTCCAGCATGTCGCGCACATGCGGTTCGACGAGACTCCCGATCGCGGATTCATCGATCACGATCCTGCAACGGGCGGTCTCCGCCATCTCGAACACGTCCCCCCGGAGCCCCCCGTTGGTCACATCAGTCATCGCGTGGATACCGGCAAAGGCCCTGCTCTTCATCAGGGTTTCGCATGCCATCAGGAAGTTCAGGTTGATTGTCTGTTCTACGACTTCAGGAAACCCTGAATATATCGCTGCAGTCGCAATGGTGCCCCCCCCTGCACCTTCAGTCATCAGCAGGACATCCCCTGCCTGCGTCGATTTGCGGGGCGTGAGATGTTCAGCGACACCCACTGCCCCCACACAGCCGGTCAGCCGGCTGCCAAGGACCATATCGCCGCCGATACGGAGCGTTGAGCCGGTGACGAGCGGTACATTCATCGCTTCCCCAACAGTCGTGATACCGGCAGTGTAATCAAAGATCTTTGCCACATCGCCGTCATCTGCGACGTGAATGTCTGAGAAGAGCATGATCGGTTTTGCACCCATTACATAGACGTCACGGAGCGTTGCGCGCGTCACATGGAACCCGGCGAGAAACGGGTAATCGGATAGGCGGGAATGCATGCCGTCAACGGTACAGATAATGTATTTGCCTCCGGCGCATACGGCACCGGCGTCATCCATCTCGTCAACGCCGACCGATGCGGAGGTCTTCCCGATGATTCGGGCGATCTGGCGGTGTGCAAAAAAATCCCCTTTCCCCCGGGACCCGACGCCAAATTCCCCCATCCTGACACCGGCCGGTTCATACTCGAAAAAGTCACCCGAGAGCCCACGGGTATTTTTCACTTCGTCAATTACGGCGCGGGCAAATGCGGATGCATACGAGGGATTAACATCTTTTATCCCGAGGATATGATCTATCAGGTTTTTTTGTATCGCATTTTCATCTTTTCCGTCGGCAATTTTCCTCCGGACATACTCCTCAACATCCATGGATTTCTGTACGTGAACCAGCCATAAAAAGACGGAGGATCACGTGACTGCCGCACCCGGTAGTAGTATTATCTGAGAAGAACGCCAAAAACATCGGAGAAACAACGGAGCGCATCGTCGAATTTGCCGATCTTCAGGAGGGACAGCCCTTTCACGATGCTGGTGCGGACATCTTTTACATCGATATAATATGCTTGGTCGAACGCCCGGGCTGACTCCTCGAGCTTTCCGAGCATGAAGCAGGAGTTGCTCATCACGACCCAGGCATCGGCTATCGAGGGATCACGCCCGAGGGCCTTCTCGAGGGCCCGGATCGCCTCAGCGTGTTTCCCGGTCATGGAGAGGGCAAGCCCTTTCCGGTAAAGCGCTTTTGCGTTTTCCGGGTCTATTGCGAGCGCGCGATCAAGAACTTCGAGAGCTTCCTCATATCGTTTCAGGTTGATCAGGGCAACCCCTTTTTTGATCAGTGCGGAAAGGTAGAACGGGTAAATCCGGAGAGCACGGTCGTAACACGAGATCTCTTCGTCATACCGTTTCAGTTTTCCGTAAGCAAACCCCTTGTTTACCCACGCAGAAAGGTACCGGGGCCGTATTTCCAGTGCCCGGTCGCAGCAGTGGATCTCTGCTTCGAACCTTCCGAGCATTCCCACAGCTACGCCCTTGTTATTCCAGGCAGTTGCATTCTCAGGATCGATCTCCAGCGCTCTCTCGCAGCATTCCACCTTGTCTTCAAACCGGTCGAGCATGCCATAGGCAAATCCCTTGTTATTCCAGGCATCGACGCAATTCGGATCGAGTTCGATTGCCTTGCTGCAGCACTCGATCTCGTCTTCGTACTTGCCCAGTTTCCCGAGCGCAAATCCCCTTCCCACCCAGGCAAGGGCAAGGCCGGGGTCGATGGCAAGGGCAAGTGAAAACGAGGTAAGCGCATCCTCGTGTCTCCCCTCACGTCCAAGTGAAAGGCCCTCGAGATAAAATTCCCTGCCTTTCTCACGGGGATCCTGGCTCTCTTCAGATGTGGAAAACATCAGATGCAATTCCTGTGGATAAGCCCTTATAATAAAAGGATCTTAGTGCCCGTGATATTTATTTTCACGGATTGATCTCAGCGCCGGCTTGTCCGATAGTGGCACCGGTACCCGACACGATTACCGGAATACCTGCCGTACACAGCTCAAAAACCCAATTTTTTATATATTTTTGGCATAAACTTTCAGATATGCCTGCGGGACGACCAAAAAAACTGAATACATACGAACAGGGAAAAGTGAGAAAAATCCGGAAGATCTTATCGGAAAATAATATCCGGAAATTTGACAGGGTCAATGATTCTGCGCTTCTGAAGACGATATATGTTGATCCTTCAGGGAAAATTTTTATCGATCACGATTTCTACGAGAGTTCGATGAAAGAGATCTCCACGGTTGTTTCAGGCTTTATTGAAGAAAGATATGGCTCTTGAGAAATCCTTTCTCTCCCATTTTTTCCAGACTGCCCAAGCGGCCTGAAGGGTGACTCTGGTGCGGGGGCAGCCCAAGGTAACGCCCTCCTGGCACACTTTATGAGTCATACCGTTTTTCAGGGGGAATTTCCCGCTGACATTCCGAGTGACTTTCAACATATGGGGGATCCCCGGTGGCGGGTGAAGGCAGCAATTGCCCGAACCACCTTCCGCAGATAGTGGATACAGATACGATTTCGGTAAATTTATAATATATTGTGAATAAAACTAAATTCTTGAACCCCTCATATCCTGATGATACCGGATCGCCTAGCCCCCTGGGGACTATCCTGATGGTCATGATCACCCTTGTACTCGCAGTACTGGTCCTGCTCGTTGCAATCCCGATGCCATACACCCTTTCCGATGCGTCAGTCCCCTCGATCTTCAAGATCCTGAAGATACGGCACGACGACGGCTCGGGTCATCTGAACTTTGAGAGCTATATGGTCCTGAAGAACACCGGAAATACAAATTATGATAACTGGAACCTTTTTGTCCTTACCTATGTCGGTGGGGAACAGATACCTGCGGAGATCCCCACGCTAAATGCAAATGAACAGGCCGCCGATCATGTCCATCACCTTGTCCAGACTCTGGGGGGGCTGGGGGCATCAGGATCCCGAAAAAAGGGCAATGCGATATGGCCTCCGGGAGCCCTCCTCTCGATCGATTACAAAGATGGCACATTCCATCCCGGCGACATGGTCACTATCGAGGTCTACAACAAAACGACCAGACAGATCATCTCCCGCGACATGTACAAAGCCTGAAGAAGAGAGAGAATCGGGGATACCCATCAGTCATCCAGTCGCTTGAACACGCCTTTTTTCACCTTGAGGATCTTGCATTCAGGACAGCGCCATGTATCGGGAATGTCCTCAAAGGCCGTCCCGGGCGCAATCCCGCTCTTGGGGTCTCCCTTGGCCGGATCATAAATATAATGGCATTCGAGGCATACCCACCGGGCAAGTTTTGTAACCTGTGTCATGGTACTACAACTCCTGAATATGTGCCGGATGTATCATTTGGTTCATCCTCCAATAATATGAAAGCATCTCTCATGGCAGCCGGTACGTTCATGGAACATTTTCACGGAGATTGCGGGGATCAGGAGCAGCACTCCGGGCGCAGAGTCGTGCCACGCGCAATGGTTCGGGAATCTTCCCCTCAAGGGTAAAGTCGTTACACAATACTGCCGCATCCCGGTGTTCAATGCCCCATGAACGGATGAAGATGGTCTGGTGCGTATGCAACGCAACCGGTGAACGTTCCCCAAGCTCCATGTACCGGGTCACCCGGGTCAGGTCATCGGGAAAATGATGGCGGATATCCCCGAGCAGTCCATCAGAATCCTCATAGGTGACACAGATAACCGGGAGGCCGGTGTTTTCATGAATCACGACAGGGCTGATGACGTTAAACCAGGCGATGACACACCCGGACAACATGACCACATTGAGATCGCTCCGCTCTAGGGCCCGGATCATCGCAATTATGGTGTCGGTAGCATCCATTCCGCCAACGGTCACCATGCCAAACGAGAAGCCGTCAATGCGGAGATCTTTCCGCATCACCACCCCGGCAAGGGTAGACAAGGTTCGCCCGGAATAACTTTCTGCTATACCGAATGCCCGCAACCCTTTTTTCGGGACATGCATAGAAGCACTTATGATAACCGATTAAAAATACTATACCAATGAAATTCAACAAAGACGAGGTCTGCGTCCTCATCCCCACGCTCAATGAAGCTCCCACAATTGGAACCGTTGTCAAGGAATTCAAGGGACTCGGATACAACCATATTCTCGTAGTTGACGGGAAGAGTACCGATAACACGGTAAAAACCGCCCGGGAAGCCGGGGCGAATGTCCGCACGCAGTCGGGCGTGGGCAAAGGCAATGCCATCATCGAGGCTTTTGAAGTCATCGAGCAGCCCTATATCCTCATGGTTGACGGTGACGGCACCTACTCTGCAAAAGATGCGGAAAAGATGCTGACCCCCCTGTTCCTGGGATTTGACCAGGTCATCGGGGACCGCCTCATCAACGCAGAAGAGGGCTCATTCTCCGGGCTCAACCTATTCGGCAACCATATGCTGAACCTTCTTTTCAAAGTGGCCCACAGCAGGGACCTTCACGACATCCTGTCAGGGTACCGCGCTTTCACCAAGCTGGCGGTCCAGCAGATGCACCTGAAAGAGAAAGGGTTCGAGATCGAAACGGAGATCTCAGTCGAATCCGTGCGGAACGGCCAGAGGATCATGGTCGTCCCCATCCGGTATTCCCGCCGCCCGGGAACGGCGACAAAACTTTCCCCGTTCCATGACGGCATCAAGATTGTGAGCACGATATACCGGCTTGCACGGGTCAACAACCCCATGTTCTATTTTGGCATGATGGGCGTTTTCACATCTTTTCTCGGCATTCTCACCGGGATTTATGTCGTGCTCGAATGGCTGCATGGGATCAATCATATCCCCCTGACGATCCTCACGGTGCTGCTTATTGTCGTTGGTATAGAAATTTTCATGTTCGGTATGATCAGCGATATGCTCCTTGTCTTCCACCGGGAAATTATCCGCGAGATCCAGCTCCTCCAGCCCCCGAAATCTCCGAAATAATCTTTTCTGCCTTGTCCTGAAAATTTTTTTTAATACCACACTGTTGACGGTACATACCTTGAGAAATAACCGGAAGGATGGTAAGGCTGAGCTGAACCCGCTTGTACCGTATGGAGTGGGTGGGAATCGAGAATATAAAAAGCACCAGAGGTGAAAAAAATTCCTCGGCTGCATCGTTTCCTGCACGCTCTTATGCATACCGGAGAGCGCCGGTTCTGGTGAGCAATGCGGAATAAAGCGGGGGGATTTTAATGTGGTCGTTTTTCACCAGAGAGGAAAGAACAATTTCCGAATCGGGATTTTTTTCGAAAACCTTTTTTGTGTATTTCCTCAAGAATTACGTATGCAGTCGATAGATGGATATATCGGGTATACGCGTCGGGAATATTGTATTGATGTGAGATGCCCGATACAATTGCTCCTGAATAACGAAGTGGAAAAATCTCCCAGATATGAAGAAATCCGGGCGATTTGTGCATCCAATTGTCTCCACAGCACCCACGAATTTCACCACTGGCTGACAGGGAAGGGATATCTCGTCGTCAGACCGGAGCACAAATAACCCCAGCTTTTTATACATTTATGTATCACTAATTCTCGTGAAGTGTCCCCATGGTACATGCATATCTTGATATTGGAATTCAGAGCCGGATGAACCGGATAATCAATCCGAAAGATAACCGGGTAGTGATGCTTGCGATAGACCATCCCTATTTCCAGGGACCGACAACCGGCCTGCGCACCATGAGTAACACCATAACAACACTCCTCCCCTATTGCGATTGCCTGATGACGACACGCGGGGCAGTGCGGAGCAATATTGCTCCAGAAAATGTCGGGTCGAAACCCATCATGTTACGGGTTACCGGGGGAAACAGCATCTTAAATGAAGAGTTGAGTGATGAAAAGCTCACGGTGACGATGAAAGAAGCCATCCGGATGGATGCGGCCGGTGTCGCGGTCAGTGTGTTTATCGGCTCTGCCAACCAGCAACAGACGATTCTCAATCTCACCGATATGATCAACCAGGCTGGCGAATACGGAATTCCCGTTCTGGCAGTAACCGCCGTGGGGAAAAACATGGCCCGGGATTTGCGCTATCTGGCGCTTGCATCCCGTATCTGCCAGGATGCCGGGGCCCGGATTATCAAGACCTATTATTGTGAGGAATTTTCCAAACTGGTCGACTGGGTTTCTCCAACTGCTGTCGTGGTTGCAGGAGGGAAGTACTCAAGTCCTCCTGACGCTCTCCAGATGGCCTACGACTCTGTCCAGGCCGGTGCCGTGGGAGTTGATTTCGGACGAAATATTTTCCAGGATGCCAATCCCATCGGCATGATCAAAGCAATTGGTTCAATTGTCCATGGAAATCATACCATAAAGGAAGCCCTGGATATCTACAATGCATGCTTACCCGGTGCATGCAAGCTCGACTGATTTTTTTTATCTCGTATACAGTTACTCTCCATTCGTGAACAGGAATGAAAGCAGCGGTCTATTATAAGAACAGTGACATCCGCACCGAGGATGTTGAAGATCCAACCGTCGGACCGGGAGAGATCAAGGTCAGGATCATGGCGTGCGGGGTCTGCGGGTCGGATGTCATGGAATGGTACCGGATCAAGCGTGCGGGAAGGCCCGGCGGAATCGGGGCATTCGGGCATGAATGCACGGGAATCATCGCAGAAACCGGTCCCGGCGCAGACAAAAAATGGAATGTGGGAGACCGGGTCGTGGTCACCCATCATGTACCATGCAATACGTGTAATGCCTGTATACGCGGGCATACGACCGCATGTGACACGCTGCAAAAAACCAAGTTCAAGAATGCGTATGGGGCGTTTGCGGAATATGTGGTGCTGCCCGCAATCAACGTGGACCGGGGTATGTTACGCCTTCCCGGATCGGTTTCTTTTGATGCGGGAACCTTTGTCGAACCCCTGGGATGTGTTGTGCGCGGGCAGCAACTCGCTCCGACCTCGGATGGCCGGTCGGTCCTGATCATCGGCGCCGGGATCACCGGACTGCTGCATGTCCAGGCGGCCCGGCTGAACGGTGCGGGATTTATTGCTGTTTCCAACCCGAGTCCCGATCGGTTGAAGGCCGCCCGGAAATTCGGTGCCGATGCAACCATTTCCGCTACGGAAGATGTTCCCGGAAGGTTCAAAGAATTAAATGGCGGCCGGGGCGCTGATACCGTTATTATGACCGCACCGGTTCCCGTCTGTGTGAAACAGTCGCTTGACGCAGTCGGACCCGGGGGTACGATCTTATTTTTTGCCCCCACAAATCCTGAGATCCAGTCCGGGATCAATCTCTGGAACCTGTGGCAGAAGGAGGTTACGATCACCCATTCCTATGCTGCCGATCTCCATAACCTGACAACTGCCCTGAAATGGATCCAGTATAACAGGATCAATGTGGCCGATATGATAACCCATGTCTTTCCCTTACAAGAAACGGTTGAAGGTTTCCTCCTGACTGCCCGGCACCGGGACGGGAGCTTGAAAGTTATCATCCACCCGCAGGAATAAGATTTTTTCCTCCGGTATCTGCATTGAAGTCCCGGTATATCCGGATCATTTCTCTCCTCATGTACACCACCGGTTCCATTATGGTAAAATTGCGGAGCAAAAAATAATCATTTTCCCGTCGCTATCACACAATCACAATATCAATAATATTTTTCAATCTCTCCAAATGTAATTATAAAATGCTGTTTACCCGTCCGTCTGAACTTCATTTTTCTAAAGAACTTCCTCCCGATCTTATTGTTTTCAACACACTGCAAACCGACATCCATTTTTTTATCTTTAATCATTTCGAAAAAACATTTCATTATTTTAGTTCCATATCCTTTGCGTCGATTATTTTTCTCTACCAACAATTGCTCGACCCGGATACATCTTATCATTTGTAATCTCTTTTTTATGGGACATATTGATGAATTATGTTCAAACGATAACGCCGCGACGATTTCAAAATTTTCATATAGATAGATCATATGTCCGAGATTTATCTGAATAAAATCTTCACCCTCGTGATTCTTTCGATATTCAACAATCAATGGATGTAACAAACCCCGCTTTATTATATCTTCAGAAATGAACGTGCATTTCATACAGTCCGTTTATCCTGACTTACCGCACTCCAAAACTCCTCTTCATGGCAAGCACCCGGCAGGAATGCTCTGCAAGCGACGTATACACGTATGCTTCATCAGGTGTCCTGCCGGCAGCAAAGGTACCGTGGCCCCGGACAACAACCAGATGTGAATCTGCGAGGGCCCTGACGACATTATCCGCGATCTCCTGGGAACCCGGGGCACCCGGAACAACCGGGATGACCGGGCAGAACATCGCCCCCTCGCTGTCCTCCGGTACGATGGTGTCCATGACGAGCGAGGCTGCGATCGCCGCAGGTGGATGGGCATGGACAACTGCTTTGTACGGGGTGTTCCGGTAAATCTCCCGGTGGACACGGAACTCGCTCGAGGCATGTTCCGGAACAGGGCCGTCAAGTGGCACGAAAAGCGGTTCTGACAGGACATCGAGACATTGCCCGGTCAGCGTGACGAAAAAACCCTCGTCCTCTTTCCGAACGCTGATATTGCCAAAGTTGCCTCCCACAAGATGTTCGGCAAAGAGCCGTTTTCCAATCCGTTCGAACTCACGCGAATACATTCAGGACACCATTTTTTTGTTTATCTCCGGGGAACCGGATGCCGATACGTGTGCCGGAACGGGAAAATAACACCGGCTACCCAATCCCAAAGGTTCAGCGGTGTCATGGGATCCCGCCAGGATGTTTTCCGGAACCGCATGTTCTCGGAGAGGTTAACGGAACTGGATACCAACATCTCTGATCCCGTTATACCGCGCTATGTTGAGGAGGAGTGGTGTAAGGGACTCGACCAGGCCGGAAGCTGCGAGAGGACCGGCATCAAACGCTTGGAGTTTTGAAACGCGGTTTACAATTCCCATGACTTCCCGTTTTGCCGCAGGGTCGTCTCCGCAGACAGGAACCGAGTACGCGAGTTCTTCATCAAGTGCCTTCCATTTGTTCGCTGCAATGGTATTGAAAGCCGTGCAGATCCTTGCCTCCGGGGAGATCATCCTTTTGATCATGAGGGCTGCCGAACCTTCAGACGGCGGAACTGAGATGAAGAAATCCTGTTTTACCATGGGGTTGACCGGACTGATCACAATCTTGCCCTCAAAACCGGTCAGGGTTTCAAGGGTCATAGTTACATGTTTGAATGGTATTGCCAGGATAACAACATCCGATTTGTCCACCGCGTCCTGGTTGCAGACCCCGGTCATCGAACATTCGCTCCCCCGTTTCTTCAGGGTCTCTCTGTTAAGCCTGCAGCATTCCTCTGCCTTCTCTTTTTCCCGCGACCCGACGATCACATCAAATATCGTTGAGAGGCGCATGGCGATGCCTTCTCCAATGTCGCCGGTCCCCCCGACGATGCCGATCTTCACTTAACCCACCAGCGGTTTCAGGATTTTTTCCAGAGTCGCCCCGTCGGTGACACCTTCCATTCTCTGGACGATCTTCCCATCCTTCTCAACGATCAGGGTAGGAACGACACTGATCCCGTATTTTTCCGCAAGGTCCATGTGCTGGTCAACATCTACTTTCCGGATCTCGATTGCATCTCCCATTTTTTTTGCGAGTTCTTCCAGGATGGGTGTCTGCATTCTGCAGGGACCACACCATGTGGCAAAAAAATCAAACAAAACCGGTCTGCTCATTGGTTGTACCCGTATGAATGGTGGATTAAAAAAAAGATAAATCTATGGTATTGTTACTTGGAGAGGATCTCCATGATGATCTTCCCGTAGGCCGGCCTTGTAACAATAACTCCGACCAGCACGCCGAGGATGGTGATGATGGCGAATCCCTTGAGAGTCGAAAGGTCCATGACGGCCAGCGGGAGCATTGCTATCACGACAGTCGCAGCGGCGATTACGATGATACTGAGCGCCCGGGACAGCCGTTTCAGGTAAAGGTTTGGCGAGGGCACCTTTCCTTCGTGGAGGATCTCATCGGTGATCACAACGAGCTGGTCGATCCCCGTACCGAGAACGGCGATCAGGCCGGCAATCGTCGGAAGATCCATCTGGAACCGGATCAGGGCAATGAACCCGAGCAGGATGACGATCTCAGACATATTGATCAGCACCATCGGAAGAACGATGCTGGGTTCCCGGTACCGGTAATAGATCACAAAACCAACCGTGACAAGTGCTAACAGGCCGGCAAGAAGGGCCATCTCCTTGTAGCGTTCGCCCATCGGGGCTGACTGCCCCCCGGAGCCGGCTATGCTTACATCAACGGGTAATGCACCTGCCCTGAGATGGACTTCAAGGTCTGTTGCCTCATCCATACCGTACGTGCCGGATCCTGTTGATGCGTAAAGCTGCTTAACAGGGTTATTCTGGATCGTCCCGGCGAGATCCGTTGAGAGAGGAGCCGAGTAGACGGTCTGGTTGTCGAGAAGCATCACCAAGTTGTGTTTCGAGGGATCAACCGTGGCCCCGTATTTTACTGCCGCAGCCTGGAATGCAGCGGCGCCGTCATCGCTGAGCGTGAACCCGACACCCCAGTTGTTGCTACCGGCCGGAGACTGGCTCGGGGTCTGGACGCTAGTTATGGCATCCCCGGACAACACGTGCTCCGTCTGGTTGTCGACAGTCACGATCCGGATCTCGAATTTCCCCTGTCTGCCGACAATTTCCTGTGCCTGATCCATGTCGACACCGGCAAGTTCCACCCGGATATACTGGTCCACATTGTTGAGGCCGGTCAGGGTATTGACCTTGGCATCCTTGGTACCAAGCGTATTGATCTTGTCTTCAAGGATAAGTTTGACATCATCGGCAGTTGCCTTGGAAACCCCCGGCTGGTAACTGGTGATGGTCCCGCCGTTAGCGGCCAGAATGGCTTCCAGATCAGCCTGAGAGAACGATTTCCGGATCTCGAGATGGCTTTCATCCACGACTACTACTTCGGTGCCAAGTTGTTTGGTAAGATTTGCGACGAAAGTATCAACCGGCTGGGTCGTGGTGTACCCGATTACTTCCCCTTTCATCTCCAGCTGGATCCATGCCCCCTGCTGGAGGTCAAGGCCGTACTGGAGGTTCGTGGCAATGTTCCCGTTCTCATCGAAGTGCGGGTAGATTGCGATCACCGAAAGGAGCACGAGAATAACAAGGGTAGCGACCCGCCAGTCAGAGAGAAGTGCCTTCAGCTCTTTTATGTTCATTTGCCGCCTCCCTTCTGGACATACCATTTCAGGATCCCCGCGTTTGTCAGCCAGGTATTGAAGATATCGGCGATGAGCCCGATCAGGAGTACCGCGGATATCTCCCAGAGGGTCTCGACGGACCCAAGCCAGGAGACGATGAACATCGCCGTGACAGCAGCGATGGTCGTTGAGGTCATTATGATGCCGGTACGAAACGCGCCGGCAAGTTTGTCATGCAGTTTGCCCTGCCTCTTGAGTACGCGGTTTGTGAGCAGGATGTCGCTGTCCACGGAATAACCGATGAGCATCAGGAGTGCCGCCACAGTTCCAAGGGTGAGCTGGATGCCGACAATATTCATAACGGCAGCGGTCATCGCCATGTCCGCAAATGCCGAGAGGACTACCGCCCCCGCAGGAACGAAGGTGCGGAAGGCGACGAATATGACAATGGTCATCCCGATGAACGAGAAGAGCAGTGCAATGATTGCCTGGTACTGCAGCGACTTGCCAAAAGTCTCTCCAATCTGGTTGATGCTTGCATCGGGATACTTCTGGTTTATCAGGGCCGTCAGGTCCTTGAATTTCGTATCATCCATTGCTGAAAATTGTAAAAATACCCCGTTATTGATCCCTTGGCTGATCTCGGTCAGCGGGTACGCGGCGAAGGTGGCCTGAAGCTGATCCTTGGTGTCGGTGGTATACAGATTGACTGCCGTTCCACCGGAGAAATCGATCCCCGGGGTCACCGGCATACCCGTTGAGATAGTACTCATTGCAAGCAATACAATGGATATCACGAGAAATATGGACGGGATTATCACCAACTGTTTTGGCGAATATTTTTCGATATTGTACTTGATCAATCCCATGGTACAATCATCTGTTTACAGAAATTAAATACTTATCAGAATGTCTTTTCAGAATGCCTTTTATTCCGTGGCCAATCCCGGATAAACGCGATCAAACACGCAGGAATCAAGGCTTTTCATGTATTTCGCAGAAAATTTTTGTTCCTTCTTTAAACACTTGAATCTCCGTTTGGGGATTTTAAATCGCACAAAATGAAAAATTATATATACAGAGACCTTTGACAGTTATCGTATGAGATCTCCTTCAGAGATCAAGAGGGTCATTGAAGGGCGTCTGCGATCCTACCTTTCACGTGACAGGACTGGCATCCGGCGCGAAGTGCTCAGGCTCTTTGTAAGAACGAAATCCATCACCATCGCTGAACTGGTCATCGAATTACAGAAACAGTTCACGGTCACGTTCCATGCAATCGCATCGATGGTTGGCATCATCGCTTCCCGCATCGGAATCCTGCACTCAACACGGAATGCCGATGGAGTAAACAGCTACGCACTCAAGGAAAAGTATGTCGACATTGTGATCGGTATTGTCGGGATCTGCTGACCCCGTCTCGATCCATAACGGTTTTTAGTGGTGCGTTCCAATACTATTAGCATCATGCGTACCAATTCTCCTGACTGCGCCAGCCTTGGCGAAGTCACTGTTGTTCCGGAAGTCGTTGAATATATCAACCGTCGGAACTGCGATTTCCGCATCTGTACCTCCTGCGGGGGCCCGATACTCTTGCCTACACGGATAAAACCCCCTAAAAAAACCGACCTCCTGTTAAAGGCCGGCAATCATACGGTTTATATATCCATCCATCAGGCACGGTTTCTCCATACCATCCACCTCGATATGATACCCTTCTTCGAGGAGAATGATAGTGTCAGGAACGAACGCTGATGAGTCTTGAAGAGATCCCCCATACAGCAGACGTAAAGTTCCGGGCTCGGGCCGAGACGCCCGATGCTCTTTTTTCCGAGGTATTCGATGCATTGATGCAGGTCATTTACGGGAAGGATCGTCGCGGGGGTCTGGTAAAGGAGGTTCATATCGAGTCCCCCGATATCGAATCGCTCCTTGCCGACTTTCTTTCAGAAGCGCTTTTCCTGTCGGAAGTTGAAGGACTGGTCTTTTCCCATGCGGAGATCACTATCGACGGCCTGAAGCTTACTGCAGTCCTTCACGGCGAGATTTTTGACCGTGCCCGGCATTCGGAAGGGACCGAAGTAAAGGGAATATCCTATTCAGATCTTTCCATCAGCAGGGATACGAACGGATATATGCTGGATATCATATTTGATGTATAAAGAAAACGGGGAGGCGGGGTAGGTAGATGATTGACGGTGTAAAGCGGATCGGTGCAAATGACTGGGAAGTCCCGATCGGATTTGTCCCCGGTATGCGTGTCCCTGGGAGGTTCTTCCTCTCAGAAGCGCTGGGCAGAATTCTCGAACCGGGGGCAGTCCAGCAGCTCGCCAACGTTGCCACCATGCCGGGAATCGTCAGATACTCGCTGGCCATGCCGGATATTCACTGGGGATACGGTTTTCCCATAGGAGGTGTTGCCGCGTTTTCGATAGATGACGGGGTTATCTCTCCCGGCGGGGTAGGTTTTGATATCAACTGCGGGGTACGACTGCTTTCAACGCCTTTGATCCAGAAGGACGTCACGGGTAGAAAAGATCTCTTTGATGAGCTCTTCCGATCGGTGCCGGCCGGAGTCGGTGCGAAAAACAGAACAAGCATGACATCCCGTTCGCTGGACGGGATGATGACGAGAGGTGCGAACTGGGCTGTTGAAGAAGGATACGGTGTCAGCCACGATCTCACCCGTTGTGAAGAGAACGGGTACATGAAAGCCGCAGACCGTTCCGAAGTATCTGCAAAAGCAAAGCAGCGGGGCATCCCTCAGGGCGGAACACTTGGTTCAGGCAACCATTTCCTGGAGATCCAGGTAGTCCGGGAAATTTATGATCCTGAGGCAGCTTCTGCATTCGGCATTGCCGCAGGCCAGGTATGCTGCATGATCCACTGCGGTTCGCGGGGCCTCGGACATCAGGTATGCACCGACCACCTGAAGATACTGGAAGGTGCCACGAAACGATACCATATCTCACTCCCTGACCGCCAGCTGGCCTGTGCACCGATCACCTCACCGGAAGGGAAGTCGTATTTCGGCGCTATGGCTGCCGCCGCGAACTATGCCTGGGCCAACCGGCAGATGATAACCCACACGGTACGGCAGGTCCTGTCAAAAATGTTCAGCATAGCCTATGAAGATATGCCGCTCATCTACGATGTTGCGCATAACGTAGCGAAGATTGAAGAGCATTCCCTGGATAATCGCCGGCTGAACGTCTGCGTACACCGGAAAGGGGCCACCCGCGCCTTCGGGCCGGGGTCGCCGGACCTCCCACCTGACATTTCATCCATCGGTCAGCCGGTCATCATCCCGGGCAGTATGGGCACCTCATCGTTTATCCTGAAAGGGACTGCCGGGGCAATGGAAAAAACATTCGGGAGCACCTGCCATGGAGCGGGAAGACTTATGAGCCGTTCCCAGGCCAAAAAGAGAATGAGTGGCAGAGAAGTGGCAGAGAACCTTTTAAAAGAAGGGATCATCGTCCGGGCACCCAGCGAAAACGCCATCGCCGATGAAGCACCCGGCGTATACAAGCCCAGCGACGAAGTGGTTAATGTCGTGCACGAAGTGGGGATCTCCCGTCTGGTGGCACGTCTCTCTCCCCTGGGGGTGATAAAAGGATGAACTGCCGCGCCGGATTCGTCTGGGGGACCCCGCAGCATTTCAACCGTCTCATCGAGGAGTGCGGGATCTCCTGCGAACTCGTCACGCCGCACATGCTCGCCGCACCGTTCTACCGGGGCGAATTCAACTGCCTGATCATCCCGACGGGTTTTGGAAATCCGCAGTATTCCAACCTGCTTCCCGCCCTCAGGGCATCATCTGATAGGATACGGCATTTCGTGGAGAATGGGGGCAACATCATCGTTTTCGGCGCTGCAACCGATAAACCGGACACCTATGACTGGCTCCCGTTTTCTGTAACTTACCGCCATGATTGCCACCCAAGACAGGTCACCTGTTCTCCCGGGTCGGCGGCCGGATCCCTCATCGAAGACTACGATGCTTCATGTATCGAGTGTGACGGGATCTTTGTGGCACACGACGGGAATGCAGCAGGGACTGCGGATGGCCTGGACGTGATCGTCGTAAAGCAGGTGGGCAGTGGGAATGTGGTTGTTACCAGCGTGCACGAATTTCCCTCCCGCAATTTCCTGAAAAAATTCTGTTGTGCGGGAACCCGCACTCCATTCTGATTTTACGTTATGGTTCAGGTTCATTATGCAATATTTCCACAACCGGATTTTATTAACGGCCTGATTTCAGATTCGTGAGCGTCGGCCCGCGGCGCAACCTTCTTCTAGATAGAAAATGACCAGAGTATTGAGGTATTTTTTATGCACCGCTATACATTGTCCTGCGACGCCGAGGCTGGCGACCTTGAACCTGTTGTCCTTGCTCTCCATGAGCTGATCCACCGGCTCCCCGTTACTGCAAAATCCCTCGAAAGGGACGGGATCCGGGTTGAGGACGGGAGGGTCATCGACCGCCATTACAATGGCCCCGTCCTCATTGAAGCCATCTCCAGAAATCAGCTGATAAAAACCACCCCTTCATCTGGTGCATACAAAGGGGTACCGGTGACTGTTGCGCCAATCAGGGATAATGAAGGGGAAGCGATCGGGGCAATCGGTGTGGTTGATATAACCGGTATATTCGATCTCGCCACGCTTATGGAGCACCAGTCTGCGATACTCAAACAGGTATGCGGGAAAGATCCCTGTCCGCTCCCCTCGGAACTTATCGAATCCAAGCGGTGATATCCTTGCCAGATTCTGCCTTCAGAGTGCTCGAAATCCTTGAACGTTCAGCAACCCCGATATCCGGTGAGGTAATCAGCAACGAACTCGGGATCACCAGGTCCGCGGTATGGAAGCACATCAATGAGCTCCGCATGATGGGATATGATATCTCTTCATCACAGAAAGCAGGGTACCGGCTCGCCCACACAAGTGCCAAGCTGCTCCCGTACGAGATCCATAAAAAGCTCCGGACCCAGTTTATTGGCAAAAAGATGCGGTACCTTGAGAACACCCCTTCCACCATCTGGATAGGCAAGCAGCTCTGCTCGGAAGGGGATGTCGGGAAGATGCACGGCATGGTGATCATCGCTGAAGAGCAGACCGGCGGCATTGGGAGGATGGGGAGGGCATGGGTTTCCCCGAGCGGAGGGATCTGGATCACGATAGTGCTCAAACCCCACGTACCTATCGATCACATCTTCATGATCACGATGGCAGGTTCGATTGCCGTTGCCCGGGCAATCCGCAAGGAATTCGATCTTGGCGCCCTGATCAAATGGCCAAATGATATCTTCATCGGCAGCAAGAAAGTTGCCGGGCTGCTCCTCGAACTCTCTGCGGAAGCCGATACCGTCCATCACTGCCTCCTTGGAATCGGTATTGACGTGAATGTGCACCTGAACAATTTTTCGCCTGCACTCCAGAACAGTATTACCACCATCAGCGCTGAGGTCGGGCACGAGGTCGACCGCGCCTCGTTCCTTGCCCGGATCCTCAAAGAGTTCGAGAGTCGTTACCTCCTCATCGAGAGCGGTGAGTACGATGCAATTATCCAGGAATGGAAGAGCCTGTCCTGCACTCTTGAAAACAAGGTCCAGATCCGGACGCTCAAGAACAGTTTCGAAGGGGATGCAATCGACATCGATGAGTTTGGGGCACTCATCATACGAAAAGAGAACGGGAAACTCGAACGGGTCATCGCCGGTGACTGTTCTCACCAGTAACCATTCCCTTTTTATCGTCAACCGCATAATTCTTTTAGGTTGACGATGTTTGGGGACTTGAACAGGTCACGGGTCATCAGTTATTCAGCCGCTTTTATCGCCCTCATCGCGCTGGGAAGCTGGGTGTCCATCCCGTTCTTCCCGGTCCCGTTCACCCTCCAGACACTCTTTGTCATTCTTGCGGGCGCAGTGATGCGGAGATCTGCAATAATCCCGGTCTCGCTCTATGTGATCCTCGGTGGGCTCGGTCTCCCGGTATTTCATAACGGCATTGCAGGTTTCGGGGTGCTCCTCGGGCCGACCGGGGGATACCTGATCGGGTTCATCTTTGCTGCCCTTGCAGTGGGTCTTGGCTACGAACACGATTCTGCTTCTATCCATATCGCCGGGATCGCATTGGCAACCGTGTTCATCTATGCCTGCGGTGTGGCATGGCTGATGGTTTCCCTCGGGAGGCCTTTCCTCCCTTCGCTCATTGCAGGAGCACTTCCCTTTGTCCCCGGTGATGCTGTCAAGGCATCGGCCGCATACATAATTGCAAAAAACCTTCCATGATCACCATTGAAAACCTCCGGTTCAATGCAGTCAGGATCAGCTCGCTTGCCATCGGGCCAGGGACAACCTCGATCATCGGGCCGAACGGCAGCGGAAAGACAACGCTCCTCAAGATTCTTGCCGGTATTGCTGTGCCCGAGTCCGGGAGCGTACTGGTTGACGGGGTACCCCCCCGGGAGATCGATACGGGGTGGATCAACGAATTTCCTGACCGGAATCTCCTGTTCGAGACCGTGGAGGATGAGATCGCATCTCCGCTCAGATTCCGCCGTACGGCATCCAATGAGATCGATGGTCAGGTTAACCTTTGTCAGGAAGCACTGGGCATCACCCATCTCTCCAGGCGACAGATACACGGACTTTCCGGCGGGGAAAAAGTGCTCGTTGCCCTTGCGACAGCACTCATTCATCACCCCCGGGCCCTTATCCTCGACGAGTTTGACTCCCACCTGGATGCCGACCTGGCAGGTTCTGTCGATTGTGTGATCCGGAAGAGCGATATCCCGTATATCATCTCCTGCACGCAGGACATGGAAAGGGCATCCCGTGGGGATCACCTCGTGTACCTGGAAAACGGGAGTGTCGGTTTTGCCGGCACACCGGAATCCGTCTTTGATTCGCTTGCAGGTACGTCTTACTATCCATTCTCATGGAGATGCCCACGATGAAGATCACCCTGAATTCAGTGTGTGCTGTCCGCGGGGAATGGTCACTTTCAGCATCCGGAACATTCAGTGAAGGGATCCACCTGATCAGCGGGAAGAGCGGGAGCGGGAAGTCCACGCTTGCGCTGGTATTATCCGGACTTTTCAGTTCCTTCTCAGGTACAGTCGCCTTGGATGGGGTCAGCTCGGTAATGGTCTCCTTCCAGTTTCCGGAATACCATATTACCGGCCTGACTCTCAAAGATGAGTGTAGGTCGTGGGGGCTTAATCCTTCCACGGTACTTTCATCAGTAAAGCTGTACGGGAAAAAGGATCTCAACCCCCTGAAGCTGAGCCGGGGGGAACTGAAGCGTCTCAACATGGCATGTGTGCTTTCAGGAAAGTATGATCTCCTGATACTCGATGAACCGTTCGGTTCGCTGGATGTCCAAGAGAAAGAACGGGTATGCCATGACCTGTCCCTCCGGAAAAAGGGTATTACCATCATTACCACCCACGAGCGGACTCTGTTTCCCCGGGTCGATCACCTCTGGGAGATCCAGAACGGCGAACTCCGGTGTCTTGGAAGACTGCCGGAAGCACTCGGTGCATGGCAGAATGCCCCGGGGATTATCAAAAACCTTATCGCTGCAGGAAGGACTCCGTACAACATCTCGCCGGAAGACCTGCTGGAGGCTGCATGCAGGACATAAGGCTGCGGACCGGTGCTGCGATCCTTCTCTCCGTTGCAGCATTTCTCAATCTCACCGGAGCACTCCTGGTTTTTATCTGGTGGCTGGTATTTACCCGGCGTCTCCAGGTACTCAAAAAGTTCCGGCTCATCGTCCCCCTGATCGTCCTGATGGCGTTCTTCAGCGCGGTTGTCGAAGTTACCGGCGGCGGCGGGCTGTCCTATTTTTTCCGGATGCTGGTGATTGTCCTTGTCGGAATGTGGATGTACCAGGAGCGACAGGGCAGAGAATTCCTCGATCTCGCGGTCTGGATGTTCGGCGACAGGGCCGGGTTCGAACTCGGCCTGCTCGCCGAAATGGGGATACGGTCATTGGATCTGCTTGCTGCAGACTTCGAGCGGATCCGGATAGCCGAAAAGCTCAAGGGCATCTCCCGGGGCCCGGGAAATATTGTCCCCACCGGGCTCGTTCTCGTCCATGGCGCACTCTCCCGTGCCGACGATACCGCCGAGCTTCTTGCCGTGAGGGGTTACCATGACGGCGGGACCCTGTGCCCCGTATTCAGGACACCGGGAAAGGATATCGTTGCCTGCCTGGCCGCTGCCGGTATTTTCATCATCACCTTCATTCCCGTTAGTGAATTTTTTATACTATACCGATGAATTTTTGAGAGGCTACATATAATTTTTGAGTCCCGTCTGAGGTTTCACGTATGCGCACTGCATCTCCCCAGAAAGTCCTGATCACCGACACGACCCTGCGCGATGCGCATCAGTCGCTGTTCGCTACACGGCTCCGGACAGAGGATATGCTTCCCCTGGCGAAGGAGATCGATCGTTGCGGGTTCTTCTCGGTCGAAGCGTGGGGCGGCGCTACGTTCGACACCTGCATCCGTTTTTTAAATGATGACCCGTGGGACCGTCTCCGGGCACTCAAAGCCGAGCTCCGGCACACGCCCATCCAGATGCTGCTGAGGGGCCAGAACCTTGTCGGGTACCGTCATTACCCGGATGACGTTGTCGACAGGTTCGTTGCGGCATCCTACAAAAACGGCGTCGATATTTTCCGGGTATTCGATGCCCTGAACGACATCAGGAACATGACACGCTCGATGGACCAGGTGAAAAAAGCAGGGGCCCACCTCCAGAGCACGATATCCTATACGACCAGCCCGGTCCACAATACCCAGACGTTCATCCAGATGGCAAAAGAGCTCTATGCGCTCGACTGCGATTCCATCTGCATCAAGGACATGGCCGGGCTCATCATGCCGGACGCAGCACGGGAGCTGGTTGCAGGAATCAAGAGAGCAGTGGATGTCAAGGTCTGCCTGCACAGCCATTCCACGAGCGGGATTGCGCCCCTGAGTTACCAGGCAGCAATCGACGCGGGCGTGGACATCCTCGACACCGCGATGTCACCGTTCTCGATGGGGACTTCCCAGCCGCCTACCGAGAGCGTGGTCGCGTCCCTGATCGGCACGCCCCACGAGACGGGAATTGATCTCATCAGGCTCAGGGCGGTCCGCAATGCCTGCCTCCAGATCCGCTCGAAATATGCGGGGCTGATCAACCCGATCTCGGAGCGGGTCGACAGCGATGTGCTCATCTACCAGCTGCCGGGGGGGATGATCTCCAACATCGTCTCCCAGCTCCAGGAGCAGGACGCACTGGACCGGTGGGACGAGGTACTCGAGGAGATCCCGCGCGTGCGAAAGGACCTCGGTTATCCCCCGCTGGTCACCCCGACCAGCCAGATTGTCGGGACTCAGGCGGTACTCAATGTGCTGGTGAACGGGGAGCGGTACCGGAACGTGACCAAGGAGGTCAAGGACTACGTGAGGGGGCTGTACGGAAAATCCCCGGCACCGGTCACCGACGAGATCCGCACGATGATCATCGGCGACGAGGACGTGATCACGGTCCGTCCCGCAGACCTCCTCGAACCTGCGTACGAGAAGATGAAAGAGGAAGCGATAAGCGCCGGACTTGTCAGGAAAGAGGAGGATATCCTCACCTACATCCTTTACCCGGCGATAGCCCCCTCGTTCCTCAGGGGCGAGCGATCCCTCGAAGAGATCCCGAAGAAGCAGAGCTCATCAAAACCATCCCCGGACGTCCCGAACCAGATGGAAGTCGAGGTTGACGGCGAGGTCTTCTCCGTGCGGATCGTCTCCGTCGGCGGGAGCAAAGTCGAAGTGACCGGCGTCACCCCCCAGAAGATCCCGAGGGGCGAATTTGCCGGGGGCATCAAGAGCAATATCCAGGGCATGGTACTCCAGGTACTCGTGAGCCGGGGGGCTGCCGTGAAGAAAGGGGATACCCTCGTTGTCCTCGAGGCGATGAAGATGGAGAATCCCATCCACAGCCCTGTTGACGGAAAGGTCACCGAGATCTTTGTCGATACCGGCGATGTCGTCCAGAACGGCGATGTCCTGCTGGTGGTCCAATGAAATATTTTGATAAACTGCTGATCGCCAACCGCGGTGAGATTGCCATCCGGGTGATGCGCGCGTGCCGGGAGCTCGGCATCGAGACGGTGGCAATCTATTCCGATGCCGACAAAAACGCCCTCCATGTCAAGTATGCCGACGAGGCGTTTCATGTCGGCGAGGCCCATCCCTCCAAGAGTTACCTGAACATGGAGAGGATCCTCGACATCGCCAAGAAGAGCGGTGCCGAGGCCGTGCACCCGGGGTACGGGTTCCTGGCAGAAAATTACCGGTTTGCCAGACTATGCCTCGACGAGAACGTGATCTTCATTGGCCCCCGCTGGAAGACGATCCGGGCGATGGGATCAAAGATCGGCAGCAAACAGATGATGAAGGACGCCGGTGTCCCGGTCCTTCCCGGAACAGAAGGGGGCATAACCAACATCGATGATGCAAAGAAGATTGCACTCCAGGTCGGCTACCCGGTCATCGTCAAGGCCAGCGCCGGCGGGGGCGGCATCGGGATGCAGATCGTCCAGGATGAGAAAGCGCTTGAGGACGCGATCACGGCCGGCATGCGCATCGCCCGGTCAGCTTTTGGCGACGCCACGGTCTTCATCGAAAAATACCTTGTCAAGCCCCGCCACATAGAGTTCCAGGTGCTTGCCGACGAACACGGCAATGCCGTCCACCTGTACGACCGGGAATGTTCGATCCAGCGCCGACACCAGAAACTGATCGAGGAGGCCCCGTCACCGATCATGACCGCGGAACTGCGTGAGCGGATGTCGTCCTCCGCACTCAAGGTTGCTAAGACCTCGGATTATTCCAACGCCGGGTCCGTAGAATTCCTGTACAGCGGTGGAGCTTACTATTTTATGGAGATGAACACCCGCCTCCAGGTAGAACACACCATCACCGAGATCATTACCGGTATCGACCTTGTCAAACAGCAGATCGCCATCGCTGCCGGCGAACAGCTGCCGTTTGAACAGGCAAACCTTTCGATCCGCGGGCACGCAATTGAGTGCAGGATAAATGCAGAAGATCCGCTCAACAACTTCGCCGCCGACCCGGGAAAAATTATCCGGTACCGTTCGCCGGGCGGCCCGGGAATTCGCGTTGACAGCGGCATCCACATGGGGTACACGATCCCGCCCAACTATGATTCCATGATCGCCAAGCTCTGTGCCTGGGACAGCACGAGGACCGAAGCGATAATGCGGATGCGACGGGCCATATCCGAGTATATTATTCTTGGCATAAGGACCACGCTCCCCCTCCACTATGCAATCATGAACAACAAGCAGTTTGTTGAAGGGAACACGCATACGCACTTCTTGCAGGAAGAACACATCCTGAGTACCCTCGAACGCTATAAACGGGATGAAGAGACCCGGATGCAGACTCTCGCCGGTTCGTTCGAGCAGGGAAAAAAAGTTGCTGCGATCTCCGCGGCAGTCAACCTTTACCTGCGCGAGAAAAAAGAATAATGCACGATTGAATCGGTATATCAGAACCTTTAATAGTTTTTACGGTGTTTTAATTATGCACTTTTGTGCTGCGGTGGCCTAGCCGGTTAGGGCGCCAGACTCATAGGGTTCGTGAACGCATAGACGCGTTTCAGGCTTTGAGATATCTGGAGATCGTGGGATCGTAACCCACCCGCAGCATTGTTTCTGTTATTCCAGGATTTTTGGAGCCGGGAGGAATTTTCCGGAGACATTTTTCCCTCCGCGATTGTCCTGCCCGCCTCTGTCCGGGATTTTTTCCGAAAGCACCTTGGTACTGCCTGTTGTGTCAAAAAATCATGAGGTCCGGATGCATATAACCGCGAGGATATATCATTTAAAAGAATATATCAGATTAATATTTAACAAAACGTATCTCTCTTTTTCATCACAATGCTGCAATCTCTGTTCACCACTTACCGTACGGATCACAGGACGCGGCTTCTCCCTGCATGGAGCAGGGCGTATCGCTTCCGGCACGATGGTCCGGATATTCATGGTTCCGGCCGTGGCGGGAGAGACGATCGGCCTTCCCGGTTTTCCGGGAGGCGGGTCTGTTTGAGGCGGGCCTCCATACCGGAATATTGCGGGGCAGGAGCATGAGCAGGGGGCGGCCACCGGCCCGGGGCCTCGACATTGCTCTTCCCATAGCGCGGGCCCGGGGGATGGTCATGCAGTTCATCCAGAACGAGGAGTGCCCCGCCGATTTCCTGATCATCGGTGGCGGCAGAGATGTTTTCGTCCGGATCCGAAGAGCGATCCCATTCCTGCAAACGACAGCGGATCTCGAAGCGGAGTTCCGCGACCTGATCCGGCAGCTCCGCTGTATTCCGGGATACCGGGAGTTCTGGATATACTCAAAGAAGGGATCCTTGAGGTTCTTCCGCGTGGAGGACTGCGGCCTCGTGGAACTCGGGGGGGACGGACTCGCGCTCACCCTGGACGCGAAGGAGGATCCCGGAGTAAAGGCAGGTGCCGGCCGAGCCGTGACTCTCCCGTCGGGAGTCTCCCCCACCCCCGCTTCACCGACGGAGAAAAATCTCATTGTGGGGATGGTCAAAAAGGAGCCCGTAGAGGGATCCGTTTGACCATCTTGGGTGTTTTAGGAGGACAAATTCGCAAAAACGGGGGACAAATTCGATCAGATCCCACCGGATTGCCGTCGGCAGAAAGAAGGACGCTAATAGACGCTAATGGACGGCCGATCGGGCATGGAAACGTGATTCAGTTCGTGGCCATGGCTACGGCCATGCCCGGATCGGGGGTTCTGTCAGATCCGGTGTTTCCAGGGTCTCGGTCGGGATCAACAAGGTATTGAGTCCTGACCTCCTGTCCGTTGATGGTATCACCACAATCGATGTTGCGTTCGTCCAGCGTATTCTCGGTATTGCTCTTGCAGCAGGTGCAATTTATTTCGCCCTGAACATCTTCCACAATCTGACAAAAGGTATCGAAAAGTCCGAGGAGATCACGAAAGGCAGTGTTGCCGTTGCCCTCGGGATGGCCGGCATTATTATTGCAGTAATCATCCAGTCCGGTGTGATTGGCATCACTGCGTCACTAGTAAAATATTTTTTCAGGAACTTTCTATCTCCCGTACCGGTTGATGGTCTGGATCAACTCCGCAAAACCATCCATTTCCATCATAAGTACCTGGTCCCGGGTCATACCCATGCTGGTTTCCGCATCTGCAGTCAGCATATCCGGACCCCGGATCACCTCGCGATCGATCCCATCGCGTGACAGAATTTCCTCTACCTCGGCAGCGTGCACGAAGGCCCGCCCGGGGATGATCACGACCGGTTCGAGATCGGAGAGATCGAGCCGCTCGATATCGTCAGCGGTGATCAGGCAGGCGATCTCCTTCTTTACCGGGATAACCGGAACCTCCGACCCGCGACCAGAAAGAATCGTGTTGATGAACGGCGTAGCAATGCTCCCGCTGATCACGCTCGCCCGTTTTGTGACCCGGGGAAGTTTCTCCAGCAGTTCTGGCTCATCGAGGATCGCGAATGGCGAGCCGATCTCCGGATCCCAGAGTGGTGTGCCGGATATTTTCATGGTGAACTTTTTGCTCAGGTCCGTGATCATATCCCGGAACGATTCCACGCTCTGGACACTCTGCCTGTTCATGACCGGCCCGTTGCCGAGGATGAGCCCCTGTTCGGATGCATTTGCAAAACGCATCAGGATGATCCCCTTCGCCCCACGGTCCTGGAGCCATTCGCAGGTCTCTTCCAGGACTTTGCCATCGTTGATCCCGGGGAGAACTACCGCCGCGGCATATACATCTACTGCACCGCAGAGGTGTTCGAGGATCGCAAGCGAGGCCTCGGGAGTCGGGTCATGCATGTACTTCTTCCGGAGTTTCGGATCGGTGGCAAAGACGGTGAAAGAGATCTCCGTAAGCCCGTTCCCGATCAGGAGATCTGCGATAGCAGGATCGTCCCAGCCCTTCCCGCTCGTATAGCCGATATGGAGCGGCGCTTCCGTGCTGCCGAGCAGCTCAATGAGATCCCTGAACTGCGGATAACAACTGGGATCGCCGCCGCCGCTGATCGTGATCCGCTCGATCTCCCCCCGCTTTGACTGGAGACCCGCAAGCGTCTCGTCCGCGATGGTCCTGAGGTCCTTGAACCCGGCGTACTCCTCTTTCACGCCCCGGGTGCAGTAGTCGCACCCTTTCCTGAAAGGGAGGCAGTACCGGCACCCCAGCGGCTGGACACCCCGGACTTTTTTGAAATAACAGTATTCGCAGAAACCGCGGCAGTTGACACCCGGGCTTCCTCCGATATCCACGGTGAGCTGTGCCATTTCTGGAGGAATTTACGTGCTGGTCGGTATAATGTGTTTCCACAGGTTTTTCAATTTCAGGGACGCATCAGTGTCCGTGTTCATGGGACGGTTCCAAAATTCCAATCTTTTCCGAGAGGGCTATCCCGTTTTCCCCTTGACGAGCACCATCTTTTTTATCATAAAAAATCTATGGTATATGGCGCCTCAGTGGCTTAGTTGGCAGAGCGGCTGACTTGTAATCAGCAGGTCCCGTGTTCAAATCACGGCTGAGGCTTCCTCATTGAGTTCTTCCAAACCATGAACGGTCTGCCTTTGATTTTTCCGGTTTCCGGCACAGGCATCCAATACTTTGAAATTTTTGTGGATTTTATATATAGTTACACTTGATGCATCATGACAAGAACAGCCTTCATCACGGGTATCACCGGTCAGGACGGATCATATCTTGCCGAACTGCTGCTATCGAAAGGATACGAAGTCCACGGGCTGGTACGGCGGTCATCCACCTTCAACACGAGCCGGATCGATTCCATTTATGTTGATCCGCATGAACCTGATGCCCGTCTCTTTCTGCATTACGGCGATCTCTCAGATTCCGAACAGATCGCAAACATAATGTATAATATCCGGCCGAATGAGGTCTACCATCTGGGTGCCCAGAGCCATGTCCGGGTCAGTTTCGATACGCCGGAGTATACAGGTAATGTCACTGCCCTTGGTACGACCCGTCTTCTGGAGGCAATCCGCCGGAGCAACAATCCCGTGAAGTTTTACCAGGCATCATCGAGCGAGATGTTCGGCGCTGCATTCCCTCCCCAGAGTGAGACAACTGCCTTTCACCCGCGCAGCCCCTATGCCTGCGCGAAGGTCTATTCCTTCTGGATGACCCGGAACTACCGGGAAGGGTACAATCTCTTTGCCGCCAATGGTATCCTCTTTAATCACGAGTCCCCCCGCCGGGGCGAGACATTTGTCACCCGCAAGATCACCCGGGCGATCGCTCATATCCTTGCAGGAAAGGAAAAATATCTCTATCTGGGAAATCTCGACGCAAAACGGGACTGGGGGTTTGCCCCGGAGTATGTCGAGTGCATGTGGCAGATCCTCCAGCAGGAAAAAGCGGATGATTTTGTTATCGGGACGGGTGAGACCCATTCTGTCCGCGAATTCTTATACGAATCGTTTGATTACGCTGGACTTGATATTGAAGAACACGTGCGGATCGATCCAAAATATTTCCGGCCGACTGAAGTTGAGGTGCTGGTTGCAGATGCGAAAAAGTCTGCGCAGGTTCTTGGCTGGAAACCGACAATAAAGTTCGCCGATCTCGTGAAGATCATGGTAGATGCAGATATGAAGGCCGCGGGACTCGACCCGATTGGCAAAGGCGACGGGATTGCGAGGACAAAATTCCCGCACCGGTGGTGGAAGTGCGATTGACCGGGGAATTTCAAAAAACCCGCGGTCATTAAAAGGATCGAAATACATATTTTTATCTGTAATTCGTAACGTGCAGGTTCGCAGGATCTCCTCACAACACGGGCTCTCCTGCGGGTGATCTCCATGACGTTCTGGTCTGATAAAAAAATTCTCCTTACCGGCGGGGCAGGGTTCTTTGGTTCCCGGGTTGTCAACGAGCTCCTGCAGAGAGGAGTTCAAAAAGAAAATATTACCATCCCCCGGAGCTATGAGATCGACCTGCGGGTCTGGCAGAATTGCGTGAAGGTGGTCCGGGATTCCGATATCGTCATCCACCTTGCCGCTCGGGTCGGGGGTATCGGGTACAACCAGGGTCACCCGGCCCAGCTCTTCTACGACAATGCGATCATGGGTATCCAGATGATTGAGGCGGCACATCAGGAGAACGTTGAGAAGTGCGTGATTGTCGGGACCATCTGCGCGTATCCCAAGTTCACCCCGGTCCCGTTCAGGGAAGAGAACCTCTGGAATGGTTACCCGGAAGAGACCAATGCTCCTTACGGTCTTGCAAAAAAGATGCTCCTTGTCCAGTCGCAGGCATACCGGCAGCAGTACGGTTTCAATTCCATCTATCTCCTGCCGGTCAATCTGTATGGGCCCGGAGACAATTTCGATCCGGCAAGTTCGCATGTTATTCCCGCACTTATAAAAAAGTTCATCGATGCAAAACACAACAACGAGCTGTCGGTAGAGGTATGGGGCACGGGCACTGCCTCGCGGGAATTTCTGTATGTCGATGACGCAGCACGCGGACTTGTCCTTGCGGCGGAGCGATACAACAAATCGGAGCCGGTGAACCTTGGATCAGGCAGGGAGATCACGATCCGGGATCTGGTTTCTCTCATCCGGGAGTTAACCGGTTACGCCGGGACGGTTCACTGGGACACTTCAAAACCCGATGGCCAGCCCAAACGGTGCCTGGATGTGAGCCGTGCGCGGCAGGAGTTCGGGTTCGAAGCGCAGATGCAGTTTAAGGAGGGTCTGAAGCGGACGATCGCATGGTATGAAGCGCATCGTGCAGAAGCCGGCAGGCCGCATGGTGCCGGGGATCATTGCTGAGAAATTGCCGGCAGGTGAGAAACCCCCCTTTGCGAACGCTTGATGACAACGCAATTGTTTTTTGTGCATCCGGGATAACGGCTTCTTAGCGGACAGACTCTCACAGGGTATTTTTTCTATCTGAACTGGCGATGCCGGAATGAAAATATTTGGGAATATTCGGCTCTGGAGAATCAGACATGAAGATAATCATTCATACCCGAACCATGAAAACCGGTAAAAAATGCGTGCGGTCTCCCAGCCTCAGGGCCACTATAAGGACTGAGTGGCTCGTCAGGACCGCGAAGTCGGGAAGTTCGCAGGAACTTTCAAGCATGACGAGGCAAGGAGTTTTTGTGCGGTCACTTTTCGTGTTGATTTTGGTTCTTGATCCTCAACGGGGGCTTCCTGCCTATGACGGCGGCACCATTGTACATGAGAGCAGGAGGAGGCTTGCCGCATTGACTAAATCACCACACTATAAGTAATGCTAAAACAAAATTCCTGATCACTTCTTATGACCGGGACCCGACCAGTTCAGGAATCCTCCCTGCCGACCCTCATCATCCGCCCGCCCCGGAAATGGGTGCCGGTGGACCTGCATGAGCTCTGGGCGTACCGGGAACTGGTCACCTCGTTTACGCTGCGCGACATCAAACTCCGGTACAAGCAGACCGGACTTGGGATTGCCTGGGCAGTTCTCCAGCCGCTCCTGACCATGGTCATCTTCACGGTCTTTTTCGGCGGGCTTGCAAAGATCCCGTCCGATGGCATGCCGTACCCGCTCTTTGTGCTTGCGGCGCTGCTACCCTGGACGCTTTTTGCTGATGGGCTCACTCGTTCTACTACAAGCATGGTCACGAATGCCAACATCATGACCAAGGTGTACTTCCCGCGCCTGATCATGCCGCTTTCAAGTATCATCTCCCCACTCGTGGACTTTGCAGTTTCTTTTATTATCCTTATTGCTATGATGATCTACTACGGAGTTGCACCGACAATACACATCGTCTTCCTGCCACTCTTTCTCCTGCTCGCGCTGGGCACATCACTTGGTGTAGGTCTCTGGTTATCAGCTCTCAACGTGAAGTACCGCGATTTCCAGTACACGGTTCCCTTCCTCATCCAGATCTGGATGTTTGCGTCGCCGGTTGTGTATTCATCCAGTCTTGTGCCGGCGTCACTGCGTATCTGGTACGGCCTTAACCCGATGGCAGGCGTGATCGAAGGGTTCCGCTGGGCGCTCCTGGGTACCGGTACGCCCAGCGCGATGGTGCTCGTCTCGGTGGGCATGGTCATTGTGCTGCTTGTCTCCGGCATGTTTTACTTCCGGAGGATGGAGCAGTACTACGCGGATATCGTGTGATCCTGAAAAAAATTCTGATAATCAGGGAGGATTTCTTCTCGCGATCACAGGTACCCTGTGATAGCGGGTGACGCAGTATTCCCGTTCAGTCCCATGAATTTACGTTGATTATTTCTAAAACATCTCTTGGTATGTCATCTCCTCATGCAAGAAGTTCCTTTCTGATATTACTGACATGCCGAAGTCAGTGTATCTGGTTCTGCACGTTCTGTTCTTCGGCAATCTCCTTGGGAAAACATTTCTCAAAAACGCTCGCTGCCCTGCCCTGCGACCTGATCCTGTGCAGCGGGCAAAGGTAGCCTATCACCCGTGCATAATACCGTTAAATGGAAAATATTATACCATTAATCCTGCTTAATCTTACAATCCGTCCCTAGAACCCTGATCTCTTCCTTCTGTGGACATGAGACTTCCGTTAGACGGTCCACCATCTTTTCCGAGAGGAAACTGAAACCTGATTCTGGCCTTTTTTTGGGAGGCATTATTCCTCATGAGATCCCGAAAGTCGTGGGGTGTCCGGTCGTGAAGCCCCCGGGAGAGTTCTGCACCGGGAGCCTCATTTTTGAGAGTGAGCGTGAATGAAACTTTAATTCACCATCACCACATACCACTATAGAATCATAGGATCGATCCCGTCCATGTCTTCCAGCAAGGTCGCTATCCGAGTCAGCCACTTAAGCAAGCGATACCGTCTCGGCGGACCGCAGGAACCGTACCATACGTTCCGCGACGCGATTGTCAATTCCATCAAGGCGCCGTTGAAGGTGTTCCAAAAGACGCCGCCGGTGGAAGGGTTCTGGGCTTTGAAGGATGTATCTTTTGATGTTGAGCAGGGCGAGGTTGTTGGGATTATCGGGAGAAATGGTGCCGGGAAAAGTACCCTCCTGAAAATCCTGTCACGGATTACCTCGCCGACCGAAGGAACCGTTGAACTTCACGGAAGGGTTGGATCCCTGCTGGAAGTCGGGACCGGGTTTCATCCCGAGTTGACCGGCCGCGAGAATATTTATTTATCCGGTTCGATCCTTGGCATGAAGCGGCGGGAGATCGACGCAAAATTTGATGATATTATAAAATTTTCTGAGATTGAAAAATTCCTTGATACGCCGGTGAAACGGTATTCAAGCGGGATGTATGTCCGGCTCGCGTTTGCAGTGGCGGCGCATCTTGAACCGGAGATCCTGCTTGTTGATGAGGTGCTTGCCGTGGGTGATGCAGCATTCCAGAAGAAATGCCTGGGTAAGATGGGGGATGTGGCAAAGAAAGGGCGGACGGTGTTGTTTGTAAGCCATAATATGAATGCTATTGAACAATTGTGCACATATTGTATATTCGTCGAAGAAGGTCTCATAAAACAAAAAGGATCAAATGTGAGACAAATTATCGAGTCCTATTTATTTCCTAACGATTATATGATTTTACCCACCCAGTGGATTAATCGTGGAGATGAGTATGAGAATCCTTGGTTTAAACCAAAAAAATTTTTCATCACAGATACCTTTGGCAATAATTTAAGCAATCCCGTATCTAACAATCAAGAAGTCTGGATCCAGATTGAAGGGACGATCAATACATTGGATCCGGCATTAGAAATTGGGTATACCATTACGAATGAAGAGGGGATATTTCTTTATTATTCATATTTTAACGATCATGAAGTATCGAAATGGCCTGTTTTTTCGCCCGGTGAAATTATTCTTAAAACAAAAATTCCCAAACGATTCTTAAATGAAAGTATTTACACGATTGAATTGCAAATATCCCTTCGTTGTCGGATGTTGATCACAGATCCCAGGAAAAAAACGCCTTCACTGAATTTACAAATTCATGGCGGCTTAAGCGATGGCCCATACTGGACTGAAAAAAGACAAGGTGTAATCGCCCCTCTCATGAAATGGACGTGTGAAATTAAACTATAATAAGAAGTACACTACTATATGACTGTTGCATCATTGAGGATTCCTATTTTACTCCTTACCTTCAACCGCCCGGAGACGACAAAAAAAGTTTTCGATGAGATCCGGAAAGCGCGGCCGGAACAACTCTTCGTGGCTACCGATGCGCCCCGCAAGGATCATGCAACAGATATCGAGAAATGCAAGAAAGTTCTGGACATTGTTCATTCGGTTGATTGGGATTGTAATCTCTCAGTATTCACCCATGATGAAAACGTCGGCGGCAAAATCGGCATAACGTCGGCGATGGACTGGTTCTTTTCCCATGTTGAGGAAGGAATTATCCTTGAGGATGACTGCCTGCCCGACCAGAGCTTTTTCCTATTCTGTCAGGAATTGTTAGATCGATACCGGTATGATGAACGGATCATGATGATATCTGGTGACAACTTCCAGTTTGGGGGGAGACGAACGGAGTATAGCTACTATTTCTCGCGGTATCCTCATACATGGGGATACGCGACCTGGCGGCGGGTCTGGAAGGATTATGATATCGCCATCAAAAAATGGCCGATGATCCGGGATGGCGGGTGGCTGGAAGACATATTTCAGGATAAAAAAGCAGTCCAATATTGGACGGCAATCTTTGATGGCGTTTATAATAACACAATCTATTCCCATGATTACCAGATAGGGTTTCTCTGCTGGATTACCGGGCGATTGTGCATATTGCCAAACACCAACCTCATCTCGAATATCGGTTTCGGGAAAGATGCCACCCATACTACGGATCCGGGAAACCTCTTTGCTACACTGCCGGTTTCACCAGTCTTATTCCCGCTGAATCATCCGCCTTTTATCATCCGGGACGACAGAGCGGATCGGTTCTCCCAAAAGACACATTTTGATAATGCACCATTGATCAGCAGGATACGATATACTCTCGGGCACATGCTGGGGCGAATATGAAAATTTGTTATGAAAATATCGGATTATCTAATGAAAATGAACAGGAGATCAGGAGGTTACTTGCTATAAAGACCCCGTATTCTGATGATTTACAACGAATGGGGTTTCTCCTAGATGTGGTATGGGACGAATTTGGCTGTAATAACAAACATATCGATGATGACAAATTAGCCAAGTTCTATTCTCATCCGGTTTGGATTCTTAATGGATTGTTCATTGAACAACATGAATTATCCATGCAGCATCGGAATGGAATCAGCCAATGGGTTGCGGACAACAAACTGCAATCAGTAATTGATTATGGCGGGGGGTTCGGAACGCTCGCTCGGCTTATTCATCAAAAATCACCGGAAACAGATGTTGTTGTATTTGAGCCGCACATAAGCGATTTTTCACGCAAAAGACTTTTAGGAATAAAAAGCGTTCAGGCCATATCGGGAATTGACAAGCAATACAATTGCCTGATCGCAGAGGATGTGTTAGAACATGTACCAAATCCCATTCAACTCCTTTCCCTGATGATCTCCTATGTGGAACCAAATGGTTATCTGATAATTGCCAACAATTTCTACCCGGTAATAAAATGTCATCTGCCCGCAACATTCCATCTGAGATATACGTTTGATCGTATAGCAACGGCCATGGGATTGCAGAATTGTGGCGCTGTCAAGGGGGCACCGTATACAACCATTTACCGGAAGCACGATCACAACTCTACCATCAGTAACAAAATTATTCTGATGGAATATGGCTCAAAATTATTGTTCCCATTACTTGACAAAGTGTTGATATGAAAGTCCTTATCGTAAGCACGTTTGATATTGCTGGCGGCGCAGCACAGGGAGCATATCATTTATGTAAGAGCCTGCAATCACTTGGTGTTGAAGCCGGGATGCTCGTGCAATTCAAAGCCAGTGATGATCTGGCAGTTCTTGGCTCGCAAAATCGATTAAAAGAAAAATATAATTGGGTACGCTTCCACCTGGATCAATTGCCCACAAAATTGTACCGGAACAGAACAAGGACATTGTTCTCACCAGCATGGTTACCGAACAGAAATATTGTTACCGCCATTAATAGGAGCGATGCGGATATTGTCAATCTTCACTGGATTACCGGCGGAATGATGCGGATAGAAGAGATTGCTCAAATCAGGAAACCGATAGTCTGGTCTCTCCATGATATGTGGCCGTTCACTGGAGGATGCCATTATGATGAGGGGTGCGGGAGATATACATCCCATTGTACCACCTGCCCGGTACTTGGTTCAAACCAGAGCACCGATTTAAGTTATGCTGTTTTTTCGAGGAAAGCGAAAACGTATGCAAAAATTTCATCTCTCACTATTGTTGGATTAAGCCGATGGATCACGGATTGTGCAAGGAACAGTATGGTCTTCTCCGGTAGGACAGTGGTGAACATTCCCAGCCTCATAGACATTACCGCGTTTCGGCCATTGGATAAGACGGTTGCACGGGATCTCCTCAATCTCCCTCAGAACAAGAAATTAGTCCTGTTTGGCGGGGATGGAATGGTTCGGGACCCACGCAAAGGATACCGGGAACTTAATCGGGCGCTCGATATAGTCAGGACACGGGATCTGGAATTGGTTGTCTTCGGCTCAGGCAATTTCGAGCGCCAGTTCCGGTATAAGTTCCCGGTTCACTATCTCGGGCATCTCCCTAACGATCTCACATTGAGGATTGCCTATAGTGCGGCAGATGTGATGGTCATGCCGAGCCTCCAAGAAGTATTAGGATGGGTCTCTGCTGAATCGCTTGCCTGCGGAACTCCGGTCGTGACATTTGATATTGAGGGGCCACGGGACATCGTCGAGCATAGGGTAAACGGGTATCGAGCCGTCCCGGGCAATTCTGCCAGTCTGGCAGAAGGGATTGACTGGGTTCTGGACTACCCGGAGCCGGAGTATTTATCCCAGAATGCCCGGCAGACCGTACTGAATAAATTTGAAGCCACAATGGTAGCAAAACGATACCGGGAACTCTATAGCAGCATTATCGGGAGTGAGTAAATGTCGCAATCCTATCTTGAAATAACAACACAAATTGGGTGTGTCGTGAATTGTAGAAAGTACTGTCCGCAGGAACTTATTATGAAAAAATTAGGAGGTATGAAACCCCTCACCCTCGCCGCATTCAAAGAGCTGATAACAACCGTCCCGATAGAAACCTTGATCGATTTCGCCGGTCTCTCAGAACCGTTCCAGAACCCGGAATGCCCGGACATGATCTTGTACGCTCATCAGAAAGGGCATAAGATCAAAGTGTCCAGTACCTTGACCGGCCTCCTTCTTAATGACGCCATGCGGTTATGCGAGATCCCATTTGTCGAGTTTATCCTGCATCTCCCGGATTCCGAGGGCAATGCGCACATCCCTATCACGCCCAATTACCAGAATACGCTGACGTACATCCTCACTCATGTCTCCAATATTGCGGTTATGAACATGGGAGGCAAGTTTCATTCCAACCATGTTGAAGATTTTGCGCGGGGAAAGATCACCACCAGAAAAAAGGGGCGGATGATATGTGCCGCTCTTGAAGCACCGTGCTACCAGCTGATGCCGAACGGCGATGTAATCTTCTGCTGTTCCGTGAGAGGTTTGACCGGAAAAGTTGGTTCACTTTACGAGAGTACGTACCCGGAACTGGCAGCAAAACATAAGAAAATCTCATTACGATTGCAGAAAGACCCAGAATCATTCTGTCATAAATGTCCGACTTCGAATAATTACCATATTATGAAGATTCTCAAATGGAAAGATCGTCTTTTAAGAGGAAAAAACATTATTCAAACATTATCAAGTATAGTGTACTACTTTAGCCCCTAATTTTTACATAAAATTTTCCGTAGACGATACCCTATCAATAACCTTTAATATCTCTGGGGATTTCGCAGTGCCTCCGCCCCTGCCGTTGTGGCGACACCACAAAACAATAGACCTGTATACCTATCTAATAATATGAAAAGGGATATCCATGAATCATGGTAATTTTTTCATTTATTAGGATGGGTCTCTGCTGAATCGCTTGCCTGCGGAACTCCGGTCGTGACATTTGATATTGAGGGGCCACGGGACATAGTCGAGCATAGGGTAAACGGTTATCGAGCCGTCCCGGGCAATTCCGCCAGTCTGGCAGAAGGGATTGACTGGGTTCTGGACTACCAGGAGCCGGAGTATTTATCCCAGAATGCCCGGCAGACCGTACTGAATAAATTTGAAGCCACAATGGTAGCAAAGCGATACCGGGAACTCTTTAGCAGCATTATCGGGAGTGATTAAATAGCCAATCCTGTTTTGAAATAACAACTCATATTGAATGCGCCATGAATTGCAGAAAGTACTGTCCGCAGCACCTCGGCAACGATTTTTCAGGGATAAAATATGCACATTTGCAAATATTTGTAAAAATTTCCCAGATCGCGATACGTACATTCCAGAGGTATTCAATAAATTATGTTTACATCTTTAAAAAGGGAACTTTCTGTTTTTAGGAATTAAATCTTATATCCCGCATTCTGCGCATCTGAGTAAAACATCTCCACGGTCTCAAGCGACAACTGGTTGAGGTCTTTACCCACCTGCGGGACTTTCTTAAGGATATCATTCGTGATCGTGATGATGTGGCACCCGCAGGACTCGGCCTGAATGAGATTCAGCAGCTCGCGGGTGCTTGCCCAGAGAAGTTCGGTGTGTGGATTCGGTTTGAGAATCTTCACCGCCTCCCTCATCATCGGCATCGGGTCTCTTCCTGTATCCGCGATGCGGCCGGCAAAAATCGAAACGATACTCGGGGTATCCGGGGAAAGGGCTTTTGCGACAGTCTTTACCTGGTCGAGGGTCAGGATGGCAGTAACGTTCAGTTTCAGGCCATCGGTGGAGAGTTTTTTCACGAGCGGAGCCGTGCTTTTGCCTTGGGTATTTGTCACCGGGATCTTAATGTAGACGTTCTTTCCCCAGCCGGCAATCTTCCGGGCTTCGCGTTCCATCCCGGGCAGGTCATCAGAAAAAACTTCAAATGAGATGGGGAGGTCTGGAATCGCTTCGAGGGCAGCCTTTGCGAACTCCTCGTAACTTTTGACCCCGGCTTTTTTCATGAGGGTGGGATTCGTGGTAAAACCGCTTGCGATCCCCTTCTTGTATTCCTCGATCATGCCGTTGAGATCGGCTCCATCAGCATAGAGCTTGATCTTAAACTGTGGTAATCCCGCCATAATATTACTTCCAGTTCACCTTTTTTATTCCTGATTATGAAGTACTATCTGTTCTGTATCTTTAAGATTCGTTGCTTTATATTTCGGCACTTTAACTCATTCGTGTGCGGTTATCTCATCAGGCTAAGCTCTTCTTTGCAGATCTGGGCCTGTATTGGGCTCCATTTCCCCGCTCAATTATGTGGTTGAGAATTTTTGGCAGAACTCCTGTCCACCGCAGGAAAAAGTTGAAAAATCTTGGTCAAATAGTAAATAATGCGGATTGAAGGCACATTTTATTTCCCTTTATGGTTGTTCTTGAAAGGGGGGATCTTTGCACTCATTGTACTCTCCGTGCAGCAGGATCAGGCAAAGAATGCCCCGCCACGGTCATAAATTTTTATCAGGAGTCCGGATTATTATCCGTACCGCATCCATAAGATTTTCAGCCCGGTAATCGGGGTTTTCCGAACCACTATATCCAGCAGAATGCGGCTCTTTGATAAGGATCGTCCGGGTCCCTGCTGATTTCCCGCATGCGATATCGGTGTCCCGATCGCCTACCATCCATGAAACCGTGAGATCGATCCCATAGTCCCGGGCCGCTTTCAACAGGAAATAGGGTTCTGGTTTCCGGCATTCGCACGCGAAGGAATATTCCGGCACGATCCCATTGGGATGATGGTAACAGTAATAATAGTCCCGAAACAAAATTCCCTCAGATTTCAATATCTGATCGAATCTGTCATGCACTGCCCGGATCTGTTCAAGCGTTGTTTTCCCTTTTGCGTAATCCGGCTGGTTGGATACAAGAAAGAGATCAAAACCGGCATCCTTAAGAACAGAGAGAGATCGGATCACATCCGGGAATAACACCAGATCCTCTGCAAAATGAGGTGGTTCGTACTCCCCGGTGCCCGTGTTCAGCACGAGCTCGTTGATGACACCATCGCGATCGAGAAAAACTGCCGGTTTCATCTAAAAAATTATTTCGTGCTTTCCCACTTCATTTCGAACTTCTGTAATGCGGGGCTCGACACGATGAGGTGCCAGACCACGGCCTGGAACGCTTCTGTCTGGGGGGTTACGGTCTTCTCGTTCACGGGCGGGATAATCACGCAGGCATCAGCAACTTTTGCCGTATAGCCACCGTCACGTCCCACAACACCGATAACTTTTGCTCCGGTTTCCTTTGCGTACCGCAGGGCATTTACCAGGTTCACGCTGACATTCTTCTCTTCATTTCCACCGCCGACAGAAAAGACAAAGATGCAGTCCTTCGAATTGAGCCTGCTTCCTTTAAGCCAGCTCTCAAAAACCGTCTCCCAGCCGTCATCATTGACACGGGCGGTGAGCTCCGAAACGTTATCGGTCGGTGCATAAGATTCGATCCCGGCGATCTTCCGGAAATCGTTCACCGCATGGGACGCATGACCGGCTCCCCCGCCGACACCGAGAATAAACAGCCGTCCGCCTTTATTCCGGATGCCCTGGAGAATATCAGACATCTTTTTGATCTGGGCCTGATCCATTTTCCGGATTATTGTTACGGCATCATTGAGAAATGCGGAAATATAATCGTCTTCTCTCATATTTTCATCCCTGGTATGCAACTGGTCTTCGGATCCTGATATATTCTTCAGTTTCTTTGATTCCTGATGTCGACCCGATCTCGTAAAAGCGTTTCGTAACCTCATATCCAAGAACCTGCCCGGCGTCAACCAGCCGGGAAAGAACTAAAGAGAGATCAAAGGGCTCGTTTGCCGGATATACATCGAAGACATCCTTCCGGATCGCAATGAGTCCGTAGTCGATGTATTCCATAGTCGGATCATGGGATTTCTTGTCGTACCTGACAATTATCCCATCTTTCATGATGATGTTACTCACATCGAACATGTTCCGGTTCCGGTACACGGTCATCAGGGCCGGTAGTCTTGCCGCATCAAACTGCTGTACGACCGGTTCAAGATCGAGATCAAGATAGGAGTCGCCATACATAATCATGAATCTATCCGGAAGTATTCCGGCCGCCTTTTTTACAGCACCCCCGGTTCCAAGGAGGACGTCCCCGTCATAGGAGTACCGTACCTCCAGCCCGAACCGGGAACCGTCACCAACATGTGTTTCGATCATATCACCAAAGGTTCCCACGCAGAGGACAACCCGGGTAACGCCTTTTTCTTTCAGGAGATCCAGCTGGTGATCGATAAAGGGCCGGCCGGCGATCACCATCAGGGACTTTGGGATTTTCCGGGTAACCGGGTACAGACGGGTGGCGAGCCCTCCTGCAAGAATGACGACGGGCAGCATTACGATGTTGTCACCACTTTGCTGCCGTCGAAATCAAACCGGAACCTGACTTCCTGGAGCCCTTCGCGGGCCATTGCCTTGCGAAGTGTCTTGTTGTCATCCGCATAAAACATCAAAAATCCCCCGCCCCCGGCACCGATGAGTTTCCCTCCCAGCGCACCATTCTTCATGGCGATATCGTACCATGTATTGATCCGGTCGTTGCTCATCGCATTCGAACGCTGTTTCTTGTGCTCCCAGTGGAGATTCATGATACGGGCAAATTCTTCAAGGTCACCGTGTTCGAATGCCGCTTTGCTCTTGTAACCCAGCTCTTTGACAAAGTGCAGGTTGTCGATCATAGCGGCATCGTTGTTCCTGCTTCTGTCATCCTGCTCCTTGAGCACGTTTGACGCGGAACGGGAGAAGCCGGTAAAAAAGAGTAAGAGGTGGTCTTCGAGATTATAGAGTGTTTCTTTTGAGATGTTGAGTTCTTTTGTCTTCACCTGGTCATTTTTACAGAACGTGAAACAGTTGATCCCGCCAAATGCAGAAATATACTGGTCCTGTTTCCCGATAGGTTCGCAAAGGAGATCCATTTCGATGTGGCAGGCCTCTTCCGCGAGGTCGTCCGGTTTGACAAATGACTTGTTGTAGGTATGCAGAGCCTTGAGAAGCGCACAGGTAAAACTGCTGGACGACCCCAGCCCGGTCCCTGCCGGGATATCCGCAAGGCTTGCGAGTTCAAAATTCTCCGAGTAAATTTTGAGGAGCTTGAGTGCTTCCCGGATGATCGGATGCTGGATCTCTCCAATATTATGAACACGTTCGGTTTTTGAGTATTTGATAATTATTTCCTTCTGAAAGGCTTCGTGCAGTGTGATATAGACGTATTTGTCGATCGCTGCTGCTACAAGAAATCCTTCATGCTGCCGGTAATAAGAGGGCAGATCTGTACCTCCACCTCCAAGGGATATGCGTAACGGACTGCGTGTGATTATCATATATTCATCTTAAATGACATTCCACATATATCTTAACGACAATGTCCAGTACTTTTTTGGCATCGTATATATTTCTCTCATGTTCTTTGTGTATTTTGATCAACCGGATAAATTCGTTTCCTTTGCGAGTCCAAGAATGATCCGGATCATCCAAAGATAACCGCATTGCAGAACTTCCTGCGTGAACATCGGGACTCGCATGAGACATCCCGGATCTTCATTCCAGTACAATCGCAGTTCATGCATTTATGAGGAGGAATAAATAAAACCTATTTTAATCAATACCCTGATAATGATAATGGTGCTGCAATCACAGTCTATCGCTTCCATATTAGTTCAATCGTGAAAAATATAAAAAAAGTCTGACGTTTTCCGATATGGAAAATATAATTAAAAAAAAAAGAAAAACTACTCTGATGCATATACTCTATGATCACCAGATCCTCCCCCAGCAAAATTATGGCGGGATATCCCGGTATTTTTGCGAATTAATGAATCAGTTTTCGACAGATCCTAACTATGGAATTTACTCTGCCATTAGCATATTCTACGAATGTATATCTAAAAACTATGGCATTTTCAAAAAATTATTGGTTTATAAAACATAACTACCCCTATATCAATAAATTCATTAATTTATTCCAAAATAAAGTTCGAAACAGTGCCACCAACTTTTTTTTGAGAAACTAGAAAAAGAGTGAACTGATGCTTAAAAAGCAGAATTTCGATATGTTCCATCCTACGTATTATAACCCCTATTTCCTGAAAAACCTCGGCAAGAAACCATTCATATTGGACATTCACGATATGATCCATGAAATTTTTCGGAGTTATATTCCCCCGAAGATCCGGTACACAAATATAAGATGCGGCTTGTCCAAAAAGCGGATGCAATTATTGCCGTTTCTGAACATACAAAACAGGATCTCATAAAATTAGGAGAACCCAACACAGATCCTGACCGCATTTATGTCATCTACCGGGGGAATCCTTTCGAGTATCAGGTTGATGATGTAATTCCCCGTGATATATTACCTGCAACCTATTTGCTCTTCGTTGGAAGGCGATCGACGTGTAAAAATTTCCAGTTTTTCATAAGCGCTGTAGTACCTTTATTGAAAAAGGATACGGAGTTAAATATATGCTGCACCGGGGGAGGGACATTCAGCCGCGATGAACGTAAAATGATGATGGAGATTCCGGCATTCCCCTTCACCGCGTTCACTATATCGAACCAAAAACAGATGGAACGATGAGATACCTATACAGGAATGCGCAGGCATTTGTCTTTCCCTCATTGTATGAAGGATTCGGGTTGCCAATCCTGGAAGCATTCTCCTGCGGATGCCCGGTTATTGCGAGCAATTCAAGTTCGCTGCCAGAGATCGGAGGCAATGCGGTTCAGTATTTTGATCCACGGGATGCAGCATCACTACAGGATGCAATAGATCGTGTGATAACGAATACAACATTCAGGTCAGACCTCAAACGCAAGGGGGATGAGCGTCTTAAGGATTTTTCATGGAAAACATCTGCACGGAAAACAAAAAAGGTATATGAAGCGGTATTGAGTGATCCAATCCGGCGTTAATAGAAACATAATGGTTCACTGGAGAATGAAGTGGGGAAAAAATTTGTTGTTGTTTTCGTGGAGACCGCAACATTTGAAATTACGAATTCTCTGTTAACCGCCTCATATTTCATGCTCTATCGAACAAGATTTTGCCATTTTCTGCAGGACTCAGACTAACCCCGGTAACAACCGCTCATAGACCCCCCACATAGTTTTTAAAAGAATTACAGGATAATAACAATAGATGAGCAGTGATCCAACCACTAAAGATCTCAATGCCTTTTTAGACCATTTTGACAAAACGACCGTTCTTGTGATTGGCGATTTAATGCTCGACCGGTACATGTATGGCACGGTCTCCCGGCTGTCCCCGGAAGCCCCGGTTCCCGTTGTGGATATTATACATGAAGTATACCGGTTAGGTGGTGCTGGCAACGCTATCACCAATATTCGCTTGTTAAGGGGGAATGTAATCCCTGCTGGCGTTGTGGGTGACGATTGGTTTGGCAGGCAGTTGATTGGATTATTAAACCAGGATGCGATTGATACTACCGGGATCATTGAATGCACTGAGCGGCCAACTACGGTAAAAACCCGTGTGATCGCAGAGCAACACCATATGCTGCGACTTGACCGGGAAATACGAAATCCTATAAGTTCAGTTCATGAGGATGCAATACTTCACTTTTTACAGGATTCGATTGCATCTGTGGATGCGATTCTTATATCTGATTATAACAAGGGTGTTATAACCAGAACCTTGCTAGGGAAAATTATCTCTCTTGCTGAAAAATCGGATAAACCGGTTATAGTCTACCCGAAAATTGAAAATTCCTTCGATTATAAAGGTGTACATACATTTATTACGACGCTTGAAAATGCCGTCCAGCTTACCGAAATCAAACAGATCAACGAGACCAGCATCCGGAACCTGGGCCAGTGGCTGCTAACGCGTCTCGAAAGCGACCACTTGTTGATCTTACGGGGAAAAGAGGGAATGTCACTCTTTGATAAAAATGGCAATGTCACACATATATCTCCAATACCAACCGAATTTACAAATATATCGGGGACTATCGATACCGTTGCGTGTATAATCGCCCTTTCCCTGCATTCCTGTAACAACCATTTAAGTGAGAATATAGTCCGGTTAGCAAATATTGGAGCGGGAATTGCACCGGTACATACGGAACCCTATTCAATTACCCAAAAAGATCTCAGATCCAAAATTAAAGACTATGTGTGATTACCATGAGATTTACCCCCTCAAAATCTCCGATAAAAATTAGTGATGCCGGTAAACTTAAGGAAAAAGCCCGGATAATCCGAAAACATATAATTAATATGATATTTCAGGCAGGGTCGGGTCACCCCGGCGGATCGTTATCCTGCGTTGATATACTTACCGTACTTTATTTTTCCCAAATGAATCATGATCCCTCAAATCCCCAATGGGATGAGCGGGACCGGTTTGTCTTATCGAAAGGCCACGCTGCTCCGGCGTTATATGCGACTCTTGCGGAAAGCGGGTATTTTCCAATCAAAGAGTTAGCTTCCCTGCGTAAGTTCGGGAGTCGTTTACAGGGGCATCCTGACACCAAGATTCCTGGTGTCGATGTCTCCAGCGGATCTCTCGGGCAGGGACTTTCGATATCCTGTGGCATGGCAATTGCCGCAAAGATGGATAACAAAAAATTCCGGGTTTACACGATTCTCGGCGATGGGGAATGTGATGAAGGGCAGGTCTGGGAAGCTGCACTCTTTTCATCACATTATAAACTGGATAATTTAACTGTCCTGCTCGATCGCAATGGTCTCCAGATTGATGGACCCACTGAAAAAATTTTACGCCTTGAACCCATATCCGGAAAATGGAGAGAATTCGGGTGGAATGTCATTGAAATTGACGGTAACAAAATAGAAGATATCATTGAAGCATTAGATTTATCGAAAAACACCCGTGGCAGACCAACTGTTATTATCGCGCATACCCTCAAAGGAAAAGGTGTCTCTTTCATGGAGTGGATCAACGCCTTCCATGGGAAATCCTTAAACGATGATGAAATGAAGGTCGCATTAAAAGAACTCGGTGGAGATTAGTATCGTTATGGGATCTCAGTCTACCAGAGATGCATATGGGGCAACCCTCCAAAAATTAGGTGATAATCCCAGCGTAACCGTGTTGGATGCAGACCTGTCCGTTTCTACACAGACAATCAAATTTGCCAATAAATATCCTTCACGGTTTATCGATGTCGGGTGCGCGGAACAGAATCTGATGGGTGTTGCAGCCGGACTGGCTGCTGCGGGAAAAATTCCTTTTGCAAGCACTTATGCAATTTTTGCAATGAGAGCATGGGAACAAATACGAAATACCATTGCTCATGATAAGTTATCGGTAAAAATTGCTGTCAGCCATGCTGGATTGACGAATGCGCCTGATGGTGCATCGCATCAGTCCTTGGAAGATCTGGCGCTCATGCGGGTTATCCCCAATATGGCAGTGATTGTACCCTCTGATGCCATTGAAACCCGCGAAGCAGTCATTTCTGAAGTATACCGCAGCGGACCTGCATATATACGATTGAACCGATCAAAAACCCCTATACTCATGGAAGAAGATTATACGTTTAACTTTGGCGATGCCGTAACCATGAGGGAAGGGTCTGATTTGGCCATTATTGCCACGGGAACAATGGTGCATACAGCCATGGAAGCTTCAGAGCTTCTCAAAAAGGAAAAAATTGAATCAAGTGTCATAAATATCCACACCATAAAACCTTTGGATAATGCGACTGTTGTCAAAATAGCGAAGACTGCAGGTGCGGTGATCACGATGGAAGAACACAGTATCTATGGCGGTTTAGGAGGTGCAATTGCCGAGGTTCTGGGCGAACAATATCCGGTTCCTGTGAAGAAACTGGGGGTAAACGATGTATTCGGGGAATCCGGGAATTATGAGCAACTGCTGGAGAAGCATGGTTTGACTGCAATGAAGGTTGCAGCATCAGGAAAAAAATTATTGAGGGTAAAAAAATGAAAATCTTTATAGAGAGTGCCAACATCGATGAGATCAAAAAGGCAAATGAGTGAGGAGTAATTGATGGAGTCATCATAAATTCCACATTGGTTACGAAAGAAAAAGAAATTTTAATTACGTAATTCAGGATATCATAAATATCATTGATAGTCCTATAGGCGTTGAAGTGATAAGCACTTTTCATATAGATATGGTAAATGAAGCAGTCGACATGGTAATAGGGTCTCAGAATATTGTCATAAAAATTCCTATGACTTCTGAAGGTTTAAAGACTGTCAAAACACTGAGTAAAATGAATATTAAAACCCATATAACCTTTGATTTTTTTTTCAGTCAATTAGGCGATTCTGGCAGCTAAAGCCGGTGCCGTATATATGCGTCCATTTGTAGGGAGACTAGATGATATTGGATGTGAGGGCATGCCGATTGTTTGGGACATGGGTCATATTTTTAAGTTGTATGTGTTTAAAGCCGAAATAATTGTGGCGAGTGCCCGACATCTTCTCCACATCAGCAAAAGCCGGTGTTCAGGTTGCGACAATTCCATTTACCGTAATTGAAAAAATGTTTGGACATCCGTTAATTGAAATTGAACTGAAAAAAATTTCTTAATGACTAGTAAACAGTCCCTAGTCCCAAAGAATAAAATTTTCGTGAATTATTGCATTGCGAATTAACCCTTAAACAAATATCAATGCAAAGATACCCTCCCAATAGTCCGATGGCTCCAGAAATCTCCGCCAGATTTATGCTTGCTTTAATAGAGGGTTATGATAAACAATCCCTCTCATTGAGTTATATCTGTGGAGAAATGATGACAATCATGAAAATGATAAAGTAACTGTGAGACCAATAATTAAGATGTTTATTGGGGAATTGAAATCTGCAATGTTGGCGGACTCCAAAAAAGAAGAATTTTCAAACATACATTTCACTAGAATACATTAGGGGAGGTTATTACATGATCATCAGCAAAACTCCTTTTAGAATCTCCTTTTTTGGGGGAGGAACCGATTATCCGGTCTGGTACAATGAACATAGCGGGGCTGTGCTCGCAACAACCATCGATAAATATTGTTATATTACGTGTCGTTATCTTCCCCCGTTCTTTGAGCATAAATTTCGTCTTGTATATTCTAAGATGGAACAAACACAAAATATTCAGGAAATCCAGCACCCATCCATCAGAGCAACGCTGGGATATATGGGAATTGATCAGGGCGTCGAAATTCATCATGATGCAGATTTGCCGGCACGAACCGGCCTTGGCTCAAGTTCCTCATTTACCGTGGGATTATTACATACATTATATGCATTAAATGGCAGGATGATTACAAAACGAAAGCTTACTTTGGATGCTATTCACGTTGAACAGGATATCATTAAAGAAAATGTCGGCTCACAGGATCAAACCTGTGCAGCGTTTGGGGGATTTAATAAGATTGAATTTGGCGGGGAACACAGAATACAGGTTCATCCAATTACCCTGCACCCCAAAAAATGCCAGAATCTTCAGAATCATTTAATGCTTTTTTATACCGGTATTTCACGATTTGCATCGGAAATAGCCGGAGAACAGGTGAAAAAAACGCCTGATAAAAAAGGTGAATTGACCCGAATGCAGGCTATGGTTGATGAATCAATTGATATCCTGAACAGCAGTGATTCAGGGATTTCCGATTTTGGAAGATTGCTGCATGAAAACTGGAATCTCAAAAGAAGTCTTACTGATAAAATATCTACACCCCAGATCGATAAAATATACAATAACGCCATTGAATCCGGTGCATTAGGAGGGAAGTTGCTGGGCGCCGGAGGTGGGGGATTTATTCTCTTCTTTGTGGAGCCAGAACATCAACCTGCTGTCAAAGAAAAGTTGAAGTCTCTCTTACATGTGCCTTTCAAATTTGAAAATCAAGGGAGCCAGATTATCTATTATGCACCTGAAAATAATTATTAATGGTGCTATAAAAATGATGAATCCCCCTTTTACTGAAATTGATGTTGTCATTCTATGCGGGGGAGCGGGAACACGATTGCGTTCTGTTATGTCAGATCGTCCTAAAGCATTAGCGCCTTTTGGAAAAGTAACATTTATTGATATTTTACTTGGCTCTCTGAAAAAACAGGGATTTAAAAATTTTATATTATGCACAGGCTTCATGAAAAAGCAGATTTTCGATCACTTTAAAAAAATTGAAGAGGATACAATTGCTTTTTCTGAAGAAGATGAGCCGCTTGGCACCGGGGGTGCCCTAAAAAAAGCAAAATCATTGATATCTTCAGGGACATTCCTCGTCATGAATGGGGATTCCATATGTGATATCGACTTTAATGAATTCTATATCTTTCATAAAAGTAAAAAGGCACTTTTATCCATGGCATTGGTATCTTCGAAGAATCGAGGCGATTTCGGAAGCGTAGTTTTGGATAACTCGTGCGAAATTGTTGAATTTAAAGAAAAAGTGACCAATATAAAAAATAGTTTCATAAATGCCGGTGTTTATTTTATGGAAAAAGAGATCTTCTCTTATATGCCCGATGTGGCCAGTTTTTCATTAGAACAGAATTTTTTTCCGGAAATGACCCGGAAAAAAAGCTATGGATTTGTCATTGATGGCGAATTAATGGATATTGGGACACCGGAACGGTTTGAAAAAGCACGTCATATCCTTAAAGAACATGCATGAAACGGAAATATTATGGGATATGGATCTTCTCAATCTCTTTAAAAAATATCTTTAAGCAGTTTATTGAGGCATACCATGTTCTGATATGGTGCATGCCCATAGATTTGAAATAATTCTCGTGCTAATGACTTTACTCCTTGAAATTACAACAAATCCTTATATGACTACCTTCATATGCAATATCTGAGTGTTCTGATGATAGTGGACAAAAAAAACCTTATTTCAACATATATACAAAACAGTATCGAGATAAAAGAAGTTCTCCTTAAAACCAGTGTACCTGAAATTGAAAAAGTATCCGATATAATTATTAATGCATGTAAAAGCGGCAACACTATCTTTTGGTTTGGGAATGGTGGCAGTGCTGCCGATGCCCAGCACCTTGCATGTGAATTTGTCAGTCGGTTTTTCCTGGAACGCAAGGCAATACCCTCAATTTCCCTTACTACGAATACCTCTGAATTGACCGCAATTGCCAATGATTATCATTTCGATGCCATCTTTTCACGGCAGATTGAGGCACTCGTAAAACCTGAAGATGTTGTGATCGGTATCAGCACAAGTGGAAATTCACCTAATGTCATTATGGGCATAAAAAAAGCAAAAGAACTGGGCGCAATAACGGTCGCGTTTACTGGACGCTCGGGTGGAAAAATAAAGGATGTCTCAGATGTGGTACTTGCCGTTCCATCGGATATAACACCCCATATTCAGGAAGCACATATCATGATCGGCCACGTCATTTGTTATATTGTAGAAAAAGAGTTATTTGAAAATAATGAAAAATAAAGCGGTGTTTCTTGATCGTGATGGAACAATAAATATCGATGTACATTATTTGGCTGATCCCGATAAATTTGAGATGTATCCCGGAGTTGGTGAAGGTGTCCGGGAACTTAAAAACCACGGGTTTAAAGTAATTGTTGTTACCAATCAATCGGGTATTGGCAGGGGGTACTACTCCTTGGATCAATTATCTGCAATCCATAAAAAGATGAACAATATTTTCCTGCGTTATGACATTACATTGGATGGAATCTATTATTGTCCCCATCATCCCGATGACCATTGTAACTGTAGAAAACCCAATACGGGATTATTTGAAAAAGCAATTTCTCAACATAATATCAATATTTCAAAATCATTTATGGTCGGGGATAAACTTCTGGATATTGAAGCTGGGAAAAAGATTGGTGCAAGAACAATTCTTATTCCCGAACTGCATGTTCGGGAAGAATTCCTGCAGACTCATGATATATGGAATTATCGGCCCGATTACATTGCCGAAAATTTTCTGGAGGGGGTGAGGTGGATACTCAAGAACGGATAAAAACAGCTGCGATTGTTACATGGCGCATCGTTAAATTCAGAGGACATATCCTTGTTTCGGGATATCCCTAAAAGCACCCGAATGAACTATCTTGGTGTTTCTGTCATAGGGATCTGGGAAAGGAACCATCACCAATATTCTGGATTTCTTTTGACAGTCAGTACTAGCACATTGAACTCTGTTATATCTCTGGTATTTAATCCATTATACAATCTGACTAGAAGACCTCCCGCTATTTGTGTCGAGGTCTAAAAGATCCGGATGATGACATTTGAGCAATTACCATCATTATATGGGTTGAAAACAAATGATAAAATGGAATTTTAGATGACCTCTCAACAGGAAATGAACACGACCGGTCTTTCCGTTGTCCTTGGCACCTACAACCGTAAACCGTTCCTCAAATTGGCTGTTGAAAGCATCCGTCGTGAACTTGCAAACGCCGCGTTCCCTCACGAAATTATCGTAGTCGACGGTGGCTCAACAGATGGGACCCTCCGGTGGCTCACAAAACAGAAAGATATTATTACCATCGTGCAGCACAACCGGGGGATCTGGCAGGGAAAAGAGATAGAGCGCCGCTCATGGGGGTATTTTATGAACCTAGGATTTCGGGAGGCCCAGGGAAAATACATCTGCATGTTAAGTGATGACTGCCTGGTTATTCCCAGTGCAATTGTCACTGGCTATCGTACTGTGGAACAGGAATCCCTTCACGATCCCCCGGTTGGTGTTGTGTGTTTTTATTTCCGCGACTGGCCGGAATATTTGGATTATGGTATCTACGTCGCACCTAACGACGTTTTGCTTCTCAACCACGGAATCTTTTCCAAAAAAGCACTGGAAGATGTTGGCTATATTGACGAGGATAATTATCTATTTTATTATGCTGATTCTGATCTCTGCTTACGGATATGGGAGAAAGGGTACCGGATTATTGAGTCATCAGATTCGTATATCGAACATTATTCTCATGCAAATGTATTTGTCCGGCGCATAAATGCCACAACTATGGATTGCGATTGGAAAATATTTTATTATCGCTGGAAAAGCCTACTTGGACTGGAGTTTGAAACAAAAAAAGATATCTGTATGCGGCGGGAAAAGGATTACCAGGATCCAAATGCAACGCTCGCAAAATTCCGTTGGCTGCATCGTATGAACAGTTGGTATTTCTGTGTACGGAAGCTCTACCGGATGATACAAGGTCCGTGTTGAACGGGTTTTATTTCATAAGTTTACTCAACAAATAGGTCATTAGTATGAGAAAAATCCTTATCTGCTCAGATTACCCTTTCCCGGGAAAACCAATTTATGGTGGAATCCCACGGGGAATTTTTGCCATAGTACAAGAATTAAAAAATATTGCGCCGGATTATGAGGTTCATGTCTGTACATTTAATAATGACATCTCGCGATCAACAATACTCCAGAAAGATAACATTTCTGTCCATTATATTCAGTTTCCATTTAAAAATACTCCTATCTTGGTCCCAAAACAAATTTATTCTGTAATTATGCAGAAATACATGAAAAAAATTCAACCGGATCTTATCCATGCCCATGGTACCGGAAAGGATTATGCCTATTCAGCCCTTCAATGGGATCCTGCATCCCTAATTACCGTTCACGGAGTCATTCAGGAGGAATCAAAGTATTGGACGGGAGTAAAAGGAAAATATCACTCAGTAACCGGACGCCGAATGGAACGGTATATTCTCGCAAAGGCCAACAATCTTATCACGGTTTCACCCTATGTGAAACGAATGATCCAATCACGGACACACGCAAATATTTCAGTAATCTTCAGTCCGGTTGAGAAAAATTTTTTCAATGTAGTGAAAAGCGAGATCCCGAACCGGCTCCTATTTGTCGGAGGAATTGAGGAGCGTAAGGGAGTTGATGTCCTTATCCGTGCTCTGGCTGAAGTGAAACCGATTATTCCAAGTATTGATCTGCACATCTGCGGAGGAATCCGAAAAGTAATCTATTATGGAAAATTACTCAGTCTTATACAATCACTCGATCTTGAGAAAAATGTCACTTTTACCGGGAGTCTCTCAGAAAATAACCTGGAAAAAGAGTATGCCGAGGCCTCGGTTTTTATTCTTCCTTCCCATGAAGAATCATTGGGACTTGTGATCCTTGAAGCAATGGCAACCGGTACACCGGTTGTGGCAACCCGAGCTGGGGGAATTCCGGATATGATTCAGGATGGTGCCAATGGACGGCTTGTGGATTGCGGCGACGACAAACAATTAGCTGATGTCATTGTATCGTTGCTTCTGGAAAAAGAGCAGCGAAAACGGCTGGGAGATGCCGGCAGACAAAGCGCATTACAGTATCTTCCGGAACATATTGCCAGGCAGCATCTGGACGTGTATAACAGGATTCTGAATCAGTCATCCTGAGCAGAATCACTTTTTTTCAATACAGTTCCGTAGATGCGCATAAGGCGCTGCACAATGGACTCCCACCGGTACTGCCCTGAATATTCAATGATTTTTACTGTATCCCAATCCCGTGTAATTCCACGGGTAATTGCGTCAGCCAGGGATTCTGCACTCCCGGGTTCGCACAGGATCCCTACCTCAGCTGAAGAGATTACATCGGTACTGCCGGCATTTTGTGCAGCAATGACCGGTTTCCCGCAGGCAAGCGCTTCAATCTGAACAATCCCGAAACTTTCCTGGAGACTGGGGAATACAAAAAGATTTGCACTATTAATCCAGATTGGCAATTCTCCTGTCTGTATGTAATCAAGGATAATTACTGAATCCTGAAGGCCAAGCCTCTCTACCTGACATTTAAGCCTGTTCTTATAGCTCCCTTTCCCGGAAATATAACATCGGAGATCCTTTCTCTGCCCGGACAGTATTTCCATTGCATCGATGAGATACTGGAAACCTTTTCGTTCAAGGAGATCCCCGAAGGTAAAGAGAATTATCTTGCCTGCAGGTAATCCGAGTTTTTTCCTGCATTCTGCCATGTCCAGAGGTTTGTACTCTGAGGTAAAACCGTTTGGAATGGCATATACCGACGGATTGTATGTTTGCAAAACCGGAACATCTGTTTTATTTACCCTGATTAGTGCATCCGAATTTCTCCATGCATTTATCATCTGTGGATCATCCATCGCGATCTCTTCATTAAGCCAGCCGGAATCTTCATGCAGCGTGGCAATAACCGGCACATGAAACTCTTCCTTGAGCCGGACTGCAATTACAGCAGACGGCCAAGTAAAATGGGCGTGGATAAGATCAAAGGATATGTTTTCTCTTTCGATTAGTCGTCTAACCGCAGAATACCGGAAATCAAACAACAACTTCTGTTTATTATCCATGAAAGGGATGCGAAGAATGCGGGGGAGAAAAAAACACCGGGGATAATAGACGTTGACATTATTATATCCGTAGTTGGAACAATACCGGTCATTCGGCAATAGCCGGAAACTGAACAGAACCGGGCAGATGACAATAACCGCTTTAAAGTGTTGTTTGAGTTGTTCCAGCTGGCTTTTCACATAGATCGAGCCGATATACCGCTGATCTTTATCAGGAAAATCCGGGGTAAGCACAAGCAGGGTCAGATCGCGGGTATCTTCTGAAGATTCCTGGAATGAGTTCTTGCTGGGAATAATCATTATCGCTCCTTATGGTTATCTTTCACAAGTACTTCTATGATTAATTATGAAACTCTACACGGCTGTTCCTTCTGATTTATCAATTGTTTGTCTTTCATGTGAACGGCCATACTTTTCTACCAAGATATTTCGTTCCCTGATAGATCAGTGTTCCCCATTTTCGCTGTTTCATGAGGCTTATGATCTGGCTGCGATAAATTTCAGATACTGATGCATAACGCGCAGAGAGTATCTCCCTGCAATGGTATGAATCTGGATCGATACGGATTTTCACCAATCCGATTTCTGAATTGACGTGGGCGTCACTCCCATACATCACCGGTTTTAACAGGCGCTTTGTCAGATCATAAGCACCTTTATTTTGTGGAGGTGTTGACCGGGCATTCCAGATTTCAATAAAATCCACGCAAAGTGCGATCTCTTCAACATGGGAATGATCACGGTATGGATGCGGTAGCACAATTGTTCCCCCTTGCAACCGTATTGCCTGCATGACATCCTGGCAGCCGGTAACATCTATTTCCTTGTTGAGATTAAGCCCAATAATATCCCCGCAGTCTGTTTTGATTTCAGCGCCGATAATAACCTCAACATCATATTTACGTGCAAACTTTTTTCCTTCAACCCCTCCTCGTATCGTTCCATGATCCGTTATCGCAATGCAGGTAAGCCCAACCTCGTTTGCCCTTTTTACGATACTCTCCGGTGACATAAGGGAGTCATGCGAGTATCTTGAATGGATATGGAAATCAGCAATGGGGTCGTCCATGTGGCCTCCAGAATCGTTTCTGTTTTACTCGGAGAATAAACTCAGCGATGGTCATGCACATCTGCATAACCGTAGGGAAGGGATCACGCATATCGATATCGTACTGAATGGATCTATCCGTGAAATCCCGAATGAATTGCGGGAGCCTGCGGGGATTTGTCATCACGTTGAAGAGATCAGCTGGGAAAATCCAGCGGTATTTGATGCCAATTTCATAGTGGGATGCGGGCTCGATATCTCCGTCAATTGTCATTTTACAAGCAAGGAACGGGAAATCAACTCCTGCTGCGATGGCGAGTCCCAGCGATCCCCAGAATTTTGGATTGATCTCCATGAGTATGAATTCACCGGTCTTCCCGTCCTTTTTGAATTCTACCATTGCGACGCCATGCCAGTTCAGGCTGTCAAGAATTCGCAGTCCCGCATCCCGTAGTGCTGGATCATACACGCTCTCAGCTACCGCGCTGGGTCCTCCCGTAACCGGATATTCGCGGATTCTTTTGTGCATGAAGATCGCCCGGGCAGTACCGTGATTATAAAGAGCGAAAAACCCGTAACCCTCTCCTGTGATATATTCTTGGATAACTGGTGAATATCGGACAATCATCCGGTATTTTTCCAATAATTCATCCGGGGAGTTTGCATACCTGACAAATCCTGATTCTTCCGATCCTTTGATCACAGCAGGATAGGAGACCTCGTGGGCTATTGTCCCGACTTCTGCTTCAGTGCGGGGATACCATGTTCTCGGGACGCAGATCCCGATCATTTCTGCGTACTGGATTGTGCGATCCTTTCTCCCCGCAATATCCAGTGCGGCATCATCTGCCAAGGGGATTTTCACGTATTTTTCCAGTTCGTGACGAATCCGGGAGATCTGCATCACCGCCGCGAAGCTGACCGGTAGCAGGACGTCAACAGGATTATTTTTGACATATTCGAGCAGGAATGCTGCAAACCGGGGATCTTTTTCAGGGTCCGGTGCAATCACGCGGTGACGGCAGTATTTTGAATAAAATGAGATGCTGACAGGAAGGTGCGAAAGAACGGTAACTTCACAACCTCTTTTTCCAAGGGAGCGTACTGCTGCCAGGGTATGCTTGAAATTTCCATCGGTCAGAAGGACTTTCATATGAGAGTCACCGTTATTTCCGGTCGGGTACATGCGATATCGATGTAGCCCTCTCCGGTACTAAACTCATTATCAATATGGGATACCCGGGCTGGATCGATATGAACCCGCACACGCATAGTGGGATTTTGGCCGGAATCCAAATTATGAAGTTTGATCGTTAGTATGCTTTTATTCATGCCATATTCAATACCCGTGATCCTCCGTCCCTTAAACCACTCCACCACTTGCCCCGCAGTCGTCGCCCATGCATCGTCAGCCTTGACACGTTTCACCAGTTCCGCGTAGAGCCCGGACCAGTCCCGGGGCGGTGTCAGGTTCTCGTAGTGCCAGAGTATCGTCACAGCCCCTCCAAATCTTTTTGCATAATCAAAAATACGGTCACAGTACGCGCGTGCCATGTACTCATCGAGATGCATGCACGGCGTTTTCACCCAGCCATCATCAATGGGCGCCCAGCAGAATTTCCCAAAGAGCCCGAGGTCCTGGATATGGAGAGGAAGTTCCAGTAGTGTCTGTGCAGTGCGCGGCCGGTATACCTGGAGGGTACCTCCACGGAAACCGGCATCGTCATTGTACCCGAACGTCGTGTCGTACGAGTATCCCGCTTCGTCCAGTACCTTCCAGCTATCCTGATCAAAGAGGAGCCAGTGCGTCCGGTTGCCGGGCCTCTTTCCCTCAAGTCCAAGTGCTGCCATCTCCTGTTTTCCGCGTTGTGCGTCAACCCAGTTATCAATGCCATGAACACCCGATTCCCATCCACCCTGTTCCAGATCGCGCAGTACATCCGTCTTTATGTCATATCCAACCGCCCGGTACGGGTGCGCCCGCACGCCCGGATCATCTTTGTGTGGCACAAAAAAGAAAGTTGAACGAACACCAAGCCGATTCTCAATGGTCTTCCAGCGTTCAAAGAGTACCCAGGTATCTGGTCTGATGCCGCATTTGGCGCAAAACAGGTTAAAGCCGGCACGGAAATTCCCTTGTTTAAAACACTGGTATGCGGCGTACCCCACCGTGAGAATACGGCATTCCCTGACAGAAGTTACATCAACGTCATGGGTGAGTGCCACCATGTAAGGGCGCCCCCACGGCGCGGGAGGAATCTCTACCAGGATCGTGTATTTTTTGAGTTCCTCACGGAGACTATCGAGAAGGAGATCGCACGCAGGTTCGTGGAGGTGCGGCTGACCGGTTGTGAGCAGGTCGCTGATTTTTTTAAAGACGTCATTCCCCGTAAGTTCGATGAGGTTTCCTGTCCAGCCCGGTACATCAGCTTTGCGGGCGATCGCTACATCGTACTGCCGTCCGGGCACATACCACTCCCACGGCACCTTGAGGAGCTGAAAAGTCTCTTCAACAGCATATTTGTCCGGATAGCACACCCCGATACTCATAATAACCTAGATTATCTCCATCTCTGTAAGGCGCTCCGGCAGATACTTCTTCGTGACAAAATCCAGCCCGCGTGCAGCAAATGCCTGCTGTTCTGACTTCAGCCCCATGTCGATCTGCAGGTTGATCTGTTTTTTCCAGTAGTCTGTGGCAAACCGGGGATCTGTCAGCTCTGCATTGAGCGCCTCAACATCTTTCTCGGTCAGCTTGTCAGATGGAAGGTTGTAGTCCCGGATATCGCTCGGCTGAAGGCCAAGGAACTGCGATCGTGGCGTGGCCAGAAGTTCCGACATATGGGCGCTCTTGATAGCTCCGTAGGCAACGGACGCAAAAATGCGGTACGACCACGGATCGCCATCGGTGAAAACGAGCACGGGAAGATCCCATGTCGAACTGATCTTGTTGAGCATGCGACGTGTCGAACGTGCCGGCTGTCCTTTCAGATGTACGAGAATTGCGTTGAACTCTTCATCAAACCCGTTCTCGATGAGACGGTCGTACATACCACCCGTTTCGATAGCGATAACAAATTTGGCATCGTGATCAACAAATTCGATATTCTCAACATTGTTGGGAATCGTATACCCGGCCTGCCCGACATCGTCCTGGCAGTGGATCGTCTTCATCCCGCGCCGGGTCTCTTCCCGGATTCGCATCGGGCCATAGATAGAAGCACCATTCTCTTCGGGATGGAGGTGAAATCCCTCGCGGGGGACTTCGGAAAGGATCTCGAGATCTTCGATCAGGAAGTTGCTCTCGTCCTGTGCACTGAATTTTGCGCGCTTCCACCCTTCCGAGATATAGTACATCTCTCTCAGGGTCGAAGACCGGTTCTCGGTCAGCTGCTGCTTGATAAACCCGATCACGTACGCCATCTTCAGGAGGTGCGTAGCGCTCTTTGCTGAAGCAGCAGTGCGCATGCTCTCCCGGTCACCGTATTTCCAGACCTCGCTTGCATCATCGAACTCGATATTGTATTTCGTCCGGGTCGGGAGCGAAATTGAGGGGATCTCCCCTGCCTTCATCTGGTCATACCAGGCGCTGGCGATCCCGAGCAGGGCTGCCATTGACTTCTTCTCAAGTTCTTCCCTAGACATCGAGGTCCACCACCATCTTCCGGGAATCATCTATCCCGCGTATATCGAGCAGGCCACCGCCTTTTCCGGTATACATTGCCTGCCATACCTCTTTTGGCGGAACAGTTACTTTCCATACCTTGGTGAACTGGCCGTCAATCTCGCTCACAAAATCCGCTTTGGGAACGGCATCGACAGCGGGATCGGCGGATATATCATACACCGAGATCACCCCCTCGTACCCGCTGTAGTTGGCGATTTCGATAGCAACCTTTCCGCCATGAGACGATTTCTTGGCAATCATCTTTCGCATAAGTCTGCCTTCAATCGGTGTTGTATCGACAACCGGTTTTTCCACGATCTCACTGACTTTTGATGAGATCTCCGGAATGATGGCGCAGACTGCCCGGGCGCGGTCTTCGGCCAGTTTGTTCTTGTCCCGACGCAAGACAAAATTCTTGAGTTCGCGGCCAAGATCCTGGAGGACTAGCACGATCTCCTTCTCAATTTCCGGGATACTGGCAATGGCGTCCTTGCTTTCGCTGGTAAACGGTACATTTGTCGATGCCACATGGACCAGAATCATGACCGGTCCTACCGGAAGTCCCTGCTGTGCGATGTTGTACGATTTCCAGTTGACATTCGCGACGCATTCCGTGATGGCACAGGCCCCCTGCTGGTACATGAGGGGGACCCGGTTGGCAAACCGGAGGAGAATGGCGTTGCCTTCAACAGGGAGTTTTCCCCCGTACCCGATCGCCGCTTCGACCATGAACGGGTGACCGGAAAAGACCGAACTCGGGCGGGTCCGGGCTGCAACAAAGTCCATCTGGAACTCCTTGTCAAGCCCGCGGCGGATCAACTCTTCCCCGATAGGAGAGAGGCACTGGGAGGTTGGAGGGGCGGGGACGGTAACTGTCTGCATTGCGGCAAGCAGGGACTTGAGTTCTTCCATGGAAAGAACGTTTACTTTTATCGTACTTTTGAGTCCGGCGCGTTCACCCATCTCCTGTGCCGTCTTTTTCCCGACCCTGCTGAAATTTTCAACGAGAAAATCAGCCAGTTTCTGGTCGCTTGCCGCCGCCATCCGCTTGAGCTGGCCGAACTCTATCCCGTGGGGGTGCGGTTGTATTGCCACCGGGCAGGCGATCACTTCCTGGCTCACACGCTCGAACGTGAACGATTCATCCTCCAGTTCGACCCGGAACCGGGCATGGGGGTTGACTACAGATGTGTACCGGAGATACTCGAGCAGCTTCTTCTTTGCCGACATGGTGCTCCTGAACTCGATCTGCACCCGCGTGCCGTGAGTGCGGTCCCACTCAAGGGGCTGCTCGGAGATGATATCCGGCTCGTTCGTCTCGATCCTGATCTGGATCTCAAACCGGTGGGCCGGTTCTTTGGCACCGGTGCGGGATATGACCACGGTCGGAAGGCCGCTGGTCAGCTGGGCATACAGCACTGCAGCAGAGATTCCAATACCCTGCTGGCCGCGGGTCTGGCGGATCTGGTGGAACCGCGACCCGTAGAGGAGCTTGCCGAACACATACGGGATCTGCGCCGGGACGATACCGGGCCCGTTGTCCTCGACAATTATGCGGAAAATATCGGGACCGGTCTTTTTTATGCTGATGAAAATATCCGGGAGCACCTGCGCCTCTTCACACGCATCCAGTGCATTGTCCACGGCCTCCTTGATGGTGGTGATAACCCCCCGCGTGGGAGAGTCAAAACCAAGGAGATGCTTGTTCTTCTCAAAAAATTCTGCGACACTGATGCTGCGCTGTTGTTTGGCGAGCTCGTCAGCGAGAGCCAAGCGCACCCACCCCGGCAATCGCAGCTTGTAATCCGATCGTTTTCTGCTCACCGGACTTCAGATCCTTGAGCGTCACCTCCCCGGATTCCACCTCACGCTTCCCGATGACAACCGCGAAGTCTGCGGATTTGGAGGCATGGGCAAGCTGGGCTCCGAGACCGCGTTCCATGAGGTCTATCTCGGTACGGATACCGGCGTCGCGAAATGCGCAGGCAACCTCAAGGGCACGTTTCCGCCCTTCTTCTGTACAGATGATACTGACAACCGTATCTTTTTTCTGCGGGACCTTTCCAAGGGAGACCATTACCCGGTCAAAACCTATGGCAAACCCGCAGGAGGGAGTATCGTCCCCACCCAAGAGATGGGCAAGGCGGTATGTCCCTCCTCCAAGGATCTGGTTTTCAGCCCCGAGGTTATCTGCAAACCCTTCAAAAACAGTACCGGTATAATAGTCCAGGCCTCTCGCGATCCCGAAGCTGAGCGAGTACCTCACACCCGATGCATCAAGAGTAGCAAGAGTCTGTTCGATGCGGTCCTTCCCGGGTACCTGCCCGGCAATCTCGAAAGCATCGGCAAGATCCCTGCTCCCGATAAGGGCTGTGAGTGAATCCGCAAGATCCGGCTTTTCCATGGTCCGGAGTGTTTCCCTGAGCCCGTCGAAATCTTTCTTGTCGAGGTGCGCCATGACCCTACGCTGTACAGCGGGCTCAAGATCCTTGAGAAGATTTTTCATGAACGCGAGGTGGCCGACTTTCAGATCGTACTGCACACCGGTCGCATTCAGCATCTCGGCAGCAAGCATGATCACTTCCGCATCTGCGGCCGCGGTATCGGCACCGATGAGTTCCACGCCAAACTGCCAGAACTGGCGGTACCGCCCTTTCTGCGGCCGCTCGTACCTGAAGCAATCGGCAAAATAACACCAGCGCAGGGGTTTTGGCGCAACTTTGGCCTCATTGATGTACATCCGGATGACCGCTGCCGTGATCTCCGGGCGCAGGGCCAGCTTGCGGCCGCCTTTGTCTTCAAAAACATACATCTCTTCAACGATTCCTTCACCGGACCGCATGGTGAAGAGCTCAAGGTCCTCGAACTCCGGAGTACAGACTTCCCGGTAGCCCCACCGGCGCGCAACCTCCCGCATGCGCCATTCCGTGGCGCGCCGCGCTTCCATCTCATCCGGTAAAAAATCCCTCGTGCCTCGTGGTTTCTGGAGCATGGTTGTAAAGTCCTTATTTTGTACTGTTCGCATCACATTATTTCTTATTCGTCCTTCCGGGCGGCACACCACCAAGAAGCCGTTGCAGGGTGCCTTCGTTTATCCATATCTTCTCCTTTTTCCGGTTGACAAGGAGGTACATCGCCCCAAGGATCAGACCAAGGCCGAGGAGTTCAAAATCGGGAGCGAAGAATGCTATCTGAAGACCAAGGGTCGCAAGCGCGCCATAAGCGACACCCCAGTAAGCGGCCAAGCGGTACCCCGGGAGCCCCGTCCTGAAAAATATCCGCGCGTCTCTTAACCAGAGAAAGATTGTGGCTGCAGTCCCGAACAGGGCAATATAGAGAAGGTACGACATGGCAATGAACTAACTTATTATACGCTGTTCCATATCTGTATTATTACAACCATGCCAGCAAACACGGCGCTACAGGATCTCCTCAGACAATATAAGGAGGGACGGATCTCCCTGGATTCCGCGGCCGAGGCCATTGAAGGGCTGCGCCTCGACCGTATCGGGGATTTTGCCTGTATTGACCTCGGGCGGAGCATACGCTGCGGCATGCCCGAAGTTATCCTCGCCGAGGGAAAAGATCCGATACATCTGGCAGAGATTGCCATTCGCCACGCGGAGGCAGCGGGTCGCTGTATTGTCACGCGCATCAGTTCTGATCAGGCTGAACAGGTACGGGAATCTGCAACGAAGATGGGCATAGCAGCAGAATACCGCGATACCGGAGGAGTCCTCATTCTGGGGAATGGGCCGGCACCAGCGAAGAGGGGGGGAGTTGTAGCGATCATCACCGCCGGCACCTCTGATATCCGGGTCGCTGAGGAGGCCAGGATTATTGCTGAAGAGATGGGGTGTGAGGTACGGACTGCCTATGACGTCGGGGCAGCCGGCATCCACCGGCTTTTCCCTGCGCTCAAGTCCGTACTTGCAGCCAGTGTCTTTATTGTCTGCGCAGGGAGAGAGGGGACCCTGCCGGCTGTCGTTGCCGGGCTGGTCGACAAGCCGGTAATCGGCGTCCCTGTGAGTGTCGGCTACGGTTACATGGGAGAGGGGAAGGCAGCTCTTGCCAGCATGCTCCAGTCGTGCTCGGTCATTGCCGTTGTGAATATAGATGCCGGGTTCACAGCCGGTGCCTTTGCTGCCCGGATCGCAAATATGGGAGTGAATCCATGAAAAGGGGATTTTATATCGGGAGGTTCCAGCCCTACCACAACGGGCACCAGTCCGTGCTTGAACATATCGCAGGAAAAGTTGATGAGATCATCATCGGGATCGGCAGTGCACAGCTCTCCCACCAGGTGGACAACCCCTTTACTGCCGGTGAGCGCGTATTGATGATAACCCGGGCGCTCGCCTCCCTGGAATGCCCGTTCTATATCATCCCGATTGAGGACATCCGGCGCAACGCCCTCTGGGTGGCCCACGTCCGGTCTATGGCCCCGCCCTTTGAGACCTGTTACTCTTCAAACCCCCTCGTCATCCAGCTCTTCAGGGAGGCGGGTATCAAAGTCCAGTCACCGGCATTGTACGAGCGCGAGACCCTGAGCGGAACCGAGATACGGCGCCGGATGCTTGCCGGTGAACCCTGGAAGGGGCTTGTCCCGCAACCGGTCGTCCAAGTGCTCAAAGAGATCAAAGGAAAAGAACGGCTCCTCCAGATCGCCCGAAATGATTAACCGTTCCTGTGGCAGCCCCCAAAACAATAAACTCTCTATCTGGTGCATGGTATGCATGATTTTCTGAAAAAGATCCTGGGCAGAAAAGAACCGGAACCGACCCTCATCTCATTTGATTCTATTCCGGAATGGCTTTCCACCAGGAGGAAGTTGGCACTATCCACGTTTGAATCCGAAACAACAGTACCTGTCCAGAACATCCGGAACGCAGCGGCACAACTGCAGCACATTGTGAACAGTATCGCCGGTGCCGAACATGATCCAAAAATTCATCCGAAACTCAAAAGTATCGCAAAGAACTCCCTCCCCCTCTTTGTCAGGGCAATGAACACATCCCTTTCAAAAGAATTACCTGGCGACGTAGACGGGTTTTACCCTGCAGCGGTCGAATGCGTGAAGGGATGCCTGAACAGTACGCGGGGACAGGGGAGGTATCTCCAGGTCGTCTTTCCCGATGAAATGAAATCGGTCAGAACCGGTATTGATGCGATGGGGAGGGAGATCAACGGCCTCACCGATTCCCTCGGGCGGTACCGGAAAGAGCTCGACAGGGAAAAAATTGTGGGGGAATTGTACGAAGCGGTCAGAGATCTCAAAGCGGATTATGCAAAATCAGCTGAAAAAGAACAGCGCATTATCGGACGCATTACTGAGATAACGGATCGCATTACAAAAATCGGGAACGAGACATGTCTCCTCTGTTCCGATGAGCAGATGAAAGAGATTTCGGGGCTGAGGTCCGCGCTTGCAGCCAAGGAACGGGAACGCGATGCTATGGTGCGTTCCTATGCAGCTCTTTCCATGACCGCTTCCCATGTATTCCGCAAAGCCGAAAAAATTGCGGTCAGACAGAAGCACCCGCCCGAAGTTTCAGCTCTCCGGCATGCCATGGAACTCCTCTCGGATCATGCGATGCCGGAACCGCAGGAACTGACTGCCATACTCGCTGCAGCATGCCCGATAGCTGAACGGATGATCACGAGCGGAGAAATTGTGCTGAAAAACAAGGAAGAGCACTCAATTTTTTCCGATACCTCTCGGTTTTGCCAGGAAATGCAAATGATGTGCAGGGATCTCAGGGTCCATGAGGACTCATGTGCCGCTGCTCGCGAATCCCTGACCGTACACCCTGTTCTCACCCGGATGAATTCGCTCGAACGCGAACGGCACCAGCTGGAATCAAGGCTATCGAAAGAACGACAGTCGCTTAAGGAACTGGAAGACTGGAGACTGAAGACCGGTGAGAAGATCCCGGTACTTGTAGAGGAACTGCGAATAAAAATTGGAGAGATTGCGGGGGAGAACGTGCAACTTCAGGTGAATTACCAAGGGTCAGCGTGAGAGGAACGGGTCGGCATTTTGTGGTTATAAGGTATCGTTCTCATCATCTTCTTCTTCCGAAAACATCTCGTCGACTCGCTCGACAAGCCAGTTGAGCCGGTCCTGGGTGATATCTTCGGTAAGCACCAATTTCATCGGATCTGACACCACTTTTTTCAGGTCTTTTGCAGGGTCCGCTGTTAAGCCAAGGAGGCTACCGGGGATGGATCTCGATAAAATCCTCGAGCTCACGCTGGCTGGCCGAAAATTCGTCCGACCACCCGTAGCATTCACGGAGCATCTGCGCGATGACGTCTGAAAACGTCATATTCCCACGTTTCAGCGTGAGAAGCGCCTCATACACCTCGGGATCGATTCGTATCGAACGTCCCTCGCCTGCACGAGGCATAATAACCACTTTGTGGTTACATAATATAAATATATCGAGAAGAAAGGGAAAAAATGCCTTTGATTTTATATGCAGAGCGCTAAACCGATGGAAATTGCGGAGATCCAGATCTTCATGCGATAAAAGAAGGACTATGGCGACCGTATCAGGCCCGGATTTATGCCGGAGGCAGCATCCGGATGAAGGAGAATGCGGAGAAATCGGTATATGCAAATTCTGGTGCATAACCATGACAGCCACCGACACGAAAGAGTGCCGGGCAGTCGAGAGACACACGTGCTGCTTCAAGCCTGATATCGCCCGGTCCTATCTTCGCGCTCATCGGTCTGAATTCAAGCTCGTGCCGGACAATACCATTCGCGGTTTTCCTGCAGCAGATATGCTCGTGCTGGTGCCCGCAGCACATATGGGTAAGGCCCCGTTTCTCAAGCGCTTCGAATGCCATCGGTGCAGTATAATGGTACCCGGTAAAAAAGTCACCGCTCTCGTGGGAGAGACGCTGCCAGCACTTGAGTCTGAGTGTCTGGCTGCCCAGTTCAAGCGGGCCTCCATGGACAAAGAGCATGCCGCGGTCTGCCCATTCCATGGGCATCGCGTCGAATATGGAGAGGAGAGGGGAGTCGCGCAGCTGCTCGTGGCGGTAGGTGCTCGCCGCGTCACTGCCGCTCACCAGGATACCGTGGAGAAATGCGTGGTCATGGTTACCAAGAATTGAAATGAGCCGGTACTCGTGAGAGAGTGTGTGGATCGTTTCCAGGGTTTCCTGCGGCCGGCTTCCCCGGTGAAGGAGGTCTCCCAGGTTGATAAGAACGTCGACCGGGCCAAACTCCTGCCGGAATAACGGAGACCCGATGCACGAAGCAAGTGCCCCGATAGCGTCTGCATCGGAGTGCACATCAGAAAAAATTACTGCACCCATACCGTTAGCGGGAATATTGGTGCTTCTTTCTCTTATAAACCATTGATGCCCGGGGTTCAATATATCCGGCCGCACGCATAAGGATACGTTCATGTGACACTGCTTCCAAGGTACTATCTGAACGTCAGAACCGAGGTGCATCCGGGTTGGTTCCAGGTTTCAGAAGCCATGGGACCTCCTCAAAGTCCAGAGGGTTCTGATGAGATCACATACAGGGGGATCTGTCCCGATGGAAAAATTTCTTGATGCCTATATAGAACGCCTGCGACCCCAGTTCCCGGGTTTTCCGTCGTCAACCGCGCATGAGATCGCATCCGCATTCCTTGCTTTCAAATTCGGGCTTTACGAAAATGCGGTCCGGGAATGCACCCACGCCATTTCATTGATTCCTGAAAGCGGACCCAATGCTGCACTGAAAAAGGCACTCGCCATAGTCCGCGCGAATGCAGACAACCGCACCAGGTCCCAGGTAACCCCCGATCTCTCGATCGCATTTTCTCCGGAAGAGCGCAGATATATTGCTATCAATCTGCCTGCCGGGAAGGTTGAAGACCCCGGCACATTTGAACTGGACAATGCTCTCATCCTCGTCTACGCGGTGTCACTCCTCACTTCACCAGACGATGAAGAGACCATGGGAGAGCACCGGAAACTGATCGTAAGACTCGTTACGGATTACAAGAAAGCCCTGGGTTTTGATTGATCATTGTCCCGCATCTCAGCATGGTCACGGCTGACCAAGCCACTGTTTTTGAATTTTCCGTTGAGTGAAAAAAGAAGACCGGGGACAGCCCGCTCAGAGGCTGTCCATGCTGATGCCGGTAAAGTCCTGTGCCACTTCCCGGATGTCCTTCACACCAAACGCCGTCTGGACCGTACTGAGTTCCAGCTGGTTTGCAGCATCACACATGTAATCGAGAATGTCAACAGAGAGTTCCTTCTGGATCTTGCTCTTGCGCAACTGGTCGATCAGTGCAGCCATCTTTTCGGGAGGCTCCATGCGGAGTTTGGCAAGGCTCATGACACACATATAGATCCGTGTCAGGTTCCGGTCCGTGCCGGTGATGCAGTCGAAGAAATTCCTGATAACCTGCGCCTGGTAGATATCTCCACCCATGAATCCACCTCCTGCCGTCTTGGTTCTCGGTAAATCCTCTGTTCACATTATCCCATGATAAACTTTGTGCAAAAATGAGAATTTTTCCGGTAAAAAATCCCATAAAATGAGAGATTTTCCCAAAGTGCGGCCGCATTGTCAGACAATAAGATGACAATCGTCATACCAGACGGTCAACCGTGCCGCAGTTACTTTGCCGCACTTACGATCTTGATGATATCCCCGTTCCGGAGCACGTGGTTCTCCTTGATCCGCATCTTGGTCCGTGCGTCAACGGCATAGAGAAATCCTTTACCTATGTCCGTATGTACCTGGAAAGCCAGGTCATGGGGCGTTGAACCGTTCTTCATCAGGAATGCATCCGGCAGCACGTCTCCCTGTTTGTTGCAGTAGTGATTCTCATCTTCAACCGGGTAGACGACGATCATATCAAGCAGGTCAAAAACCGCCCGGTTGATGGCCTGTTGAACTCCGGTTCCGTTGCCCCTCTTCATCACATCCGCGATCTTCGCAAGGCCGGCTTTCTGGGCCGGAGAGAGAGACCCTTCGTTTGCGATCCTGAACTCCGGGTCTCCGGGCAGGTACTGGATGACATGTGCTACTGCTGCATTCCGCAGAGCCAGTTCGGATGCAGCGCTTGCAAAGGCCACGCGGGCTTCAGCGAGCCGGGCCCGCAGCGCCTCGGGGACCTCGTCAACCTTGTTGCCGACGACCAGCATCGGTTTTGATATTTTCACTATTTCCGCGCAGAGGGGGATAAGATCCTCAATCGAAGCATGGACGAGATCGATCTTCAGTTTCAGCTCCACATCACGCACATCTTCGGTGGTGATCCCAAGGCCGGTGAACGTCTCAGCGATCCCCTGCTGGATGGCAGCGCCCTTTCCCTGGGACTGCCGGCTTATTCTCGTCCAGTGCTTGTCGAGGATCCCATGCACCCACATCGTCATCTCAAAGATGAGGAACTTGACGTCCTCTTCAGGATCATGGTTTCCCGCCCCGACCGGGTTTCCTTCGCTGTCAGTCCCGCCGCTCGCATCGATGATGTGGAGGATCGCGTCTGCCTGCCGTAAGTTGTCGAGGAACTGGTTGCCCAGGCCCTTGCCTTTGTGCGCATCAGGTACGAGCCCTGCGACATCGATGAGGTTCACCGGTACGAAACGGGAGCCGTCAACGCAGTGACTGCATTTTACTTTCAGGTCAGAGCACGCGCACTTCGTCCGCACGTACCCGACACCGAAATTCGGGTTGATGGTGGTGAACGGGTAATTCGCGATCTCAGCATTCGCCATCGTGGCAGCCTTGAAAAATGTCGATTTTCCGCAGTTGGGTTTTCCCGCAAGAGCCAGGGTAATCATGAAAGGTTCCTCAGACTTGATTATAGTGAAATTCGCAATTAACGGTATGAACAGAATCTGACAAAGTTTTTCCATCCCGGCTTAATAAAAGGTACTCATGACATTTGTTGAGAGAAGAACGTATTATTTTGAACGGCCCGGAGAGGAGAACACCGCGGATGCAGCGCGGTTTTCCGTCCAGCGGGCCCGGGAGCTCAACCTCAAGACTGTCGTTGTTGCAAGCACGTCCGGTAAGACCGCGCAGATCTTCCTCGATGCCATGAAGGGGTCCGGTCTCCAGCTCGTGGTAGTCACCCATGTGGTTGGGTTCACAACCCCCGGGGAGTGGGAATTTTCAGCTGAGACTGCCCAAAGCCTGCAAAAGCAGGGGGTCAGGATCGTGACCGGTACTCATGCCCTCTCCGGGCTTGAGCGGGCGCTCTCCCGCTCCCCAAAAGTCGGGGGTGGGTCCCGCACGGAAGCCATCGCTGAAGCCCTCCGGCGGGTTGTTGCCGTGGGCCTCAAAGTGGCAGTCGAATGCGTTCTGATTGCCGCCGACCAGGGCGCAATCGGTGTGACCGGGGAGGTTGTTGCTGCCGGCGGGACTGCAAGCGGTGCTGACACCGTCTGCGTTATCCGCCCTGCGCATACCAGCAGTTTCTTTGACCTCCAGGTGCGCGAGATCGTTGCCATGCCGAGGGTAAGGTAACGATGGCGATCGCTGAATTCAGGGAGGCTCTCCAGCTTCTCCGGAGGATGCCGCTGCTCTGGGTCCCCGGCCTGATCGGAGGGCTATCAGCTGCAGTGCTCTGGATCCTCCTCAACTTGTCAGGGACTTTTTTTGCGGGACGTCTTCTCATCATATCAGGACTTTTGCTCCTCGTGTTTACTACCGGAATGCTTGTTATCATCAGGAACGGTAGCGGGGACCTCAGGGCACTGGTCGGCGGGGGAATCCGGTACTATTTTCCCGTGCTCCTCCCACAGCTGGTCATCATATTTGCCATCCTGGTGGTGTTTGTCCTGATCATTATCACCTTCATGCTCACCGGGTCAACTCCCGACCCGGCCGTTATGGTCATTGTAACATTCTGCATCATGATCCCGTGTCTCGTCCTCACGCTCTTTTTCGATACCGCAGCGGTGTTTGAAGAGCGGAAGGTATTCGATGCTATTCACCGGAGCATCGGACTTGTCACAACCCACTTTTCCGAGATGATCGCGTTTATTATGGTCAGTATTGCCGTGACACTGAGCATCGTTTTTTGTCTGATGGTGGTCTGGGAAGCATTTCTCTATGACAAACTCGAACCGATCACCCGGTATACCGAGGCACAATTCCAGGCATTTACCCCGGAACAACTTGTTGCAATCATAGGTCCTGATGGCATGTGGATCACCGCTGTCATCGTATTCCTTGCCGGCTTCCTTCTCATCCCCATCCTGTACAGTTACAAGGCCTGTTTTTTCAAAAAGATCGCTGGCACCCCTGTCGTGATCCAGCAGCCGATGAGCGGTGAATATGACAGCAAGGGACGCTGGTATAAATATTGAGTTTAGGTGCTGTACCAAGAAAATTAAGGCAGAAAAAGGATAATTACCCTTTTTACTGCCTAAAATTTCAGGAAAATGAATATTGCCACTGCAAAGAGCCCGCCGCCTATCGTTGCAAGGAGGTTGGTGCCGGCATTCCCGAAGAAGCCCTTGTTTTCCAGGGTTGCTCCCACGAAACTGTCAATATTGGTTCCGGCAAAACCCGCGATTGTGCAGATAACCAGCATCGAAGGGGTGATAACGCCCATGAGAAGCGCGACGAGTGAGACCGCAAAGCCGCCCAGGAGCGCCATCATCTCTCCCACAAGCGTCACCCCGCCATTCGTACCAATGGGGACTTTTTTCAATGTCGTGATCATGTAGGGGATCCCACCGGTCACCCCGATCTCGCTCGCCACGGTGTCCGCAGCAGCGCTTGCTACGCAGCCGACATACATGACGATAAAGACCGGCTGCTGAAAAACTCCGAATAAGACTGCAGCGGCGGTAGCCACAATCCCGTTCGCAAAAACATTCCGGTAACCCCGGGCCCCGCTCTGGCCCTGTTCTACGCCGATCCTCTTCTTGTACTCGAATTTGTACCTGGTCGCTGCGGAACCCAGAATGAAGAACGTGAGCATGATCATGAACCACCTGGCATCAGCAAATACCAGGAGGATGATGCCCACGAGTGCTGATGAGAAGAGCCCGGAAAGGTCGGCGGTTTTTGACCGGAAGGCAAAATAACCGAACGTGAAGCCGACGATGACTGCAGCGACGACCATCTGGAGGTTGGCCTGGTAATTGAGTTCCTGGATCAGCCACATGGTCATGGCGATGCCCACTCCCTCGATCATCAGTGAATCCTCGTATTTGAGCAGGATCACCTTCAGGAGCACCGCAGCGATGATGCCGAAGATGATGGTCAGGATCGCGGTCTCGTGGAGGTACGCCATGACAAGGACACCGGCCCATGCCGTGGAAATGATATAATAAAGGTAGGTGTTCAGGTCGTCGGCACCCGTCTGGAAGACCAGTTCCCCGAGCACAAGCATGGCGAGGGTCGTTGCGAATACGAAGAACGGCAACAGCCCGATACCATAGAGACTGGAAAGGATACAGAAGGTGAAGGTTAAATATTTTGTATCGAAAAAACGCCAGAGGATAAGGGCATAGAGAATAACGACGAGTCCCATCAGCCAGGCCGGCCTGAGGTAGGGGCCGACAAGGGTGGCGCCCCCCACGATAGCCGCCGCGTACCCGAGGCCCCGCTGTCTCTGCATTGGTCATCATTTGTTTTCAAGCAAAAAGAGTTTTATTGTGCTGCCTTTGCCCGGAAGACACGATTACCGGCATGTACGTGGAAGACACACGGGACACGATACGATCACTATATTTTATTTCACAACCAACCTTGACCCGAATGGTGCCATCAGATCAACTGCCGAAAAACTATGATTTTGCCGAAGTGGAGGAACGCTGGAGGAAGACCTGGCGTGACGAAGACCACTTTTTTGACAAAAAATCGAAAAAGCCCCGGTTTGTCATCGATACTCCCCCTCCGTACCCCACCGGCAACTTCCATATCGGGAATGCACTGAACTGGTGTTATATCGACTTCTTCGCCCGCTACAAGCGGATGAAAGGGTTCAACGTGATGTTCCCCCAGGGCTGGGACTGCCACGGGCTGCCGACCGAAGTGAAGGTGGAAGAGATCCATAAGATCACGAAGAACGATGTCTCCCGCGAGGAGTTCCGGAAGATGTGCCGGGACCTTACGATAAAAAATATCGCGGCGATGCGCCAGACGCTGCGCAAGATGGCATTCTCCACGGACTGGAGCAACGAGTACATCACCATGATGCCGCAGTATTACGGCAGGACGCAGCTCTCGTTTTTACGCATGCTCAAAAGCGGGTATATCTACCAGAGCGAGCACCCGGTCAACTACTGCACCCGCTGCGAGACGGCAATCGCGTTTGCGGAAGTGGCTTATGACGACCGCGAGACCACGCTCAATTACTTCGATTTCGACAGTGTCGAGATCGCAACCACCCGCCCCGAGCTCCTTGCCGCCTGCGTGGCTGTCGCCGTACACCCCGGCGATGAGCGCTACCATAGGCTGAAAGGCAGATCCATGAAAGTACCGCTCTTCGGCCATGATGTCCCGGTCGTCCAGGATGAGGCCGTCGATCCCGGGTTCGGATCGGGCGCTGTGATGATCTGTACTTTTGGTGACAAACAGGATGTCCACTGGTGGAAACAGCACAACCTCGCGCTGAGAAAGGCCATTGACCGGCAGGGGAAGATGACCGATATTGCCAGTAAATACAAGGGCATGAATGCAACCGAGTGCCGTGCAGCAATCCTTGCCGACATGAAGGAGAAGAAGATCCTGAAGCGGCAGGAAAAACTTGCCCAGCGCGTGGGCACCTGCTGGCGCTGCAAGACGCCGATCGAGATCCTCTCCGAGCGCCAGTGGTTTGTGAAAATAAAGCCGGACGAGATCCAGAAGGCAGCCCACCAGATCACGTGGTATCCCGAGCATATGCTCCGGCGGATGGAGAACTGGGTCGACCAGATGGAGTGGGACTGGTGCATCTCCCGGCAACGGATCTTCGCGACCCCTATCCCGGTCTGGTTCTGTACAAAATGCGGCGAGATGGTCACACCCGATGAGAAGGATCTCCCGGTCGATCCGACCCTTGTAAAGCCAGGACGCCCGTGCCCGAAGTGCGGCAGCACATCGTTTGCGGGTGAAGTGGACGTACTCGACACGTGGATGGACTCCTCCATATCGGTCCTCAACGTGACCGGCTGGGATGGCAGCGGCAATCCGCCGTATTTCCCAGCCCAGATCCGCCCGCAGGGCCACGACATCATCCGGACATGGGCATTCTACACCATCCTCCGCTCGGTCGCCCTGACCGGCCAGAAGCCATGGGATGAGATCCTCGTCAACGGCATGGTACTCGGCGAGGACGGGTTCAAGATGAGCAAGAGCCGCGGCAACATCATTGTGCCCGAGGAGATCCTGAGCAAGTACGGGGCCGACGCCCTCCGGCAGTGGGGCGCAATGGGCGCAGCGACCGGTTCCGACATCATGTTCAACTGGAACGACGTGGTCGCCGCATCCCGCTTCCAGACCAAGATGTGGAACATCACCAAGTTTGCTCTGATGCAACTCGGGAAAGGAGAGTTTGACGGAAAGGAACCGGTCACTGCGCTTGCCGACCGCTGGCTCCTCGTCCGTCTCTCGGATACCGTGGAACAGGTCAGTACTGCCATGGAAGCCTACCAGTTCGATGTCGCACTCAAGGCAATCCGCGAGTTTGCGTGGGATGTCCTTGCCGACAATTACATCGAGCTCGTCAAGGGGCGGCTCTATCAGCAGGGCCCGGCACGGAAGAGCGCCTGCCTCGTGCTCCATACCGCGTTCGACGCGCTTTGCCGTATGCTCGCCCCGTTCACTCCCTACTTTGCCGAGGAGTGCTATTCGTACCTGAATGGCGGGAGCGTCCACAAACAACCGTGGGTCACCTTCACCTATGACGACGATGATGCCCGCAGCGAAGGCAACCTGCTCGTCCGGGTGGTTGCTGAAATCCGTAAGTATAAACATGACGCGGGTCTTGCGCTCAACGCCCCGCTCGGCAAAGTTACTATTTATGCACCGCACACGGTCAATGATGAGGGTGATACCGCCCGCACGCTCAACGCGGATGTCCACTGGCGGACGGACGTGGCAAAACTCGACCGCGTGATCACCGATATCGAGTTCAACCGCTCCGTGGTCGGCAAGACCTTCCGCAAACAGGCCGGCGCGTTCATGGCCGCAGTGAAGGCGCTCTCGCCCGCCCAGCTGGAAAAACCGCCAAAGACTATTATGCTCGACGGGGTTGAGACCGAGATTCCGGAGAACGCGTTCAGCCCGAAGTTCTCCTACATGGAAGAGGGAGCAAAAGTGGATGTGATCACGGTCGGTGACGTGATCGTGACGATTGCGAAGAAGTAAATAAAAAAACATTTCAAAACTTTTTTACAAAATATTAATTATTTAAGACCCTCTTTTTTCCATATGGTAAAAGTGGAATGGCCGGTCAAGGTTTTACTTTTGGTGGAATGATTTTTGTAACTTTTGGCTTTTTATGGTCTTTATTGCAACTTGTCCAAAATGAAATGGTACTAACACCGATGGATTTCATATCCACGGGACTCGGCTTTGTTGGATTTGCGATAGGTTATATTGCCTTAAAACCTAGTTAATTTCTTTTTTTATTTATTCACAATTAACATTGTACTATTTAAAAAAGAATTCCGGGAAAAATTTTCCTTGGATCGTTCCAGAAAATTCTTCGCCCAAGCATCAGGATCGTATTGTTATCCTCACTATTAGGACACCCTTTCACAAGCCTCATCGCTTTCCGACGGTAAAGGGTCTCTCCGACGTGAGAATGGACCCAAATCATACCCCGTTCCCCAAAATGGGCTCAAAATGGAGCTCATATAATGCCCTCCGGAGCCCCGCAGAGGCACTTTTTCGGGCATCTTTTTTCTCCGCCCGCCCTTTGTCCAACAAAGAGTTTTATGCGAAAACTCACCCTGCTCTTAAAAACCCCAGAATAACCCCATTCTGGCATTCCGGGCCAGAATTACGCCCAGATTGAATCCGGGCATTTTACGCGGTTTTCTCAAAATGCCTCTTTTGGCAAACCGGGGATTTTGCGGGGTTTTCTGGGTCTCAGGTCTCAGGCAGAACCGGATACCTGTACGATGAAGAATCGTGATGATCTGCCGGACCCCCTGTTCATGCGAATCCGCCAGGAGTTTTGCCCTGAACAGGGGGTTGGCGGATCCCAAACGGAACCCAGATTGAGCCCGGTTCCGGAATCTTGGGGGAATGGAGCCCGAATCAGACCCGGATTGGGGAGGTTATCTATCCTGAAAATGAGGATTCACGGGAGCGTGTTTTTGGGGGTTTCCGACGTTAGGAGCCGGCGCCGGGAACCGGATTTTTTTCCAGGCCGGAATTTTATTTTTGAAAATTGTTTCTAAAATTTTTTGAAAAAAAGATCAAAAAATTTTTCCAAGAATTTTTCCGTGAAAAAATTAAAAAAAATTCCAAATCACCGGGATTTGATGAAGGTTCCGGAATTATTTTTCCGGAGGCTCATGAAAATGTTCGGAAAATTATTTTTTCCGCTTCTTCTTGTTGGATTTCAGGTCCTGCCGGATCGCATCGGCAACGAACTGTGCGACCGTGTCCGGAGGAAGCATCGCATCGACAAGCACAAACCGCGACGGCTCGGCGCGGGCAAAGGAGAGGTAATTATTCTGCACCTTCTCCAGCACCTCGCGCCGCTCAAAATGTTCCCGCTTATCCTGCGGCTTGAGCCGGGTAAGGGCCTCATCCACCGGCAGGACGCAGAGGAATGTTCTGGCAGGAATAATCGTCCAACTGTTGTGCATGGCACGGAGCCACTGCTCAGGATCCGGAATGATCCCCTGAAGAGTGACTGACTGGTAGGCATACCGGCTGTCGCTGTACCGGTCGGAGATGACAAGCTTTCCTTCGGCAAGGGCGGGACGGACCACTTTTGCAAGGTGGGCAGCGTGGTCGGCGACAAAGAGAGTCGCTTCCGTGACCGGGTCGATCTGTTCTGCAATTGCCCGTCTCACTGCCGCCCCGATCCATGTAGCCCCCGGCTCGCTGGTAAAGACCGGATCGAGATCAGCGAGCGGTTCCCTGAGTGCGGCGTGCAGTGTGCTCTTGCCGCTCCCGTCAATCCCTTCCAGCGTGATCAACAACAGTATCCCCTCCGGACCCACGCGAGTGGTACCGAACCATGGTGCAGGGCGGTGGCGATGATCGCACCGTCAAATCCGGCATCGCTGAGCAGCTGCAGGTCTGCAACGGTTGCAACGCCCCCGCCATAGAACAGTTTCCTGTGATATGCAGCCCGCATTTTTCCGAGCGTGTCCTTGTTGATCCCGGTCTCCGTTCCCACGGCACCGATGTTGAGGATGATGCAGCCGTCAAATTTCCAGCCGTTCGCTCTCCTGAGAAGATCGACCGGATCGCTGCCTGAGGGGATGACGCGGCCGTCCATGATATCGAGGCTCAGGAAACCCCCCGTGTATCGCGAGAGGTCATCCCCGCCCGTCTCGGTGCCGACAATGTTCCGGATATGGTAACCGTTAAGGAGATCATCCGGAGACCGGCAGCCACGATCCACGTAGCATGCAGAGACTTGGCGTGCGCATTCCGTGACAATCCGGTCATGCGAGCCGGTACCTTCGATCCGATCGAGATCCGCGATATAGAGGAATTTCGGTGCGACGGCTCTGACAAAACCGAGCGGTCCTGCTGTCGGGGAACAACCCCAGTCCAGCGGTTTGTAGCTCGAACGTTTCCCGGATTTACCATGCACAACCAGATTCTCCTTCAAATCCATCGCAAGAACCAGTTCCATAGACGAACGCAATCACTATTAGGATAAAAGATCATTAAACTTTATGCAATTGTTGGTCAGCCCAAGCTCTATCGCCGAAGCAAGGCACTCCACCGCAGCTGACATCATCGACGTCAAAAAACCTTCCGAAGGATCGCTCGGGGCAAACTTTCCCTGGGTCATCCGCGAGATCAAGTCGTTTTCGAAAAAGCCGGTGAGTGCGGCGATCGGGGACTTTGATTACAAACCCGGCGGGGCATCTCTCGCTGCCTACGGGGCAGCCTGCGCCGGGGCTGACTATGTGAAGATCGGGCTGGCATTCGATGGGCAGGAACAGGCAAAGGAGGTCATCCAGGCAGTTGTCAGGGCCGTGAAAGACGAGTTCCCGAAGAAGTTTGTCGTCATAGCCGCCTACTCGGATTACGAGCGGATGAGCACGATCTCCCCCTTCGAGATGGCACCGATTGCCGCGGAGTGCGGGGCGGATTTCGCCATGGTCGACACCGGCATCAAGGACCGGCAGAGCACGTTTGCGTTCCTGAGCGAGGAGAAACTCCGCGCCTTTACCGAGAAGAACCGGAAACTGGGCCTCGGAACCGCCCTTGCCGGTGCACTGAAATTTGAAGATATCGATGCGCTCAAGCGCATCAACCCGGATATTATCGGTGTGCGGGGAATGGTCTGCGGCGGGGACAGGAATGCCACGGTCCGCGAGGACCTGATCCAGACCGCACTTGCCATGATAAGGTGAATCATGTTTGTCGAAAAACTGGATGTACCACTCTCATTAACCTTTGACGATGTTCTGCTCGAACCGCAGGCTTCGTGGCTGGAGCCTTCCGAAGCAGATACCCGATCGAAATTTTCGAAAAAGATCAACCTCAATATCCCGCTGGTATCGGCGGCAATGGACACCGTGACCGAAGCAACAATGGCTATTGCGCTCGCCCGCGAAGGTGGTATCGGCGTTATTCACCGGAATATGACACCGGAGCGAGCGCTTCAGGAAATTATTGTGGTCAAGCAGGCTGAAGAGTTGATAGAGCGTGAAGTCCTGTTCGTTGAGGACAGCGCGACGGTCTCCGATGCCGAGAACCTGATGAACCAGTACAGTATCGGGGGACTCCCGGTCGTGGACAAGGGCAAGATTATCGGCATCGTAAGCCGCCGTGATGTCCGGGCGATCGTCTCAAAGCGGGGGGATGAGAAGATCACCACGATCATGACCAAGAAACCAATCGTGGCCGATGAAGACATCACTGCGGAAAAAGCGCTCGAGATCATGTATACGAATAAAGTCGAGCGGCTCCCGGTTATCAACGGGAAAGGTAAGCTGATCGGTATCATTACCATGCAGGACCTTCTCGAAAAGCGCCAGTACCCGTTCGCGAGCAGGGATAAGACCGGTAACCTCCAGGTTGCTGCTGCGGTCGGGCCCTTCGATTTTTCCCGCGCCGACCTCCTTGACCAGAACGGTGTCGATGCGCTTGTCGTAGACTGCGCTCACGGCCACAATATGAAAGTCGTAGCTGCAGTCCGGGAGATCAAGGGGAGCGTCAAAGCCGAAGTGATCGCGGGTAACATCGCGACAAAGGAAGCTGCAGAAACCCTTCTCAGTGCCGGCGTGGACGGGATCAAAGTCGGCATCGGGCCCGGCTCCATCTGCACGACACGGATCGTTGCCGGTACCGGTGTTCCCCAGATCACCGCGGTTGCGCAGGTGGCTGACGTTGCCCACGGTGCTGACGTGCCGGTCATCTCTGACGGGGGTGTCCGGTTCAGCGGGGACGTGGCCAAAGCGATCGCAGCAGGTGCAGATACCGTCATGATGGGCAGCATGTTTGCCGGTACTGACGAGTCCCCCGGGAAAGTGATCACCATGAAAGGCAGGCGGTACAAGCAGTACCGCGGCATGGGATCCCTGGGTGTCATGAGTACGGGACAATCGAGCGACCGGTACTTCCAGAAGAAGGACATCGGGAGTACGAAGTTTGTACCCGAAGGAGTGGAGGGTGTCACTCCCTATGTTGGCCCCGTGGGCGAAGTTATCTACCAGTTTGTCGGCGGGCTCAAGTCAGCCATGGGCTACACGGGTTCAAAAACCATTCAGGAGATGCACACCAAGGCAAGGTTTGTGCGGATCACCAACGCCGGCATGACCGAGAGCCACCCCCACAATATCATGATCACGGACGAAGCGCCAAACTACCGGCTCTTCGAATAATCCGGTCCCTTTTTTATCACAATCCTTATTCATTCCCGCGCTTCAGTCCTCTTGTGGATCTTTTCATCTTACGCCATGGAAAAGCAGAGGATAGCGGGAAGGGCATGACCGATGCTGACCGTCGGCTGACCAAGAAAGGGCGGGAGGAGATCCTCGCGGTGGCACGGTGGATGCAATCACAGGGGATCCGATACAGCCTTATCGCCCGGAGTCCGCTTGTCCGGGCGCAGGAGACCGCTGAGATTGTTGCGGGGGTCATCGGCCCAGTGAGAGTGGTAGCCTGGAAATCCCTGATACCGGGCGGGAACCCGGATACCGTGTGCCGGGAGATTGGTAAACATCCGGAGGAAAGTGCAATCCTGCTGGTCGGTCATGAACCACTGCTCTCATCGCTCATAGGCCGGATTATTTCCGGCGACCCGGGAGCCGGCATCGCGATGACCAAGGGGGCGCTTGCAAAGATCCGGAATTTCTCGTACACCAACCGCCCGTCCGGGGGAACTCCACTGGCTTCTCACGGCGAGACAGATGGCCGGGCTGAAATAAGCGGCGATCCCAAAACAGGGGTTTTTGCTGTTTGCCCGGTCTGTTGTCAAATCAAAAACCGGGGCTGTTCAAACCCCGCTAAATTGCAGGTTTAAACCCGATGAATATTCCCTCTTTTCAGGAAATATCAGGTTTGCAATGACTTTTCCATAGGCGTGGACATGATTTCCGCTGCAGAAATAAAGGGGACCCCCGAATTGGCAAACTGGGGCTGAAACAGGCCCGGAATAGTACTATTCATCATATGACGACCGTGATATGAGGAGAGACCGTATCATCAGGACCGCAAAACCCAAAAGAATACCGGGCCGCCCATAACGATCCACGGATGATCTCAGCAGTTCCATGAAAAGTGCGGGCATAGATACAGCACGTGCCGGCAGATCTCTACCTGGTTGTTCATAATTTCCTGCATTTTCCCGGCCAAAAAGTATAACGGCCTCACAGTCCCCTGACATATCAGCCGCACCAGTTTTTCCTTTCACCATTGAACCTGTGGGTACTATTTCTCAACCTGAACCATGGTAGGAATATAAGTGCGGGTACTGCGGACTCTTGATCGGAGTGCTTGCCCTTCTGCTTTGCAGGAGGAGGAACCACTCGTTATCAGCAGTCAATCCAACAGATGTTGCAGGAGGGATCCCCGGACCGCTTTCCCCGGGTGATTCTCCTCCGCAGATCACAGCAGCCTGCACAATCGCATCGCTTGCCTCCGGTATGAAATCCAGAAAAACGGGTGGCAGTATAGTTACCGTATTTTACTTCCCGGTTCAACCGGTTTCAGGGGCACCAGAAGCGAGGCCGCATCCCCGGCAGCAAGTACCATGCCATTGCTTTCGACACCGAAAATTCTCGCGGGCGCAAGGTTGACGACGACAACCACGTCTTTTCCCACGAGTTCCCCCGAAGCATAGAACTGCTGCATGCCGGCTACGATCTGCCGTTTTTCGGTGCCGATATCCACTAGGAGCTTCAGGAGCTTGTTTGACTTCGGTACAGGTTCGGCAGAGAGAACCCTGCCGGTCCTGATCTCCAGTTTCTGGAATTCTTCGAATGATACGGTTGGTGTCTTTTCCATCTTCCGGTTCGCCTCCGCGACACGTTTCCTGAGCAGGGCCTCGAGCTCTGCCAGCTGGTTATCTTCCATCTTGACGAACAGCGGCACCGGAACACTGATGCAGGTCTCCGGGACCGGAGAGGTCGCGTCGCTGACCGGGTGCGCTGTAACGTGGTCTTTGAAACCCAGCATCTCCCAGCACCGCTGGGCCGAGTCCGGCATCACCGGTTCGATCAGCAGGGCGAGGGCTTTGACGATCTGCACGCAGTTTCTGGTGACCCGGGCTGCAGCGGTCCGGTCTGTTTTGGCCAGTTTCCATGGAGCACTGGTCTGGATATAGGTATTACCGAAAGCCGCAAGCCCCATGATTGCATCGACTGCACCTTTGAATTCATAGTCCCGCATAAGCGCATCAACAGTGGCAAGGCTCTTCTCAATCTCGCCGACAATTTCCGGATCTACCGGGCCCGGGGGGACCCCGCCGAACTCCTTCCGGGCAAAGAAGAGCGTGCGGTACACGAAATTCCCGAGAATATTGACCACTTCATTGTTGATCCGCTCACCGAAGATCTTCCAGGAGAAGTTGAGTTCCTTGGTGTGGCTTGTGTACGCGAGCAGGTAATACCGGAGGTAATCGGCCGGAAGGCCTTTGTCAAGGTAATCGTCATTGGTCCAGACCACGTAGCCGCGTGACTTGGAGAACTTGTGGTCATCGACCTTCACCATCCCGCTTGCCACAATTGCGTGGGGGACACCATAGCCCGCTCCCTTCAGGAGCGCGGGCCAGAAGATGGAGTGATGGTAGATTATATCGCCGCCTATGAAATGGGTGACCCGGTTCTCCCCGCACCAGTAGCGTTTCCAGTCCCGGCCGCTCTTCTCTGCCCACTCCTCGGTGAACGCGATGTACCCGATGGGGGCATCGACCCAGACATAGACCACGAGGTCGTCCCGGCCGGGGAACTTCACGCCCCACTCGAGGGTCCGGGTTATGCACCAGTCGTGAAGCTCCTCCCTGATCCACCCGATCGCATAATTTTTCGCATTGCTCGTGCCCCTCACGTTCTCAAGGAATGGCAGGAGGAAGTCCCTGAACTCCGAGAGTTTGAAGAAGTAATGCTCCTGGTCCCGGAACTCAGCCTTCGTGCCGCAGACCTTGCAGACCGGGTCTTTTATCTCTCCGGGCTCGAGGTGCTTGCCGCAGCCCTGGTCGCACTCATCGCCCCGGGCAGGGGTCCCGCAATGGGGGCAGATCCCCTCGACATACCTGTCGGGCAGGAAGCGCCTGCATCTCGTACAGTAGGCCTGGTGCACGATCTGCTTGTAGATATAGCCGTTCTTCTCGAGTTCGGAGACGATGGCCTGCGTGCGGTGATGGGTGGCCGGGTCGTCAGTCATCCCGAACCGGTCGAAAATGACTCCCATTCTCTTGAACGTCTCGGCAAAATGCGCATGGTAGCGTTCCGAGAGCGCCCGCGGCGAGATGCCGGCATCTTCAGCGGAGACGACGATAGGCGTCCCGTGATTGTCCGAACCGCAGACGAAGACGACCTCTTCGCCCGCCCGACGCATGTAGCGGACATACGCATCTGCAGGTACGTAGGTTCGCAGGTGGCCGAGGTGGCAGGGGCCGTTGGTATACGGCAGCCCGCAGGTGACGAGCAGCGGTTGCGGATTCATCAGTACTTTTTAGATGCTTATGAGTAATAAGATCTGTATATGACGAAGCGGCTTGAGCTGGCAACCCGGGCGTTCGGCGCGGAGCCGGATCAGCCTGATGTTGCCGGGCTCGCGGGATGGATCACCGGGCACCGGGGGCAGTCTGCGGATATTGTGACCGTTCAGCTGGACCGGTCGCTTGCCCCGCAACTCACGGCAGGCATCATGAAGCCATGTGCCGGGGGACTATTTTACCGGAAGAGGGTGCTGGATAGTCTCAATGGGGTTATTGACGGGAAGGCCACGGGCGAACTCCATCTCGACTCTCAGGCAACCATTGAAGATGCAGCCGGGATCGTAGTGCAGAAAAAAGGTTCCTGGTGCGCCATTCCCGCCCCGCACAAGCTGGCCATAACCGACTGCTTTTACGATGATGCAAATGAATGGAGCGATGCGATCAACGGCATGTACCGGGCCCTGATGCGTGCCATGCGGGACATCGGTATATCGGGGCATGTCCTGATCGGTGACACCGCGAAGGATGAAGAACTCGCGGGGCTAGGAGACCAGAAAGTCTTCTTTTTTTTGCCGGACCCGGACCGGGAAAACCTTGCAGTCCTCCTCGAACGCCAGCGACAGGTCGCGGTTGGAAAGGACCAGCTGAATATCCTGTTCGACCTGGCCGGCGAGTACGATCTGAGAAAGGTCTTCATCATTGACCCGGACCGCAAGGCTGTTGAACTGGCGCTCACCCATCTCGATCCTGACCAGGTCGCCGTGGGGGGGTATTGCCGGGGATCCTGCGATGAGTACTGGAACGATCTCGCGAGCTCTTCAGTATACCAGCTGTAATGGGAGCAATAAAAAGTAAGGGTGGATTTTCCGGTCATTCCGGGCCTGGAGAGTCCTGGTGATCGAACTTATGCGGTGAGGCGGTGTGGGACTGAGGGGGAGGGATATCTTGTTGGAGAAGGTGACCCGGCTTCCTAATGCCTTTCAGCAACTTTTACGAACTCGTCGAAATGCCTGCTCTTCTTGAAGAGCCACCAGGTGAACCGTTCGATGACGGTGAAGTTGAACGACCCTCCCGCTGCATTCGGGTGGCCCCCTCCTCCGAATTCGCGGGCGAGCAGGTGGCTGATCGGCGGGACCGAGCGCACGGAAAATTTGCCATCTTTTCCGATGATCACCTCAATATCAGTCTTTTTTTCGTCCCGGATGAAATGGGCGGTCTCGCTCGGGTAGCCATACAGGGGGGCAAAAGCAATCCGGTATTTCTTCCCGAGGATGGTTGCGTGGGTCAGACTTCGGTGCATCAGAGTATCCATCTCGGCTCTGATCTCCGCAGATTCGCGCTCGATCAGGTCATCGGTAAAGATACCGGAGAGGAGGCAGTCGCGGACATGCTCGCGGTTCTTCTTTCTCTGGAGCACCTGCCCGAGCACTGCAGAGCGCGGGTCGGCATGCCTCCAGAGATCGTAATCGCACACAACCTGGGCTATCTCTGCCGCCACCGGGTTGTCCGGGGCAAGGTCGAGCGCAACGATTCCGGTTCCGCAGAGGGAGGTATCGACATGAAGTACTTCCACCACTTTCTCGATCTTTTTCGTCTCCTCCTCGCGCCAGCGGTGGTGGTCCCTCCATGAGATCTTCCACCCGTTATTTCGGGCCTTTGCTGCGATAATTTCGGTGTCCCGGTGATAGCCCAGGTCCGAGACCGAGAGCATGTCCCCTCTTCCCTCGCAGGACGCGACGATGGAGAACAGTGCGGGGAACTTCCCCACAGAAGACCAGATGGTGAAAACTCCGTCAGTGCCAAAGACCATCCGGTGGATCGCATCCGCTCCCACGGCATCGAGATCATTGTGGGTCAGGTGGACCACGTGTGCCCTTCGGCTTTTGATCGCGCTCCCGAGACCTGAGTCATCATCACTGGCATTCGGGGAGGTCATTTTGTTAATACTGTCATCCCGCCCTATAAAAAAGAACGGTTGGGAGGACCGCCCCGGGGGCGGGCGGAACAGATCATTTATTAGTCACAAGTGACAACATTTGTATTCCTGCCCTAGTAGCTCAGCTTGGGAGAGCGCTAGACTGAAGATCTAGTTGTCGCCTGTTCAAATCAGGCCTGGGGCATTCTTTGTTTTTCTATTCTATCCCGGAAGTTTACGGCAACGGTGCTTCCTGTGCACGCTCAATGCGGAGTGGATGGCATACTTAAATACGGGCCATTCCCACCGCATCGCAGAAGGTATAATATTTTGCTCGTTGTTACATCTATATCGGCTCACCATCAGCCGGAGGATTCTGCATGGATCTGCTGCTTGCCGGTGTAAGTATTCTGACACTCGCCATTGCCCTCCTGTACGTTGGCCAGCGCCTCAGAATTCCAAGCATTGTCAGCTTTCTTATCATCGGCATGCTGGTCGGGCCATACGGGTTTGGGCTCATCACCAACCAGGACTCAATTAACACCTTCGGTAATATCGGGATTGTGCTGCTCCTCTTCACGATCGGTCTTGAATTCTCGTTCCAGAAACTTCTGCGCTCATGGCGGGCAGTGATCATCGGCGGGATCGTCCAGGTCTGCGCTACGATCGTGGCAATCACCCTCATTTCCGCGTACTCCGGCATGCCGTTCAACGAGGCCCTGATCTTCGGTTTCATCGTCTCCCTGTCAAGTACTGCCATCGTCATGAAGGTCCTGCAGGAGAAAGGCGAGGTGGATACCCTTCAGGGCCGTACTCTCCTTGGGATCCTCATATTCCAGGACCTTGCCATCATCCCGATGATACTTATCGCCCCCCTTCTCGTGGGAAGCGGGGGTCCCGATCTGAATGCGCTCCCCCTCCAGGTGGGAAAGGTCGCCCTCATCATCCTTGTCATCATCATCATGGCCCGATGGGTGATCCCTGCCTTCCTCTTCCGGGTTGCCAGGGAGAAGAACCGCGAGCTCTTCCTCCTCACCCTTGCCGGCACCTGTATCCTCATCGCGTGGCTGACAAGCGAAGCCGGGCTCTCGTTCACGCTCGGGGCATTCATTGCCGGCCTCATCATCGGTGAGTCCGATTACAATATCGACGCACTGAGCCACATCATCCCGTTCCGCGACGTCTTTGCAAGCATATTCTTCCTCTCTATAGGAATGCTTCTCAATACGCGGACCGTCGTTGTCAATTTCTATTATGTCGCCATGATCGTGATCATTATAATCTTGGTGAAGATCCTGACCGGCATGGTCTCGGCAGCGGTACTCGGAATGCCGGCCCGGATCTGCGTCTTCACCGGCCTTGCGCTCTGCCAGATCGGTGAGTTCTCTTTCGTCCTTGCAAAGAACGGGCTCGATACCGCGCTCATACCGGAAGGGGTCTACCAGGTCTTCCTTGCCGGGGCTATCATCACCATGGCCCTGACTCCCTTTGCCATGAATGCCTCGCCATGGGCGGTTGACCTCCTCTACCGGATCGCGCCGGGCCGGATTTCCCGTGGCAGAGAGGAGCCGGAAGCGGAGCGGAAAGAGGAGCTCTCCGACCACATCATCATCGCCGGCTACGGGATTACCGGTAAGAGCGTTGCGCGGGCGGCCACGATTGCCGGCATTCCCTACATGGTCATTGAGCTGAACCCTGAGATCATCCGGCGGGAACGATCGACCTTCCGCCCCCATTTCATGTTCGGGGATGCAGTCCAGACAGAAGTACTGGAGCATGCCGGCATCCGCCGTGCACGGACACTGGTCATCGCGGTCTCCGAGGAGGAAGCCATACCGAGGATTGTTCATACCGCACGGCAGCTTGCGCCTGACCTGCATATTCTTGCACGGACACGGCACGTGCGGAATGCCCGGTACCTGCTGGAACTGGGTGCTGACGAGATCATCTCGGAAGAGTTCGAGGCTGCGCTTGAGATTTTTTCCCGGGCTCTCAAAAAGTACCAGCTTCCGAACGAAGAGATCGGCTACATCATCAGACGGGCCAAAGAACTTGGTACTACCCTGTTCACGAAGAGTGCCGATGGCGAGGCGCGGCTGGAAGATCCAAAGATCATCTTCAGCGATCGGCACGTGCACACATTCCGCGTCGAACCCGGGTCTGAATCGGAAGGAAAAACTCTCGGCGAACTGGGACTCTCCGCCAGGTTTGGCATCGCGGAAGTCGGGATTCGCAGCGGAGGAAAAACCACACGACAGATCCAGCCTTCCCGTAAGTTGCGGGCAGGAGAGGTCCTCATCATGTTCGTAACGGACGAGACCGCCCGGGAACTGGCCCCTCTGTTTGCGAAGAAAAAGGACAGTGATGGTGCACCGTTACGGGAATGATTCCCCGCAAACCTGTCAGGCTCCAAAACCGGAAAAACTATTTCGAAATGAACCGCTCAATGCCGGCTTTGAGCTCGGTGATCGTGACAGGTTTCTGCAGGATGCCGAGATTCTGATCTTTCATCTTTTCAAGCCTCTCTTCCGCGGAAGGCAAGGCTGTAAAAAGGAGGACCGGCAGATCTTTCATGTCGTACTCCCCCCGCAGTTTCTCGAGGAACTCCCAACCGTTTATCGGCGTCATCATGATATCGAGCAGTATGAGCGCAGGAGGGTCCTTCCGCACCAGTTCGAGCGCCCCCAGGACATCCGGTGCCAGGACCGGTTCATAGCCGATCCCGCGGAGCAGGATATCCATCATCTCAAGGATGGACTGGTCATCCTCAACGAGCATGATCTTATGTTTCATTCGGCACCTCTTTTGGCAGATGGAGGGTAAACGTACTTCCGGCGTTTACCACACTCTCGACTGTGATATCCCCCCCATGCATCTGGACTATTTTCTTGGCGATAGAGAGCGATAGCCCGAGCCGGTCATACTTGCGGGACAGTACCGCGGCATCGGCGAGCTGGAACGGTTCGAATATGGACGTGAATGCACTTTCCTGTATACCGATCCCGTTATCGCGAACCGAGATATGATGTAGTCTGTCATCGATTCCTGAACGATAATAGATTGCGATCTTTCGCGGCGGTTTGGAATAGTTGACGGCATTGGAAAGGAGCGAGTCAAGGATGCTGAATACGCGGTCCATATCCGCGAACAGAAGAACAGGATCACCGATATCCACAGTCACTTCGGCCTTGGTCAGGTAGCCCCCTGTATCGATGACTTTTTTCACGAGACTCGCAAGAGAGAACGTGGAGTAGCTCAGCTGGACCTTGCCGCTTTCCAGGACAGAGAGCTCCAGCATCTGATTGATGATCTGACGCTCACGGTCGACACTCACCAGGCAGCGTTCGAGGATCTTTTTGGTATCATTCTGGATCCCATACCCTTCCGTATCGGAGACCAGAAGGTTGAGGTACCCCAGAATTGGCTGGAGCGGTGTCCTCAGCTCGTGGGCAACCGTCGTGATGATTCCCCGGCGACGCTCATTATCCTGGAGGATTTTATCTTCCAGCCGCTGCTGCTCAGACATGTCCACGATATTGATCAGCATTGCGGGTTTGCTAACATGCATAATCGGCGTTGTGGAGAGTGCCCCCACGCGCATCTCGCCGGTCTTAGTAATAAAACGGAACTCTCCGTGGTCTGACTTTGGGTTCTTCCGGCTCCATGATTGGGAGAACCGGGTAAAACTGTCCCTGTCGCGCGGATCGATCAGCCCGAAGAGATCCTTCCCGGAAATTTCTGCTTTGTCGTACCCGGAAAAAATGGCAAATGACGGATTGATATACTGGATCAGATCGTCCTGGATGATCAGAATGCTGGTCGGGGAATGTTCGGTCAGCTGCCGGTACTTCATCATATTGTCATTGTTCATCCTCTCCGCGAGTTTGCGTGCGTTGATATTAATGACCGTGCAGCTGATCGTTTTCTCGTCGATCCCGCTCCACGAGAGGTTCACCCAGCAGCCGTCCCCTTCCTTTGTCATGAGACGGGTCTCGAAATTCTCGATGGTCTCCCCTTTTTTGATGCGCTCCAGGAACCGGGTCTGATCCTGAGGCGTGAAGAAGATGCTGAAGAACGACCTTGCCTGGATGTCATGCGAGGTGTAATGGAGCATGGCGTTAAATTTGTCATTGGACTGTTTAATGGTAAATGTCGTCTTATCAAAGAGGATAATCCCCAGCTGGGAGTGCTCGAACACAGTGCGGTAGCGCGCTTCACCGGCCCGGATCCGCTCGATGAAATATGCGATGATGACTGCAATGAGGACAAAAAGGATTGCCTCGGCAGTCACGCTCACCATGGCAACTGAGTCCGGGTAACTGTAATAGTAACCCACCGCCTGGAACGCGATGCCGCAGAGGCAGGCAACGTAGAGCCCCTTTCTCGGGTAGAAGTAGGCCGCATAGAGGATAGGGATGAAAAAGAGCTGATAGTTGAGGAACTCGATGGACCGGGAGAACGAGATTGCCGTAATAAGCGTGCAGAAGATCGCAAGCGTCACAATGATGCAGACCCGTACGATATCCGAGACCGGTACGGGATGCCGGTAAATCTGGATCTCCGTTTCGCCCATATCTATCTTCGCAATTTGACTTTCTTGTTATTTTAAGGTGCCTTGTCGAATCCCGGTTCCGGACTGACCGGCCGGACAAAAATCCGGTAACCGGGCCGGCAGTCAGGTCCATCCGGTATTGAAGGGATCTCCCCCATTTACGGTAAAGAGCAGTGGTTTGATATAACTGGCAATGCAACCTTGCTTGGAACATGCGCCCCCATATCATCGTCAACGTGGCCATGAGCGCTGACGGGAAACTCTCTACCCGTGAGCGGAGACAGGTGAAGATATCCGGGGTTCAGGACTTCAACCGCGTGGATCGGCTCAAGGCGGACTGTGATGCGGTCATGGTCGGGATCGGGACCGTGCTTGCCGATGACCCGTCGCTGACCGTGAAAGCGGATGAGTGCCTGAACATCCGGAGACGGCGGGGCCTGGATGAACACCCCGTGCGCATTGTAGTCGACAGTACCGCCCGCATCCCACCCGGTGCTTCAGTCCTGCACAAAGGTGAGGGGAAACGAATTGTTGCTGTCTCAAAGGCCGCAGACGAAAAGAAAGTCGCGGAAATCCGGAAATATGCAGCTGTGATTATCACCGGGGAGGATACGGTGGACCTTACGGCCCTTATGGATGAGCTGGGAACTCTCGGCATCCGGCGCGTCATGGTGGAAGGCGGCGGGACGCTGATCGGCGGCCTTATCGCAGCAGGACTCGTGGACGAGATCTATACGTTCATCGGCAACATCATCATCGGGGGGAAAGATGCACCAACCCTTGCCGATGGTGAAGGGTTCCTCCGCGAGTCGGAATTCCGGCGCCTCACACTTCTGGAAGCCCGCAGGATGGAGAACGGGATACTCCTGCACTGGGCTGTGGTTAAATCGGGTGAGTAAAAGGCAGGTGCGCGTGGCTCATTCTGCCTGCACCGCAAATGCGGGACAAATACCAAGACTCATCTGCACGGCCCTGTAACGTGGATCTACGTACATAGCTGTCATCGTACTTGCAGCCGTCTTCCTGCTGACCGCGGTGCGTCAGATCGGCGGGCTCAGGCTCAGGATCTGGCAGATCATGCTCGGGGGAGCACTGGCGGTCCTTGCAACGGGACAGATATCCCTGCCGGACGCGGTCCATGCTATCAATCCTGACGTCATGGTCTTTCTGTTCTGCATGTTTGTCGTGGGGCAGGCTCTCGTAGAGAGCGGGTACCTGTCGGAGATCACAGGCCGCCTATTCTCCCGGGTAAAAACGACTGATCAGATCGTTCTCGTTGTCCTCTTCGGGACCGGTCTCATCTCTGCTTTTCTGATGAACGATACCCTCGCTATCATCGGCACCCCCCTCGTCCTGACGATTGCGGCAGGAACGCGCATCCCGCCAAAACTGCTGCTGCTTGCACTGGCTGTCGCCATCACGACCGGCAGCGTCATGAGCCCGATCGGGAACCCCCAGAACCTGCTCGTTGCGGTGAACTCCAGAATGCCGGCCCCGTTCATTACATTTGCCATTTACCTTTTCATTCCGACACTGATCAGCCTTGCAGCGGCGTTCGTTGTCCTGAGGATTTTTTACGGTAATGAATTCAGGAAGGTCCCGGCAGCAGTTCAGATCCCAAAAACCGGTAAGAATGACCTGATACCTCTTGCGAAATGCTCGGTTGCCATTCTGCTTATCCTTGCCGGGGCAAATGTCCTTGCATCTGTTGCTGGCACAAAAATACTCGTATCGCTTCCGGTGATAGCGGTCTGCGCCACGGCACCGATCCTCCTTCTCGCGAAGTCCCGGATCGTACTTATCAGGAGGATCGACTGGTCGACCCTTGTCTTCTTTGCCGCGATGTTCGTGCTCATGGAGAGTGTCTGGCAGACCGGGTTATTCCAGTCATTCATCGGGGGGCCGGCGTTCTTCTCAATACCCACGATCCTCTGCACAAGTGTGGTCACGAGCCAGTTCATCTCCAATGTCCCGTTTGTCGCCCTTTTCCTGCCGATGATTCTCCAGGCTGGAGGAACAACGGCCCAGTTCATGGCTCTTGCAGCCGGCAGCACGATAGCCGGCAACCTGACGATTCTTGGAGCGGCAAGCAATGTGATTATTATCCAGAACGCGGAAAAAGACGGGGAGACACTGAGTTTTGCCGAGTTTGCCCGGGTAGGCATTCCCCTCACTTTTGTTCAGATTGGAATTTACTTGATCTTCCTGACACGGGTGTTTTGATCAAAACTCTGAAAATAACCGGGATGATATCGTATGCGGATTCCGAGATGGGGATACCCATATTACCCCTTGGACACGTACCCAACAGAAAGGAGATGCTATGGCGGAATCTGAACATGAACAAAAGACTGCTTCTGATAAAAAGCGCGAGGATCTCATAGCAAAAGTCCTCGAAGTCAATAACCTCATCCAATACCAGGACGGAACGGTGGCGAGCCGGATGATCGTCTTCAAGAAGAGCGGTACCATCACTCTTTTTGCATTCGATGCCGGAGAGGGGCTTTCCGAGCATTCTGCACCTTATGATGCCATTCTTACTGTCACGGACGGCGAGGCCGATGTTGTTATTGCCGGGTCACTATTCACAGTCAGGACCGGTGAGATGATCATCCTGCCGGCAAACAAGCCGCACGCGGTGCAGGCGCGACAGCGGTTCAAGATGACACTGACCATGATCCGGGAGTGAAGAATTTGACAGAATTCCATTTCGAAAACGGCGATAGGCCCGATAAAAAAGTTCGGGGATCTGAAAAGGAAGGCTATCTGTCGGTCGGATCTCGTAGACAATGTCGAGGATACGGTTGCAAGCCGGATGGTAATCGACCGGAAGAGCGGCAGTTTCACGGTCGTCTCCGTTGATGCAAACGGAGAGCTCCCCGAGCATACCGCACGGTTCGATGCATTGGTCATCATGCCTGACAGTAAATGCGAGGTCTGACCGGGACAGACATTCCTGATGAAGAGCGGCGGGACAGCCGTCTTCCCAGCGGTAATTCCCGGAAGAGATTCCCCCACGCCCATTCTGCGATCACAAAGTTCACGATGAGCCTCATGATGAATCAGATCCCATCTTTGGAAAATAATAAAAAACTCTAACTATAAAATAGTTAAATTTAAATATAGTAGGAACGAATATTCTTTCCTATAATTTCTGAAAGGTTGGGAGGGAGATGGATACAAAAACACAAGGCAGGCAGGGGAACATTGGCAACATAACTGAATTGCATGGCTGCTTCACTAGGTGTTACCCTGTTCCGGGCCCCTCACAGATCGCTCACAGTTTCCTGGGGCAGACCACCCCCGGCCCCTCTATGATTTCAGAAATTTTATTCATTCCAGGTGAAATACATGGCAATTGATTCTGGAGCAACAGCATGGATCCTTGCCTCAACGGCGCTCGTGATGATCATGACGCCGGGGGTTGGATTATTTTACGGCGGCCTTGTACGAAAAAAGAACTTCATCGACATGATCACTCTGTCGTTTGTTGCTTTTGCGCTCGTGAGCATCCAGTGGGTACTGATCGGGTACTCGCTCGCGTTCGGCCCGGATGTCGGCGGGTTCATCGGAAACCTTCAGTACCTCGGCCTGAATAACGTGGGTATGAACCCCGGTCCTTACAGCCAGATCATACCGGGATTGCTCTACATGGTCTTCCAGCTCGTGTTTGCGACGGTGACCATGGCGATCGTAACCTCGGGATTTGCCGAACGCATCAAGTTCGGCTCGTACCTGGTCTTTGCAGCCCTCTGGACGACCATCGTTTATGACCCCCTTGCCCATTGGGTATGGGGTGGCGGCTGGTCCTCGCAGTTCGGAGCGATCGATTTTGCCGGTGGGACGGTTGTTCATATCAGCTCGGGTTTTGCGGCCTTGGCCTTGGCAATGGTGATCGGCAAGCGTATCGGTTACGGTAAGTATTCTATGGAACCGGCTAATATCCCGTGGTCAATTCTCGGTGCAGTCCTCCTCTGGTTCGGCTGGTTCGGGTTCAATGCTGGAAGCGCGGTCGCTGCCAATGGTCTTGCCGTTGAAGCATTCGTCACTACCAACACCGCAGCCGCGGCAGCGGCAATGGCATGGCTGCTTGTCAGCTGGGCACACGGCGGCAAGCCAAGCTCTCTTGGGTTCGTGAGCGGGGCCGTAGCCGGTCTTGTCGCAATTACACCGGCAGCCGGATATGTGACGCCCATGGCTTCGATTGTCATCGGTGCAGTTGCCGGTATTCTCTGTTACAGTATCATGCTCTTCCGCCAGAAATGGGGGGTTGACGAAAGCCTCGATGCCTGGGCAGTCCACGGCATGGGCGGTCTCTGGGGCGCACTCGCCACCGGCATCTTCGCGGCAGCAGCGGTCAATGGGGCATCTGGGCTTCTGGAAGGAAATGTCCACCAATTCATTGCCCAGGTAGTTGGCGCCGGTGCTGCCCTGGTCTATGCATTCGTCGTAACATACATCCTCGCGCTCATCGTTGACAAGACGATCGGCCTGCGTGTGACAGAAGAAGAAGAATATGTCGGCCTTGACATTTCGCAGCACGGGGAGCGCTGCGGATAAGGAGGGATCAGGAATGAAACTGGTAAAAGCAATCATTAAACCTGAACGATTTGAGTTCATTAAAAAAGCGCTTGAAGAAAAAGGCTTCATCAGCATGACCATCACCGAAGTCCGGGGACGGGGCGAACAGAAAGGCATATCCCTTGAATACCGGGGAGGCCTGATGACCGTTGATATCCTGCCCAAAATCCAGATCGAGATCGTAATCAAAGAGAAAGATGTCGATTCGGTAGTCGCCATAATCACCGAATCGGCACGTACCGGAAAAATCGGAGACGGGAAGATCTTTGTCATCCCTGTTGAGAAGGCGATCAGGATCCGGACCGGAGAGACGGATGTGTAGCCTCGATCGGCAAGGAAAAACCAAATAAAATTTATTCCTTTTCCGGCCAGGGTTTCACCAGACGCCGGCCGGTCCGCAAAAATGTCTGACTGGAAACAGACGACCGGCCACTTTTTGAATGAGCCCGGCAATTTTTTTTTTGCATATTTATGCTATCCCCGTTCAACTAAACCTGACAGCGGTGATACGACCAATATAGAAACTCAGCGGGTGAGTCCGTGAAGATGATCTGGGCAGTCATCAGGCCGGAATCTTCCCAGCGGGTGATCAATGCGATGGAAAAGGCCGGCATGAGTGCGATGACACGGCTTCCTGTGTGACCGGGCATGGAAAAGAACTGGGAATCACTGCTGAGTCTCTCCATTATTCAGGGATTCCAAAAAAGATCCTGATGATAGTACTGTCAGAAAAGATCCTTACTAATCATCATGCCTGCTGCCGTCACCGAACCGGTACCGGTCCCCGGGAACAGATATCTCGAAACACGCTCCTTTGCCTTGTTCCCCAGTTTCCTTGATTCCCATACCGGAAAATTCGAGGATGTCATGTACAAATGCCATAAAAAAGTCCTCTGCCTTGATGATGGTGCCTGCTGACACGCTCTCTTTCTGATTCATCGGGATACCGGCACTGTTGTCCTGATAGAAGAGGGTCAGGCCTTCAGTGGTTTCTTTGTACCAGATGTGGATTTTTGGGGAGGTCTGTACATTTTTTATCGTGTTTTCAATCAGGAGTGAGAACATCCTTCCAAGGATCGGATCGCAGAACAGTTCAAGGGAGCCAACGTCAAGATCCATCTGCAGAGAATCCTCCTCCATCAGAGAGATGACCGAACTGATCGTATTCCTGACATTTTCCCAATGATGGGGCTTCATCCCGATCTGCTGGTACTCGATCGAGCATTGGATCAGCTCGTGGATCTGTTTGAGAATCTCCTCTTCTTTTTTGATATAGAACCGAGCATCCTCATCTGCTGCCAGATCTTTTGAAAGTTCAACAAACCCTCGGATTCCGGTAACCTTGTTCTGTATCTCATGCCAAGCAATGATATTCATGAGATGCAGTTTCCGGTTGGAGAGTTTGAGCGCACGTTCTGCCCATTTCTGACCGGTGGTGTCGTGGACAACATAGGCAAACCGCAGGTGTCCGCGTGCCGATGTCCCGAGAGAGGAGACTGTTGAAGAAAGACAACGTTCTCCCTCAGGAGACCGTTTTATATATTCAAATGTGACCGGCTTATCGAGATGTTGGCTCTCTTTCACGCGGCCGATCCATAGGAGATTGTCTTCTGAAAACGTATCCGGAAACGGAACAGACTTGGAAAGTTTTTTTATTTCTTGCTTTTTCCCTATATCTGCGGTAGTTGAACTGTCCGAAATGTCAGTAATGATATTTTCCACGATCTCGGCTATCCCCCATCCGATGTCAGGATTACTATCAAAACTACGGAGGACCGCCCCAACTTCCTCAGATGGCAGTTCCGTATGCTTCTGCCCGGTGATCTCTTCCACGGTCTCAACAGTCCCGATAACGGCACTGTCCCGGTCCTTGATCGCAGTTGCGGCAAAATGCAGCCATCTGCCGCCGTTAATCTGCGGGAAAAAATCCGTGGCTTCGTAGGCATCTTCTTCACGATTGGATGGGGAATATTTATCAGGGTACCAAGCCCCCAGCTCCCTGTAGTTCTCGTCGACAAGGAGATCGGCAAGGCACGGCCGCTGTACCGGATAGAAAGCCTTCCACTGCTCGGAGGTCCCGACAATATCCTCAGCTTTTATCCCAGTGATCTTTTCAAGGGCTCCATTCCAGCCGATCACACGGTGGTCCCGGTCTATCAGAAACTGGGGGACAGGAGAGATCTGGATTATCCGGCTCACAGCCTGGAGAATCTCTTTTGATGCGTCAACGATCTCTCCGGACGCGGTAATTTTGCCAATTATGCTTTTTTCTGGTTCGATTGATGCAGTCATACCGATAACCTGATTCTTCATGCCGGATCACGCAGGATAAATTCCGCCCTTGTTTCACCGGATCCAGTTATGTCCAATGAGGCGGGCATGAGCACATTATACCCGTATGCCTCAACAATGGTTCCTGCAATTTCCTGTGAACCGTAGTACGAAAGGGATTCCGCAGGAGATTTCTGATATGCAGGCCAATACCCGTGACCGATGATCGTCTTGTTCCCATTCATTTTTATGGATCAAAATGCAGCTGGCCACCCGGTAGACGGCACCAGCTGCGGAGTGTGTGACCCGTTGTGGATGTGATGCTATGCTGGTACAGATCCACACACCAACCAATTATCAGACCAGTTCTTGTATATTGTTATCTGAATGTACGATTATAATCCCATTAAAAATTTTAACATTATTAAAATTATAAACTATTTTTATATTATAATTGAAATCTTTCCCCTCGATCTTTTATCGCCGGACTGTATTCTTTGCTACATGACCGTTACCCGAACCAGTCCAGACATGCATTATCCCGGTTTTTTCCAAGCGGTAGACTGAATGGATATGGATCACCATCTCAATTTGATTTGTATTCGCGAGAAATTTTATAACCCACCGTGCTGATAGCGATGGAGAACCGTTGTTCCTGGACAATCAAGGCCAATGGGGTGCCATCCGGTCGATGTTCCACAATACAAGGGCAGATCCCGTAATCGCATTTCAGGAGGTTTTTTCTCATATGACAATGAGGTTATCATAACACCCGGTGAAAGAATGAGCGACCTTCTGAATGTTATTTCAGCTTCCGACAAACGACGGAATCTCCTGATACTTCTGAACAGCGGGCCAAAGGAATGGGATGAAATCAAACAGACCCTCAGGGTCACTTCTACGGGCATGCTCCCACAGGTAAAAATTCTCGAAGAAGAGTACCTTATTGAACGAGATGGCAGGAAATTTTCCCTGACACCCATGGGGAGGGTGCTTACCGCGCACATGGAGCCCCTGATCAGGACAATGGAAGTGTTTGATAAGCATAAAAAATTCTGGAACGAACATAATATCGAAGTACTGCCCCATGACATTCTCCTCCATATCCGAGAACTCGGGAACTACCAGATCATTGAAAATTCGGATGAGGAAATTTTTGATATTAACATCTTCCTGAAAAATATTTCGAATTCGAAAGTCATCAAGGGCATATCCCATACGGTCCACCCGCGGTACCCGAATTTCTTCCTGAACCTGGCGAAAAAGGGTGTTGAGTCCCACCTCATCCTGACGCAAGGTGTGTTCAAGGTTGTGAAGGAGAAATACCGTGATCTACTCGAGGAATGGCTGAAATGCGACAAGGCTAATCTTTATGTGCAAAAGAATGACATCAAGTTCTCCTTTGTTGTCTCGGACTCCTATTTTTCCATCTCATTATTCTATAACAACGGGGTGTTCGATTCCAAGAATGATTGCGTAAGCTATGACGCTTCGGCACGGAGATGGGGAGAACGGATCTTTTCGCATTACATAAAACTATCAGAAAAAATTGAGTCGCTGGATTAAATTGCCACGCATCCCCGAATGGCCAGTGAGATGAGCGATTCCCAGCTGATCGCAAACTCCCGCATCTTCCGGTACATGAGCTGGGGACGGGTTTCAAACGACGGCGAATAGATAAAAAGGAATACGACTGTGATGACCAGACCTGTCAGCAGGACGAGCCATTCATCCCTGATAACATTTGAGAGCAGTGCGTAGAGCATGATGCCGTGCATGACCAGTAGTATCACGATAAGGACTTTTTTTGTCAGATCTTCACCGAGGCAGACGGGAAGTGTCCGGATCCCGGCCGCCATATCACCCTTTATGTCCTTGAAATCGTTCACACACGAAGTTACGAAGACTTTCAGCCCGAAGAACAGGAAAATGACGCCCACGGTTACAATACTGCCGCACCACTGGCCCACGATCAAGGCGATCGTCCCGCCCCACGTGAGTCCGATGATGGCATTTTTTACCCCTGCACCCGCTTTAAGTTTAATTGTATACGATCCGACACGGAATCCATGGGTATAGGCATAGCCGACAATGAAGGGAAAAAACGGTGCCAGCAAAATGCCGTCATGGAGTAAGATGACGGCGCCTATGAGAAATGTTGCGAGACAGGCAAGTATTCCGATTTTTTGGTCTGCACCCGTGAGTTCACACCGGTTTATTGCATCTTCCTTACAATCGAGGGCACGGTCCAGAGTATAAGTGGCATACACGATGAGGCTGAATGCGCAATATTCCGGTATTTTCATGGCGATCCCTGCGAGGAGAAAGGCAATCTGAAGTCTGAATACCCCGGAAATTGCGACAACTGTCGAGGAGTTCAGGAGCCGCATGGTGGGCGTGTCTAAACGTGTCACACCATAAAAAATTTCCATGCCTCGCTTTATTACAATCTCATGAAAATTTTTAATCGCGTTAAAATATTGGCAATTTTTTTTATACAATTGTAATTATATTTGAAGATTGGGAACTTATAAATCTGAAGGATTCGGCACTCGATAATACAATTTCAGATGTACCATGTACATAACTGCTTGATAATATCAATAATTTTGCTTTAATCACTATAGTCATAATTTAAAAACCGGACTTCGAATCAAAGAGATCCTCCGAAAAACAAACCTCATCACTCTACGATTCCGGCCTTTCTCTACAAGAAGGATAATTCTCCCCTTTGGAAATATCATTATTTTATTCTCCCGATTACCCGATTCTCTGAAACTTCATCAACCGATATAGCTATAATTGGTGTCCCGGTTTCGGTTCGTGTTATCGATGTCCACGCAGATATCTCAAGAGCACGGATCAACTCAAATTTCCGATTTGCATCCCTCACTTCATTTTAAAAAGACAAGTTTTCGCTGAAAGATCTTAAGGGACGTTTACTTGACTTTTTATGGCAACCAAAACAGTGAAGGCCTAAAAACATCTTCCGATACTGGCATTATATCATAGTCGCCTAGGAACTGAACTGCGTAACGATCGTTCCATAGATGTTGCTGGAAATATTTATTAAATGAACAATTGCGAATGGATCCCATAAGAAGGAGGAGATAATATTCATTTTGAACGTTAAAGCCGGGTTTCCGAGTTTTCCGGGCGATTATTTTCGAAAAAAGAATTTTTTTCATTCTGACATCATTTGCCGGACCGGTTGTTTCTTCCACTCATCGATATTTTTACAATCATGATCGAACGGCAGCCGGTGCCTGTCACAGAAATACCGGCCGCAGTACTCACAGTGAAAGGGAAGGTAATCCCACGCCCCGCAGAACGAACACGTCTCATATAGAGGGTATTGGCTCTTTCCGGAAAGTTTTGAAAAGAGATCTGCAAGTTTTTTCTTCAACTGCATACAGTTTAATGGTGCCGGACAGGAATTAAAATGGTGTCGGACAGGGAAATGCAGGTAGTTCCAATTCATCAAATCTTACCAGAAAACCCCCGTGCGTTTTTCTCCATTAAAGACATTTGACACGTCAACCAGGGCGTCTTCCGACCAAAAAACCAATATGCTGACAGGATTGTACCATACGTCCATCCAGCCGCGATAGAAAAATAACGTGAATTTTTATCCGGCATGACCCGGTCCCGCTTTTGAGCATAGATTAATTCGTACCAGCACCCATGGGGATTATAGAAAACATAAATCCCGGTAAAACGATTTTTTAGTGAGCCACCCCATGAAGACCGAGATACCTTTGTCCAAAGCTATCCGCAGGTTTCTCACCAGGACCGAGGAGATCCTCGATACGGAAATCTCGCTCCTTCGCCAGCCGGATGCTGAACCGGGGGGAATTCTCGTTGACATTTATACGTACGATATTGAGAAGAACGTCATCATTCTCCCGGCACAGTACATTGGCCTCCTCAAGGACTTCATCATCGCCAAACAATGTACCAACCTCCTTATCAAGGGCGCCGCAGCAAAAAAATCAAGGTACCTTGTCTGTTCCTACACTGAAGATACCCTGTACCGTGGGATGCGCCAGATCTACCTTGACGCCCTGAAAGATGAGGTAAAAAAGGAGAACAAACTCCCGGTCCAGAAACTTATTCAGATGCTCTTCATCCTGTTTTCCCATTTCAATGATGACATCAATGAGCTCCCGTGGAATGCTATTGTGAACGCGAGCGTCTACCACTGCATGCCCAAGATCCGGAAGACCCAGCTCTACCATGTCATGAAAGAGAGCAAAAACGACATGGACGAAATGATGGAGCAGGAAAGTATTGTTCCCCGCAGGTATTTTGTGTTGAACAAGGCGATGTTCTATGCCCGTGACATGTTCCTTGCCAAGACACTTCCTGCCGACGAGCTGATGCCGGTCCTGAACATCCCCCAGATGAAGAAGTTCAACCATCTCGAGGTGAAGGAGATGCTGACAACCCGATGGACACAAACTGCCTGGTACCAGTCAAAGTTCTTTGGCGATACTATGCTGACAATCATGGAGCGCCCGCTCAGCCTCGTGAAATGGGATGCTGAACCGACTCTCGAACACTATTTTGATCTTTATAAGATCGGAGTCAACCTGACCGATAATCTCATTTCGTACATGACCATGAAGGACTGGTTTGTCTGGGAGGAACCAAAACACCTGCTTGAAGCCCACAAGAACAAAGAGGAGTATGAGAGGAAAGCGCTAAAAAAGATATTCGGAGACCTGATAACGGACGCATGGGAGAATGGATGATGCTACGTGAGCCAAGATTTGCCGGAGGGCAGCAATGCCGGTGAAGGAAGTAGTGGAACTGCTCAAGAAAGGAAAAGCGCTGGCAAAACGTACCAAGTATAAGGAAGCGATAATCCACTTCGAAAAAGCGTTGTCTCTCGATCCAAATTATCCGGAGAGCTGGCTTCTGAGGGCCACTGCATTTATCGAGACCGGGAAGTTCAGAGAGGCGCTTGCTGACTGCGATCAGGCACTCGCCCTTGACCAGAACTATGCCGACGCATGGTCGAAGAAGGGGTTGGTCCTCTATAACCTTGAGCGGTTTGACGAGGGGTTACTTGCCAGCACGCGAGCCACCACACTGAATGGTAACGATGCTGCAGCTTGGTACATCAAGGGAGTCTGCCTCGATGAACTTGGGAGGAACGATGAAGCACAGGAAGCGTACGGGAAGTCACTGGAACTTGAAATTATTCTGGATATGGACACCGAAAGGAGGCAAGCCGGCAGGTAAATTTTCTTATTTGTAGCCAAACCTTCTTATTTCAGAAAAAACCTAACGCCGGATAGTATACTCAGGGATGTTGCCCTATTACGAAAGCATTATTAATAAGAAAACCAATGAACGATGCACCAGAGGTTATAAGATGATTTCAAAGACCATGGAAGAAGCCCTGAACAGGCAAGTTAACCGGGAATTTTTCTCAGAATACCTGTACCTTTCGATGGCAGCGTATTTAGAGACGATCAGTCTGAGGGGATTCGCAAAATGGATGCGGGTGCAGGCGCGGGAAGAACGCTCACACGCCCTGAAGATCTTTGAGTATATCATTGCCCGCGGGGGTAAAGTCACTCTTGGTGCTATCGAGACCCCTAAAGCAAAATGGACATCTGCGGGAAAGGTATTCGAAGATGTGTATGCCCACGAGCAGAAAGTATCCGGGATGATCAACGCTATCGTTGATCTCGCCATCAAGGAAAAAGATCACGCAACGTTCGAGATGCTCCAGTGGTTTGTCAAAGAACAGGTAGAGGAGGAGGAACAGGCCCTGGAGGTTCTCAACCAGGTAAAAATCGTGGGCGACATTATCGGCCATCTCTTCTATATTGACCACTACCTCGGCAAACGGGAATAATTCCTCACTTATTTTCCTTCTAAAAATTTTTTTCTTTACGTACCATCCAAGGATTTTTCTCACCTCCTAATTCGCGGGCCATCCTGAAAAGACCCGTTATGCTCTTCTCCCAAGATTGTCCCAGAACATAAAGATCCCGACTGTCTGATAACCAAATGACCAGTCGCTTCCAGCGCACGGATTTGGGTTTTTGTCAGGAAAAAAGTTCGCGCACTGCAAGAGAACATTTTACGGAAACGATGGGTTCTAGTACTTCGGAAAACAATCCCCTCATCAGAGGAACAAACATGAAAAGTGCGGTCTATTTCGCAAGCCTCCGGGCACATTCTGATCAGGAATGTACGACAGCAAAGGTGCAGCGGCTCTTTGACCGTGCGGGGTTTTCAGAGCTGATCAGACCCCGTGATAAAACTGCACTCAAGCTTCATTTTGGAGAGGCGGGAAATGACGGCTTTATCAGCCCGGTCTATGTACGACAGGTTGTGGAAAAGGTGAAAGAGTGCCGGGGTCTGCCGTTCCTGACCGATACCAACACCCTTTATCAGGGCAGCCGTTCGAACGCGGTGGAGCACATCACCACAGCCATCCTTCACGGTTTTGATTTTGCAGTCGTGGGAGCACCGGTCATCATCGCGGATGGGATTTTTGGTAAACATGTGGTGAAAGTTCCGATCGGTAAAAAACATTTCAGCGAGGTGTCGATAGCCGGTGACATTATTTCTGCCGACAGCATGCTGGTCCTGAGTCACTTTAAGGGACACATCGTTTCGGGTTTCGGCGGCGCGATAAAAAATCTTGCCATGGGATGTGCTCCTCCCGAGGGGAAACGGGCACAGCACAATGCCCGGCCATTTACCTCGAGCGAGAAATGTACCGGATGTGCCGCCTGCATGAAGGTCTGCCCGAGTTCGGCAATCCGCCTTGTGGCAAAAAAATCGGTAATCAACCGTGAGAACTGCATCGGTTGTTTCGAATGCATACATGCTTGCCCGGAGCACGCGATCGATATAGACTGGGAGACCGAGATTCCCGTGTTCATGGAAAGGATGGTGGAGTATGCATACGGGGCAGTCGCTGGAAAGGAGGGCAGGGTGGGTTACATGAATTTCCTGATACGGATTACCCCCGACTGTGATTGTTTCCCGTTCAGTGATGCCCCGATCGTTCCGGATATCGGGATCCTTGCATCCCGTGACCCGGTTGCCATTGATGCAGCCAGCTTCGATCTCGTCAACCTGCAGCAGGGATACAAGGATTCGCTGCTCGCCGTGCACCACCATGCGGGCGAGGACAAATTTACCGGTGTGCACGCCAACACAGAGGGGTTCCGTCAGATAAAATATGCTGAAGAAATCGGAATGGGAAGCAGTGCGTATGAACTGATCCCTCTCTGAAGATTTTTTAATATACTCAATTATCAAATCTAATTTCAACATGCAGATTCAATTTCACTCTCCTTGGTTCAATTCAATATCCTATAATGTCAGAAAGATAACATTGTAGCCAGGAAATCCATACCGACAGGTGTTCTCCCGGAAATGGCAAAACAGACGAAACTCGTTCCCGCAGCCAGACCATTTCTCAAATGGGCCGGTGGCAAAACCCAGTTACTGAACGAGTTCAGCGGACGTTTGCCGGAGGATTTGAAGAAAGGAAAAATTACAAGATATGTCGAGCCGTTCATAGGGGGAGGAGCAGTTTACTTTTATCTCAACCGTAGGTTTTCTTTTGAACAGTGCTCCATTCACGATGCCAATGAAGAGCTGATTCTTACCTATCGAGTGATCAAGCGTTCCGTAAAAAAATTGATATGTGAGCTGGAAATGCTCGAATCAGATTATCTTTCCATGAGTGACAAGAAGAGAGAATCATTCTATTACGAAATCCGGGATGCGTTCAATCAGACATTACCGAAAATCAATTTCAGGAATTACAGCTCTGGATGGGTTGAACGTGCAGCCCAGATTATATTTCTTAACCGCACCTGTTACAACGGCCTCTTCCGGGTAAACCAGAAAGGAGAATTCAACGTTCCGTTCGGGCGATACAAAAACCTAGAAATCCTGAACGAAGAAAATCTGAAAGATGTCGCAACATTGCTGAAAACCACACAGATCATCCTAGGAGATTTCACCCGATGCCGGAAATTTGTTGATGATCATACATTCGTGTATTTTGATCCCCCATACCGTCCGCTGAACCAGACCTCTTCATTCACATCCTATTCAAAGAACGGATTTTACGACAAGGACCAGATCCGCCTCGTGGAATTTTTCAAGGAACTTGACGAGAAGGGTGCAAAAATTATGCTGAGCAATTCTGATCCGAAGAACGGGAATCCCGATGATTCGTTCTTTGATGATCTCTTCCTGGATTATCATATCGAACGTGTCCCCGCGAAGCGAATTATCAATTGTAATGGCACCCGTCGCGGAAACATCAACGAATTGATTATTACGAATTATCGGGTAAAGAAGGCAGTATAGGGATCTTTCATGACGCAGAATGACGAAGCCTGGGAAAAAATCTTCGAACGGGTTTGTCTGCTTCCGGAGATTGAGAAGTACGGTTTTGTCCATGTCAGTGCAGAGGTCATCAAAGCGGCAAGTGACTGGCGGTAACCCCGGCTCCTTCCGATAAGTGATGTAACAACAAGAGAAGAGACAGAATTAATTTTAAAAAAAGGTTTTAAGACTTTTTTACCATTTACAGGAAAGCAAGAGATTATTACTATTTCTGACATAACCCCTTTTTATACAGGATCGCACTCACCTCGCCGTTCCGGCATTCCGTTGCAAACAAAATGCGACCCTGGATTCAGGATGTGGATCGTGAATCTGCGACAACCCAATGCAAATGAGGCAACAGGAACGATTAACCGTTCGAGAAATGTCTCCCCGATGTCCGGGATCTGTTCCCGGTGTATTGACGGGTGCAAGGGAAATTGCGAGTTATGGCTGTCATCATTCCGGGGGAGGGAAGTACTCTACCCCGGGCCGTTCGGGGAGATCACTGCGGGGGCTGACAAGAATTATCCCGTCGACTATTCCCATCTCAACATCCAGGGGTATGCTGTCGGCGCCAAAGGTATGCCGGATGGCATTGAGGCAGGGCCGGACACCGCGGTCTTCTCTTCAGTGAATACCGAAACATCGTACGGGTGGGATCTCAAAGTAAAGATGCGTCTCCCCATCTTTACCGGTGCTTTGGGTTCAACCGAGATCGCACGCGTGAACTGGGAGCAGATTGCAATCGGTGCAGCGATTTCCGGGATAACCTGTGTCTGTGGCGAAAATGTCTGTGGTGTTGACCCCCAGCTTGAGCTGGACATGAACGGAAAAGTGAAAAAATCGCCGGAAATGGATCGTCGCGTGGAAATTTACCGCCGTTTTTCTGAAGGGTACGGTGAAATGCTGGTCCAGATGAATGTTGAGGACACACGCATCGGTGCTGCTGAATATGTGGCGAGCAGGCATAATCTGGAAACGATCGAACTCAAATGGGGTCAGGGTGCAAAAAGTATCGGAGGCGAGATCAAAGTCCCGACTCTGGAACGCGCGGCCGAGCTGAAAAAAAGAGGGTATATCGTACTACCGGACCCGACAGTCAAAGCACACCAGACATCCTTTAAATCAGGCGCCGTAAGGGAGTTCGAACGCCACTCAAGACTGGGGTTTGTGACCCGGGAGGGATTTCTGGAAGAAGTTGACCGGCTCCGGGATATCGGTTTTAAACGGATCACCCTGAAGACCGGGGCCTATTCCGCGGTGGAACTTGCAATGGCTATCCGGTATGGAGCGGAGGCAAAGATAGACCTGCTTACCATCGACGGGGCATCAGGAGGTACAGGTATGAGCCCGTGGCCGATGATGAATGAGTGGGGGATCCCCACTTTTTATCTCCAGTCACTGATGTACGAATTCTGCGAGCGGCTGAGCCGCAAGGGTATGAGAGTCCCGGATATTGCGATGGCCGGGGGGTTCACCGATGAGCCGAACGTCTTCAAGGCACTGGCCATGGGAAGCCCGCACGTAAAGGCGGTCTGCATGGGCAGGGGGCTGATGATTCCTGCGATGGTAGGAAAAAATATCGGCAAGTGGCTTGCTGCCGGTGAACTGCCGAAGACCGTTTCGAAATACGGAACAACTGCAGAAGAGATATTTGTCTGTTATGAGGACCTGAAGCAGAGATATGGCGAACAGATGAAAGAGATACCGCTCGGAGCATTAGGCATGTATACTTTTGCACAGAAGTTCCGGACAGGTTTCCAGCAGATTATGGCAGGAACCAGAAATTTCTCCCTAGCATCTGTTTCACGCCGGGACGTTATGGCGCTTACCGAGGAAGCCGCAACTATTTCTGGTATCGCGTACATCATGAAGGCTTATCGCGACGAGGCGCTTGACATTCTGCTGGACTGATGAACATAAGGCTCTGAATTTTTTTGGCGAATCGCCATTTTATATACCGATTATTTATTCACGGTTGGCCCTGTACTGAACGCTTCCAAAAGCCGGAGGGTGATACGGGTACCAAGTGTCGGCTGGATCGACTCCAGCCAGAGGAAGAAACCAACCCGGGAAGGTGTCGGGCGCTCGAACTTGAAATGGCCGTCTTTATGCTGGATCATCTTATGATACTCTTTTTTCTGTCGCGAACGCAGGTAGATGATAAGCTCATAACCGGGAAGATCGGTGGCAATGATCGCTTTGGAATAATATTTTGAATAATCGGCAAACTCGATCTTTCTGCCTTTCACACTCAATCCGTAAATATCACAGAGGGATTTCACCGATTGGGGAAATATACCCCCGTAGAGTACTTTTTTTACCAGCTGGCCCGTCTGGTCTGAAATCTCCGGATGTACCCTGCCACCGGATTTGCTGACATCAGAAAAGATACGGTCCCGGACTTCGTCATGGTATAGTTTGTAGTCGAAGGGCCGTTTTATAGGAATGTCGGTTGCCCGTATCAGTTTCGGATGATTTTCCGGAGCATTGTAGAGTATCCTAGGACGGTAATGTTTGACAAGTAACTTGATCTGCTCGCAGGAGCTGGTATGGATGATTGCATTGGTCTTGTCCTTTGCAAGCCGCTTGACAACTGAATAATTCGATAAATCGAACGAGGAAACCAGCAGAAAAGGCGTTGTCTTCTGAGCGTAAAGGTATCCAAGGAGTTTTTTCTTGAATGCGATCTCCTGTTCGAACTCTTTTAAGTCCGAGGGAGATGTCACGACTTCGGCAAAAGCAACATGGTTATCAGAATCCACGAGTAGAAGATCAAACTCCGCAAGGTCCTGGCCATTGCCCCTTACCGTAATATCCCCGTATTTTGAATAGAAGAGCCCGTTCTGGCCAAGCCGTACATCTTCCCGTTTTCTCGGTGCATCGGCACCTTTCATGGCAAGGTACTTGATACGGTTTGATCTCCTGGAGATCTCAAGAAACATCTCATAAACGATTGCCTCGAACCAGCGTCCCTCGGCAGTCCGCATAGGTTCGATGTCAGGTGAGAACAATTTTCTGCGTTCAACCTTGTTCATGTGTCGCGTTGCATTGAGTGCGATGGCTGCATTTGGTTTGAAATTTTTAAAATTGGAATTCAGCCACGGTATCATGATGCAGTAAAGAATTTCTGGTGTAATAGTAGATAACAATCTGCTTTGACAGGGATCTGTCGTATTTTCAGGGTGTCCAGACACTTATAGAAAATTATATATATACATGCAAGATATTGCCTTCGTACCTCAGGACTGGATCCAGTACGGTATTCAAGCAGACCTAAGTGAGTGAAGGGAACGCGAGGAGATTTTTGATGGTTACCGTGAAAAAAGTGAGCGGCTCTGTATCATTGCCCGGATATTTCATGCCGGACGCATCAGAGTCGGAGTACATGGAAATCCTCAACCAGGTTCAGGAATGCCCGAGCTCACTGGTAGGAAACTCCTATTTTTATATCCGGACCGGTAATGGATATGCATCCCTCTGCCGGATAATACCCGGTGCCGGGAAAGTGTTCTTCCATGAGATTGTGGATCACCAGAAATACGGAATTTCCGATGAGGATATCGAGGAGGCAATTTTTGAGGACCGGAATACCTTCACATTGCCGGGTCATCACCCGGTTTCATCTCATATCGAGATGAAATTACATACTTTCCTCGGATTGTAACAATTCTTTCCCGGTTCCCACCATTACAACGATAATTTTAATTCATATTTTCATAAAAACGGATCCGGTCTTGATTAATTCTGGAATTTTAGGTGAATGAATAAAATTTTATGATTCGATCTCCCCTGTCCGGATCCTGATAGACTTCTCGACCGGTATGACAAAGATCTTGCCGTCACCAATCTTTCCCGTCCTCGCTGATTCGGTAATCGTCGCGATCAGAGTATCAAGATCCTTGTCTTTAACAACGATCTCAAGCGCTATCTTGGGAAGGAGGTCTACCATCATAAGCCCGCCACGGTATTCAAGTGCTATACCCTTCTGTTCTCCCCTGCCTTTTACTTCAGCAATGGTCATCCCGTTGAAGCCTTTGTCTTCAAGGGCTTTTTTTACAAATTCAAATCGTTCGGGTTTAATGACTGCTTTTACCATTTTCATATTAATCCCTCAAAATCAGCACCGCTCTCCATACTGGGAGATGCCGAGACCGACATATTCCTCCTCTTCAGTTACGCGCAGGCCGATAGTTTTGTCGATAATGATTGCAAGTATGTATGTTATAACAAACGCATAGATAAGGGCAGCGAAAGCACCTGCACCATTTGCTGCAAACTGTTGCGCATTCTCCTCTTGAAGATCCAATCCTCCATTGACTGCTGCTGCCGCGAAGATGACGGTGGCAAGTGCGCCCAAGAGGCCACCCATGCCGGGGACTGCGCAGGGCATCAAGGGTCTCTTCGACATCTGGCTTATGATGTTAGAGTGTGCCGTAACCGAGTACGTCGCCGAATTAAATACCATTCAATCCACAGCTGAAAGTTAAACGTAATTTACCGGCAATGATCATAAGAGATTTCCTGTAATCCTTTAGCTGGTTGTGCACAAGAACCACTGATGAAACTCCGTCCACCGATACCATGTGGCATGCCAGAGAAAATACTGGCGGGTAAAAAAATTAATAATTAGTAGGTCGCGAGGTACCGGTCGAGTTCCCACGGGTGGACCGCCAGCCGGAAGGCATCGGTCTCTGCCTCTGCAATACGTGCAAGGTTCTCTACGATATGGGTTCCGAGCGCCTCGCAGAGCACTTTATCCTTCATGAGGTATGCCTGTGACTCCGCCAAGCTTCCGGGCAGCATCTCAATCTTCATCTTTTTTCGCTCCTTCTCGCTCAGGTGATAGATGTTGACATCCGTGCTGTCCGGCGGCATGATCTTGCTCTTGATACCGTCCAGCCCTGCGGCAAGCATGCAGGCGAACGTCAGGTACGGGTTGCACATGGGGTCCGGGCTCCGGAATTCTGTGCGGGTGCCGTTGCCCCGGGCGGCGGGAACCCTGATTAAGGCAGAGCGGTTGGTGGTGCTCCACGAGATGTAACATGGAGCTTCATAGCCGGGAACGAGGCGCTTGTACGAGTTGATGTTCGGGTTTGCGACCCGGGTTATTGCTTTCGCGTGCTTCAGGAGACCGCCGATGAAGTAAAGGGCGGTCTGGCTGAGCCCCTTCTCAGAATCCGCGTCGAAGAAGGCGTTCTTGCCACCTTTCGACAGGGAGCAGTGCGTGTGCATGCCGCTGCCGTTGATTCCGGCAACGGGTTTTGCCATGAACGATGCATGGAGGCCGTACTTCAGGGCGATCGCCTTTGTCGCGAACTTCTGGGTGATGACCCGGTCGGCGGTGGTGACGGCATCGGTGTACTTGAAGTTGATCTCGTGCTGGCTCGCCGCGACTTCGTGGTGAGACATCTCGATCTCAAAGCCCATCTGGGTCAGCGAGAGCACGATCTCCCTCCTGACATTCTCAGAAGCGTCATTCGGCGCCAGATCGAAGTACGCCCCGGTGTCCGAGAACTGTGTCGTCGGCTTTCCATCGACACGGTTAAACAGGAAAAATTCGAGTTCAGGCCCGGTATTGAAGGTGTACCCCATCTTCGAGGCTTCCGCCATGGTCTTTTTGAGGGCGTACCGGGGATCCCCTTCAAACGGCTTGTTGCCGTAGGTGTAAACATCACAAACAAACCGTGCAACTTTCCCTTCTGATGGTCTCCATGGCAAAACCGCGTACGAGGCCGGGTCTGCCTTGAGGAGCATATCTGATTCTTCAATCCGGGTAAACCCATCAATGGAGGACCCGTCGAACCACGTTCCCTCGGTCAGGGACTTTTCAGCCTGCGCTACGGGTACCGCCGCATTCTTCGGCATGCCCAGAACATCCGTAAACTGAAGACGGATGAATTTTACATCATCTGCCTCAATTTTTTTGAGCAACTTGGATACGTCTGTTGACATAAGAAAAAAAGTTCCACCCAATCACATTTATATTTTCTGAACTAACTTCAATGAAGAATGCTCACATTCAATTTCCATGACGTTTTAGTACTATAGATCATTCCGATTTGTGATTACAATGTGCGGTATAATTGGTGTCATCGATAAACGCCGTCAGTGCATGGACGGCGGCAGCATACGAAACTCGCTCGCCATGATGGACGAGCGTGGCAACGGTGAAGGGGCCGGATATGTAGCCTACGGGATTTATCCGGACTTTGCAGATTCCTATGCCCTTCACGTATTTTTTGACGATGTCCATGAAAATAAACCGGTACTCGATAAAGAGCTCGAGAGATGGGGCAGCGTCATCCATGATGAAGAGATCCCGACCTATGCTTCACGAATAAAAAAGGTGCACACACCCTGGAGATATTTTTTTAAGCCCGACCCAAAACTTGCGCCCGAGAGGAATACCTCAGCCGATGACCTCGTCATGCACATTGTAATGAGTGTCAACTCGGCACCCAACGGCACCCTCATCTTTTCATCCGGTAAGAACCTTGGGGTATTCAAGGCGTCCGGGTGGCCGGAAGAAGTGGCTGACCTGTACCGCATCCAGGACTACAAAGGATATCTCTGGCTTGGCCACAACCGTTACCCCACCAACACCGCCGGCTGGTGGGGTGGGGCACACCCGTTCAACCTTCTCGGGTGGAGTGTTGTCCACAACGGTGAGATCACATCCTATGGCACCAACCAGCGCTATATCGAGAGTTACGGGTACAAGTGCACCATGTTTACCGATACCGAAGTGGTTGCGTACCTTATTGACCTGCTGGTACGCAAACACGGGCTCTCAGAAAAGATGGCGGTGCGTGCGCTCGCGCCCCCCTTCTGGGATGAGATCGACCGGATGCCGGCAAAAGAACAGGAACTGAACCGTGCCATCCGGCTGACGTATGGATCTGCACTCATGAACGGCCCGTTTGCGATCTGCGTTGCCAGCGAGCATGCCCTCTTAGGTTTTACCGATCGCATCAAGTTGCGACCGCTCGTCTCCGGAGAACATGGCGACCGACTCTATATCGCCAGCGAAGAAGCGGCAATCCGCCGGATCGAACCGGACATCCGGGACGTCCACATGCCAAAGGCGGGCGAACCGGTGATCGGGAGGGTCATCGCATGACCATCGGCAGTATCCCTCTCAGGTTCAAGGTAGAGATCGATCCCGAGCTCTGTATGCTCTGCGGGCGTTGCGTGGAGAACTGTTCATATGGAGTTTACCGGATGGAGGGGGATAAAATACGGATTAATTCCCGCAATTGTGTTGCCTGCCACCGCTGCACGGCTTTCTGCCCCCGGGATGCCATCAGCATCTACGAAAAACCCACGGATTACCGGAGCCACCCGGTCTGGACGAGGGAGATCCGGGAAGCGGTCTTCAACCAGGCCAAGACCGGTAAGATCATTCTCGCCGGTATGGGAAACGTCCTGCCGTATCCCATGATCTTCGACCGGCTCCTCCTTGATGCCTGCCAGGTCACCAATCCGAGCATCGATCCCCTCCGCGAGCCAATGGAGCTCCGCACGTATATCGGAAAAAAACCGATCGCGCTCTCCCTCAAGGAATATCCAAACGGGGATGCAGACCTTCTCACCAAGCTCTCCCCCAATCTCCAGATCGAGACACCGATCATGATCGGGCACATGAGCTATGGCGCGATCAGCCTGCCTGCCCAGCAGGCACTGGCAAGAGCGGTCAGCCGCATCGGTACCTTTATGGGAACCGGGGAAGGAGGACTTCACGAGTCCCTCTACCCGTACCAGAAAAATATCATCGTCCAGGTCGCCTCGGGACGGTTCGGGGTTGACATCAATTATCTCGAACGTGGTGCGGCAATAGAGATCAAGATCGGCCAGGGGGCAAAACCGGGTATCGGGGGCCACCTTCCCGGAGAGAAGGTCTGTGCCGACGTGTCCTGCACGAGGATGATTCCCGAAGGCAGCGATGCTATCAGTCCGGCGCCCCACCACGATATTTACAGCATCGAAGACCTCAAGCAGCTCGTACGCAGCCTGAAGGAAGCGACCGAATGGAAAAAACCGGTCTTTGTGAAGATAGCAGCTGTTCACAACGCAGCCGCAATTGCTGCCGGGATCGCGCGCTCGTCCGCAGATGCCGTTGTCATTGACGGGTTCCGCGGGGGTACGGGAGCTGCGCCGGTTGTTTTCCGGGACCATGTAGGAATCCCTATTGAGGCGGCAGTTGCCAGCGTGGATGCCAAGCTCCGTCAACAGGGGATACGGAACGAGGTCTCGATCATCGCGAGCGGTGGAATACGACAGAGTGCAGATGTGGCAAAGGTCATCTGCCTCGGTGCCGACGCGGTTTATATAGGGACATCCGCTCTCGTAGCCATGGGGTGCCGTGTCTGCGGGACCTGCAACCGCGGACAGTGCGCGTGGGGCATCGCCACCCAGAAACCCGAACTGACAAAACGGCTCGACCCGGAGACCAATTCGGTCCAGGTCGAGAACCTTATCCATGGGTGGACGCTGGAACTCGCGGAACTGATGGGAGCAGCGGGCATCAACAGCATCGAGAGCCTGCGCGGAAACCGCGATCGTCTCAGGGGGTACATGCTGGACGAGGGCCTCCTGAAGGTCCTCGACGTCAAGACCATGGGGGCGTGAAGATGACCACGGTAACGATCGATGCCAAAGACATGCACTATACTCCTCTGAACCAGAGGATACGGAAGGCCGTTGCGGACGGGGCATCAAAGATTGTCATCGACAATGTCCTCGGCCAGAGATTTATCGGGGACGGGCTGGGAGGGGACGGGGTCGAAATTACCGTGAATGGTGTACCGGGAGGGGACCTGGCGATGTTCATGAGCGGCCCGACCATCATCGTCCATGGCAACGCAGACCATGCGCCGGGAAACACGATGGACAAGGGCAAGGTCATCATCCATGGCAGTGCAGGCGATGCGGTAGCCCACAGCATGCGGGGCGGACGGGTCTATGTACGGGATAATATCGGGTACCGGGGGGGTATCCACATGAAACAGTACATGGAGAAGCGCCCGATCGTGGTGGTTGGCAGATCAGCCCGGGCATTCCTTGGTGAATACATGGCAGGAGGGCTCCTCATTGTCCTGGGACTGGGGGGGGCCACGCCGATCTCGGAACAGGGAGTCGGCAGCGGTATCCATGGAGGAGAGATCTTTATCCGCGGCAAGGTTGACGGCCTCTGCCTCGGTGTAGGTGCAAAACAGATGCCGATCACGGACGAACAGAGGACGATGATAAACCCGATCATCGAAGATTTTGCAAAATGCTATGGTATTGACCCGGCTCCCCTGATCGTATCAGAATTCACGCGCATCGCGGCCGCGAGTGCACGGCCGTTTGCAAGCAAGTATACATGGGAGTGAAGGCTATGGCAGCAAAGAGTTATCTCGATTTGAAAAGTGAGGTCTGGGATACCGGCAGGTGCTCGGGATGCGGTGCATGCGTGGCGGTCTGCCCCGCGGATGCACTGTATTTCGAAGAAGGGGAGATGGTGACTTCCCCGAAGAGCAACGGCTACTGCAAACAGGCAACCGACAGCGTCAGCTGCGGGGCATGCTGCTCGGTCTGCCCCCGTACCGGGGACCAGCCGGCGGAAACGCTTGGAAAATACCTCGAACTGGTGAGCGCGAAAGCATCTATAGACGTCCCGCACCGGCAGAGCGGCGGTGCAGTCACTGCCATCCTTGCCAACGCGCTCGATGAAGGACTGATCGATGCTGTGGTCACGGTCACCGAAGATCGCTGGACCCTGAGACCCGCATCGGTTATTATCACGAAATCCGACGTTCTCGTGCAACAGGCCGGCAGCAGGTACAGCTGGTGGGTACCGCTCCTCGCCTCACTGAAACACGCGGTGGTGGAACGCAAGTTCAGACGGATTGCAGTCATTGGTGTGCCCTGCGCGGTCCAGGCCGTTGCACGGATGCGGGAGAGCGACAACGATCTCCTGAAGCCTTACGCCCGGTCGATCCGGCTCATCATTGGGCTGTTCTGTACCGAGACCTTCGATTATACAGCGCTTGTCCAGGGAAAATTGAGAACCCATTACAAGCTTGAACCCCACGAGATCCGGAAACTTGACGTAAAAGGCAAACTTGAGGTCCTCAAACAGGACAACAGCACGCTTGTCGTACCTCTTGCCGAACTGGAAACCTGCATCAGGAACGGTTGCCATTTCTGTACAGATCTTACCGCGGTCCTCTCGGATATTTCTGCAGGTGCTGTCGGAAGCCCGGGCGGTTCGACCACTCTTGTTATCCGTACCCCCACCGGTAAGGGATTCGTCGACAGCGCGGTCCGGAACCAGAAACTCACTACCGGCGCTTCTCCGGATATGGGTGCCATCGTAAAACTGGCTGAGGCCAAGATCAGGAAAAATGCCCGGAAATAGTTTTTTAAATCGGTTTTGATCAACCCCCGCTCACTTATTTTCATGAAGGGGATGGGATTGATATACTTTTATAATTGTATATTCTAGCTACCCACCATTGTCCCTGGCAATAAGAGAGATAGCTCCATGATAAAAATACTCTATGTCGATGACGAACCGGTACTGCTCGATGCATGCAGGCGGTTTCTCGAACGTACCGGGCTGTTTCTTGTTGAAACTGCACTGAATGGAGAAGAGGCCCTGCAAAAAATTCATACCGTACCCTATGATGCCATCATCTCGGATTACCAGATGGCTGATATCGACGGGCTCACTCTGTTAAAAATTATCCGGGACGAGATTCCGGATCTGCCGTTTTTGATCTTCACTGGCAAAGGGCGCGAGGAGGTGGTAATAGAGGCATTCGAACACGGGGTAGACTTCTACGTCCAAAAAGGCGGGGATCCGAAGACCCAGTTTGCCGAACTGGCGCATAAAGTGCAGAAAGCAGTCGAGAGCCATACGATCAAACGGGAACTCTCCGCTTCGGAAGAGAAGTTCCAGAATTTTGTCCGGAATTTTGAGGGAATCGCGTTTCAGATGAAAACGGATGGGACGTGTCTGTTTCTCGAGGGTAAAATACCGGAGATTACCGGGTATACCCGTGAGGATATCCTTTCCGGAGCCATTCCCGTCATTTCCATTATTCACCCTGATGATGAGACTGAGTTCCAGAAAGGGGTAAAACAACTCGGTTGCGTTCCGGGATTCATACTGGATTCCCTCATCCGGATTCTCAGGAAAGACCGTGGCATCCGATGGCTCCATGCTATCATCCACAATATCTGCGACAACAACGGAACCATCCTCTATATCCAGGGCGCGTTGTATGATATCACCGAACTCAAGACCGCGCAGGACGAGACGGTAAAAACCGAAGCGAAGTGGCGCTCGATCATCACGAAAGCACCAGCTATCATATCAGTTCTCGATAGCAAAGGCAGTATCTTGTTCCTCAATAAATCGCACCCGCCCCATAATGCCACTGATATGGTAGGCACCAGTGCATACGAATTTCTTGCGCCCGACCAGGAACAGGTCCTTCAATCGGCACTTGACCGTGCCTTCAGTCGGGGTGAAGTTGTGCGGTTTGAGTCTTCCGTGAAACTTGGGGACACGCTCACGGAGTCACTGTCCCACCAGATCAGCCGGATTTTGTGGGACGGGGAACCTGCTGCTCTCGTTGTGTCAATGGTCACTACCGAACGAAAGTGGCTGGAGCAGAATCTCCGCGAGAGTGAAGAGCATTATCGCGCCATTCTGAGTGCGACCGGAGACGGCATCGTCATCCTCGATAAGTCAGGGAAGATCACCTTCGGCTCTCCGAGAATCTATGATATTTTTAATATCCCGCGTGAGAAGAAGATGATTGGGGTTTATGCTCTGGATTATGTGGACCCGGCATTCCGTGGGATGGCAGAGCAGAGCATTACCAGGAATTTTTCCGGAGATTCCGGACCTGAAACATATGAATACCTGCTGAGGAAGGATGACGGGACACCCTTCTGGGGTGAGCTCATATCAAGCCCGCTGCCCGATGACGCAGGAAACACCACCGGCCTGCTGGTAATTATCCGGGATGTCACGAAACGGAAGAACTACGAGAAAGCAATAGCCGACAGCGAAAAAAAATACCGGACAATCATCGAAAATATGCAGGATATGTACTACCGGACAGACCTCGACGGGAACATCCTGATGATAAGTCCGCACGGCGCAAAACTGGCCGGTTACGATTCGCCGGAGGAGATGATCGGTCTGAATGCAGCCCGGGATATTTATGTGGATCCTGCTGATAGAGAGCGCCTTGTCTCATTACTCAAAGAGAAAGGATCCGTCACGAATTACATTACCACTCTCAAAACGAAGGACGGGCGACCTGTTGTGGTCTCGGCAAGCAGCCAGTTTTTCTTTGATGATTCAGGAAACATCGCGGGTGTTGAGGGAATTCTTCATGACATCACTGACCTCAAGGATGCAGAGGCCAGGCTCAGGGAGAGCGAGAGCAGGTTCAGGGCAATCTTTGAATCTGCGGAAGATGCAATTTTCATCAAGGATGCAAGGAGCAGGTATACCCTTGTCAACCCAACCATGGAACGTCTTTTTTCAAAATCTGCAAACCAGATACTGAACATGTCCGATACGGATCTATTCGGTCCAAGTGTTGCACCCGAACTCCGTGCCGAAGACCAGCGCGTCCTGCGGGGAGAGGTCATCCGTCAGGTAAAAGTCCTCCCTATCAACGGGAAGAAGAGGACATTCCATATTGTGAAGGTTCCGGTCCGCGATGATAGTGGCACCATCACCGGCATCTGCGGGATCTCCCGTGAAATCAGCGGTACCTGATTATACGGGTGAAAGGAACGAGCCCCGTCCCCAAAAATCCTGCATTCCTGCATACAGGAAAAACAGGCTATTTTTTCTGCCGGATCCGGACGAGCGGGGAGCACCGTCCGAAAAACCCGGCAATAAACGAGGTGAATTCCGGGCTCCAGCAGTCCTTTCCTTCCGAAACCTGCCAGTTGTTCTCCAGGGAGTGGCGCACGTGCCGCCCGAGGCTCAACTGGAGCAGGGACGGTGACGAGAGCAGGACTTTTGCTTCTGTGTACTCACGGGGGATTTCCGTCTCATACCGTCCCTGCACAATATAGGGGCCTGGCAGAGACGAGGTGATATGCTTTGACCGGAATTTTTCCGCATTGACGCGGTTCCAGACCGGGGGACCGATATGGGCACGGATGTGAGGCAGCCGGGAGACCGTCAGTTCGAAGAGCAGCATGCATTTCTCCTGCTGCATGGCATAATGGGCGTGGTGCACGCAGAACCCGTTGCGTTCGAGGTGTTCGTGGATCGTAACCATACTGCGTTTCAGCTGCGGAACAACAACTTCCTCTATGTAGGGTGGTGTTTCAAACGTGATCGCGTACAGATGCGTCCCACGCTGTTCAAGCAGGGCCTCAAGCTCACCGGCCGAGATCGTCTGCTCATCCGGGATCGTAAAAAACAGGTCCGAGGGTGTCTCAAGATACCCCCGGGCGAGCTCCACGAATTCGACCATCCGGTCAAGGGATACGGCAGCCGCCACATTCCGTCTCGGGTCGACCGGATCAATCACAACGAGAGGTTCGCCAAACTCCTTGGCACCATGTTTTTCGAGATCTATGATCATATGAGGCCGCCATTCTGCGGCAGCTTCAAGGAGTTGCGTGAAGCCGCCGTAATGGAGGACGAGCAACTCGCAGAGATAACCGGAGAACCCCTCGGTCATCTGGTCAGAGCCATAGATCCTGCCTGCCTTGGTGAACTGCTTGAGCAGCAGCACGTCATCGATCAGGCAGTTAATCTTCTCCGTAATATACCGGGTATGAAACGGTGTACGGTCTACAGCACTCTGGATCTTCGTGGCGCTGTCAACATCATAACAGGGCACCAGATCCACATCCTCGTTGTCAATCGAGGCGCTGATGTACGGGTGCTCGGCATACTTCTCATGGTACTGGTCGGTGAAAGAGGCCGCGATGCTCCTCGCGAGGGTAAGACCTTCCGTCTCAAGCCGTTCACGCGAAAGACCAGGGTCAAAGAGGAGGAAGACATCGAGGTCCCGGTCACCCCGTATCCACGTATCGCGTGCTACCGAGCCCACGACCATTCCCTTCGCTTTCCCGCTCTTTTCGATGGCGGCCAGGAGTTGTTGCGCAAGATCGCACACATGCTCGCGTTCCTCGCAGGTCGGGCGGAGAGATGCCAGGACAGCCTCTTCGTGGGGAAGCCGTTTTACCATGTGACCTCCAGCAGGTCTTCGTACACAGGCCCGAGGGGGGTGAGCGTGCTCTTCTTGAGTTTCATGCCACGGATGGTGCAGCTGCCATAGGTCGTATCAGACATACGCTGGATCGCCGATACCAGAGAAGGGTCCGGCGATTTCACCCGCGCTACGGTCGCATGGGGGGTGAACCTGCGGGTTTCACGTTCAAAGCCGAGTGGGGAGAGGGCGTTCTCGATCTGCCTGAGGAGCTCCCCGCCATGTCCGGCATCATCGATGGCACACCAGGCCGTCCGGGGCTGCCTCGGATTGTTCAGGGTCACCTGCCCTGCAGAGACCGAAAAAGCATGAAAGTCAATCTTCTTCAGGGCGTCCACGACTGCAGGGAGGTTACTTTCATCGACTTCACCCAGGAATTTTACCGTGATATGGATGTTCTTCGGCTCTACAAAGGTGAGGCGTGCAGAACACCGGCGGAGCATCTCCTGCGCGCGTTCCAGCGCTTCCCGGATCCCGCCGGAAAGTTCCAGCGCAACAAACACCCTTACCATTGTGGTACTATTATTTCATTCCTCTACTAATGGTAATCGCTCCACTGGTCGCCAGCCATGGATGCACAAACCATGATTTTTTTATTCACATACTTCCAAATGGATAACTAACAGAGTAAAGGGTGTTTTTTGTGCCGAAAAGTCCGCAACTTATTGTCTATACACTGGAACATTGTCCGAACTGCGAACTCCTGAAGGGTTTTCTGAAAAAGATTGGATACCCGTTCACGGAGCGCGATCTATCAACAGCCGAATCACTGACCGAACTCCGTATGAACGGGGTCTTTGTCAATGAGGCGCCAGTACTCCAGAAGAGTTCGGACTTCTACACCTCGGCTGACCTTTTTCCGGCGGGCAAACTGGACGGAGATCACCTATCCAAGTTGATATCGGGTGAATAATGGCGCGCCGGGAGACCAAGCAGCTGACCTTTGAGGGACTTGCCGTCCCGGCCCTCCCGTACGTCCGGACGACCGACGGACATATCATCGAATGGAACCGTGATCGTATCGTCCGCCAGATCGTTGAAGAGACCAAGCTCGTCGAGACGTTCTACGGTTACGAAGGGGCAACGGAGGAAGTTGCACAGGAAATTGCGCTCGATGTGGAGAACCGGATAAAGAACATGGGCCTGAAGTCGCTTTCCGGCCCGCTCATCCGCGAGATTGTGAACATCACCCTCCTCGAGAAAGGGATGATCCAGTACCGGAACGTCTCGACCCGGGTCGGTACCCCGGTCTTCGACGCGCACCAGATCGACGTGGGCAGGGGGTTCGAAGCCCACGATAATGCCAACCTGCAGGAGAACGCCGAGACCTCCCACAAGAAAAAGGCAGACAAGATCTCAAAAGAGCAGTACCTTCTCCAGCTCCCCCCGGACCTTGCCGACCACCACCTCTCCGGCGAGATGCATATCCACGACCTGGAATATTTCGGCACCCGTCCGTTCTGCCAGGACTGGGACCTGAGGTATTTCTTCTACTACGGGCTGATGCCGGACGGGAACGGAACCAAGGCATCGGTGGCAGGCCCGGCCAAACGTGCAGAGGTCGCGATCCTCCACGCGGTGAAGGCCCTCGGCTCCGCCCAGACCAATTTTGCCGGTGGGCAGGGGTATTACAACTTCCTGACGTTCCTCGCACCCTACGTCGAAGGGATGGCCTACGACGAGATCAAGCAGATGGTGCAGATGTTCGTCTACGAGATGACCCAGATGATGGTGGCCCGGGGCGGCCAGCTCGTCTTCTCCTCGATCCAGCTCTCTCCCGGGGTCCCGTCGCTCTGGCAGGACAAGCCCTGCGTGTACAAGGGAAAGGTCTGGGACGGGAAATCTGCACCAAAGCGGACCTACGGGGAGTTCGAGCGGGAGGTGAGACTCCTTTTCAAGGCGCTCATGGAAGTGATGCTGGAGGGGGACTACTGGGGCAAGCCCTTCAACTTCCCCAAGCCCGAGATCTCCATCGAGCCGGATTTCATGACGGAACGAGAAGAGTTCAACAGGAATAACACCGACCTCCCGACCTACCAGGAACTCTACCTGATGACCTTTGAACTTGCATCCAAATTCGGTACTCCCTATTACGACAACCAGCTCCCTGCTTACCGGGGAGCGGGCAAGGGCATCTCCTGCTACCAGTGCTGTGCCTACCAGTTCTCGGCTGTTGCTGACGAAGATTCCGATTTCGACAAGAAACTGGTCTTCGAGGAAGGGCGGCATTTCTCCATGGGGTCGTGGCAGGTGGTCTCGGTAAACTGCCCGCGGGCAGCGTATAATGCCGATCGCGATGATGCAAGGCTCTTTGCCGAACTGAAAAAACTGATGGATGTAGCGGTCGAGATCTTCAAGATCAAGCGCCGCTGGATGGAGCTGATCCGGGCCAGCAGCCGGATGCCGTTTGCCATGCAGCGCCCCAAGGACCCGAACACTGCCGAACGCGGTGCGATTGCCGTCGACCTTGAAGGGCTTGTTTACACTATCGGCGTTGTCGGTGTGAACGAGATGGTGCAGCACCATACCGGCAAACAGCTCCACGAATCCAGAGAGGCGTTCAGGCTTGCGATCCGCGCGATGACTGAGATGGAGCTCTATGGTCGTGAACTGTCGAGAAAGAACAACATGACTATCGCTCTTGCGCGGACTCCGGCCGAGACCACCGGGCAGCGGTTTGCCGTCGCAGACCTTCTCGATCGCCGCTACCATGACTTTGCAAAGAACGTGATCAAAGGCGACCTCCAGGAGGGACTTGAGAGGCTCGGCACGAGCCGGGACCTCCCGATCTATTATACGAACGGTACGCATGTCGCTCCCGGTGCGGATGTCCCGCTCACCAAGCGGATGGAGATTGAGCATGTCTTCTTCCCGATCGTGGATGGCGGCAATATCTTCCACATCTGGCTCGGCGAGGCCCGTCCCGATCCCCGCGGGCTTATGGACATGGCAATGAAGCTCTGCCGGACTACCCAGATCGGGTACTTTGCCTTCACCCGGGACATCACCATCTCGCTCCGGCAGTTCCACGAGATGAAACCGGGGAAAAAGTCCATCAGCCAGTGGGCACCATCGGATCTTCCGGCCAAGGCATGATTTTTCCCGTCTCGGCATCTCTGCCGTACAGGGTCCGGACCTTGATCTCCGTGGCCCCTGCCCGGAACTCCCCCATAATTAACCCGGAAGAAGTGGTAGCGGAATGAACCGGGTATCAGGAGACTTGCGTATCCCCTTGCATGATACCGGACGGGAGTGTCGGGAATAACGTTCTGGATTTTTATCCGTTTTTATAAAAAAAGATCAGATCTTTTTCGCCTTTTTTAAGGTAATATCCATTACACCGCGATGGAGACGGTAATAGCTGTGGATCCGGTCGATGGGATGGTCGAGCATGATTGTTGTGGTGCGATCATCGACACATATACGTACGCAGTTGATATCGATATCGGCAATCGGGATGTTCCGGGGATCCGCAGGCATCGTGGCGGTGATGAAAACCTGATCTCCGGACTCCATCACTTCATACGGGATTTCCCCGTCATCTTCCGGTGCGCCGGCCCGGTAAATTTCAGGATCTCCTCCAGACGGGTGCCGGGTGATGATCGTGTATCCTACGATACGCGCGTGCTGGCTTTCCGGCATGTTTCTGACAATGTCCTCGACAATTTTTGCAAGGTTGTTGAACACATCATCATAGGGACCGTTCGGGTTATTCTGCATGAACACCTCGGAGTATATACTGTTCCTTCTCCCGTTTCACAATCCCCCGATGCTCGAATCGCTTGAGTATATCCGTAAGGGGGTCACCGGGAATGCCGGTGGCCTCCTTCAGCTCCGCAAGGGTCAGGGAGTCGTGCGAGAGCGCTATAATTACAGTAATCTCTCGTTCGCCCCTGAATAAATCCTTATGGTTGAGGGCAATATCACTGATCTTTGTCTCGATATCATGGTTGATCTGTTCGAGGTTTGCAAGGAGCCGATCGTGTGCCTTGATCATGCGCCCGAGCATGGCGACCGAGTTTTTCATCCTCTCGTTCTTTTCATCGTCCTCGCTTGAGACTGCGGAGACGATACGCACTTCCTTGAGGCTGACGTCGATGAGGATGTCGTTTGCCAGGTAATAGTATTTCCGGCGGCGTTCATCCATCTGGAAGGAGAGAATGGCTTCACGCTCCATCATCTGGAGATGGTCGATCACCGCTTTTGGCGAGAGCATGAGGGTATCGGATATCTCCGTAACGAAACAGGGCTTCTGCCGAAGCAGTTCAATGATCCGCCTCCGGTTGCGGTTCCCGAGTATGTCGAGAAGGCGGGCAACCTCGCCAGCATCGTCCATCTTTACGTAATGTGAGTATGAAAGATATTTAGGATTTGTTCTCAGTGGTTCTGTCAAGTTGTCGGCAGTTTCCCTTTTTCAGAAACGCTGTCAAAAATCGGCAGTTAACTTTAATGACCTAGAACTTTTACCGAAATGCGTTTATGTAAGGCTCTGCCAAGTTGTCGCGTGGTAGGCATTCTCAGGAGGTAATGTCAAAAATCGGGTGGTTGGATTACATAAATTTTATATAAAATCTCAATTTTAGATAATAATATGGAACAATCTCCAAACTCTCAACCTGCTTCTATATCGCCCCCACATCTTCACGATGAATTTCTTATAGAAATATACAAAGATGCACAAGAACAGATGAAATGGAGAACAGAGATAGAGCTTCGTTATGTAGAATTTTTTACCTTAATTATTCTTGCAATTATCACAGGAATGGTTGCATATTTCAATACAGGATCATCTATAAACATCATCACAAATTCCGCCGTCACACCTATTGTAATTCCTTCACATAAGTCTTGGTTAGTTCCTTTAGGTGCGTTTTTCTTTGTTACAATACTCTTTGGAATAGTTCTCTACAAAATAAAGGGGGAATCGAAAGCCTATGTTGAATGGGCTAATATTGTTCAAAAGATCTGGATATACTTTGATTTATTTGAACCAGATCCTAAATCTGGTAAAAGCCCAGAACGGCACCAAATTATATGCCATTTTTGGGATACCACTGCAAAAAGAAATGAACAGCCTAGTGAAAGAAAGAAAAATCACAAACCATTCAGATTGAAGGAACTACCAAAATGTGATGAAAGTTATCCGGGATATGGTCTTACAGAAGCAGGACTTCGAAAAACATTATTTTTTATCAGTTTAGAATGGGTGCTAGCAGCCATTATCATATTCGCATTAGCATCTGGTAGTATTTTGTGATTCAAAAAAAATCCAACGTTTATTTTACCTCAGCTTTCGCCGCATTCTGGATCAGTGTCATCCACTTATTTTCCCCGTTAACCACAATTCCGCACGCATCAGCCGGTGTCTTTCCCTTAAGTCCTTCGTGTGGCTTTATGGGTTCTGTCAAGTTGTCGGGACTTTTGCGATCTCATAGCCCCTGGTGCATCGCGGGACTTTTGATGTGATACGGAATTATATGTGTCCTTTCCAAAATCCACCGAAAATTATTACTATATTTAAGAGTCAATAAAATTATATGCCAACTAACGAAGAGGCAGATTTTTTAATAGAGAAACTGAGAAATCCCACTATTTTTTGAGAGGATTAATAAAGCCTTCAAATTATTATTAACCGAAAAATCAAAAATTAATGCGATGCGCTATCAGTTAATTAAAGAGTATAAGTTACCATTCATAGAACGCACAAAAACGGGTTCTCCTGATTTTGCTGAATCTTGGTCTCAACAGTTGATTATTGATCATTTTGATGAGCGTGTTAAAACATTGCCAGATAGTGAGATAATGGATCTTTATCAGGACTATTTAAAATTAAAAGTCATGAAAACTGAATCTGGAAAGGACGCTATTAATAATTTTATTTTACATAATCTCGAACTCAGTTATAGTGAAAATGGCTGGTTTAGTAAAAAAATGGTTGCCGCTATTAAAAGGATGTAATCCCACTTTGATTTATTTCATCGCCAGCCCGATCATCTTTTCCCACCGATTCCCCCTCAAATTGATCGAGATATTTATCATCTGTGCCGGTGTCATTCCGTATCGAATTGATCCCAAACATCCACTTTTTCATAGGTGACTCGGGCTTACGATCCCCCGGAAAAATGACTGCCCGTAAAAGGCCCCGTTTGGCAATCGGAACCCGTTTTGAAAGACCGGTTTTCTGAGGGTCGCATTTTTTCGCGAATTACAGCACAGTGATTTTGAATTAAGTCCATATTGTCCGTATTTTGCTCATTTAAGGATCATTTCAGCCTCTGAAAAATGTCTCTTTATTGCCTTTTGGATGAGCGACTACTGCCTGAAGGGCAGTAGGAGCTTGAGAAGAAGCCGGAGGTCTTCTTCGAAAATGAGCGATTGCTACCCGGAGGGTAGCAAGAGCTTGAGAATACTGATGGTCATCAGACCAGAAGGAGGAGAAGACCATCAGGTCTTCGACCAATGCAGGAGGTCTTCTTCGAATGATGATCCGTGAACCGGGATCATGGAGATCCAGCTGCGAAAAGAAATGGCGGGGAGCGGGATCCGGGGTCCCGGATTAGAAAGATCATCTGATGATCCGGAACCTTCCCGGGGGAACGAGGATCTCAAACCGTCCGCCCTTACCCGGTTCTCCGGTTTCGGTTATCGTGATACCGGTGAAACTGAGAAGCTCCCGGATCAGGAAGAGGTCGTGGGAAATACCCGTCGTATATCCCGGATCGAAAATCTGTTCTTTTTCTTGCGCGGGGGACCCGGTGTTGTCATCTTGGTACACAAGGCGGAGGGCATCGCCGTCCATTTCTGCAGAGAGGCGGATCTTTGCATGGCGTGCGCCTCCCCGCTTCAGGGAGTGTTCCAGAAGGTTGTAAAAGACACGGGGCAGGAGAGGGTCTGCAAAAATCTCGATCTTTTCCATATCTGCAGAGATATCCAGGTTATTTTCAGGAAGCAGTTCTGCCATCTCGTAAAACGTCCGGGAGACTGATTGCCATTTCGGCGAGATGAGGCCGACTTCCTGGAGTGCACGCATGAACGCGATCTGGTTCCGGATGGTCATAATCGAGCCTAGGGTTTTGTCGAAGAGCTGCTGCACCTCATCATGCGTGTTCTTGAGCTGTGCACGTTCCAGCTGGTTCACGATAACGGAGAGGTTCTCAAGGATATCGTGGCGGGTGATGCTGAACAGGAGGTCCATCTTGAGGTTGATATTCCCCGGGCTGATGTCTTCCGATATCCCCAGTACGTATTGTGGTGCCCCTCCCGAATCAAAGACCGGAACAATGATGGTGCGGATAATGCGCCCGCGCAGGTATTTACGGGATACAATCTGTTTCTGTCCCTCCCTCCCGCTTGCAAAGACCCGTCGGTCCTCGTCCTCAATGGTGGAGACGACATCTGCCGGAAACAGGTCGCGGTCGGTCTTTCCGATCGCCTCTGTTGCGGCAACATGGAACAGCTCCTCACTGGTCTTGTTCCAGTAAATATATCTCCCGGTGCCAGCCCGCTTGATGAAAACCGCTATAGGGAGATTGTCGATCATCTCGTTCTGGAACATCTCGCCGTCTTTGAAGTTCCTGATCGCACCCTTGAGCGAGTCCACCATCATATTGATGCTCTGCTCGAGGACAATGAACTCCCGGATCTGCGGGGTCCCTATCCGGTGTTCAAGATCCCCGCAGGCAATTTTGTTCGCATCGTCAGCAATCCCGGCGATCGGTCGCGTCAGCCGCCAGGACACGAGGTAGGCAAGGGCACAACCGAAGGCAATTGCAGCAACCGCAAAAAGAACGTGGAAGACCAGCAGGCGGTTAAGGGCGTCCTGTATCAGGCCTGTGTCATAGGAGATCTCAACGATCCTGCTCGGATCGGATCCGTAGTTCGCGTTCTCAAGGTCGATGAACAGATAGTGGGTTGTCCGTGAATGTTCCGGATCCGGAACGACCAGGTCCTGGCGGGACCGGATAACCTGCTGGAGGTATCCTTCAACCTGATCATCCGGCAGGCTGTTGTCGTCAACGCTACGTCCCATGGTATTGAAAACCTGGTATTGGTCAGCATAAGGATCTGATACTATGATACCGGCGATATTCTTGTGATCGTCCAGTTCCGCATTCATCTGATCGAACGACGGGCTTGCGAGTCCAAGTTCGAGCACGTAGCGATGGTCCGCCGTCGGCATATAGGCGTATTTCCTGAACTGGCCGGACCCGAGGAGTTCGTGTACTACGCGATCCGGGAAGAAACCCTCGGATATCCGGATCGTTGTCAGGTATTTATAAAAATACGGGACCTGCTTGAAGTCCTGGCCAAGTTCCGGTGCATAGGTCGTCTCGACAATGACACCGGATTCATTGATCACGTAAATATCGAAACCCTCGCCAAGCTTGGTCTTGATCGGATCGAGATCCATCCGGGCAGGATCACGGCCGGCGCGTTCGTATTCGTCATTCACTTCGATGAGCCCGGCATGCATCCGGTCATTCATGCTGTTGTCGAGAATATTCGCCGCGGTATCCGTAAGGCGCATAGCCTCTTCGACATTTTTCTCCGTCTGGCCCTGCATGTACGCGGATTCCTGATCGAACATGTTTTTCGCATAAAAGTAGTGATTCGCCGTAAGGAAGCCGACAATACAGACTACCAGAACGACCATGAAGACCAGCAGGTACATTGAGAACGACTGCCCCTTTTTTTCAGGAACTTGTTTCGGGCTCATGATATTCTTCCGGGGAGGACCGCCCTAGTCAGATAAACCCGTCCACAAGCCGCACAGCCATGTCCAATCCTGAGAAAATACCGGATAAACGTCATGCATTCAGGAAGGCCATGACGGGAGATTACGATAATCATTCAGCTCCTGCATCAGCGAGAAGTTGGAATATGATGTCGTAATTTTCATTCTTCTCGGTCCTGTTGCAGTGGACAGCCCAGACGAGGCTTGAATCACCGGAGGACTTGTAGGTGGAGATTTTTCTTGCGTGGACATTTGCCCCTTTGCGCAGGAGGAGATCGACCATCTCAACCTGCCCGTTCCATACCGCGGCCATAAGAGGAGTCTTTCCATCGTTGAGTTTCACATCGATATCGGCACCCTGCTCAAGCAGGAACTCGACAATCGTCGTATGGCCATGGATCGCGGCTGCGTACAGCGGGGTTATCCCCCGGGGGGATTTTTCATCGACACCGGCACCGTGCCCGGCAAGGTTCCTGACAATATTGAGGTCGCCGATCCGTGCCGCGTGAGTGAGGACCGATATCCCTTTGTTGTCCCTGATCCCGAGGTCAGCCCGGTTCTCGATAAGGAGATCCACGCACTGCTCTTTCCGGGGTTCGAACTGTGGTTTCAGCCTCGCTATCATCGGGGGGGTCATGAAATCGGCCAGGGTGACCGAGGATCCGACAAGCCGCAGGTGGATGAGGCTCTCTATCAGTTCCTCGACCGTAGAGATAACCGCATACATCAGCGCCGTTTTTCCTTCGGTGTCACGAAGGTCAATCGCAGTACTCTGTTCGAGAAGAACCTGGACGATCTGGTAATTCGCCATGCTCGCGGCAGCCATCAGCGGCGTTGTACCGAACATATTGAACTCGTTGGGGTTGGCACCGGAAGAGAGGAGCATCTTGATGATCCGGACGGGATTGTAATCCGGGTGGTAGCGGGAATATTTGTACAGGATCTCAAGGAGATTTTTGTAAAACCCGTGGTCAAGGTTGTCAAAAAAGATCGACGGGTTGGTGGAAGCCGCGAGGAGGGGTGTCCAGCCTTCCCCGGTCTTCCGGGAAACACTTGCCTTATGGGAGAGGAGTGCACGGACAGCTTCGAAATTGTTCTGCAGGCAGGCAAAGGTGAGCGGGCTGTACCCGTTCGCGGTTGTAATATCGGCATCAGCCCCTGATTCCAGGAGGACCCGGGTAATCCGGGGATCGTCACACATCATGGATTTGATCAAAGGGGTCTCACCGTGTGGACCCTGGTAATTGAGGTTTGCTCCCTGTGCAACGAGTGCCCTCACCGAATTCAGATCGTTCTTGTTCACAGCTTCCATCAGCTGCATGTCCGGTGTGCGGGAGAGCATCGGTCACATCCCCGATATCTGATGTTTTTCGAGTACCTTTGATAGAATTTCAGGCATTAAATACCCGATCGTTTGGTCTTTCATAACGGGAAAAAATAATGGATATCAGATAAAAAAGAGAGAAATATTCCTTATCGTATTATTTCAGTGCTTCGGCAATTGCCTCTTTTACCTTTTCGTCCTGTTCAATCTCCATGGCATCATTGAGGGCACCGGTCGCACGGTCCCCCCCGATTGCATCGAGCGCCCGCACTGCCATCATGCGGACGTACCGGTTTTCATCCTTCAGCAGGATGATCATCGGTTCAATCGCATCGGAATCCGCCAGTTCGCGGAGCCCCTTTGCGGCCATGTACCTGACATGTTCCCGGTTGTCCTTCAACCCCTGGATCAACGGCTTGACGGCTTTTTCATCAGCGATCTTCCCCAATGCTTCCGCGGCCCGGTAACGGGTCTCCCACCTGGGCTCTTTCATGGCGGCAGCGAGGGGTTCGATCGCTGCCTTCCCGATTGCCGACAGTGCGAGCGTCGCCTGTTCGCGCACGGATTTGTCGAAGTCGGCAAGCGCCTCGATAAGTGGCTGAATGGCCCGGGGGTTGCGGGCCTTCCCCAGAAGGTACGCTGCATACTGCCTTACCCCCGGGTCGGTGTTGTCCCGTAAGGCCCTGACCAGGCCATCGATCCCCAACTTCTCGAGCTCATCCCCGCCTTCCGGTTTTTCGGGTGCATTTTTTTCTGTCATAGTATCTCCATCAAGTATCTCCCGTTTTCTTATATAAGGGCGATCCAGCGGACGGGGTGCCATGACCGTAACGAGGACATAACCGATGATGAACCGGGATACAAGGGCCGGGTGGGCTTGAACGGTACATTACGGGGAGATGTGTCAGATGGGGAACAGGGCATATTGAATCCATTTCGGAACGTGTTCAAAAAAGGTATCAGGTAACCGGTCAGGATGGTTTCGTGGTCGTTTATGTCGCTGCAGCCGTGGTCATGGCGTTCGTGATGCCGGAAGTTACAGAACCACTCGTGACGGTTCCCGTTGTGGTGGTCGCCAGCGTCCCTCCACCGGTCTGTGCGGGTTTTGCAACACCCGTTGTGGCGTCCGCCGACAAAGTCACCGTACCATAGCTTGTGCTGACACTTCCCTGCGTGAGCAGCTTGCCGTCCTTGTAGATCTCGACGGTCAGAGCATGCGTTGTCGAACTGTCCAGCTTCTGGAAGCTGGCCTGGATATCTCCGGTTGCATTCACTATCTCAAAGTACCTGTCGCCGGAGCTCTGCACGGTCTGCAGATCCGCCGGCATGCCATAGGACCCTTTGTACCCGCCAATATAGTTGACATGCACCTGGACTCCGGTCGGGGGGACGGGCTGCGTGGTCGTCGCGGCAATAATAAGAGTCGGGGCGGCCCCGGCAGGGCTTGTTGTGGCAACAGCAGTAACCGTGGCACCGGCAGATCCCTCCGCTGCTCCCGCTCCTCCGGATGCCAGCATCGGGAGGAAGAATATGGCTCCGGCCCCGACTGCAACAAAAACGATGAGTATGGCGATGATGGCGATGACCGTTCTTTTACCGGGCCTGACACCGGATCCCCGCCCGCGTTTTTTCGGTGCCGGGGGCAGAACAGCGGAGGTTCCGGCTGCCTGCTTCGGGGGTAGTGGTACGCGTCTCTTCCGCGAGAAGAGCCGGGAGAAAAAACCCTGTTTCGGCGGCTTCCTAGGGGACTGGCGTCCCGTGACGGGCTGGTCCCGGGCCGTACTATTCCGGGGTTCCTTCCCCGGCCCTGCATCCCATGCCGCGATCTGCTCCAGACGTTCCTGAGGGATACTCGGCGGGGAGCCGGATGGAAGGGGAGCCGATACCTCTCCGTCGCCGGGACCGGAAACGGCCGTGCTCCCTTCTGCCGGCCGGGCTCTCTGGGTTCCTGCAGGAGGAGAACCGGCAGGGTACGGGGACAGCGAGGGCTTCATTCCGGCGGGTATGACTATGGGCGTCCCGCAACGGTTGCAGAATGCAGAGTCTGAGGAGACCTTGTTGCCGCACCGGGTGCAGAATACATGGGTGACTTGAGGGGGCACAACCGGTTCCTGTACCTGAGGCAAGGGGAGAGACTGGACCGGTGCGGGAGCCGGGGGCGGTGCTGCAACAGACCCGGTCTCAACAATCCTTTTGAGAGGGCGAACGCCTTCAATCTCCTTTTTCGGAGTTCCCCCTGCTGCGGGGGTGGTACCAGCAGATGACGTGGTGTTGACCACCTCAATCCGCGGGGGGGGGAAAGGTTCTGATTGTTTCCGGGCCTGGTCCGCACCCGGGATGACCTTGCGGATGACCTGTTCAAAGGATGATGTCATATTTTCCACCATGACCTGCTTCCATTCATCCCGTTCCCTGACCCGGTTCCCTCCTGCCTGGCGGGAGAAGGTCAGGATCATCTGCCGGATCTCTCCGGGATTTGCCTCGATGGAGAGCGTGAGGGTATGGTCCCGGATTGCGTTTTCGCCGCTTTCGACCTTTTTTATGGTCTCCAGCAGGATCTCTTTTGTCGGAAGGAGATTTTTTGCCCTGTCAACAAGGAATATGCGCTTGTTGGTGAGAATTCCCTCAAACGGAATAGACTTGACAAAGATTCCCTGCGTCCTCAGGAGGATTTTTTCGCCACTGCGGAATTCTGGGTCGTCCATGATGCCACGTTCTCCTTCTATCGCTAGAGGTTGTATCCGGGCCATGAAAAAGATATTTATCGAAAGAGGAGGGGAACCCTATCGATCACCTGATTCTTTTGTTTATTCACCAAAAAAGAGAGAATTCGCGACCTTTCATTTCGGGAATTCTATCGAGTCCGGCAGTGCGCCGTTTTGGGCAAGCACTTCCCTGAGCTGGACTGAAGCCTGCATCTGCGATTTGATCTCTGACGAGATGGTGATCCCGCATTCCTTTGAAGCAGGATCATCGGGAATGCAGCTGCACAGGTCACCGGCAAGCCCCAGGTCGAATACGTACTTGATGATGTGGTTCTGGACAAACGTAAGTTCCGCCATCATCTGCAGGTCAGGGGTTCTTGTCCCGGCAAAGGTAAACCGGATCACATCTTCGAGAGGATGGGGGAACCCTTCCACCGATAATTTGATGAAGCATTCCACTTCAAAACGCTCGTTCTCGGTCCTTTTTACTGCCGAGTGCTCGATACTCATCATGAGGACACGGTCGGCAGGGATCAGGTGGATGTGATGATCCTTGTCGAGCATCGCTATGCTGGTTACTGGCAAAATCTTTCACCCCTGCTTTTATCTTCTGCTGCAGGGAATAAAGCGCTTGTGCTTGGATTTTTTAGGAACCGTGCTCAGCCACCAACATTTTAAATTTCCCGTGCCCCGGTGTACATTATGAGGCCAAGGCTCGTCCCGTGTGCGGCACTGATGGTGCTGATCCTCGTTTCTGTCGTGTCAACCGGGTGCACCTCCACCCTGTTCGGGCCGGCGCCGCAGTACCACCAGCAGCCGGCAGCGACACCGGCGGTCGCGGTCCAGACCACTCCACCTGCAATATCAGATCTTGCACTCACTCTTTCCGACCTTCGCGGGGATTACCTTCTCAGGGACCGGTCCGTTGTTGCGTATGAGCAGGTGGGACCAGTCTTCCGCGAACTTTCCTGGCAGGAGGGGTACGAGGTATCGTTCTACCGCATGGATCGGGCAAAAGGGGACAATACGCTCGTCCGCCAGATGATCAGCGTCTTTCCCGCGGATCGGGTCGATACGGTATACAAAGTAGAAGAGGAATCCATGTTTGCCCAGCCGGACGGAACCACGCGCTATGAGGTGCCGTTTCCGATCACCGGGGACGAAAGTATCGCCTTCCGGGAGAACGACATACGTGCGCCTGAACAGAATGTCACGTATACGCTCCTCTTTGCCAAAAATAACGTGTACGAAACGATCACGATGAGCGGGACTACAACAGACTACGAAACACTCAAGGATCTCGCCCTGAAAGCGGCCGGCAGGATACCGTGATGCCGGCCCACGAGGATGACGTTTTTTGCGTTCCGGAAGAATAGTACCTGGGAGGAACCATCCGATGGTCTTTACCTGCCGGCAGTGCGGTTCGTGCTGCATGTACCTTGGCGATTATATCGTGATCGAGCGCCAGACCGGCCCGTTCACGTTCGAGTGCTGCTCGGTCTCCACGGGTACAACGTTCACGGCAGAGGTCGACATGGACAAGCGCCACCTCTTCCCGGATACCACGTTCACGGAACGCTACCCGTCTGCCTGCCGGTTCCTCCGCCCGGACGGGGACCTGGTCCGCTGCACGATCCACCGGGACAGCCCGGCGCAGTGCAAGTTCTACCGGTGTACGGTCATGCGGGTGACCGACCCGTCGGGCACACCTGTCGGTACCGTGACCGGGACCCTCGCCCTCCATTCCGATAACCCGGCACTCAGGGAGGTATGGACGGAGGTGGAACGGCTCCGCCCTGGCCCGGATGCTGACGCCGAACCCTGGATCGCGGCGTTCCTGCAGGAGAGAGGCTACCGGGTGGACTGACACCGGCGGGATTCTGAAAGACGGGCCCGGGAAAGGCTGGTCGGGTTCCCGCACTATATCCCGAGGTAGGCCTTCTGGATATGGTTCTCGCGTAAGAGTTCCTTTGCCCCGCCGGAGAGGACAATTCTCCCGTTCTCAAGAACATACCCCCGCTGGCACATGTCCAGCGCGTTCCGCACGTTCTGCTCGAGGAGGAGGATGGTCATCCCTTCCCGCCCGAGCTGCTCCAGCGCCCGGAAGACCTGCCCGGTGATGAGCGGCGAGAGGCCGGTGGAGGGTTCGTCAAGGATCAGAAGCCGGGGCCCGGACATGAGTGCACGGCCGATGACCAGCATCTGCTGCTCTCCCCCGCTCAGGGTACCGGCCTTCTGCTGTTCACGCTCCCTGAGAATGGGAAAGAGCCCGTATACCTTACGCAGGAAAAGCTCCCTCCCGCTTTTTCCTGAAGCACCGAGGAGAAGGTTCTCGAGAACGGGCATTTTCGGGAAGATCTCCCGCTTCTCAGGCACGAGCGCTATCCCCTTATGGAAGATCTCATATGGCGCAAGCCCGAGGATCTCTTCGCCGAGGAACCGGACCGAACCCGAGGCATTCCGGTTCAGCCCGGCGATCGTCTCCACGGTCGTTGTCTTGCCTGCCCCGTTCGGGCCGATGAGCGTCACCATCTCCTTTTCTCCGACGCGAAAGTCCATATCCCAGACGACATGGAGGTTGCCATGAAAGACGTTGAGGCCCGATATTTCCAGCAACGCCATACCACCTCTCAGAAAATTTCCATGTCGCCGAGGTAGGTATCGATGACCTGACGGTTGTTCACTACTTCATAGGGTTTCCCCTCGGCAATCTTCTCCCCGTGATCCAGCACGACAATCCGGTCGGATACCCCCATGATGACGCTCATGATGTGCTCGATGATCAGGACGGAAGTCCCCTGGTCACGGATCTTTTTAATCAGGGCCACCGCTTCGCTGCTCTCCCGTGGGTTCAGCCCGGTGATGAGCTCATCAAGGAGGAGGAGGCGGGGTTTTGAGGCAAGCGCCCGGGCAAGCTGCACCCGTTTGAGCTCGATGACGTTCAGGTTCCGGTTCGGCGTATCAAATTTTTCCTCCGTCAGGCCCACGTACCCGAGTACCCTGGCCGCCTCACCTGCTGCCTCTTTCATCCCCGGCGAATGGCTGTTGCCGAAGAGCACCCCGATCATGACACACTCCCGGGCCGAAAGGTTCGGGAAGGATTCCGCGATTTGGAACGTCTTTGCAATTCCTTTCCTGCAGATCCGGTCGGCCTTGAGGGCAGTGATATCCTCACCACAAAAAGTCACCTTACCTGAGGTCGGGGGAGTGATGCCGGAGATGATATTCAGGAGTGTCGTCTTACCGGCACCGTTCGGGCCGACCAGCCCCACGATCTCGCCCTCCCTGACGGTCAGGTCCACACCGCTGACTGCGCAGAGCCCGCCTATCTTCTTTGTCACTCTCGTCAGGTTGAGCGTGGTAACCCCCCGTGCTAAATACTGACATGCATTAGGTTGCCGGACATGATATTAATAGATACAGGATTTGCCCACGGCAGTCCTGCCTTCGGGAGGGGGAAACGCCGGGCCCGTGAACCACCACCCGCGTGGCTGACAGGTCAGGGAGAAAAGACAACGATTATATTATTTGACCCCGGACGTTCACTATGCCGTGCTATGGCATAGCAGGGGAATATCCATGAACCAGCACATGAAATATGCAGTTCTTCTTATTGCATTCGTCACTATTGGTGCCCTTATTGCAGGGTGCACCCAGCAGGCTACCCCGCAGGCGCAGTCGCAGCAGAACGCGGTCAGGATAGGGGTCATCGCGTCGCTGACCGGGCCTGCCAGCAACGTGGGGACGGGAATGTGGCAGTCCGCACAGCTCGCTGCGGGCGAGATCAACGCCAAAGGAGGCATCGCGATGGGCCCGTCCGGCACGAAAGTTCCGATCCAGCTCATCGTCGGCGATGACGAGTCCACCATGGCGGGTGGCCAGACTGCGGTAACCAAACTGATCACCGATGACAAGGTAGACCTCCTCGTCGGGGGATACTCAAGCGGGGTGACATCTGCCTATGAGCAGACCGTCGCGGAGTACAAAGTACCGTTCATTGTCACCGGGGCATCGAGCCCGATCATCACCCACCGTACCGACATCGATACGAGTTACATCTTCCACTTCTGTCCGACCACTGACGATTATGGCCAGTACACCACCACGTTCGTCGACCAGGTGATCCGTCCGGCAGTCAACCAGAACGGGTCCTTCCCGGCAAGCCGCCCGTTCCGGCTCGCCCTGCTCTACCAGGACACCGCATTCGGCAAAGGCGTCCAGGCTGCAGTGAACAACACCATCACGAATAACAACCTGAACATCGTCCTTGTATCCCAGCAGAGCTTCAAGATGGGCGAGAGTGATTTCAGGACGCAGCTGACCGCGATCAAGGCAGCGAACCCTGACGCGGTCTACCTCGCAGCATTCCCGAACGAGGGCGCCCCGGCCATCACGCAGGCACGGAGGGATATCGGGCTGAACACGATATTCCTGTCAGTCGAGAACAATGACAACGCCCAGTTCTACAAGGACCTCGGGCAGTATGGCGAAGGTTCCATCATCGAGAGCAGATTCTCACCGTACACGGCGCCGGTCGGTGCGGTTACTGCCGCCCAGAGTGCGTTCAAGACCAGCTACAATGCAACGTTCGGTACGTACCCGGACATGATGGGCGCATCCACCTACGAAGGGGTCTACATCGCGGCAAATGCGGTCGGGAACGCGGGATCGACCGACAAGGCATCGGTCCGACAGGCACTTGTCAACCTCGCGATGCCCCAGGTCATTGAGGCGATGAAGAACCAGACGATCTCCTTTACCAGCGACTTCCGCGAGGCGAAGTTCGACCTGTGGATGGAGCAGCTGAAGTACGATCCCACGATCGGTGAGACCAGGCCGGCCATCGTCTGGCCGGACAACCTGAAAGTGACCGGTTTTGTGCTTCCCTCCTGGTATACGCCGGGAAGCCCATGATCCATCCCACCTCTTTTTATTGCAGGCCGGCAGAAAGGTGATCAACAGGATTATGGCCGACCTCGGGATTCTGCTCCAGATCCTTTTCTGGGGGATATATGCAGGGTGCATCTACATCCTGCTCGCAACGGGACTGAACCTGATCTTCGGTGTCATGAAGATCGTCAATTTCGCGCACGGGGAGTTCCTCATGATCGGCGCATATATCACGGCGACCGTCTTCTTCGCGACCGGGTTCAATCCCTATGCCATCATCGTTGTGTCCATGCTTGCTCTCATGGTCATCGGTGCCCTCGTGGAGCGGCTCTGCTTCCGTCCCATCCTTGGCACGAGCAAGCTCAATGAGATCTTCCTCTCCATCGGCCTGATCTACGTCTTCCAGAACAGCGTTGCCATGATCTGGGGCGACCAGTGGCAGAGCATCAGGAGCCCGTACCAGGGTATCTCTGTCCCGTTGGGATCGCTCAATGTCCCCGTCGACTACCTCATCATCATGATTGTGACCGCCGTGATCATCTGCGGGCTCTACCTCTTTTTGAGAAAGACCGAGACCGGCCGCCAGATGCGTGCCACCAGCCAGAACCGGAAAGGGGCGATGCTTGTCGGGATCAATGTCGAGCGGATGGACATCCTGAGCTTTTCCATCGGGTGCGCCCTTGCGGCAGCGGCAGGAACGCTCTGGGTGGTGAGCGGGCAGGTCTTCAACCCGTACATGGGCTCCATCCCCGCGGTCAAGGCGTTCGCCATCATCATCCTTGGCGGCCTTGGGAGCATTCCCGGCGCAATTGTTGGTGGCCTTCTCTATGGCATTGCCGAGAACGGCGCCGCGTATTTCCTTGGCGGCGTATGGAAGGACGCGATCTCCTTTATTATCCTGATTATTGTGCTGATCGTGAAACCGACAGGGCTTTTCGGCGAGTCCGGGGAATGACGGGATGAATATCAGCCGTGATCGTCTGGACCGTTACACTCCTCTTTTCATTATCGCGATAGCGGCAGCCGTTCCTTTCCTGTCCGGTGACCTCTACCTCCTCAACCTCCTCACCCTCATGCTCATCTTCATCATCTTCTCCTCTGCCTGGAACCTCCTCGCCTATTCCGGGCAGGGCTCGCTGGGTCATGCGGCGTTCTTCGGGATCGGGGCGTACGCCTCGACCCTGATCGCAATAAAAAGCGGCATCCCGCCGGTCATCTCGATCTTTTTTGGCGCAGCCGTAGCCGCAGTCATCGGGGTCCTCATCGGGCTCACCTGTTTCCGCCTGCGGGAATGGTTCCTTGCCATGGTCACCTTCGGCTTCGCCATCATCGTCCAGACGATCACGGTCAGCCTCCTCGCCCCGCTCAGCGGCGGCTGGGACGGCATGGCCTCTCCGCGGCTGGTTAGTCCCACGATACCGGGATACCAGCTGATCGAATATTACACCATCCTCCTCATCACGATCGGCAGTATCCTTGCTATCCATCTCATCCTGCGGTCCCGGATCGGCCTTGCCTTCTCCGCAATCCGGGAGAACGAGACCGAGGCACGGGCGGCGGGGGTAGACCCCGTACGGATCCGGCTCCTTGCCTTTGCCATCAGCGCCTATATCGCAGGGGTTGCCGGGGCACTCGAGATCCACTACATCGGATATATAACACCGGAGATATTCGGGGTCGACATCTCGTTCTGGCCGGTAACCTACGTGATCTTCGGGGGCCTCGGGACACTTGCCGGGCCGGTGATCGGTACGGTGGTCCTCATGTCAACATGGGAAGGGCTCAAGCTTGGCGGGTTCACCTTCGGGCGCTACATCATTGTCGGCGTCCTGCTGATCCTCGTTATCATCTTCCTGCCGCGGGGCCTGGTCTCCTTCCCGGCCGAGCTCCGGCGATACTGGTCGGCCCGGAAGGAGAAACGGGGTGCTTTGCGGAAAGCAGAAAAAGCAGACTGACCTGTTCATACCGGTGGAGACGGGAGGGCTGAAAACAGCCGGCTTTCCCGGCCTGATCCGGACCACCTTTTTTATTGCCTCTTACCCCCATCTCTCTGCTGGAGTGAGACGTATGGGCGGAAGCGTTGTATTTTCAACCGTAACGATCAGCAAACCCGGGGACGTGAACGTCGTCCTCGGCCAGTCGCATTTCATCAAGACGGTCGAAGACATCTACGAAGTGGTTGCAGGATCGGTGCCGGGGGCGAAGTTCGGGCTTGCCTTCTGCGAGTCTTCGGGCGACTGCCTGATCCGGATCGAGGGCAATGACGAGGAACTCAATAACCTGGCCCGGGACAATGCCCGGGCGATCGGCGCAGGGCACTCGTTCATCCTCTTCCTGAAGGACTGCTACCCGATCAACGTCCTGAACGCTATCAAGAATATCCAGGAAGTCTGTGCCATCTACTGTGCGACTGCAAACCCTGCCGAAGTCGTTATCGCCGAGTCGGCTCAGGGAAGGGGTATCATGGGCGTCATCGACGGGGAGAAGCCGAAAGGCGTCGAGGGGCCGGATGGGGTCGCATGGCGCACGGCCCTCCTCAGGAAGTTCGGGTACAAACGGTGACAGGTCCGGGACAGGCCCCTGCCATATCGGTTCAGTACGGATCAGTACCCGAGGGGCTCGCCGATGAGGACGACGGTCACCCGTCCGGGCACCTTCTCCTGGACAAGGAGAACGCATTTCCCGATCATGCTCGGCGTGCCGTAGGCATGAAGGGCCCGGCGGTTCTCGAGAGGATAGACATATTCCCGGACCCTCCGTATGGCATCGTCAACGGTCGGGACGATCTTGTTGATCCCGGTCACGATGATGACGTGCCCGGCAGCGAACGGCCATGCCCCGACCCGGCTCCCGCTCGCGTCGCAGCCGAAGATCTCGCCGGTCTCCGTGATCGCGCTGGCACTCGATACAAAGTAGTCGGCGGTAACGGATCTCCTCCGCAACTCCGCCCGTTTCGCATCATCGTTTTCCGCCGTAATAACCGTGTGCAGGTCTTTCCAGCCGCATTTTTTTCCCGCGATCAGATCCTCAAACCCGATCTCGATGAGCGTGGTCGATGACCCGGTCATCACTTCAGCTCCCCGGGGGACCATCGTCTCCAGTTCAGCCAGCGCCTTGTCACCGTCTTCCACCGGGGTCACGGTGAACCCGTGTCCCTGCAGGGCCTTGATCGCCCGCGCTACTGCGTCAGGCGACGGGAGACGGTTCCATTTTCCGGGGTCAACGCCGGCTTCAGGTATGAGGTTCGCAGCGCTGAACGGTGTTATCCTGCCCATATCTCGCCGGTTGCCGGGTAGCACACGCAATCATATAAACCTGCGCCAGCCGGCAGATTTCTGTGGAAAACGAGGGGACGGCAACCTGGCGTCATGCAGTTTCAGGATTCCCTGAAATTCGCTTATTGCCCTGCCGTTTCCAGCCGGTACGTCCCTCTGGGCACAACCAGCTCAAACCGGGCCCCTTTGCCCGGCTCACCGCGCTCGCGGATGGTTATACCGGTGATACTGAGAATCTCCCGGACAAGGTAGAGGCCCAGACCGGTATGTTTCCCTACGCCCCGCTCGAACAGGTGCATCTTGATCTCAGGCGGGATCCCGGTACCGTTGTCTTCAACCACGATGATCAGTCCCTCGTCCGTTTCCCGGGATGAGATACGGATCGTGGACAGTCCTTCCTGACCGTGCTTGACCGCGTTGTCGATCAGGTTGTAAAATACCTTCTCAAGAAGGGGATCGGCGTACACTTCAAGGCCTTCGCAGTCCATCTGGACCTTCACATTCCGGAGCGGGAGCGCCCCCGAGGCCATTCTGACGCTCGCGGACACATCCTGCCAGGCCGGCGCGTTGAGCCCCATGTTCTGGTAATCCCTCGTGAACGCTATCTGGTTCCTGATGGTCCTGGCCGCTTTCAGTTCTTTCTGCACGAACTCGGTGAGCCGTGCTTTATCGTCGATAAAGCTCCCCGACAATTCAAGGAAACCGATGAGCACGGTGAGCTGGTTGAGGATATCGTGGCGGGTGATGCTGTACAAAAGGTTGAGTTTCCGGTTGGCCTGCGACAAGGCCTCCTCGGCCCGCTTCCGCTCGGTGACATCGGACAGGAAGACGAGGACTGCCGGCCGGTCTTCCCAGGTTATCAGGCTGACATTGATCTCCATCCAGCGGACTGCCCCGTTCTTGGCAATTATCCGGAAGATGTAGTTGTGTTCCAGCTTTTCTCCGGCTAGACGCCTGCGGTGCTGGTCCTGGAGCGTCGCACGGTCATCCGGGTGGACGAACTCGAGGAAGGGTTTTGCGGCAAGTTCTTCCGGGGTATACTGGCTCATCTCCTCGGCCCTCCCGTTGGTGAAACATATCCTGTCGTCCTGGATAACGAAGATGGCCTCGTTCGCGTGGTCCACCAGCGTCCGGTACCGCTCTTCGCTCTCTTCCGCTTTCCGGCGGCTTTCACCGAGGGCCTCGTTATTGGCCCGGAGCTCCTCCTCCATGCCGCTCAGGTGCTCGTTCGCCGCGTTCAGCTCCGCGTTCTTCTGGACGAGGTCGAGTTCTGCCTTCTTCCGCCGGGTGATGTCATCGCAGACGACAAGGATGCTGGTCTTCCCGTCCGGGCCGTTCACCGCCCTGACGTATTCCTCCACCCAGATGACACTCCCGTCTTTTTTGACCTTCCGGAACTGCCAGTTGAAGATCTGGCCGGTCGACTGCAGGCATTTCTTCAGCTGCTCAGTTACGGCAGGACGATCTTCCGGGTAAAAGACGTTGAGGACCGGCTTGCCTTTCAGTTCCTCAACCTTATAGCCCAGCTGGTGTGCACCAAACCCGTTGACCGAGGTCACGGTTCCCTCCGGGTCCAGCGTGAAGAACATGGCGGGAGTGTCACGGTACAGGGTCCGGTACCTCTCCTCGCTCTCCCGCAACGCCCCCTCGTCCTGCACGCGCCCGGTGATGTCCCGAAGGGAGAGGAGCATGGCACTTGCGCCTTTGTAGGTAAGTTTTTTGCCAATGCACTCTATCCACCGCTCGTTCCTCTTCGTGGTGACGATGCGGTAGTCCACGAGATAACTGTCAGTCCCCGCGGCTACCTGCATGAAATCGCGGATGGCGTTCAGCCGCATCTCCGGGGCTACGAAATCAAGGATATTGATCCTCATGGCAGGATCAAAATCGGGAAGCTCGACGATCTCAATAGCCCTCCGGTTTGCAAAGAGGACTACCCCCAGGAAATCGACGATGATGATCCCATCGTTGGACAGTTCCACCATGGCACGGAAGGTCTCCCCGCTTTCCCTCAGCGTCTGCTCTTTCGCACTGAGGTCGTCGTAGTTCTTCCGGAGTTCTTCCTCGGTAGATGTGAGCTCTTCGTACGCGGCATGGAGGTCCTCGCTCCGCCGGACCAGCGCCTCTTCGGTCTCCTTGAGATCGGTGATATCCCGCCCTACCGACAGGTATTCGGTGACCCGCCCGTCTTCCCCGGACAGTGCCCGGTTGGACCACTGCTGCCAGCGGACCTGCCCGTCGGGCATGACAATGCGGTACGTCACCGTGTCTACCGGGTGTTCCAGGTTCAGCGATGCAAAATGCTTCCGGACGAGTGTCCTGTCATCGTCGTGAATTTCAGGGGCGAATTTTTTGCCGATGATCTCTTCGTGCTGCCTGCCGAAATACCGGCAGTAGGCATCGTTGACAAAGAGATGCGTACCGTCCGGGAGGACCCGCGAGATGAATTCGGTCTGGTCCTCGACCACGCTCCGGTACCGGGCTTCACTCTCCTTCAGGGCCGCTTCCGCCCGTTTGCGGTCGGTGATATCCTTGAAGATCCCCCGGGTATACTGGGGCTTTCCGTCTGCCATCCTGCAGCCCGCGATGCCTTCGACACAGACTTTTCTCCCGTCGCGGGTCTGGAATACTGCGTCCACAATCCCGACATTTTCCCCGGCGATCACCCGCCTGAACATCTCCCGGCAGTGATCCAGGCTGTCCTTGTGGATGATATCAAATATCCGGAGGTTGGGGAGGTCCTGTTCCGAGTACCCGAGAGTGTCCAGCCATTTCTTGTTCACATAGAGGAAGCGGCCGTCCGGAGCAACGCTCTGGATCAGGTCATTGGCATTCTGGAGGTCATGAAACCGCTCCTCCTGCTCGGCCAGGGCTGCCTGTGCCTCCCGCATCAGGACAGACTTCCGGATCACGTGCGTGAGCTCGGCGAACATGACTTTCGTGTCGCCGCCTTTCTGGAGGTAAAAGTCGGCCCCGCAATTCAGGGCCTCGATCACGACCTCCTCGCGGCTCCGCCCGGTCAGCATGATGAACGGGATGAGGTTGCCGCCGGTCCTGATGATCTTTAAGAATTCGGTGCCGTTCATCTCCGGCATCTGGTAATCGGAGATGACGGCATCATAGGTTTTCCTGCCCAGGGCCACGAGCGCCTCGCGGGCCGAAGCGGCTGTGTCGACGCTGAACCCACCGCCCTGCTCAAGGAAGAGCTTGCCGATCTCGAGAAGGTCGGGTTCATCGTCTACATACAGGACCAGCAATGAGCATCACACGTATAGACACCTTTCAACCGGTTCTTTAAATAATTATATATTTGATATACTCACGCCCATGGAGACCCCGGGAAATATCCCCCGGTTTTCTGGGAACTCGTGGGGGCTCCTGGAGCCTCTTTAATCCATGGTTACTTCATCTCATACAACAAATAATACTCTGGTGATCTGTTCTCGACCATCAGAGACTATTCGTATCTTCATTATCACCAGGACACCGTATGAAAGAAGTCACTATGAAAGCAATTTCCTTTGAAACTCCTGAAGTTTTTGTGCCAACTCCCACACATCTTGACATCCTCCGGGCCGTAGCAGACAAACAGAGCTGCCACATCAACCAGGTTGTCCAGAAGCTGTATCCCGGCCACAGCGAGAGCAGTGTCCGGTCCGGCGTCAGGGTCCTCCTCTCCAAGCGATATCTTGACGGGGGAAAATCCAGCAGCGAGATCGTGCTCCGGCTCACGTCCCGGGGACGCCTCCTGATCCTGCCGTCACCGGCCAGCTGATATCTTTTTTCATTCTTCACCTGCCTGACAGGAGCGGAGCATTTGAAGATTTCTGTACTTCGTTCCGGGTCTGCACCGATACTGGCAGAGCGATGGCACTGATTCCAGATCCATACAGGGGATCACTCGTTTTGGAGGATCGCGTACAACGAGAATGTTTATTCCAAAAACTATTCAGAAAAATCATGTTACGCCCAGGTCGGAATTCGAATCCGAGTCGATTGCGTGACAGGCAATCATGATAGGCCGCTACACTACCTGGGCATTTGTACAGTAATCCCGCCTCCCAGATTCGAACCGGGGACATCGCGGTAGCCGCGCAGTTGCCTGAATCGGCAAACCATACTACAGCCGCGCACTCTACCAGGCTGAGTTAAGGCGGGGCACTGCGCTACTAATGTTAGGCAAGTTTGCTATTAAACATATCGTAATACCCATGGATTCCCTGCCGTAAAAACCGCCGATTTGAGAGTGGTGCAGAGATTGTTTATATAATCCGCACACCTATGTTGTTCTGTATGACTGCTCGCAAGGATGTTGCGGGGGATCGTCTTCTTCACCGATAGCTCGGTGCAGGAAGATGTGACTGTTTTTGATACTACGCTCCGGGACGGAGAACAAACCCCGGGGATTGCATTCACTTTTGAACAGAAACTTGAGATCGCACGCCAGCTCTCCGATATCGGCGTCCATGCAATCGAGGCAGGGTTCCCTGCGTCCTCGAAGGCCGAGAAGGAGACGGTGGCCGCCATCAAGAAGCTCGGTCTTGAGTCAGTGATCTGCGGGCTTGCCCGCTCCACAAAAGCTGACGTGGACGCCTGTCTCGACTGCGATGTCGACCTGGTTCACGTCTTCATCCCGACCTCGGATATCCAGCGGGAGAACACCATCAACAAGAGCCGGAAGGAAGTGCTCGGGATCACGGCCGAGATCATCGGCCATGTCCGGAAGCACTCCGATCTCTGCATGTTCTCCGCCATGGACGCAACGCGGACGGACTGGGACTATCTCATCGAGGTCTTCCAGACCGCCGCCGATGCCGGGGCCACGATCATCAACGTGCCGGACACGGTCGGGGTCATCTCGCCGTCGGCGATGAAGACCCTGATCACACGCATCAATAAAGAGGTAAAGTGCCCGATCGACGTCCACTGCCACAACGACTTCGGCCTCGCGGTCGCCAATACGATCGCGGCAGTCGAGGCCGGCGCCTCGCAGGTGCAGGTGACCGTGAACGGGCTCGGGGAGCGGGCCGGCAACGCCGACCTCGCCCAGACCGTGATGATCATGGAGTCGATGTACCGGATCAGGACCGGTATCAAGAAGGAGCGGCTCGTCGAGACCTCGCGCCTCGTCTCCCGGTTCTCCGGTATCGGCATCCCGCCGATCCAGCCGGTCGTGGGCGAGAACGTCTTCTCGCACGAGAGCGGCATCCACTCGCACGGGGTCATCAAGAACTCGGCCACGTTCGAACCTGGCATCATGACCCCGGAGATGGTGGGCCACCGGCGCAGGCTCACGCTCGGGAAGCACGTGGGCCGGCACGCGGTCCATCAGATGCTCGCCGACGTCCATATCGATCCGGATGGCCCCCAGCTGGACGCGATTGTCGAGAAGGTCAAGGCCGTAGCGAACAAGGGCAAGAGGGTGACCGATGCAGACCTCTACGAGATCGCCGAGAGCATCATGGGCATCGAGCTGAATAACAAGACCCTCGATCTGCAGGACATCGCCATCATGACCGGCAACCACGCCATCCCGACCGCAAGCGTGCGGGCGATGGTGAATGGCAGGGAGCACGTCTTCTCCTCGGTGGGGAACGGACCCGTGGATGCAGCGCTGAACGCAATCCTCGGGATCACGCCCTCAAAACTCGCCCTCAAGGAGTTCAACATCGAGGCGATCTCGGGCGGTTCCGACGCGATCTGCCACGTCACCATCGCGGTCGAGGACGAGCACGGGAAGATCTTCGATGCCAGCGGGAGCGGGGACGATATCGTCCTCTCCTCGGTCGAGGCGCTCGTCAACGCGATCAACCTGATCAACCGGGTGTAAAAGCCCGGAAGATCTCACCCTGTTTTTAATTTCGTGTTCCGGATCGTCACGAGGGTATGGAAGGCCGCATCGAACCCGTAGAGCGAAGCCCGTACCTCAAGTTTCCCGATGACCTCATCGGTGGAGGCAAGATAACGCTTCGTGAAGCCCCCGTTGCGGTCCGCCGAATCGAGAAGGTTGTCGATCCGGTCGCAGAGCTTGACGAGGGTCGCTTCCGGGGGTGCGTCAAGGATCCGGTCAAGGCTGTCGGAGAGCCGGGCCGCCTTGCCGGAGATGGTGTTCTTCTTGGTCATGGCATCGACAATCGCGGCAATGTCCTGCCGGTCATCGGACGGGAGCGAGAGGTTCTCTACCATCTCGTCTGTTTTGAGGATCCACTCCGGGGTGCAGTCTTCGTACACGTCATGGAGCCAGGCCGCGATGATGGCAACGTGGGATCCATTGAACATGCCGACAAGCCCGGCAACCCGGGCAGGGTGGGTGATATAGGGAGTCCGCCGGTCCTTGCGCAGCTGCCCCTTGTGTGCCTGGGAAGCGTGATCTGCTGCAGTCTTGATGATCAGGAGGCGGTTCGCCGGGTCCTGGTCCATGAACCCCGGGCAGGCAGGCATAATTATTGATCTGATGCCGGAGACGTAATGGTTTTTTGGTTTTATGTCCGGATGGAGGTTGCTGAAGGCTTGTTGAGAAGAGAGTAAGCCTTGGTACCCGCAATCAAGGAAGTAAAAAAAATTTGGATTTGTGAGGTTCCCCCGCCTCAGGGCCGCTCCGCGGCACGGCGGGGCAAATTACCGGGTTTGGGATAGGCAGGTAATTGAGGCCGCCGCGGGGCGAGTCGAAAATTCTATAGAGAATTTTCTTCAGCCAGTCCTGACCATCTGGTCACGGCTGGCTCCCTTCGGGGACAGCCGCAGGCTGTGGAGAAGATATCAATCTTCGACTGGGGCGGCACCAATCATAACCGGGGGTATAGGGGTATCAACCCCCATCAGAATTCTTCAACGGTGAAGGCGATACCATTTGATGAACCCTTTGGGTTCTTCTCAAAGCCCACTCTTCACCTCGCGAACAGCAGTCACCACCACGAGCGTCTGCGATGAAAACAATGATCCTTACAAATTCAAAAAAAAGAGTTACGCCGCGGTCGGGGCACCCTTGCCCTCGATTGCGGCCTTGATCTGTGCCTGCAGCTGCTCGAACTTGCCCTGGAGCATCTTCTCCTGCTTCTCGAGGGACTTGATCCTCAGCTCGAGGGTCTCGACCTTCTCGGTGAGCTTGGCGTTGATGACCTCCTTCTTCTTCTGCATCATCACGGTTCCGACACTCATATACATGACCGCGTCTTCGGCAGCGTCGCTGATCTCTTCCTGCGCACGCTTTGCCTCGTGGACGGCCATCTCGTACTGGGCCTTCTGCTGGAGGACATTCTGGAGCTGCTGCTGGATCTGCTGGAGCATGCCGAGCTGGTTCTGGACTTTGGGGGACAGGTTGTTCATGATAATAATTCCTGTACATCTATCACTCCGGTGGATAAAAAGGGTTATTCCTCGCACCCGGGCAAAAAAGCGTCGTGACTGCTCCGGACATCCAGCCGTGACAGGACTGCCTTCACCTCCCGATCTCCTGCATCTCGTCGGCCACGCTGACAAGCCTGAGGTACATGTTGAGTGCAGCCCTGAGGGACGCAATGTCCTGCGCCCCGACCTCAATCACCAGCTCGTCCTCGCCTTCGAGACGGCAGCTGACCAGCGAGCGGGGGTTGACCTCATCAGCAAGTTCCGGTTCGAGCGAGCGGAAGATCCGTCCGGCATGTGCTGTCGTAAACCGGAAGATCGCTTCATGGTCGGCCACGGGATTCCCTCTCCGGAGTATTGGTAAAAAAGATGATATACGTATGTTTCCCGGGGACCGATGCCCGGGATCTGCGCGTTACCGGGCTTTCAATTCCTTGATCGCCGCACCGCGTTCCTTGAACAGGATCCGGTGCCCGCAGTAGGGGCACCGCACGTTGACGTCGATCTCAACTTTCTGCTTGCACCGTGCACACTTGTAGGTACTTGCCATGGGAGTATCCGGTTATTTTTTGATCTCTTCAACGGTCCGGTCGATCGCCCGCTGGGCGATCTTCATGGTCGGGGTCTGGGGCTGGTACGCGCCACCGGCAAACTTGTACCCGCACTTGCGGCATTCCCAGATACCGGTCCCCTTGCGCGCCACCGATTCCATGTCGCACTTCGGGCAGCGGTGGAGAGATCGCGAGATCTTTTCGATATCACATACGCGCTTGCGCACGAACCGGCCGTACCTGCAGCCAAACCGCCCTGCACTTCCGGTCACTTTTCCTTTTGCCTTATGAGTTGAGCTTGCCATGATGGATATCCACCGATCTGTCTTCTTTTATTTGTCCTCTGAATTAATATACTTGATTGAGGATTTTGACCTGCCCCTCGCCTTTGGAGAGTTTGTTGATGAGGTCGTAGAATTCGCCCTGGATGCCGGCCGGGATCCGGACCACGCAGACCCACGAGCCGTCCTTCTGCCACTCGTCCTTCTCCATGGTGGAAGCCGCGGCAATGTCCCCGTATGCCCTGGCGGCAAAATCGGGAGGGATCTTGATCGCGAGCCGGAGTTCCTCGAACCGGATCGGGAGGAGCGGGCGGAGGACCTTGACCGTCTCCTTGACCTGTTCGTCGAGGTGCTTGAAGGGATCGATATTGACCCGCGCCTCTTCCATGGCCATCTCTATCCGGGCCGGGGGGTGGGGGTGGCCGGTCTGGGGGTTGACCGCGTTCCGGGATATGAACGTGATGACCTGCCTGCGCTTCTCCTCGATCATCTGCTTCCGCTGCTCGGCAGTCAGGTGGATCTCGCCCTTCTCGATGATCCTCCGGGCGACCGTGTCGAAGTCCGTGGTATGAAAGACCTTGGTGAGCGACTCATCTGAGGCACGGGTCCCGCGCGAGGCGTTGCCGAAAACGTTGAGCGCTGCCACCACGTCCTCGATCTCGACCTTCTGGCCCTGCCTGACCAGCGCCGCCATGTGCGGGTCGACGAGGATCTCGAACCGTTCACCGAAACTCTCGAGCCGGGCTACGACAGAATGGTCGAGCGGGATCATGCGGGATCACTGCTTGAACTGCCCTACGTAGGTGGCAACTTCTTCCCTGCTCATCTTCCGGAAGACCGGCTTCTCGCGCCCGATCACGCCGATCTCGACCGTGTCGACATCGAACTTGCCTTCGGTCGCGGAGTGGAGGGCTTTTAACCCGAGGAGGATGACGTCCTTGGTCTCGGACTCGGGGTTGTATTCCTCCTCGAAGACCTTCATGGCTGCCGGGCGTCCGATGCCGATGCCCGTGGCCTTGTACTCCAAGAGGGTGCCCGAGGGGTCCGTCTCGAAGAGCCGGCACTCGCTGTCGCTGACGCCCGCGATGAGGAGGGCGGTGCCGTACGGGCGGATCCCGCCGTACTGGGTGAGGGTCTGCATGTGGTCGCAGAGTTTCTTACTGAGCGCCTCGACCTCGATAGGCTCGTCGTACGAGACCCGGTTGATCTGGCACTCGACCCGCGCCCGGTCCACGAGCGCACGGGCGTCGCCGACGAGGCCTGACGAGGCCACGCCGATGTGCTCGTCGATCTTGAAGATCTTCTCTATGGACGAGGGCTCGAGGAGCTTGGAGCTCACGCGCTTGTCCACGATCAGGACGACCCCGTCCTTTGCCTTGATGCCGACGGCGGTGGTCCCGCGCTTCACGGCCTCACGCGCATACTCCACCTGGTAGAGCCTGCCATCCGGCGAAAAAACCGTGATGGCCCTGTCATATCCCATCTGGTATTGTGGTTGCATTATGATTCCTCCAGATCTTCTCTTGTCAAGAACAATCGGTTTGTATTTTTAAATCCCTTTTCAATCACATCAACCTTCTGTACGGAGCAATACGCGATATCGAACTCGTTCCCGCCGAACCTGCACACCCTGGGCACGGTATCATCAGCAGGATTGACGGGGATGCTCCGTATCCGCTCGCGGAGGCTCTCGAGTGTACCGGAAGCCGCGATGATCCGGAGGGCGAGCTTCACGTCCCGGCACGAGGTGACCGTGGAGAGGGCGACTGCCAGTTCCCGCTCGGTCCCGCGCCGGCAGCGGACCATGGCGTACTGGCCTTCGGCGGCAACCACGGCCTGCTGGATGAGCGAGGCTGCGGCGTCCCCCCAGAGCGAGGTGATCGCATCGGAGATGGCGAGATAGAGCTCCTTCTGTTCGACCGGTGTCCCCGCGGGGTCGACACGTATAAGGAGGTACCGCCGCTTGTCGCGGAGGGTCGGGGGCCGTACTGCCATCAGACCACCTTCACGGCAGGGTCCGGGGCGGTGGTGACGGTACCGGCACCCGCAAGTGCCTGTTCGACATCGGAGGGCTCCATGCCGAGGAGAGAGCAGAGCCCGGAGATCTCCCGCACGGCACGCATCCCGAGGACCGAGCGGGCATGGGTAGAGACCGCCAGCGGGAACCCGAACCGGTTCTGCAGGACGAGGAGGTCGCGGTAGCGGACGAGGGCCCGTTGCCGTGCAATCCCGCGCCCTGCGATGAGCGGGGAGAGGTCGAGGTCGACAGCCACCCGGTTGTCGGCCGCCATCCTTGCGGCAACGTGGTCGAACGCGGTCCTGTCTGCCGCGTGGACGCCGCGGAGGATGTGGACCCCGCGGATGCCGATCACGGCGCGGTTGAACCCGTTGTCCCCGCACTGCACCGAGACTATAGTGCCGGAATCCTTTGCGCGTTTCACCCGGGAGATGATGTCCCGGACCGGGGTGTCCCGGATCACCATGCCTGAACAGATGGTCATCCCGTAGAGTTCGACAGCGGGCGTATCGATGGCAACGAGGCTGTCGAAACCGAGATCAGCCGCTTCGAGCGCCATCCGCCGCACCGAAGAGTCCCCGGAGGGAAACGGCCATACAGCTGCATCGGTGATCTTCATACAGGAGACTTCGCAAAAAAAGGATAAGATTATTTGCCCTGGTTCGCGTGGGAGCGGATGCTCGGGCGGGTCTTTTCGGTCCCCCTACCGCGGTAGAGCATACCGCGTCCCTTGAGACCGGCCGAGGTCTTGCCGCGCTCGGCACGCCCGCGGTGGGTCGGGTTTGCGAGCCACGCGAGGTTCTTGTCTGCCCGGATCGAGGGGTGGTGGCCATCGACAAGAATGACTTCGTAGTATTTCAGCTTCCCGTCCTGCCCGACCCAGTAGGAGTTGAGTACTTCCATGTTCGGGAACTTCTTTGACGCGCGCTCTTCTGCGATCCGCTGGATGGACTTGCCGGCCGTGAGCCGGTTCTTGCCCATCCGGGCCGATCGGCGTGCACGGACGTACCGGGACGCCCTGCGGCCGCCGCGGCGGACCTGGACACGGGCGACGGCGATGCCCTGCTTGGCCTTGTAGCCGAGCGAGCGGGCTCGGTCGATGCGGGTTGGGCGCTCGATCCTGACTACGCTCCCCTCGCGGCGCCATGTCTGCATGCGGTTCCAGAGGAGTTCTGCGACCTCTGACTTTTCAGGTCTCTTCCATGCCTCCCTGACAAAGGCGTACATCGATTTTACCATGGTGATCACCTAAGGTTCGGCTCCATCAAAGAGCTACATTCCTTTCAACGGGACGCATCCCGTATGCCTGTATACATAGGACGGAAGGGGTATTAAAGGGTTCAGGCGCTGGTGGCTTTACACCTAAAGTCTTCTTTTGACCATACTTTAGGTGCAGACTCGGGACATTAGGTGCAAATATCAATCAGAACTGCTTCGTATCATGGACATTCTCTGGTGTTATAACAGGTAAAACATTTCCGATATCTTCAGTTTTAATTCTAAACAAGTGTGCAGAGATAACCATAAGTATAATCGACTTTATTATAGACGATAAATCTTTTAGATATGCTTTTTAAATTTGTTTCGTCATGATCATATATGTATGAAAAACATCCGGTTTTCGAGCCCCCGGATGATGAAAACATAAAAATATGGAGATATTTGGATATCCCTAAATTTCTTTGGTTAATTGAGAAAAAATCTCTATATTTTTCACGATGTGATTTGCTTGGTGATCCATTTGAAGGATCGTTACCATCTTCTTCAAATCAGGTAATTTTTAAAGCATATGATAAAAAAGAATACGCAAAATTATTCAAAATCGATGAAAAAGATGTCCCAGAGCCGCCCTCCTCTCAAATTCTATGGAGGAATGATTGTTACATCTGTAGTTTTCATATGAACGAACACGAATCAGCGGCGTTATGGTCTATATATGCGAGAGCCAAACAAGGTGTAGCAATACAAACAACATTCAAAAAATTAGTGGATTCGCTTAAAAGTTATAAAATTAGTCCCGTTTTCATCGGAAAAATGAAATATATCGATTATACGAGAGAAACCATTGATCTTTCTAATTCATTTTTGCCAATTTTATATAAGAGGAAAAGTTTTGAGCATGAAAGAGAACTACGAGCAGTGTCAATGCCCATTGATGAATTATATGTCCCAGTATCCCCTGAGCGTAAAGAAAGAAAACCAAACCCGCCAGAGGGAGTGAGTATTCCTATAGATGTTGATTGTTTTATAGAGCGTATTTACTTAGCACCAACAACAAAATCATGGATTAAAGAGTTATTAGAGGCCATTATAAAGAAAAATGGAATTGAAAAACCATTAGAGCAATCTGGTTTAGATGCCACTCCAATTTTCTAAATTATACATTTTTAGTTAATTCGAATGCACGTGTTATTCCATTACTATGTAACCGATTACTTTAGGTGCAGAGTAGGGTTTAGGTGCAAAGCCAGGCAATGATGAGGTTGAATCAATTTGTAGAAACGATTGAACTGATCAGGTTCGCTCCATAATCATAAAAAAATCATTCAGTTACGAGAGCTCCCCGCCTCAGGGCCTCTCCGAGGCACGGCGGGGCAAATTACCTGTTCAGTTTTTTACGAAACGGGTAATTGATCCGCCGCGGGGGCGCCCCGCCGGGGGCGGTGGTGTTCATCACAATCGGGGTTATGGGGGTATCAACCCCTATCATAATCAAAAATGTCGGTAATTTACTTCCCCTTCCTCTTCTCCACCACCCGGATATCAGTTATACGGGTGATAGGATACTGGCCCTGGGAGTCCTTCTCCGCCGACTTCACCATATCCCACACGGTCAGCAGAGCAACCGACACCCCTGTCAAAGCCTCCATCTCGACACCGGTCTTCCCGGTGGACCTGACCCGAACCATGGCCTCGATGAAGCCGTCGCCTTCCGTGAAGTCCACCTCGATCGCGCTGATGGGGATCGCGTGGCACATCGGGATGATGTTCGCGGTGTTCTTGACAGCGAGGGTGGCAGCGACCCGCGCCGTAGAGAGGACGTTGCCTTTCACGACCGTCCCTTCGCGGATCGCGGCGAGGGTCTCAGGTTTCAGGAAGATCTTCCCTGCTGCGACCGCCTCGCGGGCAACATCGCCCTTGCTGCTGATATCCACCATCTGTGCACGGTCGTTTCTAATATGGGTAAATTCTGCCATTCAGGTACCTTTCCCGAAGAGTTCCCGCGGAATCTTCTCCACGATGTCCGAGGCGATGAGCCCGCCGCCGCGTTCGGCTGCGACTGCCTCGCCGGCCCGCCCGTTGACATAGGCCGCGATGCACGCGGCCTCGAACGCCGGGAGATTGCAGAGGAGCGCCCCGCAGATCCCGGCAAGCACGTCACCCGTCCCCCCGACCGTCATCGATGGGTCGCCGGTGCGGTTGAACCGTACCCGGCTCCCGTCCGTGATGATGTCGATATGCCCCTTGAGGAGGACGGTCCCGCGGATGCCCGAGCCTCTCGCGGCATGGGCGCGGCCTGGCGTATCGTCAGGCAGTCGGGTCCCGGTGATCCGCTGGAACTCGCCGGCATGCGGGGTGTAGATGGTCTCCCCCTGCGCAGCCGGCAGCGGGAGGCGGAGGGCGTCGGCATCGAAGACCGCCTTCTTGCAGCTCGGCGCGATCACCTGGACCACTTCGTGGCTCCCGGTACCCAGCCCGTTCCCGAGGATCACGACATCAGCCCGGCGTGCAAGGGCGGACAGCTGCTCGATATGCTCGGTTCCTATCCTTTTTCCCTCGAGCCGCTCGTAGATGAGGTCCGGTACCGGTTCGAAGACCGGGGACGCGATCCGGACAATGTCGGCACCGGCCCGGAGTGCCCCAAGCCCTGCGAGGTAGGGCGCTCCCTGGTACGGTCCGCCCCCGATGACCAGCACTTCCCCGCCTGCACCCTTGTGCGCTTTCTGCCGCCGTTTCGGCATGAGCGTGAGGTCCCCGGGCCCGGTGCAGCACTCTGCCTCGACCGGGATGCCGATGTCGAAAACTTCCGACCCCTCCACCTTCGCGCGGTGGAAGGCACAGATCAGGTCGGCACGCATTCCCGGTGTCGGGAGATCCGCGGCAATAACCCGGGCGGCCGAAGCGTTCGCCATGGCGATGCAGGTCGCAAGCGGTTCCCGCACCGTGCCTGAAAATCCGGTCCCGAGGAGCGCGTCGGCGATCACATCAGCCCTGTCAAACAGGGGCTGCAGGGAAAGGACATCGTCCCGGCATTCAAAGGGGTGGAGCGCGACGCGGCAGTGTGACAGGACGGCCAGCTGGTGGGCGCAGGCACCGCTCTTCTGCCCGACGTCGAGGTAGCAGACATCCGTATCCGCCGCGAGCTGGAGGTGGCGTGCCGCCACCATCCCGTCGCCCCCGTTGTTCCCTCTTCCGCAGAGGACGAGCACCCGCCCTGGGCTTGTCGCAAGCACTGACTCGGCGACTGCCCGCCCGGCACTCTCCATCATCTGGAGGGAGGTCACACCCAGCGCTATCGCATTCGCATCGACCGCCCGCATCCGGGCCGGGGTGATGACCCCGCTCTCCAGAAACCCGTTCACCTGTTCAGGCCGCATACCCAGTACAATTCATGTGTATGAACTCCTCAATAATATACAATGGGTTTTTGCGATGATGTCAAGGCAGCCGCAGAACAGATCGCGGCAGCACCGGAAATAACCATCATCTCCCACATCGATGCGGACGGCATTGCCAGCGAGGCGATCCTGTCGCAGGCCTTTTCACGGCAGGAGATCCGCGTCAGGTCCGTTTTTGTCCGGCAGCTGGAGCCCCTCACCATGCCGCAGGTCCCGTCCGATTCCTCGCTCAAGGTCTTCGCCGACCTCGGGGCAGGACAGCAGAACCTGATGGAAGAAAGGGGGCTCACCGAGAGGGAGGTCGTGATCGTTGACCACCATGTCAGCCAGCCCTGCGGACGGCAGTACACGCAGGTCAACTGCCTGCCGTACGGCCACTCACGCATGAGTGCGGCCGGCGTGTGTTACCTCATCGCAAAAGAGCTGGATTCGGCCAATATCGACCTTGCCAAGCTCGCGGTCATCGGGAACGTCGGGGACATGATGGCCCGGGAGAAGTGCGGGCTCGTGGGCCCGGCCCGCGAAATCATCGTCGAGGACGGCGTGCGGCACCGCTCGGTCGAGGTGCGCAGGAAGGACCTCAACTGCTACGGTACGGCGACCCGCCCGATCCACCTCTCCCTCGCATACAACGACGACCCGTTCATAAAAGGGATCGGTAACAATCCCGAGGGTGCCCGCCAGTTCCTGCGAAGGCTTGGCATCCGGCAGCAGACCAGCGACGGGCGCTGGCTGGTATGGGAAGAGATCCCGATCGAGGAGAAACGGACGATCATCTCGGCGCTGGCCGAGCAGCTGATGGCAAACGGCGAGAAGGTCGACCGCCTCCTCGCCGAGACCTACGGGTTCCCGGACGAGCTCCCCCGCACCCCGCTCCGGAACGCCCAGGAGTACGCTACCATGCTGAACGCCTGCGGGCGGTGGTCGAGACCGCAGGTCGGGGGGGCCATCCTCCGCGGGGACCGGGGGGCTGCCTACCGGGAAGCGGAGCACATGCTCACCAACCACCGGGCCATCCTCCGGGACCTGCTCCAGTTCATCGTCGATACCGGGGTCGTGGAACTCGAGAACCTGCAGTGGCTCCATGTCGGCGGGCGGTACCCGGATACCATCGTAGGGATCGGGGCCGGCATGGCCCTCTCGAAACTGAACAGCAGGAAGCCCATCCTGATCATGTGCGAGGTCCCGGAGGACAGGAATCTCACCAAGGTCTCGATGCGGACTACGGAACGGGTCGTGGAGAGGGGCGTCGACCTCCAGCTGGCGCTCAGCGGTGCTTCTGCCGAATACGGCGGGGGTGGCGGAGGCCATAAGATCGCGGCAGGGGCGTACATCCCGAAGCCCGCGGAGAAGGAGTTTGTGGAACGTGTCAACAGGATACTCGGAGAACAGTTCGCTGCGGCGTGTCCAGGCGATCGCTGACTTCCAGTTCGGCGGCCTCGCGGGGACGGGGCTCTTCCCGGAAGGGTGCACCTTCATCTTTTCTACGACCGGGCGGGTCCGCCAGGTGCTGTATGAAGGGACGCGTCTCGCGACCGTTCGTGCCTCCGACGGGAGGCTGACACTCGGGATCGGGGGGGCAAAACGCCTCCAGGCCCTGCTGCCCGCTCCCGGCTACCGGGTCGTCATCCGCGATGACGTGGCAGAGTTCGTGGCAAAAGGCAAGAACGCGTTTGCCAAGCACGTGGTGGCTGCAGACCCCGCCATCCGCGCGGGGGACGACGTGCTCGTTGTTGCGGGCGGGGACCGTCTTTTGGCCTGCGGTGCGGCCGTCGTTTCCGGTGCGGAGATGCTTGCATTTAATTACGGAGTAGCGGTAAGAGTACGGCAGGGGAGTGAGAAAGATGCTTCCGGGAAATATCAACCCGCGCCAGATGAAGGCGATGATGAAGAAGCTCGGCATGAATGTCGAGCAGATTGAGGACGTGCAGAGTATCGTGATCAAGACACCGAAGGGGAATTACATCTTTGACTCCGCAGAAGTCTCCGCGATGACCATGCAGGGCCAGACCACCTACCAGGTCACCGGCCAGCCACGGTTCGAAGAGGCCGCACCCGAGATCCCGAAGGAGGACGTCACCATGGTCGCGGCGCAGGCAAACGTATCCGAAGAGAAAGCACGAGAGGCGCTCGTCGCAACGAAAGGCGATATTGCCGAAGCCATCATGCGGCTTGCCCAGGGATGATCGAAGCGGGCGATCGGGTCCTGCTCGTCGGGGCAGGACGGGAATTTTTTGTAAAGGCAGGGCAGGGATCCCTTGGTACCGACAGGGGACAGCTGGACCTTGCTGCGATTGTCGGGAAAGGCGCCGGCGAGATCATCACCACCCATTCCGGCGCTGAATTCACGATCCGGATACCGAGACCCACGGATTTCTTCACGTACGGCAAGCGATCGGGCGCACCGATGCTGCCCAAGGACATCGGGCTTGTGATCGCGTATACCGGAATGAACAACCGGGACGAGGTGCTCGATGCCGGCACCGGCAGCGGGATCGCGGCCATCTACTTCGGCGGCGTTGCAAAGAGCGTGAAGACCTACGAGGTCCGCCCGGAGTTCTCGGCACTGGCACAGAAAAATATCACCGATGCCAGACTCGGAAATGTCGAGGCGATTGCTGCCGACTTCCTCGCGGCGGAAGGGCTCTATGACGTGGTCCACCTGGATATGCAGATCCAGCCGGAGCATGTTGCCCATGCCCATTCCCTGCTGAGGTCCGGGGGGTACCTTGCCTGCTATACGCCATTCCTCGAGCAGATGGCGATCGTCGTCGATGCGGCGTCCGGGCTCTTTTGCGAAGTCCACACCTACGAGCTGATCGAGCGGGAGATGACCCGGTCGAAGCGGGGGACGCGCCCATCAACGAGCGTGTGTCATTCGGGATACGTGACGATAGCGAGAAAGTGACCGACAGGCAATGTCATTAAAAGGGAAACCACAATCAGTTCGCGTTTCTTACGAAAATCGTATTATTCGGATATCACGGGAATTGTTCCCTCTGTTACCATTGCGATGAACGCCGTCGCACTCGAAGAACTCTGATGAGTTCTTCTCGTCCTCGAGGTTCTGATGAACCTCATCGGAACTCGAAGTCTGAAAACTTCTCAGATTCGTGATTCTGATGAACTACTCATCAGTCAGAATTATCACTTCTCCACACCGTCGGCCCCCAATGGGGAACCAGTGAAATTAAGATACTGGCCCGGTGAACGTATTATGAAGGACTATGCGAAGCGACGAGATAAAGAAGGGCAACCAGCGGGCCCCAAACCGTGCGCTGCTACGGTCGCTGGGGGTCACCGACCGCGAGATGGACCTGCCGTTCATCGGGATCGCGAACGCCTGGAGTGACATCGTCCCCGGCCACGTTCACCTCCGCACGCTGGGGCAGAAAGTGCGGGAAGGCATCGCTGCCGGCGGCGGGGTGCCGTTCGAATTTGGCGTCATCGGGATCTGCGACGGGATTGCGATGGGCCACGACGGGATGCGGAACGCGCTCCCGTCCCGGGAGAACATCGCCGACTCCATCGAACTGATGGCGCAGGCGCACTGCTTCGACGGGCTGGTCTGCATCGGCACCTGCGACAAGATCGTCCCCGGGATGCTCATGGCGGCTGCCCGGCTCAACATCCCCACGATCGTCGTTACCGGAGGCCCGATGCTCTCCGGCCACCTTGCAGGCAAAGATCTCTCGCTCATCGATATCTTCGAAGGTGTCGGGAAACAGGCGGCAGGGAAGATGACCGAGCCGGAGCTCTGCGAACTGGAATGTGCTGCAATGCCCGGCTGCGGGTCCTGCCAGGGGCTCTACACGGCGAACACGATGGCGTGCATGACCGAGGCACTGGGGATGTCCCTACCCGGCTGCGCAGCGATACCGGCAGTCGATGCGGCAAAGCTCCGGCTCGCACGCGAGAGCGGGGAGCGGATCGTGCCGCTGGTCAAGGCCCAGACCCTGCCGCGCCGGATCCTCACGGCACAGAGTTTCTCCAATGCCATCAAAGTCGATATGGCGCTCGGCGGCTCGACGAACACGGTCCTCCACCTCATGGCCGTTGCGCAGGAAGCGGGAGTCCCTATCAATCTCGATACGTTCCGGGACATCGCCCGCACCACCCCGCATATCTGCAACATGCAGCCCGGCGGCCCGTACTCCATGGAAGCCCTGTACCATGCCGGGGGCGTCCCGGCGGTGATGAACCGGCTGGCCGCATCGCTTGACGACGTGATGACTGTTTCCGGGAAGACCGTCCGGACCATAGCCCGTGAACACCCGGTGAGAGATGAGCGGGTGATTGCTCCCCTCGAAACACCCGTGCACGCTGCCGGGGGCCTGAAGATCCTGAGAGGCTCGCTTGCCCCGGACGGGGCGGTGATCAAGTGCGGGGCGGTGGACGCGAAGATGTGGAAGCACGAGGGGCCCGCACGCTTGTTCAACGGCGAGAAGGACGCGATGGACGCGATCCTGAAGCGGAAGATTCAGGAAGGCGATGTCGTCGTCATCCGGTACGAAGGCCCGAAAGGGGCGCCCGGCATGCCGGAGATGCTCTCCCCCACCTCGGCGCTGATGGGGCAGGGCTATGCCCGCGTGGCGCTCGTGACCGACGGGAGGTTCTCGGGGGGCACCCGGGGCCCGTGTGTCGGGCATGTGGCACCGGAGGCGGCGGCAGGCGGACCCCTCGGGATCGTGAAAGAGGGGGACCTGATCCAAATCGACCTCTACGAAGACCGTATCGACCTGCTCGTCACACCGGAAGAGATGAAGCAGCGGAAGAAGACACATTCCGTGCCAAAGAAGGACCTGACGGGTGTCCTCGCCCGCTACGCGGCGCTGGTCGGGCAGGCTGACACGGGTGCGGTGCTGCGGAACGGGTGACCGGGACCTTCCTCCATTTATTTTAGCCGGATGCCGGTGTCCCCCTGGTCCACCAGCCGAGGGATATTGGCCATTTCCCCGAACAGATGACTATTGTCGTCGGTTCGGCGTCCGGCCTCTTCACCGTGGTCCACACCCACGAGCTGATCGAGCGGGAGATGACGCGGCCGGAGTGGGGGACCCGGCCTTCCACCCCGGTCTGTCACTCGGGGTACGTCACGATAGCGAGGAAGTGAGGGGATATTTTACAGGAGGGGGGATGTTTCCCGCTGAGGGGGGAACTCATTGGTGACAGATTTACGAGATTTTTCCCGTTGAACCGTCACGAGTGTGCCTGCAGCCGGGACACCGAGAGTTATCGTCACACCGCGTAGTGCCGGTCCTCCGAAAGGTTACACTGTCCCAAACTGACCGATCACGTCTTGAATCTCCTTTGCTGTTCTTTTCAGATATTCTATCCGGGTCGCAGCATTCTCCTCATGGCGTTTCCGCTCTTTGAGTGCCGAGTTGATCGCGCCGTGAGTTGCATTGATGGTCATGCCAAGGTTGGCATCGAGATCCATGCTGAACTTCCTGAATGCAGCGTCAATGTTCTGTAGGGTCTCCCACCGGAGGTTCTCGAGGTTGCGGATCACCAGCATGTCGATCTGTTTTTTCAATCGGTCCCGTGCCCGGTTCTCGCGGAGCGATCGGGGCAGGAGACGGCCGATGACTCCGGCGGGGAGCGGGGTGAAAGAACTGTCCCAGTCATGTTCGACCCAGTACGGCTTTCTCGCCGGCTCGTAGGCCCGCTCGCTCTTTGGCGCATGATACGGGATGTCAAAGAGTTCCGCCGCTGCTCTCCGGATGGATTCGATGAGGTCGTCAGCACGCTGTTCGTGATCCTTGAGCCGGATCGTTGTCTCCTTATCCATCATCGAAGAGATCCTGCCGAGTTCGCGTTCGAACCATGCAGGGATAGCGTCTGCCACTGCCTGCTGCGCTGCATGTTCCGGATCCTGAGGCGATGCTGCAATGGCCGCTTCGGAAATACCCGCGAGCTGCTCGCGGAGAGGAGCGCGGAGGTTTTCGATGTACGTTTCGAGGTGTGCGTGCACCCGTTTCCGGTCACCGGTGAGAATGTCCTGTGCATGAACCCGCTGCTGCTCAGTTTCTGCGATCTTTTTATCGAATATGGCAAGCCTGGTCTCAAGCTCAGCGAGTGGCAGTTCAAGGGCCTTCCTCTCCAGTCCGGTCTGGAGGCGGACATCATGGAAGACATCAAGCGCTTTTCTCCCGATGGCGTCCCGCAGCACCCGGTTCTTTTCCTGTGCGAGGAAGGCAATCAGGTGATCGAACACTTCGGCAAGGCCGCTCTCCTCCCACTGCCGTGCATCGCCGGACTCTTTTGCCTGCAAGCCCTTCCGAGCAGATATCGCAAAGATCCGGGTGCCGGGATCGATTCCTGCATCCCGTGTCAAGACCGTGCGATAGAAAGCGAGTGCGGTTTCCCGCTCCGCGTCGTTCAGGTAGTCCACCTTGTTCAGGACGAAGAATAACCGGGCTACCCGGCTCTTGATCTCCTTGAGGAACGCGAGCTCGACCTCCGTCATCGGCGGATCGGCCGAGACGACGAAGAGGGCGGCATCGCACTGCGGCAGGAAGTTCATCGTCGCCTCGGTGTTGTGCCGGTAGGTCGAACCGATGCCGGGCGTGTCGATGAGGACGACATCGCGGAGGACCGCTGCGGGGTGGGTGATCTCCACCTGGAGGACGCCCTTCTCATTCTTCGGGTTGGCATCCTCCGTGACGAAGCCCGTCAGCTGCTTGTTCAGCCATTTCGTCGGTTCGCCGTTGAGGAGGGTATCCGGGCGGCCGTCATGGTACCGGACGCGGAGCAACCGCTGCTCCCCGTACTGGATGAATGTCGGGAGCGCGGTGAGCGGGACGACCGAACTCGGCAGGATGTCCTCGCCAAGCAGTGCGTTTATGAGCGTGCTCTTGCCCCGCTTGACCTGCCCGATCACCGCGAGATGGAACCGTCCCCGGGAAAGGCGTTTTTCCAGTTCGTCAAGCCGCTCGGAATGGACGGCGTAACGGGCGTCCATAGTCTCGAAGCGACGCCGTTCGGTTTTCAGGATCTCCGCAAGGTTCTCCGGAACGAAGATCGTCCGTCTGTTTTGTGATGGTAATGGAGTGCTGGTGCCGGTATCATCCATAGAAGTCCTCCCTCGGTTATTCGCCCGATCCTGTGGTGCCGCGAGCGGCACCGGTCACCGGACAGGTAGGAGTTATCAGCACAAAAGGCGGTTAGCGGTGAACTCCATCACCGGATACAGAAATTCTGCTCATGCAGATAATTAATTCTTTGTGTATCCAAAAATGAGGGAAAAGAAAACTATTAGTGGCAGGAACCAGCATCTCTGATCTGTCAGCGGCGATGAAGTCCGCCTTAACCGCCCGTCCGGGCTGATGACTTCTGTTTTACCGGATATGAGGTCTGTTGTACCTGCCCAGCCAGCCTGAGGACCTGCATGGAACGACCTGAACGTGGAGGCAGCCATTCACAGGTGCGGACGCGCACCAGGGCGGTACGCTGGGTACCGCCATGTACCTGAAAAATTGGGAATAATCACGGGACAGGGAAACGAACCCGGGGAAGTGAGACACGATGAAAACGGCAATAAAAACGATCCATGCACGGGAAATTCTCGATTCGCGGGGGAACCCGACGATCGAAGTGGATATTGTTCTCGATGACGGGACAAAGGCACGGGCCGCAGTACCTTCCGGTGCCTCGACCGGAATTCACGAGGCGGTCGAACTCCGCGACAAAGACCGGAAACGGTTCGGAGGCAAAAGTGTGCTCACTGCTGTCGCCAACGTGAATACCGTCATCGCCCCCGCTCTTATCGGGGAGGATGCCGATGAACAGGAACTCATCGACCGGACGATGATCGCGCTTGACGGCACTCCCAATAAGGGCCGGCTCGGCGCGAACGCGATCCTCGGGGTCTCGATGGCGGCAGCCCGGGCTGTTGCACAGTCGCGGGAGATCCCACTCTACGAATACCTGGGTAAAGACCACAAGTATCTCCTGCCGGTCCCGATGATGAACGTGCTCAACGGCGGGGTGCATGCCCAGTGGCAGGGGGCGGACTTCCAGGAATACATGATCGCTCCTTTCGGTGCACCCGATTTCCACACAGCCCTGCAATGGGGCGCCGAGACCTATCACGCGTTGCAGGACATCCTGAAGAAGAAAAACTACCCGACCGCGATTGGCGACGAGGGAGGGTTTGCGCCGAAGGTCGCGTCCAACGAGGAGCCTCTCGAACTCATCACCCGCGCTATCGAACAGGCGGGGTACCGGCCCGGGAAGGATATCGGGATCTCGCTCGATCCTGCATCGAGCGGGTACTGCTACGACGGGAAGTATGAACTCAAACGCGAGGGAAAGGCCCTCACTGCTGAAGAGCTGATTGCCTATTACCGCAAACTGGCAGGTATCTATCCCCTCATATCCATAGAGGACGGCCTTGCCGAGGATGACTGGTCCGGCTGGGTCCTGTTGAACCGGGAACTGGGGTCGAAGATCGAACTGATTGGCGACGATATTTTCGTAACCTCAACAGCACTTGTGCAGCGGGGGATCGACGAGCGGGCCGCAAACTCCGTGCTGATCAAGCTCAACCAGATCGGAACCGTGACCGAGACCCTCGCAACCATCGACCTCGCCCGTGGTGCCGGCTGGGGCATCAATGTCTCCCACCGGAGCGGCGAGACGATCGATTCGTTCATCGCCGATTTCACGGTCGCTACATCCGCCGGCAAACTCAAGACCGGCGCCCCGTGCCGGGGCGAGCGGGTCGAGAAGTACAACCAGCTCCTGCGGATAGAGGAAGAACTCGGGAACAAGGCGGTCTATGCCGGCAGGAAAGCATTTGTGCGGTGACAGGTCCTGACCGTGGCGCCGGAACCTGATATGCTGAACGAGAGCCAGGTGCGTCGCCTCCGTGTCAGCTGCCAGCATATCGACCGGACCCTGAGCGAGATCGAGAGCATCCTGAACGAGTCTGCATCGCGGGCCGCATTTCCCCCGTACCTTACGGACCTCTCCCCGGCACAGCGGAAGACCATCGGAGATTATATTGCCCGTGTCCGCGCCCGGCTCATCCGGGTGCTGGAGGGGCAGGGCATTGCTCTTCCCCCGCCGGATGTTCCTGTCTCGCGGGCTGTCCGGGGCAGATTGTATTCCATCGACATTGCAGCCGAAGAGCTCAAACCGAAATATATGCGGGGATATGGTGAGGTCTCCGAAACTCTTGCATCGGAACTCAACGGCATCGCGGGGGAGTTGCAGGGCATTATTGTCCACTTCGACCAGCAGCTTGCGGGAGGAGCCGGGCAGGATTTCCGGGAGCGCCTGCAGCGGCTGGAGGTGGCAGGCAACGACCTTTCCCTCCTTTCCCGTATCGAACGCGTGGTAGCAGACCGGGGACTTGTGGAATTCCGGGGGACGATCGCGTCGATCCTCGACCGTGCAGAAGACCGGAGCTTCGAGATCGCGGTCTTCGGGCGCGTCAGTTCCGGGAAGTCGTCGCTCCTGAACGCAGTGCTCGGAACAGATGTGCTGCCCGTGGGCGTGACTCCGGTTACTGCAGTTCCTACACGCATCACCCATGGTGAGAATCCGTCGCTTATGGTATCGTTCACCGACGCCCCAACAAAAACCTTTGAGATCGCCAGGCTCAGTGAGTTCGCAACCGAGCAGCAGAACCCGGGAAACACAAAGCATGTGACACGGATCACCGTCACGATTCCGGCATCACGGCTCGCAGACGGTGTCTCCTTTGTCGATACCCCGGGACTCGGTTCCCTTGCAACGAGCGGGGCTGCCGAGACCCTTGCGTACCTGCCGAAGTGCGATCTCGGAGTGGTCCTGATCGATGCGGGATCTACGCTGACCGAAGGGGATGTGCGGACCATCCTCGCATTGCAGGAAGCCGCCATCCCCGCGCATGTCCTGCTGAGTAAGGCCGACATTCTTGACCAGCCTGATTGCGAAAAGACTATCGGGTACGTGAAACAGCACATCGGTTCGGAAACCGGCCTTGACCTGCCAGTACATCCGGTAAGCGTCCGCCTGTCGCACAGGGACCTGCTCGACCGGTGGTTCAGGGAGGAGATCCTCCCGCTCTACAGCCGCTCACAGGAACTCAGGGCCGCATCGCTGCAGAGGAAGATCGGAGCGTTGCGGGAATCCGTGGTCTCCCTCCTGCACAACAGGATCCGGGGCGGTCAGCATTCCTCACCGACGACGCAGGATGAGACCCGTGCAGTCGAAGCACGCCTCCGCACGGTGACCGGGCTTGTCGGAGAGACACGCTCTGCATGCGAACGGGAAGCCGACGCAATGGCCGGGAATATTCCGGCAATCTACTCCGCAGCCGCAGCCAGCGTGATGAATGCGGGATTGCCAAATACTATCGCGGGGACGGGAGCCGAAGACGCGATCCGTACCGCTGTTCTCCGGGCGGTTCAGGAACGGGCAAAGAATGTCCAGCGTCTGGCTGGAACCCTTGCCCTCCGGTTGCATGACGAACTGGTCGGAAGCGCAGGGGATCTCGGCATTTCCGACATACCCGGCGAAGATGAATTTCCGTCACTCATCCGTGGAATGCCGGTCTTCGATCCCGGGACCATCCATGTCAATGCGCCCAGATCCGCATTTGGCGCCCTGCTGGGGAAGCGGGTTGAAGAAGAGCAGCTGGCACGGCAGATCCGACAGCAAATCGGTAGATCTTTTGAGCCGGCCCTTGCCAGTTACACGAGAGTCCTGAAGGAATGGTCACGTCAGGTCACGGGCCAGATGGGCCAGCGCTTCGAGACCTATGCCGAACGCTACCGGGCACAGGCGGAACAATCACCCCATGGACAGGAGCTGAAGGCGGAGGAGGTGCAGGCAATTGAGGAGGATCTGAAAATGCTTGGGCACAATCCTCAAAATCTGTCAGCCCTGTAGGTCCGGCCATTATCGAATTGCCACTCTTTGGAGTTTATCTCAGAATTTACCTTGGAATTTTCCGGATCTCAGTACTTCGTGGATGACCTCTTCCCGCCGGACCGGCTTTTTTCCATGACAGAGCGATACCTGCTGCATACCGGTGTTCCAGTATTTCCTGCGTACTGGTGAGGAGCTGGGCAAACCCTTCCCCGAGACCGCCGTACCGGATATCGCGTATCACGCCATGCAGGAAGATCTGGTAATACATGCAGAGATCATCAAACACCGGATCGGAAAATCCGGCAAGCTTGTTGACTAGAAGCGCAGGTTGGTAAGTCTCACGGATCTTTTCCGGGGTATCATACATGCTGATCGTTTCAAAGAACGAGTGCGAAGCCCGGGCCATCTCATCAATAAGCCCGGGCAGATCCCGAGGGAGGGCTGCGAATTGCGGGGTGAAGACTGAACAGAACCATGGTGCCTGACGGATTTCCGGACGGAGCGCACGGAATTCCGGGTAATTATAGATCTTCTGCACCGTTTCCTTCGTGATGATAATCCGGCAGACGTATCCGGCGGACGATTCATTCCTGTACCGCTCGATAAACCTCGCAGCCTGGAACGACTCGATCCATTTTCGTATCGTCGCTACCTTCGTGAACCCGACACTGGTGGCAAGATCGATCTCGCTGTGCGGTTTGCCGTCGAGCAGGATACGCATCAGCCGGGGCTTCACCGGGGACTTCATCGCGATGCTCCTTCCGGTGATGTCCCGTTAGTCTCATCAGATGCCATTCGCACGACCGGTGACGGATGTTCACGGAGTTTCGCGATCAGCCGGCGACAGTTATGAGTGTCGATCTGCGACAGTGCGTACACAATCCCGCGAAGGGTATACACGTCCTGACCATTTTTGATCATCTCCTCGAAGAGAGGAACGGCCCGATCGTATCGCCGCTGCCCGAGGATCCGGACTGCCATCATCCGGTGTTCCCGGATCGGGTGGTGCAGGGTGAGGAGGAGCCGTTCTTCGTACGGGAATTCCCGCCAGTGATCAAGCGGTTTTCCGCACCGCAAACAAACCAGTTCGTCGTCTGGGCTCTGTCTCCCGCAGAACGGGCAGAAGAATATCGTGCTCATCCGTCACCTCAGTCGCAGCACCGCAGGGGATTGCCCGCCTTCTGCCAGGACGGGTTTTCCCGTATGCGTCCGATCGTTGTGTGTGCATCCAGCGCGAGATAGGTATTTTCGAGCGTTGCCGATCCGCCGAAGACCGACCGGACATATCCACCGTTCTCACGGCAGCATGTCCTGATGAACTCTTTACATGTCACCAGCACCGGTGAATCATACCCGAGAACCGAACTTGCGAGCACACCGGCATGAATGTGTTCGAGATATCCGGGCTTTGAACCCGGCACTGCGAGGAAGCCATAGACAGGGTCTTCGCACTGGTTCAGAAATTCTGTCGATCGCGCTGACAATACTGGAAAACCCAGTGCTGCAAGGATGGAAAGCGCATGGGCCGTCTCGATGATCGTGGAGCGTGGATAACCAAAGCCGGTATCCGGGTGATGATAGCGGAGTACTGCGCTGATGATCTCATTTTTTTTATCAGCAGGGACTGCAATTCCGAGAATCGTGCAGAGATCGGTGAGGAGATACAGGTGCTCAAAGAGAGAGGACGATTCGACCGGGCGGATCGTGGTGCCGGGCGGCATCAGGGATGACAGGATCCAGTCTGTGGGATCGAGGTCCGGTCGTTCACTAAGAATACGCAGGCTCCTTATCACCTTATGCCCTACATCCACGTTTGAAAAATTTCCATCCTTGTGCTGGAACATGCGGAGATATGATTGGGTGGCGTCGTCATCGTCCGGTAATGCGCCCAGCATCGCGAGCGAGGCAAGTGCATGAAATGTGTCGCCGGCATTCGGTTCGTCGAGCCGGTAAAAACAGTACCCGCCGGATGCACACCGCCGTTCCCGGATATACCGGATGGTTATTTCCTGTTCTGGGATCATCGGCATCATCTACCATGCATGGGTAGAAGTCATCAGCCGACCGGGGCGTTTATGGCGGACTTCATCGCCGGTACGATAGTGTAGTGTGCGATGATAATTGAAGTTTGTGCAAAACCGATAAAAAATATCTTCCTGACCTGCCGTTGTGGCAGGAATGGCACGGAGATGGGGATTTTTCCGGTACAGCAAATCGGGAGCAACGGACAAACAACCATTTAACCCACTACCCCCGACATTTCTCCATGCCACCGGGCGAACACATCCACATCATCAGTGCCGGCGAGAACATCCACATCGCCTACCCGGCTGCCATCCGCTCGCTCCCCACCATCACCCGGACCTACGTCTTTGCGGATAATCTCATTTACGAAATATCACGGGATCCCGAGGTGGAGAAAGGACGGATGGCGGTCCGGAAAGCGGTCTCGGCCGTGAAGGAGATCTCCGCATCGCTCTCCATCCCCTTCTCGTATGATCTCGTCTATCCCCCTGCCTATCCCGCGGTCCGGGACATGCTCACGAAGATCCGGCGAGAACACCCGGATGCCCGGTTCACCTTCGATCTCTCCGGCGGGTCGAAACCGCTCTGCATGGCGCTCCTGGCCTTTGCTCCCTGGCTCGACGGCGGCGTCAGCGCTGCATTCGATGAAAAAACACCCCGCAGCGTCCCGCTCCCGGACCGTTCGGTGCGGACGCTGCTCGCCAATCCCAACTACCAGACGATTCTCGCTATGCTTCTCCGCCCGGGCAAACACAAACCGGAAGCAGGGATTTACCAGTGGGTAGCGAGAGAATATCTCTACAAACAACTGTGGTCGGTATATACTCCGTCTCGCACGAAAAAGCCGAAGCCGTCGGATTCACCGGCGCAGCCTGTGACGTACAAGCGGGGGAGGAAGCCGGCTGCGGAGCTGACGCACGGGACGTTCTCGGATTTCATGCAGGCGCTCACCGATGCGGGACTCGTGACGCAGGAAATATCTATGGACCCCGGCAGGCAGAAGGGATACCGGATTACCGAAAGCGGAGAGATTGCATTCCGGTTCTTTTCTAATCCTGAAACCAGCACCCTTGTCCGAACCGTGCTCGAAAAATGAGGAAAGGATCGCGACGAATTTTTTATATCAAAGTGCGGCAAAAATTTTTCAATCGCGATCATGGGGTGTCAGTTAATGAACCGCGACGCGGATAATTATCCGTGACGCGGATGTACAACTGACAACAATCCTTTTTCTCCGGCGTGACCGTCCGGGCCATCATGTCAGGGGGCGGTGAAAAAAAAGTTGTCAGGGTCCGGGGGGCCGGTTGAAATTTTTTAAACGGGGGGTGAGGAGTCGTTTGAAATTTCTGGCCCTGGAGAAATCCTTTACCGTGATGAGGAAAGCGATCGAAGCAATTGCTTTTGAGAGGTTATGGAGGATGACCTGAATTTAGAGAGTATCTCCGGATCTAAAATATGAAAGAATTATGCAGTACCGGCGCTCTCATACACCTGGGTCAGGTACCTTGCATAGAATATGGTAAGGATGGGCAGGACAACAATGTAGAGAATGCCAGCAATGACTAATCCTGGTATGAGCAATTTAATTACCAGCACAGCGCAGACAGCCTCCAGAATGAGCCCGGGTATCAGGACAACAATACTACCGATTATCAGTGCCAGGATATAGGACAACCAGCCAATCTTTTTTATCGTTGTAATAATTTCCCCGAAATTAAATGCTTCGCCGAATTTTGCTGTCCGTGCAAAACGAATGATGCCGACTGGAGAGAGAATGGCAGATATAATGACGACAATGATCAGGATCCCAAGAAGACCTGCCCCAGCCATAGTTGACATCATTCCCGTCGGGGTGTTCTGGATTGATGCAAGGGCCAGACCAATAATGAGAAACCAGAGGATAATTGCCGGTATTGCATAAATTATACTGACGATAATGATACATATGCCATCAACGATGAGTTTAGACCAGTTTTCTACTTCGGGAGCAGGTGTTGTTCCCCGGTATACGCCCATGATGTATCCCATCAGCGGGATAACGAGGATGAGTGTGGCAATAATCAGGAGCAGCCACGTGTTCACCTTGTCAATAACACCTTCCTTTACGTAGGTAAAGGAGTTCCCGATCAGAGTTCCATAATCCATTTTATTTCACCTGAAGGTATGCTCCAATGTGATTATTGATTTAATAATTAATTGGTTTGAATGTACGATTTTTACTTCAAAGAAACAAGTATTTCTCCAGAGCCAGATTTTTTAAACGGGGGTCGGGGGGTCGTTTGAAAATTTCGGCTCTGTTGTAACCCTATTTTTCTGATCATTTGCTTATACTCTCCTGCGGTCAGGAGGGTGACCCCCTCCCTCCCCCAGCGGGGGAGGCATCCCAAGGGGAGCGTCCCCTTGACCCCCGTTATTTCGGGTTTTTTCATCAACCTTCTGAGGAACTATCGCTATATGGGGGATGCCCCAGCGGCGGGGGCGGAAGCATGAAATGCTGGAGCCCCCGAGAGCGACTGCATGTTTCTCTTGAGGATTTCAACAAAGCGAAAATTTCTGGTCGCGGTCGGGACCAGGCCGATAATTTTTCCGGGCGACCCGGCTCAGCCGGACGTTCCGGTCTTCTGCCGCTCTTCCGGCCCGCTCTTCCGGGCATAGATGAACCGGAGCTGGTGGGTATGCCTGCCCTCTTCGCCATGTTCTTCCGGATCCCCGACCAGGCTGGTGGCGAGGATCTCCATACCTTGGAACTCCGATACCAGATCATCTTCGGAGTAATAGTGGACCTCGCGGCCGGGCTTGCTCTCAAACGTGTTCTCTTCGACAAGCCGGCCGGTGCCGTAACTCGGTTCACGGTCGGAGAATACCACGAAGAACAGGACACCCCCGTCCTCCAGCTGCTCCCGGCACCGCCGCAGGAATGCCGCCCGGTCGTCACGCCGGAAGAGGTGAAGAACATTGAAACAGTAGATGCCGTCATACGCCGAATCGTCAAAGGGCATATCAAGCACCGACCCGTGGTGGTAGCGTATACCGGGATCCCCCTGTCGCGCAAGGGTCACGGCCGTGCCCGATAGTTCTATGCCGGTGACCCGGAACCCGGTACAAGGACCCTGCAGACCCCGGTCTCTTTGAAGAGCCCGATCGCGAGCCCGGCGGTCCGGCTGGGGGAATTGCCCCATATCCTGCCCTCCTCGCGGAAACGCTCCTCCCAGAAGGTGTTCATACGAGATGCCCCGGTTCCATTGAGGATCTCCCGTCAGGGTAAGTATCCAGTTCCCTGAGGCTTCGTAATCAAAAAAGAGGCGGACATTTACTTTTCCACAATCTCATGCCCGTTCTTGTCGCCCCGCCCGATCCCCTTGTATACGAACCCCTCCCTTATAAATGCATCGGGGTCGACCATGTTGCGGCCGTCCACGAGGATCGGGTGCTTCCTGCCGGAGAGCTTTTTGATGACGACCGGATCAAGGTTCCGGTACTGGTTGTGCCCGGCGAAGATGACGATTGCATCGGTGTCCTTCACGGACTTTCCGATATCCGCGACAAGGGGCACTCCCGGGTATTCGCAGACATACGCATCGTGGACTACCACACGGCACCCCTCCCCCAGCAGCAGTTCGCGGTAGGGCTCCGAAGGCGTGTTCCGGGTGTCGTCAGTGTTCGAGAGGTACGCCCAGCCGAGGATCGACACTTTTGACCCGAACGGGTCGAGGCCGATCCGTTTCATCGCGTCCATCGTGAGCCGGAACATGTGCCGTGGCATGAAGTCGTTGATCTGGCGGGCGAGGACATAGAGTGAGGGTTCGTGTTCCGGGTAGTCGAGCGTCCCTTTCCCGAGAAGCTGGACGCCGCGTTCGAGATGGTAGGTGTCCTTGGTCAGGCAGTGGCCGCCGACACCGGCCCCGGGCCAGAGCATGGCACGGGTTATCCCCTCCCCTTTCAGGCTGTCGATACCGGCCCGCACATCGTAGACATTGACCCCCATCGCCTCGCAGTAGAGGGCCAGCTCGTTGATGGCCGCGATCTGGAGGTCCCGGAACGTGTTCTCCGCGGTCTTGGTGACCTCCGCTGCGGTCGCCGACATGGGGATAACTTTTCCGGTTGTCAGGACCGGTGCATAGAGTTCCGCAGCCCTCAGGGTGCTCACCTCATCGATCCCGCCGACGATGCGGTCGTGTTCCCGGATATTGCGCAGCAGTCTTCCTGCCATCACCCGCTCCGGCGCGTGGGCGAGCGCAAAACCGGTACCCGCCACGAGGCCCGACTCCTTCTCGAGGATCTCCCGGGCCATCCCGTCCGTTGTGCCGGGGGTGACGGTCGACTCGAGCACGACCAGCATGCCGGGCCGGAGATAGCGGCCCACGTTCCGGATCCCCTCGGCCAGTGCCGAGAAGTCCGGGAGGAGGTCGTCCTTGTTCAGGAACGGGGTCTGGATCGAGAGCGTGACCGCATCAAGCCCGGCCAGCAGGGAGAAGTCGGACGTGCACCGGAATTTTTGTGCCTTCACCACCTCTTCCAGCAGCTCCCCGAGCCCCGGCTCCTCGCCTTTCAGCGGGCTCTCCCCCCGGTTGAGCATCGCGATCTTGTACCCCGATGACGGCGAGTCCCGCTGGAAACCGTAGACCATCTCGAACGCCGGCGAGGCCGCGAACAGCGCCGCAGCCGGTATGCCGACATAGCCCATCCCGATCACCCCGATCTTTTTGATCGGCCCGCGTTCTGCCAGGAGATCCGGTAAGCTCACTGCGTTCCTTCCTCCCATGCTTTTAGAGACCTGCCTGGATCTGCTCGCAGATGCGCAGGTTCCTGATGGCCTGTTCCGGGGTGATCGGGAACGGGCGGCGGTTTTTCACGCAGTCGATGAACATGGAAAGCTCGCGTTTCAGGGGTTCGAGCTTGTTCACCATCACCTTCTCGATGATGTTCTCCTGCACGTAACGCTCCGCCTCGAACTGGTACTGCCCCGGCTTCCGGTAAATGGTCACTTCCTGTGTCATGAAGTCCCCCTCGATGGTGAACTCTTCCTCTTCAACATAGATCATCCGGATCTTTTTGGACGATTTCCGGCTCGCGGAGAACGCGACGGGCACGGTCCCGCACTTCATCAGGACACTGCAGACGTCGGCATTGCCGGCGCTGTGGATATCTGAGGGCGTGGCGCAGAAGAGCGTGAGCAGGATATCGATGTCATGGATCATCAGGTCCTCGACCACGGTGCTGCCGCTGACCCGGGCCGAGGCAGGGTTGTGCCGTTTCATCTCGACATAGAGGGGCTTTTTCACGATCTTCCGGATCTCTTCCACGATCGGGTTGAACCGCTCGATGTGCCCGACCCCGATGGTTATGCCTTTGGGGGCAGCCTGCATGAGCCGGACCGCCTCCTGCGCAGTCGCGCAGATCGGCTTCTCGATGAGCACGGATTTTTTTGCGGAGAAGACCTGCGCTACGGTTGGCGCATGGAACGGCGTGGGCACACAGACGCTCACGGCATCGGCATGGTCGAGCAGCCCGCCCAGCGTGTCGTACACAACGGCACCGTGCTGCTTTCCCATATCCTTTGCCGCCGGGCCGTTCACGTCATAGACCCCCACGGTGTCCACGCTCTTCATCTCGGAATAGACCCGGACGTGGTTCCTTCCCATGGTCCCGACACCGATTACGCCGACGTCCATTTCAGGCCACCCGGTTGATGGTATCGCAGATATAGGCGAGCTGCTTCTGGTCGAGGAGGGGGTGGACCGGCAGGGACAGCACCGAAGAGGCGAGGCTCGTCGAGACCGGGCACGGATCAGGGTCGTTTCCCGGCCCGTAGAGGGGCTGGCGGTGGATCGGGATGGGGTAGTGGACGGCAGTGCCGATCCCTTTTACCTTCAGGTAGTCCGCGAACTCCGCCCGTTTCATCGGGAACTCGTCGGTGAGCCGGACCACGTACTGGTGGTACACGTGGTGGGCATACGAAGCTGCCAGCGGCCTGACGAGCCCTTCTGCGTTCAGGTTCGCGTTGAAATAGTCCGCGTTTTTCCGGCGGCGGAGGTTGAACTTGTCCAGTTTTTTCAGCTGCGTTATCCCGAGAGCCGCGGCCATCTCGGTCATGCGGTAGTTGTACCCGAGCCTCGTGTGGAGGTACTTCTCGCTCTGGCCGTGGTTGATGATGAGGCGCAGCCGTTCGGCATAGGCCTTCTCGCCCGTGGTGACCATCCCGCCTTCCCCGGTGCTCATGTTCTTGGTGGCATAGAACGAGAAACAGCCGAGGTGTCCGAATCCCCCCGTCTTCTGGCCGTTGTACAGGGCACCGTGGGCCTGCGCCGCGTCCTCGACCAGTTTCAGGTTATGGGCCTCGCAGACCTTCTGGACTGCCCCCACGTCGAAGGGCTGGCCGAAGAGGTGGACGCCGATGACGGCCCGGGTCTTTGGCGTCACCCGTTCCTCCATCCGGGCGGGGCTGATGGTGAAGGTCTCCTCCTCCACATCGACAAAGACGGGTTTTGCGCCACACATGGAGACGGCAGTGGCCGTGGCGATGAAGGAGAACGCGGGGACCAGCACCTCATCACCGGGGCCGATCTCTGCGGCGAGGAGCGCTGCATGGAGGGCCGCCGTGCCGTTATTGACCGCGACCGCGTGGGTGGTACCGCAGTAATCACCGAATTTCTTCTCGAACTCTGCCACCTTCTCGCCGGAAGCGAGCATGCCGGACTCCAGGACGGAAGTCACCGCGGAGATCTCATCCTGGCCGATCACCGGCCGGGCAATAGGAATATGGTCCAAACCCTTCCCCCAAACCTGTATCTGTTCATAAACGTTCGTAATGATCCAATAATATCATTCCTGCCGGAATCCGGTGCCGGGCGGGGGTTCAGGTATGGCGGGTAATCATCGTGCGACCCCGGGAAAGATAGGTAATTAGGGCAGGAAAGAGATATGATCGTACACACGAGTCGGGAGGGGTAGCAACGCGGCATATCATATCCATCGGGGACTTCGACCGGGACGGGATCGACCAGTTACTGGATCACGCGGAACAGATCGACAACAGAAACTACAATGCCGGTGCCCTCGGCGGCAGGATCCTTGCCGTGCTCTTCTTCGAGCCCAGCACCCGGACGCGGATGTCGTTCGAGTCCGCCATGGCGCGGCTCGGCGGGACCTCGCTCTCCGTGGGGAGCATGGACGCCTGCTCGATGGCGAAAGGCGAGACCCTTGCCGACACGATCCGGGTGGTGAGCGGGTACGCGGACGCCATCGTCATCCGCCACCCTAAAGAGGGGGCGGCCCGGCTCGCGGCCGAGTTCTCGACCGTGCCGGTCATCAATGCCGGCGACGGGGCAGGCCAGCACCCGTCCCAGACCCTACTCGACCTCTATACCATCCGCCAGTCGATGCCGATCGACGGGATCGATGTGGCGCTCATCGGGGACCTGAGGTACGGGAGGACGGCGCACTCGCTCGCCTCCGCCCTCTCGCTCTACAACGCACGGCTCCACACCATCTCCCCGAGCGGGCTCGAGCTGCCGTCAAACCTGGTCGCGGACCTGAGGGAGAAGGGGATGGAGATCACCGAACACGACGACGTCCGGGACATTATCGGGCTCGTGGACGTCCTCTACGTCACCCGGATCCAGCGCGAGCGGTTCCCGGACTCCGCGTCCTACTTCAACGTGGCCACGAGCTACCGCATCACCCCGGAGCTCCTCGCGGACGCGAAGAAACACCTCATCGTCCTCCACCCCCTCCCCCGGGTCGACGAGATCGACCCGAGGGTCGATGACTCCCCCCATGCCCGCTACTTCGAGCAGTCGAAGAACGGCGTACCCGTCCGGATGGCGATGCTCATGAGGGTGCTGCAATGAAGACTGCCGATTCCGCGGACAACGAGGGGCTTCTCGTCCGGCGGATCAAGAACGGGACGGTGATCGACCACATCGACGGGGGCGAGGCACTCAACGTCGTCAAGATCCTCGGCATCACCGGGACCACCCAGGAAGCGCTCTCGATCGCTACCAACGTCCAGAGCAGGCATATGGGGCGCAAGGACATCGTCAAGCTCACCAACCGGGAACTCTCGAAGGAGGAAGTGGACCGCATCGCCCTGATCTCCCCCCGGGCGACCATCAACATCATCCGGAACTTCAGGGTCTTCGAGAAGAAAGGCGTAGAGATCCCGACCCTCATCGAGGGGATCGTGCGCTGCCCGAACCCCGGCTGCATCTCCAACACCAACGAGCCGATCACGAGCAAATTCGAGGTGACGCCCAAAGGGCTCCACTGCCGCTACTGCGACTGGGTCATTACCGGGGATGTGCCAAGCCATATTTTGTGACAGGGCAAACAGCAAACGAAATTCTGCTCTTTTTTTGATGTTTTAGGGTAAACCATTGAGAAGTGGGATTCCGTGAAACCTATCGGGCAATTGTTAATCAAATTAAACGAAAAAATGCGGTGCAATCGCTTTTACTGTCGATGATCACCAGTTCATGTTGTCAACATTTTCAGATCAACCGAAAACGCATCAGAATCGTATAAAATGGATAAAAAAATGGCACGGTTGTCGGGAATCATAACGAATTCAGCCGTACAGGGGAGATGCCCGGCACCAGACTTCAACTTCGTCGTCGTAGTGAGCAGGCAGGTGCTCATGCGCCGGTTCAAACCCGAATTTGCGGATGATATGCTGCATGACCGGTGACGGCATAACGATCCGGATATCGTACCCTTCCGAAAGCCACTTTTGGATAAGGGCCTGGGTGTTGCCTTCGTTCTTAAACCGTGAGATAAGGTAGTGGAGGTAGAGCTGGCAGTCATCACAGATCTCAAGCCAGCCGGAGAAGAATGCTTCGGAAAAACCGATTGCCTCCCCATCGGGCGTCCCGGTTTCAATACGCTTCGGCATAGGGCGGGATATCTCCTGTTCGGGTAAGAGTGCGATGCCGATAGCCGTTGGGAGGAAAAAATCTATCGATCGTTGATCTCCTTTTCTCGACAGTGTGCTGGATGACAATATGCTTTGAAAGGATTGGCCCCTCTCCATGCCCGCGTTCAGGTTCTGCTGCCTCTGCGTTTGATATGCACATTCGTTCAAAGTCAAAAAAATCTGCCACCCATCACAGATACATCCGAATCCTTCCATTAGTCTCGAAGATAATTCACTTCAACAGTTCCAGAGAGAATTTTGGATTTATTTTTTCGCATCGGACATCAAATCGTGGTTATTACTCTCATGATCCTTTGTTTGTTGAATACGGTCTTATACGATCCCGGACTAGAAAACTGCGTCCCCGGTCTCCTTTGTCTGGATACGGATTGCCATCTCTGCGGGCAGGATAAAAATCTTGCCATCGCCGACATGCCCCGTATAAGCGCTTTCACAGATGGTATCTACGATACTCTGGACTGCCTCATCCTTCACCATAAGTTCAATCTTTATTTTTGGCATGAAATCATGAAGTGACGAACTCCCGTTACCCTGGTGCGGGTTGATCTCATTTTCGGTTCCACGATACCAGATTTCATAACTGACCATAGATCGGTGACCAATTTCTTCCAGGGATTTTCTGAGATCATTGAGCCGCTCAGGTCTCACAAATGCCTCGACTTTTTTCATAACTAATTATAGAGTTCTTAACTAGAATATAGTTTTCTTATAGAAAGTATATAGTAAATCGTATCATTCCGCACTGCAGTCAAAATTTTTGGATGCCGAATCCTGCCTAGGCAACGGACGGGAGGAAATTTTAACAACGCGAAACCTCCGGCCGTTTCCTGCTAATCGTAATCAGTGAATGTATCAGAATCTCAGTTAGTACCGATGATCCCTTCCCTTATTTCATCTTTTTATCAATGGAGGCCTTACCGTACACGCACCGGGTCGTTCCGTCACGGGCAGTGGCAGACGCCACCAGCCGGGGGTGCCGCCGGAGTGATTGTGGGCGATACTGCGGGTTCCATAGGACAGTTACAGATGGCAGCCGGAGGCGGGATAACCACCCGAACCGTGCTTGCGTTCGCGACGACCAGGGTCCCCGCGGGGTTGACTGAGGGTCTGACGGGCGGGGTGACCTGAGGTGTAACCGGTGGTGGTATCACCGTTTGCGGGTGCTTCGGCACCGGAGTGCCCATGCAGGCACTGGCCAGCAGGGAGATGATCATGAGAACGGTAAACACCGAAGCGATGCGCAGGGTTTTCTGATTTACCGGCATATACAGGGAATGGTCTGGACAGGACGATAATAATTGCTTTGACTACGAAAATAGTCGCAGTCATCGTGTTTTGCATATAGAATGATCTGGTCCATCAGGATGGCCATACGCGCAAAACGAGTCGAAGCCTGATGGCTTCTCCAATCAGTCCTCGCTGTGCGACGAAATAGCACGAGAAGAGAGCCATAAGGCTCTCTTCGCTGACACGACGATTGATTCCTACCGGTTTTTGCGCTACCCAGTGAGTTGTTCCGGCTTTGCACAATCAGGGTGGTCCAAAGAACCGCGTGTTCAATAATGGGAGACCCTGCGGCGTGCGTCTGGCTCGGTAATCCTCGCCCGAAGGGCGGGGCTCCCTTGGGCGGCGGGGAACCTTGCCGTTCCCCGACGCGAAGGGGATGCGTCGCGATGCAATCCATCGCAAGCGAACGCTTGCGATCGCTCCTCAGCTCAAGAAAAAAAGCGTCGTTTTTATTTTCTGGGTTAACGGGTTTTGACCCGAATTGTGCCTTATCGGGCAAAAGGCTTAAAATCCAATCCGGTTCTAGCGAACTCCTCTTACTTCAGCACCTTCCCGTGCACGTCGATCTCGCCCCGGTAGATGCGGGTGCTCGAGATCCAGCGCCCGTCCTCAGCCAGCACGCAGCTTATCTGGTGGATGTCCACTTTCCTCCTCCCGTTCTCGCGACGGTGGCGGTTGATCTCGACCGCGACCGGGAGGGTCTCCTCGGAGACGACGATGGCGTCGAAATCGGCATCGATGGCAGAACCGAACCGGTCGTTCAGGGGCTCGATTGTCCAGGGAGAAGCAAATTTCTTTTCGCGTATGTTTTCCCGCAGGAACTCCTCGAGTTCCGACTTCCGCCTGGCAAACGGGCGGATGGGATGGGTCTTGCCGCTCGCAAAGGAGTCCGTGGTCAGGCCGATGACCACCCGCCCGGAGGGCCCGGCGATCTCGAAGGATCGCCCGAGGAGGCTCTTGTGCCCGTCATGAAGGGGGTCGAACGTGCCCCCTACCATAACCTTCATACTCTTTGGTTCTTAATTTCCTATGTTATTATGCATATGGATGCGAAGGTCTCCGGCGTGCCACTGTTCATGGCAGGCAATGCGACCGTTATCGGCGATGTCACGATCGGCAGCCTGGTGGGGATCTGGTTCGGTGCGGTCGTCCGGGCGGACAAGGACCGGATCGTGATCGGGGACCGTTCGAACATCCAGGACAACTGCGTGGTGCATACGAGCATCGGCCACCCGGTGCAGATGGGGAGCGACGTCTCGGTCGGCCACGGGGCGATCCTCCACGGCTGCACCATCGGCGACAGGGTGCTGGTCGGCATGGGCGCCATCGTCCTCAATGGCGCACGGGTCGGCAGCGGATCGGTTATCGGGGCCGGCGCTGTTGTGACGGAAGGGACGGATGTACCGGAAGGGTCCGTTGTCGTCGGGGTACCGGGCAAGGTCATCAAGAAGGCGAGTGTTGCCCAGCTGCAGCAGATCCTTGCCAATGCTGCTTCCTATGTCGAACTCGCACAGGAGTATGCCCGGCATGGGTGACGTGGTCGTCATCGGGGCCGGTGTTGCCGGGATCCAGGCAGCGCTCGATATCGCGGGCCATGGCATCCGCGTCCACCTCATCGAGCGGGAGCCCAGCATCGGCGGGCACATGGCGCAGCTGGACAAGACCTTTCCCACCAACGACTGTTCGATGTGCATCCTCTCGCCCAAGATGGCGGACGTGGCCCGCCACCCGCTCATCACCATCCACACCTGCACGGAAGTGGAGAGGATCGAGGGCGAAGCAGGGCATTTCCGGGTCACGGCAAAGAAGCACCCGCGATATGTCGACGAGTCGTCATGCACCGGCTGCGGCGACTGCATCGGGGTCTGCCCGGTGGAGGTCTACAACCGCTTCGATGCCGGCATTGGCGTGAGGAAGGCGATCTACAAGCCCCACCTGCAGGCCGTCCCCGACATCGTCATCCTGGACAGGGAGCACTGCATCGAGTGCGGGCTCTGCTACGATGTCTGCGGCCCGGGCTCGATCCGGCGCGAAGACGAGGAGAAGGAGATCGTCCTCGACGCGGCAAGTATCGTCCTCACGACCGGCTACACCGTCTTCGATGCCCGCATCAAGCCCCAGCTCGGGCACCTCCTCCTCCCGGACGTCATCACGAGCCTCGAGCTCGAGCGGATGACCAGTGCCGGGGGCCCCACGGGGGGGAAGCTGAAGAAGCTCTCCGACGGGGGGTCGCCGAAGAGTGTCCTCTTCGTCCAGTGCGTAGGCTCGCGGGACATGACTGCCGGCCGCCCGTACTGCTCCTGCGTCTGCTGCATGCAGGCCATCAAGAACGCCATCCTCATCCGGGAGAAGAACGCGGATATCGATGTGACCATCTGCTACATGGATATCCGCTCCTATGGCAAGGGATACGAGGAGTATTACGAGCGGGCAAAAGCCCTCGGCGTAAAGTTCCTTCGCGGCATGCCCTCGGACATCCTTGCCGACCGGGACGGGATGGTAGTGCAGGTCGAGAACTCCGAGAGCTCGGAGCTGCTGGTCCTCCACCCTGACCTCGTAGTTCTCTCGGTCGGGATGGGCCCTGCGGACGACATGGGCCAGTTCGCGGAGCGGTGCGGCATCGTCCTCGAAGATACGGGATTTGTCAGGCCGGTCCACGATGCGGTGGACACGGTCGCCACCCTGCGCCCGGGCATCTATGTTGCCGGTACCGCAGCAGCGCCAAAGGACATCCCCGACAGCGTTGCCTCCGGGGGGTCTGCCGCAATGCGGGCCTGGATCGATGCGATCAGGACGCAACCGGTATGAACGATCCGACCACCCTCTGGTGGGACACCCCTGCCGGCTGCATCCGCTACATCGAGCAGACGCTCCTCCCGGGCGAATACCGGATCGTCGAGTGCAGGACCGTTGAACGGCTGGCGGAGGCGATCCGCAGGCTGGAGATCCGGGGGGCGCCCGCCCTCGGGGTCGCGGGGGGTTACGGGGTGGCCCTCGCGGCAGCCAACGCAAAAGACAGGACCTATGAGCGGTTCATGGGGGAGGTCAAAGGGGCAGCCGCGGTCCTCAGGGCCACCCGCCCGACCGCCATCAACCTCGGGTGGGGGATCGACCGGGTGCTCTCGGTAATGTCCCGGGCGCCGGATACCGCCTCGGCAAAGGAGATCGCTCTTGCCGAAGCGGAGGCGATCGCCCGCGAAGACACTGCCTGCTGCCACGCCATCGGTGAGCACGGCGCCCGCCTCCTCCCGGACTCCTGCACGGTACTCACCCACTGCAATGCCGGAGCATTGGCATGTTCGTCGTGGGGGACGGCGCTCGGCGTGATCCGCTCCGCCGTGAACGCGGGAAAGGACGTGAAGGTCATCGCCTGCGAGACCCGCCCGCTCCTGCAGGGGGCCCGTCTCACCGCGTGGGAACTCGTGCGCGACGGGATCGACGTGACCGTGATCACGGATTCCACGGCCGCGTGCCTGATGCAGAAGGGTACCATCGATGCAGTTATTGTCGGGGCAGACCGGATCACCCGCGACGCGGTCTTCAACAAGATCGGCACCTACATGCACGCAGTCTGCTCTAAGTACCACGGTATTCCGTTCTATGTGGCGGCACCCTACTCCACCTTCGATCCGGAAAATACTTCCCGCGACGTGATCATCGAGGAGCGGGGCAGGGAGGAGCTGAGCGTGATGGGCAACCGCACCTTTATCCCGCCGGGCGCACAAGTGAAGAACTATGCCTTCGACGCCACCCCGATGGAGCTGGTATCGGCAGTGATCACCGAACAGGGGGTCCTGTACCCGCCCATTGATCCCGGGTCCGTGACAGCCCCGAAGCGGACACCCTGACCTGCAGGAGCAGGCCCACGCCAATGGATCTTGACTTCCTGACCTGGAACTCCCTGATGTATGGCATCGGTGAGATAACGCTCCTCCTCATAATCGGAGCCTTGGCTGCCGCGTTCGTGCTCGTGGTCATCTCGATCTACTCCATCCGGAAAGGGAGGCTCTACTTCCCCCGGCTTATCAGGTCCGGGCTCGTCTTCCTCGAGGGCCTGATGAAGGCGTTCTTCCGGCTCCTCGGGCTTGAAGACCGCGAGATGCTCACCTTCCTGATCAAGCTCCATAACACGATGAACTCCGCAGAGTTCGAGCGCATCCCGGTCTCGGAGCGGGCGATCTTCATGCCGCAGTGCCTCCGTTCGTCCCGCTGCCCGGCTCACCTCACGCCGGAAGGGCTCAAGTGCCAGGGCTGCGGGCAGTGCGAGGTCAGCGATGCCCGGGTCCTTCTCGAAAAGATGGGCTACCGGATCTTCCTCGTCCCCGGGTCATCCTTCATCAAGCGGATGGTGAAGAAATACCGTCCCAGGGCCATCCTCGGCATCGGGTGCCTTGCCGAGGTGAAGGAGGGCATCGACATGGCCGACAAGATGGGGCTCGTGGTCATGGGCGTGGTGACGCTGAGAGAAGGGTGCGTGGAGACGGTTGCCAACTGGGCGGATATCTACGACGTGGCAGTCCTCGGGGTCGACCCTTCCTCAATTCCCGAGGACCTTCATGTTCTTGCCGGTTAATTTCCCGCTCTTTATCTTGCCGTGGACGAAGATCGTCTCCGCGCTCATCACATCGCCAACGGTTACGCCCGGGCGGAGGATGACCTTCCCGCCTGCCTGGATGGAATGGACGACCGCATGGTCAAGGACGGTGACGTCCCCGTGGGCGACCAGCGGGCCCTTGACCCTGCACTGGCTGCCGATGATGGCGGTCCAGCAGGCGATATCGAGCGCTACGCTCGAGCGGGGGCCGAGCTCGAGGTTGCCGCTCACGCTCAGCCTCCCCCAGAAATGCGTGTGGGCGGGGACGATGAAGTCCCCGTCGATCCTGACATTCCCCTCAAAGTAAGAACCTTTTTGTGCAAAATAGGTGTTTCCCTTCTGGAGTATCGTAGGCATTGGTCTCTCAGGGTAACTGTGGTACAATCAGGGGGATAAACCTGTTGCTCGGTTATTTAAATTGTCGCCTGGAGGAAGACTGCCGAGAGGGTGAAGACTATCAGCGATGCGAACATTCCCGCCTTCAGGAACGCGGAAGCACCCGATGCCTTCACGCAGGCCGGCGTATCGCAGCTGAAGGACAGGTATACTGATCCGATAACGATCATATCGACGGGGAGTATCCCGGCAAGGTACCATGCTCCCCACCAGAAGGAGGGCACGACACTTGCAGCGGCGGCAAGCAGGGCGAATACCAGCGCAATCCGTGCGGTCTTCCGGACCCCGATCCTGATCGGGAGCGTGGACGCTCCTCCCAGTGCGTCGCCTTCCACGTCTTCCGCGTCCTTGAGGAGTTCGCGGGAGGTCATGGCAAGGAAGGTCATGATGGCGATGGGGATCATGCGGACGAGCCCGGGGAGCCCGGCCAATGCTCCGCCGAAGAGGAAGATGCTGGCGGAGAGGTAGGCTACGGTGAGGTTCCCGGCCAGCGGGGTGCTCTTGAGACGGGCAGCGTACCCGGCGAGGAGGAGCGAGTTGAAGACCGCAATCCCGATACAGAGGGGTGTCGTGAAGAGGCTGACAGCAATGCCGGCAAGGAACAGGAGAACGGCAAACCTGAGGGCTGCCTCCCGGGTCACGGTGCCGGAGGGGATAGGGCGGTCCTGCCGGTTAACCATATCGATATCCGCATCATAATAGTCGTTGATCACGTTGCCGGCAGCCGTGATCAGGGCGACGATGACGAAGAGGAGGAGCGCCGCAGGGACAACCGTGCCTGTCGCGATCAGGTAGGCCACGATCGCCGCAAGACCCGCGACCAGCGAGTTTGCCGGGCGGCAGATCCGGAAAAAACCTGCTGGGCTCATTGGGTACGGATCTGACCGGATAGGTATTAAACTGCGCGAAAATCCGGTGCCGAAAAAAAGACGACGGGCGAGGGGGGATTTGAACCCCCGGCATTCAGCTTAGGAGGCTGACGCTATGTCCGGGCTAAGCCACTCGCCCTGCCCATATCCATTGCGGGGGAATATGTATAAGTTTTGCGCGCTGTAACATCTCTGACACCATGGATCTCGTTGAGGCGACTGAGGGGAAGACAACGTTCCTCGTCCCGGTACAGGACAACACGTCCCGGTTCCCCCCAAGTTCGGCCCCGGTCTTTTTCAACCGCCGGATGGAGCTGAACCGCGACGCAACGGTCCTCCTCCTCCCGTTGCTGGAACCCTCGGACTTCCTCGACGCGATGGGGGCTACCGGGGTCCGGGGCCTGCGGGTGGCACACGAGTGCGGCATACCCGTCACGATCAGCGAGCGGGACCCGTCTGCCATCGACCTGATCACCCGCAATGCCGCCCGGGCAGGCCTGCCCGTTACCGTCATCCGGCGGGACGCGAACGCCCTCCTCTCGGAGCAGTCGTTCGACGCGGTGGACCTCGACCCGTATGGTACACCGGCACCCTTCATCGACGCCGGGATCCGGGGAACCCGCAGATTCCTCTTCGTTACGGCCACCGATACGGCACCGTTGTGCGGCGCACACCTGAAAGCCGGTATCCGCAGGTACGATGCCCTCCCGATGAACACCGAGTATCACAGTGAGGTAGGGCTCCGGATCCTGCTCGGGTTTGTCGTCCGGGAGACCGCCCGGTATGACCGCGGGGTGGAACCGCTCTTCTGCTATGCCCGGGAGCATTTCTTCCGGCTCCATCTCCGCCTCCTCCGGGGGACGAAAGCGGCGGATGCAGGCATACAGAACCTCGGGTTTGTCCACCAGTGCCGGAAATGCCCGTTCCGCGAGGAGGAGCGTTCCATGTTCCCCTCATCCCTGACCTGCCCGCACTGCGGGGGGGACCTCCAGCCGATCGGCCCCCTCTGGCTCGGCAGTCTCCGGAACAAGGGAGTCGTTGAAGCGATGATCGCGAGGCTTGGCGGCATGGAGCTCGGGTCTGGAAAGCAACTGCTGAAGCTCCTCGAACTCTGCCGGGACGAACTGCCGGCTTCCAGCCACTATGACTACCACGTGCTGGCAAAACTGCTGGGCCGCTCTCCCCCGGATATCATGACAGTCCTCGAACGGATCCGGACGGATGGCTATCCGGCAACCCGCACGCACTTCTCCGGTTACGGCATCAAGACCGAAGCCCCGCTCCTGATAATCTGTGACGCTCTCCGCACGCGTCAGTGATATCCTGCCGGCTCCGCTAGTGGACTTGGGAGGGGAAGAGTGTCTGCCTGGCGTTTTTTAAAAGGAATAAAGATCGCGACGAGACTCAATGCTCGACGATGATCGAGAGCAGGTCGCCGTCAATGAGCTTATGGGTGAGACCGACCCGCTGGCCGGGGTGCTTGACCGACTTGCCCCAGATCCGGGCGTAGCGGAACTTCTGGACGAACTCCCGGTGGAGCTTGTTACAGACGTCTTCGACCGTGCTCTTTCTCCGGATGATCAGGGGTTCGTCGAGGTCGGCTTCTTCACCAACGGGTTTGAGGTAGACCCGCATGAACCCGAGGCAGTCGTAGATGGCATCCTTGAGTTCCTCGGTGTGGTAGCCCGCTGCTGCCGAGATCATGAGCGGCGGGCTGCCGAACCGTCCGGCGATGTCGTGCTCGATCTCTAGGTAACACTCCTTGTCCACGAGATCGACCTTGTTAACAGCAATGAAAGCAGGTACGTAAACGCGGTTTCCCTGGATTGCATCGATGAGATCGTCCTGCGTGGCATTCCCGCGGATCAGGATATCGGCGTTCATCATCTTGCTCTCGGCAAGGATGGATCGCACTTCCTCGATCTCGAGGTCCAGCGTGCCGACCGCGTTGAGGCGGATACCCCCGTGCGAGGACTTCTTGATGGTGATATCCGGCTTCGGGACGTTGATCCTGATACCGGCGTCGTGCAGTTCCTTGATGAGCACGTCGAAGTGCCGCTCGTTAAAGACGTCCACGAGGATGATGATGATATCGGCACCGCGGACGACTGCGATGACCTCCTTGCCCCGCCCCTTGCCCATCGCCGCGCCGGCGATGAGCCCCGGGATATCGAGGATCTGGATCTTTGCCCCTTTGTGTTCGAGAGCCCCGGGCACGACCGTGAGGGTGGTGAACGCGTACGCGGCCACGGCGCTCGCGGTGCCGGTGAGCTTGTTGAGGAGAGTACTTTTACCGGTTGAGGGGAACCCGACGAGGACTGCGGTTGCGTCGCCGGACTTCTTGACCTGGTAGCCTTCGCCGCCCCCGCCGGCTTTCATCGCGCGGTTGACCGCCTCGTCGCGGAGCCGTGCGATCTTTGCCTTTATCCGCCCGATATGTTTGGAAGTAGCCTTGTTGTACGGGGTCTTGGTCAGCTCGTCCTCGAGCTCTTTTATCTGTTCCTCAAGACTACTCATTCCTATATTAATCGCCGCATGTCCGAGATATAGTTGTTTGTACGACCGGCCGTGTCCTGCCGCATGTGCACCGGACCGGGTGAAAAACTCTATGTAGATCGGGTACAGAATCTACCGGACAATTTACCGGTGCCCACGACCGGTACTGACCGGGATTACCGGGCAGAAGACCGGGGAACGGGACGGGAGGACGGAGATTTGCAGGACTACCTGGTGGCTGAAGGGATCATCTGGGCGGCCTTCTGGCTGTACTGGCTGGTCTTCGCATTCCTGACCAGATCCGAAGTCGAGCGCCGGCAGCCGGTCTTCTCCCGGTTCTTCTTTCTCACGCTCGTTGTCATCATCCTCGGGACGCTCATCTCCGGGCAGTTCGGGGACGGGCTCCTGCTCGGGGAGTTTACCGACGGGAACCCCGTTGCCGTGGCGGCCGGCATTGCCGTCACCCTTCTCGGCCTCGGGTTTGCAGTCTGGGCACGGGTGCACCTCGGGAAGAACTGGAGCGGGAGTGTCACGATCAAAGTGGACCACCGGCTGGTCCGGACCGGGCCGTACCGTTACGTGAGGAACCCGATCTATACCGGGATCCTTGCCGGTTTCGCCGGGACGGCACTCGTCATCGGCAGGGTCTGGGCCGTCTACGGCCTTCTCATCCTGCTTGCCGGGTTCCTGATAAAGATACGGGAGGAAGAGAAGGTGCTGCTGGAGAAATTTGGCGAGGAGTACCTCCGGTACAAGAGAGAGGTGAAGGCCCTCATCCCGTTTGTGGTGTGAGCACCGCCCTCCTGACGTGTCCCTGTAATAAACTATAAGTAACCACATCGCCCATTTTAGTGAGCAACTGCTGCTATAGTGTAGTCCGGCCAATCATGCGAGCCTCTCACGCTCGCGACTGGGGTTCGAATCCCCATAGCAGCATCCTGTTTTTGAGAGGGGTTTTACTCTCACACGCACCGGACCACCTGCCCTCAGTCCGGATTATGTCAGGGAAGAGTGTTTAAAACAGTCATTGTCACATGTGGACGGTCCGGAGAATGTATCCGGTGATAATTTGTCCTGTGCTCATATTTTGCCAATAGCCGAAAAATATAAAAAATGCAGTACCTATTGAGTGATACGCCCGGTCCGGGATCAGCCACTGGGGAGATCGAAGACCTGGGACATGGTGTACTGGCATGGCTGAAGTCTCGTATCTGGTGGCATTCCTCGCCGGTGTCGTATCGTTTCTCGCACCGTGCGTACTGCCGCTCGTGCCGGGATTCCTAGCCTACCTCGCCGGGACAACGGTCAGGGAAGGGGCTGCGAAGCGGTGGGATATCTTTGTTGCAAGCCTCCTCTTTGTCGCCGGCTTCTCGCTCGTCTTCTCCCTTCTTGGCGTCCTCCTGAATACCGTGCTGAACTCGGTTGCCTACGGCGTGCAGCTCTGGCTCTCCCGGGCAGGGGGGCTCATTATTATCTTCTTTGGCCTCTACCTGACCGGCCTCATCAGGGTTGGCTGGCTCGAGCAGGAGCATAAGATTGCGGTCACCGGTATAAAATCAAAGTACCTGACCTCGTTCCTCTTCGGGATTGCGTTCGCGGCGGGGTGGACGCCCTGCGTGGGGGCAGCCCTCGGAGCGATCATCGGCCTCGCAGCAACCCAGCCGGCGCTCACGTTCAGCCTCCTTGTCGCGTACTCCCTGGGGCTGGGCCTGCCGTTCATCATCGTGGGGCTCTTTGCCTCGCGGGCAGCGGCGTGGATAACACGGTACTCCCATATCCTCTATTATGTGAATATCGTCTTTGGCGTCCTGCTGATCATCGTAGGAATCCTGATCTTCACGCAGACGCTGGCCCTTGTCGCCAACCTGCCCCTGCTCAACAACTTCCTCCTGGGGGGGTGACCCGATGGAAAAAAGAACGATTGCACTGGTAATCGCCGTGATCCTGATCGCAGGGGCCATCGTATACCTGGAGCAGTTCAGCCCGAACAGATCCTATATCGGGACAGCGGTGGCACCCGGAAACCGGACGGCGATCAACGCCGAGAAGGCGAAGCTCTATCCCTACGCAAAAGAGATCGCCGAGCCCTCGGGGTTCGTGAACGTGGACAACATCACGATCGGCAGCCTGATAGGCAAGGATGTCATTCTCGTGGATTTCTGGACCTACAGCTGCATCAACTGCGAACGCACGATCCCGTACCTGGATATGTGGTATGCAGAATACCATGACGAGGGCCTCGAGATCATCGGCGTCCATACCCCGGAGTTCCAGTTCGAGCATGATATCGACAATGTCCGGGCTGCAGTCCAGAAGTTCGGTATCAAATATCCCGTGGTGCTCGACAACGATTACGCGACCTGGGATTCGTACGGGAACCAGTACTGGCCCGAGGACTACCTGATCGACATCGACGGTTTTATCGTCGACCGCCACATTGGGGAGGGCGACTACAACACGACCGAGATGGAGATCCAGAGCCTTTTGCGGGAGCGGGCCGATGCCCTCGGGATCCAGGTCAACATCTCCAACACGACGACAACCCCTGCGGACGCTGTCAGCATCGACTTCTCGAAGGTCGGCAGCCCGGAGACCTACTTCGGTGCTGCACGGAACCAGTACCTTGGTAACGGGAACCAGTCGGTGGACGGGATGCAGACCCTTGCGCTGCCGGGTTCGATCCTCCCCAATACGCTTTACCTCGGAGGGACATGGAACTTTACCGACCAGTATGCCGAGACTGCCGGGAGTGACACGATCGTCTTCCAGTACGATGCGAAGAACGTCTACTTTGTCGCGAGCGCCGGGAACTCAACGAACGTGAGCGTCATGGTGGACGGCAGGCCGGTCGGCGATAATGCCGGGCCTGACGTCTCCGGTGGCGTCGCCACGGTGAAGGACGAGCAGCTGTACCAGCTCGTGGCAGGGAAGGAGTACGGTGTGCACACGCTGGAACTGGAGATCCTGCAGCCGGGCCTGAGGGCGTACACGTTCACGTTCGGGTGACGGAAGAAGAGGAGGATACTATGGAGAAAAAACTGATGAAGGCAACATTTGCCGGTGGATGCTTCTGGTGCATGCAGCCGCCGTTCCGGCAGATCGAGGGCGTGACGGACGTGGTGGCCGGGTACGCGGGCGGGACGAAGGAGAAACCGAGCTACGAAGAAGTGTCGGGCGGCACAACGGGGCACCTCGAATCGGTGCAGGTCACCTACGACCCGGAGAAGGTCTCCTACGGTAAGCTCCTCGACCTCTTCTGGACACAGATCGATCCAACTGACGGGGAGGGCCAGTTCGCGGACAAGGGATCGCAGTACAGGACTGCCATCTTCTACCACGATGACGGGCAGAAGCGGATCGCTGAGGCTTCAAAGAAAAAGATCGATGATTCCGGGAAGTTCAAAAAACCCGTGGCAACGGAGATCCGGCCGTACACGAATTTTTACCCTGCCGAAGAGTACCACCAGGACTATGCGAAGAAGAAGCCCCGGGAATACCAGGCATACAAGACCTACTCCGGGCGCGAGGCCTTCATCGAGAAGATCTGGGGCGGGGGAGGACCGGGGAAAGAAAAAAGAGTGACCATCTACTCGACGCCGAGGTGCCACAACTGTCACGAGATCAAGGAGTTCCTCAGTTCCCGGAATGTCCCGTTCGAGGAGATCGATCTCGCGTCCAACGATGAGGCAAGGATCATGATCATCGAGAAGACCGGGCACCTCAGCGCCCCGATCGTCCGGATCGGGGAGGAGTTCATCTTCGGGTTCGACCGGAAGAAGATGGAGGGCCTGCTGAAACAGGGTGGGTCCTCCTGAACAAGAAAGGATAACGTGTACCCTCGTCTCCGGTAACTATTGATCCCTGTCGGGACCGGAATGCAGAGGAAGATTTTCCTGCACCGTCAGTCAGTACCGGAGACCGGGACGGGTAAGAGAGGATCTGTCCCCGCTCATATCATCCCTATCGCAGGCTCGTCTTCATCGGATCCGGTGCGATAATCCGGATGGACCTCTTCCCTGACGACAAGAGCCAGGACGAGGATGACGATCCCGAGCACGAACGAGAGCAGGAATGCAAGGTCGAAACCAGCGGCAAGCACCTGCATCCTGATCTCCGCCGGGGAGGTCATCAGAACATTGTGGCCCGCGGCAATCGCGAGAACCCCCTGGATGAAGATCATGTTGAATGCGGCGATGCCGAGGGTCAGGGGCGCAAACCGTTCGAGGCTGGTCAGGCTTGAGATCATCCCCTGCTTTGTCCTGGCTACCGAGTTCATGATCAGGTTCGAAGCCGGGGTTATCGTCAGGCCGAGGCCGAAACCGATCAGCACGAGGCTTACGACCACGAATCCCGCAGGGGTACTGGTATGCAGCCGGGTCATCAGGAAGTAGCCGGCGGTCAGGAAGGCGCCGGCAGCTATACAGAGCAGCCGGGGCCCCGCCCGGTTGTACAGCATCCCGGAAAGGATGCCGGCACCCATCATGGCAAAGGAGAGCGAGGTCATGATCAGCCCGGCCGATGACGTGTCATAGCTGCGGACATACTTCAGGTAGAACGGCAGGAGGTAGTTGATACCCGCAAAGCTGAAAAAGACCAGCGAGAGGAGGAGGTTGGTGAGAAGGAAATTCCGGTTCCTGAAGAGGCCGAGGTCGAGCAGCGGATCGGCCACCCGGAGTTCGTGCCACACGAACCAGGACAGGGTGACGATCGCGACGATGGCGAGTGCAGCAATGGCCGGGGATGTCCAGCCAAGGGTCGCACCTTCCGATACCACGAAGAGGAGTGATGCGAGGCCAGCGAATACCAGCCCTGCACCGGCCCGGTCGAAGCCTTCCAGTTTCTCCTTCAGGACTGCCCCGGGAATGACCTTTGCCCCGAGCAGGACCGCGAAGATCCCGACCGGCACGTTGATGAAGAAGATCCAGTGCCACGAGAGGTACTGGGTCAGGACGCCGCCGATCGTCGGGCCAAGGGCAGTCCCGAGCGCCGCGAACGTCATGACGATGCCCATCGCCTTTCCTTTCTGATCCATCGGGATATAGGCAGTGATCATGGCAGGAGCGATGGCAGAGATCATTGCCCCGCCGACAGCCTGAAGAACCCGAGAACCGATGAGAGAGTAAAGCCCGCCGGCGATCTCCGGCAAAAGCCCGCAGGAAAAAGATCCGAGCGTGAAGATGACAAAACCCGAGAGGAATATTTTCCTGAACCCGACCATGTCGGCTATCTTCCCGAAGACCAGCACGCAGCCTGCCATCACCAGCAGGTACGCCGTCGCGACCCAGCTCACGGTGATCGAAGAGACCTGAAACGCCTCGGAGATCGTCGGGAGGGCGATATTGACAATAGTGCCATCAAGGCCCGACATGAACAGAGCAAGCGAAACGGAGAGGATCAGGAGGTTGAGACCGGACTCCGTATTTCTGTCACCCGGATTTCCCATTCACGGATATTGTGAACACGGGTTCATGAGAGTTACGGATTGCGTTTTTCAAAGGGACCGAGAACAGAGTGGTGAAATTTCCTCTCAGGATCTCCCATACCGGCGGTCATGGGATCCGGGGGAGGAAGAGAACAGATCGATCCCATACCGACATGCCCGTGCTTCTGCATTCAGGTGTCCCGTACCCCGCGATGTCCCTGTCCCGTTTTCCGAACAATGACGACGGGTGGCCTGTACCGATAAACGGGCCGGGCATCCGGACCCTCAAGTTGCGACATTGAACGAGCCGTTGGCCGACGCCCCCATGCTGCGGCTTTAGGTGACGCATGACTCTCCGGGGTCTTTACTACACGTAGTCTCCCGGGTCGCCGCATATCTCGTGGTTACCAATGCGGAAGGTTATCCTGCTCTGGCCGAAGTAGTTCCAGAAAAATGCGATGATGACGGCGATTATCTTTCCGAGAAGGTAGTTGATGGAGAAGATCTCCACTGCGAGATAGAGGACCCCGAGAGTCAGGGCCAGGCTGCTCAGGGAGATCAGCGCAAAGGAGAAGAACTGGCGGGGATAATTCCGGCCAGGATCCCGGAAATTGAGGTATTTGTTCAGGAGAAAATTGAGAACCATTCCGCAGGTGTACGAGACTGTTGCCGAATAGATATACCAGATGCCGAGATATTCGGTAAAAAGATACAGGAGGCCCACATCGATCAGGGTCGAGAACAATCCTATGAGAAAAAAACCGATAATCTTTTCCTTGTTGAGCATTGCCAGGATTTTACTCCCGGCCCATGGTTCTCTGAGATATTTCATAAAAAGGCGAGTTATCCGGCACCAGCTGCCCCGGCGCAATCATACAGGGATGTCAGTGCCTGTGTGCCTGATCCCACAGCGCTGGTCGCGTTCACCCCGGTCTCGTTGCCAGCGGACAGGTTCACCGGAGTGCAGTGGTCGCTCACCCAGCTGAAGATCCCGCTGTTGCCTGAGTTCATCCCCCTGCCCGCACCACCTGTACCCTCGGTGAGGAAGTACCGCACTTTGCCCTTCTGGATCAGGGTTTTCAGGGAGGCTATGTCCAGGATCCGGTCGCTGCCTGAGAATCCCCCTATGGACATGACCGGCCTTCCCGTCTCGATGATCAGGCTGGCCCCTGCCTGGCTGTTCGGTACGGCCAGTATCCAGGTCTCATTGGTTGTGTGGGAGAGCAGGAAATTCACCAGCTGGGTATTCAGTGCCCCGCCCGTGCCTGGCAGGCCCATGGAGCCCCTGCCTGATGCATAGCTGACGTTTCCCTGCCCGGCGAGGCGTTCCCGCCCGGCCCGGTCCTGCATGAAACTGCCCCTCTCCATGCCCGGCACAGTTCCGGCTCCCGCTCCCATACCCATCCGGGCTGCCTGGGGGCCCGCCACTCCCTGATTGGTCCCGTTTCCGGACATCAGGGGCGTACAGGACCAGACAAAGGGGGCGACAAAGAGGAGCCCGATGGCGGTGATCACCATGTATTTCTGATGGTTTGGTGATACCGCATTTTTCCGTATCCTCAGGTACGCAAGAATCCCTGCGCACCCCACCGTCCCGATCAGGACGAGCGGGATCAGGAGGCCCGACCATGCAGCATCGTACGAGAGGAAGAGGGCCTGGAGGAGCCCGGTGATGAGGACCGCCCCGACAAGGATCCAGCCTTTCCATCCCCCGGTCAGGTACTCCCGGTACATCGCGACGGCCCCGATACCGACAAGGGCCGCAAGAGGCGGTGCAATGGTTGCAATATAGTAGGTATGCCCAAAGGCGGTCGTAAAACTGAAGAACAGGAGGCCGGGCACGAGCCAGAGCAGCATCGCGATAAGGGTGAGCCCCCGCTCGCCCGCGATCCCGGCATCCTCGAACCCTTTGAGCGTGAGGGAAGCCGGTCTCCGCACCCATGCAAGGAGCCCGATCAGGGCAAGGGGGAGGAGCCAGGAGAACTGTCCTGCGAGCTCCTCCCCGAAGAAACGGGTGATGCCCGGCGCTCCCTCCCCGTTCATCATGCCGCCGGCCGCGCCGCCCCGGGCAGCCGGATCCCCGTAGGGACTCGCACCGGCTGCCCTCATGCCGCCTCCCGGTTGCTGGCCCTCCTGCAGGAGGGATCCATTCCTCTGCTCCCTGGCGCCACCGCCCATAAAGGGCATCCCGCGGTTTTCCAAGCCCAGTCGCTCGAGTCCGTTGTAGTTGATGATGAGGCCGAGCACCGTGTTGTCCCCGCTGCCACCGATATAGGGGCGCTGGCCGGCGGGGACCATATCGACCGCAACTGCCCAAGAGAGTGAGACAGCGAGGAGGACGATGATGGCGATCCCCAGGTGGAGCGCCCTCTTCCTGAAGGTGAAGTCCGTTGTTCCCAGGAGATAGACCGCGAGAACGGCAGGGACTATGACAAAAGCCTGGATCATCTTGATATTGAAGGCGATCCCGATGAGGATCACCGATACGAGGAGCCACCGGAGGGATCGCTCACGCGTCGCTTTGAGGACAACCCAGACCGCCAGAAGGAGGACAAAGATGAGCTGGGTGTCCATGGTGCCGTTCCGGGAGACCGCGACGAGGATGGGTGTTACGGCAAGGGCAAGGGCCGCAACGAGGCCTGCCGGTTTTCCGAACGGGCGGGCGACGATGAAATAGATGAGGGCGACCGATCCGATCCCCGCAAGGGCCTGCGGAAGGACGAGAACCCAGCCGTTGAACCCGAGTACTGCAGCGAAGGCTGCCTGGACCCAGAGGCCGACGGGGGGTTTGTCCACGGTCACAAATCCCGCAGGATCAAAGGAGTTGAAGAAGCCGGCGGCCGGGTTGACGAGCGTGCTCTTTACGGCCGCTGCGTAAAAGGTATTCGTGATACCCTGGTTCCAGAGGTTCCAGAGGTTCAGGAACGCGGATACAACCAGTATTCCGGCCAAAAGGATCTCTGCCCGATATTTCAGGATAAACTCTCGGTTGATCAGATCAATCACCATCTGCTGCGGCAGAACCATGGTACCTTGCCCCACTGCCGTGGTAATAATTGTAATGTTTATTGAACATATTGTAATATATGTTTTACTAACGGTACCGGTGCCGCTGATTACCGGTAATTGTCTTATTGCTGTCTTTTCCCCGGTTGCGGTATCGATGAGCGGGGGAGGGAAACTTCCGGCATGAACTCCTGCATGCTGCCGTGGTCCGGTCTCCACTCAGAGTTTTTCTACCATCAGTGAGGGGATAAAAAAATTGCTCATATGCCGTGCCCGGCAACAGAAGGTTGATGGAAACTCGGCGGGAAGCGGCGGTCATCGCAAAGCCGTTCTCCGGGTGCGAGCTGCTCCTCCCGGCAGGGAAGCCCCTGCCGGGAGCCGTGTGCAGGGGGTGCCCGGCCTGAGGGACGGATACCTGTGCCTCACGGGTATGAGCTCATTCAGGCTTTCCCCTGCGCCGCCGGCCCGTGATCATCACCGATACCATCCCGGAGATCCCGAGTGCGATGAGCGGGAGATCGGGAGATAGAGGAGATGGCGTGGAGGGCTCGCCAACGGTGATGTAGCTTGTCATTACGGTAGGCACGCTCCCGGCCGCCGCATAATTTACCGTCAGCGTGACCGTGTAAGTCCCCGGAATGGTGTAGGTATACGAGGGGTTCTGACTCGTGCTTGTGCCCCCGTCGCCGAAATCCCATGCAAAGGATTCGGGGGATCCCGGGGCCGTCGCGGTGAACTGGACCACAAGCGGGGCAGCACCCGAGATCGGTGTCCCTACAAAGGAGACTACAGGCAGCATGGGCTGCGGTGTTGCGGTTGCAACCGGTACAACCGGTGCAAACGTTGCTGCCGCGACAGGGGCACTTACGGTAATCGTATCCTGCTGGACGGATGTACTGGTGCCTGCGGCATTCGCCGCGGTCAGGGTTACGACAAAACTACCGGAATTCATGTACGTGTGAGACGGGTTCTCCACGGTACCGGTCGTGCCATCGCCGAAGTCCCACGTCCACGAGATTGGTGCATTGGTTGAGGTGTCAGTGAACTGGACGGTGAACGGTGCAGTGCCGGAGGTGGATGATTCCGTGTAGGAGGCAACCGGTGCCACAGCCCCGACCACGATATACCCAGTTACGGTAGTTGCGTTGGTGCCAAGCGAATTCGTTTCCGTCAGTGTCACGGAGTACGTCCCGTTGTTCTCGTAGGTATACGAGGGGTCCTGAATACTGCTCGTGCCCCCGTCACCGAATGCCCAGCTCCAGGAGGCGGGGGACCCGGTCGACTGGTCCGTGAACGTTACCTCGAGGGGTGCAGCCCCGGATGTCGGTGAGGCGGAAAAGATCGGTACCGGGATGGTCGTTGCTGCAGAACTCACCGTGATATAGCCCGTCTGTGTATCCACCGCGCTGCTCCCCGCAGAGTTGGAAGCGGTCAGGGAAACGGAGTAGACTCCCGGCGTGTCGTAGGTATACGAGGGGTTCTGGCTCGTGCTCGTGCCCCCGTCACCGAATGTCCAGCTCCACTGTGTCGGGGAGTTGGAAGAGGCATCGGTGAACTGGACCGTCAGAGGAGCCGTGCCCGATGCCGGAGTCGCGCTGAAAGATGCAACAGGGACCTGTGCGGCAGTGGTCACCGTTGTAGTCGCGGCGGCGGTTGCGGTTGCAGCGGTATAGGTATATTGGTCGGCTGGTGAAGTCGCCGATGTTCCGCAAGACGTTGTAACGGTGGTGTCAACGGTTCCGGCTGCTGCCGCGGCAGGGGTGGTCGCTGTGATCGAAGTATCGCTGTTAAACGTATACGAGGTTGCCGCTGTGGTGCCAAACATTACTCCGGTTACTCCGGTAAAGCCGCTGCCGGTGATGGTTACCGACGTGCCACCAGTAGTCGGGCCGGTTGCCGGTGAGATGTCGGTGAATACCGGGGCCGCTTGATTGATGCAGGTTGCTGCAGCCACCGGTAAAGTGGCAATCCCAAGAACCACAATGGTCAGACAGAAGACTAGAAAAAAAGTTTTAGTATTCATACATTTCAGCCGTAATACGTTCGTGTCTCACGGTCCGGAAGTCGGTGTAGCCATGGCATGGGAACGGTTGCCCCGGTACCCCCCGGCAGGGAAGCCAAACGCGGCCATGAGCTGCTGCTGGGTGACGCCGAGCTGCTGTGCAGCAGCGGCGAGATTCGGGCGCCCGGTCGTTGCGTTCACCGTGCTGCTCAGGGCATTCTGGAGATCCGATTCGGATACGTTCAGGTTGGCGGCAGCCGCTGCCAGCCGGGTCTGGTTCGTGAGGAGACTCTGCATGTGGGACTGCTGGCCCCCGGCGTAACCGCCGCTCTGGGATCCGCCATTACCCGACGGGGGGGCGTTTCCCGCGCTGGAGGTCGCATACTGCTGGCCGTTTGCCGGGGAGGAGCTTGAACCGCTTCCGGTGTCCTGCGTGCATCCCGCGGTAACGATCGCGGCAACGAATATGGCCGCTGCGAGAACTGCAATGATACTGATCTTTCTCATGATTGGTACCTCATATTCACATCTTTTGAAGAGATTCGATGATGGGGGAATAAGCTCCCGCATCTTGTAAAGTTTATTTGACATTTTGTAATATAAACCTTATAGTTTATCAAATTTTGCTTACAGGAAGGAAAAGCGTGATTACTTGAGAACGCACGTTTCTGGCGCTTTATTGCCATTGATGTACAACCGTTTCGTTACATTAGGGACTTTGCTTCAGAGAGGGTGACGCCATTTTGTCGCGCCCGCCGCGGCACCGTATCTGTCCTGATCGAAAAGGAGGGGAAGTGACGCGAACAGGGCAGGTGAAGGGCATGACCCGGTATACAAAATAGTCTGACCCTGCCGGGATCAGATAGGCCTGAACCGTTTCACCACGATATCGTCGCCCTTTTTCGTGATCTCGACCTTGATCTTGGTGTCCTTGTAGTGTATCTCGTGGACCCCGAACTTCCGTGCATCGACGATCCGCTGCAGGGCGAGCAGGTCCTTCCGCAGCATCCTCTTGAAGTCGTCCCCGTCATAGATGACTTTTCCCATGGTCTGCTCCTCCTTTCGTGAAATGAGTGACTGTTGTCAGGAGCGCTTATCAATCTTGCGCGATGCATGTTCTGGCCGTTCGGTACAAGCCGTATTACGAATATCCCTTAATTTTGGCGTTTTTCAGGGGAAGCATTAAATATCGTATCCCTGCATAACCCTATAGGAAGAGTTATGAGCAGGGAGAAGATCAAGGTTCCCGGAAAAGTATATGAAGAGTTAATCGCCCTCCAGCGTGAGATCCATTTCACGCAGGATCACCAGGACACGATAAAGAAGGCAGAGGACCGGGGGTATATGAACGCCGCCAACTGGATCCGGCAGAATGAACGGGCCTACAAGATCGGGTTTGCCTGGGGTTTTGAACCTTCAGGGGACGAGCCGCAGGGCACGCTCCGGGATATCCCGGTACGGGAAGCTCCCCCGGTACGCCGGACGATCGCCCACGCACAGACCATGCAGCCAAGAACGGCAAAAAAGTCATCCGGTTCGGGGAGTTCCGGCGGGATCTTGGCCGGGTTCCGGGACTGGCTGGGTAAATATTTCTGATCTTTCTTTTTTCCGGTACCCGGGTGCATTCACCCATAGCGGTTGACCTGATTGATCGATAGCCGCTGTTTTACCGGATCCGTTCGTTTTCGCTGGAACCAAAACCATAATTCACTCATACGGACAGAGGGGATTGTATGCCAGCCTGCGCAGATTGTGTAAGTTATACGCCCAGGTCAGAGGACCGGGGTGAGTGCCGCATCAATGGCGAGACCACACCGGACCGGGAGAGCGGGCGGTGCCCTTCACGCACGTTTATTCCAAAGCCCGGATCATAATTGATAAGGAAAATTACCATGCCACGGGAACTCGACGAACGGGATATCGCTATCATGAAGAAACTCGCGCCGGAATGCGGCGACCTGACCTGCTCCGGCTCCGGCCACATCTTCCATTCCATTCTGCCTCCGGTCTCCAACCATTTTTCCGAAGACAGCGAGGATTTCATCCGGAGGATCGGCAGGCTCAGCGATGACGAGCTGACCTATATCACGGATATGATCCGGAAAGGCGAGGAGAGCATGGGCTGCCTTCCCGTGGAGGACGTGGAGGCGCTCGTGCACCTGGTTCACGACCGGCTCTCACCGGAAGTGGCGAAGGAGATCATCTCTGCCTATGAATCCGGGTACGAGTGCGAACACTAAAGGGAGAAGAGATCCCGGGATCCCCGTTTTTCATGGACGATAGTACAGACCTGATCGCCGAATTGCGTGCAGGTCCGGTAAGGAAACGCCAGGCAGCGGCAACCTGTCTGGGGAAGTCCGGCAACCCCGCCGCCATCCCCCTGCTTGCCGCTGCAGTTACCGATCCTCACCCGTCCGTCCGTTGTGAGATCGTCCGGGCGCTCGGGCGCCTCGGTGATTCTTCAGCTGTCCCAACCCTTATCAGCGTCCTCGGGGATCCCGAACCGGAAGTCCGCGCAGCCGCCATTGCCGCGCTTGGCCGGATAAAGGACCCGGCCGCTGTCACCGCCCTGATCGGGTGCCTGCAGGACAGGGAGATGGAAGTCAGGACAGGGGCTGCAGTCGTTCTGGGGAAACTCGGGGATACCCGGGCGATCGGAGCGCTGAAAAGATGTGATGCGGATCCCTTCTCCGATGTGCGGGAAGCGGCGGCGGACGCCATCGTCCGCATCGAGCGGAAACGCAGGATAAGACGGTGAGCGTGCACAGGAACACATGAAAGGCACACCCCCACCATTTTTATCCTTGCCAAGCGACACATTACCGATAAAAACGAGGTTTACCGATGTTCAAGAACCGCTCCATCATGGACATGCTGATCTCTTTCTTTTCTCTCGTGCCGACTGCCCTGTATACGGTCGTGGCGATCCTGCTCACGATCATCGCCGTCTTCTCTGTCTGGGACGCGCTCCAGTTGATCGCCCAGATGATCCTGTCCCGGGATTTCGCGAACGGGCTTGTCAACGTCATCTATGCGCTCCTCCTCACCATCACAATCATCGTGCTGTTTGAGACGGTCACCGTCTATTTCAGGACAAAGCATGTCGAGGTGCGGGCCCTGCTCATCGCGGGGCTCACGGGCATGGTCCGGCATATCCTCATCTATAATGTTGCGTCCGTCGACCCCATGGTGCTCTTCGGGACCGTTGCCCTGCTCGCCGTCCTCATCGCCGGCATCGTGCTCGTCAAACCGGAGCCGCTGGGATAACATTTTTCCGGCATCCCCTCTCCTGAATTCAAGCCCGGTTACCCGGCATGAGGGTTTTTATGGACCCCCGTCGCATCTCTGGTTGAAAGCGTGAGACCGTGCCCGACATCATTGAAGCCCTTGACCTGAAAAAAACCTACGGGGACGTCATTGCAGTCGACGGCATCCGCTTCGCCGTGAAACGCGGGGAGATCTTCGGGTTCCTTGGCCCGAACGGTGCCGGGAAGACGACCACCATGAAGATGATCACCTGCGTCTCGCCGCGGACTTCCGGAACCCTCCGGGTACTCGGCATCGACCCGGATACGTCCCCGGCAGCGATCAAGCAGCGGCTCGGTGTCGTCCCTCAGGAGACCAACCTTGACCCTGACTTCACCTGTTTTCTGAACCTCTTTTACTATTCCCGGTATTTCGATATTCCTGCCGAAGCAGCACAGAAAAAAGCCGATGAACTGCTGGAATTCGTCCAGCTGAAAGAGAAGCGGGACGTATCCATCGAGAAGTTATCCGGGGGGATGAAACGGCGGCTCATCCTTGCCCGGGCGCTCGTCAACAACCCCGACCTGCTCATCCTTGACGAACCCACCATCGGCCTCGACCCGCAGGCCCGCCACCTGATCTGGGAGAAGCTCAAAAACCTGCAGGCGCAGGGAAATACCATTGTCCTGACCACCCACTATCTCGACGAGGCTGCCCGTCTCTGCGACCGGCTGGTGATCATGGACAACGGGAAGATCCTAGTCGAAGGGGCGCCTGCAGACCTTGTCGATCGGCACGTAGGCCACGAGATCGTCGAAGTGGAGAAGAGTGCCGACGTGATCGCGTGTCTCACCGACATGATGGTGCCGTTTGAAGAGATCGGCAACACCCTGCAGATCGCGACCGGATCCGCCCGGGACGTGGCCCGCGCCCTGCTCGAGCGGTGCAGCCCGGAAAAAGTCCTCACCCGTCCCGCTACTCTCGAAGACGTATTCCTGAAACTGACCGGGAGGACGCTCCGGGAGTAACCATGAAGTCCCTGTTCTCGTTTCCCCGTATCACTAAACGTGCCTGGAAGGTCTGGTACCGTAACATGGTGGTCTTTGTCAGGACATGGCAGGTGAACTTCTTCCCGCCGCTCGTGGAGGCGCTCCTCTATCTCTTCGCCATCGGCCTTGGAATCGGGTCCTACGTGCATGATATCAACGGCATCCCGTACGTGAACTTCATCGCCCCGGCCATCCTTGCTATCGCCGCCATGAACTCTGCCTTTTTCGAATGCACGTACGGCTCGTACGTGCGGATGTACTACCAGAAAAGTTTCGATGCGATGATCGCGACCCCGCTCTCGATCGAGGACGTCATCGCCGGCGAGCTGCTCTGGGGGGCGACCCGGAGCGTCATCTACGTGGCCATCATGCTCCCCGTGCTCGCGGCGTTCGGCGTGATCTCGCTCCCGCTGGCAATCCTGACGATCCCGTTCGGATTCCTTGGCGGCCTGATGTTTGCCGGCATCGCGATGTGCTTTACCGCCATCAGCCCGGGAATCGACACTCTGAACTATCCCTCATTCCTCTTTATCACGCCGATGGCACTCTTCTCGGGCACATTCTTCCCGCTCACGCTCATGCCCCTCCTCCTCCAGTATGTCGCCCTCGTCCTGCTCCCGCTCACCCATCTCGTTGCGATCATGCGGATGCTTACGCTGCCGGCGCTGACCTGGTCGATCCTGCTCGACTTCACATGGATAGTTGTCGTAACAGCATTTTTCTGCATCCTCTCCATCAACCTGATGAAGAGAAGGCTGATTGTCTGATCATGAGCCGGGCCGCAGGGAGTTCCTGATTCGGCTGAACCATGACCGGGCCGTTAAGGAAATCTATCACTCCCGCCGGGTCATCCGCAGCACGTACAGCTCCTCGCCCTCGACGGTCTCCTCTGCCACGCGATCAGAGGAGAATCCGTGGGTGTCAAATAATTCCTGTACCTTGTCAGGCCCGGTGAGCGATGAGACCAGCAGCAGGATCCTCCCGCCCGGGGCGAGGACCTGCCCGGCCCCGTCAGCGAACCGCTCGATCACCATGCGCCCGTTCTCCCCGCCATCAAGAGCGTATTCGAGCCAGTCATTGATCCGCTCCTCCGGCTGCGTGGGGAGGTAGGGCGGGTTGAAGATCACGAGATCGAACATACCCCGGACCCCGGAAAAAAGGTCGCACCGGACCACCTCGACACCTCGACACCGGGCGCACATCACGGCATGCGGGTTGATATCGGTTGCCACCACTCCGGTAACGCGGGCGAGCTCCGCAGAGATGAGGGCGGAACCGGTGCCGATCTCGAGCACCCGGTCGCCTGGTTTTACTTCAGCCCGGGCCGCCCTGAGCAGCAGGAAGGTATCGGCTTCCGGCTGGTACACCAGATCCGGGTCATGGGACATAGATAAAAACGGTTGGGCGGGACGGGTGAAAAGGGATTGCCTGGCCGGGACAGATAAACCCGCCGGCAGTTTATTTGCCATAAAAAGGGCATTTTCAGTACTTCCGAAAGTAAATTATCTTCGTGGTGGCAGGGGTAGGGTTGAGGTATTCGATCATATTGCGGCAGCCCCTCTTTATTACCGGTAGATACATCAGGCCATGATCGTAAGCACGAGCCGACCCGTAAGGTCACCGAAAAGGTTCTTGTTGTACGGGTATCACTCGCGGGTTCTTCTCCGCCCCCCGGGGTTTTTCTCGCCTTTTTTCTCCTCATTCGATGTGGGTGTCAGATGAGCGTGCAGAATAACCACAAGGAAAATGAGTATAAGACCGTAGGTTTGGGCATACGCACCGAATAAGAAAGGTAAATTATTATTATTAATGCCGAGGAGTGGGGAATACCAGACAAAAAGCGGCAGGGTGATCACTACAAGCACCAAGGATTTTATCCGGTAACTGCAGTCCTTGAACAAAAGGTACAGCGGCACGACAAGGATGATAAAAACATAGGGTTTTATTCTCGGTAATACCATGAAGATCGAGAGCATGACCAGCGAGAGGATCTTCAGGGCATCGCCGTTATTTTTACGATAGTATTTCCCGGTCGCATATAGGATAGTGCCGATATATATGCAGGAAACGATGACAACAGGAATGATATTCCCGGGAAATATGTGGTTGAGGAGATCCTTAAACATCAGGTATGGCGTGGGGGCATTCCACCCGCCGTTTTCATAGAAAGGGCCGCTACTATTCCGCATCATACCAATATAAGAGATAAGGAGTGACGGGTTTACAAAGTAATCCAGAACAAACAACGATGCCACGACGCCGATTGAGAGTATCATGAGTGCCAGCCGATCCATAATCGGGCGCTTGACGAACAGGTACAATACCACAAAGGGGGCGGTAAACAGTGAGACTGCTGCGGAAAGACCCATCACGATCGATGACTGCCAGTATTTTCCCTTTACCCAAAGCGTGAACGTAATGGCAAATAATAACAGGAAAAGGAATGCAAAATTTCCAGTCAAAAAATTCCAGAACGCGCTTATAAACCCGGCCAGCAACAGGGTTGTGAGAAAAAGGTAATGCGGCTTGTTGTCGAGCTGCACTATAAGGTATGCGCTGAGTACCAGAAGGACGAAGAGAATCACATAATAAATAAAGATGTTGTGGAATAGGGAGAAAAGATCCATCAGCCAGAAAAAATACAAGGTGTGGGGCGGGTAGTCAAAAAAGAGATTCTCACCGGGTAACTGATACGGGATGACGTTTTCAAGGATATAGGGATTCTTCGCGTGATCAAATGCCTGAACAAAGCTCTCATAACTCCGGAAATCCCAGCCGCTGGTAGGATTGGTAAATACCATAACCATCTGAAACGCCGTTAACGCGAGAAGCGTCAGACACAGGAGGACATACACGATTTTCCAAAATTTCGCTCCCCTGTCCGCGGCATCCTGTTTGGTGGGGCGTTTTCCCTTTTCGGAAGATTTTGTCGATGTTATTTATAACACCTATCTATGATATTTTTTATCAACACTTTTATTTAAGGTGATTGGACTGTATAGAATTCCACAATGAGAATCAGAAACGATAGTGCCGGAGGCTATTCCTGAGAGGTTATAGAGGATCACTTCAATTTTGATCTCTCTGATTCAAATATCAGGTTGGTGATCCGTTCAATACAAATACTACTCTGAAAAGAATCGTCCCAGGCGACCTCGCCGCAATAACCGGAGTTTTTGAACCAATTTTTTCACCAAAGCACGGACGATATCGGATTCCCAGAGATGAGAGAGACAACCAGAGAACAGGAAACAGAACAGCCGAATAATATAATTTTAGACGCTATTTTTGGTCTTGACTCTTTCTCACCACGATTGATTGTTTCAATTCCCGACTGCTTTGAGTATATATTGCTCCACCTCTTTACTTTCGGATGTACTGATCCCTTCCGGCCGGTCCAGGCACAGGCACGGGCTCAGCAGAGTAATCCGCAGTGATATCCCTCATCCGGTTATCGTGTCCCGGAAAACACCCCGCTCCCGGTCCCCCAGGTATTGCAAATAGTGCCTGCGCACTGATGAGGGGGACGAGTTTGCATAACAGTATGCGCACAGGTGCATGCAGGTAGAATACTGCCCGATGTCCTTTGAGACGATGCACCCGCAGCTGCCCCGCTGCCCCGGGTCCTTGAGGTACCTTGGCAGGAATGTGGAAAGGGCGGTACCTGTGAGCGCCTCTTGTCCGCCGGGCTTCAGGAACTCCATAAGGGCCGGATCATCACTGAATTCCCTTGTCATCAGATCATAGCTGATGCACTGTCCTGGCAGGATGCCGTACACGGAGAGGTCGCGGCGTTCCCCGCAGGCAGTGATGGAGAGGCCCCAGCCGCGGTTGAGAGCCTCAAGCCCCCTGCACAATTCCATTACCTCACCAGGCGCGAACTCGCGAAGACCGGAAAATCCCTGCGCTTTAAGGTTCCGCTGCACTTTTCCATATTTCACAATATCCACGAAACTGATGACCAGCCTCTCAGTGTACGGATGGATCCGGTCCCCGATCTGCCGGATCATATCCAGCAGGTCACCGACCGTGATATTCTCCGAGAGGACGAGCGGGTCGAACCGCCAGACGACCCGCCCCCTGCCGATCCGCTCCGAGAGCCGTTTGAAGATCGCGATGCGTTCGTCAACAGGCGGGACATTGGGTTCGAGCCGTTCCGTATCGTAGTCGTTCAGGGTGAAAAGGAAGTAATAGTTATAGCCCATCCGGTCGATCTCATCGAGATGAGGGAAGAACGGGGCCGGGTTCTTTGACCAGAAAACAAAGACCCGGGTCTTTTCCAAAGAGACATAGACCGGGTTTCCCCCGAACGGGCTCTTCCATTTCACGTACCCTTCCTTCAGCCGGGCCAGGAACCAGTCGCCGTAAAACGCCGGGATGTCGGTCGATCGGCTGGCCGATATGATGACCGGGGCGATCGCCGGGACCTCAATCTCCGCGCTCCCCTCCCGTGCCGGGATACGAAGCGGGACCCGCTCATGGCCTTTCCATTTCAAAGTATAAAGAGATCGCCATGTTAGTGATTATTTGTTTGCTGGGGTGGGTATCTGATCCGGATAAACGGAATTCGACTGGCTATTTTCCACCCGCGATCTTAACCATCGTGCAGTTCGATCAGATTTGTCCGCTCTTGAAAAACGCTTTTGATAAAAAGATCGTTTGTCCAAAGTGCGAACGTAATTTTTTCCGGCATATCCAAAATTTTGCGGCGATATTGTCGTAAATATCAAAATATTGAAAAAAAATATTGAAAAAAAACCTGTGCTACTCACCTATGCTGACCACACCATTTTACAATTTTAATAAAACAAAAATGATTTATAGTAAAAAATATATTAATCCTATTGTCTGTAATGAATAAGAATATCCGGCGCTCGCCGGGATTTGCAGGCTGCAATCATCGGGAAATAAATTGAAGGAGATTATATGGTGGATAATATTACGTACGTATTTACGAATATAACGAGTCCAACAAACATGGAATTTACATCAACCGGTGTATTATACGCAGTTATTTTTACGGTTCTCGTTATGCTTTTCATTCTCATCCCATTCATCTGGGAACTTCGGAATTCATACGCCCTTGCCAAAGACCGGGATAAAAGGGCACAGGCAATCATGGAATCCTGCATTCCGGATTTTATTTCGCGGCTGAAAGCCCAGAATACCCAGATGACCGACGAGGAGATCGGAAAGATCTGCGACAGAATAGTAGTTCCGGTTCAGGAAACCCTGAAACAGCCCGTTGTCGGGATCACGGGCTTTACCCGGGGAATGATCGCCTTCGCAATTATTTTCCTTGTCGGTATTTCTGTGATGCTCGTCATGTTTGCCGATAAAGGGGATCCGCAGATAGTTAATAACATCATCAGCATGCTGGGTGCTACCCTCGCAGCGATCGCCGGTTTCTACTTCGGCGGAAAGACTGCCGTGGAATCGAAAGATAGTGGCGGGAAAAACCAGACGCCTGCTCCGGTACCAGCGGGAAACCCCCCGGTTGCCAAACCTGCTGCACTTGGGCCGGCGGCAGGGGATCAGGACTCGATATCCCAAGGATACAAACGACCAGCAGTCTGGATAAAAATCGGTGAACTCAACAATGAGCGCATACAAATTGAGGAGAGGATACATCTCCGGGCAAAGAAACACCATGACCCTCATAACCAGCTGACTGCAGAAGAGGAGAAGAAACTTCAGGGCTATGATGAATTTACTGATTCCCAAAGGTACGTCGAGATTGAGAATGAGCAATGGGATCTGCTTGGAATGCATATCAAGGATAATAAGAGTGAGTCGAAACCCAGCTGATTGAAGGTCAAATCCAGCAATTGTAATTTTTTTCCGAATATTTCCGTAGTTATTCCCGGCAAGTGAGTGAAAGCCTGAAAGAGAAAAACGGGAGATTGACTGGGATTATTCGATATTCGCGATCGTCGCAAAGTCCTCAAGGTAGAGCTCTTCCGGCCGGCTCCTGAGGATCTCGTCCGGCAAGGCCCGGATCACCCGCTCCACCCACACGGGAGAGAGCATGCTGCCGGCCGACCCCTTCAGGCAGTTGCGCACCGTCTTGCGCCGGTGGGAGAAGAGTGCCCGCACGATGTCTGCGTACAGGCTGCGGTTGCCGATGAAAAAGATCGGGTCGCGGGGGACGATCTGCACGACCGTGGAATGCACCTGCGGTTTCGGGGAGAAGCAATGGGGCGGGAGCCTGAAGCACTGCCGGACCGCTGCATAGGTCTGGACCATGATCGAGAGCCGCCCGCAGTCCTTCGTCCCGGCAGGGGCGACCATCCGTTCCGCAAACTCGCTCTGGTACATCAGGACGGCAACCTCGAACCCGGTCTCCAGCAGCCGGAAGGTGATCTTGGACGAGACAGAATAAGGGAGGTTGGAGACCGATATCTGGAAAGGAGGGATCTCGCAGCGGGTCGCATCCCCGTGCTGCAGCGTGAGCCGGCCCCCCGCGATCTCCCGGGAGAACGAGTCTGCGAGCTGTTCGCAGAGCAGCCCGTCGAGCTCTATGGCATGGACAAGGGCACCACGGTCGAGCAGGGCCCGGGTGAGCGCCCCGTTTCCCGGCCCGATCTCGAGCACCCGCTTCCCCCGCACCTCCACAAGGTCCGCTATGCGGTTCACCGCACGGGGATCGATGAGGAAGTGCTGGTCGTGGCGCGCTTTCATTTCGTAGTGAATACGTGGTACTTTACGTCCTTGTCCTGGAGCTCTTCGAGGATCCGGGCATGGATCATCTTCTCTGGGTGAGGGATGGATTTGATTCTCGCGGATATGTCCGCAAAATTTTCAAATGGCCTTTTATTGCGCTCTTCTAGGATCTCCCACATCAGCTTCTTGCCGATGCCCGGGAGCAGGTGGAGCATGTGGAGCTTGGGCGTGATCGAGATCGCCTTGTTGAAGAAGGTGACAAAGTCGGGCTCACGGTCTTTTATCACCCTCTCGATAATGAACGGGAGCTCGCCTTTTGCGGTATGCGTCAGCTCGTCATATCCGATCCTGCGCTTGACACGCTCGATCTTCTCCCGCTCGGCATCACCGATGTAGACTTTCTCGTGGAGCTCGATCCTGACTGCTGGTTTCGGAACAAGCTCCAGGAGCTTGAACTGTTCGAGGCCCATTGCCTGCACGATCGGCTCTCGCTTAAAAGGGGGGCGGGGATCATCAGGGTGCCCCTTCATCAGAACATCCAGTACGATCGCATTGATCTCTTTTTTCTCCGCCTTCATGTGCCACACCTCAGAAGTGTGTTGTTACCAGTTCGATGATTGAATCGATCTCTTCGGGAGTTAATGTGTACCGCTCTTTTGCAAAGATCGCCCGCACTTCGTCGCGGGTCTTCGGCATGATATTGGCAATACGGTACGCGATCTCAGGTTTCATCTTCTCCATCTTGGAGAGCCCGGCCACGAGATCCTTTGCCTTTTCGGGAGTGGTCTTTGCAAGCTGATTGGCATGCTCGATACTGCGCCGGAACTCGTAGGACATCTCCTTCTCGGCAGCGATCCGCTCGGACTCGACGCCCAGCAGGACACTGCGCATCTCGGGGAGCGTGACCTTCTCTTCGCTAATGATACCCTTTACTTTGATGCCAATCACCTGACAGTGAATTTACCTTTGTGCTTTTAGATGTTGTGGTCTTGCAATGACGACCTTGTCGGCGTTGCCGTCGCGGATGGTCAGCATCCACGCACGCCCGCGCTGGCCGATTACGGTCCCGGTCTTCCCGTGGAAGCGGCGGTGGGGCATCCCCTTCTGGATGCTCGGCTCAACGACGACGTGGACCCGGTCGCCGATCTCGAACTTCTGGATGACCGAGGTTACCGGCGGCAGGCCGCGCTTTCTCAACTCTTTCTTGAACTTGTACCGTGTCTTCTTTCGTGGACCATTGTGATGTGCCATCTTATTCTCCCTCCTGTGCTCCTTCCACCTGCGTGACGTCGAGGCTGGTGACGCGAGCTGCTCGTTTCAGGATCTCGGCAAGACTCGGACGGGTTCTGCCTGAGTCCCCGGATACAAGTTCCTTGATGTAGAGGCCGGCTTCGCCCAGGACTTCGACAACAAATCTGCCGTCCTGTTGCCCCACACACTCGATATCGAGGACCGTCCGCTCCCGGACCTTGTCGGCTCTCCGGTGAGCGACCCTTTCGGGCGTGCGCTGCTGTATTGTGACGCCCTGCAAGGTTTTTACGGCTTTTGCGAACTCATCCGCTGATAATTCACCGTCAACCTCGACCAGGATCCTGTATTTTTTATGCGCTTTGTTTGATTTAAGGGTTTCCACCTCCCCACGGTCGCTCCAGCGTTTTATCGCAACGGAAATCCGCCCTTCTGCGGTCCGGTTGATCTCCGCTTCGACGGAAGCAAGGTCCGGCGATCGTTTTTTCGGAGCGACGACCTCGAGGATGAACGGCCTGCCGGTCCCGATCATCCGGGCGTCGATATCTTCCCGGCCCGCACCATGCAGGACCGCGTTCTGCGCATCGAATACTGCGATGACCGGCCTCCCGATCAGCTCCTCTACCGAATCGAGGTACTGGGCGCCGGTGAAGTTGCACTTCTCGCAACCGGCACCCTTGCAGGCCCGGCAGTCCCAGTGGGTCTGGGGAATCCCCCGTTCGAACTTCCTGTACCTGCCATAGAAGAAGACCGAGTTGACCTGCACTTCAACTGCACCTGAAGCAGGGTCGAGGATCGCAACAACGTCAGGTTTTTTGAAGTCCACAACCTTTCCGGTCCGGGCCGACACCGCCTTGCCGATTTCCCGGTTCACTTCAGACTTGAACGGCTCGGGCTCGGCAAGCGAGAGGTCGCTCCAGACCATCTCCTCGTTCTCGGCTACGAGCGGCGGGACGCGGCAACCGACAAGGAACGTGGAGTATTCGATACCCTTCGTGGCCTCAATCACACGATCGGCCCAGAGCGGGACATCGTCAAAGAAGTTCCCGCAGACCCAGCAGGTCCCGCTGAACCTCATGTAAGGCTGGTTGTCCGCAAGGGCGATGGCGATCTTCAGCCCGCGCCCGCGTTCGTCGTTCGAGAGCCCGTGCGAACGTTTACCGAAGAACCGTCCGAGGCAGTGGTCGCAGCATTCCCCATAGGCAAGGATCGCCTTCGCCTGTTCATTTATTTCCATCCGCATCTCCTCCTGTCCAGCTCGTTGTGCAGCACCGTTATCGCGTGATCGGCATGCAGGCACTTCGGCCCTACCGAATACCGCGGGCGGTCTCCTGCCAGCCCGTTCTCCTGTTCCATGAAGTTCAGGTGGTCCGAGAGGAGGAATGCCGAGGGCAGGTCCTGCACCGTCCTGACGTCAGTCCCGTTCTCGTCCAGCACGGCAAACGCATGCTCGGTCATGAGGCGTTCAAAACCCCCTTTCCGGATGGAGACGCCATCTGCGGCTTCCCGGAACTCGCTCCCGCATGGCGTGTCGATCACCTTCCTGATGAGGGCTCCGGCACTCCGCTCGTCGGGGGAGAGCGATCGGACCGAGGCCCCGGAAAATTTCACGGTCTTCGGTCCGGCCGGCGCACCGAGGAGCACGAGGTAGCAGTCAACATCCCTGCGCAGGTCGTGCGAGAGGAAGAGGGAGGCGTTCACGCAGCGGCAGAGCACGTCCATCCGCCCCCCGCTGCCCGGCAGGTCATTTAAGGAGAAGCCCCCGTCCGTCCGGGCGAGGTGCCCGATGATGGCGAACGTTGTCATATTCACTGCATTCCGGAGAAGCGCTTCATCAGGCGCTGCATGTTGAACTTCCCGCCCCCGCCACGGAGCCCCTTGAGGGTGCGCTGCATCATCTTGTAGTATTTCAGGAGCTCCCGCACCTCGTCCGGCGTGGCGCCGGCCCCGTGGGCGATCCGCTGCATGCGGGAACTGCTGATGAGGGCGGGGTCGTCGAGCTCCGCTGCCGTCATCGAGTCCATGATGATCCGGTACCGCACCATCTTGGTGCTCGTGACATCGTAGACACCTTCGGGAAGCTGCATGTTCCCGAGCGGCAGCATGCCCATGATCTGCTTCAGGGGGCCCATCTTGTTGAGCGCCTCGAGCTGCTTGTACATGTCGCGGAGGGTGAACTTCCCCTTCATCATGGAGTTGACGTCAACGTCCTCCGGGTTGATCGCCTCGCTCGCCCGTTCGACCAGTGCTTTCAGGTCGCCCATGCCGAGGAGGCGGGAGATGAACCCGTCGGGATCGAACCGCTCGAGATCCTCGATCGTCTCGCCGCTCCCTATGAAGGCGATCCCGCTCTTGGTCTCCGCCACCGCAGACATGGCGCCCCCGCCCTTTGCGGTCCCGTCCATCTTGGTGATGATGACCCCGTCGATGCCGATCGCCTCATGGAACCGCCGGGCCTGCTCGCTCGCCTGCTGGCCGAGCGCCGCGTCTATCACGAGCCAGCGGTGGGTGGCCTTCGTGAGCACGTTCAGGTCGATAATCTCCCGGATGAGGTCGGTCTCGAGCGCGTGGCGGCCCTGGGTATCGACGATGATGAGTTCGAGGTCCCTGAATGCCTCGAGCCCCTCACGGGTTATTTTGAGGGCGTCCTTCTCCTGAGGGTTGCCGAAACACGGGACATTGATCCTGCTGCAGAGTATCGAGATCTGGTCGAAGGCACCCGGTCTGAAGGTGTCGGCGCAGATCACGCCGACTTTCATCCCCTTCTTCTGGAAGTAGCGGGCGAGCTTTGCCGTGGTCGTGGTCTTGCCGCTTCCCTGCAGGCCGGCCATGAGGATGGTCTGGGGTTCGAGCCTTACATCGGTGGATGCCCAGACGAGCCGGACGAGTTCCTGGTACACGATGCGGAGAACATGCTCCCGCACATTCATTCCTTTGGGGGGTTCCTCGTCGAGAGACCGCGTCCTGATCGCCTTCGAGAGCTCCATGACGAGCCTGACGTTGACATCGGCGGAGATCAGCGCCCGCTGGAGGTCTTTGACCAGCTCGTCGACCGCAGCACGGTCGACCACGGTCCTGCCCGCGAGTTTCTTGAGCGCGTCCTTGAGCGACGACGATAGGCCGTCGAGCATCAGGTACCGCCCTCCAGCAGTTCGTCAACCACTTTTGCCGGCTCGAACGGGATGATATCGGTATATGCCTGTCCTGTGCCGATGAACATGAGCGGTTTTCCGATCGTGTGGGCGATGGAGATCGCCGCGCCGCCACGGGAGTCCATGTCGGCTTTGGTGAGGACAACGGCATCCGCCCCGATGGTCCTGTCGAACTCGGATGCCCGGGTCACGGCATCGTTCCCCGCCACTGCCTCGTCCACGTACACCACGAGATCGGGCTTCATGACACGCTTGATCTTGTCCAGCTGGTTCATCAGGTTTGCCTTGGTATGGAACCTGCCTGCGGTATCGGCCAGAACGACGTCGATCTTGTGGGAGGAGGCGTACTGCACGGCATCGAAGAGGACCGCGGACGGGTCGGCGCCTTCCTGATGCTGGATTACCTTGATCCCGAGGCGTCCGGCGTGTACTCCGATCTGTTCGATGGCTCCGGCCCGGTACGTGTCCCCGGCGCCTATGACCACTGTGAACCCCTGTCCCTTGAGATATGCCCCAATCTTGGCTACTGTCGTGGTCTTTCCGGTCCCGTTCACTCCGGTGAAGAGGATCTTGACCGGGCGGTCGTGGGCCCGGATGTAGCCGCCGAGGTCGAACCCGCTGCCCAGTACATCGAGCAGGGCTGATTTGAGGGCGCCGAGTACGAGTGCGTCGACCGATTCGCCGATCTTCCGGTGCCTTCCGACAAGGTTCTTCCGGACGCCGGCGATGATTGCGTCGGTGGCCGGCAGGGCAACGTCGCTCTCGAGCAGGGTCATTTCGAGCTCGGAGAGGGCGTCTTCCACGTCCCTCTCGGAGACTATCAGCTCGCGGTCCCGGATGAGAACCCTGACCTTGTCCACAAAGCCCGTGGATGCCGAAGCAGGGGCGGGCCCGCCCTCATCAGGCTGATCGTCCTGCACAGGACCCGGGGCAGCATCCTGCTGGGCTGCCTGGCCCCCGGGCTCCTGGGATGCGGCAGCGGCCTGGAGGCTGCTCCCGAGCCGGTCCCGTGCAGCCTGAAGCTTCTCGCGAAGACCCGCGAACATGTTCTTCGGTAACCCCGTCACTCCCCGTGCTGCTCTGCCGCCGCCTGCTGGTATCCCGACTCGATCCTTTTATTGATCTCGTTCATCTGGGACTGCAGCCGGTCGAGAGCGTCGGCAACCTTCTTTGCAGAGGCTTCCATCTCCATGATCCGTTCCTTTAAGAACTCGACGGCGTCCCTGTTCGTCCGCTCGACGACCACTTCAGCGCCGATCGCAATGAGGACTTTCTCCGGTTCAAGGACTCTTGCCCGGATACTCGCCCCTCCGCCGATCTGGAGGAGGACGGTGCTGTCCTCATAAGCGAGCATGGCTTCGAGGGACTCGATGGCCGCAAGTGCCTCCATCCTCCCGTTTTCCAGCAGCTGCAGCTGGTTGACAAAGATCTCTGCCTGCTGCCCGTATTCCTGAAGATAGTTCTGGAGCGTCAACAATTCGCGCTGGTCCACTGGTTGCATCTTGTCTGCCAAAATCCGCCACTCCCAATAATCCATGCCTGCCTGGATAGTCCTGACTCCTGATATGTATGTTCCATCACCATAAATACATCATGATGGAAGAGTGAGGGGGCAGGAGGACCTCCTCCAAAGCGGTTCCCCGCAGGGATCAGGGATTTTTCCGCGGGTCTTTTCCGGTGAACCGGTATTTTCCTTTCGGCACGAAGATCTCGAACCTGGCCCCCGTGCCATAGGTGCCCGACTCTTTTATCGTAAACCCTGATATGGTGAGGATCTCACTTGAGAAGAAGAGCCCGAGACCGGTATTTTTCCCGAACCCTCTCTCGAAGATCTTCTGCTTCTCCTCATCATGGACGCCGATCCCGTCGTCTTCGTAAACAAGCGCAATATCGCCAAGGCCGTACTGGAGGGAGGAGATCGTGATGTGCCGGACCCGTTCACCATGGCGAAGGGAGTTTTCGACAAAGTTCTCGAACACCTTCACCAGCAGGGGATCGGCAAACACTTCAAGCCCGGGCAGGTCAATGTGCAGGTCCACCCGTCCTTCGGGCAACAACGAGGACAGCGGCTTCAGAACGATGGACAGGTCCTGCCACTCGGGTGCCCGGACGCCGATCTCCTCGTAATTCTTGGTGAACTCGATCTGCCGCCGTATGGTATGGGCCGCCACCTCTTCCTTTTCGATATAGCGCAGGACATCCGGGTCGGTGACCTTCACCTTCGAGAGTTCAAGGAATCCCACGACAACCTGAAGCTGGTTCTTGATGTCGTGGCGGGTGACGCTGGAGAGGAGCTGCAGTTTCCGGTTGGCGTTCGCAAACGCCTGCTCTGAAAATTTCAGCCGGTCGTTCACCTCCGCAAGACTGCGCATCTTGACCTCGATCTCATCCCGGTAACAGTTCATCATTTCCACGACAGATCCGACGATAAATGCGACCAGGATCAGCATCAGGGCCCGGAGGATCGCGTCGGGGGTGACGGATCCGGCCAGGACCCACGAGACCGCAATATGGAGGGCCCCGAAGAACAGTGCCACCCAGACTGCCTTCCGGCCGTACCAGAGCCCTGCGACGACAATGATGAGGTAATAAAAATGGGTATAGACGATGGAGATCTTCAGGAGGTAGTGGATCACCAGCTCGAACCCGAGCCCGGCAAGGATGAGGATTGCAAGCGCATACGGTTTTACCGAATCCAGCGCATGCCGCCACGAACCGGTCTTCGCGCAGAAATCAATCTTCATCTGCTTCCCCGCCGTTCCATTATTCTGAGTGGTTTGGAGTGTATGTACATGTATTTGTCGCTCAGCTGTCCACGGGCTCATCAGCAGGCATGTACACCAGTTACCCTGGCCCGCCGGCTCCCACGTTTATAATACTCCACGGACAAAATTACACAGCAGATCCTGCAGAAAAAATACCCGGAGGGGACATGAGATGGAATTCAGGAACAAGGTTTTGATCATCGGGTACGGGGCGGTCTCCAAGTGCATGTTCCCCATCCTGCTCCGGCACGTGAACATTCCCCTCGAGAATATCACTATCATCGACTTCAAGGACAAGTCGGCGGACCTCAAGGCCTGGACAACGCGGGGCCTTCAGTTTTTCAAGAAGCGGGTCACCCCGAAGAACCTGGGCGAGACCCTCTCCGAGTACCTTGCGCCCGGCGGGCTCCTGATCGATCTCGCGTGGAACATCGACTGCTGCGAGATCGTCCAGTGGTGCCACGAGAACAACGTCCTGTACGTCAATACCTCGGTCGAGGCCTGGGACCCGGATGCGGAGAAGTTTACCGCGACCCCGTACGAGAAGACGCTCTATTTCCGGCAGATGAAACTGATGGAGCTGACCCGGGACTGGAAGGACGCCACCACCTGCGTGGTCGACCACGGCGCCAACCCGGGCCTGATCTCGCACTTTGCCAAGCACGGCCTCGTCGATATTGCCGGGCGGATGGTCGCCGACGGGATCGCGCCGGACCCCGACAGGATCCTCACCCTTATCAGAGATCAGGACTTTGCCTCGCTTGCCATGGAGACCGGGGTCAAAGTCATCCACTGCTCGGAGCACGACACCCAGATCTCCCGCTCCCCCAAGAAGGTGGACGAATTCGTCGGCACCTGGTGCATCGAAGGGCTCCGGGAGGAAGGGACCGCTCCCGCAGAGATCGGGTGGGGGACCCACGAGAAGGAACTCCCCGCCCGGGCGATCATCCCTCCCGTAGGACCGAAGAACGGGATCCTCCTGCCCCGGATGGGGATCAACACCTGGGTACGGTCCTGGATCCCCTACCAGGAGATTGTCGGCATGGTTATCCGTCACGGCGAGGCGTTCGGTATCTCCGACCGCTGGACAGTCTGGAAAGACGGCAAGGCGGTCTACCGCCCGACCGTCCACTACGCTTACATGCCCTGCGATGCCACGATCGCGTCCATCCAGGAGCTGCGCGCAAGGAACTACGAGCTGCAGCCCAAACTGCGGATCATGAGCGACCGGGAGATCGTCTCGGGAGCCGACATCCTCGGGGCGCTCCTGATGGGGCACCCCTACAACTCGTGGTGGACCGGCAGCATCCTCCCGATCGACGAGGCAAAGAAACTCGCACCCGGCCAGAACGCGACCACGATCCAGGTCGCCCTCGGTGTAGTAAGTGCGGTGATGTGGATGATCGAGCACCCCCGGGAAGGGTTCTGCCTCCCCGACGACCTGCCCCACGAGTTCGTCCTCGAGATCGCAAAACCCTACCTCGGCGAGTTCTGGTCCGGGCCGTCCGACTGGACGCCCCTGAAGAACCGCGTGGTCTACTTCAAGGAGAACCCGGAGAACGATTACGACCGGGAGGATATCTGGCAATTCAAAAACTTCTTATTCGTACAGTAAATCAATCATATAATGACAAAAACAGCGGTCGACACGAAAAAAAGGCGGAAGAAGAAAGGGAATGAGGAGACTCCCGTCCACCATATCGGGAAGGTCCGGCTGGAACTCCTCCAGGTCCTTGCCCGCGAGCACGGGACACCCATCTTTGTCATCGATCACGAGAAAATCCGGGAAAACTACCGGGAATTCCGGGAACACATGCCCGATGTCCAGGTCTATTTTGCCGTCAAGGCCAATTCCAACCCCGAGATCGTCAAAACCCTCTACGAGATGGGGTGCAGTTTCGACGTGGCGTCCATGCCCGAGTTCATGCTCGTGTACGAGAACATCAAGACCATGCCCAGGAAGGAGCGCCTGGACTGGATCTGGGACAAGATCATCTATGCCAATACCATCAAGCCGATCGAGACCCTCGAGGCCCTCGACAAATACAAGCCGCTCGTCACCTTCGACAATATCTACGAGCTCCGGAAGATCAGCGAGCATGCCCCGCACGCCGGCCTCGTGCTCAGGATCCGCGTGCCGAATACCGGGTCCATGGTCGAGCTCTCCTCCAAGTTCGGCGCCCACCCGGGCGAGGCAGTCGACCTGATCGTCTCGGCGTTCGACATGGGCCTCGAGGTGGAGGGGTTGAGTTTCCACGTGGGCAGCCAGTGCACCAACTTCGAGAACTACATGCAGGCCCTCCAGCTCTCGGCAAATATCATCAGCGAAGTGGAGACCCGGACCGGGCGGAAGATCCGGATCCTCGATATCGGCGGCGGTTTCCCGGTGAAGTACCACCCCGGGATACGCTCCATCCGTACGCTCGCCAGGAAACTGAACACCGAGATCAAGCGCCTCTTCCCGAAAGACATGCAGATCCTCGCGGAGCCGGGTCGGTTCCTTGTCGCCAACACCTGCACGCTCGTGGCAAAAGTGGTCGGCAAGGCGTTCCGCGACGGGAAGCCCTGCTATTATATCAACGACGGGGTCTACCATACGTATTCAGGGCAGGTCTTCGACCACGTAAATTACCCGGTGCTGCCGTTCAAAGATGGCGAGACGCAGATATCGGCGGTCTTCGGCCCGACCTGCGATGCGTTCGATACGATCACCCTCTCGGCGGAACTGCCGGACCTCGACATCGGCGACTTTGTCTATTCCGAGAACATCGGGGCCTATTCCCACGCATCGTCCACGTACTTCAACGGGTTCCCGCCCGCAAAAGTGGTGCATATCAACAAGTAATTTTTAGGCTTTGTTGAAATCCTCAAGAGAAACATGCAGTCGCTCTTGGAGGCTCCAGCATTTCATGCTTCCGCCCCCGCCGCTGGGGCATCCCCCATATCGGGATAGTTCCCAGAAGGTTGATGAAAAAACCCGAAATAACGGGGGTCAAGGGGACGCTTCCCTTGGGATGCCTCCCCCTCCGGGGAGACTGCTCTTCCCGAAGGGAAGAGCAGGCTTGAGAAGAACCGGCAGGTTCTTCGATTTAAGAGGGGGTCACCCTCCTAACCGCAGGAGAGTATAAGCAAATGATCAGAAAAATAGGGTTTCAACAGAGCCAATTTTTATCTTTTTTGCGCCGGACATCCGGCAAATACAAAGATCCTTTCAGGGTATTTTTTTACCCGGTAACATCCACTACTTCCAATGGCAGGGAAGATGGAAAGGGAGAGGGAAGAGATGTCAGCCGCTGATCTCACCCGTGTCCACCTGACAAACCTCGGCAGGATAATGTATCCCGCGGGCGGAATCACCAAGGAGGAGGTCATCACTTACTATGTCCGGATGGCCCCGCGGATGCTCCCGTTCCTGCAGAACCGCCCGCTCACCCTGCACCGGTTCCCTGACGGTGTGGCCGGGGTGGATTTCTACGAGAAAGATGCCCCCCGCAGGATACCTGACTACGTGGAAACCTTTACCCGCTGGTCGGCAACTGCCGCCCGCGATGTCCACTTCGTGGTCTGCAACAACCTCGATACGCTCATCTGGCTTGCCAACCTTGCCTCCCTCGAACTTCATATCGCCCTCTCGACACAGGCTGCCTATGACACCCCGGACTTCCTGCTCTTCGATATTGACCCGGAACCGCCGCTCTCGTTTGACGATGTCCTCAGCGTTGCCCGCGTTGTCCGGGGACATCTGGAAGATGCAGGCATCCGCCCGTACGTGAAGACCTCCGGGAAAAAAGGGCTCCATATCGTTGTGCCCCTTGCCCCCGGCAACAGTTTCGATGACGTACGGGCATTTGCCCATCGTACCGGGAAGCGGATCGCGCGGGATATCCCGTACGTGGTCTCCGAGTTCCCCCGCTCCCGGGACCCCGGGACCATCTTCATCGATTACCTCCAGAATGCCCGGGGAAAGACCATGGCGGCCCCCTACACGCTCCGGGCGACCCCGGGTGCGAACGTATCCGCTCCGCTCGGCTGGGACGAGGTCCGGGAGGGGACCCGTCCCGAAGATTTTAATATCAGGACAATGATCTTCAGGACAGAGGATCCATGGAGGGAAATCTTTGAGGACAGGCAGGCAATCGGGAGATAAGCCCGGCAGCCGGTCGGGGGATGTCCGGGCCGGGAAGAAAAGTAAGATGAGCGGTACTGCACCGGTGATGGAAGCCGGTGCGGCGGGAAGGCACACCGGAAAAACGAAGAACTCCGCTGCCCTCGTCCCGCCTGCGCCACAGGCAGAAGATACCCCGCATGGCAGCGCCGGGCGGTCGTTCTGGAGCGGTACTATCTCCATCGGCCTCATCAACGTACCGGTCAGCCTCCACACGATGACGAGGGACAGGTCCTTCTCCTTCCGGCTGCTCCACCGCGGCGACGGGCAGCCGCTGCGGTACGACCGGGTCTGCACGAAGGACGGGCAGGTGGTCCCCTGGGCAGAGACCGTGAAGGGATACGAGGTCCGGAAAGGGGAGTTCCTCGTCTTTTCGCCCGAGGAACTGAAAGCGGTGATGCCCGAATCCGACCGGAAGATCCGGGTCGAAAAATTCGTGTACTACCTCTCCCTCGACCCGATGTACTTCGAGACCAGTTACGTCCTCCTGCCGGACCGGAGCGGGGAGGCGTATACCCTTCTCGTCACCGCCCTCCAGGACCTCGGGCGGGCGGCGATCGGGACCATCACGCTCAGGACCAAGGAGTACCCCGTGGTGGTCCATGCCTACAACGGGGGGCTCGTGCTGACCACCCTCCGGTATGCCGACGAGGTCACCCCGCCCCGGGCGTTCGATGTGATGGCCGCCCTCCCGGCCCCGAAGGAGACTGAACTCGCCCTTGCAAAGCGGATCATCTCGGAACTCTCCGGGGATTTTTCCCTTGCCGACTTCCACGACCGGTACCGGGAAGCAGTCATGGCGCTGGTCGAGAAGAAACTCGCGGGAGAGAAACTGGTGTACGAAGAGCCCCGCCGCCCCGAGGAGGCAAAAGAGCTGATGCAGGCCCTGCAGGAGACACTCGCCACCCTCTCCGGGAAATGAACTGCCTGGTCGCCGGTCCTCCATGAAAAGATACCTCCCTATGCTCCCGGAATCCGCTGCCGGCCCCTTCAGTAGCGACGAGTGGCTCTTTGAGATCAAGTGGGACGGGGTCCGGGCGATCGCCTATGTGAACGACACCTTCTCGCTCCGGAGCCGGAACGACCGGGAACTGGCGGGTCAGTTCCCGGAACTTGGAGGGCTTGCAACCCTCGCCCCGGGAACGGTGCTCGACGGGGAGATCGTCGCGATGAGTGACGGGAGGCCTGACATCCAGGCCCTCCTCACGCGGGTCCGGGCAGTCCGGAGGCTGCCTCCCGGGGACGGGGTGGCCCCTGTCACCTACATCATCTTCGACATCCTTGAAAAGGACGGGAAGGACCTGACCGCCCTCCCCCTCTCGGAGCGGAGGAAGGTCCTTGAAGATTCGGTGAGGGAAGGGCCCCACGTGGCGCTCTCCGTCCCCGTCTTGGGAAGAGGAGAGGAATATTTCCAGGCCGCGGTCGCCCGGGGGCTCGAGGGGGTCATGGCAAAACGGGGGGACAGCCCCTACGAGCCCGGTATACGGAGCGGCTCCTGGCTGAAGATTAAGACGCAGAGGACCTGCGACTGCGTCATCGCCGGGTATACATCAGGGCGGGGGCGGCGGGGCCCGGCATTCGGTGCCCTCCTCCTCGGCCTGTACGAGAGCGGCGGAGATGGAGCCCCTCTCCCGGAAAAAGGGGGCTCCGGGCTCACCTCCCGGACGGTGCCCGACTCCTTGGAGACCCGGAAACTTGTCTCTGTCGGCAAAGTCGGGACCGGGTTCCGGGAGCGGGACCTCGCGGACCTCATGGCAGTCTTCTCCCGCTATCGCACCCCGGTCCAGCAACTTGAGGAAGGCAGATCCGACGGGGAGGTGGTCTGGCTGGAGCCGGTCCTTGTCTGCGAGGTGGCATTCCAGGCAGTGACCCGGGACGGGAAGCTGCGGATCGCCCGGTTCATCCGGCTCCGCCCGGACAAACGGGCTGGCGAGTGCACGCTGGACCAGCTCCGGGAGACCGATGTCCGCCAGGTATCGGGGTATCCACTGAAACGGCCCTCCGCTATAGGAGTGGAAAGCAGAAGAGGCATCCGTCCCAAAAGAAAACCGGTACATGGAACCCGGCAGATGGGACCGGCGCAGGAACAGGCAATGGGAGGTTATCATGAAAAACGGAATTTTTCACGGACAGGCGAACCGGAGGGAAGAACGACCATGAGCGGAGAAGGGAGAACCTTCGTCATCCAGGAACACCATTCGCACAAACTGCACTATGACCTGAGACTGGAGCGGGACGGCGTGCTCAAAAGCTGGGCGGTGCCCAAAGGGGTACCGGAGGCTACGGGGGCAAAGCACCTCGCGGTGGCAGTCGAGGACCACCCGCTGGAATACGCGAAGTTCGAAGGGACGATCCCGGCCGGGGAGTACGGGGCCGGCGAGGTCACCATCTGGGACAGCGGCACCTACGATACCCGGGTCTGGGATGAGGACAAGATCGAGGTCACCCTTCACGGGAAACGGCTGTCGGGCCACTATGTGCTCGTCAGGTTCAAGCGGGCCGGGAAGAACGAGTGGCTGGTCTTCAAAGCCGGGAGCTGATCGGGGAGACTCTGTGGCCGCTGACTCCGACGGGTCCTTTCACCGGCTCCCGTGAGAGGCCGGTCACTCCCCGATCACGACCGTCGCCTTCTCATCGAACGGGTTCGTCCGCATCGCGAGGCTGAACAGGTACGGGTAATGGTTCTGCAGGTACTCCATGTACTTCAGCCACTCGGGCACCAGCCGCGAATACACCCGCTCCATGTCGCCTTTGAGGTGAGCGATGTCGGGCGGGGGCAGGTGCAGGAGATCGGCCCGGGCTTTCAGCTCCTCGTCCAGATGGGTGACCGCAAGGATCAGGTCCGTGAAGGACTCGTGCTCGAAGACCATCGGGTTCTCCACAATGCGGAGGAGGAAGTCCTCGTTCTGCACGAGGAGCGCCCGCAGCGCTTCGCGGTCGACGCGTGCGGGGTCGATTTCGCACTTCCAGCTGGTGAGGCCCTCGTGCGATTCACGGAACCGCTCCGCGGTCCAGTCAGTGCCAGCCAGCATCCGTGCCTGCAGGGGCCCGGGGTTGGGATCGGCCCGGGAGAGCGTGGCGAGCAGCGGGGTGCCGATCCGGGAGAAGAATATCCCGATCACCATGTTCATCTTCTCCATCCGCTGCTGCCGCTCCCGGGACTCCAGCATCTGGTCGATGATGAGCGTGACGATCAGGACCTCGATGGGGATGAAAGCGAGATCCGCGAGTAAGTAGGTGAAGAGGTAGCGTGAATCCTGGAATATGAGGTAGTGAACCGTCATCAGCAGGAGGGTGAGGGTAACAAGACCGATGCCTGTGATCACTTTCCAGCGGGTCTCTTCCTTCATGATGAGGTATCGGCACCCGACCAGATAAAAAAGCCGGTGCTGGTCCCCCTGCCGACGGTACCCAGCCGGCAATGCCATCCATTCTCCGGTCAATGAGGGAAACTATGAATCCGGTGCCTTTTCCAGAATAAAAAATGAGATTGGAACCTGCATTCCGGCTTCGGCAGGCAAGACCGGTTTCATCCGGTCCTATGGTTTCTTCGCCACCATCTCGATCTCTACGTCTGCCCCTTTCGGCAGGCCTGCCACCTGCACGGTAGCCCGGGCCGCGTAAGTGTTGTTGAAGTATGTCCCGTAGATCCCGTTCACCGTTGTCCAGTCGCTCATGTTCGTGAGATAGATCCGCGTCTGGACAACATCAGAAAATCCGAGCCCGGATGCCGCGAGGACGGCTTTCAGGTTCTCCATCGCTCGTGTAGTCTGCTCCCCGGTCGTACCGGACAGGTTGCCGGTCACCGGGTCGATGCCGATCTGGCCCGACAGGAAGACCAGGTCACCGGACTGCACGGCCTGGCTGTACGGCCCGATGGGTTTCGGTGCTCTCTCCGTGAAGACCACCTGCTTTGACGGTTGTGCAACCGGCATCGCGAGCATCGCATACAGTACGCAGCCGGCCAGAAGGCCGCAGACAAACACCAGCACGAGAATGATCTTATTCGTATCGAATGCCACCAGTATCCCTTCCTGTTATCTCAGTAAAGGGAGTGACGTGAGTCCCCAATAAGGGTTCCGGAATGTGTTTTCGTAATGGGGGGGTAGGGGGTACAACCCCCCCTCCATTATTTTTTCAAGAGGAGGGTAACCCCCCATCGTTTTATTTTCAAATCGCGTCGACCCCCCCACCCGTATGGGGGGGAGGTCTGCGGCTGACCCCTCCCCCCTCCGGCCCGGACTGACCCCCCCTTACCAGAATTGGGAACTCCCGGAGATCTGCGGCTCCGTCTGTAACTCCATGCGCAATACTGCCCGGTCACCTGCGGGAAAGGGGGCCTTACTCATAATTGAGGAGGGGGGTCAGCGGTCGACCCCCCCTCCGTTTTATTTTCAAAAGGGGGGTAACCCCCCACCCTTCCGGTTTTCCGGGCGGGGGTAACCTCCCATGCTGTGGGGGATAGATATCCCCTTGCCGGAGGGAGACGGACCACGCACGATATGGGTAGGATGCGAATGGAGGGTTGGACATATGAACCGGGGGGAAGGTGTAGAGAAAATGGCAGTATAAGAGATAATTTATGATGCCATCTTTCTGTAAAGATCAATCAAGTCTACGAAAATATTTTCATTTTTTTAAAATTTTTTAATTCAGGGGAAAGAGTCGAGAATGGAATGAGCTAAATGATAGATTCCTTTCTTTAGCAACTATTTGATCAAAAAGTTTTGCAGAAAAGATATAGAATACGCGAAGCTTATTAATTTGTTTCGGCTTCAACCTTTGAAATTGTGATTTCGTGACAGTATTTGGATCAAGTGAATTAAATTTTTGCAAGTCAATTTGTAGATTTTGTGCGGAGATTTGTGATAATCCACCTAAATACCACCCTTCAATTTCTTTGCAGACAACGATAATTCTTGATTCTTCCAATCGATTGTATATCTCCATCAATTCATTTTTTTTATCAGTTATAGAATGACAGTTATCTAAATCGACAAGGAAATAATATTTTTTCGTCGTGCGATTTCGATTTATGAGGTCTATGTATGAATTAATAAATTTTTTATCTTTTTGAGAATATTCAATTATTTCGACTTTAATATCGTGATCTTCAATATAATGCTTAATTTTATGGTGAAACAAAATACTATCCCTATCGCCTTCTAAAAATATTGTTAATATGATTGAAGTCATTATTCACCAATTAAATTTCGAATAAATAACTCGTTTAAACCTAATTCGCTTTCTAAGAACATTTTTACCTTTTTAAAATTTTGAGGTCGAGTTATTTGCGAATAGCCATTGTCATCCCGTTTTATAAAAAAGATATCATGAATGTCTGCATGTTTTACAAATTCGGGGTTATGAGAAGTAATTATAATTTGACTTTCTTCTGAGGCATCCTTGAACAGATGCAATATTTTTGGAATTAAAGATGGATGAATATTTTTTTCAGGTTCTTCGAATATTTTTAAAGGTTTTTCTTCAAAATTCGTTGCAACAATAAGTGAAATTACGTTAACGGTTCCATCTGATAAAAATGAGGCAGGCCAATAATCATCATTATATTTTTCTTTCATTTTGAAAATTAAATTTTTACCAGCAAATGGTTCAACATTGAATCCATCTACAAATGGAAGTAGATCATTAACTAATGTACAGAATTCATCGCGTTTTTTGTCATCTTTGATAATATTTCTAATAGTTAGAGCTAAATTACTTCCATTTTCGTTTAATTCTTTTTTACCACCGATATATGCACCTTTTTTTGATTCTTTCGGATCAATATCATAAATTACTAAATTTTTTACGAAAATTTCAGCTATTGCAGATTCAATAAAAGATGGGGATTCTAAAAGAAGAGATTTTTCAGGTACTTTAATTGGACGTCTTAGATAGAATATATCCTTCAAAAGTTTTTCGTAATTCTCATCAAATGTTCCATTTAATTGAAAATCTAAATATCCCTTTTGAAAAGTTGTAGTAAATTCAATATTTCCAATAATTTCTTTGTTTTTGAATTTTATATTATCATCATCAATGAGATTTTCATTGGCAATGAACACTTTTCCAGATGTTTTTAAAACGTCTTTTATGATAATATATTCATGGGATTCTGAGAATTGTAATTCAAATTCATATTGAGTTTTTTTCAAATCTACCATTAGACTTTTTGGTACTTTATCGAATTCAGGGATTTTTATTCCAAATTCTTCGACTCTATCTTTTGCATCTTTTAATGGAACTTGAATATAATTATTTTTTGTTGAAAATTCAATATTGATCGAAAAATTTTTATTGAATCCATGTTTTGAGTTTAGTAAATATTCCATACCTCCTTGCAATGATATTGCATTATCGAGACCTTCAGTAACAATATCTCTTAGAAATCTAAAGGTCGCAATAAAATTTGATTTTCCAGAAGCATTTAATCCAATAACAAGATTGAAATCTTTTAATTTTAATTCAATTTTATCAAATGTTTTAAAATTTTGAATTTCGATTTTTGAAATCTTTGTACCCATAAGTCAAACTAGACATTAAAGAATAAAAGAATTCCTAATACTTTATTTTTTAAAACAATAAAATTACATCAGTTGAAAGAAAGCGACTTTAAAGCAAAGAAAAGTAAAAAAATTTCTTACTCAGCCTTCACAACCCTGACGCCATCAATCTTGATATAACGCCGTTTCAGGTTGTGCTTGCTGCCGATGACGGCAAAGGTGCGTTCCTTCGCCTGGTTCTCGTTGGGTGCCTCGATCACTTTCGTGTAGGGCATCCAGTCCTCGCCCATCCTGAAGGTTCCTTTCACTTCAAACTTCTGATCTTCCATGGTTACTCACTCCAAAAATCCAAATACGTCCTCTATCCTGCCCAGTTCAAACCCGCTCGTCGCGTTGCCGGCGATGTATCCCTTCTCGTTCACGAGAAGGCCGGTGCCCACGAGCCCGCTGCCCATGTTGACCGAGCCCGTCCCGACCGGGACTTTTGCTACCTGCTCGAGCCGTGCGATCTGCTGGTCGGTAGCCCGCGGGTGCACGATCACGCCCTTGTTGGTCGCTACCCCTGCCATCCCGACGGTCTTGACACCACCGAGAACGAGCGTGATCACCTCGACCCCGAGGAACTCACCGATCGCGTGCATCATGTCCGTGGGCATGTCCGGGTGGACTGCGGCAAAGCTATCGTTCGCCATGATCACGTTCCCCGCGGCGTTCATCGTCTCGTTGAGCAGCAGCACTTCGCGGTGCTCCGCAAGGATATCGACCTCGTCCTCCGTAGCCAGCCCCGAGACGACGAGGCCCCGGCTGTTGCCTGCGACGAGCGAGCCGATGATGGTGCTTCCCTGGATGGTCGTCTCGACCAGGTCCACGTCGAGAGCCGCCTTCACTGCCGCCCTGAAATCCTCCGTTGACTCGGGAGGGATTATGGCGATGTCACCGAGCACCCGGGCAAAGACCCCGATGTTCGGATCGCCTCCAAACGTGATCGTCCTTTCCATCTTACGATTCCGGTGCAAGTTCTGCCTGAACCTGCCCGTCCTCCATCTTCATGGCCCGGACCCGGATCTTGGACGGCGGCTTCTGGCTGCCCCGTGCCCAGACCCTCTCGTTGATGCCCTGGTCGAGCTTGACGTCCTCGCTCTTCATGTGCTTGGCGAGGTACTTCCTGATGTCCTTGATAGCGCCGTTGGACCGCTTCCAGCGGGGCATCCGCCGTGCCTCACGCAGGGGGATGATATAGATGTGTTCTTCCATATTCTCTGCCATAGCTCACACCTTCAGCGTGCTCTTGCGCCAGTTGCGCCTTTTCGGGTGCGCAACCACGGAACGCTTGGTCCTGATCATAACCCACTGGGGCACGCGCCGGTTCTGGTCGCACGCCTTTGCAAGCCGGATTTTCCTTCCTTTGCTTAGTCTGCTCATCATCTTCACCTTGGTAATTATCCTTTCCTGCCCACCACGAGCGATTGTTCGTGGTGCTCCGGGAACAGGGGGGCACAGTCCAGCCCGCGGGCCCGGAACGCCTCCCTGATCTCTGCTTCGTAGTCGCCGTTCCGGATCGTCCCCGTCTCCCCGTACTCCACGACGAGGAACCGGTCTGAGAGCCGGTCGACTTCCGCCCTGACATAGCCGAGCAGGGGCCGCACGTACGAACACCCTGTCCTGCTGCCGAGGCTCTGGACCGCATCGCGGGTGAGCATCGGGACCCGGTCATCAAACCGTGTGCCGTCCCCGACCACGTCATACTCGCCCGCAAGCGTCTCCACGGCGGCCTGGTGCACGCGGTTGATGGCATCGTTCGGATACCCCTTCTCCATGACCAGGTCCACCATCTCGTTCAGCAATCCTTTCTCAAATACTCGTTTCCTGTGGGGAAACCCCAGCGCTTCTGCCGCAGCCTCGACCATCGGGATCCGGCGGGACGGGTCGAACACGAACGTGTTGAGTTCGACCTCATAATACGTACCCAGCATGATGGATGCAAGGGAACTGTCCTTTCCGCCGCTGTACAGCACTCCGGCTTTCATTATTTCCGCGTTATGGAGTAATCCCGTTTGGCGGGCGCGAGCTGCCTGAGCAGCTCCTTGAACTGTGCATCAGTGATCTTCTTCTGCAGCCGTCCGCTCTGTGCGAGCGCGATGAGCTGCTGCTCCACCGCGCCGGCGAAATCCGGCTTGGTGAGCTTGATGGTATTCAGGCGTTCCCGTGCATCCGGCTCGAGGATCTGCATGAGTATCATCTGGATCTGGGACTTCTGGCGCTGCTGGCGTTCGAGCTCTTCCTGCATCGACTGCTGATCGCCAGCCTGCTGCTGCAGCTGCGCCATCCTGCGTTTGCGGAGTTCGTTAAGCTCGTCGTCTCCCATACTGCTGCCTCACTTGGCTGCTTCTGCTTTCTCAGGTTTCTTGCCTTCAGCCTTCTCTTTCTTGGCTGCCGGCTTCTTCTCGGCCTTGGCACCTTCGGCGCTTTCGGCCTTCGCCTCGCCGCCCTTCTTCTTGCCTTCCTTCTTGCCTTCGGCCTTCTTGGGCTCTTCGGCAACCGGCTTGGCACGCTTCGGGACGGGCGGTGGCGGGTTCTTCTTCACTTCCTGTGCCATGGCATCGAGGAAGGCCATACCTGCAGGCGAGACTTTCCGGCCGGTCTTGTCGTGGACAAGGAGCCCTGCTGCCTCCAGCTGCTGGACGGACTTGCGCAGGATCGACCCGCTGCCCTTGCGGAACGCGTTGGGCTTCGAGCCGCGGTTCTTGTTACCGCCGTAAAAGCTTCGCATCCTCTCGACACCCAGAGGGCCGTCGACATAGATGCGTCTCAGCACTGCTGCTACCCGGATGAACCACCAGTCGGGGTCTTCCGGGGGCATCTCTTTGTGCACCCCGGTCTTCGCAAAGGCTGCCCAGGCAGGCGGAGTGATCTCCTTCCGCTTCTTGAGCTCCTCAGCGACCCTCCGGATGATGTGGTCAGCGGGGACATCGTATACGGTTGTCATCTACTACCTCACTGTTGAATAATGAAATAACAGTCTTATGTTATTTGTGAGGAAGGTTCTTATATATTTCCAAGGGCAGAACGATCGACGGATCGGGGGAAAGGGAAGGAGTTATGGTGAGTCGTCTCTGTAGATAAAAATTTAATTTCAATTGACATGATTGCGTTAAGATTTCATCGATTGACTGAAATTCATTCAGATATTTTGACGGGGGCATCAGCCCCCATACCCCTGATTATGATTCTCCCGCCGCAGTCGAGGATTGATATCTTCTCCGCAGCCTCCGGCTGCCCCCAACGGGGAGCCAGCCGTGACCAGATGGTCAGGGCTGGCTGAAGAAAATTCTATTAAGAATTTTCGACTCGTCCCCGCGGCGGGCCAATCTCGTATTCGTATGAATCAAAAGAATTTCGCAACTTTGCGAAAACCGTTCTGCCCCGCCGTGCCCCGAAGGGGCCCTGAGGCGGGGAGCCCTCCCGCCGATTTAGCCCTTTTTACTTCTTCTTCGCCCGCTTCATCATTCCCGTTGTTCGGGGCTTTACGGCCCCGGTCTCTTTCGAAGGACCTTTCGGAGAAGATTTTTCCGCTGAACGTTCCGGTACCCGGGCAGGGGCCCTTGCCTTCGCCGCAGCCCTGCCCATCTCCTTTGCCGTTAGCTTCGCGGCCACCTTCGCCGGAGCCTTTGTCGTTCCTGTGGTGCCCGGTGTCGCCTTCCCCTTCTCCGCGAGCACCATCGTCCTCCCCCGCACCTCGACGAGCCGGGCCTTTGCCTGTGACGCGACAGCCTCCGGGTCGACTTCCGTGTTCTGGAGCCATTTGACTTTGATCAGCTTGCGCCTCTTGAGCTGGGTCACAATCTCTCCGATCATGGTCGGGGTGCAGCCCTGTTTGCCGATCCAGACGGTCGGCTTGAGATCCTGCATGGGGGTATCAGGTTGTTCCGGCATGGGGTCTCACCACACGGTATCTCATCTTCCTGTTGCAGGAGCGGCAGGTGACCACGACATTGCCCCGGTGCACCCGCACCCGCATGTTCCGGCCCGGCACGAGGAAGGCGTAGCAGTGGTGGCAGAACTGGCGGCGGAACTCGCGGTCGATCCGGACCCGATGACGCATGGAGATCTTCCGGGCGATCTCCACGTAGCGGTTGCTCAGCTCGGGGTGCTCCGCAAACGCCAGCCGTGCCTGTTCGAACAACACCGCAATGCGTTCCCGTGCGATAATTTTGGTCGCGGGGTTTTTGGATCGCTCTTTCATGGCCCTGGTACCGGCTCCCGGTTGTGCTGTACTATCACTGTCCGGAATAAAAAAGGCCGCTATGGGATTTCCTGGAGTATGCCCCGGTACCGGCTCCGGATATTCAGCGGATGCGGACTCTCCGCCCCTCAATCACCAGCCGGTCTTCGCAGAAGAGCCGTATCGCTTCGGGATAACACTCGTGCTCCCGTTCGAGGATGCGGTCGGCAAGGGCGTCCTCGTCGTCATCTTCCATGACCGGGACGCACGCCTGGAGGATGATCGGCCCGCCATCGAGGCACTCGTCCACGAAATGGACCGTGCACCCGGCCACCTTTACGCCATGAAGCACCGCCTGCCTCTGGGCGTGCAGGCCGGGGAAACTCGGCAGGAGGGCGGGATGGATGTTCATGATCCGGTCGGGAAACGCACGTACAATACCAGAGCCAAGGATCCGCATGTAGCCTGCGAGCACGAAGAGGTCGGCACCACTTTCCTTCATGGCAGCGAGAAGCGCCAGCTCGTAGCCAGCACGGTCGGCGAACGACGCATAGTCGATGATCCGGACCGGAACCCGTGACTTCTCTGCCCGTTCAATCGCGTATGCCTTCGGGTTGTCGGTGATGAGCGCCATGCAGGCTGCAGGCACCTTCCCTGCCTGGATGGCATCGAGAACCGCCTGGAAATTCGAGCCCCTGCCCGAAGCGAGCACGGCAATACGTTTTTTCACCCCATTCATCTCCTGCAGTTCAAGCCTGGCTGTTGCCACTCCCGTTCGCTGCCCGGGCAACGATCTTCACCTTCACGATGCGCCGCCCATGCATCTGCATGACCCCGAGCGTGACACCGGCAGGCCCGATCTCCACTTTCTCCCCCGGGTGCTGGGGCAGGTGGCCGAGCCGGTCGATGATAAGGCCCCCGATCGTCTCGTACGCCTCGTCAGTCGGCAGCTTGAGGTCCATCTGCTCGTTGATGTCCTCGACCCACATCTGGGCATCGACCACGAAGACACCCGGTGCAAGTTCCTGGACTTCAGGCTCTTCCTTGTCGTACTCGTCCATGATATCCCCTACCAGTTCCTCAAGGATATCCTCGACCGTCGCGATCCCGACGAAGCTGCTGTACTCGTCTATGATGATCGCCATCTGGACACGGTGCACCTGGAGTTCTTTTAACAGATCGTCGATCTTCTTGGTTTCGGGGACGAACATGGGATCGTACATGATCTCTTTTATCGTCGAGGTCGTGCGGCGGGAGACCATCGCTGAGAAGACGTCCTTGACATTCAGGATGCCGGTGATGTTGTCGATCTGGTCATGGTAGACCGGGATCCGCGAGAAACCCGTCTCGTTGAAGATCCGGATCGCCTCCTCGAATGTCACGGTATCCTCCATGAGGATGACATCCACCCGCGGGGTCATGATCTCGCGGGCGGTGGTGTCGCCGAACTCGAGCACCGAGTAGAGCATGTCCTGTTCCCCCTGCTCGATCGTACCTTCCTCCTTGCCGACATCGATCCATTCCTTGATCTCCTCTTCCGTGACCGCGGGTTCGGAGACTTCCTTGCCGATCCCGAGCGTCGGGCTCACCCTTTCAACGAGCCATATGACCGGGGAGAAGATGCGGGAGAGGAAGAGGATGACCGGGGCGACGGCAAGGGCAAAGGAATCCGATGCACGTGCAGCATAGATCTTGGGCCCGATCTCGCCAAAGACCAGGAGGACAATGACCACAAACCCGGTGGCGATACCTACCCCGATATCCCCAAACGCCTGGATCGCGATTGCCGTTGCGATCGAGGCGGCAGTGATGTTGACGATCGTATTACCGATGAGGATGGTTATCAGGAAATGTTCGGGAGATTCTTTCAGCGCTGCAACAGCCTTCGAACCCGGCTTCCCGTCGTTGACCAGTGTCCGGACCTTTGCCCGGGTAATCCCGATGAGTGCGACCTCAGAACTGGAAAAAAACGCGGAGAGAAGGATACAGATAATAAAGATCGGGATTTCCAGGATGTCCAGGATCATTGTATTTCACAACGTGCGGTTGCACGCATTTTTTACCGTTACGTTAACAGGGATTACCAATCATATTCGGGGGTGAATTTTATAAAACCAGCGATTAATCCATGCATTCGTGCATAAAGGCGCAATCCTGTGCGAGCACTGCGATCTTCTCATCTGCTGACAGGGGCCTGCCGAAATTCAGGTCCTCGAGTTCGAGCGTGAGGCTGCCGGTGAAGCCGTGATCGCGGAGTGCCCCCATAACCTTTGCCATGAGGGGACTCCGGGCAAGGGGCAGGTGCAGGGTTTTTCCCTCTGCCCTGCTGAGGTGCACGTTTATCAGGCGGTCGTGACAGAGCTCGATGTACCGGAGCGGCTCGTCCCCGGACTTTGCGAGTGCATGCGATACGTCGAGCGTGAAGAACAGCCACGGCTCCTCGTCGAGGAGGGACCGCACCCGTTCCGGCGTGCAGAGCAGCGAGTTGACAATCGGCTCCATGTTCTCCATGCACACCCTGAGCGAATTTTTTGTCGCTGCCTCGCGGAGGACCGAGATATAGTGGTCGAACCTCGCGAAGTCCGCATGGCCCGGGGGGCGCTTTGCCGTCCGCCGCCCGGGGTGGACGGTGACAACCCCGGCACCCATCTTTTCTGCAATCTCAAGGGACCGGACCGCGTACTCCACCGACACCCCGGCCACCTCAGGGTTGATGGAGCAGGGGTTCAGATCGAGGATAGGCGCATGCACGGTGAATGTCCCCAGTTCCGGGTGCTCGTTCCGGCATGCCACAACCTCACCGGCCGGCATGTCGCGGAGCCAGAAATGCGGGGTCTCCACCCAGAACTCGAGCCCGTCGAGCCCGGAACGGGAGATGAACGAGAAAATTTCCTGGACGGTATATTCGTGGAAGAACATGCTTGCGACGGAGAACGATACCATGGTAGTACTATTTGATATGCCGTTTTAGCCTAATAGTTGTTGATGGACTGGTTCAGCACCCCGGAAGAACCGGTTGGGGGGAAGACCGCCCCGTTAAGAGTATCGGAACTCTCGGCTATCATAGAAGGCCTCCTCGACGACCCCCGCCTGCATGACGTGTGGGTCCGGGGCGAGATCACCAACTACACCCACCACGGGAGGGGGCACCGCTACTTCTCGCTCTCGGAAAAAGGCGGTGGGAATACTGCCGCCGTGATACGATGCGTAATGTGGCGGTCCGATGCGGAACGGCTCCCGTTCAGCCCTGCCGAGGGGATGGACGTGATCGTTACCGGCACGGTCCGGCTCTACGCCCCCCACGGGGCCTACCAGCTGCAGGTCAGGATGATGAAGAAAGCCGGTGCCGGCGAGAAATATCTCCTCGTGGAGCAGTGGAGACGCGAACTCGCAGCCGAAGGCTGTTTTGCCCTGGAGAGGAAACGGGCCCTCCCTGAGTTCCCTTCTGTAATCGGCGTGGTAACCTCCGAGACTGGTGCCGTCATCCACGATATCAGGACCGTTATTGAACGGCGGTACCCGCTCGGGATCGTCATCTCGCCCACGTCCGTGCAGGGGGAGGAGGCGCACCGGGAGATCGCCCGGGCGATCCGGCGCCTGGCCGGGAGTGTCGATGTCATCATCGTTGCCCGGGGCGGGGGGAGTTTCGAGGATCTCTTCCCCTTCAACCATCCTGATGTCGTGAAGGCGATCGCCGCGAGCCCGGTGCCGGTCGTCAGCGCAATCGGGCACGAAGTGGACGTGACGCTTGCCGATCTCGCGGCCGACGTCCGGGCTCCCACCCCGTCAGCTGCTGCCGAACTGGTCGTCCCCGACCGGAATGTCCTCATCGCCCGGGTACGGGAGCTCAGGTGCCGGATGGGGTCGGCACTCCAGGCCCGGCTGGCGAGGGCACAGGAGGAGATCGCAGAACTCCGGGACAGGCTCCGCCCCCTCCGGTTTGCCCGGAAACTCGAGGAGCGGAAGACGGCAACAGCTGACCTGGCCGACCGGCTCGGGAGGGCATCCGGCACGAGGCTCGAACGAGAGCGCTTGGTCCTGGCAGAACTGAGGACAGCCCTCCTCGGCCGGAGCCCCCTTGCGGTCCTCGCCCGGGGGTACTGCGTGGCGGAGAAGGACGGGGCAGTCGTACGGGGCGTGGACAGAGTGGCTGAGGGTGACCGCATGAAAGTCCGGTTTTACGACGGGAACAGCCAAGTGATCGTGGAGCGTGTAGACCATGACAGAAACGTATGAGACAAAGATCGAGCAGCTCAGGAAGATCATCGAGAAGATCGATGACGGGACAACAAGCCTTGACGAGAGCATACGGCTCTACGAGCAGGGGGCGGCACTGGTGAAGCAGTGCGAGGATATGCTGAATGAGGCAGAAGTGAAGATCACGACCCTCAGCCGGGACGTGTGACCGTCAGGGTAATGACCATCTCTTTTCCGGCGGCTAAGTTCCTGATCAGGGCTTCCGGGAGCGTTGCCGCCACGCAGTCAGAGAGGATCCCGATCGTGCGCCCGCAGACGAACGGGCTCCGTCGCCAGACCATGTCGGCCGGGTGATCGAGCGTAAACCGGGAGGAGCCACGTGACTTCACCACTGCCTTGCTCCCGCCGCACTCGAGCCGCGTCACCAGAACCGCGTCGTCGTGGGCCAGCACTTCCTTAAAGACCGCCGAAAGCCCGGCACACCCCTTGTCGGCAGCAACACCGATGATGCAGTTGCCGTTCTCCGTCAGGTGCTCCTCACGGGTCACTTCGAATGTCGTCGGGTGAGTGCCGAGGACGAGCGGGTGCCCCCGGCAGTGAACGGTCTCCTGTGCCTCCATGCTTTATCATGTGAGGGTTGCCATTCATATTCAATGTTTATCACCGTCAACTGCCCGGGCTGCAATGATGAGACCGAGCACGAGGTCGTCTCCGAGTCACGCGATCTGCTCGTCCGCTGCACGGTCTGCGGCCACCACCAGAGAGTACAAAAAGAGCGCGAACCACCGGCCCTTTTGATCAAGGCCGTCGTCTCGAAAGAGGGAACATCCCGCGTCTGCGGGATCGAGTTTGCTGAGGATGACGAATGCAATGTTGACGACCACCTTGTGGCCGAGTGCGGCGACGACGCGTTCGGCGTTGAGGTCACGGCGATCGAGTGCGGGGACAAACGGGTGAAACGGGCGAAAGCACCTGAGATCACAACGCTCTGGACCCGGGCGATCGAGCAGGTTGTCGTGAAAATTTCGATCCACGACGGCCGGAAGACCATTCCGGTCTATATGGAATGCGATGGTGAACAGCCGTTTGTTGTCGGGGAGATGTATGTCGTCTCCGGCAAACGGTTCAAGATCTCCCACCTCAAGCTCCGTGACGGCCCCCTGATGAGAAAGGAGGGGTGGAAGACCGTTGCCCACCGGGTCAGGCGCATCTACGGCTACCGGCTATAGGTATTTTTTCAGGACCTCTTCGAGCTTCTCTGCATGCACCACTCCTTCGAACCGCTCCTTTACCGTGCCGTCCTGAATGACCACGATGGTCGGTGTCGCCTTCAGCTGGTATTCCCTGATGTACTGGGGGTTCCTGACCGCATCGATCTCCTCGATCGTGATGCCGAGGGCTTTTCCTGCTTCGGCATTGATTGGAGACTGTTCCATACACCCCATACATCCAGGCTGGTAAAAACAGAGTACACGCAGTGCCATGAGGATGAATTGGCAGGGGCGATAAAAAGAGTATGGATCGGATCAGTGACTGTTGATTGACGTTACGGTGATATCGGCACCGGGATACCCGAAGTCCACCGAGACACCAGTCTGGTTACCCGTCGGTATTACCTGGGTTACCTGCCCTATGCGGATATAGGCTGCCGAGGCATTGGCAACCGCCAGTTCCGGAGTGTCCGATACTGCCATGGCAAGGGATTCACCGACCGAGAGTTCACTGAGGTTGACATGGTTATGCTGGAGCGACGCCTCCGGGAAGAACTGGGTCAGCGTGCCGTTACCCGGGAAAGAGATCCGCTTCTTTTCACCGGCTTTCATGCCGACGACACCCGAACTGATCGCATCGTACTCAGATGAGAATATGGCAAACTTTTCGTTCCACCCGCCTTGTGTTGTATATATCTGGACGGGGTATACATATCCGGGCCACGACTGGTTGGCTGCAAGGGTTATCTGCTTGGCATAGATCAACCCCGTGCCGCTTGCCATTGCCTTTTGGTACTGCGAAAGATCCGTGGTGATCAGCGGGTACCCGTTCATATCGTAGATCGTATAATCGACGACAACGGAATCCCCGGGTTTAACCGCCGCGAAACTGGAGATCCAGGTGGTCCCCATGGCTGATACCACCATCAGGACGACAAAAATGACTCCTGCAATGACAGCGAGTATCTTGGTCCACATTTTGGCCGATGCCTCTTTCTTCTTCTTTTCACCCATAGGAAACGTTCCTCCCTACTACATCGGAACCACACGGTCATAAACTATTCCGCCAGTTGTAGTAATATATATCAATAATAATAGGTAACTTTGGGTTAACCTATTCCTCTATGAAGGATAGAACGGAGGAAGGGATACCAGATTTTCCGGAGACGATATCCGGTCGAAAGATTGAAGCGGATTCGAAGGCGAACTTCAGGAATGGTAACCTGGACAGAAGGCTCAAGAAGGCCGGATGTGCGGAATGGTCCCGGATCGAGACTGGATGATCACCCCGTTTTTTCCTGATTCTACCGATGTTTTTTAGTATCCTGCACCAAAGACTGTACGGATGGACAAGAAAAAGGTCAGGGACTACATGACCTACGATGTCGTCAGTGTCGGTTTTCACGGTTCCGTAAAAGATGTCATCGAAAAGATCCAGAAGACCCACCACGACGGCTTCCCGGTGATGGACGGGGATGTCGTGGTCGGCTACGTATCAGCCCGTGACCTGTTGTTCGTCCAGCCGGAGACACCGGTCGGCCAGGTCATGTCCGCCAACCTTATTGTTGCCGACCCGGAGATGGACATCAATGATGCGGCACGGGTCATATTCCGGAGCGGCATCCAGAAACTGCCGGTTGTCGATGAGAAGAACCACCTGATCGGTATCATCTCCAACTCCGATGTCATCCGCTCCCAGATCGAGCATGTATCCCCGGAGAAGGTATTCAATTTCATAACCACCCTCAAGAAGCTGTACGGGGTCGATCCCGCACTTGACCGGGGGACAGTGCCGGTCAAGGACCTCCTCCCGACCCAGTCGAAGATCTACGAGGACGAACTCGAAGGGAGAATCTACGAGATCAAGAAGGGGCTCGCCGAACCGATCATCGTCGTGAGGCGGCCGGGACGGATTATTCTTGTCGACGGCCACCACCGGGCCGTGGCCGCAAAAAGGCTCGGGATCACGGCACTCGACGCGTACATCATCGAGATAAAAGAGGACATCGAGCTTGGCATGGAGCGGACAGCAACTGCCATGAACCTGAAGACGCTGGACGATATCCAGGTGCTCGATTACGCCCGCCACCCGCTCGTAGCGATCACTCACCGCCTTGTCAAACGGGCATAAAGCCCGTTTTCCCACTCACAGGACTGACGTCCTGTTCGTTGGTGAAACGGGCCTGAAGACCGGTTCACCACTCATCGCAACACAACCCGGTCATAGTCCGAGATTTCCTGATGAAAATCTTCTCCACTCAAAGGCCGCTATGCAACCCGTTCGTAGTCCAGGATTTCTGAGGGTACTCCATAATAAGCGGTGAATAAAGGGAGAGGTTATTTTTAATGGATTTATTTTAATAAGAGACTGAAGCTCGAGATACAAACTGTTAAGACAGAATGATATAATCATGGATTCATGAAGAAGAGTACAGAAATCATTGTGCTGATCTCGGTTATCGTGATCGCTTTTGTGGTAATTTATTTCGTATTGCCCGGCACCCCTGTTCCGGCCGCACCAAATACCTATACTGCTCAGGCAGCAGCGCACCCGGTCGTGGAGATTGTCGATACGACAGCGGGATATACATCCTATGGCGCTCCGGAATTTTACGGGACCGTGAAGTCCAATACCGGGACTCCGGTGACCGCCGATATAGCTGCCGAAATTTATGACGAATCGGGCAGAGTACAACTGGCAAACGGGGACAGCCAGGTCAGTATAGCCCCCTATGGGCAGTCTCCGTACGAGGTAATTATCCATAAGTATAACAACATCCCGCAGAACTGGGAATACCGGGTCTTCGTTGAGGATGCCTATTGATCTTATCACTTTTTCTCAATTATCACAGGTCTTCAAATAACAATCTGGCATTTCCTCCAAGGGTTCTCCCCCGGGTGAATGTAAACCCGACCGGCACCAGCCGGCGCATCTGCTGAGACTGATTCGGGAGGGTTAATATCCGGGCCTTTTTTGCGAATGGCAGTCATGTTTGAAGAAAAGAAGGATAGACCCGGAAGCAAAAGGGCAGCCCTGCCCATCATCAGGAGAAAAAAACCTACGACCCTTCATAACGCACATCGAACTTCTCGTTCAGGACGTGCTCTTTCACGATGGTCCCGTCCGTGATCACAACCTCGGGCCAGAGCCGGGTCTTGGAGTGGACTACCACGCGGTCGCGGAGGACGACACGGGGTCCGATGACCGTATCGTTCTCGATGCTGCACCGCTCGCCGATGTGGGTGTCGTTGTCCATGATGCTCCCCGAGATTGTGCTGTTCCCCCCGATGATCACCCGGTTGTAGAGCGAGGACGAGAAGATCTTCACGTTGTTCCGGATCATGCACTTCTCCCCGATACTCGTGTACGGGCCGATCAGCACGTTGTCCCCGATGGTCGTTCCCGGGCCGATTGCGACCGGGCCGATCACCTTGGTGTTCTTGCCCAGCGTGATGGAGTCCCCGAGCTGGACCGGCCCCTGGACCTGCGCCCCGTGCATGGAAAGGTTGCCGATGATGTCAGTGAACTCGATATCCTGCAGCTTCCACCGCTCGGCCTGCCGGAGGAGGTGCGGGCTCCCGACATCGGTCCAGTTGCCGCGGGCAAGCCAGCCCTTCAGGGAATGCCCCCCCTCCATCAGGTCGGGGAAGAGATCGCGGGCGAAATCGTATTTCGTGCCGACAGGGATGTAGTCGAAAATTTCCGGACTGCAGATGTACATCCCGGTACTGGCAAGGTTCGAGAAGATCTCGCCGGGAGAAGGTTTTTCCTTGAACCTCTTTATCTCGTACCCGACATCGATCTCGGCGATACCGTATTCACCCGGGTCATCGATGGAGATCAGGCCGATGGTGGCGGTGGGCTTCAGCTTCTGGTGGGCACGATAGAATTCCAGCATGTTCAGGTCGGTCACATGGTCGCCGCCGACAACAAGGAAGTCCTGCCCGTCGAGATATTTCTGGGCGTTTTTCACGCTGCCGGCAGTACCGAGCTTGGTCTCCTCGTGGACATACGCGATCTCGGCGCCGAAGAGGGAACCGTCGCCAAGCGCTTCCTCAATGGCATTCCCCATGTACCCGAGCGTGAGCACGATCTCGCGGAAGCCCATGTTCGTCAGGTGTGCGACCAGGTGCTGGATCGAGGGGCGGTTGACTATGGGGATACAGGGCTTTGGCCGTTCGAACGTCAGGGGGCGGAGACGCGTCCCCTCTCCCCCGCACATGATACACACCTTCATGGTACTTACTGGGTTCGTGCTGAATTGTTTTAAGACTAATGTTTTCGGCGCATTCTTTGGTTTTATATGGTTACGGGAGAAATACAATTCCATCAGGACCGATGCGATCATGGGCGACGACGAGAACCGTATCCTGCCGGTAACCGGCGGGCAGGTCCAGTGCCTTCCGGACAAGAAAGAGCCGGTCGGTAACTGCAGTTTCTGCATCCACTGCAGGGAGTTTGAGATCGGGGGGAAATTCGTGAAGTCCCCGTCACTCGCCTACTGTACGAAATGCAGGATTACCGGAAAGGTTGACCTGGCGAAGGCCCGGGCCGTGAAATGCGCCGACCGCCAGGGAGAGGGGTTCCACAGTATCACCAGCATCATCAGCTGATCACCGCTCAGGGAGCGGGTTTTCGTTTTTTACGAGCGCAGCTATCGCATCCATATCAACGTGTTCTTCGAAGACGTCTGCGAGCAGGTCGTAGGGATCGGAAAGGGCTGCGGGGATCGGTTCGAACGGGAGCCCCTTCTTCCCGTACAGGTAGGAGAGCAGGGCATTTGCCGCGGACGGGTTGAGGAAGAGACCGTGCATATAGGTCCCGAAGACGAGCCCGTCGCCGCTCACCAGCCCGTCGCCGCTCAGCGCCTCGCCGCAGCTTCCCGGAGCGGTCACCCCCATGTGGATCTCGTACCCGGTCACGGTCCCCATGCCGGAAAGAATTGGGGGTACGTCCGAGGCTCTCCGTGTCACCTGGGTCGTATTTTTCTCGTATGATGCAAAGTGCGTGACGCAGTCCAGCAGCCCCAGCCCGGCATAGGTCCCGGCAGCGGATTCGAACCCGGCATCGATGAGGGATGTCCCCAGCATCTGGTACCCCCCGCAGATCCCGATGATGGGCACACCGCGCCCGCGGGCCTCCAGCAGTTCGCGGTCAGTGCCCGTACCGATCAGGACCAGCAGGTCCTCGATGGTATTTTTGGTACCAGGGATGATGACACAGTCAAAACCATTGAGGGGGGCACCGGGCGGCACGTAATTTACCGAAGCATGCTGTTCGAGGAGCTCGAAGTCCGTGAAATTGGAGATCCGGGGGAGGCGGATAACGGCTATCCGTACTCCGTTGCTTCCGGCTTTTTTGTCGCCAATGGAGAGGGAGTCCTCGCTCGGCAGCGGGAGCGGGACATAAGGCACCACTCCCAGTACCGGGATTCCGCAGAGTTCCTCGATCGTTCGCACTCCCGGGGCAAAAATTTCCGGGTTCCCCCGGAACTTGTTGATGATGATCCCCCTGACCAGCGGGCGGATCTCCCGGGGGAGGAGCATCAGCGTGCCCCACACCTGTGCAAACACCCCGCCCCGCTCGATATCGGCGACGAGGATCATGGGGATGCGGAGTTCCCGTGCGAGCAGGGTGTTGGCTATGTCCCGGTCGTACAGGTTCAGTTCCGCTGCCCCCCCGGCCCCTTCCACGACCACGTGGCCGTACTCCGACTTCAGCCGTTCATACGATCCGAGTGCCTTTACAAGAAGTCCCGGGGTCTCGCGGTAATATTCGGCAATGGGTACGTCCTTGTAGGGCCGCCCGTTCAGGACGACCTGCGAGGTACAGTCACCCTTGGGTTTGAGAAGAACAGGGTTCATGTCCGTGTGAGGAACCAGTTTCGCGGCAAACGCCTGCATCGCCTGGGCCATGCCGATCTCGCCGCCTTCCGGGGTGACATAGGAGTTCAGGCTCATGTTCTGGGACTTGAACGGGGCCACGGGAATCCCGCGCCGGACCAGGCAGCGGCAGATGGCGGCGACTGTGACACTCTTGCCGACATGGGATGCTGTGCCCACAACAAACAGCGACATACCGTCCGTATAGTGTATGCATGGATCATAAAAACAGATGCCCATACGGGGGTCCGGAGGTATCTAAGGACCGGGAACAAAGGACCGGGAACAAAATGTCGATGGTTCCTGACTGCAGTGGCATGACAGACCGGATTTCCTTCGGCAATGCGGTTCTGTTGCGTTGTCGGGACTTTGGGGTTCCCACCCCGCACTGTTGCATCGCGGGACTTTGTGTAATTTGGGACATGATCCAAGATGAGACCATATCCTTTTGAAATCAAATTCGAGCGAGAAAAATCGGAAAATAATAATATTGGTAGTGATGAAGGGACTACTGATAAAAAAATGGTAATTTACGGAAAACCCGAATCTTTGGAAAAAACCATTAAAAAAAGAAAACCCGGGCGACCAACACAATTCGATATTCTATTAGAAATGGCTAAAATTAGTTGGGCACCGGTTTTTGAGTATCTTTCTTTATTGGACTCAAAACAAAAAACTCTTGAAGATTTACCGCTTCCGGAGAAACCTTACAACGTTAATTTGGGCAAACAAGTGATGTCTATTGAAACAAGAAATCGTATGAAGGTAGAGCATTGGGTTTCCGGCAAACAAATTATTGTCATTCACGATGATATGATTGAAACTTTTACTGGAGACATGGGTATCGCTGATCCGACATTAATAGATTCTTTGGTCGATCGCGCGAAAAACTCCAAAGTTTATGGTCATGACCCCCTCAAAACTATTGTTCATAAAGCTGCATTTTTAATGCACGGTTTGTTATATTATCATCCATTTGTTGACGGTCAGAAAAGAACGGGACTTTCAACAGCATTTATATTTTTAGGACTAAATGGATACACTTTTTGGTCACGGAATGTTCTTGAGGAAGTCCATTATTGCATTGATATTACATTAGGAAAATACGAAGTTGATGATATCGCAGAATGGCTTTCTGATAGGATATGGACTCCAAAAAGGATGAGTGGAGAACAAGAAGCCATCAATAAAATAATAAAAACAACTGGATACAAAGCACAATGCACAAATTTCAAATGTCGTGGGATTTTTCATGTAAAATCGTATCGAACCAAATGTCCGCATTGTGGACGAGAATACGAATTAAAAATCACAAATGTATTATTTACACATGGGATCAATCCAATTTTATCATATAATATCGGTCTTCATAAAATAGAAGATTCGGCGTTAGTTACAAGTGGGCTATTACCCCTTAAAAAGAAAAAATAGCGAAGAAATAATCATTTATTTTATAGCCAACCCGATCATTATTTCCCACCGGTTCCCCATCAGATTGATCGGGATATTCGCCATCTGTGCGGGCGTCATTCCATTAATCCCCTGATGAGGTCGGATGTAGTTGTAGTATGTCTGTAACCCCGCAACAAATTCCTGTGCGCCGATAGAGCTGTCAAGGCTCCGCATAACTTTGGTGCGCTCCCTGAATGTCCCGTTCAATCGTTCGAGAATGTTGTTATTCGGCTTGGTTTCAAAATCCTTTAGCCGTATGTGCGGATTCTGGATTGGGGCTGTGTGGTCATAGAACTCAGCTTTGATAGCTTTTTTGTATGCATGTAGTCCATCAGTAACAATTGCATCAGGTCTCCGGTTTGCGGCTTCTTTTGCCTTCCTTAATGGTATCCGGGCATCATCGACAAACCTTGTCTCAGTGATTTGACACGCAAGGAGATACCGCGTCTTGCTGTCCATGAGGTTCCATATCCACTGATAGTTCTTTTTCATGCCCTCTTTCTTGATGAACACCGTCGTTTCATCACAGTGCCAGATGTTGCCAACTTCTGCCTCGTACTTCTCAGCATATTTCCCAAGGAGCTGAGTATACTTCTTGATCCAGCGCATCGGAGTGGTTTGGCTGACCTTCCGGTCGTGGAACTGCTGAATATGATCGGTAATCTTCCTGAGGCTAACACCCTTAAAATAAAGGTCGAGAGTGAGGGTGATTACTTTTGGATCATGCTTTACCCTGCTGAATCCCTTATCGACAACAAACCTGTGATTGCAGTCAAGGCAACCGTACCGCTGGATCTCGCCATAGGTGTTTGCTCTGACGCCTCTTTTGGTAGTGTTCTGGCTTTTACAGAACGGGCAGGTAACCGTCCCAATTTCATCACCCTTAATTTTTTGGGCTTTAATATCTGTCTCTACATCTACTTTAATTTTTAGGGAAAACTGCACGGCGTAGATGTGTTTACAGATCACATTACGGGTTGTGTGATCGGGGCAAGTGCATTTCCAGTCGTGCGTGTGTTGAGGATCGCGGCCTTTTACATGGACGCGGGAAACCCTATAATACACATCTTTGCTCTGTGATCGAACGTCCCATTCATTCATACCCATCTTTATGATGGTGTCAGGTTCCGACAGGATTTTTAGTCCTCTTAATTCTCTTGGGTTGCTGAATTGATCCATCTTCTCTCACTCCTTTAACTTACCTATTAATAATATACTATTAGGTAAGTATTGTATAAATACCTATCGGTAATACCGTTATGGTTATATACTTTTAATAATACATTATAAAATATGGCAAAAATAAAACTTGATGGATTTAGATGTGAACGATGTCAGCACGAATGGGTAGCCAGAGGAGAAGAAGAACCTAAAGTTTGTCCGAAATGTAAGAGCCCGTATTGGAATACACCAAGATCAAAAAAGTGAACGACAAAAACAAATTTGGCATTACCAACTAGCGAATATATAAATTTTATCCGGAAGTACTTTATCTAAGTACGTACTATAAAAATCCAATGAGGAATCAAGTACATTCGATAGATTGCCTCGAAGGATTAAGATTACTAGACGATAGGTCCGTAGATGTTATTGTAACGTCTCCTCCGTACAATATCGGGGTTCAATACAATTCTTATGAAGATAATAAAACAAGGAACGATTATTTGGATTGGTTAGAGGAAGTTGCAATTTCATGTAAGCAAGTAATGAGCGATGACGCCTCATTTTTTTTAAATATCGGGGGAACTCTTGCAAATCCATGGACGCCATTTGATGTAGTACAAAGATTTAGAGAACATTTCGTTTTACAAAATACTATCCATTGGATTAACTCAATTGCAATTTTAAAGGAAGATTTCGGGGTATCTGCCAAAATTAACAAAGATGTCGCTGTCGGCCATTATAAACCGATTAATAGTAAAAGATTTCATCATGATTGCCACGAATTTATTTTCCATTTTACAAAAAGTGGGAATGTAGAATTAGATAAATTGGCAATTGGTGTTGCATATCAAGATAAAACAAACATCAACAGATGGAAAACAGCAACATCTGATAAAAGGGATAGGGGAAATGTTTGGTTTATCCCATATCCAACAATCAGGGAATCAAGGGAGCACCCCGCATCATTCCCAGTAAAGCTACCAGAAATGTGTATTAAAGATCATGGCGTTAATAGGACACGCTTGGTTTTAGATCCATTTATAGGATCAGGGAGTACCGCGATAGCATCTATCAGGTTAGGTGTAGATTTTATCGGATTCGAAATCGATCCTTACTATTCAGATATAGCAAATGTTTCTATCAGCCGTGAAATTGCTATAATAAAGTCCGATATTAAAAAAATCCCAATCTCATCATATCTGTAATTTAAATTTACAATAAATTTACGTTAAGAACAAACATCTTAGGACATATGCCATTTGTTACCGCCGCCAGAGAATTTCTTGAAGATCCCGGAGAATTATCCGATAATAAATATCTTGATGTGATGTACGATACTGTAAGTTATCTTTTAAGTAATGCTATCGGACTTGAAAATGCTAAACCTACTGATAAAATCATTGAGGTTCTCAATGCAAACGGACATGATATCAATCGACATCAATGGGAGATATTAGTGCTGGGAAAATTAAGAGAAGAAGGCGTTTTTATCGCTTCCAATAAAACCAAAGGGATGTACCTTATTAATTCGATAGATGAAGCCGAACGGTTTTATTTCCAATATGCCAAACGAATTGCCAGACAGAAAGCACGCCTCGAATTTTTAAGAGATTTAATTGATCATGGCCGTTGGTTAATAATGCCAATAAACGGTGAAAATGGTTTTGGGACCAATACATCAGGGAGCACAGTTCATATATCGCGATCTAAACCGAAACCAAAGTCTAAAAAAAGATAAAATCTTTTTCACAAAGTCCCGCGATGCAACACCCAACTAAAAATTAAGCCAAGTCCCTACAACGCAACAGAACCGGCAATGCCAAGTAATAAATAAAGAGAAACGTAAAAATACAGGTAATGATTGGTGGGATTTGCCCGACGTGTGGACTTCCAAAAGAGTTATGCATCTGTGAGGAGGTTGCAAAAGAACAGCAGCGGATCAATGTCAAAGTGAACAAACGCCGTTACGGAAAAGAGGTTACGGTCATCGAGGGACTCGATCCGACCGATATCGACCTTGAGGACCTTTCCAAATACATGAAAGGAAAGCTCGCCTGCGGGGGAACGGTCAAGGGGAATTCGATCGAACTCCAGGGAAACCACCGGGACCGGGTCAAGGAACTTTTGTCCCTCAAAGGCTACAGTACGGAAAATATCTCGTAAGCATCGTATCATTTTTTCTTTTTTTGTATCTAGGACGACTAAAATTTTGATACAATGCGTTTTTTCTCGTGTATAATGGTGATGACAGCCGTCGCCCCGCCGTTGTATGAAAACAGCCTACCGCAATCTGTATGAGAGAGATCCCATGATACTCCAGATTGATACTCGCCCAAAAATTGTTTTTTATTCAGAAAGCAAGCGGGAACATTTCTAAATGAGATTTTTATTAAAAAACAAGGTATCCATTCAATTTGATATTCAGGATAGCCATACGCGCAAAACGCCTGTCGGGTTTTGCGCTAGCTAGGGAGTTGTTCTGAGATTTTTTTTGCAGGTTCAAGAAAATATGTTGTAATAATGAGGCATCGTTTTGTGCCCCGTCACCCATGGGGGGACTGATGGCACAAGAGGGGGAATATTGAAAAGTTTGACTTTTTAAAAAAGGAATTCGGTCCCTGCACCCGAGGTTCAGATAAAGAACCGGAAGGTGATCCATGCCACCAGAAGCATGATAGCAGAATACTTCAGCCCCGCGATGAAGCGCCCCTCGCCCATCTGGCCTGCCACGAGGCCCGAGAAGAACCCCTGGAGCATGGCGGCGTGGGAGAAGAGCCGCTTGTACACGAAAAGATCGATCTTCCCCATGAACCCGTGCGCACCGGCAGCGGCTGCGGCTGCCCCGGCGGTTGCCATCGTCGAGAGGAACGATGAGACAAGGATGGCGATGACGAACAGGAAGACCGCAAACGAGACGATTACGATGATGACGTAGATGAGCATGTTGTTGCTCCGCTCGGTCTGGAGGTTCACCACTTCGAACGTATCCTTTGCAGCAGCCCTCAGGACCTCGCTCACGTCGCCTCCGGCTCTGCTTGCCTTGGCGATGAGGTCGACACTCCTGTCGGCGAGCTTTGTACCAAGGCTCCTCCCGAACCGGTACAGGGCTTCAACAAAATTGACACCCCAGGACATCTCGTTGTCGAGTTTCCGTATGTGCGGGGTGAGGGTCCCGTATTCTGCACCTGCCACGAGGTGGACGGCAGTCGGGAGGGTCATGCCGGAGTCGTTCATCCCCGCAAGATCGCGGAAGAAGTTGGGCAGCGCATTTTCAAGGTTTTTGACCCGGACCTGTTCCCGTAAGTCCAGGAGTGCGACCGGGATGATGGCGATCAGGACAGCAAAGACCGCAAAATCATCGACAGACGTTGAGTTGAAGAGTACTCCCATGCCGTAGGTTCTCACCATGAAGAGAAAACCCCCGATGAAGACCAGCAGGGAGAGCGGGATGCAGACGATGAGGATGTTCTCCGGGCGCTCGGTCAGGACCTGGAACGGGTGTTTCAGGAACTTCCCCACCCCTTCCCTGCTCTGCCGTTCGTGCTCGAGTTTCTTCGTGATCTCGGCAAATTCGTCTTCCACGGTCCCGAGCTCATCGGTTCTGATCGGCTCGCGGCTGTGGGGGCCCCTGTTGAGCAGGTTGCTGAAGATATCGGTAAACCCCATGGTCAGGACTCCGGCGTCATGGAACTGATCATGATCACGAACGCAATACTCCCGAGAGGTATCATGATGTAGATGATGGCATAGAGGAACAGGGGGCGGTTGTCTCCAGAGAGCACCGACATGATGGACTGGAGGATGATCAGGAAGAGGGTGCCGGCCACCATCGCGGTCACGTAGGACTCCGCGATCAGCCCGAGCATCTCGAGGAACTGCTTCTGGGTCTGCCGGTTCTCGAGCGCGTACTGGTCGGCCTTCGTCCGGAAATACTCGGTGAGGTTGCCGCCGCTGGATATGCTCGCCATCGCACCCTGCAGGAACTCTTTCATGCGCTTGCTCGGGGTACTCGCGGATACAAGGCGAAGGGCATCGATCAGGTCGCGCCCGAAGATATCGATCTCGCGGGCGATGTACCGGGCCTCCACCGAGCTCTCGCCATAGATCGGGCTGTCGCCAAGGAGGCGGAACACTTCGGCCGGGGTGATGCCTGCCGTGGACATCGAGGTCACATAGTTTATGGCGTACGGGAGGCTCGCGTCAATGTTCCGCCGCCGGTTACCGGCCTCGAGGCCCGGGTACATGATGAAGGCTGCATAGGTCAGCCCCCCGAATACGAGGAGGGAGAAGATGGTGATCGCGATCGTCCCGATCAGGAGACTGTACGTGGAAAGGGCCACGAGCGGGCCGGGTACGGCCCCGCGGTACTTGATCAGGGCGGCGATTTTCAGGATCCAGCTGAACATGCCGATGACGGTCGCCGCACAGAGGCCGACAATGATCGAACTGACGAATGCCGTCGAGAGATAGACTTCGAACGGGGTCTTGAACCGGGCCGAGAGGAGGTCGTTCCGGAGCTGTGAGTACTCGTCGCGTTTCCCTTTCATCCGCTTGCCAAGGAGGTTGAAGCAGAACCGCTCGTAACTATTCATAGAGGTCCTTCCTCACCCTCTCGATGACCGCTTCCGGGTCGCGGTGGTAGGAGATGAGGATCTTCGCCACGTCCTTGTAGTGCCGAATCTTCTTGATCCTCATCCACTCGAGCACCTCCTGGCGGCGCTTGAGCTCCTCGCGCATCCGGTTCTCGCTCCACCCCTTCGCTTCCATGATCTCTTCGAGAAGGTAGGATTTCCCGGAATAGTTGTGCTCATCGGTGGCAGAGCGCCACTTGAAGACCTCGTTCGTTATCAGTTCGTTCGTCCTCGGGTCGATATCAAGGATCTCCACGATCTGCTTGTTCCTCCTGATCCGTTTCCCCCCGACCCGGGCCTGCACCTGGACGCAGATGAAGTCGAGAGCGGAGAGCATGTTCCGGGGCACATCCATAGGGGGGTTCTCGATACGGTGGACGACGCTGGCGACCGAGTCGGCGTGCGTAGTGGAATAGGTGACATGGCCGGTGCTCATCGCCTGGAAGAGCGTCTGGCATTCCTTGCCCCGTACCTCGCCCACGATGATGTACTCGGGGCGCTGCCTCATCGCAGCACGCAGGAGTTCATACATATTAATCTCTCCTCTCCCGGCTGTATCAAACGAGTCTCGGGTTACACTGGGTATCCAGTTGGGGTGGGGGAGTTTCACTTCGCGGGTATCTTCAAGGGAGACGATCTTCGCCATGGGGGGGATGAAGAGCGAGATAGCGTTCAGGGCCGTGGTCTTTCCCGATGCCGTCCCGCCGGCGAAGATCGCGGATTTGCCGTTCTCCACCGCGAGCCAGATGTAAGCGATGGAGAGCGGGGCGAAGGTGTGCCACTCGATGAGGTCCGTGGGAGTGATGGGTTCGTCCTTGAACTTACGGATGGTGAACGTGGAGCCATGGGCAGTGACCTCCTGGCCGAGTGTCATCTGGATACGGGAACCGTCCTGCATCGTCGCATCGAGGATCGGTTCAGCAATCGAGATGTATTTGCCGGCACGCTGGGCAAGCTTGGTCACAAACGAGTCGAGATCTTCCGCGGTGTGGTATGCGAGCGTGGTCTTCATCGATTCGTAGCTCGAATGGAACGCGAAGATGGGTGTGTTGACACCGTCGCACGAGATATCCTCGATGTACTTATCGTGCATGATCGCATCGATAAGGCCGTCGCCGAGGAAATCCTTGTGCATATTGTAATGGATCTTCTCCCGCTGGATCGGCGGGAGCCTGATCCCGTAGTCCTGCATGATCTCGTTGGTCGCTGCCCGGAGCTTCTGCCGTGCATCATCCCTGGAGATGTCCTTGGTGTTGATGTCCAGCGTCTCGAAGAGGCGCTCCTTGAGCTCCTTCAGCAGCTCCTTCTCCGGGTCGGTGAGCACAGGTTCGAGGACCTGGTAGGTGTATTCGTGGGTGGAGTGGTCGTAGATGATGCGGACATAGGCATACGGCTCGTTGACCGGGTACATCTCCATCTCCTCGATACCGGGCTGAGGGACGAAGACGGTATCCACAAGCGGGCCGTGTTTTTTCGGGCTGTATTCCTCCTGCTCGGTGCGGATCGCGCTGAACAGGGCCGACAGCCCGAACTTCTTCGGTCCTGTCTTCAGCCTCACTCCGCTTTCGGCGCTTTCTTCGTCAATGTCAATATCCTTGAAACCGGCTGTTGAGAACTCCCGTTTCCAGATCTCGGCAAATTCCGGCGGGAGGGAACTGCCCGTTGAACCTTCAAACGCGTTGATCCTCCCGTGCAGTTTGATCTCCTCGATCTTGAAGGTAGCTCCTTTGGGAAGGATCAGGCCGGAGATATCGGATATCTGGTCAACCGAGATAATTTTTTCATCGGTCTCGGTCTCTTTCGGGGCAGGTGCCGCTTCAGCGGCAGCCGCTACGCTTTTTGCGGCCTTCAGTTTCCTCATCTTCGCTTTCGGGTCCTCATCGATGATCTCGATCACTTCGTCGTGTACGGGTTCCCGGAATGCCGCAGGCTCCGGTGACGGGGGAGGGAATCCCGCTTCAGACAGCGATGCAAGCACCCGTTGTGTGTCCGCCGGAGTCCCGGAACCCCCGACCCCTGCATTCTGGGAACCCGGATCCGGTTTCGCCTCAGCGGCAGTTTCTTCGGCAGGCGTTTCTGCATCTTCGAGCAGGTCATCGAGGCTGCTGACCTGCTCTTCTCCGGGACTGGAGGATGACTCCACGGGAGAGGTTTCCGGTGCGGGCGCTCCTGCAGGGGCAGCTTCCTTCCGGTCAGCCATCCCCAGTTTTTTCATGAGAGGAGAAAAATCACCGGTAAGCGGTGCAGGCCCGGACGGGGGTGCAGCGGGTACAGCCGGGGCCTCATCAGGCTGCTCTGGTACCGCTTTCTTCTTCTTTTCGCCACGGATCATGTCCATGATAGAGTTCATATCGTCTGATGTATCATCGTTGTCTCTGCTCATGTCGGACCTCTCACGTTGGATCGTGAAATCGCGGTACCGGTTGTTTCAGATGGTTTCCCGGAAGACTGGTAAAAGATAATTTGTGTCTGAGTATATCTACCCTCTGGAGGCGCAAATGCCCCCGGATTACCACCGGCGAGCTGCAAAACCCGCGTACAGGAATGATCTTCCCCCGCTCATCCGGCTATCTCCTTCTGGATGCTTCGTAACACGACCCTGATGAGCCCGAGCTGGGCATTGGCAGTCGTGAAAACGCACAGGGAAAGATCCCCGCACGGGGCGATGATGATCTTGTTCCGGGCTGTTTCGAGGATCAGCTGGTCCAGGTCGCCGATCTTCATATCCTGTGCTATCCTGCATCCCGCCCGCATGAGATCCTCGGCCGAAGCGGCAACATGCTCAAAATCCGCATCACCGATGGACTGGACCGGGAACCCTTCAGAAAATGCCGAGACCGCGATGACGCCGGGCTGGCCCGCAATCTTCCTCAGATTGCCCTCGTCCAGGAGTTCCGGAGGGGCCCCGGGTTCCCCGGCGCCCTTTTTTGCCGGAGTTGTGTCATACCCTGAACCCGGGAGAAGCAGGTCTTCGTCCCGGGAGATCCGTACAGCCTGGGAGAATTCCTGTTCATCGTATTTTCGGAGGGAGAACGTCTGTGGTGCTTCATCGTCCTCCTGTTCCGCGGTCATGCGGGAAAGGGCATCGTTTCCTTTAAACGCCCCCTCGCCGGTCCGGAAGTAGGCAGAAACCAGCGTCCCGTTGTCCGTCAGGATCAGGCCGTGGCCGGCACCGGTCTCGATCTCAATGGCGCCACGAAAGGTCGTCAGTTCCTTGATGAACCCCTCGTCCTGGGGGTTGGAAATGGTCCCCCCATCGGTTCCAGCAGGGAATTTCATAGAAGAAGAAAGGTGATCAAAGTGCAGCAACAATCCGTTCTTTGTTCTTCTTCAGCTCGTACCGGATCCTTCCGACATTTGACGTCGTATCCGCTACAATAGCGATGAGTTCGTCCGCTGAAAGAGGGGAGAGGATGATCGGCCCTCTTTCCAGTTCGACGAGCATCTGGAGGAGCTCGCCTTTCCCCAGAGTACTCCCCATCGCCTCGGAAGTCCCAAGGCCGGTTGACGCCATGGCTCCAAGAGCTTCGATATCAACTTTGCCGGAAACCGCACTTTCTATCACAAAACCGTCCCTTCCCACGACGACCGCAGCTGATATCCCTTCCACTTTCAGAAATTCCTCGAGCAATGGTTTCAGCATACCTGCACCACGTTATAAATGTATCTTCTTACTCTGTATCTATTAAAATGTTGGTCTTTCTCTTTGCGTTCTGTTCCGACAGAGGGATCGTGGGGTGAAAATACCTCCTGTCAGACGTTGATTCCTGCAGGATCGGCCTGATGCATGGCCTGTCCCCGTGCGGCCATGCACGGTCTGCCCGGTGCAGTACGATCGTCGTCCGGCCATAAAGAAACTTTATAGGTGAACACCGTCATAGTAGACATGATGCAGCTACCGAGGGGTACATTCCGGGAGATACGAAAAAATACAACGGTCGGGGAGGTCCTGAAGGATCTGGAGCGGATAGCATTTTCCGGTGTCTGCAGCCTCTCATCGGGCCGGGATACCGGGACACTGGTGTACCACTCAGGGACGTGCATTCTCGTCAAATTCCATGGCAAATCCGGCGATCCCGGGTGGGATGAACTCCTGAGCTGTCTGGGGGAGGTGGATGCTGCCCTCTCAACACTCGACGAGGCACAGATCAGGCTCTCCCTCGAGTTCAACAAGGCCTGCAGGCTGGTGAAGACAGGAAAGAGCGGGCAATTCCGGAAAAACCATCATCCCTCCCGCGGGCCTGAGAAAATGACGGAAGCCGCCCACCAGACGGTTGCACCGGTACGGGTCCTGCCAAAACCCTCTCCTGCAGCATCGCCTTCCACCGCGAAGGTTTCTCCGGAAAATACATTGCATGCACCCGGGCGGCAACCACTGCCGGCTCCTGTTCTCTCAGGGGCCCGTCCATCGGCCGGTCATCCTTCATCAAAGGTTCCTCCCCCCCCCCGGGAATCGGTACAGGTTACAGGAGAGGAGAAAAGCAGCGGGGATTCCGGCCGGTCCCCGGATGAGAGCGCCGGTTCTTCCGACCGGGATCTCGATACCCTTGACATCCAGGACCTGGAAAACGTGACGGATAAGATCCGCAATGACTGCAAGACCATGATCAAGCAGCTCAACCTCGAGCACCTCATGGAACGCTGACCGGGAAGGAGTTGATCCATCACGACCGGCCTGATCCCCGTTTCTGATTCCATTCTTCCGTTCATTATCATCGGCATCCTCGTCATTGCCGGGATAATTCTCGCCATGGTGTACTGGAAAAGACACAGGGTAAACCTGCCAAATAGCCGCCGGGCTGCGGTTCGGGTTGCATCCGGACCCGGCCGTTTCGGGTACCAGCCGGAAGCCAGGCCCGTCCCGCTGGTAAGGCCCGGGACTGCATTCAGTCAGGTGCCAAAAATTACTCCGGTGCCGGAAGAGACCAGTGTCACGGAGGGGACGGCGGACCTCACCCAGAGCCTCGGTGCAGTCGTGGCGCAATATTCGCTCGACCGGTTCACCATCGCCACCTCCGACGGACTCGTCTTTGCTTCGAGCGGGGGGGATGATACCGGGGCGGACGCTGCACGCTACAGCGAGATCTTCCGGAACGACCCTCTCTCGGAAACCCCCGGTGTGGTAATGTTCGGGTTGTCTCACAAGGGCTCCGAGCTTGTCGGCATCATCCGGTCTGACCACCCGGTATCGGAGGAGACCAGGAAGAAGATCGAAAAAGACGCATATCTCCTCATCCACCGGTGGATATGAGAAAAAGATGCCCGGACTCCAGTAATCTTATATAAATTCAATAGAAATACTCATCACGGCAGGGGGTTTAATGGTCAAGGTCTACACGATAGCTTCCGGAAAAGGAGGTACTGGGAAGACCACCGTATCCGTCAACCTTGGCACCATGCTCGCCCAGCTCGGCAAGGAGACCTACCTGATGGATGCCGATATCGGCATGGCGAATGTGGGCCTGTTGCTGGGCCTGCATGACGCACCGGTCACCCTCCATGAGATCCTCGCCGGAAAAGGAAACATCAACGATGCAATCTACGAGGGCCCGGCAGGACTCAAGGTTATCCCGAGCGGCATCTCCCTCCAGGGGTTCCAGCAGGCAGACCCGGATAAGATCCGGGATGTCATGACCGAGCTCGTGAAACGCTGCGAATTCCTCCTGATCGATGCCCCCGCCGGTATCAGCAAGGACGGTGTCGTTCCCCTTGCCGTTGCCGATGAAGTAATTCTCGTAGTGAACCCTGAACTTTCCTCCATCGTCGACGCCCTCAAGACCAAGATCCTGACCGAAGTTGTCGGGGGGCACGTCCTCGGTTCCATCATCAACCGCATCGACCAGGACAAGACCGATATCATAACCAGGAAGATGGAGAAAGTCCTCGGTGTGAAAGTCCTCGGGATCATTCCTGAAGATCCCAATATCCGGCGGTCATCGTCCGCAAAGACCCCCATTGTCATAAAGTTCCCGATGTCTCCGGCTTCGAAGGCCATCCGGAGGATCGCATCCGATCTTGTCGGAGTTGCCTACAAGGAAGAGAAGACTGCGGAGGTAAAGGAAGGGTTCATTGATCGGTTCAGCAAAGCACTTTTCAAGAAGAGATCCGAAAAATAGCGTATCGGTTTTTTCTGTTGCTGCCTGTTTTCTGGTTCCGGATCCTTGAACCTTTTTTCGTTATATCGGTCCCGATCTACGATTCCTGAATATTTTTCGATGGAAATCAGCCATCATCCCGCCTCTTACAGGTATACAGGTTACGGGAGTCCGGATAAAAAAGAAATTTTTACTCCGGACCTACATCCGGCTTGTCGTCACCTTCGTCCTTTCAGCCGTCTTCTCCTTGATGTGCATAAAGACGCAGAACAGCTTGTTCCTGTCGTCCTTGACCGGCCCTATGGTGACACTGGCCCTCCGTGTCTTTTTCGCCTTCGTCACTACGGCAGTATCGAAGTCATAGGTGATCTCGTGCATCTGCCGGATCACTTCGGACAGCGGGTCGGGCAGCTCCGTGCCCCTTGCCTCGTTGATGAGTGTAAGCATATCCTTCCATGAGTGCATCAGGATCTGATCCTCCGCACGCTCGGTAAAGCTGACTGCGTAGGGATTGTAAAAGACGACCTTGCCTGTCATGTCCATGATCAGGATCGGGTCGGAAGCCGTCATGATCTTCTTGGGTTCGCCTATGGGGCAGGCAGGGTGAAATTTCTTCCGGATATCGTGGTTATAAAGGGCGAGCTCGATGCCGGACAAGAGTTCCTTATCCGTAAACGGCTTGATGATATAGCCGAGGGGCTGGGCCTCCTTCGCCCGCTCCAGGAGATCGTTGTCACAGAATGCTGTCAGGAAGACAATCGGGTAGTGGAAGAGGTTGAAGATGTACCGGGCGGCCGTGATCCCGTCCATCTGGCCGCTCAGGCAGATATCCATCAGGACAAGGTCCGGTTCCAGTCTGGCTGACTTGAGGATCGACTCTTCACCGGAACCGGTCTTCCCGGCAACGCTGTATCCCATGTGTTCCAGCATGGTTGTAATAAGGTTGCAGATGATCTCGTCATCTTCTACAATAAGGATGCGAGGAACTGGCACCATGGCAGACCGGCATTTTTGTTCGTTCTGATTAACAGTAGATGGTTGTGGATATTTAAAAAGATTTATTCCGTTTTATCAGGAATCCGGGCCATGCAGTATTTGCGCTCCATTCCTGCCAGGCAGGACCTGAACAGGCTTGCTGCAGGAAGAGCAGGGCCGGGACCGGGGATCCCGCCACAAAATGGTTCTGACCTCAGGAAAGCGGCAGCGTGAACCGGAAAAACCTTCACTTTCTGGTTTTCATCCTGATCGGGTCAAGGGTTTTTTCCTTGATCTGCATGAGGACGCCAACCAGTTCGTTCTTTTCATCCTTGACCGGGCGGACCGTGACACCGACCTTACTGCTCTTGCCGGATTGCGTCACCACCCCGGTATTGAACTCGAAGGTGACCTCGAGCTTCTGCCTGACAACCTCAGGAACCGGGTCCGGGATCTCTTCGCCGGTCTGGTCATTGACCAGTATCATGACCTCACGCCAGTTATGCGCCAGGACTTCCTCATCTGAGATGTCGAGGAACCTGACCGTGTAGGGGTTATAAAAAACAATCCTGCCCTGGATGTCCAGAACGATAACAAGGGCGGGGGCCTCCATAATCTGCCTGGGTTCGCCAATCGGGTAGGCATCAAGATTTTTTTTCCGGATGCTGTGGTTATACAGGGCGAGTTCAACATTCGAGACGAGCTCCTTGTCCGTGAAGGGCTTGAGGATATACCCCAGCGGCTGGGCCGTCTTCGCACGCTCGAGCAGCTGTTCGTCGTAGTGGGCAGTCAGGAACACAACCGGCATCTGGAAGAGCTGGAAGATATACCGGGCTGCCGTAACCCCGTCCATCTTCCCGCTGAGGCCGATGTCCATCAGGATGAGATCGGGTTCCAGCTCCGCGGCTCTGATGATCGCCTCTTCACCGGAACCGATCCTGCCCACGATATTGTACCCCCTGGGCTCCAGCATTATGGAGATTAAATGACTGATTATCTCATCATCTTCCACGATCAGGATGCGGGGTACTGGCTCCATGGAAAATCCGGTTTTTCTCCGGATAAAAATGTGCGGAGGAGATATTTAAATCGGTTTATTCCGGTTTGTTGGTGATCGAGAAGACGCAGTGCTCATCTCCCTTGGATTTACACCTGACCTCTTTTGCTTGGACCCGGATCCCGAACGAGCCCTCGATGATCCCTGCGAGGAGGCCGGCCGTGCAGAAACAGACGTTCCTGCCGGTGTTGCCGAACGATTCCGACTCTACCGTGTGGGAAAGGGTTATCGTCTTGGTCTTGGACTTCTCGTCCCATTCCTCCCTGACCACGTTGAACCATCCCATCTGGGAGTAGAACGTGAACGCCATATCGGAGAGCGTTTTTGGGTTGGTTATGCCCATCTTCTTGTAATGCTCCACGTTCTCCTTTCCCATGTCCATGTAGGCCCGGTAGTTGACGCCGCTTGCAGGAGCCTCGCCCATGGTCTTCTTGAGCGATGTCGTCATTGACGTGAAGATGAACCTCGGCATCATGACCACCGGCTCATCGATCAACTGGATCTTGCCTTCGAGCGGCTTGTGCTCGATAAACTCGGTGATCGCCGAATCGCCCCGGACGACCGCCTCTGCCTTGAACTTCCAGCTCGGCTCCACCTGGTCAGCAACGAACTCGCAGTACTCGTCGCCTTTTGCATGGCAGGTCTTCTCGAGACAGAACCACGTCTTCCCGGTCACCGCTTTCAGGACACCCTCGATCCAGCCCTGGTGGATCCCGCAGACCGCCATGTTCCAGTCCTTTAAGACTTCGGACTCAAAAGTGTGCTTCGTGCGGAGGACGACCCGCTTCTCACCGGCTTCGAGGAGCTCGAACGGGGCACCCCACCCCTGCTGGTGCTGGAGCTTGAAGACGAGCATCAGGAACTCGGCCGGTGGTAGGTCCATGCCGAGTTTTTTCAGCAGGTTATTCAGGCCTACCGAGCCCATCCCGACCGAACGGAAGAGTTTTCGCACCGCCTTCACGGCAAGTTTCCTGTTGAGGTTGGCCTCGTACATCTCGTAAATGGCTTTTACGAGATAATTCGGGTTGCTTGCGGTCTTTACACCGAAAACAGAATAAGCGCCGGCGAGAGGGTCAAGCTCGATATACGGGGTGATGGTCTTTTCACCCTTCATAAGCGCCTCGAAATCTTCACGTCCGATCTTCATGCTGGAGTGTTCTGTCATAATCCGATTAAAGGATTTCTCTTATCCTAGGGAGCAACTCCACAGAAACTGGATAAAAAAAGGAACGGAAGCAGGAATAGGGTTTAAAGTTCAAGGGTAAAATGCGTGTCCGTCTCATCAAACCTGATATGGAAGGAGGTGATCATCTGGCTGCGGTCCTGGACGATGCAGTCATACCCGCCGTACATGACCCTGAAGCCGGCACTGCCGTCCAGCGTGGTGATATCGCTGCCGACAATCTGGCCGTCCCTCCGTATCGAGACCCGCAGGCCGTTCTGGGGTTCCTTGTCACGGAGGATGGTCAAGGAAAGCAGCCCGATACCCGAGCTCTTCTTCCCGATCTCGGGTACATCGTACCCGATGCTCTTCCCCAGGTGCGTCTTTTCGAAGATCCTGCAGCCCATGACCACGGCATCGACAATATCCGGCTGGATTTTGCTGAACGCGAATTTTTCACTCCCGGTGATCCGTATGAGCGCCTTGTCCCCGTACAGTTCCCCTTTTCCGTCGATATAGATAGCCCCTTCGGGTTCTCCCCCGATAAGCGCAAGGTAGAGTTCATATTCCGTCTCCTTTGCAACGGCGAGACCGCTCACACTCCCGTCACCCGCGAACCTGAGCAGCTCGGGGAGCGTGAACGTACCGAGAGGTTGTGAGCCCTTGAGAATACTTTCCATCAGGTCCTGGATTTTCATGCCAAAATTACCATCGGATGGAGCAGGAGGGCCGGATTTTCACCGTGCGATCCTGGTTCAAGGGAGTATTCGCGAGCGGATATTATATAAGTGCGTCAGCGGCAGCCCTTTCATCGCCATACATAAGTGCTTGCGAAAAGAGATCAGTATGGATCTATGGATGTATTCTACCCCATGGCGATCTCGGCGGTTGCGGTCCTTGCCACCCTGGTCTATGCCTCGTATCTCGATATCAGGGACCGTCGCGTGCCATTCATCACGTGGATGCCGATGCTCGCGGTAGGCATCGTCTGCACCTGTTTCCTCCTGTGGGAGAGAACCTCCAACGGGAGCCTGGTGGCCGGGTTCCTCTCCCTTGTCGCAAGTTTCCTGTACGCGGATTACCTCGATAACCGGGGGAGGACGGACTCGCCGGGCCTCGCGTTCTACTACCGGAAGTCATCGCTCTTCTGGTACTTCGCCCTCGTCCTCGTTCTTCCCGTCCTCTCGTGGTTTCTCCTTGCACCCGCACTGAACGTCCAGATCATCCCGTGGTACGCAATGTTTGCCGGGATCTTCGGCTATATGACCTATACGGAGTACAAGGACCGGCCTGCAGGGAAGAAAAAACCGAAACGCAATGTCGCGGAGTCCAATGTCGAGGACGTGCTCAGCCGCTGGTACTTTGTGCTGATCGTTATCATCTATGCCATCACGTCAATCATGATGTTCTATGGCACCAACGGATGGGGAGCCCCGGCACTCCTCATCCTCCTGCCGGCAATTTTCTGCGGGGTCTTCTACGTCTTCGGCAGGATGCACTTTTTTGGCGGGGCAGATGCATGGGCGCTCATCTTCATCTCGTTCTGCGTCCCGGTCTTTCCCTTCGTGCCGCTCCTTGGGAACCCGCCGATAGGGTTCCTCGCGTTCTCGGTCCTGATCAACGCCCTCATCCTCAACCTCGTGACACCGCTTGCTATCCTTGCCATCAACCTCGCCCGGGGAAACCGGGCACCGCTGATGTACCTGTTCTTCGGCTTCCCGGTCAGCGGGGGGAAGATCCAGGAATCGTGGGGCTTCGTGATGGAAGACTTCGAGGAGAAGGAGGGGACAGTCCGGAGGAAGTTCATCGGGTTCTGGGATTCCATCCGGAGGATGTATGCCGGGACGGACAGGGTCTATACCAAGGACCTCCGGGAACATCCCGAAAAGTTCGGGAAGGAACTGGCCATGTACCGGAAAGCCGGGAACGTCTGGATCTCGTACGCGGTCCCGTTCATCATCCCCATCACCGCGGGTTTTGTGACGGCGGTCGTCTTCGGGGACTTCCTGTTCGCGATCATGAAGATCTTCACGGGGGCCTGAAGACGTGCCGGACCTGAAATTCCAGGACGGGCTCATCCCGGTGATCGTGCAGGATGCAGAGAGCCGCGAGGTGCTGATGATGGCCTATGCCAGCGAAGAGGCCGTGCGGCTCACGCAGGAGACCGGCTTCGCCCACTACTACAGCCGGAGCAGGAAGAAGCTCTGGAAGAAGGGCGAGGAGAGCGGCCACGTCCAGAAGGTGGAGAGGATCCTCACCGACTGCGACGACGACTGCCTGATCTACGAGGTGGTGCAGACGGGTGCCGCCTGCCACACCGGCTACGCGTCCTGCTTCTACCGCACGCTTGACGGGAATGTCGTGGGGACGAAAGTGTTCGACCCGGAGAAGGTATACAAAAAGCCGGGCCATTAGAGAGCTGGGAAAATTCTTTTTTTTGGCTTTGGAGAATGCTCAAAGATAATATTATGAAGCTCATGGGGGAGACCGATACGAAGTATAGGGCTGGAGAAGAGCTATCAGGCTCTTCGACCCATGTGCCTCGAAGAACTCTGATGAGTTCTCCTTGTCCTCTCCTAGCCTTGACAGTCTGCGAGAGTACCTCCAAAATACGCCCTCGAAGAACAACCCGTTCGGGTTTTTCGAAGAACTTCGTTCAGGAGCAGATATTGATCTTCTCCTGCTTCAGGTCTGCCGACCTGAAGCACTTCTCATCTCACAAGTCTGATGACTTGTTCGATTCTCATGCCCCCTTCCTGATGGAACGGGGCACTTTACGGGCTCCGATTCCCTGTTTTTCCGGACACAGAGACAGTAATTCCGGAAAATGAGACATTAATTCATGCAATTCCGGTCATTTTTACGTCTGAAAACATGAGACGCTATTTGGGTGTATTTGGAAGGCGAAAAGGGAGGGGGGACAGGTTTTAGCCTGTCTCTGCATATTTTCTGGCTCCGGATGGCTTCCTGGCGGGTAATTCTGAGTACCTTCCATCCGGGCCTTCGAAGAACCCTTATGAGTTCTTCTCTAGCCCCCTTCCTGACGGAACGGGGCACGTATCGGGCTCCGTTTACCCATTTCCGGAGGCTGACCGTGTCATAATTCGGAGAACTCGGATGAGTTCCTCTCGTCTTCAGGGTTCGAGGGGTTATCAAACCCCGACAAGGAGACGGGAGGCATAAGCCGACCTTCGACTTTCTGATGGACCCTTCAGACTCCGCGGTCCAAGATTTTCTGAAGATAATACATTGTCAACAATTAGAAAAATGAAAATCATCTTTGGTGAATGAAATTTTCTGTTAGTTTTAATAAATAAATCATATCATGAATAATAATAATTTTTTTCCAATAGAATTATGACCTTTCTTAATCTACTGATTTTATGAAAAAAATGCCCAAAAATACATTGAAAGGCATTGTTGTCGCATTACTTGGACTGGTTTTTACTAACGAAATACTATTAACAATGGGCAATGGTCAATTTTTTTCACCCGTATTAGCACTTTATACCTCGTTAGGCTTGGGAGTATATTTCTTGGGGTTGAATATCATGGTTAATACCCTCATCAAACAAAATGACAATGCAGCACTAATCGACGAAATTCAACAGATTAAAAACAAACTTGATAGCGGAATCATTTTCTCACAAAATACAATCGCTGTAGTTAATGACGAAAAGCCAAAAAAAAGAGATATGGCTCTAGTTTTATGGGGGGTATTAGCGGGTCTTTGGGGAGGAATACTCGGAGGATTATTGACCAACGATCTATCCGATATAACATCATTAGTTAACTCATCAAAACCCATCCCCTTGGCTGAAGCAGAACATTGTATCATTTTATTTTTGATTTTAGGTGGTTTATCACTGTACATCGTAAAAATTATCGACGAATTAATGGCATCGAAGTCATCTAAAACCACTTAAAAGTTAAACAATTCAATTTTTAGCAAATAATACACTGTTGACTGTGATTAATCGAATTATTGCTTAATCATTTCACCTATTTTTCAAACAGTCATCAGATCCTTTTGACACCAATTTGTATACAGTCTCCATTCACAACGAATGTTAAAACAAATTTATAGGGAAACGTAAAAAATTCCTGCAGATTTGAAAATATTTTCTCAACAGTAAATTTAATTGAAATTTTGTCGACGTTTTCATCAGCACTGATGAATGACGAGTTATTAAGTATTTCAAATATTTTGTTACCGACTGTAACCAAATGCGTGTTATTGTATTTTCCTAAACATTCTTGAATCTCCTTATTGCATTTTTCACTCACAAGAAGGCTGTAACGACGAATTAAAACATAACGAAGTATATATTTTACTGTAAAATAGAGGGAGTTGTCATTTATAGGGGGATTATAACATTGCTGAGGAATTTCAAACCCATATTCTTTTAGTTTGGCGTTCACTGGAAAATCATATACCATTGAATTTAAAGACGGTGAGATTTTATTATAATCCTTATCCCTAAATATCTCCAAAAAATGAGTGGTGAGCTGTATCGATGGATAGCCTTCTTCCCGTTGCAAAAGATGTCCGATTTCATGAACGATAAGAAAAGGGCTATTATTTTTTAATAATTCAGAGGGATGTTTTTTCAACATGATATTGCATGTTTTTGTATTGCAGACTCTTGAACAGCGACAAATTCCATCTTCATCTTGTTTAGGATTATATTTCCAACGGATTGTATAATCTTTCAATTTTGAAATTTCTTTTTTGTAAAAATTGTCAAATATTTTCGATTTTCTACAAAAACCATCAATAATTTTTGACATTTCAGAACTGGGAATGTCAGTTTCCATGTTCAAGATCTGGTTAAAATATGAAAAATAGTTTGTGCCCACTATTACTTTAGCAAATAATACATTGGTAACTTCAAAAAACAGAATTATAGACTCTTATTAAAACTCTCCTCGGAAACCTGACAAATAAAGTTGGAAATTATGTGTTTGGGCTATATCAAACAAAGAAATTTCATCAGAAGTTTCGTCTCTCAAATTTTCAAATAATTCTCTTTGGTCTCGAATAATTGATTCGCCAGAGAACGTTTTGTTCATTTCAATGAGTAGACTTTCTTCCAAATAAACAAATACAAATTTGGTCGACCACCCCGTGTGTAAATCGTCGTAGACTATTGTTAATTCGCCTGGAGAAAACACTAATTTTAAAAGGGCATTTATACCCTTGTCTTTTCTCCAATCGGAGATTTTCTCATTTTTTTGTTTAGCTATAATTGCGTGAAACAATATTCGAAGGATAAAACCTCGATAAATATGGTAAATCTTCCATACTTTATTGGTAAGAAATGGCCGATATTTTATATCGTGCTTCATGATTTTTTGAATTCTTTCAGCATATACCGGGTATTCTGGCAATTTGTTTTCCCCCTGCTTCAATATCTCATTAGCAGAGGAATCCCCTTTAGCATCAGTCGCAATATAATAAAGATGCAAAGGTTCCACCATCTCTTTTAATTCTAATACGGACGTCCAAAGTTCTTCTATAGCCTTAATTCTTTTTTCTTGGATTATGTCCGTTGAAGATTTATAAATCTGAAAAGAGGATTTCAATTCAACAATATCTTTTTCTTGCTTGGTTTTCCAATCTCTGTTTAATTTATCAAGATATCCTTTTCCAAATATTTTTAAAATAGCCAACCACAATGCTGAAACTGCTCCTACCGATGTCCCAACACTTAATATTATTATTGTGACTTCGTCCATATTCTTTCATTGAGTTCCCATTTTGAAATTGTTTGTGTCTTTGGTCTGCCCTACAGTAAATCACAGATAAATTCCATTTATTCTATATGAGCCTAGTTTGCGGACTCCCCCGCAACCAAGAACTGCCTGCCTGTGGCGGCAGTTCGACTTGCGGGGGTCGGGGGGCGTTCCTGTCCTTTTTGAGGATTTAAGAAGTTTCCACTTTGATTGGTTGCATGGCTACAATGTCCTCGGTTTTCTTTGCGCTTTTCACCCGGGCACTTTTTCTCATTCCATTACCCAAGGTCGGGAAGACCCCTGTCAGCGAGAACCGGTCCGTCGCGTCTCCTGCCGGCCGATCCGGCCACACCTCCGGAGCAACTCCCGCATGCAACAGGTACTCCCTCGCCAAATGTCCGCCGTGCAATATCGAGGAGGCAGAAGAATGCCGCGGCTTCGACCGGGTCGCTGAACAGTGCCAGTTCTGCATCCGTCCGCTTCTCCAGGATGTCCGTGAGATACTTCCCGTATTCCTGTTCGTGGATCTTCAGCGCCCGGGTGGTCTTCTTCCACCTTCGGATGACCCCCTCCAGTTCCATCGTTCGCATACCATCACCGTACACCCGTGGGCCGGTGTACGGGGATAAGGATCGGGCAGGCAGGGGGTGAAAGTGAAAGGCCGGGCGCAGCCGTCCTCCAGCGGCAGCAGCAAGTGTCCGCAAAAAACCCGGAGCAAAAAATACGCCGTGAACGAGAGTGATCTCTCCGGCAAGCCCCCCAACCCTGCCATTCCTGCCGGTCTTCCGGCAGGATGCTGGATTACCTTATTGGGGGATCAGATCCCACCGGATGTGATGAAACCCACCTGGTTCGCCGTCATCGCCATCATTCTCGTCACGTTTGGTATCACAATCGCCCTGTATCCCGCGGTCCCGGATACGATGGCTTCCCATTGGGACGCGGCCGGTCAGGTCAACGGCTACATGGCAAAGCCGTGGGGGCTCGCTATTATCCCCGCAATCATGGCAATTTTCGCCGGGCTGTTCGCACTCCTCCCCCGCATCGACCCGCTCCGGAAGAACTATGCAAAATTCCAGCGGTATTACGAGGGTTTTGTCCTCCTGTTCGCGGCCTACCTGCTGGTGATCCAGCTCCAGGTGATCCTCTGGAATACGGGACACCCAGTGAGCCCGAACCTGACATTCCCCGTCGTGACCGGGATACTTATCATCTATGTAGGGTTCCTCATCGACCACGCGGAACCAAACTGGTTCGTCGGCATCCGCACGCCATGGACGCTCAGCAGCGAAACGGTCTGGAAAAAGACCCACGAAGCCGGGGGAAAACTCTTCAAAATTGCCGGCCTCATCTGCCTTGCGGGAGTGCTCGCAGGAAGGTATGCACTCTGGTTCGTCCTCGTCCCGGTCCTTGCGGTCGCGGTCTCTACGGTCGTGTATTCCTATGTCCTGTTCCAGGACGAGGAGAGGAAATCCGGAAAACCGGGCTGAGATCGGTGTGATAGGGTGTGGCTTCCGGAGAATAATCCGGATCCCGGGTATTTCCGGCTTGAACCGCTGTACCGTACATGTCCTGCCGCCGGATCAATCCGGGCTAGGAGACGCGAGAGTTCCCGTTGCTACGGGTTGCAATTCCGGACCTGCCCTGTCCCGAAAGCCACGGCAGGAAGGGGGGGAAAAGTTACGCTGTCCCGGCAGCGTCGTAGAGCAGGCTGAGGTAGCGTGCCTCGAAGAGTGTCACCGGCGCAAGGAAGACCAGCTCGATCAAGAGGCCGATCGGCATGATGGCCGACGTGATGGCTGAAAAGACGACCGCAATGATCACCTGGATGATACCCATGATGATGAGCGCGACGATGTAGGTGCCCCACCCGATCTTCCCGATCGTCTCCTGGATCGCGGCGAAGTTGAACCCCTCGCCCACCCCCCCCGTGCGGGCGAACCGGATCAGGCCGATGGTCCCGTACAGGGAGCAGATAAACGCAACAACAACGAAGATCAGGAGACCGGGGAGAATGCCACCACCGAGGAGGTTCATCGATGCAGCGGGGTTGCTGGCTGCCGCTGCAATGACACCCGAACCGATCGTGACGAACAGGATGATGAGGGCCGGAATGGCGTAGATGAGGGAGATGACCAGGTACTTGATCCCGTCGATGAAGAGCGTCCCCCAACCCATGACCTCCGGTGCCGGTCTCTCGCCGCGGAGGACTTTTACGGTATATCCCAGAAGCGGGAGGCAGAGGAGGATCGTAGCGACGATGAGCAACAGCCACTGCTTCCATTTTCCGATCACTGCATCCTTCGCGTAGGCAAAGGACTCACAAAGCATGGTTCCATAATCCATTCAAATCACCTGAATCTGTCCTTTTCACGTTGCGGTGGAGTAATATAAAAACCAGCACGATATGATCTTCCCCCGCATTTACCGGCCAGGCATGAAGAACAGTCCTGCCGCCCGTGCCCGGGACGGGAGTGCGATCCATGGCCGGGGTGCCGGTAACAAACCTTTTGTTTTCTTACTGGACCGTAGTTCCTGCGGTACTTCTCTGGGCCGGCGAAGGCAAGCCGGTAATCGGGCACTATATTATTTCAGCCTCGTATGAGTGGCATGCCCCCTTATAGGGATAGTTGATGATCCGTATCCTCTCAGGGGCCGGCTATTCCTTCCCGAGGCAGATGTGAAGGGTCACTGGATCCTGGGAGCTGCACACAGGTTGCCGCAGGTGTTGATGCTGTACAATGCAAGGATGGCTTTATCATCGAGGCCCTTTTCCCCGATACCGATCCTGCTCAACTTGTCACGGATTATTCTTATCTTTTTTTCAGGAGATTGCATAACAACGATGCTTACTTGGCTGGTGAGACGATAAAGAGATGCGTTAAAATCACGGGGTTCCAGCCCTGTTGCCCGGAATGAGCGGACAGAGCGGGGCGATCCCAAGCATCCGGTTGATTTTTCCTAGCGGCGGGCTTTATTGCATTCCTGCGCCCTGAACATTTTTCTCCTGGCCGGCGAACGGGCGGACATGGTACCACCGGATACGCTGAAAGCGGTCATACGCAGGTTCGACCCACGGGACCATAACCAGTCAGTTCACCGATGGATCGGAACAGGTCGTCCCCGTACAATACTCTCATGGTTAAAAGGGATGCGTGTGGTTTCGTATCTGTTCACCACTATCCCAGGGTGAACAATGAAAAATTTTGTAGGATGAGATCCACGCGGCTCATTCCGGTTATGGAGATGCAGGCGGATTTACGGTCTTCTGGGCAGGGCGGAGCTCCCGGATAATCAGATAGAGCGCGTCGACAAGATACCCGAACACGGGCAGGATCGCAAGGATGACCCAGACCGGTACAAGCATCTTCTGTTCTTTTGCATCCCGGTAGATGAAAAACGCGACGACCAGTTGTACTATCCAGACGGCGATCATCAGGATCGGCCCTGCGAACGGGTGCGCATGATACATGGGTGCATGATACATAAAGGGTGACATTGTACGTTATACGTTACATCACGTTATATGCTTTCACGTGCTGACAACGGACCCCCATCATCGTTTACGACAAAATGATCTGAATTACCGGTTTCCTGATAAGAATTTCCCGGTGAGATTGTCTCATCGTACCGCACGTTCGTGAAGAAGATCTCCGTTTTTGAAAATGGCACGACCCGGCGTCTGACGATTTTTTATGACCAACGGTGTGGTTTTATGTGGCCCATGGATGAATGGTGAGTATGCCAGAGTCCTGCGATACCATCCCCCGTCAGCTCGATACCATCGATAAGATTGTGAATAAGGGTCCCGACCTTACCGGGATGCTCACCATCCTTGGTATGATCGGACTGGCCAATGTCGATGAACAGTTTCTCACCCGTATGAGATTGTACAGTGACTACCTCCCGAAACCCGGGGAGGTCACGTTCTCCGATGAACAACGGTTCCTTCATTTCCTCTGGGATGCATCTGAACGCACACCCCATTCTCTTGCTGCGAACTTCGCAATTCCCTTTCGCCGCATACTTGCAAAAAAGCTCTTCCTGCACTGTGGAAAAAATTTCTGTGCCGAGGCAGCCATACGGTTCAATTTCGGGCAGCTCATATCCGCGGGTGACGATGTGTTCATCAACGCGGGGACGTTTATCGATTCGAAAGGGGGTGTCACGATTGGGGATGCAGCCGGTATCGGGGAATTCGTCCGGATCTTCACCCATACGCACTCGGAATCCAATCATGCAGAACGCACCTACGCCCCGGTCATTATCGGCGACTATGCGAAGATCTACACCGGAGCGATGATCTTTCCGGGCGTGACCATCGGAGAAGGTGCCATCGTCGCCGGGGGTGCTGTCGTGACAAAAGATATCCCTCCCGATGCGGTCGTTGCAGGAATACCTGCAAGGATCATCCGCTCGCGGAAAAACGAGGGGCTGTGCAGGGAACAGCTCAACCATATCTGGCTCAACAACGGCGCATTCCAGGACGAATAGGGGGCCCCAGTAAGTTGGCGGTATCCCCGCTCCTTCTCATTCGGGAGTAACCCTGTGAAGCTCTGGACGCATCAGAACTCCTTTTTCGCCTTTGAAATATGCGTGAAGATCGTCGCTGCTGCCCCAATGCTTGCAGTAATAATCCCGATAATCGCCGCAATGACCGAAGGGTTCTCCAGTACACCTCCCGAAGATGTCTGGGTGGGCTGCACTGTCGCAGCCGGCACGGTTGTGGTTACCGGGGCGGGGGTTGCAGGAATTGCCGAAGGCTGGATATAAGACCCGGTCAGAGGGGGAAGTGTGCCGAATACATTGGTGACCTGGCCGGGCAGAGCAGAAAATGTCCCTTCATAATCATAGTACCCGCTCAGTGTCAGTCTGATTATATGGTTTCCCGCGGGAATACCGGTGATGTTTCCCGGGGTGACGCCATAATATACCTCATCGATGAGGATGCTCGCACCCAAAGGTGATGATGCGACCGTGATGTTTCCGAAAGATGGCTGCGTAACCGGGGATGTGGTGGGAACCGGGGTTATTGGCGTAGTTGCAGGCACCATCTCGGTTGTTGGAGCGGGCAGTAACGTTGTCGTTACCGGAGGAATCGTCTCCGTGATATTTTCCTGAGTTGTTGCGGTCATGTTCGGAGTTTCCTGAGTTGTTGCAGTCATGTTCGGAGTTTCCTGAGTTGTTGCAGTCATGTTCGGAGTTTCCTGAGTTGTTGCAGTCGTGTTCGGAGTTACCTGAGTGGCCGGGGATGATTCTGAACTTGTCCCGGTAGTCATCGGAACGACAGTAGAATTCGTTGTATTCTGGCCAGTGACAGAAACGGGTAACAAAATAAGTGCAACCATGGCAAGAAAGATGAGCTGCGTACAGGTTTTTTTCATTCTGCGATCTCCATTGTTACTTTTTTGTTCGGTGATCCTCTACGCCGGACAGGTTGTCCGATAGGGAGTGTTGTCTCATTGTGATCTTACTATACCGGGCCCGAGGTTTCGCGGGATTCTTTTCCGGGGAGTCATATCCCATCCCCGCAAGAGTGCCGACGGCAGAGAGATCATGATTCAGGTACTGAATGCGTGTTCCGGTCAGTCCTCGATTTCCTGTTGATTGCATCATAAACCAAGATCCTGGCATTATCCGGTAGATCAATTCCCTCCAGTAACAGGGGGAGGATCGCCCTGGCTGTCCGTTTTCCCTCAGGAGTAGCGAGATATTCTCTGACCGATCCCTGTCCCTCAGCTGATGTGAGATATCTGGAGATCATCTCCTTTCCCTGAGGGGAGGCAAGGTATGTCGCCACAAGTCCATTCATGATAATATCGTTAGCCAATGCCGCCCCTCCAATTCGGTAATTTCCCGGTCAGCCTGACTCTCCTTTCAAATTTCATTCATAAGAGAGAACAAAAGGTGTTCTGAGGATAATGCAAAAATTCTGGTCCTGGTGTATTTTGATAATTTTCACCGGAAGAGGGGGTGATTGCGATGGGGGTACATGAGCCCCTTTTTACCACCCCCGGCGATTCATTTTACGGGTTTCATCCTGTTAACGACCGAGAGAGACTGAGTGGGTTACTTCACCTATTTTGTTATCGCCTCCATGAATTTGTTCATGATCTCCTCGCTCCGGTTCTTCATGCCGAACCAGACGATAATAGTGATCGAGGCCCCGAGGCCGATGCCAATACCCCACGCAATCGGCGTAACGAATGTATAGATGATGGTGAGATCCAGCATCAGCTGGGAAAGTGCCAGTATGACAACGACAAAGTACAGGAACAGGCGGATCAGGACAAGTACCGGGCTGAACAGCTCTATCTTCGAATTCCGGGAGTAAACCTGGAACATGTCGATAAAGTAATCTGTCAGGATCACACCGACCACGAGAATGATGACGAAGGCGAGAACGTGGGGAATATACTCGATGACCTTCATCATAAACTGGCTGAGATAGTCAAGGTTGAGGATATTGACCGCGGCAAGAACGGCTATCAGGTAGACGATGCACCGGACAGCAATATCTCCAAGATACCCTATGGTGATTCCGGATCTCGTGATTGATTTACCGAAATCTGAATCTCCGATAACCGGGGCAGCAGTCACTTTGTCCAGAAGGATACGTACTCCTTTCCCAAGGAGGCGCCCGGCAATCCATCCTATAAGAAGAACGATCAGTGCACCAACAATGGCAGGAAGTACCGCTATTGTAGTGTCCAGACCACGGGAAATTATGTCGATTGATTCAGTTACCATAGTGTAAATCTCCAGTTTTTCATTCTCTGTTTCTCCAATAGGGTTGCCACAAATTCGTACCCTATACAATAGAGAAGGATTTTATACTATTTAAAATGTATCTATATTGATTATACATTTTGATTATTCACAACAATTATAATCTCCATGTTTCATACTAATCATCAACGCAGTATTCACGGTCTGACACCACTATGATGCAGGATTACCAGAAGGAACTCATAGCCATAAAGGATCTTCTCAAGAAAAATCCCAACGGGATGAGTGTAACCGAGATCTCAAAAGCCTTGAAGAAGAACAAGAACACCATCGGGAGATACCTCGATATCCTGCTCATTTCCGGACAGGTGGACATGCGGGCCTATGGTATGGCAAAGGTCTACACGATCTCCCAAAGGGTTCCCCTTTCGGCTATGCTCAGTTACTCAAAAGAACTCATCATGGTGCTGGACAACGAGTCCCGGATCATCGATATCAACGACAATTTTTTAAATCTCCTGCAGCTCTCGCGTGAAGATACTCTTGGAAAAAATATTTCGCACCTGCAGTCACCCGAAGTGGATGTCCATGAGCTTCTCGATACTATTGCAGGGGATATGGGAGACCAGGAGACCACCATTGCCTTCCAGGTCAAAAATAAGGGGGAGAGGATCTTCCACCAGAAATGCGTCCCAACGGTTTTTGAAGATGGGAGAAAAGGCATCACGCTCATCCTTGAAGATGTGACGGAACATATTCTTGCCGAGAGAGAGATACGGGAGAGCGAAGAGCGGTTCCGGATGATGGCTGATAATATTCAGGACGGCCTTATCATCATGGAAAAGGGTAAAACGATCTATGCCAATAACCGTATCGCCGAGATCACCGGGTATTCCAATGAAGAGATGTGGGCCATGGATCCTCTCGCGATCATCGCACCGGAGTCCCGTGAAAAGGTAGTACAACAGTTCCAGGATTTTGAGGACTATCCTGACAGACCCGGCGATCTCCGGATGTGGATCATAAGGAAAGATAGTGAGCGGCGTTTTGTCTATGCCCGCATCAGCGGTGTACGCCACCACGATACCTACTATAATTTTATCATCCTGACGGATATGACGGAGCTTAAAACTCAGGGGTCTAAGGTGTGTGAGAGCGAACAGCGGTTCAGAATGATGGCAGATAATATCCAGGACGGGCTCATCATTGTTGAAAATGATAAAATTGTGTTCTCCAACCGTCGCATCAAGGAGATCATCGGCTATTCTGCCGATGAGATGGCCGAGAGGGGTCTTCAAGGAACCCTGTTGACGGAGAAAAAAGCAATATCTGATCTGGGAATTGTCCCGGTTACAGATTTAAACAGGATCGAAGAGATCTTCAGCAGCGTCCAGCCGGACTCCCCCACCCCGGGTGAATTCAAGATCCGGATACAGCGGAAAGATGGCATGCATCGCTATATCCAGGGAAAGATCACTGCTGCAAAAAACGGGAATATCATCAGTTACTACATGATTATATCCGATATCACGGATTTTGCCGAACGGGAGAAGAACCTGCGCGAGCGTATTGACGCTCTCCAGGACCTGCTCCACTGAATTTTCCCGTTTTCTGGAACCTCATCCCATTTTTCTTCTTTATTCGCTGCCATTCCCCGTTCCCCCGGATCCCGAGATCGGCAGGCACGTGCTCCGTCACGTCTTCGAGGATGATCATAATGCATCTGCCATCCCGTACGGCCGCATGTCCACCTGTCCCGAAATGAGCAGGATACCGGGATACCGGCCGATCGTGTTCCTCCTCCCGCCAAGATCCTTTGCGATCCCGGTGACACTCATTCCACGGAATTTTTCTGACCGCCTTCTTGAGGAGTGCGGGTTCGCTCTGGTGGTCCTGCATCATGTCGGTCTGCACCGGGATGGCGGGCAGGTACACCAATATGCGATGCTATTTATAATCTTTATATATAAACTATATGTATGATTCATTAAAGAATCATTTAAATATTAAAAATGATAACCGGTAAGTCAGTACATAAAATAGGGAAATGAGTTCATGAAAAATGGTGAAATATATGAATGCTTTTTCAGCATCAGATGATCGTGCAGGACCCTGTTACCTCCATCGCGCCGGGTATCAGGTCCGGAACAATGGTCGCAATTTTTGTCTCGTTCACCCTGTTGAGTAAGAGCGGGATCATCCCTGGCCAGAGTAGAGACTGATGAAAAAGAAGACGTAATCCGAAAGGAAGCCGGAAAAATTTTCGGAACGATTATTTTTTTTGGTCAGGATACGCAATAAGTGAGAAGATGTGTTCTGTTAGGGAACGCTGAAACCTGCAGTTCAGATGTTTGAACCGTAACTGAGGACCAGCATGAATGAGATAACCAGAAAAACAGCAGAGAGACAGGGATCCGTGCGCACCTGCAAAGGGCAGGCGGCCCGTGCAGCGGGCAGCATGAGGGGATACGCCTTCCTGTGCCTTGCAGCGGTGGCAGTGATCCTGCTGGCCGCACCAGCACTCGCAGATGATCTCGGAAGCCGTTATATGGCCGGAAGCCCGGAACTTTCAGCACACATCGCCGGGACCAACGAGTTCTCACCCGGCGATGATCTCAATGTACCGATTGCCATCGAGAACAGCGGGACCAACCAGTTCAAGATCGTCAAGTCAACGATAATCGATCCCGGGGACCTTTCCAACACGGCCAAGCAGCTCACCGTAAGCCTGGGAGCCGCCGACGCCCCTCTCCTTGTCAAGTCGGACCCGCAGCTGGTGGGGGATCTTGACGGCAGTTCGAGCGTGACAGCGACGTTCCACATCACTATCAACCAGGATGCCCCGGCAGGCACCTACAACCTGCCGCTCTCGCTGAACTACACGTATCTCTATGCCGCCAACCAGTACGGGACGGATACGCTCTCATATACCTATAAGACGGTCAACCAGAACCTGACGGTCCCGATACTGATCAAATCCGATGTCCAGATCACGGTGATGTCGGTCGGCACGCAGGATCTCAACGTGGGAAATGAGGGCTATGTCACCCTGAGCCTCAGGAACACCGGGTACGAGGACGGCCAGAACGCGGTCATGATGATCCAGCAGCCCGCCCAGAGCCCGCTCTCGCCCACGGAAGGGAGCTTCTTTATCGGGGATTTCCCGGTCGGTGCGGTGGCAAACTGCACGTTCCGGCTCATGGTCTCGGACGATGCCCAGCAGAAGACCTACCCGCTCGACGTGCTGGTCAATTACAGGAATTCCTATGGGGTTTATGTCAATTCCGCGGCCGAGACCATCGGGGTACCGGTCGGCGGAAAGATCCAGTTCACCGTGACACCGGTAGCGGCCACCATCTCGCCGGGGGCGAAGTCCGTGATCACCGTCGCGTTCCAGAACACCGGCGGTGCAACGGCGTATAACGCCCAGGCACGGATCAGCGCGGTCGATCCCTTCACCAGCAACGATGATACTGCTTTCCTCGGTACCATGGCCCCGGGCGATATCCGGCAGGCATCCTACGAGGTAGCGGTGGATTCCGGTGCCACGGTCAAGGAATACGGCCTTGATTCCGAGGTCATGTACCGTGATTCTCTCGACAACGAGATCACCTCCGATCCGCTCAAGGTCAATGTCCAGGTCGTACCGTCGCGGGGCGTTATCGATGTGCTGGGCCTCCCCGGGCTGGTGGGGCTGATCGTGGTCATCGGTATTCTTGCATCTCTCGGATACTTCGTCTATTCACGGCGGGTCAGGAACCAGTGAACCCCCGTTTTTCCCGGGCAACGCCTGCCTGTGATAAAGGATTACCATGATCGATCAGATCTTCAGTTCAATCGCGCGGTTTGTAAACCACCGGCCCAGACTGGTAGTCGGCATCATCGGCCTGATCATTCTCGTTGCCCTGGTAGGCATGACGATGATCACCATGCAGACCGGCAACGATACGTACCTGAACAGGTATTCTCCGGAGGGTATCGTAGATAACCAGTATACCCAGACGTTCAACGCGGATTCCATCATCCTGATCGTCGAGACGAGCGACCCGCTCAACCCGAACGTGCTCAAGTACATCGACCGGCTCGAAGGTGACATCCGCCAGCAGCAGCACATTGCCAGTGCCGAAAGTGTTGTCGATATCCTGAAGAGTGAGAACGGCGGGGTCCTGCCCCAGTCAAAAGGGGAGATCGATTCGCTCGTGAACGAGATCCCGCCTGCAACCCGTGCAACCGCGGTACCGTCGAATGTCCTGACCCTCGTGCAGGTACAACTCGATAACGGCCTGTCGGACAGCACGGAAGCCGCGGCCCTGAGTACCGTGCAGCAGCTGGTCGACCAGTCCGATCCGCCGACCGGTGTCACCGTCTCCATCTCCGGCACTCCCGCATTCACGACGCAGATGAGAGCCGCGATGGGCTCTTCGATGGGGGTGCTGATCGGCGGCGCCATGGTGCTGATGATCATCGTCATGGGGCTGCTCTTCTCCTATGTCAGCTACCGGTTCCTGCCGGTCGTATTCGTGGGTCTCGGCCTGACGACCGCCCTAGGCCTGATGGGCCTTGCCGGCATCCAGCTCAATATGGCGGTACTCGGGGCCTTCCCGGTCATGATCGGCCTCGGGATCGATTACGCGATCCAGTTCCACGCCCGGCTGGACGAGGAGTCCCGGAAAGGGTCGCTTGACGATGCTGTCTTCACGACCATCACCCGGACCGGGCCTGCCGTGATGTACGCGATGCTTGCCACCTCGCTGGGATTTTCTGCCATGTTCATCTCCTCCGTCCCCATGATCCAGTCCTTCGGGTTGGTGGCCATGATCGGCATCATGAGCTGCTACTGCATCTCGCTCGTGGGCATACCGGCAGTCGCCCACGTCATCCACTACAAGCCCAAACCGCAGGCACCCGGGGTCTGCTATGCGGTCGGCGAGGATGCCTGCAGCACCCTCCCGGCACCACAGAAGAAGGGCTGGTCCTATGGCCAGTTCCTGACGGAGACCTCTGTCAGGATCGCAAAGAACCCGGTCCCGATCCTGGTGATCGCCATCCTCATCGCCGTGATCGGGTTCCAGCTCGACCCGATCATCCCCATCCAGGCGGACCAGAACAACTTTGTCCCGAGCGACATGCCGGCCAAGATCCTGATGGACAAGGTGACAAGGATCATCGGGGCAGCGAGTACCGCAGACTTCTATGTCGAGGGCGCACGGGTCACAGACCTCGATACGGTGAGATGGATCAAACAGTTCCAGGACTATGAGCTCGCCACCAACCCGGACCTCACCTCCGCCACCAGCATCGTCACCTATATCCTCGACTACAATGGCGGCGTGATGCCCGGGACCCAGAGCCAGCTCGATACCATTCTCGACAGGATACCCCAGGGCGTGAAAGACCAGTACCTCAGCGGATCGATGAGGGGCGTCATCCACTTCGGGACGGTCAACCTCCAGATTCCCCAGGAGGAGGACCTCAAGGAAGAGATGGTCGGTGACGTCGCGTTCCTCCAGCCCCCTCAGGGTATCACGGTCCAGCCCGTGGGGTCCTTCGATATCATGACCGCGCTCATCGGGGGCCTGACCTCGTCAAAAGAGGAGATGACCGGCCTGGGGTTCGCCCTCATCTTCGTCTTCCTGGTGCTGGTTTACCGCCATGTCCACGCCATCTCGCCCCTCGTCCCCATCATCCTGATCGTGGGATGGAACTCGGTGGCCATGTACGTGCTGGGCATCGCGTATACCCCGCTGACCGCTACGCTCGGGTCGATGACCATCGGCGTCGCTTCCGAATACACCATTCTCGTGATGGAACGGTACAGCGAGGAGGAGGAGCGGCTCCACGACCATATCGCTGCCATCCAGGAGAGCGTGAACAGGATCGGGACCGCCATCACGGTCTCGGGGCTCGCCACCTTCTTTGGCTTCTCGGCCCTCTGCCTCTCCAATTTCCCCATCACCAGTAACTTCGGCGTCTCCACCCTCATCGCGGTGGGCTTCTCCCTCTGCGGGGCCATATTCATCATGCCCGCTATCCTCTCCCTCATGGGCAGGTTCACCGAATGGCGGGAGACGAGACATGCACGGACGAATGTACAAAGAGAACCCCTCACCCCCCTCCCGGAGAGCGGCGAATGAATCCACGAACAGACGTACAAAAAAGGTGATCCGATGAAAAAGAAGACAGCACTGATCTTCCTGATCCTCATGGCAGCATGCTGCGCCGTGCCGGTTACGGGAGTAGACCAATACCTCGGGGGAAGCCCGCAGATGACGGCATACATCTCCGGAGTCAACGAATTTTCCCCCGGGCAGGACGCAACCGTCACGGTGGTGATCCAGAACAGCGGGACGAACACCGTGAAGTTCGTCGGTCACAGCATGCTGGCCCAGAATGACCTGCCGACGACCGCAAAGCTGGTGACGGCCGGCCTGTCCGCAGGCAGTGCACCGATCATCATCAAGACCGACCCCCAGGAGCTCGGCGATATTGCCAGCCCGGGGGTCGTCACCGCCACGTTCGCGGCAAAGATCACGTCCGATGCGACGCTCGGGGATTACCAGCTCCCGCTCACGCTCAGCTACACGTATCTCGCAAACAGCAATACCCCCCAGCCGTCCATCGACACGGTCCAGTCCCAGTATGACAGTCTGACCACGGTCATCCCGCTCACGATCCGGATCAAACCGGAAGTCAAGATCGACGTCCTCGGTGCCATCCCCGGGAACCTGATCGTGGGGACGGAAGGCTATGTCAACCTGACGATCGAGAACACCGGGCCCGAGGCCGGGACCAGAGCATCCGTCATGCTCATCAGGAACGGCGACAGCGTGTTGATCCCCGCCGACAGCAGCGTCTATATCGGGGATTTCCCGCAGGACCGGGCGGTCAGCTGCCTGTACAAGGTCTCGGTCTCCGACGATGCACAGCCGCAGTCCTACCCGATCGACGTGATGGTCACCTATACCAACTCTGAAGGCTTTACGGTGGACTCGGCAACCGATACCGTGGGGGTGCCGGTCGGAGGAAAACTCGGCTTCGCGGTGACCTCCGCCCCCGCGTCCCTTTCCCCGGGAGAGTCAAAGGTGATTGAAGTGGAATACCGGAACACCGGGTCGATCACCGCTTACCATGCGCAGGCCCGGCTGACGATCGTGGAACCGTTCAGCAGCTCCGACACCCAGGCTTACCTCGGCGATGTTGCCCCGGGCCAGAGCGTTACCGCCCGGTACGCGATCTCCGCCGACAGCAGGGCGGCCCCTGCCCTCTATGAGCTCGACACCAACGTAAGGTACCGCGATTCCCTCGATAACAGCCTCACCTCGGACACCGTCAGTGCCCCGGTCGAGGTTGTCCCGCCAAAATCCGGAAGCCTGCTGCTGCCCACGGCAGCTGTCCTGGCCGCGGTGGTCCTTACCGGCGCAGGTTACTACGTATTCGCGATGAGGAGGAAGAGGTGAGATGGCAATGACGAAAAATATGCTCCTGGCACCGGGTGTACTGATGAGGTCGGTCCGGACCCGTGCAGTCCTCCTGCTGCTCATCCTGGCCTGCTGCATCGCTGCGCCGGCGCCTGGCGATACGAAATTTACGGGGGGGTACCCGAACCTGAGCGCATATGTCGCAGGGTTGAATGAGTTCACAGCCGGCAGCGATATCACGATCCCGGTCGTACTGAAAAACACCGGCCTCAACCAGTACATGCAGGTCAGTGACACCATCGTGGCCCCCGACGACCTTCCCAACACGGCAAAGTTCGTCACGGTCAACCTGTCTGCCGGGGACGCACCGATCGAGATAAAGACCGATCCGCAGATGATCGGCGACCTGCCGGGCCAGGCCATGGAAACGGTGGTCTTCTCGGCCACGGTCAACGCCGATGCCCCGGCCGGGACGTATATGCTCCCGGTTGCGATCAGTTACACGACCCTGTCCTCGGTCGATGAGTTCACTTCTGTGCCAACGGCCAAGAACCACTACCGGCAGAACAACGTGACCCTCACGGTGCCGCTGGTCATAAAAGCGGAAGTGATCCCGCAGGTGATCTCTGCGGTGCCGGATAACCTGGTCGCCGGCGCGGACGGGTACATCAACCTCACGCTGAAAAATATCGGGTCGCTGGATGGTGCAAAGGCAACCGTCAATATTCTCCAGGATAACGAGAGCCCGATCTCCCCGGTCGACAGCAGCGTGTATATCGGCGATTTCCCGGTCGGCAGCAGCGTGACCTGCCAGTTCAAGGTGTCTGTCGACGACACGGCGATCAACAAGTCCTACCCGGTCGACGTCGTCGTAGTCTACCAGAATAACGAAGGCGACTTTGTCAATTCCCGGACCGAGACTGCAGGGGTGGACGTGGGCAGCAAAGTGAATTTTGCGATCACCTCGCCCACGATCACGATGAGCCCGGGCAGCAGGGAGACGATCCGTGTGGTGTACGAAAATACCGGCGGCTCCACGATCCGGAGCGCCCAGGCCCGGATCAGTGCGGTCACCCCCTTCACGAGCTCCAACGGTGTTGCAGACCTCGGGGACCTTGCCCCGGGACAGTCTGCTGTCGCTACCTACCAGATCAGCGTGGCGAGCGACGCGGTCACCAAGCTCTACGGCATCGATTCCGAGATCCGGTACCGCGACGCCCTCGACGATACCTACATATCCGACCCCCTGAAGGTGGCAGTCGATGTGAAAAACCGCACCGGTGTTGCGGGCATCCTGTCCAACAGCGTCGCCCTTTCCATCATTGTCGCTGCCCTCATCGGCATTGCCTATGCCGTCTGGTACTTCAGGAAGAAGCGGAGATGAGGAGCGACCCCGCCTCTTCCCAGAAATTTTCTGGTCCGGACTCAGTACGCCCCGAAAATAATTTTGTCTCATCTCCCATCGCGTCAAAAAATTTTTTGCCTCAACTCAGTACGAGCCGGAAAAATATCCGGGACCACCCACCAAAAAAGACCGTTCACGTCTGAACCCTCATTGTCAGACACGCCCCAACCGCGCCAAAAAAAAATTTGCCTCAACTCAGATCGGCCCAAAAATATTTTTGGCGCAACTCAGATCGGGCCGGAAAAAAATTTGCCTCGTACGGGATCGCGCCAGAAAAATATCCGGCGCGATCAGAACCGGGCCGGAAAATTTTCCGGCCGCACAACACGATCCGATGCCCGGGCGTTGCCGGGGCCGGGGGATTACGGAGGCATGAGCCACCGGAATTTATTCCGGCAGATGTGGTTTTCCACCGACCGACAGTGATCGCACAGGACCCTGCCGCACCAGTGACACGGGACGAGCTTCCCTTTCAGCTCGCGTCCGCAGTTGCGGCATACTTTGAGATGGAGATTCTGATCGTACTGGCGGGGCCGGGAGCAATGGTGGTTATCCGGCATGAAATGATCAAAGCAGAACAGGTGTCTGCACCACGGGCACGTGAACGGGAGTTCGCCAAGAATTTTCCTGCAAACGTGGCAACGGTCCATTATGCCTGAATCGGAACCGTGGATGAAATAGGTTTTGATACCGGGCGGTTCCAGGGAGCAGGGGAAGATTATCGACGGTGACCGGCGATCACCCTCCCAAAGGGCCGCCAGGGCCGTTCTTTTCATTTGCCCCTCCTGAACCCCGTGCGACCCTGAGTTTTGCCATCCAAATTCGCCCATATTAACACGGTAACTGACACATCATTTTACTGACGTGAAAATAACCATAATTCCCCCATTAGAGCACGGTAACTGACACGCTTTTTTGCGAAACTGGCACGGTTTCCCGGAAAGAGGGGGTTCCGGGCAGTAGGGTCTCCGACGGAGAACGGGGTGGTGGGGAGATGAGGTCTGATAAGGGGATGAAGTGCTGACAGCGTGGGGGCCATCGGCAGATCCTCTCGCGAGGGGATTACTTGGGCCGGTATGAGAGGGGGATATTGCCATAGCCGGCAAAGTAAGTGGTTGACCCCCGATCATGACCTGCCTCCATCCGGGCCCGTAAAAGGCCCGGATTCTCCCAACTTTCCATTCCAGAGGAGGTATTTCGGTAAAATGAGACATTAATTTGATAAGATTTGCTCATTTTCACGTCGGTAGCCCGAAGACGCTATTTGGGTGCATTCCAGCAAGGGATTTTTATCGTACCCATACTAAAGGGGGGGTGTCGCGGGGAAATACCGTTGGTACGTGCTTTCGTAAGGAGGGTTGCCCGGGCCGGCGAATTACATGATTGGCCCCGCTCATAACATGCCCCCATCCGGGCCCGTAAAAGGCCCGGATTCCCCCTATTGGGAAACTCTGGAAGACAAATTCGCAAAAACGGGGGACAAATTCAGTCTGAACCCCATGGATTACCGGCGGCCGGAGGGAGGACGCTAATAGACGCTAATGGAGGGGTGATCTCATACACATATGGGTTTTGGATGCTTGGGGAACCGGGAGGGGTTTTGGGGGAATCATCTTTTCATGTCGGGGAACTTGAGAGAAAAGCCGGAATGAGACGGGTGGTAAATGTTGGGAAAGGACAGGATGCGTGGCGGGATCACCGCCTCGTGCCTAGAGAGGCGCTTGGCGATGGGGAAGGCCGTGACCCAAAGACACGAAAATCACCGGGCAGAAATCACCATGACGCCAAGAAATCAGAGATGGAAAAGACCTCTCATAATCTTATTGCATTCCTCGGCCAGGGTTGAGGGAACCATCCCGATCTCTCCTTCAACGAGATCCTTCGAGACGGTTGCGATCTTATCGAATTTTATTACCGAAGAGACCTTGAGCCCGGTATCCGGGAATGCAGGATGATCTTCCGGCACGGGAAGATCGGAGCCGCTCAGATGCGCCGGAAACCGGGATGAGATGAACGCGACGATCACATCCCGCCCGGTTTCGTGAATAACGAGAGCGGGACGGAGTTTGGCTGCGGTCAGGTCCGTGAACGGGAAGTGGACCAGGACTATTTTTCCCTTCATCGGTACCTGACTTTCAGGTCTGCGACAGAATAGAGATCCGGTTCATCATCAAGGAACCCTGACAGGGAATACTCGGAGACTGCAGAGAGCGTGTCCTTCCGTTTTTCCTTTGCCTTCGCCGGTTTGCCGGAGGATTTTTTCCCGTGATGATCCTTTGGCAACCGGGGTGCGGCCTCAGCAGTCATACTAGTCTTCTCGCCGTCCGGCTCCATAAGGGTTGTGGTAGGAACGTATCGACGGTCACCGGGCCCGATCGCTACAAAGCCCCGCCAAGACCTTTCTTTTCGATCGGACCGTATTTCTCCCCACCGGCTCTGAGATCGCCTTCCCAAAAGAACCCATTTGAGCCCGGTAACTGACACGATCCTTTACCGACGTAAAAATGACCAAAATTGCCCCATTAAGACACGGTAATTGACACGGTTTTTCGCGAAACTGACACGGTTTCCGAAAGGAAGGGGGATCCGGGCAGCGGAGTCTCCGACGGAGAGTGAGGAGGGGTGAGAGGGTATCCTCCTGTGGAGAAGAATCGGTATCATCCGGTTCTTTGATGGTAACGGGAAAAATATCGAATAGTCACCTAGTCATCTTTTTTATATCAGATTTGGTTTTGAAAAAAGGCAGGCGAGTATTCTATAGTCTAGAAAAGGGGAAAGATCAGCTCACAATATTTTTTGTTGTAAGGAATCCCCTCGATTCATTCGTCCTTTTCCAATAAAGTCTTTTGAGATAGCATTTGCATACCTTGCCCAGTTTAGTAGAATTTTGACGTGCCATTTTAAAGTTTCTTTTGCCAGTCGTACTCCAGATTTTTCATGATATCTCCTTTCATATTCATGGACGATGTCTTGATATGAAAGATGACTATTTATTGATTTTTCGGATATAATTTCGAGAAGAATATTGTATGCATCAATTTTTTTTGCACATTCCGCAAAGATTTTTGATCTCTCATCTGGATGTTCAACAAAGTTTATCAACAATTCTTTCATTTCAATCGTTGATCTTTTACGTTGAATAAATCCAAGATCTTCAAGTGTATTAAGAGAATTCGCAAAATTCCCCCTTTTAAAGCCTTCGAGATTGAAAGGGGTTTTTTCGGTAGTCGTTTGATAGATACGTATTGCTAATTTTTCAAGCCAAGATGCCTGAATTCTCGGCGTTTTGAAAAATGATCGTTTCCCAGGAACAATTATATTTTGTCGCTTAATCTCTCTATCCGCTCGTAATGGTCGCAAAATTTTTTCATGCTTATCATATATTGCTAGATCCGCAAAATCAATCCATACTAATAAAATTGCACTGTAAATATCCCATGTGTTTGAACTAGCGACAATATATGGACATAATTGTGTGAGTAAATCTGATACTTCACGAAGTGACAATTGTCCTTTTTGATCTATTTGATCAACAATTTGAGTAACCAAACGATTGCATTTTATTTTTTCTTTTATTATGGGTTTTAAAGCAATATTGAGATTTATTGCGTCGTCAGGTAATCTTACGTTCAATTTGATTTCGTTATTTTCAATTTTCGCTAATCCTAACAATCTTACGTCTCTCGCAACGTTATAATAAGAATATTGTTTGAGATTTGCCATTTTCATAAATTCAGAAATGGACATTTTACCAGTATTTGAACTTAATATTTGAATTGATTTAATGACACTTCCGGGAGACATCCTTAGTAAATAATTTTCCTGGAATGGCAAATGACCCGTGTTAAGATAATCTCTGAAATTATCCATATAGATATCATATTTCGGACCAATTTTTACTAATAAACGCTTATCCACAAGATTTCGAACTACTCCGGGATTAAAATCTTCACTACTTAATTCTTGAAAACTTATTGGAGCGACTTTTGCTATCCGATGTAATGTATCCAATTCCAGTGGATTAAGTCTTTCAACATCCTCTTGAAAAAGATCTTCAATATTTAATAGACGGGTTGCAATTTCCTCTTGAGTTAATCCACTTTCCATCTGTGATTTTACGTGAGAGCATAATTTTTTCAATCTCCATGGGAAACCTTGAGAGAAATCTGATAAGAAAAAGATCAAATCTTTAGTCAATTTGCGTTTAGGCTTGAATTCTTTTTCTAATCGTGTCAGTAATTCCGTTGTATCTTGATCATTAAAAGGACGCAACAAAATTTGCTTGCTAAAATTTTGAATGTAAGTTTGAATTTCGAATGGAAATTCGTTTATTGAACCAACCAGATCTGTTTTCCAAGAAAATCCTAGAATTATATTTGTGTGGGCGTCGGTAATTTGAAAGAATAAATCTCTGATACGATTTAATGCATCTGGAATAAAAAAAACATTTTCGAATTGGTCAAAAATAATTACCAGCAATTTTCCATGCTTTTCTAATTCACGACCAATCGCAAGTAATTCTGAAACACCACCATCAAATCCAGAAATTACATAGGGACTATCTATTTTTTTAATAATTCCGGAAAAGTCATTAAACGAGTTTAGACTATATTCGATAGCTTTTAAAACAAATTGTGAAGAAGATGCTGTTCGAGAATCGATCGTTATACCAAAATTCCCGGCAGATGTCAGTAAATCAACTGTTGTAAGAGCTAAGGAGCTTTTCCCCCAACCAGAATTTCCTTCAAATAATAATCCTCTGGCTGTAATTTCTTTATTGATAACTTGACTAAAAAAGGCAGAAATTTCATCTTTTTCTTTTTTTCTTCCAACGAGAAATTCTGATGATGCAGGAAATTGGTACTCAAAACACGAAGAACTCCCTCTCACCTTTACAATCTGTTCGTCATGATTTAATTGACTGCTCTGACTACATTCATTTTTTTTCTCTGATCGGAAAACGATCTGAAAATTCGAAAGTTCAGAATTTAATTTTTTGAGATATTCTATTGTTTTAGAATCATTAATCAGATTTCCCAGAGAATTGATAATAGCTAATGATGATGGAGTCCCTTCTCCTTTGCGTAAAAGATACTGGATCCAGAACAATCCAATATCTGTATACATTATATTCCAATCCCCAATTTCGAAAACGTTTTTGTCAATTGAGTTGGAAATAACTTCATGGGTTACGGTTAATTTTGCATCAATAATTGTTCTTAAAACATCATTTTCATCGAGAACCCTAATATTGAATTTATTATTCTCTTTACATTTTGTATTGTAAAATCCTTTAACATGACTATTGATACCTGGTATTGCTATAAAAAGACCTTGACAATGATTATCATCTACCCACATTGACATATATTTTCCAAAAAATGCAAGAAATTTTGGAGAATCTATATCTTTATCCAAACATTTACATTCAGCATAAAGTTTTACATCATTGATCAATGTTTTTCCTTCGATATCAATTTCCATTCCTGCGTAATTTACATGGGGGATTTTTTCAATTTTATAACCTGAATGGCTTAATACATCCACCATCAAAGATTCGAAAAGATGACCTCGGGCGTTTGCTTGTGCACTGGGTGAATCACCATCCGCAAAAATTTTTAATTTCCCCATATTATTCCTCAGATAACATAATTCTTAGGTTCAGATATAAGCCATTTCGTTTTCACATTCCCTCTATCCATTCCCCCCACATTCTTCGAATAACGTCTCGGCGTTCACCGCTCGGGCTCATAGCAGTCAAAGAATGGTGACGCATCTTTCTCTGTGAGTTCGAAAATTCTGACGAATCTTCTCCGCATGCACTCACTAGACTCTGCGGAGTCTGGTTCATCCACGCACCCATCGAAGAACGCCTTCAGCGTTCTTCTCGCGTTCGGGCCCGCACCAGTCAAAGAATGCTGACGCATTCTTCTCCGTGCGTGCCCTCACGCTTATAAACCCTTACACATAATATCTACCCATCAACGATCTTTCAGGTCGTTGCATACTATCCGGCGCGGGCAGCTCGAAAGGCGGCCATGCCGGTTGCGGGAAACAGCGGGCACCCGCAGGTTCCCGATACGAAATCCAGGAGAATAGTATAGCATACCATAGGTATAGCATACGATAAAAGACCATACAAGAGGATATCATATGATTTTAGTACCAGATACGAGCGTCCTTATTGACGGGCGCATAACCTCGATGATAAAGGCCGGTGAATACAAGGGTGCGACAATAATCGTTCCGGAAGCAGTGATCGCAGAACTGGAGGCCCAGGCCAACAACGGCCGCGAGATCGGGTTCTCGGGCCTCGGCGAGCTGCAGTCGCTGTGCAAGATGGCGGAAGATAAGATTATAGAGCTCAAGTTCTCCGGCGTGAGGCCGTCCCTCGAGCAAGTGAAGCTCGCGAGCGGCGGCGAGATCGACGCGATGATACGGAACATCGCGATTGAGAATGCTGCACGGTTCATCACGAGCGACAACGTGCAGGCCGAGGTGGCACGGGCCAAGGGGCTCGATGTCATCTACCTAAAACCCCAGATAACCGATTTTGTCCCGCTGGCGATCGACCAGTTCTTCGACGAGCACACCATCGCGGTGTACCTCAAGGAGCGGGTCCAGCCGATGGGCAAGAAGGGCACCATCAGCGATATGAAACTCGTGAAGATCCGCGAACAGCCCACGAGCGAGTACGAGCTCCGGATGATGGCGCAGGAGATCCTCGAGCGGGCAAAAAGGGATCCCGACGGGTTCATCGAGGTCGAGAAACGCGGCGTCACCGTGGTCCAGATCGGCTCGATGCGGATCGCGATCGCCCGCCGCCCCTTCAGCGACGGCATGGAGATCACCGCCGTCCGCCCGATCGTGGACGTGACCCTGAAGGACTATGCCAAGTCCGATATTATCACGAAGCGGATTACGAGCGAGAAGCGGGGCATGCTGATCATCGGCGCCCCCGGTTCCGGCAAGACCACGCTCGCCCAGAGCCTCGCCACCTACCTCTCGGACAGCGGCTTCGTGGTCAAGACCATGGAAGCCCCCCGCGAGCTCCAGGTCCCCGACCAGATCACCCAGTACACGATGCTGGACGGGTCCATGGCCAACACCGCGGACGTGCTCCTGCTCGTGCGGCCCGACTTCGTCATCTTCGACGAGCTCCGGAAGAACGAGGACTTCAACGTCTTTGCCGACATGCGCCTCGCGGGCCTCGGCATGGTCGGGGTCATCCACGCGAACGGCGTGCAGGACGCGATCCAGCGCTTCTCCGACCGGGCCGACTTCTCGGTCCTCTCGCAGATCTTCAACACGGTCATCTTCGTCAAACAAGGTGTCATCACCAAAGTCTACGATGTCGGGTTCACCATCAAGGTCCCCGAAGGGATGGCGAGCGAGATGCACATCCGCCCGGTCACGACAATCACCGACCACGAGACGGGCGAGCTCGTCCTCGACGTCTTCCGGTACGACGGCGAGACCATCGTGATGCCGGTCATGGCAGCGGCCCCTCCATCGGCCCCGGCTACCCGCTCCGCCCAGATCCAGGTGCAGCACGTCGGCCAGCCGGTCCTCCCTTCCCAGCCGGTCAGGACGCCGTCTCAGGCCCCGGAAGCGGCAAAGAAGGAACCCGAGGAACGGACCGGCTGGAAGCTCACCGAGAAGGAGATCCAGCGGGAGATCGGGAGGTACACCGAAGGGTTCGTCGATGTCCAGATGATCAGCGACACCAAGGCAGTGGTCTACATCGACGACAAGGACGTCCCTGCTGCCATCGGCAAGGGCGGCAAGAACGTCTCGGCGATCGTCAACAAGCTCGGGATCGGGATCGACATCAAGCCCCGCACGGAGTTCGACCGCCAGCAGGCACAGCCCAGGGCGGAGGAAGAGTTCAGCCTCGGCGGGGGTATTAAGATCCAGACCGACAAGAAACAGCTCACGATCGTCGCCCCCGGCGAGAGCGGGAGGATCGTGGACGTCTTTGCCGGCAAGGAGTACCTCTTCACGGCCACCGTCAACGAGAGCGGCGAGATCCATCTCGCGAAGAACTCGAGCATCGCCCAGGAGATGATCCGGCGCCATGCCAACAACGAGGTCATCAAGCTGAGGCCGGTATAACCACGACCCCCTCTTTTGGAAGGTGAATCAGATTGAGCGAATTTGATCTTGTGAAATTCGAGGAAGAGGCCCACGAGAGATGGCTCCACGCGTTTGAGTCCAACCCCGGAAACCTCGAAAAATTCTACCTGAACGTTGCCTACCCGTACCCGAGCGGTGCGATGCACGTGGGGCATGGCAGGACCTACATCGTCCCCGACGTGATCGCACGGTTCTGGCGGATGCGGGGCAGGCAGGTGCTCTACCCGATGGCGTTCCACGTCACGGGTGCCCCCGTCATCGGCATCTCCAAACGGATCGCCCGGAGAGACGAGAAGACGATCCGGCTCTATCGCGACCTGTACAAGGTCCCGCAGGACGTGCTCGACGGGTTCGTCGAGCCGCTGACCATCGTCCGCCACTTCGCGAGCGAGTACCAGCGGGTCATGACCGCCTGCGGGCTCTCGATCGACTGGCGGCGGCGGTTCACCACGGTCGACCCGGCCTATTCGAAGTTCATCGAGTGGCAGTGGAAGCACCTCTACGAGGCCGGGCACGTCATCAAGGGCGTCCACCCCGTGCGCTACTGCACGGTAGACGACAACCCGGTCGGCGACCACGACCTCCTCGAAGGCGACAAGGCCGAGGTGATCAAGTTCACCCTCGTCATGTTCCGGTTCGGGGACGCGTTCATCCCGACCGCGACCCTCCGCCCCGAGACCATCCACGGCGTCACCAACCTCTGGGCCAACCCGGATGTCACGTACGTGAGGGCGCTCGTGGACGGGAAGGCCTGGATCGTCTCGAAGGAGGCGGCCGAGAAGCTCGCCCTCCAGGACCACACCGTCGAGGTACAGGGAGAGGTCCCGGGAAACGAGCTCGTCGACAGGAAAGTCTCTCACCCGCTCTGCGGGGAGATCCCCGTCCTGCCGGCCGGCTTTGTCGACCCGGACATGGCGAGCGGCCTCGTGATGAGCGTCCCCGCCCACGCCCCGTTCGACTATATCGCCCTCCGCGACCTCCAGGAGGCAGGAAGATACCCACATATTAAACCGATTCCTCTCATCAAAGTCGAAGGCTACGGCGAGATCCCCGCCCAGTCCGCCGTCGAGAAGGCAGGCATCAAGAACCAGATGGACAGCCGGATGGACGCCCTCACCCAGGAGATCTACTCTGCCGAGTTCTCGAAGGGGAGGCTCCTCGGGAAGTACGGAGGCAAGCCGGTCCGGGTGGCCCGCGACGAGGTCGCGGACCTGATGACCGCGAAGTACGACTCGAAGGTAATGTACGAGTTCGACGTCCGCCCGGTCGTCTGCCGCTGCGGCAACAGGGTCAGGGTCAAGATCCTCCACGACCAGTGGTTCTTGAAATACTCCGACCCGGCCTGGAAACAGCAGGTCTCCGAACACCTGAAGGACATGGCGCTCGTGCCCCCCGAGGTCCGGCTCGAGTTCGACCGCACGGTCGACTGGCTCAAGGACTGGGCCTGCACGCGAAGGGTCGGCCTCGGCACCCGTTTTCCCTGGGACCCGGCCCAGCTGATCGAGCCGCTCTCGGACTCGACCATCTACATGGCCTATTACACCATCGCCCACAAAATCCGGGAGATCGACTCCAAGCTCCTCACTCCCGAGGTCTTCGAGTACATCTTCCTCGGGAAGGAGAACAGGGAATTGCCCGAGAAGAAGAAGCTCGAGGCGATGAGGAAGGAGTTCCTCTACTGGTATCCCTACGACTTCCGGTTCTCGGCCAAGGACCTGATCTCCAACCACCTCACCTTCCAGCTCTTCCACCATGTCACCATCTTCCAAAAGGAGAAGCTCCCGAAGGGCATGGTCGTCTTCGGCATGGGCCTCCTGAACGGCGCCAAGATGTCCTCCTCGAAGGGCAACGTCTTCCTGCTGGAGGATGCTGTGAAGGAGTTCGGGGCCGACACCGTCCGGATGTTCCTGATGGGCAGCGCCGAGCCCTGGCAGGACTTTGACTGGAGGAACGAACTCGTCCTCTCCACGAAGAAGCAGATCGAGCGGTTCTACAATACCGTCATGGACGTGAAGGACGCGGGCGGCGAACCGCACGACATCGACCGCTGGCTGATCAGCCGGCTCCAGTCGCACATCGCGAAGACCACCGAGGCCCTCGACAACTTCCAGACCCGGCAGGCCCTGCAGGAGGCCTACTTCGGGATCGAGACCGACCTGAAGTGGTACCGCCGCAGGCTCCCGGAAGGGAACGACGGGAGCAGGGAACTCCACACGCTCTGCTCGGCCTGGGTCCGGCTCCTCGCCCCGTTCATCCCGTTCACGGGCGAGCACCTCTGGAAGGAACTGGCAGGCGAGGGGCTCGTCTCGTTCGCCGCGTGGCCGGTCGCGGATGAAAAACTGGTCAACGAGAAGATCGAGCTCGCGGAAGAGCTCCTCTCCCGCACCGTGGAGGACATCGAGTCCATCAAGAAGCTGATCCAGATCACCCCGAAGTCGATCACCATCGCCCTTGCCCCGGAGTGGAAGCACGAGGTCTTCCGCACGATCGCCCGGGCCAGCGACAGGAACACCGTGATTAAGGAGATCATGAAGGACGATGCGATGCGGAGGCGCGGGAAGGACGCGACCGATGCCGCAAAACAGTGCACCACGCTCATCCACCGCCTGCCCCCGCAGGTGGTCGGGCCGCTCGTCCGGGAGCCCATCAGCGAGCAGGCGGTCTTCGAGTCCGCCCGGGCCTTCCTCGAGCAGGAGTTCGGGGTCCCGGTCCACGTCACCGAGGCCGAGACGAGCGGGCACGTCAAGGCGCTGACAGCCCTGCCGTTCAAGCCGGCGATCATCATCGAATAATCTTTTTTCCGGGCGTTCCGGCTGGAAGTCTTCAGGTGAGAAAGCCATTCATCGAGCTCCATATCGGTTTTTAACAAAAATCCTGACAGGAAACAAGCGCGCGATCGTTTTATTATATAAATATTTCATTTTTCCTGATTTATTTTTAACCGGATATCTGATGATTCTAGCAGAATTGGGGGAAAATCTGCTCATTCCTCTTTCAATTATATTACGTTCCATATTGCAATCTTCAATTTTTTATTCAATTTCTGTTTTTACATTTTTACCATCCCCCGGATTCCGTCCGGGCGGAATTCGCCGACGGTAACGAAGGCAGAGGTTAAACTACGGCCAATCCAGCCGTTTTCAATTTCAGGAAGAATAGAACAAATATTATATAGTCCATCTGCAGATTTTTGAATTGTCACAAGAGGGTGACACATATTCGGATGTGAAACCATGAAAATAAGACTATTGATGATTATCGGACTTCTGGTCATAGCGGGAGCGCTGACGGTTGCGCCGGTGATGGCGGGTTCTACCGGATCCACTACGGTCAGCGCCAATCCGGCTGCATCTATCGATATCACGGTGGGGGGAGATATGAGTTACTGGCCACTCGTGGTGGGGACAAATACAAATTCAAGTGTCGTTACGCTCACGGTGAGTGCAAATACTGTTCCTTGGCATGTAAATGTTAAAGATGACATGGCGGGCAAACCTTCCGGCACAGGGGGTTTCATGGTGGCGTATAACTCTACGAATGGTTATTGGAATTCAGCAGCTCCAGTGTTAGGATATCCCTCGAATCCCTTGGAAATGACTGGTGGTTCGGGTACAGGCGCCACCGCAGCTACTATATTCGGGCTAACCGGCAACGATCAAGCTCTTGAAACCGGGAACGCTGTGGTGAACGCCCAATCATATGGGAATCCTACGTTCACCCAGGTTGTCACGTACAACGACAGAGTTTTAACCGGTACTGGTGACTGGTACAGGATCGTTGTCGATTTCACCGGAACACCTAGTTGATCATACTATTGATGAACAAAACATAAACATTTTATTTTCCTGCATCCGGGTTTTCATGTGAGGTAGGGTAGTGTATGGACAGCTGTTTTCAGAGCTCCAGAATAAGTATAATCGTGATCCCGGCACTGCTGATCCTGGTGCTGCTGTGCATTGCACCGGTGTCTGCGGCATCTATTGATATCACCGTGAATGGAAGTATCAGTAACTGGGCACTCAACCCGGGAACGGAGAACACAAACGCGGATATGATCAGTATCAATGTGACAACGACGGGTATTACGTCCTCATGGAATGTGTATGTCAAAGATGCCAATGACAACTCAAAACCTCCAAGCTGGTCCGGCAGAATGGTGGAATATGACGGTACAAATTACGTCACGGATAGTCCTCACGTATTGGGAACAAATGTGAGTGTCATTGATACCGGAGGTAGCGGTTATTCCGGCGGAACAGCCACATTAGGCCCCATCGATCAGCCAATCCTAACCGGGAACAATAATGTTTCGGAAGAGTTGATCCCTATTACGATAGACCAGATCACCTCATACACCGACCCGCACCTGACGACAGCCAATCATGTGTACAGGATTATTGTGACCTTTACCGGTACAGCATCCTGATTATTATCGGGTAACAATAAAAGAAAATCTTTTTATTTTCCCTTATCAAGGTTAGCAATGAGAGGTACCATATGATGCACTATTATCAGAGATCCAAAACGACGATACTCGCAATCATGGCAATATCATTCCTGATACTGCTGTGTATATCACCGGTATCTGCAATCGGGGTATCCGGAGTAAAATACATGGGCAGTATCCCCCCCGGCGGAACGGCGGTTCATATTATGACGGTACGGAGCGCCGCGAGCGAAAATCCGACAGACGTGACGATAGAAGTGATGGGATTTGGCCAGACCTTGGACAAACTCTATACAGGCCTCGATCCGAAAGACGATCTCAGCCCCTACTCTGCAAGGACATTTATCACCCTTGACAATACCTCGATCCATCTTGAACCCGGGACTTCACAAAATGTCATAGCAACCATCACCCTTCCCCAAAATGTAGGAGCCGGGGGGAGATATGCAATTATCTACGTTCATGCCCTCCCTGGAAAAGGAGCGTCATTCACGACTGCTATTGTGGTACCGGTATTTATCACGGTTTCCGGAACAACTCCGACTCTGAGCGGCAGCATCGCCCAGTTGGATGTGGGCGATGTGACTATCGGCCAGCCGATCATAGTCACCACAACCTTCAAAAATACCGGGAATTACCATTATTACAATACCGTGAATCAGATCACGCTTACTGATACCGGCGGGAACGTATTGGCAAATGTCTCAACGCCGCCATCTATGGATGCCATCATTCCGGGAAATACGGTACATTTTGTTGTAAAGCCTGACGTGAATAACCTGCCGGTAGGGACCTATACGGTCGATTCAAAGGTACTCCTTGAAGGCGGCCAGGTTCTTGATGAGAAGACCACTACGTTTGCGGTGAAGACAAATTACGTCCCGCCACCGACAGAGACCAATATGACGGTGAGCCCCGGCAGCCCGGCTACCCTGACCTCCCCCGATGGCCGGTACTCGGTCTCATTCCCGCAGGGGGCGGTGATTGGCGATGTCGTCGTCACCCTGAAACCCTATTCAAAGGCTATGCTCAGCCCGGCGCCAGCCGGTGCCACACTGGGTGCATCCTGTTTTGAGATCACCGGGCTTGCAGGACTACTCAGCAAGGACGCCACTGTTTTGGTCAAATATTCGGCAGACGACCTTGCAGCAGCCGGAGGGGATGCGTCGCAGTTGAAACTCTCGTACTGGGACGCTGCACAAGGCAGCTGGGTTATCCTGCCTACGCAGGTAGATACCGGAAGCGCAACGCTGACCGCCACCACCAATCACCTGAGCGTCTGGGCTGTCATGGTCTCGTCTTCAACGAGCGGTGGCGCATCAGCCGCGGCAGAGCCTACGAAGACCTCCCTACCTGCAGTCGTAAGCCTTTCAGCCCTCATCATAGCCGTCATCATTTCCTGCGACCTGTCACGGAAAAGGAAATGACGGCGAAAAAAAATCATTTTGCTTTTATCGTTGTCTGCTCCTGTCTCCTTACGATATCGTTTTTCCTGACCAGTCACGCGGCTGCCGCAACCTCAACTTCTCTCGTCATTACAGCAAATATTGTTTATCCCCCCGTCGCCCTGTTCACTTCCGATGTAACAACGGGGGCAGCACCGCTTGCCGTTCAGTTTACTGACCAGTCCACGAACGTGTCGACATCCTGGTACTGGGACTTCGGCGACGGCACGAATTCCACCGCCCAGAACCCGGCGCACACCTATGCAAGCGGGATCTATACCGTCAACCTGACCGTAAAAAATGCCGCAGGAACATCCACCAATGTATCGGAGAAATACATCACCGCCTACGCCTCGCAGAAGACCGTGACCTACACCTCCACGGCGGGACTGACCGGGACTGCTGCCGTCTCGCTCAACACCTCGCAATTTACCACATCCGGGGGGACCCAGTCCCTGTCCGGGAATGCCCTGACCCTGACCTATCCTGCCGGTTCTGCGTTCAGCCAGATGACGATCAACCTGAACTCCGCAGATAATTCCAGCGGGAACGTCACCGGAACGGTCAGTTCCGTGGTACTGCAGACCACCCCCGTCAGCGGCACGCAGCTGAATATCCAGTTAAATTCCCTTCCACCAGCCGGAACAACAATCACTTCCACCATTATCGAAGGCGCGGACACGAGCAGCAACGATAAATTCCAGACGTATGCGTCGTCCCTTGGTCTTTCGGTGGTAGACACAAAGTACGAACTGGTGGTCTCTGACAATATCGCCGACGTAGCAAATGCCGAGATCACCATGGAAGTCCCTCTATCCTGGTATAATACTTATGGTTCAAAGACCGTGAGGGTGATGCGGCTCGACAGCGCAGGGGATGTCACGATGCTTGACACGACCTTTTCCGGGTTTGACCCGGACAACGGCAACGCGATCTATATCGCACACTCACCCGGGTTGTCCATATTCGCCATAATCTCGCTCCAGGGTGCGGCACCTCCTTCACCGTCCCAGCCATCATCAGGTTCCGGGAGTGCCAGTGACTCGGGGGTAGTCGGGGTTCAGGTTGCCGGACAAGTGGCCCAGCAACCCGCCCAGCCGATACTTGGGGCGAAGATCAACCCGCAGGTCCCGCCGGTTCAACCCGTTCAGGTGCCGGCACAGGTACTTCCGGGGGGACAGGAGAGGAACCTGCTCGCCCCGGCAGAGGGGAGCCTGGTATCCCAGACCATCGATCTCTCCCCATTCACACAATATCTGTATATGGATCCATCCGGCAGTACCGGAGCAGCGATCGACCGGAACAAAGCAGAGCAGTCAGGAGCCGTCATCTCCGTCTCCGGTAAAACCGTGGCGATCATCCGCCCCGCATTCACCCTGAGGATAACTGCCGGGACCGTGACCGAGGCGAACGGGGTCATACAGGCAGATCCTGTCCAGTCCATCCTGCTTGCGACGACTCCTGTCGAAGCCCATACGTCAGGGGCAGGGCAGGTTGCCGCATCCTTCACCGCAGGTCTCGCATCGCTGCCTCCACATGCAGTGATTACGACGATCATTGCAGAACCGGTGAACCCGGTCGTGATCGAAGCGTTCCAGCGTGCCGTTGTACAGGACGGGGATGAAGTTCAGGCCATAGCCTACACGCTGACGGTCCAGAAAACAGATATCGCTGCGACACTTCCTGCCACGATAACCATGAGCATCCCTGCTGCATGGGTGACCGCTCACGGCGGAACCGGTTCCATCGTGATCGGAAGGATCGCCGACGATCAGACATCCTCTGTCCTGAAGACCTCTTTTTCCGGATATGACCAGGACGGGAACATGGAATTCGTGGCGGATTCTCCTGCGGGACTCTCGGTATTCGGGCTCATCGCCACCAGGGGACCCCTCCAGGCCCGCGTAGGGCAGCCGGCGTTCATGGCCCTGATCCTTGAGAACCCGGTCCTTTCAGCGATTCTGGATGCCGTGAATCATACTACCGGCACCATCGGAATAGCAGGAGTCGCGATCCTGATCATCCTCATCATCGTCGTGATAACCGGCTGTATTCTCTGGAGAGAACGAAGAACACAGAGAAGGAAACCGGGCCGGCAGGGTAAAAAGTGAGAGTCTGCTGAGGAGGCGAAGCCGGGTCCGCCGCATGGGTAACCGGGGGCTCGTCAACGGGAAGACCGGGCTTGCGGAAGATCTCCTCTCCCGGTTCTCTGTCGTTCCAAAATCCCGCAATCCGGCCCCGCGTCCCGTACGCAAACAAGATATGCCCGGCGACAAAACTCTGTTCCGGAACGTTCATGAGTGCCCGGATTCGGATTCCTCTCATTGTTGCAGCCATGGTTCTTGCCGCATGCCTCGCCGCTCCTGCCGCTGCACTGGTCCTCGCGACGGACTGGAGAGAGAGTTCTCCCACGGGGAGCACGTTCTCCAGTGCCGCCATCTCCGCTGACGGCTCAAAGGTCATCGGAGGGGGGAGCCTGCTGCTCTTCCGCACCTGGGCGGGGGACCGGCGCTGGGCCGGGCCGCCGGGAATGGTCACCGCCATGACTGCTGACGGCAATGAGATTGTCTGGACTTCCGGGCAGAGCCTTGACCTGGTAGACAGCAGCGATGCGACGCTCGGGATACAGACTATGGGGGGGAATATCCGGGCAGCCGCGATCTCGGCAAACGGTTCATTCATCGTTGGTGCAGACGACAGGGGAACTATCATGTCCTGGGGGAGGAGCGGGGAATTCTTCGGGCGGAACACGACCGACCTGGTAAAAAGGATCGCCATCTCGCCGGCAGGGAACCTCGTGGTCGTCACGACCGAAGGCGGGGTGCGGTTTTATACCCCCGCGCTCGATCCGGTCTGGACTGACAACCGCTCCAGCAGCCTCGACGATTACATCGCGATCTCTTCCGACGGGTCCACCATCCTCACCGCCGGGGGCACCCGGCTCTCGTCCCATACCGCCGGCGGCGACCTCCGATGGCAGACTGAGGTGACCAGGAACGCGATCACCGACCTCGCCTGCTCGGACGACTGCTCGACCATCATCGTGGGGACCGAGGACAATACGGTCCTTGCCATCGACCGGTACGGGAAGATCCACTGGACGTTCACGGCCGGGCACTGGATCACAGCAGTAGGGGCCTCGCGGGACGCATCGGTCATCGCCGCGGGAGGGATCGACGGCACCCTCTTCGTCCTCGACCACGGGGGAGATCTCCTGGTAGAGAAGCAGACCGGCACCATCATCCAGCCCCGGTCCATCGCCGTGAGCGGTGACGGGAGGAGGATCGTGGCTGCAGACGAGCACAACCTCTACGGGTTCGGGGCGGTCAGCGACAGCTCCGGTGTCTCCGAGATGGAGACGTTCAACCCCGCACCGCTGAACCCGGTCCCGGAAAAGACCCGGCTGACGGGGGGAATCGCCACCGTTTCAGCGGCAGGTACCCCGGTTGCCCCAACAACCGGGGAGCAGGAAACGGTCGCTTCCCCGGCACCCTCCGGCACCCCCCGCTCACCGATCAGCCCTGCAGCTGTCCTCCTGGCTGCAGGAATCACGTTCATCGTGCTGAGGCACCGGATGAAGTAATTTTTCAGGTCTGCGAAAAAGGTATTCCGGAATTGTCCCCGGTATTCCCCGGGCTTATTCTCCTGCCGTGCTCTTGGCCCGTTTCACGCGTTCCTTGGTGGAAAATCCGGTGATTACATCGAGAAATTTCCGGAACCGCTTGTTGGTGTCGAGGATCACCTCATCGGCGGCATTGATGTCGGACTCCGTATCGATGATGACCGACTTCCTGCCGTCACCAACGTTCACGTCGAGGCGTTTCAGCGCACCGGCCCGTATCCGGTAGCCTTTCGCGGTCTTTTCCGGTTCCGCACCAAAACAGTTCTTCAGTTCGAAAACGACCCTGGTCTCAAGGTCCTTATTGAGCCCCCGCTTGATGGGATATTCTTGCATAATACTTTTTTAGTACTGGGTGTATGTTAATCTAATGACCGCCGAATCAACTGAATATAACAAAAAGGTCCTGACGAGGCTCGATACTATCCATGAGGACCTCGTCGACATAAAGCCGACCAGGGAACTCAATATCTTTTCAAAACCGCTTCCCGAAGAAGGGGCTGCGGTCCTCATGGGGTTCCCGGGGAGCGGGCTCGTCGGGACGATCGCCCTGCAGTACATGGTAGACCAGCTCGAGTTCGAACTGATCGGATCGATGACTTCCAAGTACTTCCCGCCCCTTGCGATGATGAACAAGGGGCTCATCAACGACCCGGTCCGGGTGTACCTGAAAAAGACCGGGGACCTGAATATTGCTGCCATCGTGGCCGACATCCCCATCGCCCCCATGATCTGTTACGAGATCTCGAACGGCATCCTCGAATGGCTCACCCCGTTCAAGCCACGGGAGGTCCTCACGATCGCCGGGATCATCACCAATGAGCCGGAGAAGAGGGTCTTTGGCGTAGCCACCTCTCCCGATGCACTCCAGCGGATCCAGGAACATACCCTTGTCCTGCCGATCGGCAGTATCTCGGGGATCGCATCGAGCATCCTCACCGAGTGCAAGGCCCGGAACATCCCGGCGGTCGGCCTGCTGGGCGAGACGATCAATGCCCCCGATCCCCGTTCCTCGGCAGCCACCATCGAGGTGCTCAACAAGATGTACAACCTGGCGCTCGATGTCCAGCCGCTCATCGAGCAGGCGGTCGAGATAGAGCAGAGCATGGGCAAGATCGCCGAGGAAGTGCAGCAGCAGGCAGAGTCGACCCCCAAAAAAGACCTTCCGATGTACGGGTGATCGCGATGAGATGTGCTGCGTTAACCGGTATCTCCCCCGATGTGATCACGGACCTCAGGTCGGGCAGGTTACGGACGGTCGAGCTGCAGAGCACCAACAACATCGTCACCATCGCCGGCGTCGAACCGGGCCCCGACACCCATATCTTCATGACTTCGATCGACATCGAAGACCTCTCCCCGGGCGATCCCGGTATCTGCGTGTACCTCCTCGCCACCAATATCACGATGAAACGGATCGTGGAGTTCTCCCACGGCCTTTATTACGAAGAGCGGGAGCGCATGTCAGCCCGGGTCCAGGTCAAGTACTGTTCATCATCCGTTGTCAAGCAGGTCTTCCACGAGGGGCTCACCAAACCCACGGGGGTGGAAGTCCTCAAGTCCTCGTGCTACCACGCCGGATAAAAAACAGAAGTATATTTTTTACGGTTACTGCTTCCGGAGCAGCACGATCCCAATCCCGACTGTACCGGTAACTGCCAGCGCATCAGCAGGGGCGCCCGGGGGGTGTGGCACCGGGCCAGGGAGTCAGGACTTTTACCGCAGATTCAGGCGATAGGGGAAGGACGGCAGGAAGCAGATTAATTATCCACGAGCACGAATGTTATTGGCGTCACGCGGGCCTGTGGCTTAGCCTGGACATAGCGCCGGGCTTCTAACCCGGATGCCGGGGGTTCAAATCCCCCCAGGCCCGTCTTTTCTTCTGTCCCGTAACCATGGCCGGCTTTACGTCCTGTCCGCGAGGACGGCTATCCCGGGCAGCGCCTTTCCGGCAAGGAACCGGAGAGAAGCCCCCCCACCGGTGGATACATGCGTCATCCTGCCGGCAAGCCCGAACTGCGTTACGGCCTCTGCCGTGGACCCTCCCCCGATAACGGTCGTGGCATCGAGGCCTGCCAGGACCGTGGCGATGGCTCGTGTCCCGTCTGAAAACTGAGGGATCTCAAATACTCCCATCGGCCCGTTCCATGCCACGGTCCGGCAGTCCCTGAGCTCCTGCGTAAATGCCGCAATGGTCAGGGGCCCGATATCCGCGATCCTGCAACCAGCGGGGATCTGGTCGGATCTCACCACCCGGGCAGTCGCACCGCTCTCCAGTCCTGTAGTGACAACAACGTCCGCCGGAAGCAGGACCCGGACACCAAGGGCCGCCGCTCTCTGCTGGATCGTCCCGGCCAGTTCCATCGCGTCGGGTTCAAGGGGGGAGGTTCCGACATCCCAGCCTCTGCCCTTCAGGAACGTGGCAGCCATCCCGCCACCGACAAGAATGCAATCCGCACGGGAAAGGATATTCTCCAGGATCCCGATCTTCTCCCCCACCTTTGCCCCGCCCATGATGACCGCAAAAGGGCGGGCAGGGTCCTCAAGGAGACTGCCCAGCATCACGATCTCCTTTTCCATGAGGAGCCCGGCTACGCAGGGAAGACAGGCTGCCAGCCCCACGACGGATGCATGCGCCCGGTGGCTCGCGCCAAAGGCATCATTGACAAAGAGATCCGCAAGCTTGGAGAGCTCGCGGGCAAAAACGGGATCGTTCTCCTCTTCGCCCGGGTAAAACCTCAGGTTCTCCAGGAGGACGATCTCCCCGTCATGCATCTCCGATACGGCCCGCAGGACCCCGGGTCCGATCGCCTCCGACAGAGATTCAACGGGTTTCTGCAGGAGCTCCGACAGGCGCCGGGCTACCGGTGCCAGCCGGAGGTGCTCGTCCACCCTGCCATGGGGCCTGCCAAGGTGGGAGCAGAGGATGACCCGGGCGCGGTGATCGATCAGCCAGGTGATCGTGGGAAGGCAGGCCCGGATCCGGGTATCGTCCTCGATCCCGCCGTTCCGGTCCATGGGAACATTGAAATCGACCCTCACCAGCACCCGTTTCCCGCCAACCTCTTCATCCCTCACTGTCTTTTTCTGCATGGTCCGGCCTCTCTTTTTCTGAGAGTTCCTGAGGAAAACCCCGGTTCTCTCACCACCGGTTGCTGAAAACCGGAATATATACCTATGTCAGGGTAACCCGGTTTTGGGAGCGTGATCGACGGGAAATGACCTTATCCCGGTCCCTGACCGTCCGGGTATCCCGGTGAACAACGGGGCCATCCTGGCCCGGACACTATCCGGAGGCCGGGCTCTGATAATAGCGCAAGCGCCTTGCCAAAAAAGGAACCGGCTACCGGAAAGACCCTGGGGCTATCCCGGGCCCTGCCCGTCGGCAGCCTGGCTGTCGATCGGTTTCTGCAGGATCTGGACATCGGCGATGTTGTGCTGGCGCAACGCCAGCTTCTTTGCCTTGAAGATGTTCTTGCCGTCCTTGCCGATCGCGATTCCGCGGTCCTCGTCCCTGACCTCAACGGTCGCAGTCTGCTCATCGGGTTCGCCTTCGAAAAGGATGGACGTGACCTGTGCAGGCAGGAAGCAGTTCTTGATGAACTGCTCCGGGTTGCTGTTGTATTCAACGACTTCGATCTTCTTGCCCATGACTTCCGAGGCTTTCTTGATCGAAGCGCCTTTCTTGCCGATAGCAAGCCCCATGTCGCCGGGGTTGATCACGAAGATGAGCCGCGCGTTGCGGTCGTCCACAACGCAGTCGCGGCTCCCCGCGCCGGTCAGGCTCTCGAACTGGGAGATGAGGCGCATGCAGTCTTCAGTCAGTTTCACTTCTACCATATCATGCCCTCTTCAGGGAGAGAATGTCTGACTCGCCGGGGCTCACGATGGCAAGGGTGCTCACCATGAACGGCTTCCCGCACGCCTTGCCGAGCGCCACGCTTGAGCCCTCGAAGGTGTGGATGAAGAGGTTCGCGTGACCGGTCAGTTTGGAGGTGAAGGCCGCCGGGCAGTTGCCTGCAACGACAACCATCTGGGCTTTGCCCTCTTTTATGCATTTTTCCGTGTTGTTCTGGCCAAGAATTACGTTTCCTGTCTTGATGGCTCTTCTGAGTGAAGCATTAAAATCCATTACAATTCCTCTGGTTTTTCCGGGTTTTTTACGATCTAATTGTCGTGTTGTCTGACTGCGATCAGTTTTACGTCACCCGTGCCGAGCTGGATTGGCTGGCCGACGATGACGTTCTCGGTGACACCGCTCAGTTCATCGACTTCGTTTGCAACGGCAGCGTCCAGCAGGTGGTTGACCGTCACTTCGAAGGCTGCCCGCGAGAGGACGCTCTCCTTCTCGCCGGCGATCCCGTGACGCCCGATCTGTTTGACTTCGCCTTCCATGCACATCATGTCGGAGACGAGCATGAGGTGGCGGACATCCACGAGGATACCCTGCTCGTTGAGCGTGGAGACCGCCTCGTGGATGATGGCGTTCCTCGCAGCCTCGATGCCGAGGACAGATGCGATCTCACTGATGTTGTTGGTGCGGGTCCGGGTGGTGTCCACGCCAGCGACATCAAAGACATCCTTAAGGTTGGAGCCTTCAGTATAAAGTATATACTCCCCGGTCTCTTTCCTTACGACGACCCGCAGGATGTCATCGATGCCCTGCACGATCACGTTCCTGACATGCTCGGCGAGCTGGAAGAGGTTCTGGTAGCTCTCCCGGTCTTTGGGCGAGAAGATGATGGTTGCGCTCGGCTCATCGATCTCGTGCTCGAAATCGCGGTAGTGCCTGCGGTCGCGGATCTTCTTGGGCGCGACTTCCATGATCTCAATAGGGGAGATCTTCCGCTTGTCGCAGACTTTGGTGTTCAGGTGGACGACCACGTGCATGTTCTCCATATCGGTCGTGATGTCCCCGAACTCGTGGAGCGGGGCCGCCTCTATCTGCCAGCTGACCTCCCGGGCCCGGTCGCGGTCGTTGCCGTACTCGGGCTCGAGGTACACGGTCATAGTCGGCGTGCTCGGCTCCTTCCTCGCGTCCATGATCTCGATGAGCCGGGGCAGCCCGAGGGTGACGTTGATCTCGGCGACACCCGCATAGTGGAACGTACGCATCGTCATCTGGGTACCCGGCTCTCCGATGGACTGGGCGGCGATCACGCCGACAGCCTCGCAGGCCTCGATCCGGGTGCTCTGGTACTCGGCGAGGACCCGCTCGAGGATCTGCCGGAACTGGGTATCGGTGAGCTCTTTCCCGTCGAGGAACTTCCTCAGCTGGTCCTTGGTCTTCTGGGGAACGGCTGCCGCCTCGATCTTCTTCTCGTACTTTTCCAGGAGTGCCATATTATACCTCCTCCTTGAGGATACTCTCGACAATACCCTTGACGTCGACCGGGTCGCCGAACGCGCTCTTGGTCGGGTCGGTCCCGTCCTCGCCGTACTCGAACTGGATGATCCTGCCGCCGGTCGTCCTGACCGTGCCGTCGTAAGCCACCTTGAGGTCCTGCAGCGCGTTGATCATCCGGCGCTGGAGGTACCCGCTCTGGGAGGTACGGACCGCAGTATCGACAAGCCCTTCACGGCCGCCGATGGCGTGGAAGAAGAACTCGGTCGGGTTGAGCCCGCCCTTGTAGCTGTGCTGGATGAAGCCGTGGGCGTCCGAGCCCCGGTCGCCTTTCCTGAAATGCGGGAGGGTGCGGTCGTCATAGCCACGAACGATACGCTCACCACGCACGGACTGCTGGCCGATACAACCGGCCATCTGCGTCAGGTTCAGCATGGAACCACGGGCCCCGGAGACTGCCATCACGACAGCGCTGTTGCCGAGGCCGAGGTGGCGGCCGGCGATCTGACCGGTCTGGTCACGGGCCTTGCCCAGCACCTGCATGATCTGCATCTCGAGTGTCTCCTCGACAGTACGCCCGGGCATGGGTTCGAGCTGCCCGTCTTCGTAGATCTTGATGCGGCGGTCGACATCGAGCGCGGCATTGGTCAGAACGTCATCGATCTGCCCGTACTCGGTCTTGGAGAGGTCCTCGTCATCGATACCGAACGAGAACCCGTCGAGCATGATCGCACGGATCGAGAGCTTGGTCAGGTCATCGATGAACTTCGCCGCACGCCTCATGCCCTGCTGGCGGATGACGCGGTTGACGATCTGGCCGTCGAATGCCCCGATGGCCTTCTTGTCGATGGTCCCCGACTCGAGCTTGCCGTCGATGATGCGGACGTATGCATCCCGCTCGCAGAGCTCTTTCTTGCAGGTATCGCAGTTCTGGCAGGAACTTGCATGGAAGACCATGTTGAGGTGCTCCGGCAGAATTACCGAAAAGACCTGCTTGTTGCTCCAGAACTCGCTGCCGTCCTCCACCTTGCCAGGTCCCGGCATGCGCTCGATAGCGGTGTACCGGAGGAGATAGAGGGCCTCTTCCTTGGTGAACCAGCGGACATCATGGGTGAGCATGAAGATACCGGAGACGTGGTCATGGATGCCGCCGATAATAGGGCCGCCGAAACGGGGCGAGAGGATGTTCTCGTGCACGGAAAGGAGTATGGTCGCCTCAGCCCGCGCCTCTTCGGTCTGCGGCACGTGCATGTTCATCTCGTCGCCGTCGAAGTCGGCGTTGTACGGCGGGCATACTGCGGGGTTGAGCCGGAACGTCCTGCCTTCCATCACCTTGACGCGGTGGGCCATGATGCTCATGCGGTGGAGCGAGGGCTGACGGTTGAAGAGTACGACATCGCTGTCGCGAAGCTGGCGCTCGACCGTGTAACCGGGCTCGATCATGTCGGCGACCGTATCGAGATTGTCGGCACCCAGCCGGAGCCTGCGGTTGTCGGGCCGGATCACGTAGTTCGCGCCGCAGGGCGAGTTGACATCAGGGCGGGCCGGACCGGTCCGGACGATCTGCCGGAGTTCCTCGATGTTATAGGAAGTGACCCGGATCGGGATCGTCATCTCGTTTGCAACGGCCCGCGGGACACCGACCTGCGATACGGAGAGGTTCGGGTCCGGGGAGATGACCGTACGGGACGAGAAGTTCACGCGCTTGCCCGAGAGGGAGCCACGGAACCGCCCGTCCTTCCCCTTGAGGCGCTGCGAGAGCGTCTTTAAGGGGCGGCCGCTGCGGTGGCGGGCGGGGGGGCAGCCTGCGACTTCATTGTCAAGGTAGGTGGTCACGTGGTACTGCAGGAGTTCCCAGAGGTCCTCGATGATGAGCTGGGGGGCGCCTGCGTCCTGGTTCTCCTTGAACCGCTGGTTGATGCGGATGATGTCCACGAGCTTGTGGGTGAGGTCGTCTTCCGAGCGCTGGCCGTTCTCGAGGATAATAGACGGGCGCATCGTGACCGGGGGTACCGGGAGGACCGTGAGGATGGTCCACTCGGGGCGGGCGACGTCCGGGTTGATGCCGAGCGGGATCAGGTCCTCGTTCGGGATCTTCTCCATCCGTGCGCGGATGTCAGCAGGGGTGAGCTTGTGCTCCACCTTCTTGCCTTCCTCGAGCATGACTTCAGAGAACGTGGTCGGCTTCTCGAAGTTGATCTTGAGCTGCTGTTCGCCGCAGTGCGGGCAGACACGCTCCTTTTTTACATCCTTTTCCGAGAGCAGGTCACCGGTCTGGTCATCTTCCGTACCGACAACTTTCTCGACTTCCTCCGGGCTTAGGAGCACGCGGCCACAGGCCCGGCAGGTGACACGGAGGAGTTTCCTGATCAGGCGCGTGTACCCGACGTGGATGACAGGCTTCGCGAGCTCAATATGGCCGAAATGCCCGGGGCACTCGCTCGCCTTCTGGTCGCAGGTCTTGCACCGGAGACCGGGATCGATGACCCCGAGGTTCAGGTCCATGAGGCCCTGGGGGTAGGGGAAGCCATCGTCATCATAGGTGTCGGCCCAGATGATCTTCCGGACACTCATCTCGCGGATCTCCTTGGGGGATAACAGGCCGAACTCGATCTGTCCGATTCGTTTTGGGGATGGCATGTTACACCACGTCCTGTAATTTCAGTCTTGGGGCTATACCCATGCTCTTCATCTCGTCCAGCAGGAGCTTGAACGCGTAGCTCATCTCGACCGAGTAGATATCGGTCTCGTTGCCGCAGGCAAGGCAGCGGGTCATGTTCCGCTTGCGGTCGAGCATCGCGACCATGCCGCAGTGTGCGCAGACATATTCCTGCACCTTGTCCGACTCGTCGAGCAGGCGTTCCTTGAGGGCCATGGCGGCCCCGTGGCCGATCATGACATCCCGCTCCATCTCACCGAACCGGAGACCCCCTTCACGGGCACGGCCTTCGGTCGGCTGGCGGGTGAGCACCTGCACCGGTCCGCGGGAGCGGGCGTGCATCTTGGACGAGACCATGTGGTAGAGTTTCTGGTAGTAGATCACGCCGATGTAGACATCGGCCTTGAAGACCTTGCCGGTGATGCCGTCATACATGATCTCCCTCCCGTTGTGGGAGAAACCGAGCTTCTTGAGGGAAGCGCGGATATCAGCCTCACTCTCCCCCCGGAACGCGGTACCGTTGATACGGCGTCCTTCGAGGGCGCCGACCTTGCCGCCGATCATCTCGAGCATGTGCCCGATGGTCATACGGCTCGGGATCGCATGGGGGTTGATGACGAGGTCGGGTGAGAGCCCGCTCTCGGTGAAGGGCATGTCTTCCTGGTGGGTGATGAGGCCGACGACGCCTTTCTGACCGTGCCGGGACGCGAACTTGTCGCCTACTTCCGGGACACGCAGGTCGCGGGTCCGCACTTTCACGAGGCGGGAGCTGTTCTCACCCTCGGTGATGATGACTGTGTCGACGATACCGTGCTCGTTGCTGCGCATCGTGACAGAAGTGTCGCGGCGCTTCTCGACCGCGATGAGCTCTCCCGATGGTTCTTCCAGGAACCGGGGCGGGGAAGTCTTGCCGATCAGTACGTCCTTCTCGGCTACAACGGTCTCGGGGTTGATCACCCCGTCCTCGTCAAGGTTCTTGTACGAGTCGGCACCGTGGGCACCGGCCACGTCCTCTTCGGGGACTTCGATCCGGTCGATCTGGCCGCCCGGGTACCGCCGTTCTTCGCCTTCATAGGTACGGAAGAAGTGCGAGCGCCCGAGGCCCCGCTCGATGGATGCCTTGTTGAAGATGAGGGCATCCTCGATATTGTAGCCTTCGTAGGAGAGAATGGCGACCACGAAGTTCTGTCCTGCCGGGCGGTCGTCCGACCCGATCAGTTCCGAGGTCTGGGTATGGGTGAGCGGCTTCTGCACGTAATGGAGCAGGTGGCCGCGGGTGTCCGGGCGCAGCTTCATGTTGGCTGCACCGAAGCCGAGCGCCTGCTTGACCATCCCTGCTCCCATCGTGACACGCGGGCTCGCGTTGTGCTCCGGGAACGGGACGTGGGCAGCGCCGATACCGAGGATCAGGGAGGGATCGATCTCGAGATGCGTATGGTCCGGTGTCGCGTTCTCGGGGTTCATCGCGATGAGGAGATCCTCTTCCTCTTCCGCATCGATGAACTCGATCATGCCCCGCTGGACGAACGAGAAGATGTCGATCTCCTTCTTTGCCAGTTTCTGGAGGTCTTCTTCAGTGATGAGCGGTTCGCCGTTCTTCAGCACGATCAGGGGGCGGCGGGCGCGGCCCCGGTCGGTGAGGATCACGACATCCCCGTTGTATTCCTTGTGCGAGACGTTCACTTCGGGGGATATCGCACCCTGCCGGCGCATGCTGCGGATATTTGCAACCAGTGCCTTCGGGTCATCTACGAGGCCGATGAGGGCACCGTCAACGAATACGCGTGACTTCTTCATCAGGCCTCACCCCGGATATGCTCGACACCAAGGTTATGCAGGATGCGCATGATCTCTTCCTCGTCGTCGACACCCTTGCTGATCTCCACCATCTGGGCGAAGTTCTTGACAAGACCACAGTTCGGCCCTTCAGGGGTCTCGCTCGGGCAGATCCGCCCCCACTGGGTCGGGTGCAGGTCACGGGCCTCAAAGTGGGGCTGTGAGCGGGAGAGCGGTGAGATCACGCGGCGGAGGTGCGAGAGTACGGCCATGTGGTCGACACGGTCGAGGAGCTGCGATACCCCGGTCCTCCCGCCCACCCAGTTACCGGTGGCGAGCGGGTGGAGGAGGCGTTCGGTCAGGACATCGGCACGCACTGCAGTCGCAATGGACAGGTCGCGATGGCGCATGCTCGCCCGTTCGAGCTGGTACTTAATGTCGCGGGTCAGGCGGTTGAGGGAGATACGGAAGAGGTCCTCCATCAGGTCGCCGGCAAGCTTCAGGCGCTTGTTCGAGTAGTGGTCCTTGTCATCGATCCTGCGCTTGTTCAGCACAAGATCGAAACATGCCTCTGCCATGCGGCCGAGGAAATGCGCTTTCGCGAGCCTGACGGAGAGGACCGCTTCCTGGTAGCCCTCGTCCCCTTCCTTGAGGTTTGCCGGCAGGGAATAGTTGAGGTGCGGCAGGAGGTAGTTGTCCAGCACGAACTCGGCCCTCTTGCGCTGGTAGTCCCGGGTCTGGTTCGGGGCAAGCTTCTTGCCCACGTACATGATGCCGCCCTCGACCGAGTCGCACTCGCTCTCTTCAAGGTTCTGCATCATGAACGTCAGGATGTCCTCGTCGGTAGAGACTGCGTTGACGACTTCCTGGTCGTTGGTCATACCCAGCGCCCGCATCAGGTCCACGAATTTCAGGTGCCCGGCAACCGACGGGAACGAGACCTCGAGGAGGTTCTTCTTGTTCCGCTCCACGACCACCAGTGCACGGTAGCCGCGGAACTGCGAGAAGACCTTTGCGACATAGATGCGCTCATTGTAGCGCTCGGTGAACTCGGTCATGATCTTGTTGGACGCGAGGTCCTCAAGCGTCATGAGCACGCGCTCGGTCCCGTTCACGATGAAATATCCGCCCGCGTCGAACGCGTCCTCGCCATGGGCGACGCGCTGTCCATCGTCCATGCCGTAGAGGTTGCACGCGAGCGACCCGACCATGATGGGGAGCTGCCCGATCGTGGTAACGATCGGTTCCTGCCGGTCACTGCCATGCACGAGAGTCAGGCCCAGCTGGATCGGCGCCGCATAGGTAAGGTTACGAAGACGGGCCTCGCTGGGATAGAGTTCTCCCTGCGACCCGTCCGCCTCCCGGACAAGTGGTTTTTTCACTTCGATAGTGCCGAGCTCAACCCAGACCGGTTCATTGTTCTTGCCCCTGTTTTCGATGTCGGTCTCGATGACCCGCTGCTCGTTTACCACTTTCTGGAGATTATGCTTCAGGAAATAATTGAAGGAGTCAAGCTGGTGGCGCGCAACATGCTCCCGTGAAAAATATGCCCTCGATAAGATACTTCTGTCAATCAGACTGACCAACCCCGGAATTACTTCTTCGGTCTCTTGATCACGAGACGGTACGCCTCGGCTCTGCCAGCCGTATGACTCGTCCGGATAATTCGTATTACATCATCGGCATTTGCGCCGATAGCCTTCACTGCAGGATCGTCATGGTAAATTTTCGGTAATTGTTCCGTAGTGATGTTGTAGCGGGAAAGCAGCTCCGATACTTCCTCCTCGCCCATGATCTTGTGATCTGGCACCATCACGTGCTTCAACACATTCAGTTTGGTGCTCAATGAAAAACCCCCTCACAGATGAATAGATTTCCTCTCAGATGTATCACCGCAAAAAACCCACGATTTCTCGTGGCAGCGGGCCCGGAGGGATTTGAACCCCCGACCACCTGGTTAAAAGCCAGGCGCTCTACCGAACTGAGCTACGAACCCAAGGTACTGACCAAGATGTACAGCATTATAACAATGCCAGATAACTATATAAAGATTCTCTCTGCACTCACGGATTACTTTCAGACGGGGTCAAGACAGTTGTACCGGATTCTTTCAGGATGGCGGGGCAAACCGGTCGTGGATCTCCTTCACGCGAAGTTCATCGGTATGGATCTTGTCTTCGAGCTTTTTGATGGCAGCCATATCCTCCGCTGACACTTCCTTACCGGAAAAGTGCATGCCGCTTGCATTTTTAAGGACAATGAGCAGGTTTTTGTCAACATCGATACTCTTCCTGAGTGCAGAATACTCATCGATCAGATCTTTTTCAAGGCCGGCATCCTCCGCCACCTGCGCCTCGGTTTTGACATCATTCCTGCGGGTAAAAATACTCTGGATCGACTCGAGGAGCTGTGCCGGGTTGACGGGTTTTGAGACGAAATCCTCAATATTCACGCTGTGCTCCGCTGCTTCCTCCGGGGTTATCTTCTTTGCCGAGAACATAAGTACGGGAAGATCCTTTGTGGCCGGGTTTGTCTTGATCTTCTCGAGAGTCTCCCACCCGTCCATGGGTTCCATCATGATATCGAGAAGGATCAGGTCCGGGATATGCGTGGCCAGTACAGCCAGTGCTTCTTCCCCGCCATGGGTCGCGATCGGTTTGTATCCTTTCCGTTTCAGGAGGGCAACAAGACCATCCACGATGTAGGGACTGTCATCGACGATGAGGATTGTGTCATCCACGGCTTTTGTACCTCACGCATTCCGGATTTGTTGTCAAGAAGGGACAGCACGGCAGATAAACGTTCATAATCCGGTTACCTGGTATCTGCATAGGCATGGTTTTCAGGAGTTGGTCTGGACTGCGGAAAAGGATAATTATTTTGAAGCCGGACTGCCTGACAGCTCTCCCTTTATCTGCTGCAGGCGGCTTTCCTGGAACTTGATATTCATCTCCATGCTTTTGATCGCGCGGGAGATCTCGTCACTGACCCGGACTTTCGCATCATTGAAATTATACGTGGTCTCGAGAATTTTCATGAGGCGCTTGTTCACGTCGATGCTCTTGCTCAGGCGGGCATATTCGGTGATTATCTCTGCATCAAATCCTGACTGTTTCGCCAGGTCCATGTCGGACTTGATCGACTGGCGGCGGTTGAGCACATGTTCGATTGCATCGTAGAGCTCGCGGTGGGTGATGGGTTTTAAGACATAATCCTCGATATAGATCCCGTATTCCTGCGCTTCAGCCGGTGTCAGTTGTTTTGCGGTGAGCATCAGGACCGGGATCTCCTTGGTCTCGGGATTCTCTTTTATCCTCTCCAGGGTCTCCCACCCGTCAACCGGTTCCATCATGATATCCAGCAGGATGAGATCGGGAGTGACGGTCTTCAGAATTTCCAGGCACTCCTCACCCCCGTATGCAGCCACGGTCCTGTACCCGCCCCGTTCGAGCATGGTGACGAACACATCGACAATAAAAGGGCTGTCGTCAACAACAAGAATGGTATACATTACAACGCCTCCCCAATCTTCTGAGCAATTTCAAGCATCTGAGCATGGACTTTGTCAGGATCTGCAGTATCACTGATGATGGCTGCAATAAGAAAGTTTTCGCCAGCCCCCATGACAATGATAGAGGTATCCTGCGCCCGTACGGTGACCGACATCAGGGACTTCATCTTGACGATGCTGCCTATGGATTCCGCGGATGCAAGTATGGTGGCGGAAAGGGCCCCGAACCATGGTTCGTTCAGGTCACGGTCAAAATTTTTTCCTGCGATTATCCCATCCCGGGAAACAAGGGCACATGCTGCAACCCCATCTATCGATCGTATCCTCTCAATGAATGAAGAGATCTTCTCTTTTAACATGCTCCAGCTCCTGCTGCACTACCCTGTGTAATTGATAATACCAGATGACAACATATATACATATTGTTTTTTTGTTTTTTCGTGGTACGCCCGGTCGGGGAAAAACGGTATGATTGACAGGGTATCGGACAATTTCTCATGGCATCTTCATCCTTTGGTTCTGATATGAATGCGTTTGGATAATAATAAGAGTATTCCTGAAAATATCGACAGGCCCGCCGGGAGCTGCAGAATGACAGCCAGGCAGGATAACCCGTCTCCGCAGGTTCAGCCGGGCCACAGACGCCCCCGGAGAGCCGGACGCACTCCGGAACCTGGTGAATTGTTACCACCACATGACGTGATAATCTCCTCCGGTGGGGGACCGCCACGCTGTTCAATATGAATAAATACCTTTTTCCCCAACAAGTTAAAATAAGAATTCTGATGATCAGGGCATATACCATAACATCCGGAAAAGGCGGGGTGGGCAAGACCACCATCACGGTCAACCTCGGTATCTCCCTTGCCCTGCTGAACCGGGAGACCTATATCCTTGATGCTGATATCGGAATGGCCAACATGGCACTGATCCTCGGGATGGATGATGTGCCGGTCACCCTTCATGAAGTGCTCGCGGGAAAGGCGGATATCGAAAGCGCTATCTATGAAGGCCCGGCGGGTGTCAAAGTCGTGCCAAGCGGGATCTCCCTGCAAGGGTTCCAGCAGGCCGACCCGGACAAGCTGAGGGACGTCATGCGCAAACTTGTCGACCGCTGTGAATACCTCCTCATCGACGCGCCGAGCGGTATCTCAAAGGAAGGGGTTGTACCCCTGTCAGTGGCAGATGAGGTCATCCTTGTCGTAAACCCCGAACTGGCCTCGATGGCTGACGCCCTGAAGACCAAGATCCTCTGTGAAGTGATGGGGGGCCGCGTGTACGGGGCTATCCTGAACCGGGCCGGCATGGAACACACGGAGCTCCGTTCCCAGAGTGTTGAGGACGTTCTGGGCGTCCGGGTCATCGATGTCGTTCCCGAAGATGCAAGTGTACGGCGGGCTGCCGCGTACAAGACGCCGTGCGTTGTAAAATACCCCAGTGCCGATGCGAGCCGGGCATTCCGGCGGATTGCTGCCCAGATCTGCGGTGTCGAGTACCAGGACGAATCTCCCGGTTCCAAACAGGAAGGGTTTGTCGACCGGCTTGCACGTGCCGTTTTCCGGTGACATATCTCCAGGTGATACCATGGCATACGAAGGATACATGCTGGTGCTGTTCGGGTGCGTTATTGTCGTCCAGCAGTTTATCATTTACCTGATGTATGTACGGATTCGCCAGCTGCTGAACGAGGTTGATTCTATTGCGGGGAAGATCAGGATCACGGATACCGAGCTGGAAAACCTCATCGGCCGGATTGAGGAGTTCAAGCGCGGGAAGATCTGACGCTGTCCCGATCTTATCAGAGACGGAGCATTTCCCATCGCATACGATAAGATACATAAGTGATATGCTCCAATAGTACGAGAGCGGGGCCATAGGGTAGCCTGGCCATCCTAGGAGACTGGGGGTCTTCTGACCTGAGTTCAAATCTCAGTGGCCCCATTGTTTTTTCTGATTATTACGCCAACTTAGATATCATAGCATGAAACTCACCGAAACGTGCATCGACTGCCTGCTGTCCCGGGTGCTCTTTGAGTGCGAACTCGGGTCGGCTGACCCGGCCTGCACGGAGAAAGCCGTTGCTTCCTGCAGGGAGTTGCTCGAATCCATGCGGGATTCACCCCTCCTCCACCCGCAGATTGCCAGCGCCGTGCACCGCGAGGCGTGCCGGATGATCGGGAACCCCGACCCGTTCCGGGAACTGAAACGTGCGGGGAATGCGGAGGCCCTCGGGGTCTGCAGGAAGGTCCGTCACCGGCTCGCGGGGTTCCGTGACCATGTTCTGGCAGCAGTGATCGGGAACACGTTCGATTATGCGGTCCGGGACCATGAGGTAACATCGGACTTTTCACGGTTTTTTGACGAAGAGTTTGAAAAAGGGCTTGACCGGGATGATACCATGGAGATGCTCGGCCTCTCTTCCCGCGTCGTATACCTCGCGGACAACTGCGGGGAGATCGTCCTCGACCGGCTTCTCGTGGATTACCTGAAGGCCCACGGCTCGCATGTCACGGTCGCGGTCCGGGACGCCCCTATCCTGAACGATGCGACCATGGAGGACGCCATCGCTTTCGGGTTTGACCGGGTTGCGGACTGCCTAACCACAACGGGCGGTGGTGCGGAGATCGGCCTTGATCCGGACAAGATGCCGCCCGATCTAGCACGGGCGATTGAACAGTGCACCATCATCATCTCCAAGGGTATGGCCAACTATGAATCGCTCAGTGAATATGACGACCTTCCGCCGGTTGCCTACCTGATGTGCGTCAAGTGCGAGATGATCGCAGACGATACCGGCATCCCCCGCGGTTCGAAGATAGCCATGTTACGCAGGTAGCTCTGGCGATTTTCTCTTCATTCTTACGGCTGGATTTCGAAGATCATTCTGATCTTCACGTCCTTCCTTCGCCCGGATTTCGAAAATGATGCCAAGGCATTTTCTCATCTTCCCTTACGGTCATATCTCGAAGATTGCCATATGGCGCAACGCGAATAAATGAACGCAATATTACGGGAGATCCACGACACAGTGCCCGGGGTACCTGAAGAGGAATTCAAAGATATCGGCAAACAGGGCTTGTCGCTGGGAAGAAGAAAGACAGATATATCTGAAAACAGCAGGGAACTGGCCCGTGGAATAATTTTTTGATCATTTTTTAAAATGCCTTCCGAGGAAACGAACATGAACAAGAATTCACATAAAAACCGTGAAAATCATTTGCGAACGAGAGCTCCCCGCCTCAGGGCCTCTCCGAGGAGTCAATCGTCACGTAAGCGAGGATTGACTGGAGAAGAATCCTCATGGATTCTTCGACTTGCTTTATCCTGTACGGATGAAGCAGAGGAAGTTTGGAAAAACTTCCTCTTGTCGAGTCTCGGAAAAGATGAGGCACGGCGGGGCAAGGAAGTTAAACCACTGCATGAATCAGCCCCGTAACATCTGAATAAACGATTTTCATAGGAAAATCTCATTTTATCACCAGATTTCCAAAACCTCCTGAGGGACTATCCCGCTGTGGGGGAAATCTGCCGTTGCCCAGGGCAGGGCAGATTCGAGAAGATGCGAGAGCATCTTCGCTGTGCCCCCGTGGCAGGCAGTTCGAAGAACGCTGATGCGTTCTTCTCTTGTCTCCATGACTTTGTCATGTCGACACCCCAAAGAGCGTCAGGATTTTTTGAATATTTCTATAGAGTAAATCTAGAGGGTAAAAATGCCTTATTTTTCATATTTCGCTGCGAATGCAAGGGCAGGATCGTATCCTTCGCGGACATATTCCTTCACCATCCTCCGGGCGGAGAAGCGGGGAGCGGTGCTCTTCATGGCTTCCTTCATCTTCTTCACCCACATGTGAGGTATCCCGTCATCGGCGACCGTGTAGTACAGCGGCACAACCTCGCGTTCGAGTATCTCGTACAACTGCTGGGAATCGATCCAGTCCCGGTTCTTGGTATCATTGCTGTCACCGAATGCCCAGCCGTTCATCCCGTTATATCCTTCTATCCACCAGCCGTCAAGGACGCTCAGGTGGAGGACGCCATTTAAGGAGGCTTTCATCCCGCTCGTGCCGCAGGCTTCATTGGGGGGGAGGGGGTTGTTGAGCCAGACATCCACGCCATGGACAAGATATTGCGCCATCTGCTCATCGTAGTCCTCGACGAAGGCAATTCTCCCCCCGAAGTCCTGCTGGTGTGCATACCGGTACACCTTCTGGATGATCCGTTTCCCTTCATCGTCCGCAGGGTGGGCTTTTCCTGCAAAGATGATCTGGACGGGTCTCCAGCGGTTGTTTATTATCCGCTTGAGCCGTTCCAGATCCTGAAAGATGAGATCCGCACGCTTGTAGGTGGAAAAACGACGTGCAAACCCGATGGTTAGGGCGTTCGGGTCCAGGAGCGCACCCCCGGAGATGACGTTGACAGGATCGGTTCCCTCCCCAACCCATTTCCTGCGCTTGTGCTCCCGGATCCGGTTGACCAGTTTCCTTTTCAGCTGGATATGAACCGTCCAGAGTTCATCATCCGGTATTTCATTGATCATGTCCCAGATGAGAGGACTGTCATGCTCATTCAGCCAGTCAGGACAGGAAGGGGAAAAATATTTGTTCAGTAAAAGTTCCATGCGGGGATCGAGCCAGGTCGGGACATGGACACCGTTGGTGATGTGGCGGATGGGAACGCTATCGGCCCCGGTCCCGGGAAAGAGACGGGCCCACATCGCCCGGGCGACCTCTTCGTGTCGTTTGCTCACGCCATTGCAGAACGAACTCATCTTGAGGGCAAATGCCGTCATGTTGAACATGTCCGGAGGGTCCTGCGGGGCATAGCCGAGCCGGAGCACGGCCTGCCGATCGGTCCCGAGCAGGGAATAATACTGGTTGAAATATTTGTCCATCAGCGCGGACGGGAATGCGTCATGCCCTGCGGGGACCGGCGTGTGGGTCGTGAAGACGGTGGTCTCGCGCACCCGTTTTGAAGCGTCCTCAAAATTCATTTTGTCTGCGACATGTTCCCGGATCCGTTCAAGGAGGGTGAATGCCGGGTGGCCTTCATTCAGGTGGACTATGGTCGGCCTGATCCCGAGTATATCCAGGACGTAGCTCCCACCGATCCCAAGAACTATCTCCTGTTTGAGCCGCTGCTCGAGATCCCCGGTATAGAGACGGTACGATATCATCCGGTTGGAGGGATCATTCTCCCGGATATCAGTGTCGAGAAGATAGAGAGGGATGTTTCCGATGTCCACCCTCCAGACGGCAATATAGATGGGGGGATCGATGAACGGCACCCGGGCCACGAGCTGGGTGCCATGGTTATACATCACCCGTTTGATAGGCGCAGAGTCCCGGTTCAGGAGCTCCTTCCGGTTCTCCTGCCATCCGTCCGGCCCGATATGCTGGTGAAGGTATCCCTCCGAGTACATGAATCCGACGCCAACAAGGGGCAGCCCGAGATCGCTGGCTTCTTTCAGGTGGTCCCCGGCAAGGAACCCGAGGCCCCCCGCATAAAAGGGCAGGGAGTGCTGGAGCCCGTATTCTGCGGAAAAATACGCTATGGTCAGACCATGGTCCCGGGAAAAATGTTCGGTGAACCAGCTGTTCTTCCGGTCCAGTTCCTGCCGGAAACGGGAGAGCACGATATCGTAATGCCGGAGGTAGAGGGGATTTTTTGATGCCACCGTCATAGTCTCGGCCGGGAGCTCAGTCAGCATCCTGACCGGGTTGTGGATACTCTCGACCCATGCCTGCGGGTTCAGCTGCTTGAAGACCATCTTTGCAGCCGGGTTCCAGCTCCACCAGAGGTTGTATGCCAGGTCGACAAGCCCGGAGATCCTCTCCGGGACGTGCGAGAAATCTTTCCTGAACTTGTCTGCTTCGACTTTCATCAGTGATTGAGTAGTAGGGGCATGTCCCTTTAAAAGTATTGCTGCCGGTTGAGCGGGCCCGCCTGGATCCGGCCCGGTGGTCCCATGGGGGAGCCCAAAGAGAACATTTGAAATGAGCGGAATACCAAATGGAGGTCAGGGTACCATCCATGTCCGGTGAACCGTGGCAGGAACTCTATACCGGCCTCAGGCGCCCCGTGCTGCACCGTGCGGTTACCGGGTTCAACGTTAATCTGGACCGGATCATACCGGTGAGCCGGGAACTCCTGCAGTCATCTCTCCTTTCAGGTGGTGACCTGACTGAGTTCAGGGCCCGGCTTCTCCATTCCATGGAGACATGTACTGCCGATGAGATGTTTGTGCAGGACCCTGCACAGTACCAGCGCCTTGCCGGACTCTTTTCCGGCAGCGGTGCCCTTGCAATCGGGGGGCAGGCAGGAATTGCGGCAGTCCACCTCGCGTCGGCCGGTGTACCCGCCGTCTTCTGTGCCGCCCCGGCCATGGGCCGGATGACACGGGAGATCCTGCTGGGTTCCGGGGTCATCATCCCCAATCTAGGGAAGGAGCAGTCCGGGGGTCATGATACCGTTCACCTTGTCTTTGAATACCAGCCCGGGCTCATCCCTGTCCTCGAAGGGGTTGCCCCCAGGAACAACCGTTTTATTGTCTCCCCGGTCCACGAACCGGCATCAGCCCTTGTCCCGCAAGGTTCCATGGACCTGTTCCTTGAGGAGATCGCCGGCTGTACCAGGGCGTTCCTTTCCGGGTACCAGTACCTCCGCTCCGACCGGGATTTCGCCGCTGCTGCACGTCAGATGCAGATGATGAAACACCACAACCCGGACCTGAAGATCCATACGGAATGGGTGACCGTACGCGACCGGGAGATCACCGGGAAGTTCATACGGTTCATCATCCCGGAGACCGACAGCCTCGGGCTGAACGAGTATGAGCTCGCACTTCTCAGGGGGTACCTGGACCCGTCCGGGATGTGGTCTGTGGATTGCGGGGATGTATCCCCCGTCCGGCTCGTGAAGGAAGCGCTGGAGGTCTGCAGGGCAACGGGCCTCTCCCGTCTCCACGTCCATACCTTTGGCTGGTATATCCTCATTCACCGGAAAAAGTCAGGAGACCTTTCCGGGTCACGCGACGCCCTGCTGTTCGCATCCCGCGAGGCAGCAAAAGCTGCACAGGGGAATGGCTCTGTCATCTCACCTGACGGGATCCGGGCAATCGGCCAGGTCTCTCATGCATTCGGGCAGGAGGAGTCGGCGGACCTCTTCCGGGACGGGGATTTTTTCATCATTCTGGTCCCTGCCATGATCGCAGCAGGGATCACTAGGACTGCAGGCATGGGGGACAGAATCTCTTCCCTCGCATTTGTGACTGACCCGTTCTAGCACTCCAAGAAAGGCATGGTTATTTCATCAGAAAAACCTCAAACGGGTTGATTCAACGCAGAAATTCGCTAAAATAATCTGATTGCCTGACCAAAAATCCTGAAAAGAGTGCGTTTATATTTTTTGCAGATACACGAAATGTTTAAATTATATATATAGGATGTTAGTATACTCGGCCAAGTCGCAATCCGCAACGGATCCGATACTAGGGAACAAGCATCCCTTGCCACCGGGCCGGTCCTCGAGGCACAGGTCCATGAGGTAATCCGGAAGACCCGGTGCTGTTCCGGAGGCGAACCTTGACCAGGCAGGAGCTCAAAAACCATGCCTCAAATTTGTATAGGGTTCGAAGTCCACCAGCCCTACCGGCTGAACAGGATGTTTTCGCCCGTCCCCAAGGTAAAAAAGAAGGATCTCTTCGATCATTATTTTGACGGGCTTAATAAGGAGATCCTGTTACGTGTTGCGGAGAAATGCTACAATCCGGCAACAGCGCTTATCCTGGAAAAACTCGACGAGGGATTTTCCTGTTCGTTCTCGTTGTCGGGTACTCTTATTGAGCAGCTGGAGAAGTGGAGCAAAGATACCCTTTCTCTCTTTGACAACGTCGCACGGCACAAGAACACCGAGATGATAGCCCAAACGTACTACCACAGCATAGCCAGTTGTTTTTCCGACAAGACCGAGTTCAGGGAGCAGGTCAGACTGCATTCCGATCTCATGTATGACCAGTTCCGGGTCCGCCCGACGATCTTTGAAAATACCGAGTTCACGTTCAACAACGAGGTCGCCGCAACGATCCGTGACATGGACTTTACCGGGATATTCACGGAAGGCGTGGACCGGGTCCTCGGCTGGCGCAGCCCGAATTATGTCTACCGCTGCCAGGAGATCCCGGTCATGCTCCGGAACACCACGTTGTCCGATGACATCGCCTTCCGTTTTGGCAACCGCACCTGGGACATGTACCCCCTGACGGCAGACACCTATGCCAACTGGATCGCGTCATCTCCCGGTGATGTGGTCAATGTCTTCCTTGACTACGAGACGTTCGGGGAACACTTCTGGCAGGAAACAGGCATATTCAACTTCTTACGCAGTCTCCCGGAGGAACTCAGCGCCCGCGGGATCCCGATGGTCCTCCCGTCGCAGGTCATTGCAGACCATCCCACGGTCGGGGAGATCGACGTGCACGAGACCATTTCCTGGGCAGATCTCGAGAAGGACACATCGGCATGGATGGGAAACGACCGGCAGCGGACAGCGTTCCACGCAATCCAGTCAGCCCGGCCCTATGCGGTGGACAAACCCATCTGGCGTTACCTCCAGACGAGCGATCACTTCTATTACATGGCATCGAAGTTCGGCACGTGCGGGGAAGTCCATACCTACTTCAGCCACCACGAGGCAGAAGATGCGTTCAAGACCTATATGCGGGTGCTGGCCGACTATGAGGCAAGGAACATGCGGGTGATGAAGAACAGGAAATCTGCAAAGACGCTCCGGACCCTGCCTCCGGAACTTGCATTCCATTTTGCCGGGCCCACCGGCTTCATCGGGCACAGTGCATATAACCTCGACCAGTTCGAGGAGCAGCTCTACGTAGTCCCGAAAGACTCGATCACGTTCCACCAGGAACGCGGGGACTTCTTCCAGTGGATCAACGACGTCCTGGAAGACCCCCGGCTCGCGGAGAGCATCAAAGGGCTGACGGAACGCCACGAGCTGACCGATGTCATAAAAGAGCGGAGAGAACTGCTATGGAGTCATTTAAGGTAGCGTTTTTCTGCTGGGAGTCCATGTACGCGGAACGCGTCGGCGGACTTGCCAACGCCGCGACGAACCTGGCCGAGACGCTCGTCAGACAGAACCACGAGGTCCATTACTTTACTAGAGGATCAATTCCCGACCAGACCATCAACGGGGTCCAGTACCACTACTGCCGCCCGTACGGCCAGAACATTGTCGAGTACTGCAATGACATGAGCAAAGCCATGGTGAGCCAGTTCAGGACACATGACAGCCCGGGAAGGTTTGATTTCCTCCATTTCCATGACTGGCACCCGGTCCAGGCCCTCCATTACCTCCAGGACCGGAATACCATCCTCACCTACCACTCAACGGAGTACGGGAGGAACAGCAACCAGTTCGGCGACTGGTGGGAGTTCCGGGAGATCTCGGGCAAGGAGTGGTACGGCGGGCTCATCGCGAAGCGGGTGACGGCTGTCTCGGCCACCCTCAGAAATGAGGTGATGACCCTGTACCACGTGCCGGAGGAGAAGTGCGAGGTGATCCCCAACGGGATCGTGCCGCGTTCGTACCGGGCCAGCATCGATCCCGGCGAAGTCAAGGCCTCGTACGGGATCCACCCCTACGCACCGCTCATCCTCTTCATCGGCAGGCTCGTGTACCAGAAAGGGCCCGACCTGCTCGTCGAGGCGATCCGGAAAGTCTGCCAGCACCGGGGGGATGCAAAAGTCATCGTCGCAGGGACCGGTGACATGCGGCAGTTCCTGCAGGAGCGGGCAAAAGACCTGCCGGTCAACTTTGTCGGGTACATCCCGGATTCCGAGTACATCCGCCTGCTGAACGCCACAGATGTCGTCGTCATTCCCAGCAGGAACGAACCGTTCGGCCTCGTCCTCCTCGAGGCGTGGAGCGCTGAAAAATGCGTGGTGGCCTCCAATGTCGGCGGGCTCTCGGAGAACATCGATGCCTTCGTGAACGGGATCAAGGTAGGCGTGGACCCGGATTCGATCGCATGGGGGATCAGCACCATGCTGGACGAACCCTGGAACGCGGGTGCGCTGGGGATACGCGGCAGGAACAAAGTGGACCGGCTCTTCCTCTGGGGGCCGATAGTCCAGAGACTTACCGGTGCATATTCGCGGGTTGTTGCATGAAACTTGCCTATTTTGTGGACGAATTTCCCCCGTTTTTCCGCGGGGGGCTCGGGACCTACGCGACCGAGATCACCCGCCAGTTCATTGCGAAGGGACATTCCATCTCGGTCTTTTCCCGGAATACCGGAAGCGACCCGACCTTCGACACGTGGGCCGGCGTGGAAGTCCACCGTCCCCGCCTGATGACGTTCTCGGATATCCTTGCCATCGTCAACCCTGCTGAAGTCAAGACCTGGGACCTGAACGGCCAGAACTTCTTTGCCGAGACAGTCCTTTACAACCTCCTCTCCGCATCGAAGCTGGTGAACTACCTTGTCCGGAACGAAGAGCGCCAGTACGACCTGCTCGTCTCGCATGACTGGATAGCCTCCCTTGCCGGCATCATTGCCAAGCGGAACCTCAAGATACCGCTGATCTTTCATTTCCATTCTACCGAACAGGGAAGGAATCCTTCCGGGTCGGTCACGATCAAGGATATCGAGCGGCTTTCTGCAATGACTGCCGACAGGATCGTGACCGTCAGCTTCGCCATGCGGGACGAACTTGTGAAGTTCGGGTACCCGGAGTCGAAGATCCGGGTGATCCACAATGGCGTGGACGCGGAGAAGTACGACCCTGCCCGGATCCCGCCAAAAGAGGTGGAGGAGTTCCGCGAACGCATCGGCGTCGGGACATCCCCCATGCTCTTTTTCATAGGACGGCTGACTTGGGTGAAAGGGGCAGACCCGCTCATCCTTGCCATGCCGCAGATCGTCAAGGAGATCCCCGACGTGAAACTGGTACTTCTCGGGGTCGGCGACCAGGAGCAGATGCTCAGCCAGCTGGTGAGGGACCTCCACCTCGGCAGGAACGTGATCCTCCATTTCAGGATGGTACCGGAGGAGGAGCGTATCCTCTACTACGCGGCAAGCGATGTCTGCGTGTTCCCGTCGAAATACGAGCCGTTCGGTATCGTATGCACCGAAGCGATGTCGATGGCCAAGCCGGTGGTCGTGGGTGCGCGGGGGACGAGTGGTTTCCGGGAACAGATCATCCCCTTCGGGGACGACATCTGCGGGTACCATGTCAACCCCAACGACCCGTCGGATATTGCCCGCTATGTCGTGAAGATCCTGAAAAGCCCGGAACTTGCAGCAAAGATGGGCAAAAACGGCAGGGCGCGCGTACTCGAACATTTTACCTGGGACCACATCGCCGAACAGACCCTCCGGGTGTACCAGGAAGTCATTGACAGCGGCAGTGCAACAAAGGGTCCGGGAACATGACACTTTCGTACGGCAGGGAACTACAGGTACCGGACTATGCCCGCAGCCTCGAGTTTCTCATGGCAGGAGAACATGACTACTGTTCGGCCTCTGTGGGCGGTAACACCCGGAGATATCACGGGCTCCTTGTCCACCGGGGCACGGTATATCTCTCCGGCCTTGATGAACTGGTGAACGGCATACGGATATCGGCCCAGCAGTACGAGGGGGCAGATAGTGATTCCGGCCTTGCGCACCTCTTCGCATTTTCCTTATACCCGCCGTGCTGGGTTTACCATCTGGGCGGTACTGTGGTAAGGAAGACCATCACCTACGGCCAGGGGATCGCCATAACCTACGCTGTCACCGGTGAAGCTGAGGTCCGGGTCCGCCCGCTTGTCACAGACCGACCGGTCAACCAGCTCGTCCGCGATCCCCGCCCGGTCTGTGAGACCGGCCACGGCAGTGTACGGTGGAGCGAGACCGTACTCGAAGGGGATATCCCCTTTACCTCTGATCCGGCCACCTACTGGAATGTCTGGTACGGGAGGGAACGGGAACGGGGCTACGAAGCGGTGGAAGACCTCTTCTCCCCGGGATATTTTTCGGGCTCCGTAAAAGACGGTTCGGTCACCCTGCGCTGCTTCCGGAACAACCAGTCCCCGCTCAAGGCCGGACCGGTGCGATCGCCCTGCAGCCTTCGCGAGTGGCTCGATTTCGCGCCGGATATCTTCTGCCACCGTGATGAGATCTTTGCCGGTTTTCACTGGTTCCGGGAGTCATGGGGGCGTGATTCTGCGATCAGCGTGACCGGGCTCCTGATCGAACGCGAAAAGAAGGAGGCTGCCCAGGCTGTGCTCAGGCGGCTTGCCCAGAAGACCGAGGGCGGGGTCGTCCCGAACCGTTTCCCGGACAACTACCGCTCGAGCGATGCTTCGCTCTGGTTCATCCGTGCGCTGGGACGCTACCGCCGCCGCTGGGGCGATGACCGTTTCATCTCGGACATGCGGCCGGTCGTAGCAGAGATCCTCGGGAAATACCCTGCTTCCCCGGTAGCAACGCTCGACCACGACCTGATCTCGGTCATACCGCAGAGCACGTGGATGGACACGGCATTTACCCCCCGCGAAGGAAAAACCGTGGAGATAAACGCCCTCTGGATCCAGGCCCTCGACGAAGCGGAGTCCATGGGGATCATCCCCCCTGTTTCGGTCGAATCGGCAAAGGAGGCGTTCAGGAAGTTCTGGAATGAGAAGGACCGCTGCTTCTATGACCGCATCGACCCGGTTGACCCTTCCATCCGCCCGAACCAGGTGATTGCACTTGCGTACGGGCTTGCCGATCCTGAACAGGCGTCCGCTGCGCTTGAAACCGTCACACGGACCCTCCTGACCCCGTACGGCCTGCGCACGCTCGCGCCCGCTGACCCGCGTTACCACGGCCACTTTGCGGGTGACATCAGTTACCATAACGGGTGTGTCTGGCCATGGCTCACCGGGTTCTACGTCGAAGCACTCATCCGCAACGGCATGGACCGGGCACGGATCGCACCGCTTCTCTCGCCCATCCTGGCCCATATACGGGAGGGCGGGGCAGGATACATCTCCGAGATCTTTGACGGCGATCCCCCCTTCTGCCCGCAGGGCTGCATAGCCCAGGCCTGGAGCGTGGCGGAGATCGCCCGGGCCTGCCGTATGGTTTTTCCCTGATATTCATCTATGATCATTCATGCACCGCCCGAATTTCAAGGACACGATCGCAGCATCCCCCTATATCTTCACGATCGGAGTTGCGGGCGACAGCGGGTCGGGGAAGACCTCATTCACCCGGGGCGTGCGGAACATCTTTGGCAGTGACCTTGTCTCCACGATAACCCTTGACGACTACCACAGCCTTGACCGGGCAGGGCGGCAGGAGCAGGGGATCACCGCACTAAACCCGCAGGCCAACCGGATCGGGCAGCTCGAACAGGACCTCATCATGCTCAAACGCGGCGTACCGATCGAGAAGCCGGTCTACAACCATGCAGCCGGGACGTTCGACCCGCCCGCCATCTTCCACCCCCGAAGAATTCTCATCCTTGAAGGGCTGCACACCCTCTTTACGCCAACGCTCCGCAAATACCTTGACTTCACCCTCTTCGTGGACCCGGCAAAACAGGTCAAGTACGACTGGAAGATCCGCAGGGACATGGTCAAGCGGGGCTACTCACGCGAGGTGGTCGAGAAGGAGATAGCAGAGCGGGAACCGGACTATGAGCGGTATATCGCCCCCCAGAAGGAATATGCGGATGCGGTGATCGGGATCGATTATTCCGGCTACGGCCGTCACCTCGGGAGGAAGCACAATGTCTACCGGGTCACGCTCTCCCAGAACAGAATGCTGCACACCATCGGGAACATCGACCTCTCGCTTGACCTGTACTCGATCCTCTCGTTGTCCGAGCGAAACTTTTCCCTCGAATTTATCACGAGCGAACGCAACGGCCACCGGATGGGGCGGATGATCATGGACGGCGAGCTGAGCGCCCACGTCGTAAAAAAACTCGAGCGCAGCATTGAGGATCAGACGCGGGTCCACCCGATCTCCATATTCAGGAACCGGAAGTACATTACTGCCGGCGATCTTGCCCAGCTGATCCTCTGCTGGCGGATCATCCACCGCCGCATATTCATGGAGACGAGCCGGTGACCTCACGGGGAATAGATGAACCCAAAAAGGTCTTTACCTCTGAGCGGAAAGGAAAAGTGAGGGATCGTCCGTGAGCACCGAAGATAAAGCCTGTGCAGGGATGGCCGGGGATACCGGGCACGGCGATGAGGATATATGACGGCAGGGAACAACCGGGAGATCGGACCATGAAAACGATTGGCGTTCTGACGGGAGGGGGCGACTGCCCCGGGCTCGACGCGGCGATCCGGGCAGTCGTGCGGTCGGGGATACGACATGACTTTGAGACACTCGGGATCCGCAACGGGTGGATGGGCCTCATCGAAGGCGATGTAGAGCCGCTCACCGATTTTTCCGTCTCCGGGATCCTGCCAAAAGGAGGGACCATCCTCGGCACGTCCCGCACCAACCCGCTCAAAAACACATCGGACTTCCAGAAGATCAAGAATAACCTGAAAAAATATGGCATCCACGCCCTCGTGGTCATCGGCGGCGACGGTACCCTCTCGGCTGCGCGGGATGTCGCACAGCAGGGGATCCCGATCGTGGGCATCCCCAAGACCATAGACAATGATATTCTGGGAACCGATGTCTCGATCGGGTTCGACACCGCGATAACGACCGTGACGGAAGCCATAGACCGGCTCCATACCACTGCCGAGTCCCATCACCGGATCATCGTGGTCGAGGTGATGGGACGGAACGTGGGCTGGATCGCGATCACGGCGGGAATCGCCGGCGGGGCAGACGAGATCCTCATCCCTGAAGTGCACTTTACCATTGACGAGGTCTGTAAAAACCTCACGGCGCGGTACGAGACGGGAAAGAAATTTTCCATTATCGTGATTGCCGAGGGAGCGCACCCAGAGGACATCGGTCTCCCGCCGGTACCGGAGCACGTGCGGGACGAGTGCGGGCACGAGAAATTCGTGGGCGTCGGAAACCTTCTCGGCAGGGAAATTGAACGCATCATGGGAGTCGAGACCCGCGTCACGATCCTCGGGTACATCCAGCGGGGCGGTTCACCGACTGCCTATGACCGCGTGCTCGCAACCCGCTTCGGGGCTGCTGCCGTCCAGCTGGTGAAGGACGGGGAATTCGGCAGGATGGTCGGGCTGGAAGGAAACCGGGTCATCAGCGTACCGCTTGAGGCCGCAGTCTCGCACCTGAAGACAGTCGATCCGGAATTCTACGAACTGGCCAGGACCGTGATCGGCGGGAGAAAATGAATGGCAGATACCATCCCTGAAAAGAAGGTAACGCACGGGCAGCCGGTCCCCGTATGCTGGAGAGGGCCGTTGCCGGAGCCCGCCATCCGGGACATGGACGAGCTCAGGAAGGTGCTCGCGCGGCCGGACTGCCCCTGTTCGGGACCGGCCTATCACATGTACCGCAATGTCGCAAGGTCAGCCGAAGACCGCAGGTGGATCGAAGAACAGCAGATCCGCTTTGACATCACCGTCATCCCTCCCGGGAATCTCTGCGGGGAGTACATCAAGACAAAAGGGCATTTCCACCCGTCCAATCCTTCCGGTACGGGCTATCCTGAGATCTATGAGGTGCTTGCCGGTGAGGCCCACTACCTAGTCCAGACAAGGGACTGTTCCGACGTCGTGCTCATCTCCGCCTGTACTGGGGAAATTGTGATCGTCCCGCCGGGTTACGGGCACGTGACAATCAATCCTTCCCGTACTGCCGTCCTGCAGATGGCAAACATCGTCTCATCGGTGTTTGACGGGGAATACCAGGGATACGAGGATCGGCACGGTGCTGCATTTTTCGAGATGAAGAACGGCGAGATCATGAAGAACCCTGCCTACCCGGGTCACATCGCCCTGAGAATGCAAAAAGCCGCCAAGATAGCCGGGGAGTCCGGCACAATAAGCGACCCCCTCTACGCACTGATTGAAAAGCGCTCGCCGATCCTGGCGTTCCTGAACCACCCTGAGGAGTTCGGGCACCTGTTCCCGGAACCGTAATCAGGTGGTAATGGAGATCCACGGGGATGGACGGGCCGCCGGAACCTGTCTACATGTTCAGCATGTACGGCAGGATCACGACGGCAAGCAGGACAATCAGCATGAGGTAACTTACTGCATTGACCACGTAGCCCGAGTACCGTGACCACCCCCGCCGGTCGAAAACCCGGTCGACACCTTCTTTCAGGATATATCCCCCGTCGAGCGGGACGAGCGGGAGCGCATTGAAGGTCCCGACCACAACATTGAACCACCCGCACCAGAAGAGGAGCTGGACAACGAACCAGAACTCGGTAAAGGGCACCTGCCACATAACCGCATCCGTAGTGTCGATGGTCAGAAGGCTGAACTGGCTCCACTGCCCGGGGTCTGTGATGGTATAGATCGGGACTGCCAGCAGGATGACCGGGCCGATGGGTTCATGGAGGAGATCGAACTGTGATTTTACCAGCGGGGCATCGTAATACGAGACACCCATGAACCCGCTCTGCCGCGGCCCGAGCTCTGCTGGCCATGAGGAAACGGTCAGGGTATAGGGCTTCAGTTGTCCGTTGTTCTCGACAAGGAGCCTGACAGGATCACCGGGCCGGGTCGAGTTGAGCATCCGGGCGACATCATCCGTCGTCGATACGCTGATGCCGTTCACTTCCCGGATCACCGAATTCGGGGGTATGCCGGCAGTATAAGCAGGAGAGTCGACATAGACGCCGTGGACGAGAGGGGCGGAGAGCGGGACCGCAAAACCCAGCAGGAAGACGAGGAGGACAAAACAGACCAGCCCCAGCAGGATGTTGTTGGTGATGCCGGCCCCGAACATCCTCATCTTGGACAGGCCCCTCGCCTTCTCCTGGTCCTCTTCATCGGGTTCTACGTAGGCGCCGATCGGGACCACCGCGAGCAGGACCCCCATTGCCCGTACGCGGATCCCTTCGATGCGGCAGAGGACGGCATGCCCGAACTCGTGGACCACCATCGTGACAATAAGGCCGAACCAGACGGCGAAGGTGAAGGGGATGAAGTCGTTCACCCCGGGGATGGCAAGGACGTTCTTCGGTTCGTTGGCTGCCGTCAGCGGGGGGCGCTGGACCACGATATGCTGGACGGAATAAAACAGCATCACGGTCATCAGGACCGAAACGAGCGCCACCATGACGACGCCCAGCGTGCCGTAGATCCGCAGGAAGGTGCGGAACCGGATAAACGCGTCAAAAAATCCGACCTTGTCGGTCTTTACGGCCATGAATGGGCCGTAGAAGGTGATATGGTCCTGCCACAGTTTTTTCGCATGAATATAATACGCAGCGAGGGCATAGGCTGCGACAAGAAGAACTGCAGGAAGGATCCAGTCCATCAGCAACTATGGCATTTTCAGGGTGATAAAAGAATTGACCGGGGAAGGTCCTGATCCCTATCCGTCGTGCGGGCAACGATGGTCGAAGATTTACTTCGTAAATCTTCTCCTCTTCGAGATCTGAAGACCTCTCAGAAATCGAAGAGCCGGCTCTGTGATCTTTTTGCAAGGATCGCGCTGACCGTCTTCCAGCTCTTCCGGGCGATGGGCGGGGGGTGGCGGTGATCGTCGATGTATGCGGTCAGGTACCGGATAGTGACCGGGTCTGACGGGTAGCCGCTGCCGATCTCCCCGTATTTTTTTGCGAGAACCGAGATCGCCCGGTCACGCGTGACTTTTGCGACAATACTTGCAGCTGAGACAACAGGGAATTTCTCATCGGCGTGGTGCTCGGAGACGATCTCGCATTCGAGCTCGAGGTTGTTCTTCACCATCTCGGCATAACGGAAGGCATTGACATCGCAGGCGTCGACATAGGCACAGGATGGCGAGAGCCTGTCGATCGCCCGGGCGTGGGCCCTCGCGACAGCCGAGTTCAGGGTCATCTGGGTGCGGACAGAATCGATCTCCTGCGCATCGAGCTTCACGGTGGTGATCCTGCACCGTTTCCGGATCAGGGAATAGAGGCGTTCCCGCTCTTTCTGCGGGAGGAGTTTTGAGTCCTTCACCCCGAGGTCAGCCAGCGCGTCCTCCGATGCAATACCGACGGCGGCAATCACCATCGGGCCCAGCACCGAGCCCTTCCCCGCCTCGTCGACCCCGCAGATCACGATCAGGAATTGATGCGCAAATTATTTCAATGCCGGTGATGGAAACCGGTATTCCTGTACACTTTCACCGTTGAGCCTGGCGGGATAGGGTGGAACTTTGCAAAACCGGCAGTGGAGCCTGCGGTTCCTGGTCACCCAACGCAAAATATCAGCGGATTGATGCCGCGAGCGCGCCCAGCTCGAGCACCAGTCTCGGATTGATCCGGATTATCTCTTTTATCAGGGTGAGAGTGGAGAACTCCTGGAGGTTCAGTTTCGAGACGGAATGGATGATCTCGTTGAGTTTTTCATCGGGTTGTTTTATCAGGTATTCCTTGATGTGGTAATTCCGCTCGATCGCCCTGCCCATCTTGGACACCCTCCAGGTCTTGTCATATACCATGAGGGCTTTTTTCGAGAGATCACCCTTGCCGATACAGTCTGCAGCAACTTCTGCTGCAAGCCTGCCGGTGAACATCGCGTTGTAGATACCTCCACCGGTTAGGGGGTCGACGACCCGTGCTGCATCTCCGGTGATGAGGAGGCCGTCGGCCACCGTACAGTCAAGCGGCCGGCAGACCGAGACCCCCCCGGGGATATACTCGATGGTCTTTCCCTTCGGGAAGGTCTTCTTCACGAACCTGTCAAGGTAGTCCTTTGCCCGGTGTCCTGTCCCGCTCTTCCTGCCGGAGATGCCTATCCCGACATTTGCTGAACGCGCTCCCTTGGGAAATACCCAGAGGTACCCCTCCGGCGCGACCTCGTTCCCAAGGTAAAAGATGGTGGAGTGGGGGTCGATATCGATGTCGGCCATGACGTACTGGACAGAGGACATGATCTCGCGGACCGGGACGGTCGTATCGATACCGCACCATTTCGAGAACTTCGACTCCACGCCATCCGCGGCAACGACCACATCGGCGCTCACCCTTGTAACCTTGCCACAGTATTCGACTTTCGCGCCTTTGACAACGCCGTCCTCCATGATCGGGGCTGCTGCCCGGGACTTGACGGCTACGTCGGCTCCTGCCTCTGCCGCCCTCCACACCAGCTCGCGGTCGAAGATCTTGCGGTCGAGCACGTACCCGACCTTGCTTCCCGCCATCGCTGACTCGAGTTTCATGAAAAAGCCGTCGGGTGCAACGATGCCTGCTCCGGTCATCTCGGCAGAGATCCAGCGGGGATCGGCCTCGATGAACTCGAGGAGGGCCTCCTTCCCGATACCTTCCGCACACCGTACAGGGGCGCCGATTGCCGGGCGTTTCTCGATGATACACGCGGTCAGTCCTCTCTCGACCGCGGTCTTTGCCGCAAGCGCTCCTGCCGGGCCTCCCCCGACAACGAGCACGTCGTACTTATTTCTCATGCACTACCTCCAGGGCACCGAGGGGGCATACTTTCGCACAGACACCGCAGCTCGTGCAGTTCTTCTCAACGGAAAGGTAGGCGTCGATCAGTTCGAGGGCACCTTCAGAACAGACGGAGACGCAGCAACCGCAATATCCACAAATATCCCGATGTACTTTGAGCATTGACTGAGCATGTTGGCTTTTTGGTTCATTAATATTTACGGAAACGGTCCCGGATATCCAGTCAGAACTTTGCAGTTCGTCCTTCCCGCGGATGTCATCGGACGACCCAGGAGCACAAAAGAAATATATATATAAGAGTGGGGGAAGTATGCTTCTATTGGGAGCCCGGCGTCTGTTGATTAATTCATTACCGGGCCCTCCGCAATCAAGATAAGATTTCCCATCTGAAAATTGAATTTTTTCAGGATTTTTTTATTATCCGCAGGGAATTTCTACCAGCTCATGAAATATAAACAATTTTTAAATAGAGATACATAGAAATATATTTCCTAGTGCAGACCTGGCATATCGAGCATGCCTGTTTATTTTGCACATGCATTGGGCACCGTTTCAGTGTGTTCCTCTATGGATGGTGTTAGAATGGCACAAGCGAATAAACCAAAAAAGATGACAGAAGTGACAAAAGAGCAGGTCAGCGGAGTGAGTTCTCTCATAAAAAAGAAGAATATCCAGATCGTTGACCTGAAATTCAATGACCTGCCCGGCCTCTGGCAGCATTTCTCAATCCCTGCCTCGGAATTGAGCGACTCTCCTGATCCCAAGTCGGGAATCTGGTCGGAAGGCATAGGCTTCGACGGCTCCTCCATCCGGGGGTTCCAGAAGATCCAGGAGTCGGACATGGTCCTGTACCTGGACGCCGCTACCGCGGTGACCGACCCGGTCTGCGAAGTACCCACGCTCTCGATCATCTGCAATGTTTTTGATCCGGTGGCCAAGGAAGCCTACACGAGGGACCCGAGGTTTATTGCCCAGAAGGCGGAGGAGTACCTCAAGTCTACCGGCATCGCCGACCAGAGTTTCTGGGGGCCGGAGTACGAGTTCTTCCTCTTCGATGATGTCAGGTACTCCCAGACCGTCAACCAAGGGTCCTACTCGGTGGATTCGGTTGAAGGTATCTGGAACTCCGGGCGGGACGAACAGCCCAACCTAGGGTACAAACCCCGCCACAAGGAAGGGTACTTCCCGGTACCGCCGCACGACTCCCTCCAGGATGTCCGGAGCCAGATGATCCTCAAGATGATTGAAACGGGAATTCCCATTGAGGTCCACCACCACGAGGTGGCAACCGCAGGCCAGAACGAGATCGATATACGATACAGTCCGCTTGTCAAGATGGCGGACCACTGCATGATGTACAAGTATATTGTCAAGAACATGGCCCGCGACTTCGGCATGGTCGCGACCTTCATGCCCAAGCCCCTCTTCGGCGACAACGGCTCGGGGATGCACACCCACCAGTCGCTCTGGAAGAACGGGAAGAACCTCTTCTTCGACGCGAAGGGATACGGCATGATCAGTGAAACCGCAAAATATTATATCGGAGGGCTCCTGAAACATGCCAATGCGCTCATGGCATTCTGCGCACCGTCAACCAACTCCTACAAGCGGCTCGTGCCGGGGTACGAGGCCCCGGTCAACCTCGTGTACTCTCTCCGGAACCGTTCTGCTGCCGTCAGGATCCCGATGTACTCGGAGAATCCCAAAACGAAGCGTATTGAGTTCCGCCCACCCGACCCGATGTGCAACCCGTACCTCTCCTTCTCTGCGCTCCTCATGGCAGGCATTGACGGGGTAAAAAGGAAGATCGACCCCGGCAAGCCGTTCGAGGGCAACACCTACGAGCTCGAAGGGAAGGCCGCCAAGAAACTCCCGACCGTCCCCGGTTCACTTGAACAGGCCATTGATGCGCTCGAAGCGGATCACAAGTTCCTGCTCGAGGGAGGCGTCTTCACCCAGGATGTGATCGATGTCTGGATCGAGTACAAACGTTCTGAGATAGACGCTGTCAGGCTCCGCCCCCACCCGTGGGAGTTCCACCTGTACTTCGATATGTAACGATAATCCTCTTTTTTCCCGACAGATTGGCTCTGCCCGGCAGGATGCGCAGGACGCACATTCTGAATATGGTTCAGACAAGCGGAACGAACGGAACGAACAGTACGTCCCCGCCATCCGGGTGGTGGATACCGCGCCGGTCCGGAGGTTCTTCAACTGCATCCTTACCTCCAGGTGGACTGCGTGTCTCAGCATCTGGCGCATCGGTGAGTATTGCGATCCCGGTTTTGAACGCGCTGCCCGGAAGGGCCGGAACTATGATTGGGTGAGCGGATTCTCGTCGGTCACGTAACAGAAGGGATCTTCCGCCAGGAAATCCCCGCCCGCAGCATGCGCCCGGACCCGGCAGCCCCCCCCGCAGAGCTCGCGATAGCGGCACGCCCCGCACCGGCTCCCGAAACGGGCCAGCTTGTCCCGGAACCGGGCGAGGACAGGGTTAGCCGTGTCTGCCCAGAGCCCGCTGAAAGGGCGGTCCCTGATGTTCCCCACGAGAAATTCAGGTGAGCGGGCAAACTGGCAGGGAAACACGTTCCCCCGTGCATCGATATTTGCCACGCGGGTGCCGGCGCTGCATCCGCCCTTTAAGGATGCCAGCAGCTCGCGGGCATCGGCAAGGTCTTCTGACCTGTCCTGCTCCATGGACTCGAGCAGGTGGATGCAGTCCTGAGGAGCATCGACCGTGAGAAACTCCATCGATGCGGAGTCGGTCTGCTTTGCTTTCCGGTAGAGAAGAGTGAGGGCTTCGGTCACCTCGCTTTGGCCAAGCTGCAACCGGGAATAGGAATCGATCCCCCGTCCCGCGGGCACGAGCCAGTACAGGCAGAACCGTGAGGCGCCAAGTGTCAGGGCGAGATTGATGATGGCTTCAAGTTCCCGGTGGTTCTCCCTGGTAAGTGTAACCCGCACTCCGCAGCGGAGCCCGGCCTCGTGGCAGGCCGCGAATGCTGCGACGGTCTGCTCAAACGCACCGGGCAAATTCCGGAACCGGTCATGGGTCTCTGCCGTAGCACCATCCAGCGAGATCCCGGCGTACTCTATCCCGCATTCCCTGATCCTGCCAGCAACGCCCGGAGTGATCAGCGTCCCGTTGGTGCTGAGTGCCATTTTGAGGCCGCGGTCCCTGGCATGACGGGCCAGGTCCCAGATATCCTCGCGCAGGAGCGGTTCCCCGCCAGAGAACAGGATGAGCGGGACGCCCATGCCGGCGAGGTCATCGATGACCTGCACCGCTTCTCCGGTCGTGAGTTCCCCCGCCGTCTCCCGCCCGGGTCCTGACCTGTTGTAGCAGTGGGTGCAGCTCAGGTTGCAGCGGTCGGTAAGGTTCCAGAAGACCACCGGACGGTACATTCCCGAGAATGCAAGATAGGTACTGGGCACATCAGTCTGCGGTTTATGCCGGTGCCGCATCACGCCGCTGACCGTCCCCCGCCCGTGCAGGCACTGGGTGATGCGGTTCACGGGAGATCACCCCCGTTCTCCCGCAGCCTCACATTCGGCACACGCTTGAACTCCCGGGTGCTGAAGAGGACGATAAAATCCCGGCAGCCGGTCTGCTCTGCCATGGCCCTCACCTCGTCCAGCACCTGCTCCCTGCTATACCCGTGGTGCACGGTATAATGGGTGTACTCCCACCGGCCCGGTACCGGCCGGCGTTCATAGCAATGAGTTACCGAGGGAACCGCTGCCAGGAGTTTTCCCAGATCGGTGTCACCGGCCCCTCCCGGCTTCCACGCGACAAGGGCGTTCGCGGTGATCCCCACCTTCCGCTGGTCAATGCGTGCCCGGAGTTTTCGTATCACTCCTGATGATTTGAGGAGCCGGATCCGTTCCACCACTTCATCGCCGCTCAGGCCCAGCCGTTCTCCTATCTCCTCAAAGGGGGCCGGGACAACCGGGAGGCCGCGTTCCAGTTCCCGGAGAAGGCGGAGATCAGTCGGGTCCATCGGTTATCTCCTGTGCAGGTAAAAAGGAGAAACGCACATCGATCTTTATCTTTTTTACCGTCGGCAGGTCAAGGACATCCGATGCCGGGATCCCGGTCCGCTGGAGGATATCATCCAGCACGCTTTGTATGCCCTTCCCGTTCTGTGCAGCGATCGTGAACCAGAGAGAATAATAATGGTCACGCTGGAAGTTGTGCGATACTTCCGGATAGCTGCTGATCAGGGACGCGATCTCGTCAACCCGTTCTTCCGGTACGCGGAGGGCCACCAGGGTCGCGGCATGCAGGCCCAGGGAGCGGGACTCAAGCACCGGGGATATGCCCCGGATAAATCCCGCTTCCTCCAGTCTTTTCATCCGCCCGAGCATCCCGGTCTCCGTCATTCCCAGGCGTTCCGCGATCGCTTTCCATGGGCGGGATACGAGCGGGATATCATCCTGGAGTGCGCCAAGTATGGCAAGGTCGGCCGGGTCCGGCTGGATCGGGCCGCTCATGAGGACACGCCCCCGGGCTGGTAGGGACACCACGGATCTTCACCGCAGACCCCCCCGTTGAGTATATCCGGCGTGGCAAGACCGTCACACCAGAGAGGGGAGACTGCGTCCTCCAGCCGGTACGCCCGGGCCCTGCACCCGCCGCAGATCGTCCTGAAGCTGCAACGTCCGCACTTTCCCGTGAGCCGGTCCGGATCGCGGAGCGCGGCAAAGAGAGATGAATTATTCCAGATCTCGGAAAAAGGCTTCGTCCGCACGTTGCCGGCGCTCACCGGCAGGTACGGGCAGGGGGTCACGTCACCGTTGGCAAAGATCCGGCAGTAGGTGATACCGGCGAGGCAGCCGCGTCCCCACGCGGGATTGGTGATGCCAAGGCCATCCGCAATCCTGCGGAACTGCGGGGCGCAGGTCGGGCGGATATTGAGACCGGCGTCCCGGTAACGGATGAGGACCTGCCGGATCAGCGCCTCGTACTCCTCCGGGCTGCGGGGCTCGATCTGCCATGCCCGCCCGGCAGGGACGGGGAAGAAGAGCTGGTAATCCCGGACTCCGAGCGATGTCCCGAGCCCGACCACGCCTTCGATATCGCTGATGGCAGACCTCATCACCGACATGTTGATCTGGACGGCGATCCCCGCGTCGCGGCAGTGCCCGATGGCCTGAACGGCTTTCTCCCACACCCCGTCAAGGCCGCGGAACGCGTCATGAGTAGGCGGGTCGTCTGAATCCAGGCTTATGGCCACAGCCCGTATTCCCGCTTCCCGGAGTTTTGCCGCGGTGTCGTGGTCGATGAGATACCCGCTGGTGCCCATGACCATCCGGAGTCCCTGCTCCGTGCCGTAGCGTGCAATGGCACAGATGTCCTCCCGCAGGAGGGGTTCGCCTCCGCTCAGCACGACGACCGGCGTGCCGGTCGCCCGGATCTGGTCGATGACGGCGAATGCTTCCTGCGTGGAGAGCACTCCGTCCGCCTCCTCTTCGCCTGCGTCCACGTAACAATGGGCACACTTGAGGGGACACCTGAGCGTGATGTTCCACGAGATGATACGCGGCGCCCCACGAGATATACCCTTCACAACATCAGCCCTTTTGCCACACACTGCCCGAGTTCCTTATCCGCCTTCCTCAAAGTTCTCCACCATTGAAGACGTTTATGCTAAGCTCCGGCGAGATCGAAGCGATCAAGGTTCATCACTTTGGTCCAGGCTGCCACGAAGTCCTGGACAAACTTCAACTGCCCGTCCGCGCTTCCGTAGACCTCGGCCAGAGCCCGGAGCTGGGAGTTCGAACCGAAGATGAGATCGACACGCGTGCCGGTCCACCTGACTTCGCTCGTCCTGCGATCGCGCCCTTCGAACAGGTCCCTGGCATCCGATACCGCCCTCCACTCCGTACCCATATCGAGCAGGTTTGTGAAGAAGTCGTTAGTAAGCGCCCCGGGCCGTTTCGTGAAGACTCCGTTCTTGGTCTGTCCGAAGTTGGTGTCCAGCACCCGCATCCCGCCAACGAGCACCGTCATCTCGGGTGCGGTCAGGGTCAGCAGTTGCGCTTTGTCGACCAGCAGCTCCTCTGCCGATGCAGCGAATTTGCCCCCGAGGTAGTTGCGGAAGCCATCCGCCTTCGGCTCGAGCACGGCAAAGGAAGCCACATCGGTCTGCTCCTGCGAAGCATCCATGCGTCCCGGGGTGAAGGGGACCTTTACCGTATGGCCGGCATTCTTCGCTGCCTGCTCGACACCGGCGCAGCCGGCCAGGACGATCAGGTCAGCGAGCGATACCTTTTTCTCTCCTTTTTGTACCTTGTTGAACTCGCTCTGGATGCCCTCCAGGACCCTGAGCACCTTCGCCAGCCGGGCCGGCTGGTTGACTTCCCAGTCCTTCTGCGGCGATAAGCGGATACGGGCACCGTTGGCACCGCCTCGCTTGTCGGAGCCACGGAAGGTGGACGCCGACGTCCAGGCAGTCGAGACCAGCTCGGAAACCGACAGGCCGGAAGCCAGGGCCTTCTTCTTGAGGGAGGCGATGTCCTTTGCATCGACCAGTTTGTGATTGACGGCAGGGATGGGGTCCTGCCAGATGAGCTCTTCGGCCGGAACCTCCGGGCCGAGATAGCGGGCGCGTGGGCCCATGTCGCGGTGGGTCAGCTTGAACCACGCCCGGGCGAACGCATCCGCGAGCTGTTCCGGGTGCTCGTAGAAGCGCCGCGAGATCTTCTCATAGGCGGGGTCGAACCGCAGGGAAAGGTCCGTGGTCAGCATGCCGGGCGGGCGACGCTTCGACTTGTCGTGGGCATCCGGCACCGTGCCGGCGCCTGCCTCACCCTTCGGCTTCCACTGGTTCGCACCGGCAGGGCTCTTTGTCAGTTCCCACTCGTTTTCGAACAGGACCCGGAAGAAGTTGTTGCTCCACTTCGTGGGCGTATTGGTCCAGGTGACCTCCAGGCCGCTGCCGATCGCATCCCCGCCTTTGCCGCTGCCGAAGCTGCTCTTCCAGCCAAGGCCCTGCTCCTCGATGCCCGCGGCTTCGGGCTCAGGTCCCACATGGGTCGCAGGACCGGCGCCGTGGGTCTTGCCAAAGGAGTGGCCGCCGGCGATGAGCGCGACGGTCTCCTCGTCGTTCATGGCCATGCGGGCGAACGTCTCGCGGATATCCTTTGCCGCTGCGACCGGATCCGGGACACCGTTCGGGCCTTCCGGGTTGACGTATATCAGCCCCATCTGCACGGCGGCGAGTGGGTTTTCGAGATTCCGGTCGCCGGAGTAGCGTTTGTCATCCAGCCATTTGTTCTCAGACCCCCAGTACACGGCTTCTTCCGGTTCCCAGACATCAGCACGGCCGCCGGCGAAGCCGAAGGTCTTGAACCCCATCGACTCCAGGGCAACGTTGCCGGCAAGGATCATGAGGTCGGCCCAGGAGATCTTCCTGCCATACTTCTGTTTGATCGGCCAGAGCAGCCGGCGCGCCTTGTCGAGGTTCACGTTGTCGGGCCAGCTGTTGAGGGGCGGGAAGCGCTGCTGGCCGGCACCGGCTCCGCCCCGTCCATCGCCTACGCGGTAGGTCCCGGCGCTGTGCCAGGCCATGCGGATGAACAGGGGGCCGTAGTGTCCGAAGTCCGCCGGCCACCAGTCCTGCGAGCCGGTCATCAGCGCCTGCAGGTCCTTCTTCACGGCCGCCAGGTCGAGTTTTTTGAATTCACGAGCGTAGTTGAACTCCCCGCCCATCGGATTGGACAGGGGAGAGTGCTGGTGAAGAACCTTCAGGTTCAACTGGTTTGGCCACCAGTCCCGGTTGGACCTGCCCCGGCCGGTTGCCTGGTTGTTTACCCCGCCCTTTACCAGGCGCTTGCTGTCGTCAGTCATAACGTCGCTTCCTGTCGTTGGATGATTTTACCCACGGTGACCTGAAATACCCGTGGGCTCCTGTACCTTTTGCATGGGCCACCCGTTTGGGGATACGCTCCCGGTTGAAGCGGGCAAGTTTCTCGATTGGGTTGGCATCCAGCAGGAGGACCGGGCCCCGCTGCCCGGCCGTGAGGGAGTTCTGGTTGTCAGCGACCGGGACTCCCTGGTCTGTTGTGAGGGTTCTCTTGGCCATGTTCTGTCTCAAGCCAGTCATTGCGGTGAATGGACAATAAAGATTTGGTTCGGGATACAAATCCTGGTATGTCCGTCGTGAATTGAGATAGCATTCAGACCGGATTCTGCCGGGATCCCGATCATTCCCGTGCCCGTATGAGAATTCAGCCGGAAGAGGGTCCTGGCAAAAGCAACCTCATGACGGGAAAACAGGGGGCGGACAACCGCCTCTTTTTCACCCGAGCGAGAACGTCCCGAACTTTCCGCCCCCGCCCGGGTGGAGGACGACCCTGCCGACACGCAGGGCTTCGACCGCATCGGCAACCTTCGGGTGAATGGTGCGGATTTCTTCAACCGGTACATCGATCAGGACCGCGATCTCGTTGCCGAACGTGCTGACGAGCGAGGAGTAGATTGCCATGCACTTCTTCGTGTACGGCGACGAGGCCCCCTCCACGGTCTGAATGATCTGCCCGAGCGGGACGATGTGGAGGTACGGCGGGCGGGGGCGGGGTGTGCCGCCCTTCGAGAGCTCCCGGGCCCGGTCGGCAACTCCCTTCTTTATGATCCCGCCATCGTCCGGGCAGCGCCAGCTGTGATGCACGGCCTCCTCATAGGAGTACTGGGTGAAGCAGCGGACGCACGCGGTGCGGTTGTACTTCCCTTCTTCCGGGAAGAACCCGGCGTTCATTGCGATGCCCCCCTGCTTCACGCAGGCAAGCACGCCCTTTACCGAGAACGATCCCGGGAGGAGGCGGTTGAACTCGCGCCCGATCTTCTCCGGCTGGGGGCTGTGGGCATCGGAGTTGGTGAGGAACGGGACCGTGTACAAGTCCGAGATCGCCGCACCGTACGAGCTGTCCGCCGAGAGGCCGAGCTCGACGAAGTCGATGGGTTCCGTCCCGTAACAGTCGGCGACGCGGTCGAAGTAGGCGTACATCGCGGTCCACGGCGTGAAGGCGTGGGCCGGGCCGACCATCGCGCCGACCTCGTGGGCGAGCGCGGCGATCTCCCCGCCGCTGAGGTATATGTGGGGCCTGCCGCTCGTCTCGAAACTCTTGCATCTCCCTGCCATCAGGTCCCGGAGCTGGCCGAACTGTGCCGGGTCCTCTGCAAGGATGACGTGGTGGACCCGTCGCTCGTCCTCAACCTCACCCTGCGGGACGATGACGATCCCGGCATCGTTCTCCCGGAACGGTTCCCAGGCCTTCATCCACCCCGGGTGGAGTCCGTCCCCGCTGCCGAGCACGTGGATACCCTTCTCTACGCAGGCCCGGATCAGGTTCTCCGGCTGCATGTTTTTGGATACTGCCATCGAGAAGGGGGAGTGGATGTGGAGGTCGGCGTTCGCGAACATGGCTACCTACCGGTTGTCCTTTGCGGGATATAATGTGAGCCATCCTGTCCTTTGAGGACCACTGCATCCCGCGGATTCATCCGGATGGCCCGGGCTCCACGGGGTCACGGGTCCCCCTAGGCCGGGATCCAGCCCCACCCGATACCCGGAATGCCCCATTCACAATCTTTATTGCAACTCCTGTTGATGAGAACTTCATCCAAGGAGATGAAACAACCATGGAACATGTACCGAAAGGGTGTCTGGAACTGCTGAGCGACAAGAACAGCATGCTGGTGCTCGTGGACTACCAGTCCACGATGTTCAAAGGCGTAGCGTCCGGTGACAAGACGATCATCAGGAACGCAGCGTACTGTGCGGCGAAGGCCGCGAGCATCCTAGGAATACCGGTGGTGCTGTCGGCTATCAACCCGTCGGGGAACGGGGAGTTCATGCCGGAGATCGCGAAACTCTTCCCGGGGCAGGAAGCATTCTCCCGGAAGGTGCTGGGCTTCGACGCCTTCGAGGACGAGCGGACGTGGAACGCGGCAAAGAAAGCCGGGCGGAGGAAGATGGTCATCTCGGGCCTCTGGACGAGCATGTGCTTTGCCTACACCGCCATCCATGCCATCAGGGAGGGCTACGAGGTGTACGGGCTGATGGATGCTGCCGGCGATTCCACGCACGATGCCCACAAGTACGGCGTGAAACGGATGCTTCAGGCAGGGGTCATCCCGATCACGGTCGAGTCGCTCGTCTCGGAATGGATGCACGACTGGGGGAACCCGAAGGTCGGCGACCTCGTGAAGGACGTGTACTCGCGGTACGGCTACATGATCGGGTTCTGATTCTGGACAGCGGGCTGCCGGAGAGACGCGGAGACCGCCGATACCGGGGATGAGAGATCGGAGGGCCGGGCTGGTATTCCCGGCCCCGTCCCTTAACCCCCGCAGGGGCTGCCCGCAGGAGAGCGTCACAAAACGACAATTCATACTGATAGTATCACGGGGGTTTTACCCGTGGAGATATGCCGGTCCCTGCCGCTTTCGTACCGCCTTCTTCGTGCAGAATTCAAAGACGCACATATCGTCACTTCTGTCAGACACATGATGCGGGACGTGGTACCGCTGGACCATTTCGGGGCGGATGAAGCCGGCACCGGTCAGGTAGGCGGCCAGCTCCTCTCCCGGCATGACGCGTGGCGGCCCCCGTTCGCCAAGAGACCTGGCCGCCGCCCCCTCTACCAGCCCGAGCGTGGAACCAAAGAGGACCCCGCCGGGCCTGAGCGCAGAGTATGCATTCGCAAGATACGTCCCGAGTTCCCCCTCGTCGGCGATCACGTGGAAGACTGAGGCGGAATACACCATATCGAACTCCGCCGGCCCGAACGGGAATGTCTCTGAAACGATGAAGAGGTCGCCGATCTCCTCTTCGTCACGGTACAGGTCGAAGCCGAGGTCGATGCTCGCCCGGTTGACGTCGAACGCGGTGATCCTCTCCCGGGGAAAACCGTCCCGGATCAGCTGCCGCACATTGTCTCCGGTCCCGCAGCCGTAATCGAGGAGCCTGCCGGTGTTTTTGAGCGCTCGGGAATAGAAGAAGTGGTTGCTGATCCGCGGTTGCCCGAGGATCATGAGGATGTGAGGATAGAGGACCCCATCCCGGGTGTACTTCTCAAGGAGAGCCCGGTAATACCCGGCGGGATAGACGACGCCGCAGGCTTCGATCCGTTTCATGGCGGCGCAGAGCTCCTCCGGGAGTGTCTTCCCCGACGGGAACCTGTGTGGTGTTGGTGCAGGCATCGCAGGATAAGTGTATGCCAAAAGAATATTCATGGTTATCGCAGCCGTCTGGGTTTTACGATTCCCCACTTGTTTCACAACCCGCACGCGGACCGGGTCCAACGGACAGGCGCACCTAGACAGAGATCCCCCGGCGAAGACCTGCCGTACCTGTTTTTTCCTGCTGCCTGCCACCCCCATGCCTTGACCGGATCCCGGCCGGACTCCTTTCGGCCGGGAATTCATCCTGACATTTATTCATGTAGTCACCGTCACCTGTTGGGGTATTGAGAAAAGAATCCGGGGGATCCCGTATGCGATCAAAAATCCGTACATAATCCGGATCAATAATGATGTCACAACCCGGTAAAGATCAGGGAAAACCAGGCAATTGATATATCGGAGGGCAGGTAAAAGGCGGCCGCTTACCCGATATAACTCAGTTCTTCGTCCTTCATCTTCTCGCCTTCGACGAGGCCCTCGATGACCTTCTCCATCTCGCTCGCCCGGTCGTTGAGCTTCGTGGGATCGACCGGCACCCCGATCAGGTTCGAGAGGACGGCGAGTACGCCTGCCGCAGCCATCGGGTCCACGAGGTACCCGCTCGTCTCGCCCATCAGGCAGATTGCGTCTATGCACCGGAGGGCGGAGAGGCCGAGCATGAGGCCCGCTGCGCCGATGATCCCGCCGCCCGGCTCGTCCCGGTTGAATATGACCCCGGCGGCCTCGAGCTCCTCCCGGAGCTCCGCCCGGTTCACGGCTCCGAGGACCCGGGGCTCGTTCACGAGGTGACCGACACCGAAGCCCCCGAGCGTGTAGATCCGCTTCACCTTGAGCTCTTCGGCTATCTCGCAGTAGGTGTCGGCGAGGAGGTAGTGTCCCTCGTTGGAGGTGCTCTGGTGGTCCCCGACGAGGAAGACGATATCTTTTCCCGCGCTCCGGCAGAGCCAGAGCTCGTTCCGGGCCAGCCGGACGAGGCCGTTCTCGTCGAGGATGACCTGGGGGGGCAGGTAGATGGAGTGTATCTCCCCGATCTTCTCGGCCCCGAGCATATGGATCATGTACTCGGCCACGAGTTTCCCGACCTGGCCGATGCCGGGGAGCCCTTCGATCAGGATCGGGTCAACGGGTCTCTTGTCTTTGAAACTTTCCAGGTACCGGACCGAGATCTCCTCAATCATGCTTCGCCATCCTCCGGTATCTTCCGTACTTGTCCGCGGGAGAGAACCGGGCGGGGTGGGCGACGGCTGTCGGCCTGCCGCAGGCAGGGCAGGTGGGAGAAAGGGTATAGATATGGTCTGCCATGCACTGCCGGATACGCCCGCTCATTGGCTCTTCCCGGACTTCGGTTTCTTGACGAGCTTGCCCTCGCCACCGGCTTTTTCCACGACCGCGATCGCGGCGTTGGCCGCCTTCTCGATCGCCTTCTCGGCAGACTTGTAGTCGGGCGCAGTCACCTTGATCCGGTAGGTGGGGGCCCCGAGGTAGAGGAGCTCGACATCTGCCCCTGCACTCTTCGAGGCGTTCGCCTTCTCGAGCGCCTTCCGGATGACCTCGATCCCGTCGGGTTTCGTGGACTCGAGGATGAGGTGCCCGGTCACTTCGACCCGGGGCACTTTCACGCTCTCCTGTGCCACCCGCTGGAGGACCTCGGAGACCTTCTTCGGGAGGCCGAGTTTTTTGAGCGTGGTCTCGGGGTCGATCACGATATCTTCAAAGACCGGATAGAAAGCTCCGTATTTTTTGAAGATCAGGTCCTCGATCGGGGCGAGGGGCTCGCCCGTCTGCTCTGCCACGAACCCGAGCCATTTCTGGGCCTTGGACTCGTTCTTCCATTCGCGGATCTTCTCGCGGCGCTGGTGCTCGTTGACGTCTTTTAAGGAAAGGTCGATGTGGCCGCGGTTCCGGTCGACGTTGAGGACCTTGCAGACGATCTTCTGGCCCTCGCGGATGTGGTCACGGATATACTTGATCCAGCCCGTTGCGATCTCAGAGATGGGGATGAGCCCCTGGCGGCCACCATACTCGTCAAGGGAGACGAATGCCACGAAGTCCTTGACGTTCTCTACGGTGCAGACGACCAGTTCCGATTCCTGTGGCCATTCCCTGTCGAGCATGGGATGTATCACTTGAACTCTTGGACGATCTCGGCCTTGAGGATTGCGCGTCCCCCGGCGGGGACTGCGAGATCGCGCCCGCAGACAACGCACTTGACGACCGTGCTCGCTTTTTCAAAGACGGTCTGCTCGTTCTCACAGTCAGGACACTTTACCTTGTAGAATTTACTCCGGTTCTCCCGTATATGGCTTACCATCCGGCTCACTCCGTCAGTTCAAACTTTGCGACACGGTAACCCTTGCGCAGGTGCGCCTTCTTGCAGGTGACACAGCGGTACCGCACATTGATCTTCTTCGTCGGCTTATCTCCGCCAGGCACCTTGGAGAACTTGCCCATGTTGCCTACCGTACCTCTCCGCGCCTTCTGGCGGTCAATCCAGTGGAGGCCGGTCGTCTTGCCTTTCTTTACCTTCTCGACCTCGTGAACCTGGTGGCTCCTGCAGAAAGGACAGTAGGTGTTGAATTTTGCTGGCATTTTCATGAAAATTTCACCGATAATCCTGAATCGAATACCTTATATTATTTACAGAGGTTGATATTTAAGACTATGTTGCGCTCGCTCAGGACCGCAGCATTCCGCTCCGGAAGCGTCACTATATCTCCTTTTGAGAGAGTATAAATCCTCCCATCCACGCCCATGAACGACTCCATGTCCTCGAGCACCCGGACGAGGGCGCAGGGGTGGGAGATGGGCAGGGTCCCTTTCTGCGCCACCACCGGCAGGTTTTCCGGTTCCTCTTCCTGCTGCGGTCCGGGCTCGCCACCCTCGTCTTCGGCCACCACCGCATGGCGGAGCGCGTGCAGGGTGTGGGGGACGTTGTGGAGCAGGACGCCCTGGCACTGTTCGATGCTTGCCGTGATCTGCTCGAACATCTCTTTCTCGGAAGGGATCATCCGCTTCACTTCCTCGCGGTCGTAATAGCTCCCTTCCGCGTGCATGACGGTGAGCGCGAGGATCTTGCGCGAGCGGATCGCAAAGATATCCTGCAGCGTCTCCCGGATCGCGAGGGTCTCATCGATCAGGGAGCGGGCATCGTCCGAGAACGGGTCCTCGAACGCATAGACCTTCCTGGTGATGGCAGCCAGTTCCGCATGCCCCTTCTCGAACAGGTCCGGGACTACCGCGGTGAGCCGCCCGGTCTCGCGTTCGGACAGCAGGGTGCTGCGCAGGTCGTCAAGCTTCACTTTAGTCTCCTCAGGCTATCTCCGCCATGCCGCGGCAGCAGAGGAAGACCGCCACCGCTTCGGGTACTGTAGTGATGCCTTTTTGGAGGACATAAGTACTTCCGAGCATGGGCATTCTGAGCGGGAACTTCTGGTCTACCTTGACGTCCCGGGTGCCGAAGACCACGGCGTCAGTGAGGGGGTCGAAGTCGTGGAGCTCGCGGAGCTCGAGCGGCTGGACCCGCATCCCGCTCCCGCCGTGGAGCGAGGTCGGCATCCGGATCAGCCGCTTGGTATCGGTGGTGACCGGTTCGTCGGCGAGCGCGGCCCGGGAGAGGAGGCGTCTTTTGAACTCGCCCTCTTCCTGGCTGACAACGGCGTGGAGCACCCGGTTCCTGAGGAGCATGCCGGTCGGGTGCTGCCCGATGGCGGCTATGGTCTCTTCATATTTTTTCAGGAATGCGGCCGCCGATTCCTTTCCCACGCCTTCGAGCGCAGTGAGGTGAGCCATCGCCTCCTCCTCCGGGAGCGAGCCGATCCAGCGGATGTACTCGATCAGCGTCTCACGGTACCGCCGGGGCCATCCGGGCGCGGCGGGGTTCTTTCCCGCGAGCATCGCCGCCGGGTCGATCCCGATCCCGCAGACATAGTCGATCAGCTCCCTCCGCTCGCTGCTCCCCCAGCCGCGGAATGCGATGTCCCGGACATGGACATGATAGCCCCTGCCCCCGGAGAAGACGAGGGCGATGGATTTTTTGTCCATACCGAACTCCCCGGTGAGGATCGTGAGGAGTTTCCCGGTCTCCTCCTTGACCCGGGCCAGCATCTGGTCGTAGGGGCCCCGCATGAGATGATCAGCATCGAGGTCGAAGATCAGGTCGGCCCCGCACCAGCCCTTCTCCGCCATGGTGCCTGCGTCCGGCTTCTCGTAGTATGCCGTCGAGTAGTACGTGTGCTGCGGGACGAGGTTCCGGATGTACTGCTCGAGTTCCTCCTTGCCGGAGAAGCCCACGTGCCTGCGCATCCGCATTTCGGCCCCGCCGGGGTTGAAGAGCACGAACCCCCACTCCCGCTGCTCCAGCGATGGCGGGGAGACCAGCACGGTCTTCCTGTAATATTCGGTGAACCGCTGTCTCAGGAACTCTGTTGTTGCCGGGTTCATCGCAGCTCCTTAACCATGTATGGCCCTGACCGCTCATAGCCCTGTTGCCGGTAATACGGGCGGACGCCGATCCCGCTCATGATGGCGAGGGAGCCAAAGCCGGCGGAGGAGGCGATTCCCTCGGCCCGGACAAGGAGTTCCTTCCCGTACCTGCGGTGCTGCCATTCCTCGGCTTCGGCATCTTTCCCCACCGGCACGAGGCTGCCGTACACGTGGAGCTCCCGCAGGAGTGCGGCCCCGTCCAGTTCCGGGCGGAAGACCATGGACGGGAACCGGAGCCGGGCAAACCCGATGAGGGAGTCACCGGAGACCGCGGAGATGAAGTGCTCCTTCCCGCCGCACGCCTCGTACTTCATAATCCGGATCTCCGATTCTACAAGCGAGGGAAGCCTCCCGATCTCCCGGCAGCGGATGCAGCGGCAGCGCCTCCCGGTCGCCCTGAGCCGGTCCTGGGCCAGCTGGCGGAAGTTGGAGTGCCGCGAACCGGCAACGATCAGCCTAGCCGGGATGTCCCGCTGGATCCGCTGGAGCCGGGTGTACTCGGGGATGACGGACTTGGCGTACGCGACGAGGCCGATGAGCTCCGGCTCGGGATAGGGGGTGTACCCCCCCTTCCTCCAGAGGTCCTCGATCTCGGAGCCCGGGGTGACCAGCGTGGGGTAGATCTTGAGGAAGTCCGGGCGGAAGCGGGGGTCGGCAAAGATCGTGTCGAACATTGTTCTGTCGGCCTCGATCGTGGAACCGGGGAGGTTCGGCATCATGTGGAACCCCACCTTGAGCCCGGCGTCCCGGAGGAGCGTGTTGGCGAGCACCGTGTCCTCCACCGTGCAGCCCCGCCGGTTGAAGGAGAGGACGGAATCGTCCGTGTGCTGGACGCCGAGCTCCACCTTCGTCACCCCGATCTCCAGCATCCGCCCGATGTGCTCCCGCCGGCACCAGTCCGGGCGGGTCTCGAACGTGATGGCAACGCAGCGGGTTGCTGAGGTCTCGTTCCCTGCCTGGACGGCAGCTATACTGGGGGGCAGCTCCGCCGGTATCCCGCCAGGGTAAGTGTTCATCGCCTCGATGCAGCGGGAGACGAACACCTCCTGGTACTCCGGCGGGCGGGCGGTCATCGTGCCGCCCATCACGATCAGTTCCACCTTGTCCACCCGGTGGCCGAGGATCCCGAACTGCTCCAGCCGGGCGTGGACCTGCCGGAACGGGTCGTAGCCGTGCTCCCTCGCCCTCTTGGCCGCCGGTTCCTCGCCCGTGTAGCTCTGCGGTGATTTGAACGGGTGATCCGGCCCTCCCGGGCAGGGGAGGCACTTCCCGTGCGGGCAGGGGTACGGCGAGGTCATCACCGCGACCGGCGCGACCCCCGAGAGGGTGCGGGTGGGTTTCACGAGCAGGATCTTCCGGAGGGTCTCCCGTTCACCCGGATGTGCGGCTGCGAGGATGGCGGAATTCTTCGGTACCGCGGGGAGGGCATATCTCCGGCATACGGCGATCTTTGCCGCAACAATTGCTTCGTCACCGGGCTGCAGGGTGAGGATACGGGAGATCATCTCCCGGAGCGCCAGCACCTCATCCATGAGAATTAATGTTCGGCTGCAACGGTCTGGGATGCAGTCTCAGAAGAATAGTTCACCACGGCCACGGGGCGGTGGTGGATATGGGTAACGATCTCGTCACCAAGCGTAAGGAGGGCATCCTTGTGGGCTTTCTTGTCCTTGTGGATGTGGACAGGAGAGATCTCCAGGGAGTCGTACCGGTCAGTCTGGATCTCGTCGTTGGTGACGCCTTCGTAGTACTTCTTGATGTGGATCATCAGCATATGTAAATGAAGCAGCTCTTCCTTTTGCACAGTATCACCTTTTCCAAGATGATCCTTTTTTTTGTGCTGCACATATACCTTATTGGTGAGGTTTATATCAGGCAAGATGCGGCACGCGGGATCCCTTGCCGGGCTCGCAATTGGGGACGCGTTGGGTGCGCCCCTTGAAGGATCTCCCCAGCCCGAGGCGTGGGTGACAGATATGCGTCCCGGCGGGCGTCATTTCCGGAAAAAAGGGGAAGTCACGGACGACACCCTCCAGGCAGTGGCAGTCGCGGAATCGCTGGTTGCATGCGGGGGATATTCGGAAAATGACCTTGTCCGAAAATTATCCAAGAGCTATATAGTACGGCCCGAATGGTTCGGTCCTACCTCAATGTTGTTCTTTGATCTGGTGCGATCCGGGACCCTGCCGCAGCGTGCCGCATGGCTGGTGCACCAGCGCCGTGGCTCCAGCCGCACCAACGGGAGTGTGATGCGGGGCTTCCCCCTCGGGATCTTCTACCCCCCCCCGGAAGTGTACGGGGTGAGCATCGCCTGCTCCCGGCTCACGCACTTCGACCCCGTGGCTGCCCACTGCTCCGCGTTCCTCAACACCATGGTGAGCGACATGTGCCGGGGGGTCTCCCGGCAGAAGGCATTCCGGCACGCCCGTTCGCTCTGTATGAATCCTGAGGTCCGCACCGTGCTGGGCAGTTACGATCATTATAGTATAGTACCCGGGCTGGACGCGGTGGAGTGCTCGCATGCAGCCCTCTCGTGTTTCATGAACGCCCGGACGTTCGAGCAGGCGGTGCTGTCTGCTGTCAACTTAGGCGGGGATGCGGATACGGTCGGTGCCTGTACCGGTGCGCTGGCCGGGGCGTGGTGGGGATTATCAGCGATACCTTCCCGGTGGATTCATGATCTGGAAGGGTACGGGGAGCTGGTGGAGCTGGCGGGGAGGGTGTGGGAGATCGCTGAGGTCTAGTACAAAATACTCTGGCAGAGCACCATCCGGTATATTTTTTTTCCGCCATTGTCTGCTGAACATACCATGAAAATATCAGCCATGTTCAGCAGCCTTACATGAACGTCCTCCGGACATTCACGTCCGCCTTTTCAAGCAGCATCTGCTTACTATTTTTCAATCAGGGATCGTTTGAAAATTTGCAAGCAAGGTCCGGTTGAAAAAATACAATCAAAGCCTGGTTGAAATTTTGAGATCGAAGCTTGATTGAAATCTTGAAATCAAAGTCCGGTTAGAATTTTAAAATCAAACCTTGATTGATCCGGTAGCGGTTTCCAGGCGCGATCGTGATCGCAGTTAAAAGTTTTCAGGCAAGGTCCGGTTGATCTGGTGAACGGCCGGATGTAGGGTTTGCGTGAGATGCCGGGGCGGGTTCACATCTGGGAGGAGGAGTTTTCCGGCCCTAGTTTTGTGATCGATTGATCGAAAACCGGATCGCGGTTGAAATTTTGAGATCAAGCTTGATTGATCTGTGAACGGTTTTCAAGCAGGGTGTGATGTTGTTTTAAATTTTGAAATCAACGTTTGATTAAAATTTTTTGAGCAAGGTCCGGTTAAAATTTTCACATCAAGCTTTGATTGGAATTTAAAAATCAAGGTACGATGACTTTATGCCCGTTTTTCTAAATTGCCTCTTCCGGATCCGGGAATTATTTTTATTGGCAGGTCCGGAGCTGGGAATTTTTGGAGGTGCAGAAAAGCAAGTTTGTTTCTTTCACCCTGCGCAGATGATCCTTTTATAATAACTAAGAATCTTGTGTAAATCAGGGATTTTAGATGCACCTGCTCATAGATACAAACATTTTCATCTATCGTGAAGATGATCGGGTCATTACTCAAAATGTACGTAATCTCTTCGGACTTTTACACGAGATTTCTATTGATGTATTTATTCATCCTGCATCAGTGGCAGATATCCAGCGGGATCTTGATCTGCGAAGAAGGGACGTGATGCTCTCAAAACTCCGGACATATCGGGAGTTATCAAATCCTCCATCTGCATCGAAAGATGCTGCTTTTATCGCTCTTGTCGGGGAGCCAAAAAACCCCCAGGACGGTGTAGATAATGAGATCCTTTACGCGGTTAGCAAAGGAGCAGTCGATTTTCTTATCACCGAAGATGCAGGAATTCATCAGAAGGCGTTGGCAATCGGTGTCAGCGATCGTATCCTCCATATTGACGATGCACTGGAATTTTTCAAGCGGTTTTTACCAAAAAAGGAAAAACTCTACACGCCCCCTGCATTGAAAGAGGATTTCATGTACAACCTGAATCTTGACGATCCGTTTTTTGATACGCTCAAACGGGAATATCCAAGGTTTGGAGAGTCCCCTTCATTCGAAGAATGGTTCAAACAAAAGTCACGAGATCACCGGAAATGTTATGTCAGCTATCAGTCACTTGATCGTATTGGTGCACTCCTTATCAAGAAAATTGAGGATGAAAGAATCGATGCACGACCACCATTACCGAAGAAAAAGCGGCTGAAGATTACCACGCTTAAGGTAACAGATTATGGCCATAAGATCGGGGAATTGCTTCTCAAATTATCCTTTGACTCCGCTATCCAGAACAATGTTGACGAACTATACCTGACGCATTTCACTCAGCCGGGAGATCGGCTTGTAGCATTGATCCAAGAATACGGGTTCGTACAAGTGGCGGTGAATCCACGCGGAGAGGATGTATTCCTGAAAAAACTCGTGGTCGAAGATCCATCCGTCATTGAGAGTTCCCCGCGGGAAATTTACAAAAGATATTACCCGATGTTCTATGATGGACCTGCGGTGAAGAAATGGATCATCCCGATCCGCCCGGAATTCCATCAGAAGCTGTTTACCGATGTTGAGCGGCGGCAGACTACCCTTGCAGAACTTGGCGGGGGATTCCTTGTTGAAGGAAATGCTATCAAGAAAGCCTATCTCTGTAACGCAAAAACGAGACAGATGGCTGAAGGGGATATTGTATTGTTCTATCGATCGGTGGACGCATCAGCTGTCACATCGCTTGGCATTGTTGAAGAGGTATATACCGGAATCAGCGATACCAACCAGATCCTGCGGCTCGTTGGAAAACGGACCGTATATTCGCCAGAAGAGATTGAAGGGTTTGACAAGCCGCTCACCATAGTCCTGTTCCGGCATATCACCCATCTCGAAAATCCGTTGGGACTGGATATGCTCAAGAGTCTGGGGGTACTGAAAACGGCTCCCATGACCATAAACAACATACCCGATGACAAATATAGAATCATAAAAGCCCGCGGAGGCATCAATGGACGTTTTACTGTCAATTAAGCCAAGATATGTAAAGTCCATTCTTGAAGGGGAGAAGCGGTACGAGTTCAGGAAGACGATCTTCAAAAACCGCGAGATCAACCGGATCTACATCTATTCTTCATCACCCGTGAAAAAAATCGTGGCCTCATTTGAGGTTGGGGGTATTTTCGAAAATCACCCGGTTGATCTCTGGGATAACGTCAAAGATTATGCCGGTATCGATGACCGCGAGTTCTTCTCCTATTTTGCCGGGCGAACGCGGGGGTATGCGATAGGGATATTGAACCTGCAGGAATTTAACGATCCGATCGATCCGTGGAAGACTGTGCCGGGGTTTGTGCCGCCGCAGTCTTATTGTTATTTGGATGGGTTACCGGTGGCGGAGTGAGCTGGACTTTCAGAAAGGCTACGATAATTTTTTGAATTTTTTTGAATTTTCGTATTAATTGTTTTTAACCGCGATTCGAGTTTACTTCTAAGATCAATTTTTCCGTTTTCATCTAGCGAATATTTTAACACTCAATGATGTCCTACATCAAATGAAATATCACTAGTATTTTGAACAATTGGTACGACAAATTTTCCTAATGTATGCGCAATTCCAACTTCATAGAACACGTTTGGATTTCTTCCCGACAAGTCCGCAATAACGACGGAAGATGTGAAAATTAAATCAAATACATCTTGAATTATGGCACTGTCTTTCCACACTTCGTCTGCTCTGTGACATTGCATTCCAATCGACTCGCACGTTCCTTTGATAATTTTATATACTCTATCAAAATCTTTTGAAAAAGGCATCATCACAGAAACCTGATTATCAATTACCGTCCCTTCAGGAATTTTAAAAACTTCTGGAGCAAATGTAATCAATCTCTCCGTTTTCCGAATCTCTACCGCGGTTGAGACAAAATCTCCTGAAATTAACATAAGTTTTGGTTTTGATTGCTCATCAAAATCAAGAGAGAAGCCCTCACTTTCAATCAATTTATTCATTAAAATAATTGCCTCGTCGCGACGAGTATAAAGATGATATTCCGCGGGATCAAGAAGTTGTTCAATGATATTGATAATCTCTACCGAGGGGAATCTGCGATCTAAATTATTCTCACCGGTATTAAGTTGATCAAGAATATCTCGAACCCAATACCTTCTTGTTTCACCTCTATGAATATGACTCAAGTTAATTCTTCGGAAAAAATTCGTTAATTTTGATGAACTACGGTACGGAAAATTCCTTTGTATTCCTCATCTCCACAAATCATCAAAGCTAAATTATCAATTATTATTGGTTTTAATTTCATGATTAAAAGATAGAATGTATTTTTATTATTATAGTATTTTGAATCTCCAGAGAAAAATATGAGAAATTCTTATTCAATATTCAACCCAATTTGATATTTCACGAAAAGTCTGATGGACTTCGCTGTCACAACTTCCCTCTGAACACCATCCCCAGCACCGCCTGAGTCAACCGCTCGCATCACCGGCCCGCCGCCACCACGCTCAGGAGTAGCCGCACGCCGGATAGGAGAGAAATATGAACCCGCAAGGATTCTTCGAAACGTTGCCTCCCGGGCCGGGATGAAGGGCAATCGAAGCCCTTTACGGGCCTCTTTCCGGCCATCCCCGTAAAAGGATGAACACCCCCGACCCAAACCACGTCCCGACCCGACTTTTCCACCTGTAATTGATCTAAAGCGGCATATTTTTGGCACGAAAATCACGGGAATCCTGCCAATACGGGCCCAAAATAACCTCCTCCCGGAGCCAGCAACCGATATTTTGGCGAATTCGGCCGAAAAAGTGTACCGGATCAGGCAATCGGAGGCCAAAATCGCCTGCGATGGGAGCACCCCTCCCGGGGGGTAGCTGCCTGCCCCGTTCCCCGAAGGAGGGGTGAAAGCTAGGATCTGGCTGAACAGGTACAAATGAAAAAATTATTCAACTTTCTTCCCGGCACCGGGTCCGGGCGTACAATCGAATACTTCCGTGATTTTCAGGATCAGCAGTCCTTTAGCAGGATACTGCGGGCCTTTGGCTTTTATCTGCACCTTGATCTTTTCATACTCCGGACCGCTGGTTTTCACGGTTACGGTTCCCTTGATCTGGAAACAACGCTTCTTTTCAGGATCCCATATATAGAGTGCCAGATGGGGATTCTCCTTCACATTTGCGAGCGTCTTTACCATGTAGTTGTCCCCGATCCAGATCGTGTCATCTGCAACAAGCTGCACCGTGCTCATCGGAGTAACGTTGGGGATTCCCTTTTTGGACGCAGTGGCAATGGCATAGGGCTTGTTCTTCGCAAATACTTCTTTCATCTCCGCAGTGAGTTTCACCATCGTCTTCCTTCCTTTCCTTCTGGCATTGAATGCCGTTACCCCCACATAGTGTTTTCATATGCTTATGTTTTGTGTTCGAAGGATCGAGCCTTTCCAGAGAGCTGTACCCTGCCAATGTTTCTGTCCTGAATAGTGACATAAGACATAACGTATGACGTCTTTCAAGAGCACCGGACGGGTGGTTGCGGCTTCCCGAAGCCCCTGCCCGGGCCATGCGACCCGACTGCGATAGACAGCCAGAAGGTTTCCGCGAAATTACCACGGGCAACGTTCCGGTTATCGATACTTCTTTCAGATGATTCAGGTCAAAATCCTCGAATGCGTTGCCGGCGCCGGTTGCCATCTAGTTCTGACCTTGCCCCGAAGATCCCAAAACCATACCGGCACCGGAACTATCAGATACTGAATTGGCTCCCCGACAGGTTGCCGGAGTTCGAATACCCCCGCTGCTCCCAGTAGCCCTTGTAATTCGGGTCATCGGAGAGTTCGATCCTGTCGATCCACTTGATCCACTTGTACCCCCATTTGTCCTCTGCCACCAGCCGGAACGGATAGCCGTGTTCGGCGTCGATGGTGACGTTGTTCATCCTGTACGCCATGATGATAGGGTTGTCCATGATGTAGCTGAGCGGGAACGATGTCGTATACCCGTCGGTGGCGTGAAAGATCACGGTGTTCGCCCGGGGATCGACTCCCGCTTCGTTTACGAGATCCCTGACGAGCACGCCTTCCCAGAGGATCGTGGCGTCCCAGCCTTCGACACAGTCGAGGGTGACGACCTTGGTGTAGTGCTGGTGATTGTTGAGGATATCGCCGTACGTCAGGACAGTCGTCGTATTCGTAAGGCCGGTGATGGTGAGCCGGTAATCGGACTCGTTGATGTGCTGGGTCTCGGTGATTGCATTCTCCGGAACTTCGCTGATGGACGAGAGGTCCTCCCCCTGGTAGGACCGGACTTCGGCAGCAGGGAGTGCCTTTGTATCAGACGAGTCCGGCCCGGGTCGTGATGCCGGCATCATAAAAGTCACTATCACCCCGATAATGATGACCGCTGCTATGAGTGCGATCATAAGGTACCTGCAGGAGTTCATTGCCGGTTACCTGTATCCCCCATCAGATTAAGCTTGGGATTGTGCAACCGGCCCGGTCCGGATCCGGATGGTGAACAGTATGGAGGGTCTTCGGGTCTTTCCACCGGTTCTGATGCATCGACCGGATGGGCATGGAATTTTTGTGAGCCGGAAAAAAATCACCAGCCGATCCGGCAATTATTTTTTTATTGCCACCTCCGGACCTGGCAATTTTCCAAAATCCCCACCAACCAACCCGGCAATTATTTTTTATTGCTACCTCCGGATCTGGCAATTTTCCAAAATTCCCCCAAACCGATCCGGCAATTATTTTTTTATTGCCATCTCCGGACCTGACAATTTTCCAAAATCCCCACCAACCAACCCGGCAATTATTTTTTATTGTCACCTTCAGACCGGACAATTTTCCAAAATTCCCCCCAACCGATCCGGCAATTATTTTTTATTGTTACCTCCGGACCCGGCAATTTTTTTAATAACCCACAAGTGACGGTGATCAAATGAAAAAGGCAGCCCGGGTCTCTCACAGCCCGAAGAATTTCCTGATGGAGCCGAGAAGGTTCCCGAATGCTGAGGTTTCATTTGACGGGGAAAGTACGGTCGTTGTTTCCTGTACCGGGACTGCTGTCGAGGTAACGGGAGGGCTGGCCGTTATTGCCGGTGAAACCGTTGCCGGGACAGGAGACGATATCCGGTTGACCATCAGTTCTGCATTGATGGTCTGGTCTACTCCATTCACCGTGACTACCGACGTATAGTCCTGGTACCCGTCCAGCCTTATCACGAGGGTGTGGTTCCCGTTGGGGACATCCACCAGTTCCTGGGGTGTAAGTCCCGTACCGGCACCGTCGAGATATACAGCCGCATCTCCGGGGGCTGAACCTATCGAGATATTCGCTGAACTCCGGGGTCCCGGGAGTACGGTGAAGAGGAGATCGCAATAGTTGACCAGCTCGGATGTCGTTCCCGTATTTGAGAGCGGGTTCGCGCAGGAATAATACCTGCCCGGAGAGGTTGATATATTCCCGGCAATATATCCCCCCAGGCACGCAGATACAGGTCTTTGTTCATAGGTGTCCGCAGCCCAGTCGAACTCATACGACCAGGTATTGAAAGACGCTCCCGCATAGGAGATCGTGGTGTTGTCAGGTGACAAGAGATAGAAGTATCCTTTCCCGCACTGAATCACACTACTGTCGATATAGGAAATGTTCTGGCCGTAGGGTATCGTGTCGCCCTTATGGATTATCTCTTCCGGAGGGATCCCGGTTGCGAGGCAGGGCACGGTGATCAGGCAGATAAGGAGCACGGGAATGAACACTCTACACTGCCGGTTCATGCTATTTTTTAATGAGATCATCAACTATTAACCTGTTTTCCTCAAAAAGACCCGTTCGCATGCACCCATCCGGATCCCCGCTGACTCACGGGCATCCGGATCCGGTAAAATGAGGGAAGCACCGGGATCAAAAAATACCAGGTCCCGGAGCTTTTCCAGCCTCACAAAGTCTGTCGCTTTGACGGATATCCAGTTCACAGGGATCGGGTCCTTCCTTGTGTTTGTGAGTGCCTCCCGTAATATGAGCGTCGCATCTGGTCATATGCTGGCATTGCGTGCAATCCAGGATGGTCTTGAGGGTCATGATGCAATTTGATTGCCACTAACACGGGCACACGCTATATATTCGTTGTGGTCATTCTCAAAAACCGGATTCGACAAACACCGGGAGAGATTCCCTGACGGGGTCCCCCTGGCTGATCCGGCCGTTGGGATCAGCTCGGGATTTTGTCCGCCTGCATCATCTTCCATGGTTCCCGCCCGCATCCCCGTTCATGCCCGGTTCCCGTTACGAGAGCGCCCGTGCGTAGGTATCCGCCATCCGTGTCGCAACCGGGCCCCAGAGGAACTGCCTGTCCACCTTGCTTCTCCCGCGTTTACCCAGCGCCCCGGCATTCACGGGATCATCGATCATGGTGCTGATCCCCCACGCGAGCGATTCAGATTCCGGCTGCACTTTGATGCCATTCACGAACGAGTCGATGTTTTCCGAGAGACCTCCCACATCGCAGGCGACCACGGGTTTCTCTGCGCTCCATGCTTCCAGGAGCACAAGACCGAACGGCTCGTTCCTGCTCGGGATCACCACAAGATCGCACGCATTCAGGATGCGGATGTACTCTGAATCCGGAATATAACCGACAAAATTGACCGGAAGGTCCCGTGCCCTTTCCTGGAGGTACTGCCGCATCCCGCCATCGCCGGCCACGATCACTTTTGCATCCCAGCGGTGCTGGCATACCTTCCGGATCGCTTCGATGAACAGGTCCGGACCCTTCTGGTAGACCAGCCGCCCGATGAACAGGATGAGCGGGGCGTACGGGTGGATCCCGTATGCCCTTTTTACCTCCCCGGGATCGATCCCGGTCCGGTACTGCCGTGGTACTACGCCATTGGGGACAACGTCGCACTTCCAGTCGGGCACGTTATAGAGCTGCATCACCTCATTTTTCATGACCGTGGAGACGGCGGTCACCCTCTTGGCAATCAGCCCGCCATACCACTCCTTGCCGGAGATCTCCCGGTACTCCCACCAGTCACCATACTGGCTCCCGTTCCTGCCGTATTCCGTGGAGTGGAACGTGAGGATGGTGTCCCGGTCCTGAAGCCGGTGGAGCGCCGGGATCGGATGCCAGTCATGGAAGTGAAGGATATCAAATTTTTCATTCCTGTCGGACTGGTGGAACTGTTCCACCATCGCATTGCTCATATCCTCGCAGTACTGCACCGTATTCTGACCCTGGGGCCGGCAGTAATGGTACGAGACGCCGTTGACAGTCTGGTCCGGAACCCATCCCCGGGTGAAGAAATGCACCTCGTGATTCCTGGCCAGGGTCTCGGCCAGGTTGGTCGCCGCATTTGCAAGGCCACCCACCCGCTCGGCATACATCGACTCCCAGCAGAAGAACGCTATCCTGAGTGACTCCATAACAACGCTCTCCGCTCACCGCCCGCACGGGTCTGCCTGGCGGGCCATCCCGATTCCGTCATCGGGCCGCTGGCTCCCGGCGTCACGTGTCCTTTTTCCTGTCGAACGGCCCCACAAACCGGATCCCGGGCATATTTCTCTTCCCGTAAGACGGTCCCTGATTCCTGAGAAGGGAATAGTCATCACCTGTATCGGCTATGTACCGGGAAATTTAATAGGGTCTTTCCTGAGACTCAAATTTTGAAACCAATTTTGAAACTTCGTGCCGGATGGATCCGGAGATTTGGCGGCTGTTTTGTGCCAGGATCCTGGTGCGGTAGGGATCGGCAGGAAAATGGTAACTGGGTGAAATACGGGATCCCGGCCGTAAACGCACCGGCACCAGTGATGCCACGCTCAAACGCTGGAGACCAGCTGCTGAATGGTCCGGAACATCGAGGAAGCAATGGTGAATTTCTTCTGCGGGAGAATGCCAAATCCCGAAGACGCAGCCGAACCGGACAGAGAAAGACGAGAGCAGCGGGACATACTTCCCGGAGCCAGATGCATTGGTTATATGTACCCGGGAAGGAAAAGAGAAACATTTGTGGTGTAATTCATGCCAGAGGAAGTCGTCATCGTTGAAACCACATTCCACCCGGTGAAATGGGGTTCGTTCATCGTCCGGGGACTGATTGCCCTCATCATCGGGATCCTTGTCCTGATCTGGACCGGTGTTGCGGTACAGGCTGTGGTAACCCTCATCGGGATCCTGATCATCATTGCAGCGATCCTCGCGCTGGTCCTTGCACTCAAGGCGCCGGCCGGTGCCTCGCAGTCGATCGTGCTCCTCGTGGTGGGAGTCCTCGGCCTGCTCGTCGGAATCGCGGCCATCCTGTATCCGTGGGTTGCTGCCGCGGGGCTTACGGTCGTCATCGCCCTCCTTATGCTCTTCTTCGGGTTCATCGATCTCTCGATCGCAGTCTTCCATCCCGAATTCACGAAGCACCGGCTGATGCTCGGCTTTTCCGGGGCGCTTTCGGTAATTCTCGGAGGGGTATTTTTCTTCCTGCCAGTGCTCGGTGCGCTGGTGCTTGTTGCCGTCTATCTCGGGATATTTGCCATCATCTACGGCATCCTGAGCATAGTCATCGGGGTCATGGTGAGGGGCGAGCAGAAGAACGTGACGGCAGGGTAACCATTCGCAGGATCCGGATTCCGGATCATCTCCGCCTTTTTACCGGAAAGGGCATCCTGCCCGGAAGCGGTGCTGTCGGGATCAGGGCTGGTGACTCATAGTTCACGCCAGTATAACGTCCCCGCCGGCCATCACCGTACCGGAACCTGCAGTTCAGTGACCCGATGGCCCGCTGCCGTGCGGGTTCCGGGTTGTCCAGACAAGGAGGAGCGTTCCCGCCGCGGCGATGACCGCAGCGACCATGAACCCGGCGCTGTACCCCACGAAGGCCCAGATGAACCCGATCATCACGCTGGATACGAGATCGCCGACCCCGTTCACGGTGGCGAGCGCCCCGAACCCGAGCGCCCGGGAGTCTTCCTCCACCATCTCGCCGGCAAGGGCGCTCTCGAGGGTGTCCTCTGCAGCGATGAAGATGCCGCACATCGCAAAGAGGACCCCGTACACGACCAGATTCACCGGGGCGATAACGAACCCGACGAAGGTCACGACCGCGATGGCGTACCCGAGGATGAGCATCGGCCTCCGCCCGACACGATCGCCGAGCGACCCGAGGGGGTACGATGCCCCGGCATAGACGATATTCCGGACGAGGTAGAGGCCTGCACCCGCCGCGGTCGCGGTCGTGAACCCGAGCGAGGGGGTGAGACTGACGATGGCAAATGCGATGAGCAGGGTCTGGGAGAAGTCCGCAATCCCGAAGACCAGCACTGCGGATAGGAACGCTTTGAACCGTGACGGGAGTCCCTTCAGGGAGGCAGCGAGGGGGAGGGGCCGCGGGTGCGGGGCGGTATCCCGCTCGCGCAGGAAGAGCCAGATTGCGACGAATGCAAGGATCCCGGGGATCACCGCCAGCCAGAGGATCTCCCTGATACCCATCGATGCGACGAGGACGAGGGCGATGGCAGGCCCGGCGACCGCCCCGAGCGTGTCCCCGGCCCGGTGAAACCCGAAGGCCTTGCCGAGATCCTTCTTCTCCACCGACTTCGAGAGGATCGCGTCCCGGGAGGGGCTGCGGATCCCCTTGCCGATCCACCCGAGGAGCCTCCCCGCGAGCACGATGTACCACGAACCGGCGATGGAAATGATCGCGGGGAAGACGGCGGTCGCGACCGAACCTCCCAGGGCGAACTCCCGCCGCCTGCCCAGCTTGTCGGCGAAATAGCCCGAGAAGAGCTTGACGAAACTGGATGCCCCGTCACTCAGGCCCTCGATGATACCGAGGGCAAAGACCGGCGCACCGATGAGGATCAGGAACGAGGGGAGGAGGACGGTCACCGACTCGTACCCGAGATCGCCAAAGAAACTCGCGATCCCGGCGCCAAGGACCGTCCGGTTCAGCCATGCCGGCCACTTCATACCCGTATATCGAGGTATGATACCTGATAAAGGCCGGGGGTATGAGTTTTGATCATGAGGGTGCTGGTGACCGATCGTTCACCGCATTAGAATACCCCTGTCAACGGTCAACGGCCTGAACCACCTCGCTCTTACCTCAGGCTTTTTATCCTCACCATTGCGAGGACGCCCGCAACCGATGGCAGAGCGGTACTTGCCAGCGCCCCCTGCCACCCGATGAGCGGCACGAGGCTTTCGGTTACTACGGGAGCTGTAAGGGCGGCGAGCCCCACCATCAGGTTCAGGATGCCGGATGAAGGACCGGCGTGTTCGGGGCCTACGATCTCCCGTGGCGATGCAAAGACCATCGCCGGCGTCATCCCCCAGACGATCCCGAGGACGACAAAAAAGAGTGCCCATGGCAAGAGACCCCGGCCAAGGAAGAAGATCACCGTGCAGAGCAGGAGCCCTGCCGCCATCGATGCAAGGATAAAGGTCCTCCGGGTGCTGAACCTGTCCGACACCATGCCGGTGAGCGGGGCTGCCCAGATGATCATCGAGACGGGGAGGATCGCAAGCACGGAAGCGGTGAAGAGATCAAACCCGAGGACCGTCGTGAAATACGCGGGTGCGAGCGACGTTATCCCGAGCATGTAATAGTTGACCGCGAACCACGCGACTGCAACGAGCCACATCCCGCGGTCGAGGAACGCGGACTCAAGGCAGTCATGGGAGAGGCAGGCCTCCCGCTCATCAGCGAAATACCCGCCGGACCGCATTCCATCCTCTGCCGGTGGTTTTGCGAGACCTGCCCAGAGGACGAGGGACGCGATCGCAAAGAGAACGGAGAACCAGAGGACCGACATCCAGCCGTACGAGGCGATAAGGACCGGGGCGAGTACGAAGATGAGCAGCCCTGATACAGGGAGTGTTGTTGACCAGATCCCGGTCGCAAGGCCCATCTCGTCCTTCCGGAACCAGATGGAGAGGGCGCTCACCGGCCACGTGAAGGCCATCCCGAAGCCCAGCCCCGTGATGAACCGCCCGGTGAAGATCCCCCAGAACGTCGGGAACCCTGCCGTGAGGATGGAGCCGAGCAGGATCGTCCCGAGGCAGGCGATCCCTGCAGATTTCCAGCCGAGGCGGGGGGAGAGGATCGCAAACGGGATCGCCATGATCGAGATGCCGATACCAAAACCGGTCATGGTGGCGAACCCGACATCGGAGAGGGGGATGCCGAGGAAAACGGCCAGGGAGGAGAAGAGCGGCGGCATCGCAAAGAGTGCGATCGGCCCGGCCATGCCGGCGACGAACACAGCGAAGAGGATTGCCCAGCGGTACCGGTAACCCGAGCTCTTCTGCACAGATGCACCCCGTGATGCAAGGCAATGGTCGCCGGGATTATTTGTAAGTTTCGCCAGACGGCGGCAGGGATCCGCGGCGCCAGATCTCCGGGTCCCCTCTCCCTACGCCGGCCGGATCTCCACCAGCTTCAGGGGCCGCCCCTTCTCGCAGATGTCCGGGGCATTGCCCATCACCTCGGTGACCACGTACTTCTCGCCCTCGACCACGCCGTCGGGGCGGCAGAGCGCGAAGCTCCGGCAGTCGCTCTTGTTGCAGGAGAGCTCGGGCTTGATCTTGGAGTTGACAATCGCCATCTCGGGGCTGATGAGCATCGTCACCGGCGCCTCCATCACCTCGACCGCAGTCGCCCCGTTCAGGTGGACGTTGCACTCGTGGTGGGTGGTCCGGACCGAGACGATCCGGTATTTCCTTCCCTTCTGGAGGTTGTGGCAGGCCTTCTTCACCTTGCAGGTGTCGCAGGCGGCGACCTCCCCCTCATAGATGAACTCCACGCCCTGCTTTGCGAGCACGGTCCCCACCAGCGTCACTTTGGTCTTGGATTCTGCCATGCGTCTCACCTCATTCCTTGTAGAGCATCTGCACGAGGGTCTCGGCCGACTCCCTTGTCAACCCCATGTCGAGTATAGTAAAGCGCTCGGGACGGATATCCTTTGCCATGAGGAGGGCCTCGACCGCGGTCGCATCATCGATGCCGACCTCCGCGGGCGTCACCGGCGCCCCGATGCTCCTGAGCGAGGAGCGGATGCCACGCCAGTCGCCCCCGTGGAGGTACATCGTGATGATCGTCCCGATCCCGCAGCTCTCGCCGTGCAGCGCCTTGCCCGGCGCAAGCCGGTCCAGGGCATGGGAGAACTTGTGCTCCCCCCCGCTCGCCGGGCGGGACGAGCCCGCGATGCTCATCGCGACACCGCTCGAGACGAGCGCCTTGATCACGAACCATGCCGACTGCTCCTGGTGCGGTTTTATCAGGTTGGCGTTCTTCACCAGGATCTCCGCGGTCATCTTCGAGAGGGCCATGGCGTATTCGCTCATCGGCTCGCCTTTCACCCGGTGGGCAAGCTCCCAGTCGAGGATGGCGGTGTAGTTGGAGATGACGTCCGCACAGCCGGCTGCAAGGAGGCGGTGCGGGGCGGAGGCGATGATAGCGGTGTCGGCTACGATGGCGATGGGGGGCTGCGCCTCGAGCGACGAGTGGCCTTCCTCCATGGGGACCGAGGCCCGGGCCGACGCGATGCCGTCGTGGGATGCAGCCGTCGGCACGGAGATGAACTGGAGGTCGAGGTTGTACGAGACGATCTTGGCCGTGTCGATCACCCTCCCGCCCCCGACGCCGATCAGGAAGTCCATGCCGGATGCCTCCCTCTCCGCGTCCTTGATGACCTTCAGGTTGATCTCTTCGGCAAGGTAGGGGGTGACCTCGTACTTTTCAGCAAGGATGGTCCTCACCCGTTCGCCGGCCAGCCCCATCGTGCCCCTGCCGGAGACGAGCAGCGCAGAGTGCCCGAGTTTCAGGTCTTTGCAGACCGCGGGGAGCTGCCCGAAGACATCGTGGCCGATCACCACGTCGCGGGGCAGCTGCATCCACTTGGACTTGTCAAAGGCGCTGGGTTTGAGTAATTTTATTGCATCTGCGCTCATTGTGTACATGAATGATTAGTGATTTCCTCTACAAATATTACATTGATCCCATACGGTACGAGCAACCTTATAATGCCGTAGAGACCATCACCTACGCCCTCATCCTCATTGTAGCGGTCTACCTCCTCTACCGCTGGTTCAGACGCTCCAATTTCCCCCTCGACGGCCCGTTCGTGCTGGCCACGATCCCCTATATCATCCTCGGCGGCGTGCTCCGGGTGGTCCAGGACACCCACATGATCCAAGGGGATATCCAGTTCGCCATCGTCACCCCGTTCATCTACTTCGTGATATTTTTTTACACCTTCGGGGTGCTCCTCCTCTCGCGTTCCCTCGAGCGGCAGGGCCTGTGCGACAGTTACCTCAAAGTCTATGCCGGTATCGGTATCTTCTCGGTCTTCTGCGTGGCGCTCGTGCTCATCTCCTGGGCAACGATCCATACCCGGATCGACCTCGTCGTCCTCGCGATCATCCTGCTGATGGCAACGGTATCGACGCTCCTCGTCTTCGCCTGCATGCGGTACCTGCTGCGCTGGGAGTACGTGGCAGACCCGCTCTACGTCACGCTCCTCTTCGGCCAGCTGCTGGACGCCAGCGCGACCAGCTACGGCATCGACTTCCACCCCTCGGTGCACTATATCGAACAGCATGTGGTGGGGTCGGCCCTGATCGACTGGGCCCACACCGCGTTCATCATGTTCCCCCTGAAACTTGTGGTCCTGTTCCCGGCGATCTACATCATGCAGATGTACCGGAAAGAGGCGAACCCCGCGTTCTGGCACCTCGTCCTCCTCGCGATGATCGTGGTCGGGTTCGCGCCGGGCGTCCGGGACATGGTACGGATGGTCCTCTATGTCTAATTCCGCACTGACAAATGCCCTCATCATCACATTCCTCCTCTTTTTTACCACGCTTACGGTTGGCTGGATAGGATCGGCGCAGAACCCCGCGATCGGCCAGAACCTCATGACGCTGTTCGAGAAAGAGGTTGCCGGGCAGATATCGACCAAGGACGCGCCGGACATGTTCCTCAAGCTCTTCGCGAACAACCTCGAGGCCTGCATCCTCCTCTTCCTTGGCGGAGCTTCCTTCGGTATCCTCACGATCTTCATCATGAGCCTGAATGGGATCGTGATAGGGGCGATCATGGAGATCGTGCACCTTGACCATTCGCCGCTCTTCGTGGCCGCCGCGATCCTCCCGCACGGCATCTTCGAGATCCCCGCCTTCATCATCGCCGGGGCCCTCGGGATCCTTCTGGCCCAGTCCCTGACCGCGGAATGGTACGGGAGCGGAGACGCTGCAGACGATGCAAAAAAATATGCCAGGACATTCCTCCTGTTTGTCCTGCCGCTCGTTGCCGTTGCCGCGTGTGTCGAGGCATTTATTACGCCTGTGGTCATACATCTAGTAGCTTAGAGGGTTCTTGTTCATGGACGAGGATACGGGCGCCCTGCCGCCGAAAGGGGACTTTTCCGGATGGTTCAACGACCTCCTGTGGCGTGCCGGGATCATGGACGTCCGCTACCCGGTCAAAGGGCTCTATGTCTGGTACCCCTACGGGTTTGCGATCCGGAAGTTCGTGTACCAGCGGCTCCGCGACCTGCTCGACCGGGACCACCAGGAGACCCTCTTCCCGCTGCTCATCCCGGAGCAGGAGTTCATGAAGGAGGCGGAGCACATCAAGGGGTTCGAGGACGAGGTCTACTGGGTGACTCACGGGGGGACAACCCCGCTCGACGTGAAGCTCGCCCTCCGCCCCACGAGCGAGACCGCGATCTACCCGATGTACGCGCTCTGGCTCCGCTCGCATGCTGACCTGCCGATGAAATACTACCAGATCGTGAACACGTTCCGGTACGAGACCAAGCAGACCCGCCCCCTGATCCGGCTCCGCGAGATCACGTCCTTCATGGAGTCGCACACCGTGCACGCCACGTGGGACGAGGCGGAGGCGCAGGTGGAGTACGAGATTGGCCTCACCCGCGAGTTCTACGACGGGCTCTGCATCCCGGTCACCATCTCGAGGCGCCCGGACTGGGACAAGTTCCCCGGCGCCGATTACACAATCGCTGTCGACGCGATCATGCCCAACGGGAAGACACTCCAGATCGGCACGGTCCACCACCTCGGGACCCACTTCTCGAAGACCTTCGCGATCCAGTTCGAGGACCGGAACGGGGAGCAGCAGCTGGCAAACCAGACCTGCTACGGGATCTCCGAGCGGTGCATAGCTGCCCTCATCAGCCTGCATGGCGACGACAAGGGGCTCATCCTCCCGCCCGCCGTTGCACCCATCCAAGCGGTCATCGTCCCGATCACGATCGGAAAACGGCACGAAGACGTGCTCGCTGCTGCGCAGAAACTGGAGGGGGATCTCAGATCCGCAGGGTTCCGCGTGAAGACCGATACCCGCGACATGCGGCCCGGCGCGAAATACTACTGGTGGGAACTCCGCGGCGTCCCGCTCCGGCTCGAACTCGGGCCGAGGGACCTGGATGCCGGTAAGGTTATGGCCGTGAAACGGACCGGCGGAAAAACCAGTATCAATCTTAGAACAAAGGAAGAGTCCATCAAAATTGAAAATGGAAAACTTCGAAAAGAAAATCTCGAAACAGGTTCCGATTACGAAGGTGATGAAACAAACCAGAAAAAAGATTTGAATCAAGAGACACAAAAAAATTCAAAAATTTCGCAATCTGAAGATACTAAAAAAATGTCCGAAATTGATGACGGGAAACTTCGAATCAGCTCTGAAACACTCAAAGAAGGAATCACCCACGTTCTCGGCGAGATCACGACGGCCATCCGTACCCGTGCGGAGGAGCACACCCAGTTTCACCTCTGCACTGTGGACTCCATGGAGGCGCTCGAAACAGCCCTCAACGAGGGAAAAGTCGCGGTCGTCCACTGGTGCCGGGAGCGGGGATGCGGGGACGCGATCGAGGAGAAGGCCAGTTCGAGCATCCTCGGAACGGACGTGCGGTCGGCATACGTCACCTGCACGGAAGGGTGCTGCATCGTCTGCGGGAAGCCGGGAAAGGCGACGCTGGTCGGCAGGACATACTGATTTTTGTAGTGAGTGCTCTCCCCACCAGCACCTTCAGAACCGGGATGCGGGGTACCCTCCCCTCGTATGCTGATAGCGGGTCCCCTGCCCCCTCCCATACCTATTTATCCCGTCTCACGCTACCGCTCATGATGATCGGGATCTCGACCTACTGCCTCCTTGAGAAACCGCTTCCCGTTGCGCTGGACAGGCTCTCCGCCCTGACCACCCTCATCGAGGTGATGGACGAGGGCCCGCATTTCGTGGCCGATCCCGGTCTGTTTGCGAGTTATTCCGGGGACTTCGTCCTCCACGCTCCCTACCACGGGATCAATGTCGCGTCCCTCTTCGAATCTATCCGGAGGGCGAGCGTGGAGGTCATGACCGACTGCTTCTCGGTTGCAGCAGAGATCGGCGCTGCCGTTGTCCTCCATCCGGGATATTTTGCCTGGGAACAGGAGCGTGAGCAGGCCGACCGGCAGTTCAGGAAGTCCCTCGCGGAGCTCAAGGAGGCGGCAGAGGAGTGCCCGGTCACGTTCTGGTTCGAGAATATGGGGGACATGCACTTCTTCAACCTGCGGACACCGGAAGACATCGGGCTGATCGACGGGAGCGGGTTCGCACTCGATACCGGCCACGCGAACCTCAACCACTGTCTTGCGGGGTTCCTCGATGCAGGGTTTGGGCACATGCACCTCCACGACAACGACGGGAGACGGGACTCCCACAGCCCCGTGGGGGAGGGCACCATCGATTTCCGTGCGGTGATGGCTGCACAGCGGCGGGAACGGGCGACTGCGGCCATCGAGGTCAGGACGCTGGACGGGGTCATGAAGAGCCTCCGGGCGCTGGAAACCCTGTGAGCGGGGCTGACCCGACGCACCACTTTCGTGCCCCGGGCCGAACGGGCACGGTAAGCGAAGATCTTCCGACCACAAACCTGTTGACCATGTCGCCCGAACAGCTGCTGGGGAACAATCATGAGGATTGGGAGAGGTGGAGCGGGGTCCGCCCATGTGATCATCGCATCTCTTATGGCGATAGGTCTCGTGGCTGTGCCTGCTGCCCTTGCAGCGGGAGAAAGTAACACTACGGGGATGCAAAAGTTGGCGGGCGGTCCGGACCTCAATATAAGCGCCGGTATCCTAAATGAGTCGGCGGTACCGGTGCAGTTTCGCCCTACCCTGGCGCCAATCAGGATCTTCGAACTCGAGGTGGGCGGCCCGACCATGCCCGGCCCGCGGTACATGGCCTTTGGCCCGGTGCCCGTCGGTATATCCGTTGACCCGAGGATTCTTGCTGTGCTCTTCGCGGCCACGGTCGTGGCACTGGGCGCATGGTCTGTCAGCCGCCGGAAACGGGACGACAGGAAAGAAGAGCCGTAATTTTCCCGCAACCCCTGCAATACCGTCGGAACATGCCCGGCCCGCTATCATGGGACATCCCGTATTTTTCCGGGCGGTAAGCCCGGTCTTTTTAATCCCTGCAGGAAATATGGTAGTAACGAAGCATGGGGCAGCAGCAATGAGCGGGGATTCCGAAGACTTCAACAAGCCGTACCTGCCGGAGCGCTACCGGCAGAAAGTGATGTTGAACCGGCGGCGGCGCCTTGTCAGGCGGGCCATCCTTGGCGTTATCTTCATCGCCGTCATCGCGGCCGCGGCCCTTTTCTTCGGTGTCCCGTTCCCCGGCTGGCTGCATGTGCCGGCACTCTCATCGCAACAGCCCGTCCCTGTCCCGGCTCACTCCGCGGCCACCACCTCCCCTGGCCTGAATGTCACGGCGACCCCAACACCGGGTTTTGTTGTCGGGCCCGGTGTCCCACTGCAGGCCTCTGCCGGGAATATCTCCCTCGCCAATGCTGTCGTGGCGCTCCGCCGCTCCTACCCGGCGCAGGAGTTTGCCATCCTCAGCGTCAACATCTCCACCATGTCAGGCCATACCCTGTTCGGGTTCGTCATCCACCCGGCCGGCGGGACATCCGGGGACGAGTCCACGGCCTTCATCGACGCCGCGAGCGGTGAGTCCTGGACCCCCGGGCAGGACACCTCGCCGGTATCGGCAGGACAGGCAGAATTCATCGCGGGCTCGGTTTTTCCGTCCCTGAACCCGGACAGGGTTGACGTGCGGTATGGCGATGATCCCGAGCGGGGGAAGATCTGGGTCTTCACCCTCTATGCCGGAACTGCACAACTCCTGAACGGGACCATCGATGCCACATCCGGGGAGATCGCCACGTTTTCCCTCACGGTCCCCGCCACCGGCAGGCCGGCAACCCCCGTTCTCAGCGTGCAGCAGGCGCAGAATATCGCCGACCGCTACATCACCGACCACACGATAGGTGCCCACCCTGTCAACATGACGGTGTCCCGTTACGAGCCGTGGGGGACTCCGGCAGGCCCGGTCGCAGGGGAGTACCGCTTCACCTACAGGCGGATATATTCGGGATACCCCACCGACGAGGACTGGTTCAAGGTAGCAGTCGACGCCGTCACCGGGCAGGTGATCGGGTACTGCCAGCTCTGGACAACGCAGGACTACTCGTTCGCCGAGACCATGGGACCATCCCTGACAAGTTATGATGCCGGGACCGCCGTCATCCGGGCAGCAGGGAAGGTATATCCTGCGTCCGCGGACAGCATCAGTATTATCTCGGAGGAGATCCTCTGGCAGAACCGGCACCCGCCCGGTATCGTCCAGCGGCCGGGCAGCATCCCCCTCCGCTGGAAGGTGGTCTTCGACGACGACATCATCCGGGCGAATTCATCCCTCCCGGCCGCGACCGGCTGGGTCGATATCCGGACCGGCAATGTCACGGAGCTGGACTACCGGCACTAAAAATAAAAAATATAAATGTCCGTTGCGGGTTTCAGCACCGGTCGCAGACGTACTCGACCGCGAGGGCTGTCTTCCGCATGTCGCCACGGATCTGCTTTTTCCCGCCGCGGAAGAACCAGCGGCTGCACTTCGAGCAGCGCTTGGGCATGATGCGGCCCAGCGCCCTCATCGGGATCTCGAGCACAAAGCCGGTCTTCTCCCACTCCTCGGGTGGCTTCTCCACGTTCTGCTCGTAGGTGGAGACGAACTCCATGATCTGGTGGGGGGGGACGCCGAGGTCAACGAATTTCTTGAAGACAAAGTAGTTGAAGATGAGCCACGAGAGGTCCGAGCGGTCGAGGATCCCTTCGTACTCCCCGAACGACTCGTCGAACTCCTCGAGCGAGCAGCCGCACAGGGGGCATTTCCCACCCACGAGCTCGTCGAGAAACACCTCTTCCTGGCACCCCGGACAGGTCGTGTGAGGGGATTGCATACGTGATGTCATGGTAGCTCCGGTCGCGGTTGACGTATGGTATTCATCCGGGAGAGATCCGTCCCGGCAATGGTATCGTTCCTAGTATTGATCGGGTCTGCACATATAGGTATCACCACTGCACATCTTCCCCGATAAGTGCTTTCTGGTTGGAGGCAAAAAGTCAGTCCGCGGATGGCTCCGCGGGCTCCATGATCAGCGACCCGAAGATCACTTTCTCGAGGACCTGCGCGACGAACTTGATGTACATCGCCTTCTCGAGATCCTCGTTCCGGTGGATATCGGCGTACAGCTGGAGCCTCATTAAGGAGAACCGGAACCGGTCGAGCGTGTCGTCGTCAAGATTCATCGCCTCACGGTAGATCGGTTCGAGGAGGTCGGGGAACACCTGCGGGTTCTCGAGGCACGCCACCACGCCCTTGTAGATCGGGAGCGGCTTTTCCTTGCCGGTCAGGACCCGCTGGAAATCCATCTTATCCCTCGACAACCCGGATCAGCTCTTCCATGACCTTGTCCACGCTCTTCCACGTGGGGCTGTCTCCGCGGCGGATGATGAACGGGCGGCCCTCGTCCCCGGCCTTGCGCATCTCGATATCGATCGGGATGGCCCCGAGGAACGGGATGCCGAGCTCCCCGGCGATCTTCTTCCCGCCACCCTTGCCGAAGAGGTCGATCTCTCCGCCGCAGTGGGGGCAGAGCATGCCGCTCATGTTCTCGATGATCCCGATGACCGGGAGGCCGAGCTTCTCGACGAACTTTGCAGACTTCCGGGCGTCCAGCGTGGCTACGTCCTGCGGGGTGGTCACGATGACCGCGCCGCGGACATTGGGGGCGAGCTGGGCGATGGTGAGGGCCTCATCACCGGTCCCCGGAGGGAGGTCGACGACGAGGTAGTCGAGTGAACCCCAGTTGACCTCGGAGAGGAACTGCTGGATCGCGGCCATCTTCATGGGCCCGCGCCAGATGATGGGGGTGCTGGTGTCGGGAAGCAGGAACGCCATCGAGATGACCGAGAGCATGCCGGTGACGTGGACGGGCTCGATCCGCTCGCCCATCACCTGGAGCTTGTGATCTTCGATCCCGAGCATCTTGGGAATGTTGGGGCCGTGCATGTCGAGATCGAGGAGCCCGACCTTCTTGCCATGGTTTGAGAGGGCGTAAGCGAGGTTGACCGATACGGTGGACTTGCCGACTCCTCCTTTCCCGCTCAGGACCATGATGACGTGTTTCACGTCGATATCTGCCTTGGGCGGCAGGCCGGCCGCCCCGCTCTTTGCCGACGGGCATGTGCCGGCAGTCGGACAGCTGGAACACTCTTTTTCGCACGCTTCATCCGGCTGCTGGTTCTGGGAATTTTTCTTTGCCATCTGGGTGCCTCACAAAAACCAATCTGAACTCTCACCAGTTGTCCCTGCAAGACAATAAAGGTGGGAGATCGGGGCACAACGTCAGGCTGCGGGATCAGTGAGGGACGTAGTCGGTTGCCAGGGACATCCCGCTACTTTAATAAATCCACCCGCATAGTATTCCCACAACCGGAGGTGGCAGATGACAAGCGATCTTGAAGTATCGCTCGGGTTCCTCGAATTCCCGGAAGCCCATACCTGCGACGGCGGGAACCTCTCGCCGCAGATCTCCCTGGAGGGGCTGGATGCCGGCGCCGTGGCCATCATGGTCTTCAACCCCAGCATGAGGAAAGGTTACTCGTACTCCCCGTGGATCATCTGGGACCTTCCCGCAAAGACGGTCATACCGGCCGGGATCCCGGAGGGCAAGGTCGTCACCCGCCCGCTCCCCGCGGTGCAGGGACAGAACGATGCCGGCCATATCGGGTATGCCGGGCCGTGCCCCCCGCCCGGCGGGACGCACCGCTACCTGTTCCGGGTCTATGGCCTCGACGGTCTCATCGGGCTCTCGGGCGGCTCGACCAAGTACGAACTGACGGCGGCGATACACGGCCACGTTGTCCAGTACGGAGAGACCGAGGCGGTCTGTTCCCGGTAAATGATGGTGCGTCCTGTGTGACCGCACCTTTCCCCGGACGTCATGTTTAAGAACATGCCCATGCTTCTTGCCAGTAACGGAGGTCAGGAAATGGAAGAACTGAAAATAACGATCTCGGTCAAAATTCTCCCCAGCGACTACACGTGTGACGGCGAAGACAGGTCGCCTGAGATCGGGGTCGGAGGAGTGAACACGACGCTGTCGAAGTGCCTTGCCATCCTCGTCACCGACCCGGACTCTCCCGGCGGGGGAGGGTTCGTCCACTGGATCGCGTGGAACATGGAACTGGTAAAGCTCATCCCGGAGAAGATCCCGAAGACACCTGAGGTGACATTCCCGATGAAGGCTGTGCAGGGGAAGAACAGTTTCGGCAGGATCGGGTACAACGGTCCCTGCCCGCCGAAAGGGCAGACCCACCGCTACTTCTTCAAGCTGTACGGACTGGACGCTGAACTGCCTCTGAAAGCCGGGGCGACCAAAGACCAGCTGGCTGGCGCCATGCAGGGACATGTCGTCCAGTACGGGGAAACCTATGTCACCTACGGGAGGTAGGTTGGGGAACCCGTGAAATTTCCGGTCAACGGGGGTTTCTGATACGTAACTATTTTATTCTGTGGAATCATCGGAAAATTCTCTCGGCGCTCTTGGGGGCTTCGGTGCCCGCTACCCCCGCCCCCGGCATCACCATTAATATCCCACGGCACTGAGTCTCCTCCGGCATGAAAAAACCGTCACGGACGCGGGTGCCTGACACCGGACTGGGTTCTTCCATAAAGGCCATGTCGGAAAAACGCGAGTCACTCCTCTCCCCGCTCGCGGCAACAAGCGCCGACGCGGTCCGGAGGCACAACCGGACTCCTGACGATATCCGGACCCCCTATTCACGCGATGCAGACCGGATCATCCACACCCGGGCATACACGCGATATATCGACAAGACCCAGGTCTTCTTCTTCGTGGAGAACGACCATATCACCCACCGGGTCATCCACGTCCAGCTGGTCTCGAAGATCGCACGGACGATCGGGCGCTGCCTCCGGCTCAACGAGGACCTGATCGAGGCGATAGCACTCGGCCACGACATCGGGCATATCCCCTACGGCCACTTCGGCGAGTCCTGCCTCTCGGAGCTCTGCGGGCAGCACCGGATCGGAAAGTTCTTCCACAACGTCCAGAGCGTCCGCTTCCTCGACCAGATCGAGGACTGCGACCTAACCATGCAGGTGCTGGACGGGATCCTCTGCCACAACGGCGAGGCCGACGATGTCCGGATACGGGCAGAGCCCTGTACCGGCTGGCTCGCGTTCGACAAGAAGGTGCAGGACAACGCCGACGGAAGGCGCTCCCGCTCACCTATGACGCTCGAGGGATGCGTGGTAAAGTTCGCCGACACCATCGCGTATATCGGGCGCGACCTGCAGGATGCACGGGAGGTCGGCCTCGTCGGAGCCGGTGAGGATATCCCGGAGCAGTCGAAAGATGTCCTCGGCGGGACAAACCGCGAGATCATCAACACCCTGATCTACGACCTGCTGGAGAACAGCGAGACCGAAAACGAGGGTTACATCTCCTACAGCCGGGACGTCGAGTCAGCCCTGATCGCCCTGCGCACGTATTCGCGGGGGCGGATCTACGACAATCCTGTCCTGACCGCGGAACGGGGCAAGATCCGCTGGATGTACTCAACCCTGTTCTTATCCTGTCTCGAAGATATCGAAAGGGACGATAAATGCGCAAGGATCTATACGGATTTTATCGAGTCCGGTTGGATCAGTCCCCGCTATCTCGCGTCTGCAACGCCTGCCGAACTGGTGAGGGACTTCATCGCCGGCATGACCGACCGGTACTTTGCAAAACGGTACGAGGAGTGCGTAATCCCCCGCAGGACTGAAGGGAAGTTCTGCATCCCGCTGGAAAGGAACTGAACGTCAGTCGTATTTTCCCTTGGGTTCAGCCCAGCCGGTGAACCCGCAGTAGATACAGCCCACGCCCTCGCAGTGCCGGCAGGGCCTCTTCGGGGCGGTGACAAGGACGGTACCGGTCCTGTTGCAGTACAGGCAGCCCTCCCCCCCGCAGTGTCCGCAGGTGGCGGGTTCGTAGGTCTTCCCGTTATCCGTCACTGCCATCCACCTCCATCCGCATATCCCTTATAGCCGTTACCGGCAGCAGAGCGGTACATCAGTCCTCGTCCTCGTCGAGATAGCCATGGAGGGCATCGAGGAGTTCTGCCGTGGACTGGTAGCGCTGCGCCGGGTCTTTCTCAAGGCACTTCAGGATGATCTTCTCCACCGCCTCGATCCCGGGGTTGAACTCGCTCGGGGTGACCGGCGTCTCCCGGAGGATGGCATTTCCGACCTCTACGATGCTCTCGCCGCCGAACGGGATCGACCCGGTCACCAGTTCGTAGAAGACCACGCCGAGCTGGTAGATGTCCGTGCGTTCGTCCGTCCTCCCGAACTCAGATGGTGAGACCTGTTCCGGTGCGGCATAGGAGAGCGAGAACCCGGCAACGCTCGACTTTTTCACGTCGGCCGCAAGCACCTTGCTCATCCCCCAGTCGGTGATCTTGGGGACGAGATCCTCGGTAAGAAGGATGTTGTGGGGCTTGATGTCCCGGTGGATGAAACCGTGCCCGTGGGCGTAACGCAGGCCCTCTGCCACCCCCGTGATGAGGTGGACCGCCTTCCAGACCGGCATGGGTTTTGCGACACCCTCGAGCGAACCGGCCACGAACTCCATCTCCACGTAGGGAACGGGCAGGATATTGACCGCGGTCACCTCGACGATATTGGGGTGCCGCAGGGTCTCCCAGGCCGCGATCTCGTTCAGGAAGCACTTCCCGGTCACCTCATCAAAGCTGATCGGGATCTTGACTGCCACCCTGACCTGATCCGATTTGCGGCAGGCAGAGAAGACCCAGGCGATCCCGCCGCGCCCCACGAACCTGATACCGGTATACTTGTTCTCGAGTTCACGGGGGAAGTAGTTCTTCTTCTCGGTTGCAGACGGGGGTGCTGATGAGCCCGTCGCATCCACGGGGATGGTCTCAGCGGCGGGGAAGGCGAGCAGGGAACGGGTGCGCCCGGCCACGGTATTGAGCACCCGTGTTGCCACGGTGACTACCGGGACCCGGGCATCAGCAGGAGTACCGCCCTTTTTCCGGGCAAGGAGGTATACCCCTGCGGCCGTAGCCGCGACCAGGAGCAGGGCGACGGCAATGCCGGTGACCCCGATTGGGAGGGGGAACTGGCCCCGTGCTGCTGGCGCCGTTGCACCTGACGGAACCGGTTCAGCAAGATTCACTGACAGGGTAGTACTGCCGGATGGGCTGACAGGCATGGACGCCGTACTCTGGGTAACGCCGGTATAATATTCCGGCGGGTCCATCAGGGGGGACGAATCGACAATGGCCTGGGAAGTCCCCCCCGGACCGTTCCTGCCGGCTGAAAGGCTGATGACGTAGGGCGTATCCCCGATGCCGTCGCCATTCTTGTCCTGGCCGGAATAGTCGCTCCAGTAATTGCCCATCCGGCTCTCTTCGCTCAGGCCGAGATACGTGTAGGTGAACGTGGCAGGAGAGCTCCATACGGAATCCGGGCTCTGCGAGACCACATTTTCAGGATTGACGAACGTGTTCCGGAAGATGGAATTTGCGAGCGAACTTTCGTCCAGGGAGATCCCGACAGTATTTTTCTGCAGGACATTCTTCTCGATCAGATTCCCGCTGGAGGACTCGAGTGCTATGCCTGCCTTATTATTGTCAGAGATCTCATTGCCGGTGATAGTATTTTTTGCGCCCGAGACTATGGCAATGCCCTGCGCAGTGTCCCGGATGGTATTGTTCCGGATTGTGTTGCCGTCAGACATGATCCGGATCCCGCTTGAGGTACCTGACTGCACGGTGAAACCGTCGATGGTGCACCCGTCAGCAAGGACCGTGACGGCATCCCCCCGCCCGGTCTCGATCACCGGAGCTCCGCCTCCGGTATCGACCCCGACCAGGGACACCTGCTTGTCAAGTTTCAGGTTCTCCGTATAAGTCCCGCTTTTCACCAGGATGGTGTCCCCGCTGGCAGACCAGTCGATCGCATCCTTGATGGTGATGAAATCGGCACCGGATGGGGCGACGGTGTGTTCTGCCGCCGTGACCGGTAAGCACAGGAAGGCAAGGGTAAGGGCGATGATGAGGAGGGAGGGGAGAAAGCGGTGCATCGGGATCACGGGGCGGTCAGATGGACCCGGAAATAACCGGAGCATGGGAAAGGCTTTTTCCAGGCACTGGGACAGGGCACATCAGCTGTTCCCGGGGAGGATAACCAGCAGTTTCACGCCGGAAATTCCCTTTGCGAGCTCGATGAGGTCCCCATCCCGGACCGGGGCACGGACATCCTTTTCGAGCTTCGTGTTGTTCAGATGGGTCCCGCCGGTGCTCCCGCAGTCCTCGAGAAACCAGATCCCCTTGTCATGGACGAGCCTGCCATGCGGGCGGGAGACGCGGGTTACGGCAGTATAACTGTCGGAGAGGACGATATCGGAATCAGGGCGGTATGATGAGGCGTGTTCGGGGTCTTTCCTGCCGATGCTGACCGTGCTGTTCCGCAGCGAGAAGACTTTCCCGTCGTCGGTGCCGCCGAGAGCGATTGCTGCCGGGACATCTCCCAGCACTTCCTTCGAGAGCGTGCCTTTCACTTCGTCGAGCCGTTTTGAGATCTCGCTTCCCACGACCTGGACCCGGGTATTGGAGAAGAGCCCGAGGTTCCGGACGATAACTTCCATCCCGCCGGGAACGAGAGAATATTCCCAGACCGGGTGTATCCCCTTGGACGTCGGGGCGCCAAGGCCGGCCTCTTTTTTTATGACACCTATACTCAGGAGCCTGTCGAGATGTTTTTTGGTATTTTCATAGCTCGTCTCGATCTCTTTTGAGATCGCCCGTGCGTCACGGGGCTTTTTCCCGAGGAATTTCAATATCCTGAGGCGTGCGCTGCTCGACAGCACATCAAGATATTCCGAGAGCTCCTCCAGTGAATCGGCATCTTCACGGACAATTATCGTGGGAGACTTATCCGCGGAATCCATAGCGCCCCATCCGGATTCTTTCTGTTGGTGTAACCATGTAGTCACCGGAAGATTGGGTCATGACGGTTTATATTACCTCCTCACAGGACAGCAAACGTGGTCTTCCGTTGAACCCCGCGGTTCCTGACCGGGTCTGTCATCAGGCAATTCCTCTGACCGTACGGATAAATCCGTCAGAACTGCACAACCATCAGGAAAACTGCGGCAATGGACGGCCCGCCGGTCTTTCAACCGGGCAATCCGGAAAAAATTATTTCTTCCTCACTGGAAGAAGCCAGGTGCAGATGGCGGCAATACCGAGTGCCGCAATGGCTAAAATTCCCGGTGAGGGGGACTGCTGGGTGGTCGTCGGGTATGGCGTCGGTACCTTCAGGGTCGGTTTGAGGGTCGCAACCTTTGTCAGTGCCGATGCGGGAGCGGGGGTCTCAGCCAGGGTGGCAGCGAATGTCGGCACCGGCGTGGCGGTGGACGGCGTGGTCAGGCGGACTTTGTCGAGATATCCCTCGGCATAGATGTACATCTGCCCGTAATCGCCTATTGAACCAAGGTAAATCCGGTCCATCCCGTACAACGGGTCTATCGTATTGACGTAATAACCCCAGATCTCAGTTCCGGTATTCGCATTGTTTACCGTCATGCTGAGGATATTCGTAACATTATCATAATTCACGGTCACGTGGTATGTCGTGTTCACTTCGTATTTGGCCGTCGGCCCCTCGTACGCGATGGTGCCACTGGTCAGGGTATCGTCATGCTGACTGTCCACCTCGACCATCTTGTTGCCGGGCGTGACCAGGTGCAGCCACATGATCTGGCCGAATTTGGCGTTGGTAAATTCTGTCAGGACGTTGGGGCCTTTGCCCGGGTCCATCTGATCTCCAGAGAAACCGAGGCGGAAGGTGGCACCATCGTCAATCCGGGTGAGCATGACATCGTATTCAAGGGTGAACGGGCCCCCGTTATAGTTGACTTCCGTATAGGCATAGGCGCCCGTGCTCGGTTGTATGGAAAAATGGTACACCCCCATGTTCGGATCCCAGTAATCGGTCGACGGGTTGTTCGTGATCCACCGGGGATCGGTTGAGAACGTAGTCTGGTAGATCACGTTCGCCTGCTGGTTGCCATCGGCCTGGAGCGGCGGCACGATGGCCAGCAGGCAGACTGCGATGAAGAGGTATATGAGAAACTTCCGTAGCGTCATAATATTCTCCTGTACTGACTTCCCGGGAGCTGCAGGATCTGCGGGTCTCCTCCAGGCTCGCGGGGATGGATTCCTTAACGTCCGTCCGGATGCGGACTGAAAAAGGACTGTCGTGTATGTACTCTGTCCCGGTTTTCTTAATGATATCGAAAAGAGCCAAAACAAAAGAGATCGTGCCGGCAGTTGTCCTTTTTCCCACCCCGCACTCCAGGACCGGGGCAGACCCCAGCCCGGTTTTTATCGTGTTGAACACAACAATTATGACCAATCGTAGCCCCAGAAGGGGCGGAGAAAGTCCCGCATCGAAGATATGAGACTGCGGCGTAAGAATTACGCTGCGTGGTCTATTTAGGAATCAGCTGTGTTAACACTACGTACAAGAAACGTTCGTTTCCTGACGGATCTGAAGATGAATTCAGACATTTGAGAAAACCCCAAGTTGTAATGAAGGCAGGGTTTTCGGGTATAAATAGGAATCCTCAAAAACACTATATTTATGTTAAAAACACGCAATATAAGAGAGCAGCAACATCACCTGCGATAATAGTCTAGCGGTAGGACAGGAGCTTCCCAAGCTTCTAACCCGGGTTCGATCCCCGGTTATCGCATCATTTGCATGGAACCTGAACCTGAGCGCTCGGCAATCCGGATCATAGCGGAGAACCGCAGGGGCGTCCTGCGGGACATCGCCACGGTCGTTGCCGATCACGATGCCAACATCGTGATGATCAGCCAGGAAGTCTTCGATTCCGGGCCGTACATCGGCCTTGCGGAACTCTACTTCGAATATGAAAGTGCAGAGGTCCGCGATCACGACCACCTCATCAGTGACCTGAACGCCATCGCATCCGTCAGGGACGTCAGGTCCTACCAGCCGTTCGGCCATATTTTCGGCTCGAGGGTGATTATCATTGGAGGGGGGGCCCAGGTAGCCCAGGTCGCGCTCGGCGCGGTGAACGAAGCCGACCGGCACAACATCCGTGGCGAGCGGATTTCGGTAGACACCATCCCGCTCGTGGGCGAACGGACGCTCGCGCTTGCAGTGGACGCTGTCGCACGCCTGCCCCGGGCATCCATCCTCGTGCTGGCCGGTTCGATCATGGGAGGGGATATCTCGAAGGCGGTGGACCGTGTCCGTGAAGCGGGGATCCCGGTGATAGCCCTCAAGATGGCGGGGACCGTGCCGGACCACGCCGACCTCGTGGTCACCGACCCGATCCAGGCCGGTGTGTTTGCCGTGATGCACATCTCCAGCAAGGCTGTCTTCGACATCAACCGCGTCCGCGGACGTGAGTTCTGATGGACCTCATTGAGAAGGCGGTCTCCATCCTGATGCACGACGGGATCGTGGTCTATCCCACGGAGACGGTCTACGGTCTCGGGGCTGACGCGTTCTCGGACGAGGCCATCCTCAGGGTGTACGAGGCCAAGCAGCGCCCGCTCTCCATGCCGGTCTCCATCGCTGTTTCGGATTTTGAGATGCTCTCCGGTGTTGCCCGCACCGAGCCGTGGACGGAGGGGTTCATCCGGGCATACCTCCCCGGGCCGGTAACCGTCGTCCTCCCCGCCCGGAACTGCGTGCCGGCAATCCTCACCGGCGGGACTGGCATGATCGGCATCCGGATCCCTGCCCACGAGATCGCGCTTCGGCTGATCGAACGGTTCGACTCCCCGATAACGGCGACGAGCGCAAACCTCCACAGGTCGAAGGAGCCCCGGACGCCGGACGAGTGCACGGTCCCGAGGGACCTTCTGATCGACGGGGGCATGCTGCCCGGGGTGCCGAGCACGGTGGTCGACCTCACGGGACGAACGATCGTGCGGAAAGGGGCTATGGCAGACAAGATCGAGGCGTTCCTCTCGGGGCAGTGAGGGCGGGTTATGAGGAGACCGGTCGTCCGCCTGCGCGATTTCATTGAAGATGCCGACGGGTGGCTCTACGCGGTCTCCACGTATGACAACGATGACCGGATCGGGTGCGTTCTCAGGTACGTCCCTGATGAGCAGGGTGAACGGGTCAATGCGGAAGGCAGACGCTATACCAAATACGATTTTGAAGAGGCCTATGCTCTCATCTCCCGCCGTAAGCCGCAGTATGCCGGGCTCCTCCACCATGTCCCCTATGGGGACGTGAAGAGAGTGCTCAAACCCGATCACGAGATCGGGCGGATCGCCGCCACCCACCCGGGAGTACAGAAACTCGTCAGCCTCTTCTCGCTACCGGCGGGTACCGTCGGGTGTACCGGCTCGCTCCTCTGCGGGCTCGGGAACGAGAGCTCGGACATCGATCTGGTCGTGTACGGGAAGCACTGGTTCGATGCGCAGGCCCGGGTCCGGGAGGGGATCCGGAGCGGCACAATCAAAAAACTCTCCGGACCGATGTGGAGGAAGGTGTACGAGAAACGTAGGCCCGAGATCAGCTACGAGGAATTTGTTCTCCACGAGCAGCGGAAGTGGAACCGGGGGCAGATCGGGGGGACCTATTTCGACATCCTCTACACCCGGTCCTACGACGAGATCTCCAGCGCCCCTGCCGGCGGCAGGGAAGCGGTCATCGGGAAGATGACCATCGAGGCTGAGGTGACCGATGCGTCGCTTGCCTTTGACAACCCGGCCGTGTATGAGGTAGAGCACGAATCGGTCTCCCGCGTCCTCTCCTTCACCCATACATACAGCGGGCAGGCGCTCGCCGGAGAGACCATCGAGGCCCGCGGTATCTGCGAGCGCCACGGTGCCGAGCTCTGGCTGGTCGTGGGCACTACCCGTGAGGCAAGGGGGGAGTATATCGTCTCGAAGACCCTTCTGGAAGAACAGTCCTGACTGAGTGCGGGATCCTTCCTTTTGGATACGCGCACTCAGGAAAGGCCGGCGACCCTTGCTTCCTGGCGTTTCAGGCAGGGATTACCCGGGATCTCCGGGCGGTACCAGACTTCGATGCAGTCTTCGTACCAGCCGGGAAGGTATTCAAGAGACGGGACGAACCGGAACTTCCGGAGGATGTGCTGCATGATGGGGCGGGGCATCACCACCCTTACATCGTACCCGTCAGACAGCCAGGTCCGGATCAGGCCCTGGGTATTGCCCTCGCCCCGTTGCCGCGAGATGATATAGTGGAGGTAGATCCGGTTGTCGTCCCGCACTTCCAGCCAGCCGGAGAAGAGGTCTTCAGAAAATCCCAGTGCGTCACCCTCCGGGGTGCCGCTCTCGACCCGTTGTGCTCCCATCCGATTCACTCCTGTTTCTTCTGCGGATCCGACTCTTGTGGAGGAAGCTATAAAAGGAAGAGGAGTGCGCACAGTGAAAGTGCCGTGTGAGGGGAACGGCCGGGGCCTGAGGATAATACCACGGATACAGCCTCATGTATATATGGTGAACAGACAGGATGACCCTGCGGGTCTATGAACCGGGGATGACGGTGCCGGGGTTGTTTTCGGGGCCGGATATCCCGGTGGGCCATTTTGCGAAAAGCCGCCTTTTTTCCGCAATATTCAAGTCTGATTGGAGAATACAACTGATACAGGAAAACGGATATGAGCGATGATTCGATAAGAAAACAACGATTGCCGTATTTCAGGGTGATCACCAGCCTTGCCGTAATTATTGTTCTTTCTGTTCTCGTCTTCTTCATCTCGGCACGGCTGAATCTTGCCGAGGACCTTGTCGCAGGCCTCTCGGGTTTCGGGTCCTTCCAGCTGGACGAACTCCTCGTGGTCAGCATCTTCCTTGTCTTCGCCCTTGCCGTCTTCGCGATCCAGCTCTGGCATATCCTTGCTGCAGGGATCAGGGAGCACGGGCGTCTCGAGAGAGGACTGAACCATGCCAACGCGAAACTCACCTTCCTCAACAGTGTGACACGGCAAGACATCCTCGACGAGCTGACCGAGCTCTCCGGGGACCTGGAGCATGCCGAGAAGACACCCAATATTCTGAAGATCCAGGCCGCGATAACCCGGATCCACCGCCAGATCAAGTTCATCAAGGAATACCAGGACATCGGTGTCAGCCCGCCGGAATGGCAGAACGTCGTGGACACCATCATGCGGGCACGGGTGGGCGTGCAGCTCGGGAAGGTCACCGTCGAGGTCGAGATCCAGAATGTCGAGATCTATGCTGACCGGCTTCTCGAAAAAGCATTCTATTACATGATCGACAACGCCCTGAAGCATGGCGGCGAAAAGCTGACGAAGATACGGTTCTACGACCGCAAGTCGGAGGACAAGTTCGTCATCGTCTGCGAGGATGACGGAGCCGGTATCCCCGCTGACAAGAAAGGGGCCCTCTTCCCCGCCGAGTACGGGCGGCACGTCGGCTACGGTCTCTTCTTCATCAAACAGATCCTGTTTACCACGGATATCATCATCAAGGAGACCAGCCTGCCCGGGAAAGGGGCACGGTTCGAGATCCATGTCCCCAAAGGGGAATACCGTCGCATCTGACGGACAATTAAAAGAACTTTTTTTCCCGGTATGCCGAAAAAGCAGTTCACGACCTGATAAGGCCGGTCCTGCCGTCAGCCTTCGCCCTCACCTGCACTTTCGGGGAATCCCATCAGAGCAACTCGCTCAGACGGTGGCCGCCGCTGCTCCCGCACCGCTCCCGGTACTTGCAGCGGTTGCAGGGAGCGTTGAGCGGGTGTCCGGGGATCTCACCGTCATGGACGGACCGGATCCTGTGGAGGGAGGCGATCACCTGGCGCCGGTCGCGGGGCTGGACCACGTGGAACCGGGAGACTCCGTCCGGGATGTATTCCACATGGCCACCCTCCACGTTCCCGCCGGTCATCTCCTCGAGGCAGAGCGCGATCGCCGCGACCCGCAGCCGGTCGGCCGCGTAGGTCCCGAATGGCATGGCACCGGAGGCCCGGATGATGGAAAAAGCCCCGTCATGGGTTATCCGGTCGGCCATACCGACGATGCCGTGCTTTGCGGACACCACCTTCACATCGCATTCCCGTGCAGGTCTCCATTCGGACTTATTGCACGCAGCAATACAGAAGGCGAGGAATTCGCGGAGAGCCGGGTCAACAGCCGGGCGGACGGCGAGCACTTCACCCCAGATCGCCTCCGGGTCGAACGGGTTCCCGAGGTGGTACGAGATCTGCTTGCAGACCGCATACCGGTCGGACTCCGCGGGCGGGTCGTTCCGTTCATAATAATAGCGCACCGGGCAGGCATGCACCCGCACAAGGTCCGAGACCGTCACATGTTCCCCGTGGGACATCAGGATGATTCCTCATCCAATCTGGGAAGCAATTCGGGTTATAGCTTTGCGAGCCGAGTTGTTTGTCAAAACAACGAGGCCGAGAAGACTTCAGGCTTCGAGCGCTGAACGGATGAAAGATCCACGGGACAGCAGGAACCTTCAGGCTTCAAGCGGGAGTGGGATCGAAGCGGGACGATCTTCCGGCCGGCTATGGCGATTCCTCTCCTGATGCCCGACCGGACCGGGGTGATCCCCTCATCCCCCCCCCAATATCAACTGTTATCTCGCAGCAGGGCATACCTGATCTCCATGGCAGCACAGGAAATCTCGGTCAATATCCCGCCCACCCTCGACCCGGTCTACAGCAACATGATCCAGATCGCGTACAAAGATGACGAGTTTACGTTCATGTTCCTCCACCAGCTCCCGCAGGTGAACCAGGCGCGGGCAAAAGCCATCGTCTCGATTACGCCGTCACATGCCAAGAACCTTCTCGGCGTGCTCACCAAGACGGTGGCGGACTATGAGGCCAAGTTCGGTACTATCGCCCCGAAGGAAAATGCCGGGAAGGAGAACGTCACTGCGCTGAGCGGGTATTCGTAATCCGGCAGAGGAACAAAAGAGCTTTTCATCAGCCCATTCAGGGTATCGCCCCGGCTCACCGCCGTTCTTCCGATACATATAGTTTATTAGCGCGGACGCCGATATTGTGAGGTATCGCGCCGCCGTGGCTTAGCGGTATAGCGGCTGATTCGTAATCAGCAGGTCGGGGGTTCAAGTCCCCCCGGCGGCTCTTGAACAGTAGGTTCATAATCCGACGCGGAAGTTAATTGTTTCTTTTTTGCAGTTCCAGAACCGCGCATAGAGGTATATAAACAAATTTCTGATTTATTTTGAACTGCCGCAGGATGAACATCGTGTGACTCCAAGTTGCAAACAATCGGTTTCCCCAATTTTCCCACCATTCCCGTTCACGCGCGAAATCATGAAACGACATTATTGGGTTCATCCATCGCCCCATCAGCGGACACGTACGCGGAAAGTGCATCATACTCCATTAATGCCACTTGGTTCCGGCATTACCGGTAACCACCTTTCGGCACGGTAATTTCGAACTGTGCCCCTTTACCCGGCTCGCCATTTTCCCGGATGGTGATACCGGTGATGTCGAGGATCTCCCGGGCAAGAAAGAGTCCTAGCCCGGTGTTCTTCCCAAATCCACGTTCGAAGATCTGCTCTTTCTCTTCATGAGGTACACCTACACCGTCATCCTCGCAGACGATGACATGATCGCCATCACGTTCTTCAACAGAGAACCGGATGGTCGTGATCTTCCCGCCATACCGGACTGCATTTTCAATCAGGTTGTAAAACACTTTTTCCAGCAAAGGATCCGCGTAGATCTCCGTCTTTTCGAAGTCTGAAGAGAAGGTAATACCGCATTTTACGAAATTCTGAAGTAATTTATCAATAAGATCATTGAGATTCTGCCATTGTGGCAGTTGTACGCCGATTTCCTGGTACTCCCGGGTAAACGTGATATGACGCTGGATAACCCGGGTGAGATCCCTGATATCACTGAGCAGCTGCTCCTTTTCTTCAGGAGAGTTTGTTGCTTTTGCCATATCAACGCACCCGAGTAACCCGGTGATCGTGTTGATAATATCATGCCGGGTGATCTGGTTCATCAGGTTAAGCTTTTTATTGGCGATCTCGATGGCATCTTCAACCTGTTTTCGTTCCGTGACATCACGCAGGATACCGTAAATCCCGATCGGTTTTCCTGAGAGATCGAGCCGTAAGGTGCTTTTTTCCTCAAACCAGTAGGTTGTGCCCCATTTGTCCAGGATCCTGAACTGGGAAACGAACTGGGCCTCTTCTTTCAATTCACGGGAAAAGTTGCTTTCTACCCGGTCAATATCTGCGGGATGGATGAAAATGCGAAGCGGTTTCCCGATCACTTCCTCTACAAGGAAACCATATTTATTGACCTGCGGGGAGGCAAAGGTAATAATCCCGTCAATATTCGTAGAGAAGAGGACATCTGCTGAATTCTCAGCAAGGGCACGGTATTTCTCCTCGCTCTCGGCAAGCGCCTCCTCAAGCCGGATCCGTTCGGTAATATCAATCCCGCTTCCCCGGAACCCTTCCAACCTGCCATCGCGAATTATGGGAGAACTGACCAAGATGGTCTGCATGAGGGATTTGTCTTTTTTGACGAGCGTGAAGATCTCCCCGGGTAATTTCTCTCCGGCCGCGACTTTTTTCAGGTAGCGATCCGTTCGCTCAATATCCTCTGGTATTACGAGCTGTCGGGCGTTCAGACCATTTTCAAGATCTTTTTCAGTCAGTCCGAACAGTTCCTTACCGTACTTGTTGACATAAGTCAGGTTGGCATTTACATCGAATTCAAAGATGATCTGGGGGAGAAAATCGGAGAGTTCCCGGAATTTCGTCTCGCTCTTCTGCAGCGCTTCTTCTGCCTGCTTGCGTTTAGTGATATCCATTAAAGAGGCAACCGACTTTTTCGTTCCCGGGATTATATCAATCGTCAGGGAGATATTTCGGATCTCACCGGTTTTCGTGACAAACCTGAACTCGTAATTTTTCAGGGCTCCTTCCTGCCTTTCCCGCCTCTGGCGGTGCCGGGCAAGCATCTTCTCCAGATCCTCTTTTACCACAAATTCCGTCCAGCTCTTTTTATCCTCAAGTTCCTCCTTCGCATATCCCGACAGTTGCTCGAATTCGGCATTAGCAATGGATATTAGGGTATTTTCCTCAATGAGGACGGTAGCGGTTCCGGTGTTCTCAAATATAGTTCGGTACCTGTTCTCCGATTCCCTGAGATCTTCCTGGGCTCGTTTCCGTTCTGTGATGTCCTCGATGGTACCCTCGAAATACTGGACCTTCCCCTCCGGGTTGCGCACGGCAATCGCATTGAGGGCAATCCAGAGGATATGGCCGTCCTTGCGGTAGAACCGTGCCTCATAACCCTTGACAAAACCGTCTGCTACAAGCTTTGCCATGAAAAGGGTCCGGTCCGAAGGGTTCACGTACAACTGGGTCCGGACATCCCGGATCGCTTTCATCATCTCGTCAGGTGTTTCGTAGCCAGACATGCGGGCAAACGTGGGATTTATTGTTGAGAACGTTCCTTCCGGTGTGGTCCGGAAGATCCCGAGCACCGAGTTCTCGAAGAGGTCGCGGTACTGCCGCTCGCTCTCGTGGAGCGCCTCCTCCGCTCTCCTGCGATCGGAGATATCCCGGATGGATTCAATGGCACCGGTTACGTTGCCCTCTCTGTCATACAGGGGCGCAGCTTTTCCCCAGAGGATAACATTTTTCCCCAGAGGTGAGGCCCCGACGGTTTCAGCGGTCAGGACGTCACCGTTCACATCGACAAAGGTGTACATTTTAGAGATCTCTTCCCTTGGAAAGGATACGAGATCAATAAGGATCGGACGCCTTGTGCCATAGAACGGAACCGCATACTCATTGTTGCCTTTGCCAAGGATCTGTGCGGCAGGAACCCCCGTCATCTCTTCCATTGCATGGTTCCACGAGATGACGGTTCCGTTCTTGTCAATCGCAAATGTCGCATCTGGCAGGAAACTGAAAATATCCGATTCCTGGCGCTCATGGTCGAGGATGATCTCTTCTGCCTTTTTCTGCTGAACCATCAGGCGGACCCTATGCGCAAGCTCGGCGAACTGTGGTTTCGGCTCACCGCCTTTCTGGAGGTAGAAATCCGCGCCATTGTTGATGGCTGCAATGACTACCTCTTCCCGTCCCTTCCCAGTGAACAAAATGAATGGAATCGTGCCGAACTGTTGCCTGACTTCTTTTAAAAAACTGAGCCCGTCCATTCCCGGCATCAGGTAATCAGAGATGATCGCATCAAACTTCTCGATTCTGAGGGCATCAAGTCCTTTCTGTGCAGAATCCAAGGTACTGACCGTCAAATCACCGGATCGTTCGAGGAAGGACTTACCGATTTCAAGGAGTCCGGGTTCATCGTCGACATAGAGAATACGATACATAGGAACCACGTTTTAATTGCTCGGTATCATCCGGGTGCCATATTGATCTTGCCTTTTTCCCGAGGGGGATACGATCTCTCATCATCCACTTGTGGGTTCTGATAAGTCAGCGGTTGGTGACCGATTTTTCATCTCATAAAAATTCCTTACCAACCGGCAACGTTCAGATCCTCTTTTCTATGTCCTTAAATAATTTTAGAATATCGAGCCAGATGACGAGACAGGGTTCGTGTGTGGTCTCATCGGCGGAGGAGATAGTGATGATACCCTTGAGATAATTGCCTTGTTTTTCCGTGTT